>ERZ1643251.55-NODE-55-length-199323-cov-27.445922_pt1 | contig 199323 bp, 207 predicted proteins | sample MGYA00579261_ERZ1643251 | MGnify/ENA primary metagenome ERZ1643251 (study PRJEB29033, sample SAMEA4952267) | chicken gut metagenome | biome: Broiler Chicken; feature: Gastrointestinal Tract; material: Caecum | place: Ireland | collected 2018 | study: Broiler... | reverse complement strand
CGAAAGTATTGTGATCCAGAATATTTATCTGTTTATGATTTGTATTGGGCAGGAAGCGATGAACAGCGTATGGAAAAGATTGCAGAATTGAAAGAAACTTCAACTTTTAAATATAAAAAGGAAGGAGAGCTAGTAAAATGATTAAAGAATTAATAGATTTACAGCGAAATTCGAAAGCAACTTGTGTCATTATTGAAAATGTGGATAGTGAGAAATTATCTCCAAGTGTTTCAATGAAAGCAAATGTTAGCGACAAATTTCTTTTTACAGGGAACAAACCTCCATTTGCAGATAAAATTAATGAAAAATGCAAAAAATATAATTTATGTTATTTTGTTATTAAAGGGGTAGATGAAATTTCAATAGAACAACAAAATAGATATGTTGGACTTGTTAAGGATAGAGAATTCAATGGATACTATCTTCCTCAAAACTGTATTATAGTTTTTACAGTGCAAGATAGGTTTGCATTAAAAAAAGTGTCTCAAGAATTATATCATTTTGCTGTTGTGGCTTTTTAAGGAATGTTATGTCTTTATCAAGCTACGATGTAATTTCACTTTTTTGCTGATTTTGTTAGTAATTAATTATAAAGGAGTTTATTATGGAATATGATAAAAAACTTTTGCAAGATGTTAAAAGAATAATGCTTGTAAGATTTCCGCGTTTTGGTGCACAAATTGCCGCAACAAACTTGGAATTTAGTACTGATTTTCATACAGCAGCAACTGACGGGAAAAATGTTTATTTTAATCCAAACTATTTTGCAAGTTTAAGTGATGACGACAAACTATTTCTTGTTGCTCACGAATTTATGCATTTGAAATTTGAACACATGTATAGAATTATGGACAAAAACGGTAAAAAACGAGATTTTGAACTTTGGAATATTGCAACGGATGCCATAATTAATGCGAATTTGGAGCGAGATGGGTTTAAGATTAAAGAAGGCTATGTTAATATGCCAGAAGCATTGAATTATAGTGCTGAAGAATTTTATGAGAAATTGTTGCGTGAAAAGCAAGAGCAACAGCAACGGTTTGGAAATAATGGACAAGAAGGACAAAATAGGCAACAACAATCAGGGAACAATCAAAATCAGGGACAAAGTGGACAGCAACAACAAGGTCAGAAAAGTCAAGCCCAAAGGCAAAATGGTCAGCAAGGACAAGAGCAGAAACAACAAGACTCTTTTGAGCAAAATCAAAAAGACCAAACTCAAAGTTCAAAACAAAGTGGCAACTTTTGTAAACAAAGCCAAGGAGAACAACATCAAGAACAAGGTGCTGGCGGTGGCGAACAATTTGCTGATGACCACAGTCTTTGGGAAAAAGCATTTGAAGAAAGCCAAAAACAAAAAAATGGACAAAAGAAGAAATCTGCTCAAAATGACAAGCTTCGTCAAAGTAAAACTTCTAAAAATAGCCAGTTAGATTCAAATGCCCAAATACCGGAATTTGACGCATCTCAGTTTGACGAGAAAGCTGAGTTTCAAGAAAATCGAAAGGAAAGACTCGAGCGTGCAAAGCGTTACATGGAAAAAATGAAAGACCAAGAGTTAAAAAATACAGAAGTGGAAAACATTGAGTTCGGCAGACTTGGGGAGGCAAAACCTATTCTTGATTGGAAATTGTTACTCCGACGAGAAGTTGAGAAAACTGAAACAATTTGGTCACAACGTAAGTCTATAGCAGAAAATAACTATGCTTACAGACTCGAAGAATTGGACGAGGAAGATGAGGCTGAAACTGAAGTTATGATAGATGTATCTGGGTCAATATCTACAACAATGGTAAAAAATTTTATAAGACAGTTAAAACCTATTCTTAAAAGTTCAAAACTTTATGTTGGATTTTTTGCTGATTATGCAACAAAAGGGTTTATAGAAATAAAAACATCAAGTGACATAGATAATTTAAGAATTAAACGTCCGGGCTATGGAACAAATATAGACGCTGCAGCAAGAGCATTTTCAAAAAAGAAATCTATTAATAAAATTGTTTTTACAGATGGTGATTGTTATGAATGTTATATGCCCAAAAAAGATTTAAAAGGAACAAATATAATTTGGCTTGTATATGGCGATGTGAGATTTAAACCTTGTTGCGGTAAGGTTATAAAAGTTGATCAAAACGATTTACAAAAGATGGTAAATTTATCAAAAACAAAATTAAACGAACCCGATTTGTCAATGTAAACATATTTGTTGAAGTAAATTAATAAATTTACTTCAACTTTTTTTGTTAAAACATATATTTATAAAAAATAATTAATTAAAAATTATAATATTCATGGTTATTATAAAAAGTCAATAAAACTACCGTAAGGTTGCAAAAAATTTAATTTGTATTTTACATTGATTATTTAATATTTAAATTAATACAATGTTAATCACAAAAAAAGAACGACAACGCGTTCTTATTTTTTTGGTGGTGGGCTGTCGGGGACTCGAAAATAGGACCCACTGATAACGAGTTGAGGGGGAGAATATGTGCTTGCACATATTTAACCACGAAACGAAGTTATGTCTTTTGCTTAATGCAAAAGAGCATTAAGAGATGACTCTTAATCACAAAAAAAGAACGACAACGCGTTCTTATTTTTTTGGTGGTGGGCTGTCGGGGACTCGAAAATAGGACCCACTGATAACGAGTTGAGGGGGAGAATATGTGCTTGCACATATTTAACCACGAAACGAAGTTATGTCTTTTGCTTAATGCAAAAGAGCATTAAGAGATGACTCTTAATCACAAAAAAAGAACGGCAACGCGTTCTTATTTTTTGGTGGTGGGCTGTCGGGGACTCGAACCCCGGACCCACTGATTAAGAGGCACGATAAAGACTTGTTTATTAGGCATTCTTCGTGTTATAAAATCCCTTTAAATGCCCTAAAATACTGACAAAACTCGTGTTATATAGTTTTAGATAATTTTGTTTAGAATTGCTTAATATTTTTTTATATTTCATAGTCTTTCATTAGGCATTCCATCAGATCTAAAAATATAGAAACTATATTGTAAGATTTTTAATTAGAAATTATGGCAAATTCTTCCGATTTATGCTATAATTAAGTTGTAATAATGTTCCTATATACGAGATAACACTCTCGATGGATTTAGAGGAGATGAAAATGAACGGCTTACAATTAAACTATTTAGAACTGAAATTTAACAAAGATCAAATAGCAATCGCTGAATTAAACTATGAAAACAAAGAATGGTTTGCAAAACTAAAAGAAATGAATAAAGACAAAATATTTAAGAGAGATGGGAATAAAGTTTACTATTGGAATAGAGATTTTTCGACTATGGGAGATTTAATTTCTGGTGCAAAAATTTCAACGATTGATATAAACGAACACCCTTTCATTTTTTGTCGTATCATTGAAAGTTATATAATCTATAAAATGTCAATGATTAACGGATATATAATTTGGTTGGATAAGTATTCAAATGTTTGGAAAATAGAGAAAGAAACAAACTTGTATACCGATGAAGGATTGGCTGTATATAGAGTTATATCTTTTAATATGTACTTTAATAGTTTTAATGATCAAAAAACTTATGGAATAGTTGTTAATACTGAATTAAAGACTAGGTTTATTAAGAATAAATATGAATTGGAGAATTCTGGCTTTGATACTCGGGGTCTTAATGGTAAGGATGAAATTATTTTTGCCAATAAGAAAGCTTTAAATAGATATTTAGAATCAACACAAACATCTAATAAATATAACACTTTAATAAAAACTCAATTATCTAATAATTATGCATATAAAGAAATAAACAAATTTAATTCATGGCTAAAATCTGTTCTTTATAATCAAACTATATTCAATAATTTAACTATTACTTATTGCAAAACTAATACAATACCTAGTGATAATGATGTTTTCGATGCTAAATTCTTAAACAAACCTGTTAAATATTTTTGTGATGATTCTTTTGTTCAGAATGGAGATAGACTTTATGTTAATGAAGCAATAAAAAAATTTAAGCCATATAACTATTCGGATTTAAAGAATGAATATAATATTGCTATTGTATGTCCTGCTGAACATCAAGGAGTTACAGAAGATTTCATTAAAAAAATTGAACACAGATTACTTGACACATTTCATTTGTCAAAAATTAATTTTATTTCATTTATAGCAAAAACCACTTCTCTTGAAAGTTATCGTGAAGCTATATATTCAAAATCGTTATCAGGAATTGATTTGGCTATAGTTGTTGTTTTAGATAAATTTAAGGAAATTGAAGATAATAAATCTCCATATCTATTTACTAAATCTAAGTTTTTTAATCACGAAATCCCTACACAAGAAGTTAGATTAGAAACAATGTTAGCAAGTTCTACAATGCTACCATTTACATTAAATAATATTTCATTAAATATATTTGCTAAACTAGGCGGTATTCCTTGGGTTGTTGAAAAACTTGACAACATTAAACAAGAATTTATTATTGGAATATCTTCTACACTAAATAAAGATAATAAAAAGATATTTGGTGTTGCTACAGTATTTGAATTCAATGGTAAATATTATCAGTCTGATTGTGTACCTTTGTCCGATTATTATTCCTTTGAAGATAAAAATGAGTAAGCTAAAAAGCTAGAATTAACAATTTCTCATCTTATCGAAAAAGTAAAAGTTAAAGAAAATGTAAGATTTATATTTCATCTAACAAAATCACCAAGCAACAAATATGAAATTAAGGCGATTAATAATATATTGCAAAAGTATGAAAATTATAATGTCCAATATGCTCTTATTAAAATTGGTTATTTTCATAACTTCAGATTATTTAAAAATGAAGGATTGCAATATGTCAGCGATGGACAATATGTCAGAATAAGCTGTAATGAAGCATTAGTGCAATTTAAAGGAAGCGATAAAAATCCTGTAAGATTTACATTACACAAAGATTCAACATTTAAAGATATGTATGCTTTAGTCAGACAAGTTTACTGGTTTTCATATTTATCATATAGAAGTTATAAACCTGCACGCAAACCTGTTACAACTCTTTATCCTTGGCTTATAACGTCTTTACTAGAAAAAATGAAATCTATTGAAGGACTAGATAGAGATATGATTCTTAGGATGGAGGATAAATTATGGTTTATCTAGAAGATATTTTACGAAATAAAGAAAAACAAGTTTTATCAACTGAAAACCCTACAAAATGGTTATATTGTTATTTGTTTGGTATAGGGATTCCAGATGGTGACTATAGGGGTGAAAATGCTATTAGTTACTCTGGTTATAAAAACCTTAATATTGATGTTGCTCAATTAGACAACTGTATTAATACAAATGCAAAAATGAATTACACTTCATCAATTCCTTTATTCATAGGAGTTCATCTAGCAGATAAGGAAATGAAGTATGCGGATAAAGTAATACAATTTTATCAAACGTTGAAGCGTAATAAGGAGAAATATGTATTTAGTTTATGTTTCTCTTTTCTAAGAGACATATTTAAAAATGAAATAGAGAACATGAATGAAGATGATAAGTTAGTTTATAAATATTTATATAACATGGGCTCTGGAAATTTTCAAATTAATATACCAATAAATGAATATAGTTCAGATGTGTATGATTTAATAGTAAGTAAGAAACTTTTAGAAAAAGATAGAATGTTAAATATATATGAAAACTCAATGAAAGATAGTATAATATATATGTTGCAAAATTTTTCTAATGCCATAATAAAAATTACAAAAAACAGATATGCGGATAGAGCTGGTATATCTATAGAACAGGAATATGATGTTCAAGATATTTTATTTGCTTTTTTTAAATTTTACTTTAATGATGCTATTAGAGAAAACCCGTTGCCAAAAAGGGCGGGATCTTACTCTATAATAGATATATGTTTTCCTGAGAGAAAAATATATATTGAAATAAAAATGCTGAAGAAATCAGATAAAAACGAAAAAGAAATAATCGAACAATTAAAGAAAGATATGTTCGATTATGAACATAAAGACGTCGAAAACTTAATAATATTTGTATATGACCCATTTAGAAGAATTCAAGACAAAGATAATTTTAAAGATTTTGAAAAAACTCGTAACGGAGCAAATTATACTTGCAGTGTAATTATTCAAAATTAAAATTTAGACCAATTAGTTTTATTATATATAAATTATTGGTTTGTTTTGTTTTTGGGCATATTTAACTGTATTATATGCTCCACTTTTATAAGTGTTTTCTATATGGCAAACAAGAATATCGCAATTATCAACAATCCATTCGTTTCTTTTTGTTATCTTTTGTTTGTAATGCTGTTCTTCAATATCTGGAAGTATGGACCCATCATAACAATTTGTAAGTTCATACTTTTCTTTGTCATGATGGTAATATGTTAAAATTCTAATAAGTTTTATATGAGGATATTTGTGCTTGAGTTTTAAAACAATTTGAGCACTTTTTTTATCAAAAGCACCATATCCACCATCATAAAAAATTGTATAGCCCTTACATATCAGTTCTTCCAAAGTATTTAAAAGTTTTTCTTCAACCCCAATACAATGCCATTCATATCTATGCCCAGCAAATGCAACAACTTTTTCTTTTAATTCAGACATAAATTCCTTTTTTGTATTGAATAGTTGGTTAAATCATTAATTTATATTTGACATCAATTCTTATGGTAGTTGAAATAAAAACAATTAAAGAATAAATAAAAAACCATCAAAAAATAAGAATTTGAATAGTTATAGTGGAAAATTCCATTGATAAATCATTAATTTCGTAAAAAATTGACCACCTATCATAAGAATAGGTGGTCTTTTTTATTTATTAGACTTTTTTATATTGCAAGGTTTACACAGCAATTGAGCATTGTCCAAAGTTGTAGTTCCACCTTTGCTCCAAGCTTTTATGTGGTCTATTTCTAATTCATCAAAAGAAAATTCTTTATTGCAATCAGGACAAATTCGTTTACCTTTACTTAATCCTTTTTGAAGTTTTTCAAATAATATTTTCTTTTCATCTCTTGTAAAAAATCTCTTACTATCTAAACCTGTAATATTATAACAACCTAATATTTCTTTATAAAAACTTTCTTTTGATGGAGCAACAGATAATTCTCCATTGGAATTATATTCTTGTAATAATTCAACGATTTTATTTGCATTTAATTTCCAAGAACTAATTGTAGTTGGATTGTTGCTATTTTCCAATACTATTTTTGCAAGAATGTATAAATCGTTTCCATATTGTCCAAATATTTGATTTGTATCGCTTACCAACTTTTCTATTTGTTTTTTTAGTCCATTCGTAAAACTTACATTTTTGTTATGACTAAAATAATCACGAGTATCGGTTGTAAAAAGAGATAACGCCTTAATGCAATTGTTTCCACGTCTATCAGAGCCGAAGAATTTTGCTTCTATTGGAGAAATATTCTCACCCCAATTTCCAAATTCTTCAACAAATGGTCCTTGATATAGGGCATTCATAATCTCAAATTCTGTGAGTTTGACCGCTGTTGTATTTATACGATAAAATGTTTCAATTTTTTCTTCTTCTGTGCCATTACAAATAATTACTGGGATTTCATAATTATAAAAATCATTTGAATTCATAAAATCAATAAAGAAGTTGATAGGACTACCGAGATACATAGGATTTTCATAAATTCTCATAACTGTAATCCTTTGTTTGCCATCAAGAACATTAAATGTTCCGTCATTATTGTCCCACAAATATATGGCTGGAATAGGAATTTTCTTTTGAATACTATCTAATAAATATTTTGCTTGTTCGTGAGTATAAATATATTTTCTTTGTATGTTAATATTGGTTAAATATTTCTTATCATCCAACAAATCTTTAATAGAACGTATTTCTATCTTGTATTGCATTTTATTTTCTCCTTTTTATAACAATTCTTGGTTGTTTTCTATTGCCATTTACATAAAATCTACCACCTTTGATTTTTATATCAACACCAGACATTCCAACTATTTCAAATTGTTCGGGACAAAACTTATGTAGAAAAGAGATTGGCAATCCCATTAGTCCATAATAGTTATCTGGAATTAATTTAATTTCAGGTATTTCAATAGCATCGTAATTATCGTATTTATTAAAAGTTGTCAAATCTTGTTCATGTAATATTAAAGGCGATCTTCTGTATGCAACTTCTAAATTAGTATACCAACATTTATTTCCAAAGGTTTTGTATGTCCCATCAGGTTGTAAGAATTTTTTTACTTTGGTATAACCTAGCCATAGTTTATTATCTTTGACTAATGGGAATATATCAACATTTGAAAGTTTATTATCATCACTTATAACCAAATACTGTTTATTGTTTGCAACTATTAAGTTTATGTAATCATTAAAGATGCTGAACGGAGGATTTGTTACAACTATATCACACTTTTTTAATATTTGAATGCACTCATCACTACGAAAATCTCCATCTCCTTTTAGTTGTCTTTTGGTTAATTTGCCAGTTTCAGGTATATAAACCCAATGATGGGCTGTTCCTTTTTTATCATCTTCAGCACTTTCTTTTAAATCATATAAATCAAAAAGTGTTAGTTGTGGGTTCCATGTTCTTTTTGCATTAGCATAATTTGTAAAGTGAACTTCCTTTATACCCATTCTTTTACCCCATTTAGTAAAGAATTTAAAGAAATTGCTCCAAGTAGGATCATCACAATTACAATACACAATTTTATCTTTAAAAATATTAAAATCGTATTTAGATAATTCGTTTTCTATATCTTCCATTAAAGTATAAAATTCATCATTTTTAACTTCTTTTGCTTTGTTTAAAGAACTATTCTTTTGTGGCATAATCTTCTCCTATGTTTTGAACATAAAGAAAATTTATGGTCTTTTTATATGAGAATAAAAGCCAACTATTCTCATAATGTTTGCCTAAAATATATGTTCTTATAAATACAAAAAGCCAAAAATAAAAACAAATTTGGCTAATTTTAATACAATTATTTAATTTTTGTGTTATAATATAGTATATAATACTGAACATAAAGACCTATCGTTATGAGAATAGTAGGTCTTTTTTCTATGGTTAAAAAATATTTTTTAAAAAATTTTTGCAGTTTTTCATTTACTCCCTTAATTTTTGGAGTTTAGATGTCCTTTTAATAATAGAGGACGGGCTCAGAAATATTAAAATATAATCGGAGGTGAAAAACATATGAAACTAAAAGAATGGCTTGATATATGGCTAAACAAATATATCAAATACACAGTAAAGCTTAGAACTTATGATAGATACAAATACATCATAGAAAAGCACATCAATTACTGCCTTGGAGATAAAGAATTAGATGAACTTTCTCCACAACTTTTACAAGACTTTGTCCTTGAAAAAGTTGAAAAAGGAAATCTTAAAACAGGTCAAGCTCTTGCTAACAATTCCGTAATCGCGATTGTGAATGTATTAAAACAAGCTCTTGCTAATGCCGTTTCTCTTGAACTTGTAGATAAAGAATACACAAACAAAATTAAATTGCCATCAGCAACAGAAAAACCTATTACTGCATTTGAAAAGCAAGAACAACAATTACTCGAACAATATTGTATGAACTCTAAAAAAGCAAATCATATAGGTATTGTAATATGCTTATATACCGGACTTCGTATTGGAGAGTTATTATCTTTGACTTGGGAAGACATTGATTTTGAAAAAGGATTGCTTAATGTTAATAAAGAAGCATATCGCCTAAAACAAAATGGAGAGTGGCATACAATAATAGACACTCCAAAAACAAAGTCGTCAATCAGAATAATTCCTATTCCTAAGCAATTACTCAACAAACTAAAACAATTACACAAGAAAAGCAAATTTGACCATATTGTTTCAACAAACAAAAATGGTGTTGTGGGAACAAGGTCTTATCAACGAACTTATGAACTCATTCTTAAAAAATTAAATATACCATATAAGAATTTTCATTCATTAAGGCATACTTTTGCGACTCGTGCTGTAGAACTTGGAATTGATGTAAAAAGTTTAGCAGAGATTATGGGCCACAAAAATCCTACTGTAACTTTGCAAAGATATACTCATTCACTTTTATCTTATAAAACAGATATGATGAACAAACTTGGTAAAATGTTGGAAAAATAATGCTACAAATTGGAATACTGACAACTTTAGACAAAATAAGTCGACATATTTTTAGCCATTTAGACAAAACTCGTGTTATAATAATTTTGGTGCAAACAAATGAGAAAGATAAATTATTATGATAGAATTCATAAGCAATATATCGAACTTGAAGTAACTGATGAGGTTGCTAAGTTTTTGTTTGCAAATGACAAATGGCTACGACGACAACAAAATAAATATAATTATTCCACTATTTCATTAGATGAACCCGTATATTCTAATGATGAAGATGAAATTACGCTTGCCGAGACAATTGCAGATGTTTCACAAGAAAGTCAATTATTAATTGATGAGAAAAAACAAAGGTTGTATAATATTGTTTGGAAAATTGTATCAAAATTAACGCCAAAACAACAGGAACTTGTTGATGACTTATTTGTAAAGGATAAACAGCAAGATGTTATTGCTAAAGAATATGGAGTTAGTGAAAGTGCTATTTCGCAACAAGTACAAACTTTATACTTACATCTCAAATATTATTTTTATACAGACAAAGAATTTATGCAAACATACATTTACCAAAGGAATAAGCTAAGTTTTCAAACAGATTTAATGAAAGTAACAAAAGATTTTGTATGTTCTGGGCAACTTAGATTTAACTTGAATGATATTTATGATCTAACAAAAAGCAATACTCAAATGCTTAAAAAGTTTTCAGAACTCGGAATAGAGATTGATGATAAAGAATTAGAATTGTTTAAGCAAATGCAAAGTGTAGTTAAAGGCTTTTTCAATGAGTTAAACTTGGATTTTACAAAACAAAACTTTTTAGAAATACCAAACAACTTAGATTTTTTAATAAAGAAATAATAACAAACAAGACGACTTATATTTTAGGTCGTTTTTTTCTTGTTCTTTTTTTGTCGTATGTTAATATCACAGACATAAAAATTAAATTAGGAGGAATAATGTCGAGATTAAAATCAAAAGAATTAAAATCACAATTTGGATTTCGTGTTTATGACGAAAGTGAATGTGAGTTAATTAAACGAGCAATAGATAAATTTCAAAACAAATTTGACAGTCTTAATGATTGTATAAAATATTTTGTTTTAATAGGTGCAGATAAAATGCTTGGAGATAATTCAATAAATAATAGCATAAACTTTTCTGAAATAAGGAAACATATGCAAAGTGTTGATGAAAGTCTAAAAATAATCAATAATAGACTTAAATCATATTTTGTGGAAACTACTGGAGAAGTCCTTACAGCACAAGCTCTAACCAATTTCATAACAAACATAATAATTAAAGAGTTTAATTTTAAACCAAACAATTTTACAGAAGATTGGAAATATTACTCCCACGATGAAGATGAAGTTGAACGCTTACGAGATAAGTTAAAAAAGGATTTATTAGATGTCAGATATAAAACCTAATGTAAACTTTATGCTTCAATACTATTTGCCACACTATAAAGATAAGAAAATGCAAGATAAAAGAGATTACTATTCTTCTCATAAAGTTAATGATTATATAAAGTATGTTGACACAGGCATTAAAGATTTAAAGAATATTGACTTCGTGGAATATACAAATAACCGAACAAAATCAAGTGGTATTTTTAATAAAAATGGGAAAATGAACAAAAAAGAGATTTCAGAAGTGAGAGAACATTTGAGAGAAACCCAATCTGTTATTTGGAGTGGAGTTATATCGTTTGAAGAAAAATTTGGGCTTAAATGGTGCAATAATCACGCGCAAGCAGAACACATTTTAAAATCCGAGTTGCCTAAATTTTTCAAACGATCTGGACTTAATCCTGACAACATTGAATGGTTTGCTGGGTTGCACGAAAACACAGACAATAGACATATTCATCTTGTGTTCTTTGAAAAACAACCTATAAGAATAAAGAAAAATGGGAAAGCATTTTCAATGGGTAAATTGTCTATTAATGCAATGAAAGAATTTAAGTTGCACATAGAAGAATGTGCAACAGATTTTAGAGCAAGAGAGATAAAAATTAGAACAAGTGTAATTAAGTCGGTAAAAGAAGAATTAAATGGAGTTTCATCTTTTAAACTTAAAAACAAATTATTAAAACTTGCTGACAAATTACCACCAACTGGACACACATATTACGAATGTCAAGAAATCAAAAATCTGCAACCTTTTGTTGATGAAATTGCAAATTACATCTTCAATAAAAATATAAACATTAAAAGTTATAAAGAAGATTTTGATGATATTGTGAAAGAAAAAGATGAATTTGCTTTGAACTATTGTAAACGAAATGGTTACAAAAACCCAACACAAAGTATTGGAGATAAAATGATGAAAGATTTATATCGTAGAGTTGGAAATCCTATCATTGAAAAAGCAAAAGAAATAAAGAAAGAAGAAATTAAAAGACAAAAATATAATGCAAAATATAAATCGGGAAAGATTATTCAAAAGAAGAAATTACAGAGTTTGCTTAATCAGTGTTTATACTTAAATTCATTAGTTGAGTATGAAAGTATTAAAGCATTTCAAGACTATCAGAGAAGGCTTTATGAAGTAAGAATAAAAGCCTTAATTGAACAAGGAATTATCATTGAAGATGATGGCTTTAAAATGTAAATTTATAGATTATTTAGTATACAGGATAAGCGAGATACAATTATACAAATTTATGATAACAAAGCCCTATTTTAAAGGGCTTTTAGGTGTATCGCTTAAATTTTCTATTATATCTCGTCATTACGGAAGCTGTTGGGAATACCCAACACTTCTTTTTTAATAGAAAGTTAATAATAGAAAGGAGAAGTAGAAATTAGAAAATTCACAAAAAAGGAATGATGATTAATGACAAATACACAATTAAACACTAAAAACATTTTTACAAATTTTCCAGATGTTGTTAAAGTGAAAGACTTACAAAAAATGTTAGGAATTGGAAGAAATCTTGCCTATGTTCTTATCAATAAAAATGAAATTAAAAGCATAAAATCTGGCAACTTGATATTAATTCCAAAACAAAATGTAATTGATTATTTAAACAAAGGAGGTGATAAAAATGAATAAAGGAAGCTTACAAGTAAATCACGGAACTTATTATGTAGTTGTGAACTATAAAGACGAATTTGGTAAACCAAAACAAAAATGGATCTCAACAGGATTGCGAGAGCGAGGAAACAAGACAAAAGCCAATGCAAAGATGAAAGAGATTTTAAGAAACTTTAATCTTGCGAATGAAGTTACCAAATTTAAGAAAGAAGAAGATATTCTTTTTACTGATTTTCTTAATAGTTATTTAGATATTAAAAAAGAGCAAATTGAACCTGTAACAATCAATATTTATAACAAACTTTCAGAAGTTATTATAAAGTATTTTAAAAATATGAAATTAAAATTAAAAGACTTGAAACCATTTCATATTGAAGGTTTTTACAAATCTCAATACGAAAGAGGGTTGTCTAGCAATTCAGTTGTAAAATATCATATTCTTATAAGAGAATGTTTGCAATATGCTTTTGTTAATGACTTGGTTGTATCGAATGTCGCAGATAAAGTTAAAAGACCAAAGGTTAATAAATTCAAAGCAAGTTTTTATTCGATAGAAGAAATTGAAAAACTATTTGAAGTTATCAAAGAACATGAGTGTAGATTACCAATAATGCTAACTGCAATGTATGGATTTAGACGTAGCGAGGTTATTGGTTTAAAATGGGAAGCAATAGATTTTGATAAAAAACTTATAAGTGTTCAACATAAAGTAATAGAAACTAAGATAGATGGGAAAATTGAACTTTACAAATCCGATAAATTGAAAAATGAAACGAGTAATCGAATATTACCACTTTTGCCACAAGCTGAAAACTTGTTATTAGAAAAGAAAAGGCAAATAGAAAATAACAAAACAATGCTTGGCAAACAATATGATAATCAATATTTAGATTATGTTTGTGTAGATAATATGGGTAGATTAATTCGCCCCGGAAGACTAACTCATAGTTTTTGTAAAATATTAAAACAAAATAATTTAAAACATATTCGTTTTCACGATTTAAGGCACTCATGTGCTAGCATTATGCTTGCAAATGGTGTTCCTATGAAACAAATACAAGAATGGTTAGGACATGCTGATTTTGGCACGACAGCAAATATTTATAGTCACCTTAACTATTCTAGTAAACTAAATAGTGCAAATACTATTTCTAATGTGTTTGATTTTTCAAAACAAGAAGTGCAAGAAAATATGAAAGTAAAATCTCAAAAAGAGATAGAGTTAGAAAAAGAAGTAGAAGAGTTAAAACAAAAACTTGCCGAACAAGAAGAAGTTGATGATAAATATGGAAAATGGAAACAAGAACGAAAACGCAAACAAAAAGATTTTGAAATGTAAAGAAAAATGGCTAGGAATCAAATGATTCCTAGCCATTTTTTTTGCTATTTTTCAACTTTTATTAGGCATTTTATTAGGCATAGCCAATTTTTGGTTAATTTTTAATTTTTTTTAAAGAAAATAAAAGGTTAAAAATTTTTAACAAATTGTCATTTTATTAGGCAATTTCAATATTTTATTAGGCAGTTTTAAAAAGTTCAGACATTAAAAAATCCCTTTAAAATAAAGGGATTTAGCATGGTGGGCTGTCGGGGACTCGAACCCCGGACCCACTGATTAAGAGTCAGTTGCTCTACCAACTGAGCTAACAGCCCACGCTTATAGTTTATACTCGTTTCGGAGCGTATGATTAAGAGTCAGTTGCTCTACCAACTGAGCTAACAGCCCATGCTTGTAGTTTATACTCATTTCGGAGCGTATAATTAAAAGTCAGTTATTCTTCACTAAACTACTGGTACTTATAAGGGTTTAATTAATACAACATTAATAATTAAACCTTTGGAGCGAAAGACGAGATTTGAACTCGCAACCGTTGCCTTGGGAAGGCAATGCTCTACCATTGAGCCACTTTCGCAAAATGCACAATATATATAATATATTAGTTGCATTTTTATGTCAAGCAATTATCTTATTTTATAATGTTTTTAAATCTCCAATTGTTGGCAATAGTAAAGAATTTTCAACAATGGTTAGTCTTTGCAAATTTTTAAGTTGTTCAACACCCATATCATGGCCGATTGATATTTTGTTGTATAATTTTATCTCTTTATGGTGAGCATCGCTCCAATAAAATACAATTTTTCCTTCGACGCTCTCATAAAATCCAAAATCACCATTTGTTGTGATATTCTTATAACTGTTTTTTGTTATCATGTGTTCAATTGCTTTTATTGCTTCTTTGCTTATTGCAATATTTCGTTCTCCAATTATAACGTTATTTGTTCTAAAAGCATGAGCATTGTTAAAACCTTTGCATTTTCCTGAAGGATAGCACATATCTTGTATTTCTTTATCGCAACATTCCATAACCAAAGTATCATTGTTTTTTATATAAATTTTTGCTAAGTATTTCATTTTATTCTCCTTAAACTATAAGCATTATAAACTATAATATAACTTTTGTAAATACCTTGTTTTTCATTAACTACAAACATATTTTATGTAACAAAATTCTATAAAATTATATATAAAATTGTATGAAATACTTTAGTGATAAAATTATAGATTCTAAAAAATTGTTGAGTAATTATTCTAAATTAAAAAACTTCTCAAATAAAAAAATTTGTGCAGTTGTTAAAGCAAACGCGTACGGTCATGGAGCTAAAGATGTATGTAAAATTCTATCGCCAGTTTGTGATTTTTTTGCAGTGAACAACATTGTTGAGGCTGTGGCATTAAGAAAAGTAAATACATTTGCAAAAATTTTAATATTGGGATATTGTGAAGATTATCAAACAGCATCAAAATATGATATTTCCGTTACTATTGATAATATTGAACAATTTAAAATGATAGCCAATTTAAACATTAAAATTAAAATTCATTTAAAAATTAATACAGGAATGAACAGATTTGGCTTTAAAAATTACAAAACATTTTTAAATGTTTTAAATCTTGCTAATAAACATAACACTATCACCATTGAGGGAATATATACACATTGTTTTAACACATTAAATAAAAAAATAACTTTACAACAAATTGTTAAATTTAAACGCTATTTACGACATTTAAATTTTGAAAATAAACCATTAATACATATTGGTGGCAGCGGAATGATTAACTATGCAAATTTAGATTTTGTTGATTACATAAGATGTGGAATTAGCATCTTTGGATACTGTTGCAATATGACTGAACCTATAATGAAAATTAAAAGTAAAATAATAAAAATTGTAAATGTAAAAAGGGGAGAATACGTAGGATATGATTGCTTTTATAAAGCAAAAAAAAATATGAGAGTTGGTATTGTTCCATTGGGATATGCAGACGGGTTAATTCGCAGCTTTCAACAAGATATGATAGTTAAGATAAATGATAAATTCGCTAAAGTTGTTGGTAAAATATGTATGGATGTTTTTATGATTGACGTATCACAAATAAACGCAAAGTTGAATGATGAATCAACTGTTTTTTGGGATGCAAAATATTGGTCAAAAAAAAGTGGATTAAGCGAATATGAAATTTTAACCGGGTTAAACAATGCAAGGACAAATTTGATTGTAGAATAGTTGAAAATTAAAACTTAATTTGATATCATTGATAGTATGAGAATCATATCCGGTAAATATAGAGGCAAAAAACTTAAATCTCCAACAACGCAAAATATTCGTCCTACTGGAGATAAAGTAAAACAGGCAATCTTTACAAAATTGCAATTTTTTGTAAATAATGCTGTTGTTTTAGATTTATTTTCTGGAAGTGGAGCGTTGGGAATTGAGGCAATAAGCAGAGGCGCAAAAAAAGTAGTTTTTGTTGATGAAAGTTTGGATAGTATAAAACTGACAAAGTTAAATTTAAAAGACATAAACGAAAATTACAAAATTTTGCATTGCGATTATAAAGTTGCTTTAAAAAGTTTAAATTACAAATTTGATTTGATACTTATTGACCCTCCTTATTCAAGTGGAGTGTATGAAAATTGTTTAAAACTGATTTATGAAAATGATTTACTTGATAAAGAAGGAATAATTGTGTGTGAAAGAGATAGACAAAAATTAATTAATGATATTTATTTTGACTTATTTGATACAAAAAATTATGGAACTGTTAGTGTGGATTACTATAAAACTAGAAAATAAACTTAATTGAAAAATTAATAAAAATGATAATGTTTAAACGTTATCATTTTGTTTTGTCAAAATATTTTTTTTATTTGCATTGCTCGTTATGTTTTTTAATTTTTTTTCATATAATTCTTTAGAAATTAAACCCAAACGCTTTTCTTTTTTTATTTTGTTTATTTGTTTTTTTGTTTCTTTATCGTAACTTATATTTTTTTTCTTTTTTCTTCTTGTAAACTGTGGTTCTTCGTCTTTGTTATCATCTTTAGAAAACGCACAAATAATTAACAAAATTGCCAATATGAAATCAAAAAATATTAAAATTATAGCAATTATTCTTAAAATTATTATATTTTTATAAAAATTTTCTTTATTTTGTTGTAATTTTTTAGATAAGTAAATAAAACAAAAATTATAAAAAATTACGAAAATTAAAAAATGAGATATAAAAAAAGCTTTGGAAAACATCACAGAATCAATATTGTAGTATTCAAAAATTTGAATAAATAAATCATAGTTTGGCATAAAGTATGAAAAAGCACACAAATATGCCACAAAACTGATTAATTGAATTATTATACAAGCCTTTATAATTGTTTTTTTGCTTCCTAAATTCATTTTTTCTCCAAAATATTATTAACACATATCAATTTTTTTGTCAAAAACTTATGTAAAATTGAAAATTTGTGATACAATTTGCTATCAGGAGAAATTATGAATAAAATTATTGTTATTACTGGTGCCAATAGTGGCATAGGACTTTCTTTAAAAGAAAAATTTTTAAAACAAAAAGAAATTGTTATTTCTTTGGATAAAACCGCCGTTACAAATGGTGAAACTGAATTTAAGTGTGATGTTTCAAATGAAGAACAAGTGTTTCAAGTTTTTAATGCAATAGGCGAAATGTATAAAAAAATAGATATATTAATAAATTGTGCTGGATATGCAGTATTTGGGGCTACCGAGTTAATTGATACACAAAAAGCTAAAAATATGTTTGATGTTAATTATTTTGGTACTTTAAGTTGCATTAAAGGAGCGTTAAAATTTATGAATAAAGGCGCAAAAATATTTAACATTAGTTCAGCATGCTCAATTTTTGCTGTGCCATTTAGAACGCACTATAGTGCTTCTAAAGCGGCTGTTAGTATGCTGTCATATGGACTTAGAATGGAATTAAAAGACAGTGGCGTTGATGTGGTTTGCATAAACCCAGGAGATGTACGCACTAACTTCTCTAAAAATAGAGTTAAAACATTTGAAACAAATTTTAGATATAAAGATAGAATATTGAAAAGTTCAAAGCAAATAGAAATGAGAGAATCAAAAAGAATGTCTTTGGAATATGCTAGCAAAAAAATATTTAAAATTTGCACTAAAACAAAAACTAAACCTATGTATATTGTTGGCTCTCAAATAAAATGGTTAAACTTTTTTAATAAAATTTTTCCTTTAAGTGTAATTTTGTCAATTACAAACAAAAAATTATAAGGGGACTATAAAATGAATAAGGTTGTTATAATAACAGGTGCAAGTAGTGGAATAGGGCTTAGTACGGCTTTGTATTTAAGTGAAAAAGGTTACAAAGTTTATGGTATAAGCAGAAGAGATTTTCATAATGATAAATTCACTCACATTTCATGTGATGTATTAGACAGTGAAAAAATAAAAAAAATAATTGAAGAAATATACCTTAAAGAAAAAAATATTTTTGCCATTATTAATAATGCTGGGATTGGAATAAGTGGAGCGATTGAATATGCTAAGAGAGAAGATGTTGAAAAAATTTTTGAAATAAATGTGGTTAGCGTTATTAATTTGTGTTCAATAGCAATACCATATTTAAGAGAAAGCAAGGGTAAAATTGTAAATATATCGTCTGTCGCAGGAGAAATAGCAATTCCTTTTCAAGCTTGTTACAGTGCCACAAAAAGTGCTATAGAAAATTTTTCTATGGCATTGGCTAGTGAACTAAAGCCACAAAGGATTAAAGTGTGTTGTGTAAGGCCCGGAGATACAAAAACTAGTTTTACTAAAAATAGAGAAAAAACGGAAGTTGTTAATGATATTTATGGGCAAAGAATTTTAAAAAGCGTTCAAAAAATGGAACGAGATGAACAAAGAGGTGCAGACCCAATTAAAGTTTCTAATGTAATTTATAAATGTTTAAAGAAAAAAAATCCTCCACTTGTTTGCACCGTTGGCATAGGCTATAAACTTTTGTGCCTTTTATCTAAAATGCTGCCAAAAAAATTTGTTAATTATATTGTTTACAAGTTATATTAATTATTAGGAGATTTGTTATGGATTTATTTGAAAAAACGAATGGCGAACATATATATGACATTGCAAAAGAAAAAGGAATATATCCTTATTTTCATCAACTTACAACTGGTCAAGATACTGTTGTAAATATGGAAGGCAAAAAAACGATAATGCTTGGCTCTAATAACTATTTAGGGTTAACTTCAAATGAAAAAGTTATTGAAGCTGGTGTTAATGCCTTAAAAAAATATGGAAGTGGTTGCAGTGGCTCAAGATTTTTGAATGGAACGCTTGATATACATGTGAAATTAGAAAATGAACTTGCCAACTTTTTACATAAAGAGGCTTGTTTGACATTTTCTACAGGATTTCAAAGCAATTTGGGTATAATAAGTGCAATTTGTGGTAGGAATGATGTTGTTCTTTGTGATAAAGAAAATCATGCAAGTATTTATGATGCAATAAAATTGAGTTATGCAAAAATGATAAGATATGAGCATAGTAACATGCAAGATTTGGAAGAGAAATTGAAAAATGTACCCTCAAACAATGGTATTTTAATTGTCACAGATGGGGTTTTTAGCATGAGTGGTGAAATATGCAAATTGCCACAAATTTGCAGTCTTGCAAAAAAGTATGGCGCAAGAGTTATGGTTGACGATGCACACGGATTGGGTGTTTTGGGAAAGCACGGAAGAGGAACAGCTGAATATTTTAACCTTGAAGATGATGTTGATATAATTATGGGAACTTTTAGCAAATCGCTCGCGTCTCTTGGTGGATACATGGCAAGTACAAAAAAAGTAGTAGAATATGTTAAGCATGTTTCCAGACCATATATTTTTAGTGCCAGCATTACTCCTGCATCTGTAGCTTGTGCTAGAGAGTCATTAAATATTTTAATTGAAAATCCCCAGATGGTTGAACAATTAAACGAAGTTTCAAATTACATGCGAATTGGCTTAAAAAACTTGGGAGTAAAAATTATAGATAGTCAAACTCCAATTATTCCAATATATGTCTACAAGGATGAATATGCTTTTATTGCTTGTAAAATGTTGCTTGAAAGAGGAGTTTATGTTAATCCTGTAATCTCTCCTGCAACTCCTGTTGGACAAGCACTATTACGAACCTCATACACAGCGACCCATACGCATGAGCAGTTAGATTACGCAATGAAACAAATTAAGGAAGTGCTTGATATTCTTGGCGTTTAAACTGTTAGAATGTTTATTTAAAAGTGAACAAAAAATAGACAAATTTTTTTAATTATGCTATACTATTAAAAGGTTAAAAAACTTAATTTTTAAAGTCAATGGCTTGAAAATTATTTAATAATTTAAAAAAGGAGATAAAAATGGAAGTAACAAATAAATACAAAGGTACAAAAACAGAAGAGAACTTAAGGGCAGCATTTGCAGGTGAGAGCCAAGCAAGGAATAAGTATACATATTTTGCATCAGTAGCGAAAAAGGAAGGATATGAACAAATAGCAGAGTTGTTTACAAAGACTGCAGAGAACGAAAAAGAGCATGCAAAATTATGGTTTAAAGAACTAAATGAATTACAAGGGACAGCAGAGAACCTAAAAGCGGCAGCCGAGGGAGAGAATTACGAATGGACAGACATGTATGAAGAATTTGCAAAAACAGCAGACGAAGAAGGGTTTCATGAATTGGCAGAGAAGTTTAGGGGAGTAGCATTAATAGAAAAAAGACACGAAGAAAGATATAGAGCATTGTTGAAGAATGTAGAGATGAAAGAAGTGTTTGAGAAGAGCGAAGTAAAAGTATGGGAGTGTAGGAACTGTGGACATATAGTAGTAGGAACCAAAGCCCCAGAAATATGTCCAGTTTGTGCACATCCACAAAGTTATTTTGAAATTTTAAAGGAAAACTATTAAATTTTAAAAGATGGTATATCCATCTTTTTTTTAATTCAGCAAGCATATATATTATAGTTTTGCAAAAAATATATTTATGAAAATGGTTGATGAAGCAGATTTTGATTATAATAAATGCGGATTTAAAGAAAGAGAATACAAAGATGGCTTAGTTGTATCAAGTTTAGATGTGAAAAATTACAACAAAGATTTCGCTGAGGGTAATTACAGAATCGTGTCATGCAAAAATTTATTTATTGCTAGCAAAGTTGTTATAAATAAATTAGAAAAATTAATTTGTGAGCAATTTAAATTTATGTTGCAAAAATTGAAAATTTGCGAAGATGACAATATACTTGTTTGTGGTCTTGGTAACGGAGAAATTGTTGCAGACAGTTTTGGAGAAAAAACTTGTAAAAAAATTCTTTCAACTAAATTGTTGAGCAAAAAAATAGTTAAATCAAACATTTGCAGTATATGTCCAAACGTGCAAGCCATTACTGGAATTCACACTTTTGATATTGTATGTGGAGTGGCAAGGCAAATTAAAGCAAAATTAATTGTGTTGATTGATAGTTTTTTAACAAACAATGTTAAAAGACTTGGACATAGTTTTCAATTATCCAATACTGGTATTGTGCCAGGTGGAGCATTAAACTTTAACAAAGAAATTTCTTTTAGTACTACAAATATAAAATGTGTAACCATAGGAGTTCCATTTATGCTGAATTTAAAAAATATTTCTTGTTCTATTAATAAAAACATTATAGTTTCGCCTAAAGATATAAAATTTATGGTTGAAAAATGTTCAACAATTTTGGCGAATGCGTTAAACAAAGTTTTTAATCCAGAACTTTCTAGAGATGAAATTATGGAACTATTAAATCCTATTTAGCATAACATTTTTATATGATAGGTTTTATAGATAGTGGAGTTGGAGGCCTTAATGTTTTAATTGAGACCTACAAGTTGTTTAACGATGATTTTGTGTATTTATGCGATAATAAAAACGCACCATATGGCAACAAATCTCCAAAAAAATTAATAAAAATAACAAGACAAAACATAGATTATTTAATTAAACAATTCGATGTGGATATAATTGTTTTGGCATGTAACACTTTAAGTTTTTGTGTTTATGAAGAAATTGTAAAAGAATATAAAATAAAAATTATTCCATTGGAGTTTGATGAGAAATGTTTGGATAGATTAAATAAGCCAGTTTTGTTTTTTGCAACGCACAACACCATTAAACATAATAAAAAAATTCAAAAAAATATAAAAAATAATAATGCTTTATCACTATCTATTAAAAATTTACCTAAAAAAATCGATGATAACTTATTTAATTTGGAATCTATTGAAAAAATTTTAAATAGGCATTTTAAATCTAAAAAAATGAAAGAGATAAAAAGTGTTGTTTTGGGATGTACGCATTATTTAACAATTAAAAACATGCTTAAAAAATATTTTTGCGATGACGTGGTTTTTTATGATAATGTTTACAACTTAGCAAATAAGCTTAAAAGTATTGTGGTAGCTAAAAACAGCAAATCTTTTCATATAGTTTTAACAAACTATGATTATCCTAAATATGTTGAATTCAAAACTTATGTTTATAGAAATTTAAGGGATAGATTGACATAACTATTAAAAATAATTATTCTTTATGTATGAAATGTCATCTATGTCCAAGAAATTGTAACGTCGATAGGAATATCAACAAAGGCTATTGCTTTTCAACATCAAATGTAAAAATTGCAAAATATGCGCTTTTTAATTATGAAGAGCCATGTATTAGTGGCGAAAAGGGAAGTGGAGCGATATTTTTTTCTAACTGTTCACTTAAATGTGTGTTTTGCCAGAATTATGAAATTTCGTGTTTGGGAAAAGGCAAAGAAATAACTGATTTAAAATTGGCAAATATTTTTAAAGAATTGGAAAATATGGGCGCAGAGAATATTAATTTAGTAAATCCAACTCATTATGTTAAAAATATTGTAAACGCTTTAAAAATTTACAGACCCAAAATTCCCATTGTGTACAACACACATGGATATGAATCAGTTGAAACATTGAAACTAATTTCCAGATATGTTGATATTTTTTTGCCAGATTTTAAATATTTTAGCAATTTAAGTGCAAAAAAATACTCAAATACCTTTAATTATGTAGAGGTTGTAACTAAAGCATTATTGTGTATGAGAAATCTTAAAAAAGATGTTTTTGATGATAAAATTATGAAACAGGGACTTATTGTAAGGCATATGATTATGCCATTATTAACTGATGAAAGCATACAAATTTTAACCTGGATTAAAAAAAATTTAAAAGGCACAAAAGTAAGTTTGATGGCACAGTATACCCCTTATGCAAAGGCTTGTGAATTTAAAGAAATAAACAGAAAAATAACAAAAAGAGAATACAATAAAGTTGTAGATAAGTTTTTAGAGTTAAACCTTGATGGCTATATTCAAGATAGAGAAAGTGCCGATACTTTATACATTCCCAAGTGGGATTATTAAACAGTTTTTGATAGATTATAATATTCTTCTAAAATTTTAAAATAACAATTTTTTACTTGTGATGTGTAAGGAATTTCATTAGATGAGAAATTAGATAAACTTTCTAAAATGTTTGATATGTTTTTTAAACTTAGTTTTAGTTCAAGCAGGCTCGACGTTAATTTTGGATTAAATAAAGTTTCAAAATTGGTTGTTATTTTTGTAAATTCACTAATTATATCGCTAAGCAAAACTTTTGCCTCTATTTCGGTATACAAATTAGTATCTATGCTTACCGATAAATCGTACAGTTTTTTGTACATGTTTTTATAACTTGTAACGCTGTTTAAAAGAGCGTTTTTTTCTTGCTCATTTACTTCTGCTTTTACAGAAATTTCTTGAAAACACAAATTGACAATTTCGCTTGTTGTTTGTGATGATTGAAGATTGTCTTTTACTTTTTGTGCATCTGCTAAATTTTCATAACATGAAGCAAGGACATAAAATCCCTCATCTGATTGCCAAATGTAGCCAGCGCCACTTTTTCTTTGCACTATTTCTGCTAAATCTTGCGCCTTTGCTTTGGTGTCTGTTTTATATAAACTTATAGCATATAAAGTAAATGACGGTTGTTTTATTTCATTGCTTTTTATTGCGTTAAAACCACCTACGGTTATTAAACTTGAAAAAAGTTCTGCAAAACTTAAGCACAGACCTAAACAAACCACTACCAAAATTACTGTGATGAATTTTGAAAATTTATTGGAATTTTTTGTCATAAAATATTGAACTCCCTAAAATACATTTTTAAAATTTTTGTAGTTCTAATTTATTTTTATGCAAAAAAAAATTAACATATGATTTTTTATTTTTTCATCACAAGTTATTTTTTTTTAAAATAAAAATATATAGATTAAAAAGATTCATTTAAAAATTTAAATGAACAAAATTAAAAGGAGAAAATATGATATTAAAGCCGCTATATGATAGAGTAGTGATTTTGCCAGACAAACCACAAGAAATTTTAGATTCTGGTATTATTTTGCCGCAGACAAATGATGAGAAATCATGCATTGGCAAAGTAGTAAAAGTTGGTGATGGACAAATGTTCGATGGCAAAAAAGTAGAGATGCAAGTAAAAGAAAATGACAAAGTTTTATATTCAAAGTTTGCAGGTGCCTCTTTTAAGTTTAAAGATGCAACTTATTTGATTATAAGGCAAGCAGACATTCTTAGCATAATAGAAGGAGATAAATAATGGCAAAAAAAATAATTTACGCAGAAGAAGCGAGAAAAAAATTAGAAAAAGGTGTAAATGTTCTTTGTGATACTGTTAAAATTACTTTGGGACCAAAGGGAAGGAATGTGGTTTTGGATAAAAAATACACAACTCCATTAATTACAAATGATGGCGTTACCATTGCAAGAGAAATTGAGTTGGAAGATGAATTTGAAAATATGGGAGCTGCCCTTATTAAAGAAGTTAGCATAAAAACAAATGACATTGCAGGAGATGGAACAACAACAGCTGCAGTTCTTGCACAAAGCATTGTTAAAGAGGGAATAAAAAATTTTGTTGCAGGGGCAAATCCTATTTCTCTTAAAAATGGAATAAAAAAGGCAGTTGATTTTGTAGTTTCAGACTTGCAACAAATGAGCAAGCCAATTAATACGGAAAAAGAGATAAGTCAGGTTGCATCAATTTCTGCTGGCGATGAAAATGTTGGAGAGTTGATTTGCAAAGCGATTAAAACAGTTGGTTCCAACGGAGTTGTTACGGTTGAAGAATCTGAAGGGATGAGCACAGATTTGAATATTGTTGAAGGCATGCAATTTGACAGGGGATATTTATCACCTTACATGTGTACAGATGCAGAAAAAATGGTGGCTAATTTAGAAAATCCTTATATTCTTTTAACTGATAAAAAGATATCGTCGGTTAATGAAATTTTGCCTGTTCTTGAGCAAGTTGTTAAAACTGGAAATAAACTTTTAATTGTGTGTGAAGATATTGATAGCGAAGTTTTGGCAATGCTTGTTGTTAATAAACTAAGAGGAGTTTTTAATTGCGTTGCTGTTAAGGCTCCATATTTTGGAGATAAAAGAAAAGATATTTTAAGCGACATGGCAATTTTATGTGATACACAAGTTTGTTCAAGTGAAATTGGTTTAGACATAAAAGAATTAAAATTTGAAGATTTGGGGAGAGCAAAACTTGTAAAAGTAACAAAAGATTCAACAACTATAATTTCAAACGACGCAGACAGCAAGAATGTTAAAGAAAGAATTGAAATGCTTGTAAATTTAAAAACAAAGCAAACAAGCGAATATGAAAAGGAAAAACTAGAAGAAAGAATTGCAAAACTTAGTGGTGGTGTTGCAGTTATTAAAGTTGGAAGCGCTACCGAAGTTGAAATGAAAGAAAAAAAATTAAGAATAGAAGATGCCTTAAGCGCAACAAAAGCGGCTACAAAAGAGGGTATAGTGCCTGGAGGTGGAACTGCGCTTGTTAAGTGTGAAAGAAATCTTAAAAAATTTATTATGGCATTAAAAGGAGATGAAAAAACAGGAGCTACAATAATTTTAAATGCGCTTTCTAGTCCTTTAAAACAAATTGCCGTAAATTGCGGAAAGGACTCTGGAGTTGTGGTTGAAATGGTAAGAAAGAAAAAATCAATAGCCTTTGGATATGATGCACTTAACAACAAAATTGTTGATATGTTTAAGGCTGGTATAATTGACCCTGTTTTAGTAACAAAAACTGCTTTAATTAGCGCTGGAAGTGTTGCTGGAACGCTTTTGACTACTGAATGTCTTGTTTGTGACATAAAAACAAGCAACGAAAACGCTTAAGTAAAAAGTGTTGCAAATGAAAACCGTTTTTGGTATCATATTTTTATGATTATTAAAAGTTCAAAATTTTTGTTAAGCGTTGTAAAAAGCAGCAATTTTATAAAAGACGGAATAGAATTTGCCTTTGTTGGAAGAAGCAATGTAGGGAAAAGCAGTTTTATTAATGCGCTTGTAAATAAAAACAATTTGGCCAAAACATCAAGTTTGCCTGGAAGAACAAGAATGATAAACTATTTTTTGATTAATGACGCCTTTAGATTTGTTGATTTACCAGGTTATGGTTATCATAAAGCAGGTAAACAAAATGTTTTGCTTTGGGCATCTTTAATGGAAGATTACCTTAATAATGCTTCAAATTTAAAAAGAGTGTTTATGCTTGTTGATATAAGGCACAAACCAACTGACTTGGATAAAAAAATGTTAACCTTTTTAACTTATAAAGGCATACCTTTTAAAATTGTTGCAACTAAAGCAGATAAAATTGCAAAATCAAAAATTTTTCAATATATTAATCAAGTTGCAAAGGAATTGAGTATAACGGCTTTAGATGTTATTCCATTTTCGTCAAAGACGCTGTTAAACAAAGACAAAATTTTAAATATAGTAGAAAATGATATATTAAATTAAAAGCACATGCACCTTTTTTTATTTATGTTCATATTGTAATATGAAAAGATAAAAGGAGGTAAGCGCATGTCTTTTTTTATAAACAACAACAATCAAAACAGACCTGGAGCAATATGTGGAAATCCACTTAATGGATTGAATGAAAAAGTGTTGATTGAAGTTACAAGAGTTTTTGATGCATGTTTGCAAAATGAAACAATTACTGGGGTAACTCTTACAACTACAAATTATAGTCCAGCAAGCCCTACATTACCACTGACTTATATATCTGCCGAAACAAATCAAGCAGTGGGTCCTACAACTACTAATGTTGTAATAACAAGACTTGACAATAGGCCTAATTTTGCTACAGTAACGGGTCAAGTAACTTTTCCACTTATTGTGACATATAGAGATGCTAATGGTATTTTAGGAACAGCGACTGCAACATACACTACTGACTTTTCTGCAGTTTTGTGCGTTCCACAACCAGCACTTAGTCCTGTTGAAATTAAAATTACGGGTCAGGTTACTAGTGCGATTGGAACATATACAGCAGAAAACACTTTTACTATTACAGCTTGTGTACAAATTATTATTAAAGTTGTTGCTGATGTTGATATTCTTGTTCCATCATATGGTTATCCATGTATTCCTGAATGCCAAAACATTCCAACTGTTTGTCCAGGCGTTGGAGACATAACATTGTATCCAACAACCGTTGGACCAAATCAAAACACGGTAAGGTAATGTTAATTTTAAAAAAACTCTCTCAAATTTTTGTAGAGAGTTTTTTTTGTTTTTATTTTTAATGTAAATGTGTTAAACTATTTTAAATATGAAAAAATCTATGCAGCAAATATGTTTTGTGTGCGAAGGGAACACTTGTAGGTCTCCATTTGCAGAAAAAATTATGAATAAATATTTGAAGCAAAACAACATAACTGATATTAAATGTTGTTCTTGTGGCTTGTGCGTTGATAAAAATTCAAATATAAATGAAAAAGTAATTCAAATTTTAAAGCGTTATAATATTAATGTAAAATCGAGAAAGCCAAAACAATTATCAAAGTCAATTTTAAATAATTGTGAATTGTTTATAACAATGACAAAAAGCCAAAAACAATTTGTAAATGCAAAAAATGTATTTTCATTTGGAGAAATGGTGATGGGCGAAGATATAGAAGACCCTTATGGAGGCACCATGGAATTATATTTAAAAATGGCAAATCAAGTTGATGAGTATTGTAAAAAACTAATAAAAAAAATCAAACTAGTAAAGGAGAAACTATCATGATAATTCTTGCATGTGACCATGCTGGATATGAATTAAAAGAACAAATAAAAGCTTTTTTTCACAGTCAAAATATTACAACTATTGATGTTGGCACATATTCAACAGAAAAGGTTGATTATCCCGATTTTGCAAGGGCTGGAAACCAAAAAGTTTTGGAAAATCCTAACAATATTGGCATATACATTTGTGGTACTGGCATTGGAATGAGCATTATGGCCAACAGAAATCCAAAAATTAGAGCTGCACTTTGTACTTCCACAAAGTTCGCACAGTTGGCAAGGCAACACAACAATGCAAACGTTTTGGTTTTGCCAGGCAGATTTATTTCAAAATCTAAGGCAATATCAATTATTAAAGAATTTTTAACAACAAAATTTGAGGGTGGTAGACATTTGAAAAGAGTTAAAAAATTATCTAAACAATAGGAGAAAAAATGAATTTTCCAACATTTTTAATTGTAAATTTGCAAAATAAATTAAATATAGAAAAGTTTGTTAATTTAGTTGAAAAAAATTATAAAAACTATAAAATTATTATCGCTTCAACAAAGTTGCATAAAAAATATAAAAATGTTTATGAATATCAATTTGATGATGTGGAGCCAGATAAAGTGATAAACACACTCATGCCAAAAGTGGAAGGGGAAAGGCTTGTGTTGGTAAGGCAATTTGATAACGACAATCTTGATGAAATTTTAAATATAGAAAAAGCAATTAAAAAAAACAATCAAATTTCTTTATTAAAAAAATATAAAAATAAATTCAAAAACATTATTTTTAATTATATAAACAAAATCATCAATTTAATTTTTGGTTATAAGTTATTTGATGGCTATTTGAGTTGTGTGGGATTTTCCAGTGTTCCTTTATCGGTTTTAATGCAGATTGAAAATTCATCTTTATATACAAAAATAAATAAATGGCAAGGCATTGACCCAGTTTATGTAAATTGTAATAAATGTAAAAAACTAAAATTTAAAACAAAAAAAATAAAACATTTTGTAAGAATTGCCATAAGTTTATTGATTATGATTGGGGTTATTTTATGCTGGATATTTATTCCATTTTTACAAAGCAAGTTGCTTTTAAAAATGGCAATGATTTTTGTAATTTTGATTGCTTTTATGTTTGTGCTTTTAGATTGTGTTATTTTGTATGTAAAAAGAAAAATTGGCGAAAATATATTTGACAAAGCAAATATAATTGACCAAAATTAAATAAAGGAGAATGTATGGAAAAAATTAAAGTTGGGATAAATGGATTTGGAAGAATTGGAAGGCTTGTTCTTAGAGTTATAAGCAAACGAAATGATGTTCAATGCGTTGCAATAAACGACCCATATTTGACAGTTGAATACGCAAAATATTTATTTGAATATGACAGCATACATGGAAAATTTGATGGAGATGTTAAAGTTGACGGAGATTTTTTGGTTGTAAATAATGTAAAAATAAAATTTTTCTCCGAAAAAGACCCTGCATTAATTGCTTGGTCGAGTGTTGGTGCAGAATATATTGCCGAGGCTACAGGAGTTTTTACTTCATATGAAAAAGCAAAGGCGCATTTGCTTGCTGGAGCAAAAAAGGTTGTAGTTACGGCTCCTGGCAAAGAAATGCCAATGTTTGTTATGGGTGTAAATCATCAAGATTACAAAAAAGACATGGATATTGTTTCAAATGCAAGTTGTACAACAAATTGCCTGGCTCCACTTGCAAAAGTTATAAACGATAAGTTTGGAATAAGTGAAGGACTTATGACAACAGTTCACTCAACAACTGCTACTCAACTTACAGTTGATGGCTCATCCAAAAAAGATTGGAGAGGTGGAAGGGCAGCATCATACAACATTATCCCTTCAACAACTGGGGCTGCTAAAGCTGTGGGAGAAGTTATACCAAATTTAAAAGGCAAATTAACAGGAATGAGCTTTAGAGTGCCAACTTTAAATGTAAGTGTGGTTGATTTAACTTGTAATTTAAAAACACCAACAACATACGATGAGATTGTTGAAGCGATAAAACAAAGTGCAAATGGTGAACTTAAAGGTATATTGGATTATACTGATGAACCAGTTGTTTCAAGTGATTTTATTGGAAACAGCAACACTTGTGTTTTTGACATAAAAGCAGGAATAATGCTTTCGCCAACTTTTGTTAAATTGGTTGCATGGTATGATAATGAATGGGGATATTCAAACAAAGTTGTTGATTTAATTGCGCACATGCATAATGTTGATTATAAAAATTAAAAAACTCTAAATTATTTAGAGTTTTTTAATTTATTAAAATGTTTGGATTACTATACTCTTCAATTAAAAACGTGCCCGGACCTACAGCTGTTAGTTCTATATCCATGTGAGTTCTAAAAACTCCAGACACTGTTTTGACATATTTTGAGAGTTCTTCTTTTAATTTTAAATAAATTTGTTCGGCAATTTCAGGCTTTGCCGAGTGTGTAAAATCTGGGCGATTAGTGTTTTTTGTCCTGCCGTACAAAGTGAAATTGCTAACAAGCATAATTTGTCCATTTTCTTTTAAAATATCGTTGTTCATTTTTCCATTTTCGTCTCTAAAAATTCTTAATTTTATTATTTTTTGTGCAAAGTGATGTGTCATTTCAATTGTGTCTGTTTCATGTACGCCAAATAATACCAATAGACCATTTTGTATTTGGCTATATTTTTTTCCTTCACTATATAAAGTACAATTTTTAACTTTTTCTATTACAGCTCTCATTTTATATCCTTACTTAAAAAATTATGTGTTAGCAATTCTTGTATATTATAAATTTTATAATCTTCTTCGTTTTTTGCAACTACTATTTCAATATTATTTGAAAATTCTGCCATAACTTGCCTACATATTCCACAAGGGAAGGTAAAGTCATTCCCACTTGACATAATTGCAATGCATATTATTTCTTTATCGTTGTTCATTATTGCATTGTCTATGGCAACTCTTTCAGCGCAAATTGTGGCTCCGTAACTAGCGTTTTCTATGTTTGCGCCAATGTATGTTTTATTAGATTTGGTCAAAACACATGCACCAACTTTAAAGTTTGAATATGGCGAATATGAAAATTGCATTGCATATTTTGCCTCTTTTATTAAATTTTTATAATTTATCATATTAATCCTTTTATTTGTTTAAAACTTCACTTACTTTACAAGCAATTGCAACTGTTGCACCAACAATAGGATTGTTTCCCATTCCAATAAAGCCCATCATTTCTACGTGAGCAGGAACTGATGAACTTCCTGCAAATTGCGCATCGCAGTGCATTCTGCCCATTGTGTCTGTTAGTCCATAACTTGCTGGCCCAGCCATAACATTATCGGGATGAAGCGTTCTACCAGTTCCGCCACCAGAAGCAACAGAAAAGTATGTTTTATTGTGGTCATAACACCATTTTTTGTAAGTTCCGGCAACTGGATGTTGAAATCTTACTGGATTTGTTGAATTTCCTGTTATTGAAACGTCAACATTTTCTAATTTCATAATTTCAACGCCCTCTAAAACATCATATGCGCCATAAACTTTTACATTTTTTCTTTCACCTTGAGAAAACGCTTTTTCTTGCAATACTTTTAACGTATGTGTTGTGTAGTTATATTCTGTCGAAACGTATGTGAATCCGTTTATTCTAGAAATTATATAAGCAGCATCTTTGCCAAGACCATTTAAAATTACTTTAAGTGGAGTTTTTCTAACCTTATTGGCAGTTTTAACAATTCCCATTGCACCTTCGGCAGCAGCAAAACTTTCGTGACCAGCCAAAAAGCAAAAGCATTTCGTGTTTTCGCTAAGAAGCATACTTGCCAAATTTCCATGGCCAAGTCCAATTTGACGTTCGTCTGCAACGCTGCCTTCTAAGCAAAACGCTTGAAGTCCAACGCCAATTAATTTCGCTGCTTCTTCGGCACTTTTTGCTTTTTGTGTTAAAGCAATAGCACAACCAAGTTGATATGCCCATACGGCATCGTCAAAACATATTGGCTGTATTCCTTTTACTATTTGCTCAATATCTATTCCATATTCTTCGCAAATTTTCCTTGCAGTTGATAAATCTTTTAAGTTGTATTTTTCTAGTGTTTGCTTTACAGTCTTTTCTTTTTTGCCAAGATTAAATTTTTCCATAAATCACTCCTTTCTTGGGTTAATATATTTTACTGCATCGTCAAATCTTCCGTAGCGCTTTGTCGACTTTTCTTTTGCTAATTTAAAGTCTGTTCCATTTTCAAGCATTTGCATTAAATTGCCAAGATTAACATATTCATATCCTATTATCTCATTGTTGTTGTCAAGTCCAAGTTTTGTGATATAGCCTTCGGTTAAATTTAGATATCTTGGACCAATCTTGTCATTTGCGTACACTGTTGAAACGGCACTTGTTAAGTTTTTCCCTAAATCTTCTAGCGCAGAACCAACACTTAGCCCACCTTGAGAAAACGCAGATTGACTTCTGCCGTAAACAAGTTGTAAAAAAACTTGTTTCATTGCGTCATTTATAGCGTCACATACAAGGTCTGTGTTTAGTGCTTCTAACAAAGTTTTTCCTATCAAAATTTCTCCTGCCATTGCTGCAGAGTGTGTCATCCCAGTGCAGCCAATAGTTTCAACTAAAGCCTCTTTAATTATTCCATCTTTAACGTTTATTGTTAACTTACATGTGCCTTGTTGAGGTGCACATTTCCCACAGCCATGAGAAAAACCACAAATATCTTTTATTTCTTTTGACTGAATCCATTTTCCTTCTTGTGGAATGGGAGAGCTTCCACGACTTTTTAAACATTTAACACATTCGCTATGTTCCATCTTTACTCCTTTTATCTTTTTTAGTATACGTTATTTTTAACACAATCACAAATATTTTAAAATGTTTTACACTCCACTTTGTTTTTGTTGACAAAATTCTTTTAATATAATAACATGTTTATACTTGTGATGATAAAAACTTAGTAGGCACTGCACGGGTAATTAGAGAAAAATTGGTTGGTGAAAAATTTTCAAAATGCTTTGCTGAATTACACTTTTGGAGCAGGTCGTGAGTTTTTGCGTAAAAGAACAAACAAGGCAAGTTCACTTGCAAAGTAAGGTGGTACCACGAACAGCACATTCGTCCTTATGATGATGTGCTTATTTTGTTTGTAGGAGATTAAAATGGTAGATAAAAATTTGTTTAACACATTAAAAGAAAGAAATCTTTTATATCAATGCACAGATGAAAAAAAATTAAAACAAATGTTGGAAAGTGGAAATCCAATTACATTATACGAGGGCACCGATCCAACAGCCGATAGCTTGCACATTGGACACTGTGTTCCATATTGTATTTTAAGAAGATTTCAAAAAGCAGGCCATAAAGTTATTGTATTAATGGGGGGAGCCACTGCTTGTATTGGCGATCCTAGTGGTAAAAGTGTATTAAGAAAAGTTATGGACAAAGATGCCATAAATAAAAATATTGAAAAAATTAAAAATTCCCTTAAAATATTTTTAGATTTTGACGGTGATAATCCGGCAATTATTGTAAATAATTACGATTGGTTTAATTCGTATTCCTACATTGATTTTATGCGTGAGATTGGAATACACTTCAATGTGAATAAAATGCTTTCAAATGAAATTTATTCAAAGAGAATAGAAGAAGGTGGCTTAACTTTTTTTGAAATGGGATATATGCTTATGCAAGCATATGACTTTGTGTGCTTAAACAAAAAATACGGCTGTACTCTTCAATATGGAGGTGGAGATCAGTGGGGAAATATTGTAGCAGGTGTTGAACTTCAAAGAAAATTAAATTTTGTTAATGGAACAAATGTAGATTTAGTTGGGGCAACCAATCCACTTCTTTTAACTCCTGATGGCAAAAAAATGGGCAAAACAGAAAAAGGTGCAATTTGGATAGACAAAGATAAAATCTCTGCATATGATTTTTATCAAGGCGTTTATCAAACGCCTGATGCTTGTGTGGAAATGATGTTTGCTCTGTTTACGGACGTTGATATGAAAACGGTTAAAAAACTTATAAGAGAAGATATAGTGAACGCAAAAAAAGTTTTGTCTTATGAGGTTACTAAATTTGTTCGTGGAGAAGAAGATGCAATAAAAGCACAAGAAGCATCAAATGCATTATTTTGTGGGCAAGGAAGTTTAGATAATGTACCAACATATGAAATAAATGAAAACGATTTAACAAATGGTGTTTTGGTAACGGATTTATTTACGGCTTCAGGGCTTGTATCTTCAAAAAGTGAAGTTAGACGATTGTGCTCACAATCTGGAATACTTGTGAATGATGAAAAAATAACCGACTTTAACAAAAAAATTTGCTTGTGTGATTTAAAAAATGGTTGCATAATACTAAAAAAAGGAAAAAAGAATTTTATTAAAGTTATTGTGAAAAAATAATGCAAAGTTATATTGAAATAAAAAAATCAAAATTTTATGGTTATATGTTTAATGTGAGTTGTGTAAGTGATGTAATGACAATATTAGAGAATTTAAAAAAAGACCACAAAAAAGCAACTCATATTTGTTATGCCTATAAAATTGTTAACAATGCAGAAATTGTTAAGTTTAGTGATGACGGCGAGCCAAGTGGAACAGCTGGAAAACCCATTTTGAATGTGATTGAAAAGAAAAACCTTAAAAATATTTTAATTTGCGTTATTAGATATTTCGGGGGTGTAAAACTTGGTGCAAATGGACTGTGTAGAGCATATTCAAAGTGTGCAAGTAGTTTATTTATGGAGGAAAAATGATTATAACCGACCTTGTCCAAAAAGGAGAAAGTGAACTGTATAAAGTTTACATAGATGATAAATATGTTTGTCTATTGCAAGCAGAAACTATTGTTAAAAACAAAATTAAAAAAGGACAAGAAATAGATATACAAACTTTTGATAAAATCTTTTATCAAAGTCAAATTTTGGCTTGTAAAAACCATGCAATTATGTATGTTTCAAAGTGTTTAAAAACGCAAAAACAAGTCGAAACTTATTTAAAACAAAAAGGTTATGCTGATGAAGCAATAAAAAATGCGATTGACGCATTGCTTGAGTATGGATATCTAAATGATAAATATTACGCTGAATGTTTTATAAAATCAAAAAAGTCAGCAAAGGGTATAAATTATATTAAAAATGCTTTAAGGCTTAAAGGAATTAAAAACGATATACTTGATGAAGTTACAAAAAATTTTGAATCAGATTTAAATGACATATCACTTATTGCAAAAAAATATTTAAAAAGTAAACAAATTGATAAAAACACAAAACAAAAATTGTTTAGACATTTATTGAGTAAGGGATTTAATTTCGATGAAGTAAACAAAGTTGTAAATATGTTTGTAAAGGAAGGTAATGATGATTGGTATTGATATTTTGGAAGTTCAAAGAGTAAAATCTTTTTTGGATAATACTAAATTTTTAAAAAATATATTTTTTCAAAGCGAAATTGATTATTTTTTAAAATTTAATGACCCATGTGAAAGAATTGCAGGTTTTTTTTGTGCAAAAGAGGCAGTAAAAAAAGCTTTATGTTGTGAAAATAACATTTCTTTTTTAGATATTGAAATATTGCACAAAGATTCTGGACAACCTTATGTTATTCTTCATAATAATGCTGAATTTATTTTTAAAAAAAATAATTATAAAAATATAGAAATATCAATATCACACACAAAAACTTTGGCAACTGCAATTTGCAAAATTGATAATTAACAAATTAATTTAATTAAATAAATAATAAATTCTATAATAATTCTTTTCCTTTGTTTATAAGTGAAAGAATTATTTTTTTATTTTAGAATAGATTTTATTTTTTGATATAATCTAAGTTTATATAAAATATTTTTGGAGATAATTAAATGAACAATAATTTCAAAAAAATAAATGAAGAATTAAACAAACAAATTAAACATTTTGAAGATAAAAATGGCAAGGAGTATTCATTTTGTCTTAACGAAAAAGACCCCTTGGTGCATAGTATGAAAGTGAAAGGTAAGTTGTTCGAAAAAATTGACCTTGATGCAGAATTTGAGAATGCTGACCTTTTAGATTATTTAGGTTACGAAAGGATTATATCGTGCAAGAAAAACAACAAATAGTTAGAGGAGATATATACTTTGCTGATCTAAGCCCAGTTGTTGGAAGTGAACAGGGAGGACTTAGACCTGTTCTTGTTGTGCAAAATGATGTTGGGAACAAATATTCTCCAACTGTTATAATTGCGGCGATAACCAGCCAACTTTCAAAAGCAAAAATACCAACACATGTAGAATTGCCTTCTCACATTTATAACTTGCCCAAAGATAGCGTTGTGCTTTTGGAACAAATTAGAACAATTGACAAAAGACGATTAAACGAAAAAGTTTGTAAGATTGATTATAAAAAGATGAAAGAAGTAGACAGGGCAATCCTTATTAGCTTAGGCTTTTATAATTAAAAACAAGTGTAAACCACTTGTTTTTTTTAATATTTATCCATTTGTTTTTTTTAATATTTATCCATGCCTAGTAAATAGTCTACACTTACGGATAAAATTTCACTAATTTTGCATAATGTCTTAAGATCTGGTTCTCGATTGTTTTCGCTGGTCAATTCATAATTTTGATACGTCCTGTAAGAAATGCCAAGTTTATTTGCCATTTCTTTTTGCGTTAAGCCATTTAGTATACGCTCATTTTTAAGATTTTTAGAAAATTCAATCATTTTTAACTCAATATTATTGACATTATACCCAATTTGAGTATAATTTATTTGTAAAATACTCAAAATGAGTATATGAAAGTTTTACATAAAATTCTTATCAATAAATCATTCAAATTTAAAATTCGTGAGGTGAAATCATGAAATGTCCAAAATGTGGAAATGATAGCATTGAATTTGTTTCTAATGTTCAAAGTAAAAACCGAGGGGCTTTGTCGTGGATTGGCTGGCTTTTGTTTGCGTTTTTAACTTTTGGCATTGGACTGTTATTTTGGTTCTTTATGGCATTGACAAACAAAAAAACCATTACTAAAACAAGAGCAATATGTAAAAATTGTGGACATCAATGGGACATATAATTTTGTAATTTTATAAGGTGGCAATTTTGGGTAGATTATGAGAAAAAAGTGCAATTATTGTGGCAAAAAATTTAATGCTACTGCTTTTGGAGAAGAGTATTGTCCTTATTGTGGAAGTGTTTTAAGTGAACATGATAGGCAAAAAATTAGAAAGATTATGTATTATGAGAAAAAAATTATTTTTGCTTTTACATTAATTTTTCTTCTTGCCATTTTGATTATATGTATGTTTTTTTAATACCTAAGCTTTCGCGTATTAATTAAATGTTTAACTTGACTTGTTTATTGTTTATATGCTATTTTACTTTGCATGAATAAAGACCAAAAGCAATTTTTTTTAAAGTATTTAGATGATATGTTCCCAAATGCTAAGTGCGAACTTAATTTTTCTACGCCATTTCAACTTTTGGTTGCCGTTGTTTTGTCGGCGCAGTGTACTGATAAGAGAGTAAATTTAATAACGCCTATTTTATTTAAAAAATTCAAAACGCCGTATGATTTTGCTGTTGCAAAAATTGAGGTTATTGAAGAAATAATTAAGCCTTGTGGGTTATATAAAAATAAAGCAAAAAACATTGTTTTGTTAAGCAAGCAATTAATTGAAAAATATGGTGGAACAGTTCCAAACAATTTAAAGGATTTAACTTCTTTAAGTGGCGTTGGAATGAAGACGGCAAAAGTTGTTTTAAACAATGTTTATGGTGCTAAAGTTATTGCCGTTGATACGCATATTTTAAGGGTGTCTAATAGATTGGGAATAGTTGACGAAAAAAATCCTGATAAGTGCTCAATTAAACTTGAAAAAATTTTTAAACAAAACATAGGAAATTTGCACCATAAAATGGTTTTGTTTGGAAGATATTTCTGCAAAGCAAGAAATCCCGATTGTAATATTTGTAAATTAAAAGATTTTTGTAAATACTATAAAAAATTAGATAAACAATATAAAATGTGATATAATACACACAAAGGAAAAATTATGTTTTTAGATAGAGTTAAAATTACTATAAAAGCAGGAAACGGCGGAAATGGAGCCGTATCTTTTTATAGGTCAAAACTAACAATGAATGGTGGTCCAGACGGTGGAGATGGTGGAAAAGGTGGAAGTGTTATTTTTGTTGCTAATGAAGGCATAAACACGCTTTATGGTTTTTCTTTTAAGAAAAAATTTGTTGCCACAGATGGACTAAAGGGAGAAAAACAACACAAAAAAGGTGCAGACGGGAAAGATGTAATTATTGAGGTGCCATGTGGAACGGTTATTTTAGATGCTGAAAGCGAAAAAGTTATTGCTGACCTTACAAACAATGGAGATAAATTTGTTGCACTTAAAGGTGGAAATGGAGGCCATGGCAATGAGTATTATAAAACGCCAACAAGGCAAGCACCACATTTTTCTCAAACTGGGGAAGTTGTTAAAGAAAGGCAAGTTATATTAGAACTTAAAACCATTGCAGACGTTGGACTTGTTGGATATCCAAATGTTGGAAAAAGCACACTTTTATCTGTTATAAGTAATGCTAATCCTAAAATTGCCAACTATCACTTTACAACCATTTATCCCAACCTTGGAGTTGTTTCATACAAGGGCAACAGTTTTGTTGCGTGCGACATACCTGGACTAATTGATGGAGCAAGCGAGGGGGCTGGTCTTGGACACTATTTTCTAAAGCATGTTGAACGTGTTAGGGTAATTGTTCACCTTGTTGACATTTCTGAATGTGAGGGAAGAGATTCAGTGGAAGATTATTTTAAAATAAATGACGAATTAAAAAAATACAGCCAAAAGCTTGCGTTAGTTCCTCAAATAGTAGCACTGACTAAAATTGACCTGTTAAGCGAAGAACATCTTAATGAAAAAGTTAAAAAGTTTAAAGAAAAAACCAAACAAGAGCCAATTTTGTTATGTTCAATAATTCATAAAGGTATTGACGAATTAAAATCAAAAATATGGCAAGTTTTGGAAAAAACGCCTAAGCCTGCACCACTAGATGTTGAATTGACAAATTTTGATGAACGCGATAAGAGTTCTTTTGATGTTAAAAAAATTGACAATTCAACATATGAAGTTTTTGGTGGTTTGATTGATAACATGGTTAGAGGAATTGTGTTGAGCGATGACATGTCATTTGCATATTTTCAATCTGCACTTAAAAAATTTGGAATTATTGACAAACTTAAAGAAAAGGGTCTTAAAATTGGAGACACTGTAATAATAAAAGATATTTCATTTGAATATGAAGAATAAGGAGAAAGGATGATAACTACAAAACAAAGAGCTTATTTAAGAAAAATTGCTAGCACATATAATTCGTCTATGCAAATTGGAAAAGATGGATTAAAAGATAATTCAATAGTTCAAATTGAAGAAATGCTTGATAAAAATGAACTTGTTAAAGTGAAAATTTTAAAAAATTGTGATGACAATATTAAAGAATTAGCACAAAAAATTTCAAATCTAGTTGGTTGTGATGTTGTTCAAGTGATAGGTGGTATTGTTGTTTTTTATAGAAAAAGCACAAGAAAAGATGTTAAGCATATTGACATTAACATTTAGGATACATCTAAAAGCTCAACAGTGTCAATTTTGTTGTACTTTGGATTGGTAAAAGAAATTAGTGAAAAGATTAACAGCAAACTCGACATTACAACATAGTAAATTTTATAGGGTACAATAAAACTTGAAAAAAGTAATAATATTGAGGTTATTAAATAGCCCTTTGTTCTTTTTTTGTTTAAAGCATAACTGCACAAGTCCTTAAAAGTAATTTTGGGCAGTGATTTCAATTTGGTTTTTATTGGGAAATAATTATACTTTTTTATAAGTTTTTCATAAGTTTGTATTCCGTCTAAAATAAATGTTTCAATTTGCAATTTATGAGATAATTTAATAGCATTATTTTCTATTTTATTAGTACAGATTATTATTCTTGTAGGAATTTCTTTTTTCGCTTTGTTATAAATACTTATTAAATCATCAACATTTAAATCTCTGTACAAAAAATATGGGAATAAAATAATTTTGCTATGTTCGTTTTGAATTATTATATAATTGCTTTTTTTTGTTGCAGAGTGATTAATTTTTGAAAGGTTGTAAAAAAAATTTACTGCATAAGAATTTTCTAAGAACACAAAACTGTTTATATATTCTTCAATTTGTTCTGCTTGTTCTGTTTTAAAATTATTTTTTTTATTTTTTGCTTTCATAAAAAAACGATAAGCAACTTCAATTAGTGTGGTTAAAATTATTGTTAAAAATAAACTTAAAAATAAATTACTTACAAAATATCTGCACCAAACAAAGCATATTAAAAAAATAATAAATACTCTAAAAAAAACATCAAATGTTTTAAAAATGCTAAACTTCTTCATATAATAGTTATTGACTTAATGTTTTATATTAAACATAAATTGACTTGATGGATATTATTTGATATAATTTTTTATATTAGTATTTGGAGAGTATATGGATATTGATGAAATTAGTATTGATATTTGCAATCAAATAATTAAAAATAATGGGTTTGATGTGTTGTTAATAAACACAGAAAACAAATCTAACATGTTTAAAAGGATGATTGTTTGTTCAACTAATAACAATCAACAAGCAAAAACTTTAGCTGAAATTTTAAAAGAAATTAACAGGGAAAAGATTGCCTGTTTGCATGCTGATGGCATAATTAAAGGACAATGGATAACATTGGATTTTAGCGATATTTTAGTTCAAATTTTCACAAAAGAGTCAAGGCTAAAATACAATGTTGAAAAATTGTGGAAAGATGGAAAGAATTGTATGGTTATAAAAAATATAATGTAATTGGGGTATTGACTTAGACTGTTTTATGGTATATACTATTTGTGTAATATAGGAGAGAGTATGAAAAAGAGAAATAAGGCACTTTTGGCATTTGGTGTAATCTTTAGTTTTGCTTTTGCTATTGGTGCAGCTGGAATTGCTATGTTTGCTGCAACATTAGCTCCATTTATGGAGTTGGTATTATTTGACGTTGCAATACTCGGTGCTGGTTTGGGTGTTCTTGATTTGGTTGCTCTTACAGCTTCGTTAACAACCGGGTATGTGAAAAGAAGAAGTGCAGCAAAAAAACAAGCAGATTCTTTTGCAAAACTTGCTAAAACGCAAAATTTGGAATTTCAAAGTGAAAGTATAAATGAGCAAAAACTTGCAAAAACATTATCTAAAAGCACAAAATACATTGAAAAAAATAAAAAATTGGGAGTAATTGGAGATAGGGAAAACACTTTAAAAAATGAAGAAGATAAAGTTAACCTTACAAGTAATTATTCATATTCATATAATGTATTTGTTCCATCAATTGGCGAGGTTGTTGCCGACCACAGAGCCAGTGCAAGTTTGCACACAAAAAATGGTATGTTGGCAGTTAAAAAACACCTTGAAAGTCAATCATCTGTAAATGAAAGATACAATAAAAAGAACAAAAATGATTATGGATATGTAGCTTACATGGAATCAAATGGTTCAACATTAAAACCAACATATGTTAAATCTAATTATGAAGGTGATATGGAAAAACTTGAACTTTTGATGTTAAAAGATTGCTATAAATCTGTAAATGAATTAAACTCCGAAGAAAAAGAAGTCGTTTTTCCAATAACATTAGGTAAAAGGCATTATGAAGGTGAAAAAAAATACACCAGTAGTACCTCTAGAATAATCAACCAAGAACAATTGAAGAAAAGAATAGAAGTTTTAACAAAAGTATTAGATAAAAATCCAAGGTATAAGGCAAATGGAGATTACATGAAAAGAAAATATAGTATAAGTCCTTATAAAGATGAAGATTGGAAAAAATTAGAAGATGATAATGTTAAATAAATTTTGCAAACAAAAAGCCTAGTTTACTAGGCTTTTTTTTGTTTGTATGTTGCATCCGTTAAAAATAAAAATGTCATAAAAAATTGAAATAACATATTATTTTTAATAATCTTATTATATAAAACATAGAATGGATGCAAAGTTCATAAAAAAAATTTAAAACTGTTTAAAATTTGACAATTAGTTGTCAAATTTTTACTTATAAAATAGAACATATGTTCTAATACAACAATCAAACAGCGATGTAAAAACATGCAAAATGTCGAAATATGACACAATTTGTAAAAATATGAAGAATTTTGTAAAAAATGTCACAATGGTTTGACTTTATTAAGAAGTCTATTGAATAATTTAAGGGAAATTACATTAAGGAGTTATTATGGAAAATTATAATTGGAGTAAAACTTTATTAAGCGTTTATAGATATTTACCGAGAGTTACTTATGCTCTCGATAAAATTGTTAAAACTAGGGCATATAATTCTTATTATGTTAGTTCTAATAATGTTGCATTTAACGATGTTATGAATGTTGCTAACACAATTTTAAACTTAACAGATAGAAAAATAACTTTAATTAATATAAAACTTATAGTAGAAAAATGTTTATATCAAATAGATAGAAAAATGGCAAGAATTCTTGTTTTAAAATTTATTGACGGTAAAAAAAGCGTTGAAATTGCAGATAAGTTTAATGTTTGTTTAAGAACCGTTTTTAGAAAGATAAACACAGCACTTGAAAGTTTTAGCAAAGCATTGTGCAGAAATGGTTATGATGATGGTGCTTTGTACAACTTGTTAAAAAATGAAAAGTGGATACTGAGTACTTATCAAAAACAAAAAACTGATTTAAATAAAACTGATAATTTTGAAGATGCATGTTTGTTACATACTGAAATTAAAAATAATATTATTTTGGAGTTTAAAAAAGTTAGTTCTTTTTAATCAAAATATTCACTGTCTAATTCGTAATAGTCGCTGTGTTTTAATCGGGAGATTTTTTTCTTTTTTGCTTTATTTCTTTTTGCGTGCTTTACGTTTGTCTTTTGTCCTGCAATCTTCGTAGGTTTAAACAAAAAATATATTATTCCCAAACATGGAAGGCTAATTAAAACTATGACCAAAATTTGCCATGGTTTTGTTATTGTTAAAAATTTATTTGGGTCATCAGGATTTTGTGGAGATTGTGTAAAATTGGGTGTGATATATTCATATTTTTCCTGGTTTTCACTAAAAGGAGTTAATAAATCACAAAGGGGAGAATAAACATATCCATACACAACTGAGTTCTGTGAAATGTATTTGCAATAGTACCATATATTGCCTTTATAACTTATTGCTTCTTCACCTTCGCAAATTCCGTAATATAATAAATTGGTTTCTAAAAATGGTATTGCTGTAATTAAATTTGTTGCACCTTTTGTTTGATTTGGCGAAGATCTTAAATTTGCTCCATTTGGAGTAAAAACTCTAAAACTTACATTTTCAACATATGCATTTAAAGGGGTTTGATCGATACAAGACACACTACTTTTTAAAACATAGCCACTTATATCGTTATATGATGCTCTATAAAACAAATCGTTTTCATTTCCAAGCAGTTGTACAAAATAAGTTCTTGGTATTTCAAAAATTCTATTTGACATGTCTTCTAAAACAACTGCGCTTGAATATAAATAAACACCATTTTCTACAGCACGACCATAATATACGTTGTCAGCCTTTGCAGGGTGCTGAAAAGTTGCATTACTACAACATAGTGCAACAAATATTATATAAAAAAACAACATAACGTTTTTCATATTTTTTATTATAACTTTAATTTACTTGGCAGATGAAAGAAAAACTGTCTATATATGTCTTTTTTAGGAGGAAATTAAGATTTTGACAATTAAACAAATTTTACTCAATATAGAAAAAATAGATTTAGAATTAAAAAAAAGAGGAAGTAATTTAAAACTGGAAAATTATAATAAAGGTGATATTGTACATGAAAAGCAACTTTTATTTCATAAATGCAAAAAGCGAAATAGGTGGGTTTTTGGAGGAAACAGAAGTGGAAAAACGGAATGTGGAGCTGTTGAAACGGTTTGGCTTGCAAGAGGAATTCATCCATTTAGACAAAATAAAAAAGATATTAATTGTTGGGTTGTTTCTCTTTCAACTCAAGTTCAGCGAGATGTGGCCCAGGCTAAAGTTTTGTCTTACCTTAATTACAATTGGATTTATGATGTTGTTATGTTAAGTGGAAGAAAAGACAATATAGAAAGTGGAATAATTGACCATATATTAGTTAAAAATGTTTTTGGTGGAATAAGCAAGATAGGCTTTAAAAGTTGTGACCAAGGAAGAGAAAAGTTTCAGGGAACAAGTTTAGATTTTGTATGGTTTGATGAAGAACCACCAAAAGATATATACCAAGAATGTAAAATGCGTGTGTTTGACAAAAGAGGAGACATTTTTGGGACAATGACTCCGCTTAAAGGCTTAACATGGGTTTATAATGAAATATATTTAAATGAAAAAAACGATAGTGAAGTTTGGTGCGAATCTATGGAATGGGCAGATAATCCATTTTTATCTAAAGATGAAATTGATTCTTTAACTGCATCAATGTCAAAAGAGGAACTAGATAGCAGAAGATATGGCAAGTTTACAGCTAACGGGGGAATGGTATACACTGAATTTGACGAAAATATAAATGTAATTACTCCATTTAAAGTTCCTAGTGAATGGTATGACAATATATCCATTGATCCAGGTTTAAACAATCCATTGTCGGCACATTGGTACGCAGTTGATTATGATAACAATATATATGTAATTGCCGAACATTATGAGGCTAAAAAAGGTATTGAATATCATGCAAATAAAATTAAAGAAATATGTGATAAATTAAATTGGCCAAAAACTAGCATGGGCTACATACATGCACTAATTGACAGTGCGGCAAATCAAAGGACTCTTGCAAGTGAAAAAAGTGTAACAGAATTATTTTACGATTATAATATTTTAGTAAATCCAAAAGTAAATAAAGACTTGTTTAGTGGGATTCAAAGAGTTAAATCGTATTTTAAAAATGCGCAAGGCAAAAGCAAACTTTTTATTTTTAAAACTTGCACAAATTTAATTAGAGAAATTAAATCATATTTTTGGGGTGATAGTGACGCACCAATAAAAAAAGACGACCATGCCCTTGATGAATTGAGATATTACATAATGTCAAGACCTGAAAACATTGCACCAAAACCGCAAAAAACAGACATACAAAAAGACAAGGAAAAACTCTATAAAAAAATAAAACACTTAAATATTAAATTCTAAAACCCATTAAAAAAAGTAATTCTATTTTTATTTGTATTATTTATTTGTAAAACAAATAAAAAATGTGATATATTTAAGTTGAATATACATAATAAAAATGGAGATTATTTTTTGAAAAGAGTTTATATTTTAGTTGTTTTAATATTTTCACTATTTGCAATTTTTACATTTAAAAGTGCTTCATTTGTTTCTGCAAATGCGCAAACATCTTTTGTTGAAATATCAACAATAGATGGGTTGCAAAATATTGAAGAAAACAGAAATTATAAATTGGTAAATGATATTGACGCAACAAGTGTTAACAGTTTTCAACCAATAATTAATTTTAACGGAATATTAGATGGTAACGGACATACTGTAAAAAATTTAAATATAGAAACAAGTGATAGCGCGGCACTCATAATTAATTCAAATGGTGCTGTTATAAAAAATTTAAAATTTGAAAATATGACTGTGTCATCAGTTGCAAGTGTAGATAGTAAAACAATAAAAAGTGCTTTTTTAATTTCTAATGCAACAAACACTAAAATTAACAATGTTGCAATAGTTTCAAATACTAATGAAAACAAAAAAAGTTTATTGACTGTAAATGCTAAGTCTTCTATATACATGGGTTCATTGGTTGGTGATGCAAATGGTGGAACAAGAATAGAAAATTGTTATGTCAATGCTGATTTAAACACAGTTGCAAATAGCAACTCTAAAGAAATTTACGTTGGAGGAGTTGTTGGAAGTGTTGAAAATTCACAAATTTATAATGTGATTGCCAATCCTAATATAGTAGTTAATGGTATTAAAGAAAGCAACAGCGAAATTTCATATTGTGGTGGGATGTTTGGTTTTGTTAAAGGAACTCAGACGTCAATAATTAATATGGTTTTTGATGGGGCTATGCAGATAGATGAAAGTGATTTCTCAATAAATGTTGGTTCGTTTATTGGCTGTTTGTCTTGTTATAATCAAATGCCAGAAAATTATAATATAAATTATTTTTACACATCTTTGACAACAGAATTTATTGGCAATAATGAAGAACTTAACAAAGCACATCAATCTGGAGAAATAATATTTGATGTTAATCTTTCTGTTTTAGAAAGCATTTTAAAAGAAGAACTTTATTTGAAAGAATTTTACACAAATATTGCAAATTTTGACAATAAAAAAAATTGGGACTTTGATGGTGTATGGCAAATAGAGGAAAGAGTTGCATTGCCATACTTACAAGTTTTTTCAATTTTTAATTATTCATTAAATTCTAATTTGAGTTTTGCTACCTTGTCTAAACCAAATATCAACGAAGAAGTTGTTTATATAAACACAGAAAAAAATCAATTTAAATATGGTGAAGAATTTTATATTTATGGAAATGTAACAACATCATTTGATATTGATAAATTTTATACAATTTCTGGACTTAGAAAAGATAACACCATTTTATTTGACAACAAAAACGTTACAGATGTATTACAAAACCCAAATGTGGTTGTTTCAACAATAGACGAAACTCAAAAATTGTATACTTTAAATTCAAACGAAGTAGTTGAAAAAGATGCGAGAATTAATGGATATGATTTTAAAATATACAACTATAATGGTGGTAAAATATTTTGGGGAAATTATCAAACTCAGCAAAATGAAGATGTACATATTTACTATTTAAATGATACAAACATAACAAATCAAGGGGAATATAGTTTTGTTTTGCAACAAAACAAATTTAAATTAACAGTTGCTACTGAAAATTCAAGTTATGGTTATATCATGCGTTCAACGCCAAGCAGTAGCATAAAAAATGAATTAATTGTTGATGAAATTGTATATGGACAAACTTTAAATTATGTAGCATCTCCAACTGAGGATTTTGCTTTTAATAGCTGGAAAATTAATTTAAAAGACGAGCCATTAAATAGTTTGGCAACTTTTACAACTGTGTTTGATGAAAAATCGTTTTTAGAAGGAGGAGCTTTTTATGGATTAAAGCTTGGTGAAGACGATTTAACATTATATGCAACATTTACAAAAAACGTATGTGAAATAACTATTAAATTCGCAGTTAATGATGAAATAATAGATGACAATCTTTCAAAAATATATTTTGATGGTTTGGAATTGGCACTCACAGATGAAAAATATATTAAAAAAGTAAAAATGGGCAGCACTCATACAATAAAAATAAATGTTCCAGCAGAACATCAAATAAAAGATTGGTATTTGAGCGATGGAACAAACAATTTAGGCGTTGTTGCTTTAGATGAAACTCAAATAGACCTAACTACCTCTTCTGAAGACGAATCGTTAGTGTTAGTTATTAATTTTTCAAAAGAAGTAGACGCGACAAAATCAAATGCCACATTATGGTGGATATTAGGTGGAGTTGGAGGGGGCCTTGCCATTATTGGATTAACTATTTTTATAATTATAAAAAAGAAGAAAAATAATTTATATAAAAATTATTACTATTAAAAAAATGTCATAAAATATAGAAAAAAATTAAAAACAAATATATATTAAAAGAGAAAAGTCAAGTTAAATACTTGGCTTTTTTAAAAACACTTTTAATTTTAATAAACAAGGGGCAGAAATGAAAAAAGAAATAAAGCCCTCTAAACAAGTAATTGAAAATGCCTTGTTAAAAAAAGCCATTGGTTATGATTGTGATGAAATAATTGAAGAATATGTGATAGATGATGAAGGAAATGCAAAACTTTCTAAAAAAAAAATCACCAAAAAACACATTTCTCCAGATATTCCAGCTGCAAAAATTTTATTAGAACAATATGCCAATGAAAATTTAGATTCTAAGTATGAAAATATGACAGATGAACAATTAAAACAAGAAAAAATCAAATTATTAAAATTGTTAAAAAATAAGGGGGAAAACGATGCAAATTAAAGAATGTAAATTCAAAACAAAATGTGATATTGGTGGTTGTAAAAATTTATCAAAATATTCCGTTGAAAATGATGATGGAAAAACAGTGCTAAACATTTGTGAGAAATGCTCTGTTGAAATTTTTAATGCACTGGCATCCAATAAAATTCCAAAAGGCATTGATGCGCCTTTTAAAAATCCTAAAAAAATAAAGATGGAGGCAAAATGAAACCAGAAGAGAATTTAGTTGAAATTGTTTTAGAAGATTTTAGAAAAAGGCAAAACGACAGAAAACAATTTGAGGCAATTTGGCAACTGAGTATGAATTTCTTTATGGGAAATCAATACTGTTCAATTTCTCAAAATAGCGAAATAGAAGAATACGAAAAGCAGTATTTTTGGCAAGAGAGAGAAGTTTACAATCATATTGCACCCACTTTGGATATAAGATTTGCAAAACTCCAAAAGGTTAGGCCAACAATGTCTATTATTCCAGCTTCTACCGATGATAGCGATATTAAAACTGCAAAGTTGTGTAAAAAAATTTTAAATTCTATATACAACAGGCAAGAGGTTAGCAAATTAATATGTGATGCTACTAAGTGGAGCGAAATTTGTGGAACGAGCTTTTATAAAATTGTATGGAACGATAAACTTGGCGATACTATTGCAAAAAACGGCGATGAAGAAATAAAAATGGGCGATATTGAAATATCTGTTTGCAGTCCGTTTGAAATATATCCAGATAACACTTGCACAGAGAATATTGATGATTGTCAAAGCATAATTCATGCAAAAGCTTTTCACGTTGATGAAATAAAAATGATTTATAATGTGGATGTAGAAGGAGAAGATATCAATGTTTTTTCCTTGGACAACACCTCTACTGGCATAGGAGGACTTGGTTATAATACAAAAACAAGTCGCGTTGTTAGTGGCATTAAAACAAATCATGCTTTAGTTATAGAAAAATATGAAAAACCTTCCGTTAAGTATCCAAATGGAAGGTTTATTGTTATAGCTGGCGATAAGTTGGTACATTGTGGGGAATTGCCATTTATAAACAGATCTAATTCAAAAAGAGGCTTTCCATTTATTAAACAAGTCAGCATAGAGCAAACGGGTTGCTTTTGGGGAACTGGGGTAGTAGAAAGGTTAATTCCCGTACAAAGGGCATACAATGCTGTAAAAAATAGAAAACATGAGTTTTTAAACAGAATATCCATGGGAGTTTTAACAGTTGAAGATGGAAGTGTAGATTTAGACAATTTGGAAGAAGATGGGTTATCTCCTGGTAAAATTTTGGTTTATAGGCAAGGCTCAACAGCTCCAAGATTTATGGCATCAAATTCTGTTCCAACCGATTTTGAAAGAGAAGAAGAAGCTTTATTGGCTGAGTTTATGGTAATTTCTGGAGTTAGTGACATTCTGTCAAATTCTGCTTCATACACAAACTTAAGTGGTGTTGCTTTGCAACTTTTAATTGAACAAGATGATTCTAGAATATCTCCAACTTCGGACAGAATAAAGGAATGTATAAAAGAATTGGGTGGACATATTTTAAGGCTTTATAAACAATTTGCAACTCTTCCACGGCTTACAAAAGTAATGGGTGACAATGGCGAATTGGAAGTGTTTTACTTTGTTGGAAGTGACATTTCAAGCGAAGATATAGTGTTTGAAAGTGACACAGAAATAACAGAAAGTTTAGCACAAAGAAGATCTATGGTTTTTGAACTTTTAAACGCAGGTTTGCTTCAAGATGAAAATGGAAAACTTTCTAATAGAATGCGATTAAAAGCACTTGATTTATTGGGGTTTGGAATATGGGAAAATTCACAAGATTTGAATGAATTACACACAAAAAAAGCATCTGCTGAAAATTTAGATTTGATAAAAAACAAAGAAGTAAATGTTTGTGAAATTGACAACCATGATTTACACATAAATGAGCACATTGCTTTTATGCTTGGAAGTGAATATAAAAACAGATACGAAATAGATAAAAATATTGAAAAACAATTTTTAAAACATATAAGACTACACAAACAAATGAAACAAGCTGAAAATCAATTATATGTTCAACAAAATAAGGAGTAATTATGGAAGATAATAAAACTTGGGAACAACCACAAGATTTGGACAATGTGCCCGTGGCAGATGCCAAAGAAGAAATTAGCACGCCTTCGTCTGAACAAAATGGCTCCCAATTAGGAAAATTTAAAGATGCTGAAAGTTTACTTTCTGCCTATAACAATTTGCAGGCAGAGTTTACTAGAAAGTGTCAAAAATTAAGCGATTTGGAAAAAGAAAACAGCAAACAAAAAATTGAAGAAGAACAGCCAATATATTTTAAAGAAAATTGGCAAAACAGAGTTTCTAAGTTTTTAAGCGAAAACCAAAACGCTAAAAAGTTTGCAAGTGAGATATCACAAGAAATTTTATCAAATCCGTCTTTGCAAAAAGAAGATAAAGCTTTAGATTTGGCATGGGCTAAAATAATAAGTCAAAAGTACAGATCTCCAGAAGAAGTTGTAAACGACGATAAATTTGTAAATGATTTTGTGTTAAACAATGAGCAAATAAAACAAAAAGTGCTTTCTAATTACATTAAAGATATAGAAAGCAGAAAAATACCACCATTTGTCTCTGCTTCAAAAGGTGGAAACATAGCATTTGCAACACCTAAAGTGCCAAACACATTAAGCGAAGCAAGGCAGTATGTGGAAGATTTATTAAAAAAGAGAGGAGAATAAAATGGTTACACTTCAAAGTGCAGAAAATGCATTAAAAACGGTATATTTAGGAGTGGTTAGCAATCAATTAAACACAAATGCTAACCCATTGCTTGGCAAAATAAAACAGACAAGCAAAGATGTATGGGGCAAAGAAGTAAGAAAATTGGCTCCATATGGAATAAATGGTGGAATTGGAGCAGGCGCTGAAACAGATCCACTTCCACAAGCAGCTGGAAATAACTATGTTCAATTTATTTCTGACCTTAAAAATCTTTATGGAAAAATTGAATTGAGTGACAAGGCTATTCGTGCGTCACAAAATAATGTTGGGGCTTTTGTTAATCTTTTAAATGATGAAATGGAAGGATTGATAAAAGCATCAAGTTTTAACTTTGGAAGAATGTTATTTGGTGATGGTTCTGGGTTGCTTGCAACTATTTCAAATTGCGACCAAAACAAAGTTTTAACATGTGATAGCGTTAGAAATTTAATAGAAGGAATGGTTGTAGATATTTACAATGACTCTACAAAATTGGTAGGTGGATTAAGAGTTACTTATGTAGATAGAGTAAATAAAAAATTGCACCTTGCTTTCCCATCGACATTTAGTGATACAATAGCATCTGGGTATACAATTTACGTACAAAATTCAAAAGGCTATGAAATTACTGGACTTGGAAAAATATTTTCGGATACAGATACATTGTATGGAGTTTCAAGAACAGAATATCCATGGCTTAGCCCTTACACAAAAACAAATGCTGGAGAAATTTCTGATAGTTTAATACAAACTGCTATAGACTTTTTGGAAGAAGTTAGCGGTAGCAGCGTAAATTACATAGCATGTTCTAGCAAAGTAAGAAGAGCATATCAAGAATATTTGGGTGCATACAGAAGAAATATAGATGTTATGGAACTTGCAGGTGGTTATAAGGCATTGACTTATAATGGAATTCCAGTTGTTGCAGACAGATTTGTAGAAGATGATGCAATGTATTTATTGAATACTGACGACTTTACACTTCATCAATTATGTGACTGGAAATGGCTTGAAGGTGAAGACGGCAAAGTTTTAAAACAAAATGCAGGATATCCAACATATACAGCTACATTGGTTAAATATGCGGAATTAGTATGTGACAAGCCAAATGGACAAGCAAAGATAACAGGAATTTCTAGTACTGTAACAAATCCATTCACAACTGTAGTTTCTCAGCAATCTAGTAATTAACAAATGGCAGACTTTTAGTCTGCCATTTAATTTAATAATGGGGGCAAAATGTTAATTAAAATAAAAACGGACTCGCTTTTTGTGGCGGAAAGGTTAAAAGAAATCGATGAAAGTTATTATTTGGTATTTAATACATTAAAAAACAAATACGAAGTGCATTCTTTTGCACAAGTTGGGTGCTCTTATTGTTTAACATGTCCTTATGAAGGTTTGGACGAAAGATTATTAGAGTTGACAAAAAAAACAAGAAGAGAAAATTTAAATTACCTTTTAAAAGAAATAGACAAAGAGAATGAAAAGCTTGAACAAAAGTACATAGAGTCTAAAAAAAATATGTTAAATTTGGAGGATAAATAAATGACAACTAAACAAGTCTTGTATTTAACTGCAATGTTTTTAGGAAAGGAAGAACTGCTAAACTGCCCATATTTTACTGGTGAAGAAACAGAAATTTCATCTGAAGATAAAAAAGAGTTGGAAATTTTAAATAGATGTTTGAATTTAATTATAAGCGAAATATCTACTGATTATCTACCAATTTATAAACAAAAAAAAGTAACATTTGCAAATAAAGAATACAATTTGTCTGATATTGATGAAAATATTTATCAAATTGTTAAAATTCAAGATAAATATAATTGCAATGTTAGATTTAAAATTTATGATAATATTTTAAGTGCAGATGTAAAAGACGCAACAGTTACTTATACATCATTCGCACCAAAGTGCGAATTGGATGGCGATGTTGAAAACTTTGCAGGAAAAATCCATGACAGAGTTTTGGCGTATGGTACTGCAATGGAATATTCATTTATTAGTTCACTTTATGACGACGCTACAATATGGGAATCTAGATATAAAAATTCACTATTGGTACTTTCACAAAAAAAGCACAATGTTGTCATGCCTAAACGGGGGTGGTTTTAATGTTTTATTCAAAGCCTTTACTTACAAAAAAAGTCACTAATTATAAGGTTTCTTTTAGTGCGTTTCAATCTGGTATGAACAGTGAAATAGATGAGGGCATTTTGCCATATAAGTATGCCAAATCTTGTTATAATTATTGTATAGAAAATGGAGCATTAAAGGATGGAATAGGATTTGAAAGTGTGAAGTTTCCAAAATCTTTAGACGATTTAGAAACAGAACGCGAAATTCTGTTGGAAAAAAATGAACAGCCAAAAGCACTTTGGGTTTACAAATATTTTGATGCCAAAAAAAATGTTTCAGATTACAGGTTAATGTTTTATATAACAAGTGGAAAAATAAAGTGGTTTCAAATTATAACTCCATACATTTACACCTTTGGAATGGCCGGTGTACTTTATTCTGAAGGAGTGCCTAATGCAGTTAATTATAGATTAAACGGTGTAGATTATATGATATTTTCATCTGCAACTGATGGTATGTGGAAATACACAGCATATAAAACGGCTCAAAGAATAGAAAATGGCCCTAGCATAGTTTCGATGTGTTTGCATTATGAAAGATTGTTTGCCATTGTTGAAAATGGCGAAAGAAACAGATTGAGCTTTTCAGCAAACTTAGATCCAACAAACTGGAATGAATCACTTGATGAAGGTGGCTTTATTGATATGCAAGACGAAAGGGGACCATTGAACTGTGTTGTTAGTTTTAATGATTATGTTTATGTGTTTAGAGATTTTGGAGTGGCAAGAGTATCTGCATATGGAGATCAATCATCATTTAGTGTCAGTCAACTTTTTGTTTCTAGTTCAAAAATATATGGAAAATCTGTGTGCGTATGTGGAGACCAAATATTATTTTTGGCTAGAGATGGATTGCATACTTTTAATGGTTCTACAACATCTAAACTTACTTTAGGTATTGAAAGTTTATTAAAAAATGTATTAAATGAAAATTGCACTGCACTTTATCATAATGGCAAATACTATTTAGCTTGTAAATTGAATTTTAATGATGATGAAAAAGTGGGTTGCGAAAATTATAGCGACGGATATGTTAACAACGCTTTAATAGAATACAATTTAAATACAGGCGAAGTAAGCGTGTCGAGGGGTATTGATATTTGCTCAATGGTGGTTGTTGACAATGGGTATTTTTGCAAAGTGTTGGCTTGTTTTAATGGAGAATATAGATTTAAAATTGGTCAGATGACAAGAGACGGAAAACTTTTTGGAGAGCCATTAAAAAAATGCTGGGTGTCTCCAAAAAGCAATCTTTCCTATCCTACAAAAATGAAAAGAGTTAAAGAAGTTTTGGTAAAAACCAAATCAGCTTGTAAGGTAAAAATAGAAACCGAAAAAGGCTATAAAATTTACAATGTTGTTGGTTCAAACAAAACACAAAGATTAAAAACAAATGTATACGGAGAACAGATTGAAATTTCATTTATTTCTCAAACAACAGATACAACAGAAATTTCTTGTCCTCAAATTACAATAGGGGTAACGGCATGATTGACCCTAAATTAATTAGTTATTTTAATAAGTTGGAACAAAGAAAAAACAATTATATAAACAGGGGGAATGAAAATGTATCAATATACTTTTAGTAATGATGATACTAAAGAAATAACAGAAAAAACAAAAAATTATTCTAATCTTCTGAAAGGATTTGAAGAGGTTGACAAAAAATTTTCATCTCAAGATGACGGCCCTTTAAATTTAGAAAAACAAACCTTTGAAAAGTTGACGGATGATGAAATAGCATCTAAAGCCGAAAATAGTTTGAGTGAATATAAAAACAATGAATTAGACAATATAAATTCAACATATGATACAAAAAACCAAACTATAGACACTCAAATAGAAGATGCAAAGACTGATGCGACAGCAAGAAAGGATGAAGCAAAAGAGTTGTATTCATCTCTTAAACAGCAAGCGTCAAACGATGCTGTAAAAAGAGGTCTAAGCAGATCTTCGATAGTGATTAATATTTTAGATGCATTTGATCAAAACATGATAAAAGAGTATAACAAAATCAATGAGGAGATAACTTCTAAAATCGATTCGCTAAACAACGAAAAAAATCTCTTGACAGAACAAAAACAAAATGCCCTCAATGCTTTTGACATAGCTTATGCAGTAAAACTTTCTGAAAAAATTGATGAAATAAATAAAAATTTACTTGAAGAAGAACAAAAGGTAATTGAATATAACAATGAAATAGCTCAAAAAGAGGCAGAATATGAGGCAAACAGGAAGAAAGATGCTTTAGAATATGCCACTTATGTAGAAAAATATGGCTATGATGGTATTGAAAAAATGAAACAACAAGAAAAATACCTTTTAGCTAAAGATTATCTTATGTCTTTAAGCAAAGAGGAAGCCCTAGATGAATTAAACAGCAATAGAGTTTATAATTCTGAATTGGGTTCAATTAATTTTAATAAACTTAAAGTTCTGTTAACAGAGAGAAAAGACTAGAGAATTATGTGGAATGAGGTTTTTTCTGTTGCTCTTACTAACGGAATTTTTGCATGTCTTTTTGTTGCTTTGCTTGTTTACGAATTAAAGGATAGTAGGGCAAGAGAGAAAAAATATCAAAAGACAATAGATATTCTTTCGCTTAGGTTGTCTAGTGTTGAAACGATTAAAGAAGATGTTATCGATATAAAAAAGGTTGTAGTTTATAAAAAGGGGAAAAAATCTAATGAAAACGTTTAAAAATAAAATAAAATCATATAGCTTTTGGACTGGACTATCGGCGGCAGTTATAATGCTTGCAAACGCTATTGCTAAATGTTTTGGGTTTTCTATAAATGACCAAATGATAGAAGACATTATAATGTCTATTTGTGGTGTTTTAGTTGCGTTTGGAGTTGTTTGTTTACCTATAAAAAAAGATACAGAAGAAACAACCAAAATTGATGAAAATACCAATGAAGAAATTGTGGAAAACTATAATGATTTAAACGACTGTTGTTATGATGAAAAAAATGATGAATACCAAAAAGAAGAAGATAAATAACTAAAATGCCGAACTTTTTGCAAATTTGCAAAAAGTTCGGCATTTTTTTATGTTTGTAAAATGTTATTAAAAACAGTTGATATTTTTAAATTTGTATAATATACTATAACGACTAATAAATTTTTAAGTTAATATGGTGATTTGTTTATGATGTTTAAAAATTCGCTTAAATTGTTTGTTGCTAACTTTTCGGTTTTTTGGAAATTGCTTTTATATAAAATAATTATCATTGGCATATGCGTTTCACTTTTAATTCCTACTTTTAAGTATTGGGGAGAAAGTCTTGAATCGGTTAATTTTGCTGAAATGTTAACAAATTTTGCAACAAAAACTATTTTTTTAAACATATCAAATTTACTTAACAATTTGTTTTTATTAGTAGATGCTTTTTGTGAAGCAATAAGCATTATGACAAATTCATATTTGTTTATGTTTTTATACACTTTGTTTGTAGTTTTAATTGTTTTACCTTTTTTATTTGGATTAAGCAGTATACCAACTGGAGAGGGATTGTATTCATACATGGCAAGTTTGTCTAAATCTAGTTTTATGGCAACTTTTGTAAGCAAACTAGGTGTTTCGTGTGTTTACTCAATATGTAGAACTCTAATCACATTGCCTTTTGTAGTTTTGTTTGTGCTTGGTGCATATTGGATTTTATATTTGACCACTTTAAGTGGCTTAATACAAGTGTTTTTGCCAATAATATTTGTTATATATTTTGTTTTTATGGTAACTTTGATTTTAACAACGCTTTGTGGCTGGATGCCTGCTACTGTTGTATTTAACATTAATCCAACAAAGTCATTTTTTAAGGGCTTAAAAGCAGTTTTTAGAAGATATTTTAGAGTTTTTTCTAGCATTTTTGTAATAATCTTTTTTGCTACATTATTTTCTTTGATGTTAACATCATTTTCTTTAATTGTTTTATTGCCTTTAACTTCAGTTGCAATACTTATGCTTGAGATGGTTATGTTCTTCGAAAGTCAAGGTATGAGGTATTATGTTGATTTAGATTCAATTGTTTCTCCAAAAAAATTAGAACAATGTGATAAGTTTAACAAAGTAAAAAACATAATTTAAAAATAAAAAAAACAAAAGAAGAGGACAAGATTAAATTCTTGTTGATTTTTTGTGATTAAATTAAAAGGAGTATTTATGGAACAAAATTCTAGTGATGATAAAATCATTGAACAGTTAAGAACAGTAATTAATAATGAAAAAAATGAAAACCTTCAAAGTGAAGCTAGTGGAAATAAATCTGTAAAAACCCACAAACAGCATACAAATCAAAAAATATTTAAAAAAGTTAAAACAAACTCAAAAAATAATGAAAACAATGAAAATTTTTCAAGTGCAAACAAAATTACAAAAAAACATGAGAAAATTTCAAAAGTAAAGATAACATTTTTGGGTGGAGTTGGAGAAATTGGCAAAAACATGACTGCCATTGAGTATGAAAATGAAATGATTGTAGTTGATTGTGGCATGTCATTCCCAGATGATGATTTGCCGGGTGTTGATGTTGTTGTGCCAGACATAAGCTATTTGGTTCAAAACAAGAATAAACTTAAAGCATTTATTGTAACTCATGGACATGAGGACCATATAGGTAGCATACCTTTTGTGCTTAGCGATGTAAATGTTCCAATATATGGGTCCAGATTAACACTTGGTTTAATTGAGAACAAGTTAAGAGAATATCCAAAACTAAAATATAAATTAATATCAGTAAAACCTAAACAAGTGCTAAAAATTGGAAATTTTTCTATTGAATTTATTAATGTAAATCACTCAATAGCTGGAGCATTAGCACTTTGTATAAACACTCCATGTGGGAATATAGTACACACAGGTGATTTTAAAATTGACTTTCAACCAGTTACTGGTGAAACTACAGATTTAACTAGATTTGCAGAATTGGGAAGAAAAGGCGTTAATTTGTTGTTGTGTGAAAGCACCAATGTTTGCAGACCAGGATATTCAATGAGCGAATCAAAAGTTGGTAGAGAAATGGATGCTATTTTTGAAAAACATCCAAATAATAGGTTGTTTGTTGCAACTTTTGCATCTAATATTCAAAGAATGCAACAAATTTTAGATTTGGCAGAAAAATACAAGAGAAAAGTTGCTTTTTCTGGAAGAAGCATGATTAATGTTAGTGAAGTGGCTTCAAAATTGGGAGAATTGAATTATAATCCTAAAAACATAATAGACATAGATAAGGTTGGCAATTATCCTGACAATGAAATTCTTATAATGGCAACAGGTAGTCAGGGAGAGTCTATGAGCGCACTTTCAAGAATGGCAAGTGGAGAGTTTAAGGGCATTGAACTTGATGAAAATGATTGTATTATATTGTCATCTTCTCCTATTCCAGGAAACGAAAAATCAGTTTATGGACTAATTAACACATTGTTTAAAAAGGGTGCAGATGTAATTTATGACGAACTTGCTGAAGTGCATGCTTCAGGACACGCTTGTCAAGAAGAAATAAAAATTATTCACAAACTAGTAAAACCACAAAATTTTATTCCAATACATGGTGAATATAGGCACTTAAAACAACATAAAGAATTAGCAATGGCTTTAGGTATGAATTCAAGAAATATAATACTTCCAGAGCTAGGCATGCAAGTTGAAATGTCAAAAAATTCAATATCAACATGTGGATTTGTACAAGCAGGATTAAGGCTTGTTGACGGGCTTGGAGTTGGAGATTTGTCTAGTGCTGTATTGCGTGACAGAAAGCAATTAAGCGAAGAAGGAGTTTGTGTTGCTGTTGTAAATATGTCGCAATCTACCAGCGAACTTATTTCTGACCCATTTATTATTACACGCGGCGTTGTTTATAATGACGAGGCAGATGATTTTAATCAAGACGCCAGACAATGCTTAAGTCAGCTTTTAAAAAATTATGATTTGAAGAGCATGGAACAAAATGAAATTAAGATGCTTGTTAAAAAAACTCTTTCAAATTTCATTTTTAAAAGAACAAAAAGAAGACCAGTTATATTAACTGTAATTATTTTAGGATAATGGAAATTTTAGAACAAATAAAAGAATATGCAAATAAAAATCACATTCCCATAATTAAAGATGATGGGTGTGATTTTTTAATTAATTTTTGTAAAAAAAACAAGCCGATTAATATTTTAGAAATTGGAACAGCTGTAGGATATTCGGGTGCAATGATGCTTTTAAATTCTCCACAAAGCACATTGACCACCATTGAAATTAACATAGAGAACTACAATATTGCAAAAAAAACATATAAAAATTTAAATTTGTCAAACAGAGTTAACCAAATTTTGGGCGACGCAAAAGAAGTTATAGAAAAATTAAATAAAAAATTTGATTTGATATTTTTAGACGGACCTAAGGGGCAGTACATAAATTACTATCAAAATTTAAAAACTTTATTAAATAAAAATGGCTACATAATAGCTGATAATATTTATTTTCATGGACTTGTAAAAGGCCCCGAGTTTGTTAAGCACAAACTTAGAAGTATGATAGTAAATTTAAGAAAATTTATTAAAACAATTCAAAATGACAGTGATGTTGACGCAAAAATATTAGATAAAGGAGATGGAATAGCTGTAATTCGCAAAAAATAGTACTTTATTGAATATTGCAATTTTTATAATTTGTTGTAATAAAGTTAAACCTTTTTGAAACTACCAAATAAAAATGCACAAATAAGTTAAAACCTTTTGAAACTAGCAAAAAAAGAACTCTACATATAAAAGTAAAGTTTTTTTGTATATTATTTTCAAAAATAATAGACTAAGAGTTTTTTTATTTAAACAAAAATGTCAAGCTAAAAATTTTGTTAAAAAACTCAGTTTATTAATGAATCTTTTTTTTAGTTTTAATAAACACATAATTATCAGGAAATTATGCAAAAAAAATATAAATAAAGATTTTTGTTTATAAAGTGTATTAAATTTGTTATAATATACTTATGCAATGGGAAATCGAAATTATAAAATATATTCAAACTTTTCAAAATGGGTTTTTTGATGTATTTTTTTGGTTATTTAGTTTTTTTGCTAGTTATTTAGGAATAATTATTATATTTGTTTTTCTATATTTTTTTTCTAATAAAAAATACGCAACTTTTTTCTTAATCTTCACCGTTATAAATGTTGTGTTAAATTATGTTTTAAAAATAATAATAAATAGGCAACGCCCATACGAGGTGAGCGAGGATATAATAAATATGGTAAAAGCACTTGGGCAAAGTTTTCCAAGTGGACATATGGTTTGCGCAACAAGTATTGTGTTCTTTTTGTTTGCGTATATTTATAATAAGTACAAAAATACAAAATATATAGCAATATCACTGTCTATATTTGTTTTTTATTTAATTTGCGTTGCCTTATCCAGAATGTATTTTGGACAACATTTTTTAACTGATATTATTGCGGGAATGTGTGTCGCTTTAATTTTATGCTTTGTTGAATTTAAAATATTTAAAAAATATATTAAATACTAACATATTTTACAAGTTTACATTAACATAAAAAAGTGATAAACTTGTTTTGGAGAAATGTATGCAAATAGAAGTTATTTCAAATAGTGTGGAGCAAACAAAAAAAATTGCAAAAAGTTATGCTCAAAGTATTAAGTCACCAGTGGTAATATCACTAGTAGGAGATTTGGGTGCTGGGAAAACAACTTTTACTAAAGGTTTTTGTGAAGGACTTGGAATAAAAGATTTGGTTACAAGTCCAACTTTTACAATCATGAATGAGTATACTGGGGGAAGATTTACAGTTTATCATTTTGATATGTACAGACTTTCAAATAAAGAAGAGGCCTTGGAACTTGGTTTTGATGAATATTTTGATTTAAGAAAATTAAAAGGCATATGCATTGTGGAATGGGCAGAAAATGTAAAGGGCTTGTTGCCAGCTTTGTATGTTGAAATAAATCTTATAAAAATAAACGAAAATTCAAGAAAAATACAAATTGGAGTAAAAGGTTGGGTAGGTTGATGAAAGTTTTAGCTTTAAACACTGCGTTTTCGAACTCTGATGTCGCAATACTAATAGATGATAAAAAATTTTATAGTTCATTTGCTAGTAACTCAAAGCATAGTGAAAATGCTTTGGTGTGCATAGACAAACTCTTAAGACAAAACAATGTTGATATACAAAATTTTGAAACTATTTCAGTTGTTGTTGGTCCTGGTTCGTTTACTGGAATAAGAATTGGAATTGCGCTGGCTAAAGGAATGTGCGTTGCTAAACCAGATTTAAAATTAGTCTCAATATGCTCTTTAGATTTAATGGCATACATCTATGTAAAAAAACATAATGATAAAGAGTTTTGGTGTGCGATTGATGCACTAAGTGGTAATATATATGTGTGTAAATACGATAAAAAAGGTATGAGAATGAATTCCCCACAAATGTTAACTGCAGAAAACATAAGTGATATATCTGGAGTGGTTGTTGGTTTAAATGATGACAATTTAGATTTTTGCTTAGAAAAAGTTTCATTTAATCCTGAATCTTTATTGGATTACACTTTAGAATTAATAGATAAAAAGCAGTTTGTTAGCGAGAGCAATTTTTTGCCAATTTATCTTAGAAAATCGCAAGCTGAAATGGGATTGGAAAATGCAAATAAAAAAAATTGATATAAATTTAATAGATGAGATATTTTTAATATCGTTCGAACAATTTCAAAAAGAAAGTTGGACAAAACAGCAATTTGCTGAATGTTTAAATGATTCAAATTATGTTTGTTTTGGAATTTTTGAAAATGATAAACTTATAAGTTATGTTTTGGCTCTAGAAAGTTTGGATGACGTTAACATATTAAGTATTGCAACGAAAGAAAAATATAAAAACAAAGGATTTGCATCTGCTTTGCTTGAACATTTAAAAAAATATTCAAAATTAAACAATAAAACATTGTCTCTTGAAGTAAAATCAAAAAACCATGTGGCTATTAATTTATACACCAAACTAGGATTTAAAATTGTTTCAAGTAGATTAAATTATTACAAAGATAAAGACACGGCAATTATTATGTTTTATATGTAACAACAAGTTTTGTTTTTCATAAATAATTATATGAATGTAACATATAAAGAAACAAAAGTTAACTATGTATGTTTTGGAAAAGGTGAAAAAAATATTGTATACCTGCATGGTTGGGGTGGTTGCATAGATAGTTTTATGTACTTTGCAAAAAACATAAAAGCAAAAAGCGTATTAGTAGATTTTCCGCCGTTTGGGAAAAGCGAAGAGCCTAAAATTGCATGGTGCCTTGAAGATTATGAAAAAGTTGTAAAACTTATTTTAGAAAAAGAAAAAATTAAAAAATACATAATAATAAGCCATTCTTTTGGTTCAAGAGTTGCAATTTGTTTGGCAAGTAAGTATAATGATGTTGAAAAGTTAATAATAACTGGAGGGGCTGGATTAAGACCTAAATTTAATTTAAAATTAAAATTTAGGAAAATAAAATATAAAATAATTAAATTTTTTAATAAAAATGCAGTATTAGGCTCAAAAGATTATATCAGTTTGTCAAATGTAATGAAAAAAACCTTTTCAAATATTGTCAATCAAGATTTAAGTGAAATTGCCCGAAAAATTACTTGTAAAACATTATTAATATACGGTAATTTAGATAAAGAAACGCCTTTGTATATTGCAAAAAAATACAATAAATTAATAAAAAATTCTAAATTGAAAATATACAAAAATTTTGGACATTTTGCATATCTAGAAAATAGTGAAAAATTTTTAAAAGATTGTTTAATTTTTATAAAGGAATAGTTATGGATTTTTTTAATGGAAATAATATACACTTAATAATCGCAGTTGTTTTGTCTGCAGTTAACGGAGCGATAATGTGCTTTTTGTCCTCCAAATTTCTTCATGTTATTCAATTAAGCGGATACAAAATCAATGGATACAGAGCATGGCTTAAAGAAACAAAAGCAGCTTATGTTGGCAGACTTACAATTCTTTCGTTTTTGTCCATCGCTTGTATTTTAGTCACAAATGCACTTTTGGATGGATATGGTGAATATTATTCATATGTTGGTCTTGTATTCTATTTTTATTTTTGTATTGTGTTTATTGTAAATGTATATAAAACGCCAAACAAAACACCTTTAAAACAAACAAAAAGGATGAACAGACTCACTTTTGTTGTATTTTTAATTATGATTGCAATTACATTTATTTTAATTGCAATATTTAGCGAATATGTCGTTTATGTTAAATTTGGAATAGTTGCTCTCACTCCATTGTTTTTGCCTTTTGTTGTGCCGGTTTGTCATTTTTTATGTGTGCCTATGGAATTAATTTTTAGGCAATATTACATCATAAAAGCAAAGAAAAAGCTTAAAAAACTAAACAATTTAATAAAAATTGGAATAACTGGTAGTTTTGGAAAAACAACTACAAAACACATTTTAAATGTAATGCTTGCGACAAAGTATAATGTGTGCATGAGCCCTCACAGCTTTAATACTCCTTTAGGTTTGACTAAAGTTGTAAACTCATATTTAAAGCCCGAACATGAAATACTTATAACGGAAATGGGGGCAAGACAAATTGGTGATATAAGTTACCTTTGTAAATTAATTCAACCTAAGCATGCCATAATAACAAGTGTTGGTAATCAGCATCTTGCAACATTTGGTTCTGTTGATAATGTTTATAAAGCAAAAAAAGAATTGATGCAGGCAATAACTGACGGAATTGTTTGTTTTAACGCAAACAATGAAGGTTGCTTAAAAATGTACAATGAATGTAAAACAGAAAAAATATTGTGTGGAATAAATAGTGATGATTGTTTTGCAAACATAAAAAATATAAAAACAACAAATAAAGGTTCAACTTTTACGCTTGAAATTGACAAAAAATCTGTTAACTGTACAACTAAATTATTGGGAATTCACAATCTAGAGGATGTAGTTTTGTCTGCTGGATTAGCTTATAAACTTGGGGTTACATTAACTCAAATAAAAAATGCAATATCATCTTTAAAGCCGGTTCCTCATAGGTTAGAATTAATAAATGAGAATGATTTAACAATAATAGACAATTCATATAATGCATCTATGGAAAGTAGTATGGCTGCTTTAGAAACATTAAAACTTTTTGACGGCGACAAAATAATAGTAACTCCTGGAATTGTTGAACTTGGCGAAGAGCAGTATTCGATTAATGAAAATTTAGCGCAAGAAATAGCAAAAATTGCCCAAAAAGTAATAATAGTAAACAAAACCAATAAAGATGCTTTAATTAATGGGTTAAACAAAGCCAAATTTGATAGTAAAAATATTATTTTTGTTGAAAATTTAGCTGACGCCAAAGACAAACTCAAAGAAATAGTAAAACCAAAGGATGTAATTTTATTTGAAAATGATTTGCCAGACAATTACATTTAATTTAACACTTTTTATATAATTTGAATACTAATATAATTGAGGTTATAAATGCAAAATATATTAGTATTTTATGGTGGAAAAAGTGTAGAACATGACATTTCGGTTATAACTGCAATACAGACATTAAAAAATATAAACACTGAAAAATATAATGTAATTCCAATTTATCAAACAAGAGAAAACGAATTTGTAGTTGTTAAAGATTACTTAAATCCAAAAGTATATTGTGATAAAGTTAAAAATTACAAAAAAGTTGAATTTGTTTTTGGAAAAAGTGAAATTAAAATTAAAGGCTTAATCAAAAAAACTTATAAAATTGACTGTGCAATAAATTGTTTGCATGGTCTTAATGGTGAAGACGGAACACTGTCTGCACTAATGAATTTATGCAATATACCTATTTCTTCATCTGGTCTTTTGGGAAGTAGTGTGTGCATGGATAAAATTTTAATGAAAGATATCTTTAAAGCAAACAACATACCTTGTGTTGAATATACATACTTAACAAATAATGATTATGAAAAAAGCAAAAAAGATTGTTTAAATAACATAGAAAACAAGATGAAATTTCCAGTGATTGTTAAACCATCAAACTTGGGAAGTAGCATTGGAATTACAAAAGCAAACAACATGCAAGAGTTAGAAGATGCTTTGGATATTGCCTTTTGTTATGATAAAAGAGTTATAATTGAAAAATGTTTAGAAAATTTTAAAGAAATAAACATTTCATGCTTGGGAAATGAAGATTGTGATTTGTCAAGTTTGGAACAACCAATAAATTGGCAAGATTTTTTAAATTTTGAGAATAAGTATCAAAACAATAATGAAACAAAAACAAAAATATTAAATCCAAACTTAAATAACAATGTAATAGAAAAAATTAAAAGTTTATCAAAGCAGATGTTTAAGATTTTTGACCTTAGTGGAGTGGTTAGAATAGACTTTATGGTGGACGAACAAAACAATGTGTTTGTAAATGAAATTAACACCGTTCCCGGCTCACTTGCTTTTTATTTGTGGAAAGACAAAAACATTGAATTTTTTGAATTAATTGACAAATTGATAGTTTTGGCAAAAGAAAAACACGAACAAAATAAATTGCATAAATATAATTTTTCATCAACTGTACTGCAAGATTATAAAGAGAATCAATTAAATAAATATTCAAAATAATGTATAATAATTCAAAAACGCCTTAAAGCGTTTTTTTTGTTTTTAAATATTTTGAATATATAGAATTTTTTAATGAAAAGTTGGACGGAATATACAGTCCGCCATTTTTTCCACATTCAGAAACAACTGGAACTCCTGCCATACACAATTCGTCTATGTATCTGTAAACCGTTCTTGTGCTAATTTCAAAATTTTCTGCAATTTCTTTTGCAGTTGTTTTTTCTTTTTGTGAAATAAACAAAAATATTCCAAAAACTAAATATTGTTTCATAATTACTCCTTGATGCTGTTAGTATAGCACATTAAAAATCAAAAATCAAAACATATGTTCTATTTTTTTTAAAAAAATTTTTTCAAATTGATTAATTAATCATAATATGTAAAAATTCATCATAAATTAAACTAACGAACAATCGGAGGTTATATGGAAAGATTCGAAATATACGAAGATATAAAGAAGCGTACCAACGGAGATATATATATTGGTGTTGTTGGACCTGTAAGAAGTGGTAAGTCTATGTTTATATCTAAATTTATGCAAAACTTAGTTATTCCCAATATAGATAACAAACAGACAAAAGAAAGGGCAATAGACGAATTGCCACAAAGTGCAGAAGGTAAAACAATAATGACAACTCAACCTAAATTTGTACCAGAGCAGGCTGTTAATATAAAAGTTGATAATGTGCAACTTAAAGTAAGAATGGTAGATTGCGTTGGATATTTAATTAGTGGGGCTATGGGGCACACAGAAGATGACAAACCAAGATTAGTAAAAACACCTTGGAGCGAAAAAGAAATGCCATTTGAAGAAGCTGCTGAAATTGGTACAAAAAAAGTTATAACTGAACATTCTAGTATTGGTATAGTAGTAACGACAGACGGAAGTATAAGTGATTTGCCAAGGTCGAGTTATGTAGATGCAGAAGAGAGAGTTGTAAATGAATTAAAGCAAACAGGTAAGCCTTTTGTTTTGGTAGTAAACACAACTAATCCACAAAGTGAAGATGCAAAAAAATTAACTAGTTCTCTTGCTCAAAAATATGACGTTTGTGCAGTTTGCTTAAATGTAAAGGAAATGACGGAAAATGACATTCAAAATATTTTTGAAAAAGTTTTATTGGAATTTCCAATAAAATCATTAAAAGTAAAATTGCCAGTTTGGTTGCAAGCTTTGGAACCTTCAGACGAAATTATTCAAGCAATTATACAAGAAGTTAAAAAATTTGGTGAAGGAGCAGAAAAGATTGGGCAAATAGACAAAACAAATGTTGCCTTTTTGGAAAATGAAGATTTTGAGCCACTTACAGTTGGAGCTATTAAAATGGGTGAAGGAACTATAGAGTTTGAAGTGCGCCCAAGGCAAACTTTGTTTTATAAAGTTTTATCCAGACAGTGTGGAACTACCATTAAAGACGATTATCATTTGGTTAAATACATTAAAGAGCTTGCATTTGCAAAACAAGAATACGACAAACTTGCGTCTGCTTTGGAAGATGTAAATGAAAACGGCTATGGAATAGTTGTGCCAAAACATGAAAGCATGGTTTTGGAAAGTCCGGAAATTGTTAAACAAGGTGGAAGATACGGAGTTAGAATAAAAGCGACTGCACCAAGTTTGCACATAATGAAAGTTGATGTTGAAACAGAAGTTAATCCATTGGTTGGCACAGAAGAACAGTCAAAAGATTTAGTAAAATATTTGCAAGATGAATTTGATACAAATCCAGAAGCTGTATGGCAAACAAATATGTTTGGGAAAACATTAAATGACCTTGTAAATGAAGGTATGTCAAGCAAAATAAAAGCAATGCCTGTTGAAGCTCAAAGAAAAATGCGAAGGACTCTTGGTAGAATTGTTAACGAAGGAAAGGGTGGAATTATTTGCATACTTTTATAAATAAGTTTGTACTTAAAAAATCAAAGCACAAGTCAATCGCTTTGATTTTTTATATTACCAAAAAAGCACCCTTGGTGTTTTTTTGGTGGGCTTGAAGAGGTTGGAGCGTTAAAAAAAGTTGCCAGTGGCAAGTTTTTAGCGAACAACGGGCGTTGCAGGGCAAAAGCCTCGCCGAAGAAATCAAAAGTAAATTAAATTGAAAAAGAAATAAAAAAAATTTTGATTTTGCACGGGCGAACGGGGGAGTTCGAGTTGCACAAGTGCAACAATGCCAAAGGCATAATCTCTTAAAGCAACAAAAAAAGCACCTTTGGTGCTTTTTTGGTGGGCTTGAAGAGATTCGAACTCCCGACCTTTGCCTTAGAAGGGCACTGCTCTATCCAGCTGAGCTACAAACCCAAAAATGGAGCGGGTGAAGGGAATCGGACCCTCGCAACCAGCTTGGAAGGCTGGGGCTCTACCACTGAGCTACACCCGCATCTTAATGCTTTGTAATGATAACACACACATTTGATTGTGTCAACAAAAATTTCAAAACACATTAAAAAATTTTGAATAATAATATTAGTATGCTACACTTTAGCAATGGAAAAATTGTTTAAAAAAAATGATGATAATTTTATTTGCGTAAATTGTGGTGCAAAAGTTTCAAAACTTGGATACACATCAAGAGACCATTGTCCAAAATGCTTATGCAGTTTGCATGTTGATGTTAATCCTGGTGATAGACAAAATTCTTGCAAAGGACTTTTGGTTCCTTATTGTTGTAAACCATCTTCAAAAAAAGGATATGTTATAACTTATAAGTGTCAAAAATGTGGCAAATTTCATAATAATAAAACAGCAGATGATGATGATTTAAATGTTGTTTTTTCTGTTATGAACGGAACATATAAATTAATAAATATTCACCATTGACAAAGAAGTTATTATTTGATAATATAAAACTAGGAATTTATAAAAGCCTATATTTTATTAAAACTACCCTTTACTTATAAATATTCAAAAAATTGTATTATTATACAAGGAGAATTATGAAGAAAAACAATACAAAAGTCGCTTTGATATATGATTTTGATAAAACTTTATCTCCAAAAGATATGCAATCATATGGATACATAGATAAATTAGGAGTAAGCGACGATGCGTTTTGGTCAATGTGCAATGATTTTTGCATTGAACACAAAACTGACAGAATTCTTGGCTATATGTATTTGATGGTTAAAGAATATAAAGAAAAGGGCATAGAATTAACCAAAGAATATTTAGTAAATTGTGGTAAAAATATTGATTTGTATAAAGGTGTCGAAACTTGGTTTGAAAGAATAAACAAATTTGGTAAAAGCATAGGTGTTGATATAGAACACTATTTGGTTTCATCTGGGCTCAAAGAAATGGTAGAGGGAACAAAGATTGCTAAATTTTTTAAGGAAATATACGCTGGTTATTTTGTTTATGATAAAGAAAATCATCCAATTTGGCCAGCATTGGCAATTAATTATACAAACAAAACTCAGTTTATATATAGAATAAACAGAGGAATTTTGAATGTTGTAGATGACAGTATTAATGAAAAGATGGAGCATGACAAACGACCAGTTCCGTTTACTAATATGATATACATAGGTGACAGCGCAACGGACATACCATGTATGAGATTGGTTATGAAAAGCGGGGGATATTCTATAGGCCTTTATCAAGATAATGGGAAAAATAAAGAATACTTAAATAAGTTAATAAATCAAAATAGAATAAATTTTATGCTAAAGGCAGACTATAGCAAAAACAGTGAACTTGAAATTGTTGTAAAAGAAATAATTCAAGCAGTAAAACACACTACAAATTTAAAGGAAATAAATAAATCTCAAAAAACAACAAATATGTAGACAAGAATATTTAAAAATGTTAAATTATTTATGTGGATGATGGAGGGCTATTGTGAAAAAATTTTATTTTTTTATTTTAACAATAATTACAACTGTTTTTGTTTTAGGATTGGCGCTTTTGAAAGTTAATGAAGCATGTGATAATACTCTTTTTTTAATACCAGAAAATATGCAGCCATATGTTGATTATGCCGTGGATTACGGTGCTATGACACTTCTTTGCATGTTTGCGTTTGGTGGGCTTGCTGGAAGAATAATAAAATTTATTATAGTTATGTTTATAATACTCGCCATAATTGTTTTTGTAATTGCTACTGTTGCTCCACAGTGGATAAAAAGTTTGTTTGATGGTAACAATACAGAAAGTGTTATTGGTTTGTTAAAATTTTCAATGAAATTATAAAAACGGGTAAGTCCGTTTTTTTATTTTAAAAATTTTTACCATGCGTTTGTAGATTAAATAAAATAAGGTTATAATAAATGTATGGAAAAGTTACTTATAATTGATGGAAATAGTTTGGTAAACAGAGCATTTTATGCCTTGCCTTTGCTTAGCAATAAAGATGGTGTTTATTCAAATGCAGTTTATGGATTTGCAAACATTCTAATAAAATTTATAATTGAACAAAAACCTGCTTACATATGTGTTGCCTTTGACCATTCAAGGCATACTTTTAGAACGGAAATGTACAATGATTATAAGGGCAATAGGAAACAAATGCCAGATGAATTAAGGTGCCAACTTCCAATATTAAAAGATATGTTAAGTAAAATGAATATCAAAATTTTTGAGATAGAAGGAATTGAGGCTGATGATATCATTGGAACAGTTAGTAAAAATTCTGGACTAAATAACATAATACTTTCAGGGGATAGAGATGTTTTGCAACTCATAGATGATAAAACTCAAGTATGGTTAACAAAAAAAGGTATAAGTGATGTAGTAAAAGTTGACAATGATAATATGCAAGTACTTTTTGGATTTAATCCAAGTCAGGTTATAGATATGAAATCGCTTATGGGGGATAGTTCTGACAATATACCAGGAGTTAGTGGCATAGGCGAAAAAACGGCTTTAAATTTAATAACAGAATATCAAAATCTTGATGGAGTTTATAATAACATTGAAAGTATTAAAGGCAAGTTGAATGAAAAACTTACAAATGGTAAAGAAATGGCATATCTTTCGTATAAATTAGCAACAATTAAAACTGATTGTGATATTAAATTTAGTTGCTCAGAATTTAAATATGATTTTCCGTTTAATAGTGATGTTAAGGATATGTTTGAAAAATTTCAGTTTAATTCTCTGTTAAAAAGAAACGAGCTTTTTTTAAATCACGAACAAAAAACCTCTCAATTAAATTTAAAAAATACAAAAGCAAAAATTATTGAAATTTTAAGCAAAGAGCAATTAGATAATATTTTAGCTAATCAAAAAATAAATTTTTTAGCGTTTAATTTTGTTGATAAAGTTGAATTTTGTTTAAATGAAAATAATGTTTATACACTGCCAATGCAAGAAAATTTATTTAATTTATCAAAAATAGCAAAAAATGATGTAATCAACGCACTTGCATTTTTGTTAAAAAACAAAAATATTAAAAAAATAACATACGATTTAAAATCTCATCTTTCTTTAAATAGCATATTTAAAGAAATTAATGGCGAAATTTTTGATATTTCTGTTGCTATGTATTTAGTTCATGCTGGTGAAAAAGTTGCAAAAAACATAGAAGTAAAAGATTTTTATAGAAAAAAACAAGAACTATTACTGCAAATGGAAAGTTTAAATTTATCATATGTTTATGAAAAAATAGAAATGCCTTTAACATATGTTCTTAATGAAATGGAAGAGAATGGTTTTAAAATAGATAAAAATGAACTTTTTTCTTTGAGTGAAAGATACAAAACTGAATTGGCAAATTTAGAAAATAAAATTTATCAAATTTGTGGCTTTGAATTTAACATAAAATCTCCAAAACAAGTAGCAAATGTCTTGTATGAAAAATTAAATTTAAGTGACAAGGGCAATAAAAAACATTCTACAGGTATTGATGTTTTAAATACATTAAAGGATAAGCATGAAATAGTTCCTCTTTTAATAAGATACAGAAAAATTCAAAAACTTGACAGCACATATGTTGAACCTTATATAACTATGATAAACAAAGACGGCGACTGTATTCACACTGTATTCAATCAAACATTAACTGCAACAGGTAGGCTTTCATCAAGTGAACCAAATTTGCAAAACATACCAATAAGAGAAGAAGAAGGCAAATTATTAAGAAAAATATTTATATCAAGATTTGACGATGGACAAATAATTTCAGCAGACTACAATCAAATAGAGTTAAGATTGTTGGCATCATTTAGTAAGGATGAAAATTTAATAAAGGCATATAAAAATGGCAAAGACATTCACAAAAGCACGGCAAGTCAAATTTTTGAAAAGCCAATAGATTTAGTAACAGACAGTGAGAGGACAATGGCAAAAGCTGTAAATTTTGGAATAGTTTATGGGATAAGCGCTTATGGGCTTGCCAATCAAATAGACGTTTATCCACGTCAAGCAAAGGCATTTATGGATAAGTATTTTGACACATATAAAAATGTAACTTCGTACATGCAACAAAATATAGCCTTTGCAAAAAAAACAGGCTTTGCAAAAACAATGTTTGGCAGAATAAGAAAAATAAATGAAATATTTTCGTCTAACAAAAATATTGAGCAATTTGGTGAAAGAGTTGCAATGAACATGCCACTTCAAGGCTCTGCATCAGACATAATTAAACTTGCAATGATAAAAGTTGATAACGAATTTAAAAAGCAAAAATTACAAAGCAAATTAATTCTTCAAATTCATGATGAACTAATTGTTGATACAAAAAAAAGTGAACAAGAACAAGTTATAGAGATATTAAAGGCATGTATGGAGAATGTCGTAGAGTTAACCGTTCCATTGATTGTTAATATCTCAAAGGGGAAAACATGGTTTGATGCACAAAAATAATTTAACTATAATGCTCATATACTTTTAGTTTAAATGTTATAGCGAATAACTTTAATTGCAAATTTATTAAATATGCAGTTAAAGTTTTTTTGTTACAAAAAAATAATAAAAAAAAATAAAAAAAATTGCATAAAAGTGTTGACTTTTTGTAACACTATGCATATACTAGTGTTAGCACAATCAAAATGAGAGTGCTAGCAATCTAAAATAGGAGACATATGAAACTCAGTGAAAGGAAGCATTTTATTCTTTGTAGTGTTATAGAAGATTACATTAAAGATGCAGCGCCAATAACAAGTGGAGGGGTGCAGGATAAGCACGTCCCAAAAGTTAGTACGGCAACGCTTAGAAATGAACTTAATGCACTAGAAAGTATGGGATATTTAAAGCAACTTCACACTTCTGGAGGAAGGATACCAACGCCAGAGGGATATAAATATTATGTTTCTACATTACTTGAAGATTTTGAAGTTTCTGAAGACAAATTAAAAAAAGTACAAAATTTATTAGAAAATGAAACTTCGTCACTTGCACAAATATTATCAGGGATAGCAGAACTTATTAGTAAAACTACAAATTATCCTACGGTAATGATTGCAAATGGATATGACAAATTGATAATTGAAGAGGTAAAGATTATACCGTTAATTGACAATGAAGCCTTGGTGTTGTTTAGAACACATAGTGGAATAGTTAAAAATTCAATGCAAACAAATGCAAGCGAAAAGACATGTGATGATGCGTCGTTGTTTTTAACAAGGAAATTTGCTGGTAAGACCATCGGTCAAATGCTAGAAGGTGACACCTTATACAAATCTTTGGGAGAGGTGCAAACATTTAGGTCACTTGTTAATAGTTTGTTAGAAAGCATGAGAAAATTTATTGCAAAAGGCAGTATAGACATACGAGGAGAAAGCGCAGTTAACATACTAAATGAAGATGAACATCAAAGCGTAAGGCAAACTAAAAAAATATTGACATTGTTAAAAAACAAAGAAGAACTAGCAAGTGCCGTGGAAAGCACAACAACAGATAATATCACCGTTAAGATAGGTGGCGAACATGAAAAAATGGAAGGTTGTGCACTTATTACAGCACCAATTATCATAAAAGGTACGCCGGTTGCGTCAATAGCTGTGCTTGGGCCAGATAGAATGGACTATGCGAATATAGCACAGGCACTAAAAATTGTCATGAACGAATTAAATAAAACAAAATAAGGAGAGAGTAATGTCACACAAAAAACAGGAATCAAATCAAGAAAAAGAGCAAAAGCAAGAAGAAAATTGCAAATGCGATCAAAATGCTAAAGAATGCAACTGTAAGGATGAAAATCATGAACACGAATGTGGTTGCAAAGAAAACGATTGCAAATGTGAAGGAAATTGCGATTGCAAAGAAGTTAAAAACGATTTGGCAGAAGAATATTTAAATATGGCGCGAGTTATACAGGCTGATTTTGACAACTACAGAAAAAGGACGGCAGAAAATATTAAGCAAGCAAAAAAAGATGGAATGATAAGCGCGTTAGAAGTTATACTTCCATGTTTAGATGTTTTTAAAAAAGCAAAACAAATGATAACAAATGAAAATGATAAAAAGGGTATTGAAATGGTTGAAAATGAAATAAACAACTCATTAAATACTTTGGGTGTTGAAAAAATAGACACTCAAAATGCAAAATTTGATCCTAATTTACACCATGCTTTAAGCATAGTTGAAGATAAAACTAAACCCGATAACGTTATTGTTGACGAATATCAGGCAGGATATAAGTTAGGAGATAAAGTTATAAAATATAGTCAAGTTATAGTTAATAAATTAAAGGAGGAAAAATAAACTATGGCAAAAATTATAGGAATAGATTTAGGAACAACAAACAGCTGTGTAGCAGTTATGGAAGGAGGAAAACCAGAAGTTATTGCAAACGCAGAAGGGGATAGAACAACTCCATCAGTTGTTGCATACACAAAAGAAGGGGAAAAATTAGTTGGTAAAGTTGCAAAACGTCAAGCAGTAGCAAACCATGAAAACACAATTACATCAATCAAAAGGTTAATGGGTACAGACCAAAAAGTGAAATTAAATGGCAAAGAATACACACCACAAGAAATTTCAGCAATGATACTTTCAAAACTTAAACAAGATGCAGAAAGTTACTTGGGTGAAAAAGTTACACAAGCAGTAATAACAGTACCTGCATACTTTAACGACAGTCAACGTCAAGCAACAAAAGATGCAGGAAAAATTGCAGGATTGGAAGTTTTGAGAATAATCAATGAACCAACAGCAGCCTCACTTGCTTACGGACTTGATAAAGGTGAAAACAAAAATCAAAAAATATTAGTTTATGACCTTGGTGGTGGTACATTTGATGTATCAATACTAGAAATTGGTGATGGCGTATTTGAAGTTCTTTCAACGAATGGCGATACAAAACTTGGTGGTGATGACTTTGATAATAGAATAATAAACTTATTAGTTGAAGACTTTAAAAAGAAAAACAATATAGATCTCTCGCAAGATAAACTTGCAATGCAAAGATTAAAAGAAGCAGCAGAAAAAGCTAAAATAGAACTTTCTGCAACTCCAAAAACAACAATCAGCTTGCCATTTATTAGTGCAGACGCAACAGGTCCAAAACACCTTGAATATGATTTGACAAGAGCACAATTTGATTCAATCACGCAAGACTATGTTGACAAAACAATTGATTGTGTTAAAAAAGCTCTCAGTGATGCAAAACTCACAATAAACCAAATAGATAAAGTTATTTTAGTTGGTGGGTCAACTCGTATTCCAGCAGTTTATGAAGCTGTTAAAAATTTCACAGGAAAAGAACCATTTAAAGGTATTAATCCAGATGAATGTGTTGCAATTGGTGCGGCAATTCAAGCAGGCGTTCTTGCAGGGGAAGTTAAGGATGTTCTTTTACTTGATGTAACTCCACTTTCACTTGGAATTGAAACACTTGGCGGAGTATTTACAAAACTCATTGAAAGAAACACAACAATCCCTACAAAGAAATCACAGATTTTCTCAACTGCTGCAGATAATCAACCTGGAGTTGACATACATGTACTTCAAGGTGAAAGAGAATTTGCTGCTCAAAACAAAACACTTGGAAGATTTCAATTAACAGACATTCCACCAGCACCAAGAGGTGTTCCACAAATTGAAGTTACATTTGATATTGATGCAAACGGAATTGTTCATGTTAGTGCAAAAGACCTTGGAACAAACAAAGAACAATCAATAACTATCACAGCATCTTCAAACTTAACAGAAGAAGAAATTAACAAAGCAATTAAAGAAGCCGAACAAAATGCCGAAGAGGATAAAAAACGCCGTGATTTAATTGACGCTAAAAATAACCTTGATAACCAAATCTATCAACTTGAAAAACTTGTTAAAGATTCTGGCGATAAGATTAGCGACGATGACAAGAAAAAACTCGAAGAAGCAATAGAACAAGCTAAAAAAGCAAAAGATTTAACAACAGCTGAAGATGTTAAAAAAGCAGGCGAAACACTTGCAAAAGCATCTGAAGAAGTTGTAGTAAAGATGTACCAAAATGCAAAGCCACAAGGTGAAACAGCAAACGCAAATGGTTCAAATAATACAGATGGCGACCCAGAAGTTGTTGTAGATGAAGACAAAAAAGACTAAAAACAGTTCAAAAGTGCATATTTGTCTTTAGCAAAAACGCCCAAAAATAGAAGTGGAATTCTGTTTTTGGGCATTTTGTGAGTAATGTGCACTTTTAACATGTTAAATTTTAATAGTTGAAAAAAAGGAGCAATATGGCAAACAAAGACTATTATAAAATATTAGGGGTCGAGAAAAACGCAAGTGAAGATGAAATAAAATCAGCATACAGAAAACTTGCAAAAAAATATCACCCAGATTTAAATAAAGACAATCCTGATGCAGCCGAAAAGTTTAAAGAAATAAATGAAGCATATGAAGTACTAGGTGACGAAAAAAAGCGTAGTAATTACGACCAATTCGGCTCTGGTGATGGTCCACAATTTAGTGGATTTAATACAGGTGGAATGGGTGGTGGCTTTGATTTTAGTGGCGATTTTGGCGATATTTTTGGTGACATCTTTTCAGCATTTGGTGGAAGTGGAAGAACAAGGCAAAGAACTTATCGTGGAGAAGACATAAATGTTGCGATTAATATAACTTTAAAAGAAGCATGTTTAGGCACAACAAAAACAATTATGGTTAACAAAGTTGAAAAATGTGACAAGTGCATGGGAACTGGGGCAAAAAATGGAAAAGAATTTTCCACATGCCCAGACTGTAAAGGCGCTGGCAGAGTACGATATCAGCAAAATACCATTTTTGGAACAACAATACGCGAAGGAGAATGTCAAACTTGTAATGGAACTGGCAAAATAATAAAGGAAAGATGTCCATATTGTAATGGAAAAGGATACACAAAGCTACAAAAATCTGTTCAAGTAAAAATTCCGGCTGGTATAGATAACGACCAAATATTAAGGATGAATGGGCAAGGAAATTCTCCAACAAGACCAGGGATTAATGGTGATTTAAACATAAGAATCAATGTTTTACCAGATAAATTATTAGAACGAAAAGGCAACGATTTGTACATTGACATATATGTTCCATTCACAACTTTGTTGCTTGGAGGAGAAGTTGAAGTCCCAACACTAGAAGGAATATTCAATTTAACAATAAAAGAATTAACCCAAAGTGGAACAGTAATGCGCATAAAAAATAAAGGTGCAAAAATTTTGCATAGAGAAACAAGAGGAGATTTGCTTGTAACTCTTAAAGCAGAATCTCCAAAAACACTTGACAAAAAGACAAAAGATGCTTTAAAAGATATACAAAACAATATATCACAAAATCAATATCCAAAATACAAAAAGTATTTGGATACAAACAAAGAAGTAAAATAGGGTACATTTTGAAAAAATTTTTTGGAAAGCTAGAAAACAATAACATAATTATAGACGGCGAGGACTTAGGTCACCTTGCCGTTTTGCGATGTGATAAGGATGAAGAAATTTTGTGTTTTTGTGGTGATGAATATGAATATCGTTGCAAAATTCAAGAAATAACAAAAAAATATGCAATATGTTTAATTTTGGATAAAAAATTATGTAAAAAAAATCCAACAAAAAATATAGTTCTTTTTCAAGGACTTCCCAAATTAGATAAATTGGAACTCATAACACAAAAACTAACCGAACTTGGTATAAGCAAAATAGTGCCATTTGAAAGTGATTTCACAATAGCAAAAAAAAATATAAACAAGATTGAAAGACTAAACAAAATTTCAAAAGAATCTTGTAAACAATGTGGAAGAAGTTTGCCTGTCATTATTGAAGAACCTATAAAATTTAACGATATAAAAGAAAAATTAAAAGATTTTGATTTAATTCTATTTGCCAATGAAACAAATAGAGAAATAACAGATATAAACTTCAACGATAAAAAAAATATAGCAGTAATAGTTGGAAGCGAAGGTGGGTTTTCAAATAGAGAACAAGAAATTTTACTAAAAAACGAAAGAATAACTCAAATAGGTCTTGGTGAACGAATACTAAGAACTGAAACGGCAAGCATTGTACTTTGTGGCATTGTAAGCTATTTAACAAAAAACTAAACGGAAAAATGAAAATAGTAGTATATACGCTAGGGTGTAAAGTAAATCAATACGAAAGTGAAAGTTTAATGTTCGTGCTTAATAAAAGTGGACATGAAGTTTTTTCGCACCTAACATATGCAGATTTGTACATAATTAACACTTGTGCAGTAACAAATGAAGCAGAAAAAAAATCTAGACAAACAATAGCAAAGTGCAAAGCCTTTAATCCAAATGCAAAAATTATTGTGTGTGGTTGTGCTTCTGAAAAAAATGCTAAACAGTTTAGGGACATACAAAATGTAACCTACATAACAGGGGTTGCTAACAAACTGGACATAGCTTTTAACTTAAATAATAATACCACTCAAATTTATAAGCACACGGATGAATATGACGAAAATTATAAATCAGTTCCAACAAAAACAAGAGCATATGTAAAAATACAAGACGGTTGCAATAATTTTTGTTCTTATTGCATAATTCCATATCTAAGGGGACGAAGTAGGTCAAGGAATATAATAAGTATATTAAATGAAATAAACCAGCTTTCAAAAACGGTAAAGGAAATTGTAATAACAGGAATAGATGTTTCAGATTATAAAATAGACAATAAAAAATCACTTAATGTTTTAATAGAAAAATTAAAGCCATATAAAAATATTCGTTTTAGATTAAGTTCACTAGAACAAGGAGTAATTGACCAATCCTTAATTAATGCATTTAAAGATGTAAACATTTGCCCACACTTTCATTTGTCGCTTCAAAGTGGATGTAATTCTGTTTTAAAGCGAATGAATAGAAAATATAGAACAAATGACTATTTAAAAACAGTTAAATTGCTAAGAAAAAATTTTGATAATCCAAACATATCAACTGATATCATTGTGGGTTTTCCAGAAGAAACAGAAGAAGAATTTAAAAAAACATATAAATTTGCAAAAAAAGTTGGTTTTGCAAATATTCACATCTTTCCATATTCAAAAAGAAGTGGAACGGTTGCTGAGAGATATAAACAAGTTGATGGTATTGTAAAAAAAAGAAGAGTAAAAAAATTAGAAAAATTAAACAAAAAATTAAATAAAAAATATATCAAAAAAAGCAAAAAAGGCTATCATAGTGTTTTAATAGAAGAAAATGAAGATGGTTTTTATATTGGACATAGCGAAAATTATATAAAGTGCTATATACCAGAAAAAGTAAAAATAAATTCTTTTGTAACAGTAAAAATTGAAAAACCATATAAAGACGGCGCAATAGCAACATTAAAAGTGTAAAATTTAAAAAAATTCTTGACATAATTATAAAATGTATGTATACTAAGCAAGAATTTTGAACTTAAAAGAAGGTGAAAAAAGTGACAGTTGTTAAAGTTGGCGAAAATGAAAGTCTTGAAAGCGCACTTAAAAGATTTAAAAGAAAATGCCAAAAAGACGGTATTATTGGCGACATAAGAAAGAAAGAAGCATATAAAAAACCTTCTGTTGCAAAAAAAGAAAAAGCCGAAGCTGCAAGAAAAAGAGCACGCAAAAGAGGTTAATAATTAAAATAAAAAACTCACTTATCAAAATAATTGTTAAGTGAGTTTTTTATTTGTCATCAATTCCAAGTAATCTATCTGCTGAAATATTCAATGCTAAACAAATTGCTTTTAAATTATCGTAGCCCGGTTTACTTTTTCCTTTAAGCCATTCACTAATTTGACTTTGTTTTAATCCTATTTTATTCGCTAGTTGTGATTGATTTAAATTATAATCTATCATTATATCTTTAAGAATATCTATAAAATCCATAAATTACCTCAGTTATTATAATTTTATAGAAATTTCTATATAAATACTTGCATTATAGAATATTCTATATTTGTATGTTAAATATCAAATGATTTATTGTTTTTAGTTAATTTTAAATGTATTAAAAAAATTAAAATACCATAAAATATTAGTGTGAAAAAAAAGGCTACAATAATATCTATAGTTTTGGTTACAATCTTGGTTATAGGCATATACCTTTTTTTGTGTATTGGATACATTTTATATCCAATTAAATATAAAGATAGCATAATAGCATATTCACAAGAATATGATGTTGAAAAAAGTTTAGTTGCAAGTGTTATAAATGCAGAAAGTAGTTTCAACACAAAAGCAGTGTCATCAAAGGGTGCAATGGGGCTTATGCAAATAATGCCAACAACGGCAAAGTGGCTTGCTGAAAAGTTAAATATAGAATATAAAGAAGAATATTTGTTTGAAGCAGATTACAACATAAGACTTGGAACATACTATCTTGCTTATCTAGAAAATAAATTCAACGATACAACCGTTGTGCTTTGTGCTTACAATGCAGGGGAAGGCGTTGTCCAAAATTGGCTAAATAATAAAGATTATTCAAAAGACGGCAAGACAATTGATGTAATCCCTTATAGTCAAACAAAGGCTTATACTCAAAAGGTTATAAAAGGTTTAAAAATTTACGAAAAAAAATTAAAATAATAACGAAAGTTACAATTTAAAATTTATATAAAGATTAAATAAATTATTCTATAAAATTGACTTTGTGTTTTATGTGTGTTATCCTAATTTTTAGGAGAAATGAATGGAAAATAAAACACAAGTACTTTCAAGCGAAATCGATATTCGTGCACAAAAAATAAAAGACTTAAAAAATAATGGAGAAATAGTTTATAAAGAAAAATTTGAAAGAACTCACACCATAGAGGAAGCAACAAAACTAAATGACGGCGACAAAGTTAAAGTTTGTGGTAGAATTGTGTTTAGAAGAGTAATGGGCAAATTTGGCTTTATGCAAATTAGAGATGTAAAAGCAAAAATGCAAATAAGTGTTGGCAGAAACGAACTTGACGAACAAGCATATGACTTTTACAAAAAAATGATAGACATTGGCGACTTTGTTGGTGTAGAAGGTGAAATATATCACACTCAAACAGGTGAAATAACTGTTAGAGCAAATTGTGTAACACTCCTTAGTAAAGCACTTCGTCCATTGCCAGAAAAATTTCATGGACTTGTTGACCAAGAAGCAAAATACAGACAAAGATATTTAGATTTAATATCAAATCAAACAGCAAGAGATGTTTTTATTGGAAGAAGCAAAGTTTTAAGCTTTTTAAGAAATTTTTTAAATGAAAATGGGTTTACTGAAGTAGAAACGCCAATTCTTCAATCAGCAGTTTGTGGGGCTAGCGCAAAGCCATTTTTTACGCATCACAATGCATTAGATAAGCAATGCAACCTAAGAATTGCCCCAGAAACATATTTAAAACAAGTTATTGCTGGTGGTTTTGACAGAGTTTATGAAGTTGCAAAATGTTTTAGAAATGAAGGAATGGACACTCAACATTTGCAAGAATTTACAATGGTAGAATGGTATGCTTCATATTGGAATTTTGAAGACAATATAAAATTTTACAAAAAGTTTATTCAATCACTTTTGATGCAAGTAAAAGGAACAATGCAAATTGAATATCAAGGCACAATTCTTGATTTCTCAAAAGAAGTTTGGCCAAGAATAAACTATGTAGAAAAAATGCGTGAAATTTTAGGCTTTGACTTTTTAGAGTTCGAAACAGCCGAAGATTTAATTCAAAAAGTAGTTGAAAAGGGTTTATTTACAAGAGATGATTTTGCAGGAATAAAAACACTTGGTGGTGTAATAGATTACATCTATAAACGCAAAATAAGAATAAATATTGTTCAACCAACAATACTCTACAATTATCCAGCATGTTTAATTCCACTCGCAAGAAGAAATGACAAGAATAATAAAATCATTGATGTTTTTCAAATTCTTTGTGTAGGAAATGAACTTGCAAAAGCATACAGCGAACTTGTTGACCCGATTATTCAAAGAGAAGAACTCGAAAAACAAGCAAAAGCAAAATCACAAGGTGATGATGAAGCTATGGAGCTTGACGAAGATTTTATTCTTGCGATGGAACACGGCATGCCACCAATAAGTGGTCTTGGTTTTGGAGTTGACAGACTTATGGTTATACTATTTAATCAAGAGTCGATTAGGGATGTTGTGTTATTCCCTCTAATGAAATAACAAAAAACTCATTTTAAATTTCGCAATACTGCGTTTACTGAAAAACGGACACACACAGTCATGTAGGGAACTACACTCCTGCGTGGACAAATGTCGCCGAGCCTCAAACTTGTGGCTCTTTTTTTGTTATTTAAATAACGCTTTAAGTGTGTCCATTTTTCGAGCCTTGTCTTGCTTGTTTAAAATGAGTTTTATTTTATTGTTCAAATTAATGATTCAAAAAAAACTACCACACAGTCATGTAGGGAACTACACTCCTGCGTGGACAAATGTCGCCGAGCCTCGAACTTGTGGCTCTTTTTTTGTTATTTAAACTTACGCTTTAAGTGTGTCCAATTTTTCGAGCCTTGTCTTGCTTGTTTAAAATTAATTTTAAATGTTAAAATTTTTATTATTTTATTATTTAAATAATTATTTTTTATTATAAATAAATATTTTTTTATTTTAATTATTAAATTATTTTTATTTAAAATTATATATTAAAAATATTATTTAAATTAAAATGTTTTTTTAATAATATTATTCTATTAATCTCTATCATCAAGGCGAAGAGCATTACTATTTATAAGCTCTTCGTTTTTTGTAATAAGTGGTTGTATGCTTTCGTATCCGTACTTTTCTCTTATTTTGTCTATTGCTTTATTTAATTGTTTTTTATTGTTTTTTTTATCAAAAAAATTTAATTGATTTATTGCAGTTTCATCTTGTAAATTTGAAAGACTTATTCTAACGCTTCTAATTAATGTAAAATTATCCCACATTTTTTCAATCATTTTTATACTTTCATTGTAAATGTCTTTTGCTGTGTTTGTTAAATTATTTATTGTATGGCTTTTTGATGTCCAAGTCAGTTCATTTGTTCTTAAACTTATATGAATGGTTGAACCTACCAAATTTTTTTTTCTAAGTCGTGTTGCAATTTCATCGCACAAAAACATTACTACACTTTTCATCTCTGCCATGTTTTTTATATCAACTATTGTCGTTGTGCCGTTCCCAATGCTTTTTACTTGTTTAACATCAAAAGCACTTGCAATTTCATTGTCATCAAAGCCTTGTAATTTTTTTTGTAAACTTTCGCCAACTACTCCAAATTTTGCTTTTATAATTTTTGTATCATAATTAGCCAAATCTCCAAGAGTGTAAATATTCATTTTGTTTAATTTTATCTCTAATTTTTTTCCTATTCCAATTATGCTGTTTAGTGGAAGATGATATGTTTGTTTTTTAAATGTTGAAAATGGAATTTGCGTAACTGCGTCAGGTTTTTTCATATCACTGCCAAGTTTTGCAAATATTTTTGAAAAACTTATGCCAACTGATATTGTAACGCCTATTTCTTCTTTTATTCTCTTTCTAAGAGTATTTGCGATTTCAAGGGGAGTTCCAAAAAATTTTAATGTGTCAGTTATATCAAGCCAGCATTCATCAATTCCAAATGGCTCAACTCTATCTGTGTATTCTTCATAAATTTTTCTTATTTTTTTGGAATATTTTTCATATACGTCGTGGTGAGGTCTAACACAAACAAGGTCTGGACATTTTTGTTTAGCCTTAAAAATTACATCTCCCGTTTGTACTCCACACATTTTGGCAATATTATTTTTAGCAAGAACAATTCCATTCCTTTTGGATTTTTCTCCAGTAACGGCAAGTGGTAAATCTTTTAAACTTGGATTTAATGCACATTCAACAGAAGCAAAGAAATTGTTCACATCACAATGTAATATTATTCTTTGTTTCATTTGCACTTAAATCTCCTTTTTGTTATAATCTTTTATAGTATTTTTTACATATTAACAATTTTAATATGACAAAATAAAGGCAATTTATGAAAATTTTATTTAAAAATGCAAAAATATTAAATTTAGATATCAAAGAAGGAATAATTAATGGCAATGTTGTTGTAGAAAATGACACAATATCAAAAATAACAACATCTGCAATAAATGAAGATTTTGATTTGGTGATAGATGTTAAAGGAAATTTGCTAATGCCGGGTTTTGTTGATACGCACTGTCATTCTCCAATGACTGTTTTAAGGGGAATATGCGATGATGCTCCCTTAGACGAATGGCTTTATGAAAATGTTATTCCATGCGAGAATAAACTTACAAGTGAAGATGTTTATTGGGCAGAAAAATTGGCAATTTTAGAATACCTAAAAGCAGGTATAACATGCATTGAAGAGGGATATTTTAAAAATGAATCCATAGTAAAAGCGCTTAAAGAATGTAATTTTCGAGCAAGGGTTGGCTTTGGCCCAACAACAAAAACCTCCAATGTTGATAACTTTACATTGTTAAAAAATGAAAAAGCAATTATAGAAGAATCAAATCTTATAAAAAGTGTGTGTTTTGTACATTCGATATATACAATAAACGAAAAAGAAATTTTAGAATGTGTAGATTACACTGCAAAAAACAATATACCAAGAAGTATCCATTTAAGCGAAACGCTAAATGAGGTTGGAGATTGTACCGTTAAACACAATGGGAAAACACCAGTGCAATACTTGGAAGATTTGGGCTTTTTTGATAGACAAACGTTATGTTATCACTGCGTGCATATGGACAAAGATGATTTGCAAATATTGGCAGATTATAATGTAAGCGTATCAACATGTCCGTCTTCAAATATAAAATTAGCAAGTGGAATAGCTCCAATATACGCTATGCAAAATAAAGGAATAAACATAACAATAGGCACTGACGGCGTTGCTTCAAACAATAGTTTAGACATGTTTAAAGAAATGTTTTTAGTTGCCACATTAAGCAAAGTTAGCATATATGACGCTAGTGTAGTATCTGCAAGAGAAGTGTTAAAAATGGCGACATTAAACGGTGCAAAGGCACTAGGCTTTGATGTTGGCGAAATTAAAGTTGGCAAAAAAGCTGATATTATTTTAATTAATATCAATCAACCACATTATTATCCTCAAGTAAACTTGCTATCTCATTTGGTATATGCTGGAAAAAGTGGGGATGTTTATTTAACGATGGTCAATGGCAAAATACTATACGAAAATGGAAAATTCCACATTGGAGAAGATGAAAATAAAATATATGAACAGATAAATAAAATAAGGGAGAGAATAACAAAAAAATGAACATACAAGACACATTGGCAAGTGAATTTAAAATAAGAGTAGATAGAGTTGAAAATATTATCAACTTAATTGATGAAGGTTGCACAATACCGTTTATAGCAAGATATAGAAAAGAATTAACGGGCAGTTGTGATGACCAAATCCTAAGAGAATTTTATGACAGATTGACATATTTGAGAAATTTAGAAAAAAGAAAACAAGAAGTTGAATCTTCAATTAAAGAACAAGAAAAGTGGAGCGACGAACTGTCTAGCAAATTAAGTTTAGCAAAAACTTTAACAGAGGTTGAAGATATATATAGACCATATAAACCAAAAAGAAAAACAAGGGCTTCGGTTGCTATTGCTAAAGGCTTAGAGCCTCTTGCTGACATATTGATGGCTCAGCAAACAAAAGAAAACTTATTAGATATTGCAAGCAAATTTATAAATTTAGAAAAAGAGGTAAATTCAAGCGAAGATGCCTTAAATGGTGCAAAGGACATTGTTGCAGAAAGAATTAGCGATGACAGCGAACTAAGAAAAATACTAAGAAACCTATTACAAGACAAAGCAGACATAAAAACAACACTAATAGAAAATGAAAAATCTAAGACATACGAAATGTACGCAAAATATACTGAACCAGTAAGCAAAATTCCAAGTCATAGGATACTTGCAATAAACAGAGGCGAAAAAGAAGATTGCTTAAAGGTAAGTATCGTTTTAGATGAAAACATTGCAATTGGAGAAATTAATAAATTATACTTAAAAGAAAACAAATCAACATATGATGTTATTAAAGAAACAATAAAGGATAGTTATTCAAGGCTTTTATTTCCATCATTAGAGAGAGAACTTAGAACATTTTTAACAGATAGGGCAAACGAACAAGCAATAAAAATGTTTGAATTAAACTTGAAACCACTGCTTTTAACTGCTCCACTTAAAAACAATGTTATTTTGGGTTTGGATCCGGCATATAGAACGGGTTGTAAAATTGCAATTATCGATAAAAATGGCGATGTTTTAGACACTACAGTTGTTTATCCAACCCCACCACAATCAAAAACTGAAGAAAGTATAGAAAAGTTAAAAACACTAATTGAAAAATATAAAGTTGACACAATTTCCATAGGCAATGGCACAGCAAGCAAAGAGAGTGAAATTTTTGTTAGTGAATTAATAAAACATGTAAATAGAAAGGTAAATTATGCTGTTGTAAATGAAGCCGGGGCATCTGTTTATAGTGCATCAAAATTGGGCGCTCAGGAATTTCCCGATTATGATGTAAGTTTAAGAAGCGCTGTAAGCATTGCAAGAAGACTTCAAGACCCACTAAGTGAATTAATAAAAATTGATGTAAAATCAATAGGTGTTGGGCAATATCAGCATGATATGCCTCAAAACAGATTAACAGAAGTGTTGACAGGAGTTGTTGAAGATTGCGTAAACAGTGTTGGAGTAGATTTAAATACTGCTTCACCAAGTTTACTTAGTTATGTTTCTGGAATGAACAGCGCAATAGCAAAAAATGTTTGTGAGTATAGAAAAAAAATAAAGCATTTTAAATCAAGAGAAGAACTTTTAAATGTTCCAAAACTTGGTCAAAAAGCTTACGAGCAATGCGCTGGATTTTTAAGAATAACAGATGGAGTAAATGTTTTGGACAACACAGCAGTGCACCCAGAAAGTTACGAGAGCGCAGAAAAATTGTTAAAATATTTTAACTTTTCAAACGAGGACGTTAAAGCTAGAAAAATTGGGAATCTTAAGGAACTAGTGCAAAACGAAGGTGAACAAAATATTGCAAATTATTGCAATATTGGTGTTCCAACGCTAATAGACATTGTAAATGAGTTAATGAAACCAGGTAGAGATATAAGAGAAAGCATGCCCAAACCAATTTTAAGAAGCGATTTGTTATCACTTGAGGACCTTAAAGAAGGGATGATTTTGTCTGGGACAGTTAGAAATGTTATAGATTTTGGAGCTTTTGTTGATATTGGCGTTCATCAAGACGGACTTGTTCACATATCACAAATTTGCGATAAATACATCAAACATCCAAGCGAGGTTTTAAAGGTTGGAGATGTTGTAAATGTAAAAGTTTTATCCGTTGATGTTGATAAAAAAAGAATTGCACTTTCCATTAAAGATGCGGACATAAAAGACGCAAATACGCAGTAAATCTTTATTATAAAAAGTTTGCTTTATTTGATGCGTTGTGCAATAATGTAGTTATGAAAAGTAAAAAGAGTTTTTTGGAAAGGAAAATAAAACCTAAAAAGTTCGACGCCTTTAATGTCATAAATTTAATGCTGTTTGTTGGCGTTGTAGTAATGTTTATAATATCGTTGGGCTTTTGCATAAAAGATTTAACCTTATCTACCAATAAAAATGAATATATAATACCTATCTTGCAAAGAGTTTTAGCTATTTTAATCGCTTTTGTTCCTTTGCTTTTGAAAAAAATATTCAAAATAGCATTCCCCAAAATGGCTACAAGCATTTTTTATTTATTTTTATTTTTAAGCATTTATCTTGGAACATTTTTAAATTTATATCAAAAAGTAGAAAGTTGGGATATAATAATTCATTTCTTGTTTGGGTTAATAGCAGGCTTTTTTGCCATGTTTTTAATTAATGAATTGATAAAAAATAAAGAAAAATTGAGTGTTTTTTTAGTATTTATTTTTGTTTTCTGCTTTTCTATTTCGCTTGGTGTGTGTTGGGAATTGTATGAATTTGCCTTTGATAGTTTGCTCAACTTAAATATGCAAAATTACCAATATGCAAACGGAATTTCTTTGGTAGGGCAAAATGCTTTATTAGATACTATGTTAGATTTGTCTTTTGATTTTTTTGGAGCAGTAGTTTCTGCACTTGTTTGCAGTGTATGTTCATATAAAAATAAAAAATTTATTTTTAATTTTAAAATTCTAAAATTAAAAAAACAATTAAATAATACAATATCGCAAATAGAGGAATAAGTAAAATTTATGAAAGTTTATAATGTATTACACAGAAAAAAAGAGGAATTTATTCCACAACAGCCAAATCGCGTAAAAATGTATGTTTGTGGAATGACTGTAAATGGTGAACCACATTTGGGTCATGCAAGACAAGTTATTACATTTGATATGATTTCGCAGTATTTAAGATTTAAAGGCTATGAGGTTATATATGTTTCAAATTATACAGACGTTGATGACAGAATTATAAATCAAGCTAAAGAATTAAATATTTCACCTTTAAAGCTTGCAAATCAAAGAATACAAACAATAGAAAAAGTGTGGAGTCAGATTTGTGTAAGCCAACCAAATGTAAAGCCAAGAGTAACAAATTTTATACCCCAAATTATAGATTTTGTAAAAGATTTAATTAATAAGGGATATGCTTACACTACTGATAACGGAGATGTTTATTTCAGTGTAAAAAAGTATTCAAATTATGGTGTTTTATCCAATAGAAAAATAGATGAATTAATAAATTCTGTAAGGATTGAAACGGCTGAAAATAAAAGGGATGCTTTAGATTTTGCGCTGTGGAAAAGTGTTGACGATAATGAATTTGGATTTGAGTCTCCATGGGGCAAAGGAAGACCTGGATGGCATATCGAATGTTCAACAATGATTAAACACATATTGGGCAATACCGTAGATATTCACGGCGGTGGAAAAGACTTGATTTTTCCACATCATGAGAACGAACTTGCGCAAAGCAGTTGTGAAAATGGGTGCCCATTGGCAAACTATTGGTTGCATAATGGATTAATAACTGTAGATGGTCAAAAAATGAGTAAAAGTTTTGGCAATTTTGTTTTGGTGAAAGATGTATTAAAAAATTACGATCCAGAAGTGTTAAGATTGGCAGTTTTAATTAATCATTACACGTCAACATTAGACATGGGCGAAAATTCGTTTAAGCAAGCAGAAAAAAATTTGTATTATTTTTATAATGCTTTAAATAAAATTGAACTTGCAAAACAAAGTAGCCAAGTTAAAGATTATGATGAAAGCGTTTTAAATTTGTTTATTGATTGCATGGACGACGATTTTAACAGCGCAAAATTTATTGCAGAACTGTTTTCATTGTTTTCAAAATCTTCAACATACAATGACAATAAACAAGTTAACTCAATTTTGTTTGCTCTGGATAAAATAAAAGATGTTTTGGGAATATTTAAACATAATATTCAAGAATTTATTGAACAAACAAAACAAAAATATTTAAAAGAGTTAAATTTAGAAGAAGAATATATTAATAAAAAAATACAAGAAAGAACAATTTTAAAACAACAAAAAAACTATGTTGAAGCAGATAAAATAAGAGATGAATTAGATGCGTTAGGTATTATTCTTAAAGATAACAAACAAACGACAACATGGGATATTAAAAAATTATATTAAAAGGGAAAAATATGAAAATAGGAGTAGTTGGGTTGCCAAATGTTGGAAAAAGCACGCTGTTTAACGCAATAACAGAGGCTGGTGCAGAAAGTGCAAATTATCCATTTTGCACAATAGAGCCAAATGTTGGTGTTGTGGATGTAAAAGATGAAAGATTAGAAGTTTTGGGTAAGATGTACAATACAAAAAAAATAACTCCTGCATCAATAGAGTTTGTTGATATTGCAGGACTTGTTAAAGGTGCTAGCCAAGGCGAGGGGCTTGGCAACAAATTTTTAAGTCATATACGTGAAGTTGATGCAATTTGTCATGTTGTTAGATGTTTTGACGACCCAAACATAATAAATGTTAATGACAGTGTTGACCCAATAAGAGATATTGAAATAATAAATCTAGAATTAATTCTTGCAGACCTTGAAACAGTGTCAAAAAGATATGATAAACTTTTTAAACTTGCACGAGTTGGCGAAAAACAATCAGAGCAAGAATTAAATGTATTAAAAAAACTTAAAACAGCTCTTGAAAAAGGAGAAAATGCAAGAACAGTTGTTTTAGACGAAGAAGAACAAAAAATAGCAAACTCATTTTTCTTGCTTACAACAAAACCTGTTATATATTGTGCAAATATTTCTGAAAAAGATATTGGCAAAGACGATAATGAATATGTTTTAAAAGTTAAAGAATACGCCAAAAAAGAAAATGCAGAAACAATAGCTCTTTGTGCAAAAATAGAAGAAGAATTGACAAAACTTGATAAAGATGAAAGAGAAATGTTTAAAGCAGAACTTGGCATTAAAGAAAGTGGACTGGACAAACTTGTTAAAGCTGGTTACAGCCTTTTGGGGTTAATGAGTTATTTAACTGCTGGGGAAACAGAAGTAAGAGCATGGACAATAAAAAAGGGCACAAAGGCTCCACAAGCAGCAGGGAAAATTCACACAGATTTTGAAAGGGGATTTATTAAAGCAGAAGTGGTTAAATATCAAGATCTTGTTGACGCTGGTTCTTATTTAAAAGCAAAAGAAAATGGAAAGGTAAGAATAGAAGGAAAAGATTACGTGGTTTGTGATGGCGATGTAATGTTGTTTAGATTTAATGTGTAGTTAACAAACAACTCTGAATTTGCATATATATTGCAAAAAGGAGTTGTTTTTTTATGGAAGATGTAGAGTACGGCCCAAATGAGAGTATAGATGGAAAACAAAATAATCAAAATGGACAAAAAATTATTAAAAGTGACACTCAGGTCGCTGGAGTGGACTTTGATTTAATAAGCAAAGATTTAAAAACTGCTAGAATAATTTCTCCAGCATATGCTTCAAGTAAAAGTGAATTGCTGGCAATTTTACTTTATACATATCAGATATTTCAATTTTCGTATCAAAAAAGAGAAGATATAGCAAAGCAATTAGAAGAAATTTCGATTCAAGAAATGACACATTTAGAATGGCTTGGTCAAATGCTTATACGACTTGGAGTTGCGCCAATTTACACACACTATCCACCAATACCTGCAAATTTCTTTACCACGCGATTTGTTCCATATAATTCAAATCAAATAATGATGATAAAAATAGACTTGCAAGGAGAAAAACAAGCCATTGCAGACTATAAAAAAATCATATCTCAACTTGATAATGAATTAGTTAAAAAGGTAATACAAGAAATTGTTAAACAAGAGGAAAATCACGTTGTAATTTTAACAAAAATATTAGAAGAATTGCAAGATAGACCAAGATAAAAAACCCCAGCTATTGCTGGAGTTTTTTATATGTTAATCTTTATTTGCTTTTTTTTGAAGTTTTTTTTGTTCTCTATTTTTTTTAATTTCAGCTTCTTTTGATTGTTTTTCTTTTTTAACTTTTTCAAGAATAATGCTTCTTTGAACAGAAAGTAAATATTCAGGCATATTTAATGTTTCTATTTTTGCTTTAATAGATTCTATTTGATTTTCTAACTTTGTATGCTTTTGTGCATAAGCTTTAAAATCTCTTTCAGCTTCTCTTGTAACACTTCTGTTTACAGTTTGTTTTTGTTTTTTCAAATTTTCTTTGTGTTGCTGTTCAATTTTTGCAATTTCTTGTTCAATTTCTCCAATTTCTTTTTCGAGTTCTTTTATTTTGCTATCTCTTATTTGTTCAGCCTCTTGTCTAACAACATCCCTATACAATGTTGAATTTCTATCAAATTCGTTAACTCTTTTTCTTTCCCACTTTTTAATTGTTACTTTTTTCATAAAGTAAGATGATAAAGCAATAACAAGAGCAACAAACATGATTAGTGAAGGAACAAGATACCAAAATGTGCTCATGTCTGTATCGTTAGGATCGGTCACTTCGTCATCATCGGTTGCAGTTGCCTCTTCTGCTGTTACAACAAGTAAGGTTGAGTCATTGTTTGCTTGCATTTTTGCTTGATCATATTCTGTTTTTTCTACTGTTTCAAAACTTAAACTGTCAAAGAAAGCTTGACCTTGAATTTCTGCACTTTCATTTAAAATTCCAAATACCAAATTAGCATCCGTCGTTTCTGAAACTTCAAGATACATTGTATACGTTGTCCACTTGTCATTGGATACAATTGTTTCAAATTGTTTATCAATACCCTTTAAACTAAATAGGGCACCATATTTTAATTTTTCGTCTTCATCTTTTTCTGGCTGTTCTAAATTTCCTGAAAATCTTGTGTATATGTCTACACTTAATTTATAATACTTGCCAGCTTCAAAAGAAAGCGTTTCCTTTGCTGTTAATGTGTATTTTGAAACTGTGTTAGATTTAAAAGCAGGCATGTATTTTAAAACTTCGGTATTGTTTTCACTGTTTGTTATTCCAAATATGTTATTATCGCCATCAATTATGCCACCGTAAGCAACTAAATCGCCATTTTCGGAAACATCGCCAATTTCTAAATTTTGTTCGTATCTGTATGGTGTATACATTCCATAGTTTTGATCAGGTGATACAAAATTGAAATTTGAGAAATTAAAATCTAGAGATTTATTAACTTGTACATAATTTTCATATAAATCATCGGTCATCGCAGAATCTGTTTCAAATTTGACATTGTCAATGTACAAAAATCCAGAAACGGGATTGTTTTCATTGCCCAAACTAATAACAAGCTTAAAAGTGTTTTGGTATGTTGTCGATCTTATCAAAAGTTCATATTTGCTCCAATTTGAGTTGTATATTCCTTCGTCGCTAAATAGTACGTTATCATCTTCATCTAAAATATAAACATTCATTAACTTGTTATTTGTTGATTGTAAAATTGTTTTATAGTCGAATGAAATCTTTTGATAACTTTCTTTTGTAGTTGTTAATTCTTGACTCATAACCGATTGATATGTCGCTTGTTTGTTGTAGAGCATTAACACATTATTAACGTCGTTGTAAATATCTCCAGCTGAACCAGTTGGATTGTTAGGATTTTTTGCTCCACCAAAGTTGCTTTTATTTGCTTCATAGAAAGGTGAGTATGTGTTAATTATTCCATAAACAGCTTTTGAGGCATCTTCTACATGGCTAGTCCAATCACTTGGGGTTACAGGATATTCGAAATTTTTTTCTAAAGCATCGGCCGAGTTAAATGTACCGTTTGCAACAGAAGGGGAACCTGTTGTTGTGGAAAGTGACAAAGTTGCAGAGTTTGTAGTTTCGGCATTGTCAAAGTTTGACCATGATATTTTTTCAAAACTTATGTCATCAAAAATTACGCTGCCGGTTGCACCTTCTTTGCTTGTTCCTAACCAAAGTTGCAATGTAAAAGAAGTTTCAAACAAGTCATGGCCTTTTACATAAAAATAATATGGAGTATAATTATTGGTTAAAGTGTTTGTTGTGTTTGATGTTATGTCTATTGTTTTACTTACTGGAGTGTAAAAATCTTTATATTCTTCACCGTAAAAGTTAGAAACATCATCTCCTTCTTGTAAAATTAATTGAGCTTTACCGTTAAAATTAGAGGATATTTTTGCCCATACCGTTATTTTATATGTTTCATAAGGCAAAACATTAAACGGTGTGCTTTCATAACCTAAAGAAACGGCTTTGTTTGATGTTGAATATAAAACAAAAGCAAAGTTGTTGTTTGGACTTAAACTTGAACCCAAATATTCAATTCCCAATGATTCCATGCTTGCGCGATTGTCAACGCCAACTATTTTTGAATTGGAATTTGTTGGCATGTAACCTATAACTTTCCAGCCGGTTTTATCTCCTATTTCAAAATCTGCATTTTCGATTAAAGGAGTTTCATAATCTCGTAAATCGACAACATTTTTTCTTTCAAAAGTGTTGTTGATTTCATCTTCAAAGTAATTTCCAGATATTTTATACATGGTTACATGATCAAAAAATACTGCACTTTTAGAATCTTTTTCTTTACTACCTAACCATAGTTCAATCGAAATGTCTTTTTGGTCAATTCCTGTTGCAAAATAAAATCTATATTCTGTCCAAACTGTTGAAGAGTATCTTTCAAAAGAAGTGTTTTTAACATCTGCATCAAATCCATCAATGTAAATGGATGCGACTGCATCTTCTTGCGTTAAAGTCCAAATGCTTAATTTATAGTACGAATAACTTTCAAGACCGATTGTGTTTGATTTGTAGCCCATATGATTTGATTCATTAGATGTTGACGTTGAATTTGCATTTATCATAAGAACATGATCATCAAGTTCCATTCCCTGAATGGTGTAGGGAACATCTGGATTTTTAGTGTTTGACAAAGCATAAGAAGAAGCCCTGTTTGAAAAAGTTTCATCACTAGTACTTATTATTCCACTTTTGCCTGTGCTTGTGCCTTGTTTAGACCAACCGTTTGGGGTTGACTGTAAAGCTGTGGAAGAAGAGCTATCAAAATCGCTGTTTGTAATTGCTACTTCGTTTGATGCAACTGATTGAGCATAAGCTGTTTTTAATAATGGAAGTTGCAATAAAACAGATATGCATATTGCAGTGAAAATTACATAAATAAATGTAAAAACTTTGTTGATTTTTTTTGAGTTAGCCATTTAATTCACCTTTTAAATATAATTATAATATAACTGTACAAGTATAAAACATCTTTAGATTATTTGCAAATATTTTTTAACATTTGTGCAACAATATTTTTATGAAAAAAAATAATAAAAGCAAAAAACAAATCATGATAGCAATTTGTGGAATTATTGTTGGATTTGTCAATGGTTTTTTTGGTGGTGGTGGTGGTATGGTGTGCGTGCCAATGTTTGAAAAATATTTAAAACTTGAAAACAAAAAGGCACATGCAACAACTCTTTGCGTGATTTTGCCACTGTGCATTGTGAGTTCGTTTGTGTACATATATAAAAACAGCCTAGATTTTATTGAACTTATTTTGGTTACTACTGGAGCAATTATAGGTGGCATATTAGGCGCTTTTGCTTTAAAAAAATTAAATTCTAAATGGATTAGGGGAATTTTTGCAGTAATTATGTTGGTTGCTGGCATTAAAATGGTGATATAATGTGGTATGTTCTTATTATTTTTGGTTTTTTAGCTGGTGTAATAGGAGGAATGGGAATGGGTGGAGGAACGCTGCTCATTCCATTATTGACCATTTTTATTGAAATTAGTCAAATTGTAGCTCAAGGATATAATTTAATTGCCTTTTTGCCAATGTCAATAATTGCTATAATTATTCATTATAAGAATAAATTGATAGAATTTAAGTATTTGCCGTTACTGATAATTTCAGGAATAGTTTTCGCAATTTTAGGAAGTCTTTTGGCAAATTTAATTGACCAATCTATACTAAAAATCTTATTTGGTATATTTTTAATCGTTTTAAGCATAGTTGAATTTGTTAAATTATTTAAAAATAAATAATTATGGTGGACAAAGTTGAGTTTATATGTTAAAATTAGTCGTTAAAGGAGCGATTTTATTTATGGTTGACTCAAAAAAATGTATTGGATGTGGAACTTGTGTGGGAATGTGTCCAGTTGGAGCCATCTCTTTTGATGAAAACAATAAGGCAAAAATTAACCCAGATATTTGTATTAAATGTGGTACATGTGAAGCCGTTTGTCCGGTTAGCGCTATTACAATAAATAGATAATTTAATTAAAGAGGAAAAAAATGGAAAAAGTTGCTATTATAGAAATTGATGAAACCAATTTGAAATTATTGATACTAGATGTAGAACAAGGTGGATATTATAATGTTTTTGATAGAGTAACGGAAAATATAAAACTTGGCAAATATGTTGCTAGTGAAGGTATTGTTCCTGCTAATAAAATAACAGAAACATTAACAATATTAAAATTATTTAGAAAAGTTTGTGATTCTAATAAAGTTAATAAAGTTTATTCAATATGCACAAGTTTTATAAGAGATGCCAAAAATCAAAAAAGTTTTTTTGATGAAATATATAATAATACATCATTCTCATTTAATGTGTTGTCTATGGATGATGAAATAAAAGCAGTTTATAGTGGAGTAATAAATTATGTTGATGTTCCAAAAGGCGTTATAATAGATGTTGAGCCTAATTACACGCATATAATACACTATAATCGCAGAACATTGATAAATGTATCAACATTAAATTTTGGTGCTGTTAGTTTAGCAGATAAACAGATGTCGTATAGCGATATAATTGAGATGGTTAAAGCGGAACTTGGCAAATATGATTATTTAAAGACATTAGATCCAGAAACTATGTTTGTTGGAACGGGTTCAACAATGATTAGCATTGGAAGATTGGCAAAAAAAGTTTCACACTATCCACTAGATGTTGATAACAATTATGTAGTATCTAATACACTATTTGAAGCAGTTTTTGACAAAGTTAAAGATTTAGATTTAGACAAGACACAAAAATTAAAAGGAATTAGTCAGGATAGAGCAGATACTCTTGTTCCAGGAATGTCTATTGTTAAAGCCATTTTAGATTATTTAAGTGTAACAAGTTTTTCCGTTTCTGCTGGTGGAATAGAAGAGGGTTTGGTATATAATTATATAGTTCCAGAAACAAATGAAAAGCCATTGAGCGACATGTTAACATATAGCCTTGAAACAATAAGAATATTTTATGACAGACCAATGTCAAACACTGAAAATGTTTATAATTTGGCAATAATTTTGTTTAAGCAACTTAAAGTTATGCATAAACTTCCAAGGTCATATGTAAAAGCACTTAGAATAGCTGCATCTATGTATGATTGTGGCACAAGGGTAAACTTTGAAAATTATTCTAATTACAGTTTTGAAATAATAGTAAATAGCAAATTAAATGGTGTGTCTCATAAAGATTTGTTGCTTGCAGGATTTGCTTGTAAATTTCAAAATCTTGACAATGTAGTTTTAAGTGAATGGATTAAATACAAAGACATATTAACAGATGAAGATTTAGATGCCGTTAGGAAATTAGGTGTAATTATTAAACTTGCAGCAAGCTTAGATAGGTCAAGAAGTAAAAAAGTTGTAGACATTTGCTGTGATATTTTGGGTGATTCAGTGATAATGAAAACTATAGTAAGCGACAATGCAACTTTCGACATTATGCAAGGAATGAAAGTTGGAGCAGATTTTAAAAAGATTCTAAAAAAATATTTGCAAATAATTTAATTTCAAAATTTAATAAAAAAATAAAATTATTTTCAATACAAAACACAAAAAACTCAAACTTAAATTTAAACCGTTTGAGTTTTTTTGTGGATTATAATTATAATTTTAATTTAAAAAGTAAAACTTTATATATTTGACTTTTATTTGTTTGTGAGTTAACATATATGTATAAGTGATTAATAGTTTAGAGGAGAGGTAATATTATGAAAAAAAAATATATATTGCTTGTATTTGTTGTAATTGCCTCTGTTATATTTACTGGGTGTTTTAACTTTGTAAACACAAATTTAAACAATCAAACAACAAGCAATCAAACACAAAATACAACCACAAATATTGACCAATCTGTTTCCATGCCTAAAAGCACAAATTCAATTTATCAAATTCCTCAATCGGTTCCCGAAAATGCAACGCCAACTGAGATTGTAAATGCTTACATCGATTGTGTTGTTACTGTATTTGTTGTAAATTTTAATGATGTTGAATTAAGTTTTGGAAGTGGCATTTGTGTATATAGTGGTGGATACATTTTAACAAATAATCATGTTGTTGAAAGTGTGTTGTCAAATCCAACCTATGAATTAAGAGTTTGCACAAATGGCGAAAGTTCATCGTATTACGCAGAAGTTCTTTGGACAGATAAAAACTTAGACATTGCTATCATACAGTGTCAAAATGGCGACATACCATATGTGGAAATTAGCGATAGGTTAATAGAAAGTTCAAATCCTTTACAATTATTGGAACCTGTAATAGCAATAGGTACACCATTAGACTATAGCTTGCAAAATTCGTGTACTTATGGTTATATTAGTGGTTTGAATAGATATACAACATCTGACGGCGACGTTTATGAACAATTAATTCAGCACACTGCTTCTATTTCAAACGGCAACAGCGGTGGTCCATTGTTTGATATGTACGGAAATTTGATAGGATTAAATACATTGGGTTCTATTGATGGTAATGACATTTACTTCGCAGTGCCAGTATACGCAGCTCAAGTAATTTTAGACAAAGTTGTTAAGTTAAATGAAAAAGAACCAAGACAAACATTTAATTTGCCACAACTAGGAATAACACTTTGTGATAAAATTATGTGTTTAGTATACGAACAACCTTACATTGACAAAGATGGAGTTTGCGTAATGAGTGTCACAGTAGGAGGCAATTCTTATTCAAAATTACAAGTGGGAGACATTATAACAAGCATAGATATTGGTAGTTTAAATTATTCAATCATTTGTAGAAACGATTTAATATATGCTTTAATGTTGGCAGAAAATAGTGAAAGTATAATTATAAATTTTCAAAGAAATAATAAAAGTCAAAGCGTGAAAATAACTTTAATTTAAAAGGTAACAAATGAAACAAACTGTTATAGGAATTGATTTTGGAAATTCAAATGTAAAGATTGTAAAAAAGGATGAAGGAATTATATTAAATCAGCCTAATTTATTAGGGCTTAAAAAAAATAATGAAAATTACGCATGTAGATATATTGGTGATAGTGCCAAAAATATGTTGGGAAAAACTGACGATAGCGTTATTATTTTTAGTCCAATCAACGCTGGTGAAATAGTAAACTTAGATTATGCAATAATCGAATTAAAATATTTTTTTAAAAAATTAAAAATTAAAACAAACTTTTTAAATAGATTAAAAATTGTAATGTCTATTCCAACTGCAATAAACGATGAACAAAAAGAAAAGTATTATGCAATGTGCAAAGCTTTAAAAGCAAAAGAAATTGCATTAGTTCCACAAATAATGTGCTGTGCCATTGGCGAAAAAATAAACATATCAGCAAACAATGCAAGATTATATGTTAACATTGGCGGCGGAACAGTAGATTGTGCCGTAATAAATTTAAACACAATTATAAAAGGCTCAACACTTTCATTGGGTGGCAGAAATTTGGATTCAACCATTGTTGATTTTATACAGCAAAAGTATAAAGCTTCAATAGGGCTTAATACGGCAGAGTTATTAAAAGAGCAAATAGGCAGTTTGTATCCAAACGACAGTGCGCAAATGGAAGTTAATGCAGTTGATATAAACTCAAACAGACCTTTATTGCTATCTGTGTCTGCAAGCGATATTTATGAGGCTACATATATGTTTCTTGATGAAGTTGTCAAGATTATAAAAACAACAATTAATACATTATCGCCAGAGGTATCAAGCGATGTTGTTAGAAATGGTGTGATTGTATGTGGTGGATATTCAAAAATGATAGGAATAGAAAAGTATTTGCGCCAAAAACTTGGAATTAATGTTTACATAAGCGATGATTCTAATAATTCAACAATTTCTGGTTTGTACACATTAATAAATCAAGACGATTTGTTGCAAAATATATTATTAAATTTGTAAAATTCAAAATTAGTTTAAAAGGGACATTTTATAACAAAATGTCCCTTTGATTTTTTTTAATATAAATATACACTTAAAAAGAGGTTAAAATGGCAAGAAAAATTGTTTTTACAAGTGGCAAAGGTGGAGTTGGGAAAACAACTGTTTGTGCAAATCTTGGAGCAACGCTATCCAATCTTGGATTTAGAGTTGTTATATTAGATGTTGACATAGGTCTTAACAATTTAGATGTAGTTATGGGCATAGAAAACAGAGTTGTTTTTGACATAATTGACGTAATAGAGGGAAGATGCAGAGCAACTCAAGCCTTGGTACAAGACAATAATTTTGAAAATTTGTATGTTTTGCCTTCAGCACACTCATATCGTGGGGAGGAAGTAAGTGCAAGAGATATAAAAAATGTCGTTGATAGTTTAGACAATGGTTTTGATTACATATTTATAGATTGTCCTGCTGGCGTTGAACAGGGCTTTAAAAGGGCAGTATCGTGCGCAAGTGAGGCCGTTGTTGTTGTAACTCCTCACATTTCTAGTATAAGAGATGCTGATAAAGTATTGTCAATTTTGTCATCATATAATTTAAACCAAAAATATTTAGTAATAAACAGAGTCCGTGGAGATTTACTTATGAATGGTGAAATGATTGATGTTGATGAAATAATAAAATTCTTACACACCCAAATACTCGGCGTTGTTCCAGAAGATGACGACATAACAGCCCTTTCAAGCATAGGAGCATTGGGTGGAAGCGTTTCAAATAGGGCATGGATGCTGCTTGCAGAAAACTTGCACAATGGCACAAAAAAAGTTTATGATTGCACTCAAAAATATAAAGGTTTTTTTGGAACTCTTAGAAGAAATATTAAAAGGAGACTGTGATGAAATTTACTATTGCGCAAATTGGCGAAAACAGATTAAAAAAAGTATTAATAGAAGACAAGCAAAATAATCCAGAAAAAATGTGTGAAGTTTTAAAAAGCGACATATACAATGTAGCAAAATGTTATATGGAGCAACCAGTTGTTACCGTTGAAGCAAAGCAAGGCGAAAATGATGAAATAAATTTTGATATTGTAATAAAATCTAATAGAATAAAAGCTATTGGAGTACTTGCACAATAAGAGCATAATGTAATGAATTTTTGAATATATTCTAATATGGATAAATTTGGCGAAAAAGTAACAGTAGTGCAAGCTAAAAAAAAAGAATTGTTTTTGTTAAAACATACCGTCAATTTTAATGTATTTTATAATTGGGCATTAAATATCACAATATATGTTGTGATGTTTTTTGCTTTAATTAATTTAATAAAATTATTGCTTATGGTGATGTGATGAAAAAGTATAAACTTCACCCTCTTTTTGTATTGTATTTAATTTTTCTTGTTTTAGTTAGACAATATCAAAGTGTATTTGTTTATTTGTTTGCTGTAATAGTTCATGAATTTGCCCATTTTATAACGGCTAAAAAACTTGGATACATAATGGACAAAATGGTGCTTATGCCTTATGGTGTTTGTTTAAATTACAAAACAAATAATTTTTTGCCAAAAGATGAAATTTTAATAGCATTAATGGGACCTTTGGTAAATTTTTTCCTTTCTATATTTTGTATCGCAATGTGGTGGATTTTCCCAATAACCATGCCTTATACGCATTTATTTTGCATATCAAATATAGTAATGTTTGCCTTTAATTTGCTTCCTTGCTATCCTTTAGATGGCGGCAGAATTTTAGCAGGCTTATTATCAAAAAAGTACGATAGGAAAATAGCGATTAAAATAACGTTAATTTTTAATATAGGATTTAGTATAATTTTAGTTATTTCATTTATTTTTGGTTTGTTTTTTAATGTAATTAATACCAATTTATTAATTATTTCAATGTTTTTATTTGTGGGGATTTTAGAACCAAATAAAAAATCGAGTTATAATTACATATCAATTTCAAATCTTTCAAATTATCAACATTGCAATTCCATGCAAATAAAATTTTCATTAATTAAATCCAATGAAAAAATTTACAAAGTAATAGCAAAAATGACCAAAAATAAATTTAACGTTTTTTATGTTATTTTTCCCAATGAAAAAATAAAAATAATAACTCAAATAACTTTAAATAAAATTGCAGTTAAATATGGTTCCACTTATAGTTTAGATGAAATTCCTGAAATGATTATTTAAATTTTTTTTGCACAATATATTTTTATGAAACAAACATTAAAGTATATTTACGAAAGGCTTTTTGAAAATTTAAAATATGCAGAAACAAAACACAGTATAACAATGACTTTGGCGTCTGCAGTTATAGCCTTTGCAAGCACTTTTTTTTCAGATAACAGTGTTATAAATATTATTTCAAGTGCAACTATAATGTTGGCTTTACTTTCAGTAATTTACAGTTTTATTGCGCTTATTTCAAGAGAGGTAAAAATTAAGTCAAATAAAAATGAAATTGATAAAATAAACTTGATGTTTTACAAAACAATTATGTTGTATGATGAAATAAATTATGTTAAAAAAATAAAAAAAGAATACAATTTCCCAACATTTTACAAACCAGATGAAATGGATTATGATTTGGCTAGGCAAGTTATTTCAACAGCCAAACTTTTATATGTTAAATTTAGTTATTTTAATTATGCGTTATTTTTTCTTTTTTTAAGTATAATTTGTGGCATTGTTGTAGTTTGCATTAAAGGTAATTTGATATGATGGATTTAATAATAGAGCAATTTATTTTTTGGCTTGAAAGCATAGTTGAAGACGATCCGATTCCGTATGAAATACAATATGTAAGTTTTGTTTATACAAAAATCAATTCGAGTTTTGTTTTATGTGTTGGTGGCAATGAATTTAAACCAAACACTAACAACATTTATGACTATTTTCCATTAGAAGCACAATATTTTAATTGCCCAAATTTAAACTCAATAAAAGATGAATTATATTATACAAATCTAATTAAAACTTGTATTGACGAAAGTTTTTCATCTTGCATACTTAAACAGCAATTTAAAAATAAGTTAATATATTTTGGCGAATACGGAAAAAATTTAAAATTTTTGTTTAAAGTTTTGTAAATAAACGATAAATCTTTGATTTTGTTTGTTGTTTTTGATAGAATATCGTTGGAGTGTTTATGGAAATTTTAAGAGAGTATAATCAAATAGTAAACAAAACAAAAAAAGTTTTGTCGTATGATATAAGTGAAACTCCATTTTTGGATAAAATGGATGATTCACAATTAGAATATATAGCATCTCATTCAAAAATAACACAAAATTTAAAAGATATAAGCGAACTTAGTGAACTTATTTTTCAATTAAATGATTATGTTCCAGCATTAGTTAATTACACAAAAATCTTTTTGTATTTGCAAAGTTATGATGCGATAATTGAATTTATTTCAAAGTTGTTTGTTGGACATGTTGGAACTGCAAATTATCAAAGTAGATTAAAAGCTTACAATGTAGAAGAAAGGCTGTTTGATAGATTTATAGAAATTGTCAAAATAGGAAATATTGATATAGAAATTTATTTGCCTTTAATTTTAAGTGCAATATTTGATGATAAAAAAAACATATATGTATGGCATGACATAGCAATGGAATATATGCAAAATTACATGAGAGATAATGAGGACATAATCGGAGACTATGTTTTGCAAAATGAAAGATACGAATTAGAATATTTAAAGTTAATTTTAACATTTAACACTCAAAAGGGTATAAGCATTATATTTAATGATAAAACTCATGCAAAAATAAGCGAAGAAAAAGCTGAATTTTTTTTAAAAACATACATAGCAGACACTCTTGCGTATTTTGATAAACATTTGCCAAATGAAAAAGAAAGTCGATATCATTATATTAAAGTTTTAGCTGGAATTAATAACAATATGGAAGTTGAGTCCAGACTTGAAAACATTTACAAAACTGAAACCGATGAAGAAATTAAATTGTTTTTATCAAAAAGATTAAATATAGCGGAAACATTAAATTTTGGTACAGAAAAACATTTTAAAGTTTTGGCTCAAAAAAAAGTTCAAAACAGTCAAGAGAGAACTTTGGGAATCGCTTTTGAAAATCTTGAATTAAAATATTCAAGTGGAGAATATGCTAATAATTTAGAAAAAACATATTTAATTAATATTTTTAAAGAGGAAAAAAATTTATTAAATTTGGCAAGTTTAAATACATTGTATAGCATATTTGATAAAAATAGTTTAAACTCATTTGCAGAAAAATTATTTCATAAACTGTCAAATAAAGATGATATAAATTGTGCAAAATGGTGTGTAAGAATGTTTAGCTTGTTAAGTGAAGGCTTGTTTGAGAGAAGCATTTACGAATTTTTAAATGTGCTATACAAAGTAGGTCGAAAAAAGGAAGCGAGATACTTAACTTTGTGCTTGTTGTATAGCAAAAAACCAAACTTTTTGGAAATGTTTAAAAGGCTTAAGCAATATGAAAGTTTTAATGCTTATTTTGATGAATATGTAAATATTTTTTCTTCAATAAACAATTTTAACAAAGAAGAAATTAAGGATTTGTGCGTTTTAGGCAATTTAACCGATGAAGAAATTGAAAAAGAAAAACAACGATTGTATATGAATTTTATTTCGGGTAGAAGGTATTCAAGGGATATTTTCAAAAAGGTGTTTATATACAATAAGGTGTATAACGATTTTGCTCAACGCCTAGTATTTGGTGAGTATAAACAAGACAAAATACACTCTGTTTTTGTTGTGTCCAATAAAGAGATAGTTTATATATATGGAAACGAAACAAAAGATATAGATAATGATGTTTATATTTCAATAGTCCATAGTCTTGATTTGGATGAAAGATTTGATAAAGTTGATTTATCTTTAAATAATCCTTTATTTGTACAATTTAATAAATCTAATGTTGACATGTCCACAATAAACAAATCTAACATAGCATTTTCAAACTATCAAGGCACCATTGTAAATGGAGAGAGATTTATTAAAGCATTGTCAAAATGTAGTTTCAAACCAAATGTTAATGACGGGGAAGTTTATTTTGATAGTTTGGTATGCAAAAATGATATTTTAAATTTATTGGTGGAAGTTGAATTTGAAAAGCAAATATCTGCAACTTCTCAAACTGCTACAATAGGAAACATAAGATTTTATAGATTAAATCAATGTATGATGGATAAGCAAAAATATATAACAAACAAAGCGCAAAGTTTAAGTTTAATTGGAATAAATGAAAGATATTTTGATTATGTAATTTCATCAATTCAAAGCGCTATAAAAAACTAATTTAGGAGTAATTATGAATTTTATAAAAACGCCAGTCAAGGGAATGCCAGAACAAATGCCTAGTGATATGGTTTTAAGAGAATATGTGTTAAAAACAATTAAACAAACTTACTTTAACTATGGTTTTTCTCAAATAGAAACTCCAATCGTTGAACATATAGAAAATTTAACCAGTAATCAAGGCGGAGAGAACGAAAAACTAATATTTAAAATATTAAAACGTGGTGAAAAGTTAGAAAATACAACAAGCGTAGACGAATTGTGCGATTGTGGACTTAGATATGATTTGACAGTTCCACTATCAAGATTTTATGCTAACAACAATTCATCATTACCAATGCCTTTTAAAGCTTTTCAAATAGGAAATGTATTTAGAGCAGATAGACCTCAAAAAGGTAGGTATAGGCAATTTACACAATGCGACATTGACGTTTTGGGAGACAATACAAATTTGGCTGAAATTGAGCTTATATCTGCGACAACAAAAGTTTTAAATAATTTGGGCATTAAAGACATAAAAATAATTGTTAATGACAGAAATATTTTGAAAGCGATGGCAAAGAGTTGCAATTTCCCGGAAGAAAAATTTGATAGCATATTTATCATCTTAGACAAATTGGATAAAATAGGCGTAAATGGAGTAAAAGAAAACTTAATTGAACTTGGTTTAGATGAAAAAGATGTAGTTAAATATTGTAAATATTTTTCAATAAACAAAGAGTCAAATTCTTGTAAAAGTTTTTTTGGAAATAGTTTAAACAATTATATTGATGAAGAAGTTTTAAATAATCTTGACCAAATTATTTCTATTTCTACAAAAATTTTAAGCAATGATTGTCATGTGGTTTTTAGTCCTACATTGGTTAGAGGCATGTCATATTACACAGGCCCAATTTTTGAAATTCAATTAGCAGATTACCAACTCTCTGTTTGTGGTGGTGGAAGATACGATGAAATGATTGGAAAATTTTGTGGAACAAAAGTTTGCGCATGTGGACTTTCCATTGGTTTTGAAAGAATAATTGAAATTTTAAAAACCAATAATTTTAATGCCAACACACAAGTTAAGTGCACGGCAATTTTAATTGCAAAAGATGCAAACAGCGATAAAGTTTATAAAGCACTGTTAAAAGCAAATCAATTAAGAGATAAAGGCGAACGAGTTTTAATTTCACCAAGGAACAAAAATGTGAAATTTCAAAAAGATAATTTAATTACATTGGGATATACAGAATTTATAGATGTATTTAACGATTCAGAAATATAATAGCACAATAATATTTAAAAATAGACAAAAATTAAAATTTTCTCCTATTTAAAAAAAAATTAACACTGTTTAAAATTTTAAATAGGTGAAATATGAATAATAAAAATGAATTTGAAAACTATTGTCAGCAATTTATTGAGCATGTACTAAAATATACATATAAAGAGACAAATCAAATTGAAAAAGAAAGAAAAGCTTTTAAATATGGAATAATAAGTGAAGAAAATTTTTTGAAATTAAAAAATGCTAGAGAAAATACAATACTTTCTTTTAATAATTTAGCTTATTGTTTTAAAAATTTTTGCAATAAAACAACACAACTAAATGCACCAACTGAAAAAATCTTTAATCTCATTAAAAATATGGTGGAAATATGTGATAAGTCAGTTTCAAAAATGTAGTAAGTTTTGTTATTAGTGTTGCAAAATCATACAATAAATGTTATGCTTTCAAATGTTAATCATTTAACTGTACCAAAGGAGAAAATATGGCAAATAAAAAAATTACAAAAAGAGATGATGATTTCGCTCAGTGGTATACTGATGTAATCAATGCAGCACACCTTTCGTCTTATTCAAATGTTAAAGGTTGCATAATTTTGGAACCAAATGGCTACGCAATTTGGGAAATGATGCAAAAAACATTGGACAAAATGTTTAAACAAACTGGGCATAAAAATGTAGCAATGCCAATGTTAATTCCAGAAAATTTATTAAAAAAAGAGGGAGAATTAGTTCAAGGTTTTGCACCAGAAGTTGCATGGGTCACAATGGGTGGAAGTAAACAACTTGAAGAAAGAATGTGTATTCGCCCAACAAGCGAAACGCTTTTTAGTGATTATTATTCAGGGATTGTAAAATCATATAGAGATTTGCCAATAAAATATAACCAATGGTGCAGTGTTATGCGATGGGAAAAGGAAACTCGTCCATTCTTGCGAAGTCGTGAATTTTGGTGGCAAGAAGGACACACAATACACGAAACTAAAGAAGAGGCAGAAAAAGAAACAAGAGATATGCTAGCTCTTTATGAAAAATTTTTTAGAGAATACTTAGCAATTCCGGCTGTTACAGGCAAAAAAACCGAAAAGGAAAAATTTGCAGGAGCAGAATATTCTCTCACAATAGAAGCACTTATGTATAATGGGGTATCGTTGCAATCAGGGACAAGTCATTATTTTGGTCAAAAGTTTAGCAAGGCATATGATATTAAATTTTTAAACAGAGAAAATGGCTATAGTTATGTTTATCAAACATCTTGGGGTGTAAGCAGTAGAATGATTGGTGCGCTTATTATGGTGCACAGTGACGATGATGGACTAGTTTTACCTCCAAAAATTGCGCCAATGCAAGTTAGAATTATTCCAATTGGAAAAGATGAAGATGTAAACGAATATGTAAATAATTATTTAGAAAAGTTAACAAATGCAGGATTTACTGTTGATGTTGATAACAGTGAGCAAAGTCCAGGGTATAGATTTGCTGAGGCAGAAGTACTTGGAATTCCGGTTAGAATAGAAGTTGGACACAGAGATTTAGAAAAAGGAACTGTTACGGTTGTAAGAAGGGACACGAAGCAGAAAATACAAGTTGAAAAAGATTGCGATATAGTTAAAGTAGTAAAAGAAACATTAAACACAATGCAAAAAGAAATGCTTGAAAGAGCAACTATAAGACGCGACAATATGACATATACAGCAAAAAATCTAGATGAATTTGCAAAAATAATGAACGCAACTCCGGGATTTATAAAAGCAGATTGGTGTGGAGATGCAGAGTGTGAAGCAAAAATTAAAGAAATAAAAGGCACAAAATCAAGATGCATATTAGAAAATGAAAAACCACTTACGGGAAGATGTGTAGTTTGTGGGAAAGAAGCAAAGCATCTTGTTTTATGGGGAATACAATATTAAAAAAATCTCATTGAGAAATTTCTCAATGAGATTTTTATTAACTATTTGCAATTTCATTTAATTCTTGCAATTCTTTATTTATGTCAAGTCTAACAAACAACGGTTCGCCTTTTTCAAAAGTAAGTCCATCTATATCAAAATTAAATGAGTTATTTTCATCAATTTTAACACTATCTATATTAAATTTCTTTAAAACTTTTGTTGTGCTTTCTGGTAAAAATGCATTGAGTAGTGTATAAGTCTCTAAAAATGCTTGTATTACATTGAATAAAATAGTATTTACTCTGTTTTTGTTGTTTTCATTTTTAAAGAGTTCCCATGGCTTATTTAAGTCAAGATACGTGTTGCATTCATCAATCATTTTTAACACTGTTTTGTAACTAAGTGTTGGCTTTAATTCTTTCATTTTTGAAATACATTCAACTTTAAGTGCCTTTATTGTGTCAAAGAATTTGCTGTCAATTTCTTCTGTTACTTTTCCATTTTGAATTTTTCCATTGTTATATTTTAATAACATACCAATAAGTCTAGATTCAATATTGCCAACCTTGTTTGCAAGAATTCCATTATATGAATTTAAAAAAATTTCTTGAGAATATGGACCGTCTTGTCCAAAAGAAATATCTCCAATCAAAAAGTTTCTTACGGAATCACTTGTGTATCTCGAACTTAAAATCCTTGGGTCTATAACTTCTTTTTTGCCAACTTCTTTGCTTTTGCTTAATTTCCCATTGTTAAATGTAAGCCAACCGTGTGCAAAAATTTGTTTTGGCAAAGGTAAGTCTAGTGCTTTTAAAATCGCTGGCCATATAATTGCGTGAAATCTAACAATTTCTTTTCCAACAACATGAACATCACAAGGCCAAAATTTTTTAAAGTTTTCATCATTGTCACATAAATATCCAAGTGCAGAAAGGTAATTGGATAGGGCATCAATCCAAACATAAATGGTTTGTTCTTTGTCAAATTCAACAGGAATTCCCCATTTAACAGTTTTTCTTGACACGCACAAATCTTTAAGCCCTTTATTTAAAAAGTTGTTTATCATTTCATTTGCTCTGTTCTCTGGTAGTAAAAACGTAGGATTATTTTTATATAAATCTCTTAAAAAATTTTCGTACTTGCTCAATTTAAAAAAGTATGCATCTTCGTTTGCTTCAATAACGTCTCTGCCACAGTCGGGACATTTTCCATCAATTAATTGTTCATCAGTCCAAAACGATTCACAAGGAACACAATATTTACCAACATATTTGGATTTGTAAATTTCGCCTTTTTCATAGAGTTTGTTAAATATTTTTGAAGCAACTTTAACATGGTAATCATCGGTTGTTCTTATAAATTTATCGTAGGAAATGTTTAAAAGTTGCCATAAATTTTTTGTATCTTCAACAATTTCATTTAAGTATTCCATTTCAGTCAAATGTTTTTCTTCAGCGATTTTTTGTATTTTTTGACCATGTTCATCTGTTCCAGTTAAAAAGAAAACATCATAGCCTAAGTTTCTATAAAATCTAGCAATACTATCGCACAATACAGTTGTATAGCAATTTCCAAGAGTTAGTTTGTTGCTAGGGTAGTATATAGGTGTTGAGATGTAAAATTTTTTGTCCATAAATTTCTCCTAAATAAAATTACAGTAAATTATACACCATAAAAAAAATAAACACAACAATAAATTGAGTCTTGTGCGTCTGCCATTGCGTCAAAACTCTCGCAAAATGCTCAAATTTGCATATATGCAAATTGTATCGCCGATTTGCTCGGTTTTTCCTTTCCCCAAAAAGTTTCCGTAGGTACTTTTATGGGGGCCCCAAAAATGTGGCGAAATGTCAAACGCAAAAAAAACTGTAATAAAAGTATATTTAAAAAAATCAATTAAAAGTCGTGACAAAATGCTTTATTTGTAAAGCAATTTCGTTTGATTGTGAGAAGTTGTTGCAGTTATAAAAAACCGATAAAAACAATAAAAGACGAGGCTCGCTTTGTTAGGCTAGGCATGAGTTTAGTTTCCTAAATGATTGTCTAGACTAGCAAAGCAGAAACAAAGTATTTTGAAGTTTTTATCGGTTTTTTGGTGCTGGTGGTGGGAGTCGAACCCACATGAAGTTGCCCTCGCAAGATTTTGAGTCTTGTGCGTCTGCCATTTCGCCACACCAGCATAATCATACTTTGTAAGTGTAGCATAAGAAAATTATTTTTGCAACAAGTTTTTGTAATTTATTTTTATTTCTAGTTTTGACATTTTTAATTTGTAGTATATAATATCTTTTGAGGTTAAAATGATTTGTGAAAATTGCAAGGAAAGGAATGCGACTTCTTTTTGTCAAATAAAAATAAACGGCAAAATAGTTCAAAAATATTTATGCGGTCAGTGTCGTTCAGTTTTAGTTAGTGATGATGAAATTTCTGTGAATCCTCAGTTTAGAATAAAAAATCAATTTTGTCATAATTGTGGTACAACACTTAAAGATTTTATTGCCTCAGGTTATGTCGGTTGTGAGCATTGCTATAGTGAATTTGAGCCAGTTATTAAACAAGCATTAAAAGGTGTGCAAAAAAATCAAACTCACCAAGGTAAAGTGCCAACAAGATTTGCAAAAAAACAAGAGATTTTGCAGTTGGAAGAATTGCTTGATAAGGCCATGCAAAATCAGGATTTAATGCAGGTTAATCGTTTGTCAATTCGACTTAAAAATCTTAAAGGAGGAAATGATGATTAATAGTATCGTGATTTCTTCAAGAGTTAGGTTGGCTAGAAATTTATATGATTTGCCATTTCCAAACAAATTGTGTGATTTTGAAAGCGCTCACAACATAAGCAAAGCAATTTTTGAAATTTTAGGCGAAGATTATGAATTTAGAAAATTAAAAAATTTGTCAAACAATCAATGTTTATTATTGCTAGAAAGCCATGAAATCAGCAAAGAATTAATTGGAAATAAAGATATTGCAGGATATGCAAAATCTCCAGATGGTCAAATAACAATAATGATTAATGAAGAAGATCATTTAAGAGAACAGTGCATAATAAACGGTTTTGAATTAAAAAAATGTTATCAAAAATTATCAGACATTGATGATATTATATTAAATAAAATAGACATTGCATTTTCAAAGGAGTTGGGATTTTTAACGGCTTGTCCAACAAATGTTGGAACTGGCATGCGAGCATCTGTTATGATGTTTTTGCCGGCTTTAACTTTAAACGGGGCAATTAAACAAATAATTGATTCGTTAGAGCAAAAAGGGATAACGGTTAGAGGGCTTTATGGCGAAAATTCTTCTTGCAGTGGATATTTTTATCAAATATCAAATAAATTCACATTAGGCCTTAGTGAAGAAGAAATAATTGAAATGGTTGAAAAAAATGTTAACAAAATAATAGAAATGGAAGAAACTGCTAGAAAAACATTACAAAATGTAAATGAAAGTGTTATAATTGATATGAGTTATAGGGCATACGGAATTTTAACAAATTCTTATACCATTTCAACTGATGAATGTATAGAATTGTTATCAAAATTAAGATTTGGTGTTGTTTTGGGACTTGTTAAATTTAAAAACCCTTGCATAATAGATGAATTATACACAAATGTGCAGCCTGCGCATTTAATGGATTATTATTCATTGGAATTAACCCCTAAAGAACAAGATATTTTTCGTGCAAAGTATATATATGAAAATTTAGATAATAAACTTATTAAAGGAGTGTAATAATGCCAAATCCAGCATCGGATAGTTTGGAAAAAGTTATAAAAAATGCAGGAAAGATTGCTTTAAAATTTGGAAGCAATCAAGTTGGCACTGAACATATTTTATATGGGTTAACTAGTGTTAAAGAATGTATGGCAAGTAAAATCCTAAAAGAATACGGTATTACAAGTGAAAATTTACTAGACATTTTTGAAGACAATTCTCAAGAAATCGCTCTTGTTGGAGTGGATGTGGAATTAACGCCAAGAAGCAAAGAAATAATAGGAATGGCAAAGCAAGTAGCTATGCAATTAGGTCATAACTTTGTTGGGGCAGAACATTTGCTGTTTGCACTTCTTTCAAACAACAGTTGTTTTGCTGTTAGATTAATTTCCTCGTACTATAGGGCCAATTTAGTGGACATAAAATCAAAATTAATACTATTTTTGCAAGGTAATAACGAATATAGTACAGAAATTCCACAAGATTCTGCAAAGAGCTCACTTCCTGAAAAATTATTGGACATGGGTTATGATATAACATTAAAAGCAAGGCAAAATAAAATAGACCCAATAATAGGAAGAGAACAAGAAATTGAAAGAATAATAGAAATATTATGCAGGAAAACTAAAAACAATCCCATTCTTATTGGAGAAGCAGGTGTTGGGAAAACTGCTGTTGTAGAAGGGTTAGCACAAGCCATTGTAAGTGGAAATGTTCCAGAGCTTTTAAAAGATAAAATAATATACTCACTTGAAATTGGTGGGTTAATGGCAGGCACAAAATATCGTGGAAGCATGGAAGAAAAATTAAAAGATGCCATAGAAACAATAATTGCAAGTAAAAACATAATTGTTTTTATTGATGAAATACACACGCTTGCTCAAGCTGGAAGTGAAAAAGGTGAAACAAGTCCAGCAGATATGCTTAAGCCTTATTTGGCACGAGGGGAATTGCAAACTATAGGTGCTACAACAACTGATGAATATCGTAAATTTATGGAAAAGGACAAGGCTCTTGAAAGACGATTTCAACCAATTATGGTTGAACCACCAACAGTTGAACAAACTATTGAAATATTAAAGGGATTAAGAGATTCATATGAAGCATTTCACAACGTTACTATAACCGACCAAGCAATCCACGCTGCTGCAACTCTTTCTGATAGATATATAATGGATAGAAGTTTGCCAGACAAAGCAATAGATTTAATTGACGAGGCAAGTAGTAAAGCAAAAGTAAATTTTAATTTGAAGCCAAGTTCAATTAAAGAAAAAGAAGATAAAATAAAACAGTTATCTGCAAACAGAGATGAAGCAAGCATACAAAGAAATTACGAAAAAGCAGCAAAATTGCAAAGTGAAATTCAATATTTAGAACAAGAATTAAAACAACTAAACGAAAAATTTGCTCAATCTACGAACTCGACATCAAATTCGATTGGAGCAAATGAAATAGCTGAAATTGTTTCAAAATGGACAAAAATCCCAGTCACAAAAATCACTGAATCAGAAAAAGAAAAATTAATAAATCTTGAGAATATTTTGCACAAGCGAGTAGTTGGACAAGATCAGGCTGTTAATGCAGTTAGCAAAGCAATAAGACGGGCAAGGGTTGGCTTGCATGACAACAAAAGGCCAATAGGTTCATTTTTGTTTATGGGGCAAACAGGTGTTGGAAAAACAGAGTTGTGTAAAGCGATTGCAGAAGCCATGTTTGATGATGAAAACAACATAATAAGAGTTGATATGAGTGAATACATGGAGCCACATAGCGTTGCAAAACTTATTGGTGCTCCACCTGGCTATGTGGGCTATGATGAGGGTGGACAACTAACAGAACAAGTTAGAAGAAGACCTTATAGTGTTGTAATGTTTGACGAAATAGAAAAAGCACATCCAGATATTTTTAATGCTTTATTGCAAGTTTTGGATGATGGTAGATTGACTGATGGACAAGGCAGGACGGTAAGTTTTAGAAATTGTATTATAATAATGACAAGTAATATTGGCACTGATGAAGCAGGTAAAAGAAGAGAACTTGGATTTTCTGAAAATTCAAATTATGATGAAAAACAAGATGAAATAATAAACGAAATATACTTAGATGCACTAAAGCGAAAATTAAAACCGGAATTTATTAATAGAATTGATGTAATCTGTATATTCCATCCATTAAATGAAGATGATTTAACAAAAATTGCAACAATATTAATTTCAAACATAAATAAAAGATTATTAAGTCAAGGACTAGAAATTAAAATGACTGCTAGAGCCCTTAGTTATATAGTTAAAAAAGGAACTAATTTAATTTATGGGGCAAGACCACTTAAAAGATTTATACAACAAGAGGTTGAAGACAGAATTGCAGAAAAGATACTTTTAGGACAGTTGGAACCAACCGGTGTTGTGGTTATTGATTCAATAAATAATGAATTAATTTTTAGATCGGAATAAAAAGCAACTACTTTAGTTGCTTTTTAAATATTTTTTAATTTCTTCAAATGTTTGTTCTTCATAACTTAAAAGCCTTTTGCTTAATTCAAAAATTTCTGGATCTATGTTTTTATTAGATTTAATATTTTTATATAAGTTTATAGTTCCTCTTACCGTACCCATTAAAAACAATTCGGCAATATGAGATGAAGATTTGTCTGTTAATGTCGAAAATGCAATAGATGTTTTTAACATTGTTTTTGCTAAAAAATTACTATCTTTAATTTTTATATTTTTTTCTTTAGCAATTTTTTTGCATTCATTTGCAAATTCGCTATATCCTTTTTCAATTTTTTTCATAAGGTCTTTTAAATTTTTTTCTCTAAATTTTGGATACATGTCATTTATTGATTCTATTGCCATGTCTGCATTTTTGTATATTGTTTCTAGATATTCTGTGTTTTTCATAATTTCTCCTTTTTAATTAGTAGTTTGTTTAACTATAAAAAATTTATTATCAAAATGTATATTTTTTTTTAAGATAAACAAAACAAAAATATGAAAACAAATACAAAAATTATTGTTGTAATATTTCTTTTGTCACTAATTGGTGGCGTTTTGACTTCTAGATATTTATTTTCTGCAATAAAGTTTTCTCAATATGGAATAAAATTTGAATTTACTTCTCTTTCATGGGTAAGTATAGCATTCAATTCTGTAAATTTGATTACAGCAAATATTTTGTATTTTAAATTTTTAAAAACTAGAAAATTTAATTCAATGCTTTTTTTCGCAACAATACCAATTACTTTTGTTTTTGGACTTTTAACCTACTTTATTGCAAGTATTAATAACTATAATGGTCAAGCGTTTACTCTTATTAAAACTGTTTTAAAAATATCAAACACAAATTATAACAATTACTATTGGTTGGCCGTACTAACAATTATTTATTTAATAGTTACTTTTATTATTTTCTCAATCATTTGTAAACCTGTTATGAAAGTTGAACAAGCAACAAAAAGATTAAGCTTTGGAGAGGTTAAAGATAAAATATCAATAGGTGGGAACAAACAATTTGTTGAAATTGAAAATTCTTTAAACAAGATTAATGAAAACTATAAAAAGAAAGATGACTTCATTAAACAGACCAATTTGGAGTATGAAAAATTTGTTCCAAAGCAACTTGTTAAATTTTTGGGCAAAAAAAGTGTTTTAGAATTGGAAATTGGTAGTCAAGTCAAAAAAACAGCAACTATTCTTTATTGCTCATTAAGAAACTCTTTACTGGTTACTCAAACCTTGAGTTTAGAAGAAAATTTTAATTATATTAATTCATATTTAAATGTCGTTTCTCCAATTATAAGAAAAAACGGAGGGTTTATAGATAAATACCTAGAAGACGGATTGATGGCAGTGTTTGTTTCTGTAAAAAATGCCATAAATTGTGGAATACAAATAGTTAAAACAATCAGGCAACAAAACATGCAAGTAAAGAATGTCCCTGCTTTAGACGTTGGTATAGCAGTCAATACTGACGAAATTATATTTGGCGTTGTTGGAGATGATGTTAGGAAAACGCCAACTATTGTAAGCAACTCATTAAGCATTGTCCAAAATATGGATGAAATCAATAAAAAATATGGTAGCGTTATGCTTCTTTCAAAAAATGCTTTAAATGAACTGCCATCAAATTTCAATTTCGCATATAGATATATAGGAAATTTAAATATTGTTGAAAATAAGGATGTAGTAACAATTTTTGAATGTTTAGAAGTTTATCCAAGACAAAAGCGTGAAAAATTAATTAAGTATCATAATGAGTTTGAAAATGGAGTTCGGGCTTTCGTAAATGGCAAGTTTGAAATTGCAAAATCAATTTTTGAAAGTGTATACAAAAAGGAAAAAGATGATAAAATTTGCTATACTTATTATAATAGGTGTTGTGAAAATTTAGGGAAAAAGCCTCTAGAGTCGCGAGAGTAATTTTTTTGCACATTAGATTCATATATTACAAATAGGAGTAATATATTGGAAAGTTCATTTTTAGAGCTAAGATGTAAGGAAGTGGTCAACGTAGTTGATGGCAAAAGACTAGGGCATATAGTCGACATAGTTTTTGAGCTCCAAAGTGGAAACATATGTGGATTGGTTGTTCCAGGCGATAAAAATTTTTGGAATGTTTTTAAATCAGGTGGAGAAATCTTTATTCCATACAGTCAAATATGTAAAATAGGAGATGATACTATTTTGGTTGAATTGTATTCAAACACTACAAGACCAAACAATACTATTGTTTTCACATCAAATAAAGATAAAAAATAACTATGAATTAAGTATAGACAAAAAAAAATTTATAGTGTATACTACTTTACGGAATTGGGAGAAAAGCGATGAAATGTATTTATTGCGGCAACGCAGAAAGTAAAGTTATTGATTCTCGGGCTACAGATGAGGATAATGCAATAAGAAGAAGAAGACAGTGCTTAAAATGCGGAAAAAGATGGACAACTTATGAAACAGTAGAGAATAATCCAATATTAGTTATTAAAAAAAATGGCAGTATTCAACCATTTGACAAAAATAAAATTATAAATGGAATATTAAAAGCATGTGAAAAGAGACCAGTTAGTTTGATTGAAATAGAAAACATTGCAAGCAGTGTAGAAAAAGTTTTAAAAGACAATTTGCAACACGAAGTTGAATCAATAAAAATAGGGGAAATGGTAATGGAAATGTTAAAACCTCTTGACCAAATTTCTTATGTAAGATTTGCTTCTGTTTATAGGCAGTTTACTGATGCAGAAAATTTTATAAGTTTTTTAAAAGATCAATAACACATATTCATAAAAAAATCTTCATACATTTAAGTATGGAGATTTTTTTATTGCCTTATGCAAAAACAAATGTTGCATATAAAATAATAGATTTGTGTGATGATATTGATATAAAAACAAAAACTCGGCTTTTGGAATTTGGGTTTTTAAAAGGTGAAACAGTTAAAGTAATCGGCAAATCGTTGTCAGGAGGGGTATTTTTAATTGAAATAATGAATACCGTTTTAACGTTGAGGTTAGAGGAAGCATTATGTGTGAAAATTATGTAGAAAAATTACTTTTGGTTGGAAATCCAAACACTGGCAAAAGCACTTTATTTAATTCTATTACAAAATCAAATGCACACACGGGGAATTTCCATGGAGTAACTGTTAGTTCACAAGAAAAAAATTTTAAAATTAAAGAAAAAGAATATAATTTGGTAGATTTACCCGGAATATATAGTTTGTCTCCAAATAGTTATGAAGAAGAATTTAGCGTTGATTACTTATTAAGCAATCCAAAATGTAATGTTATATGTGTTTGTACAAATCAAACATTAAAAAGAAATATGCTTTTATTAATGGACCTTTTGCAATTAAAAAGAAAGGTTATTTTAGCAATCAATAATATTGACAAAAAAAATAATATAAATATTAATAAATTAAAAGAAATATTAAATATAGAGATTGTTTTAATCAATGCAAAAAATAGCAAAACCGTTAAACCATTATTAGATTTAATATATAATAATAATTTTTATTCTTCCAATTTAAATTTTGAAAACAATAAAATAAATAATTTAAAAAATACAATAAAAAATGCGACTTATGATGATAAAACACTTAGTTTTTTTTGTGATAAAGTTTTATGTAGAGATGAATATTATATAAAAAAATTAAATTTAAATAATAAAATAATTGATAATATTGATAAAAATTATTTGGATAATAAAATAAAAAATAGATACTTATTAATAAATAAAATTTTACATGAAAGCCAATATTCTTGTAATTTTGTAGTCGGCAAAAGCAAACTGGACAAAATAGTGTTAAATAAATATTTATGCATACCAATTTTTTTAATGATTATGAGTTTAATATTTTATATAACATTTTTTTCGCTTGGTTTGTATTTATCAAATTTTTTAAGATGGTTATTGCAAGATGTATTGGGAACTTTTGTAATGTCTGTTTTAACTAAATATGTAAATATAACTTGGATATGTAATCTTGTCAAAGAAGGATTGTTTGGTGGAGTTGGAACAATAGTGTCCTTTTTGCCACAAATAGTTCTGTTATTTGTTTTTCTTGCATTACTTGAAGATAGTGGTTATTTAAGCCGATTAGCTTTTTTAGTAGATGATGCGCTAAAAAAAGTTGGGTTGTCAGGGAAAAGTGTTTACACGCTACTTATGAGTTTTGGGTGCTCTACTTCTGCATGTTTAACTTCAAGAACAATGACTGACAAAAACGCCAAAATAAAAACTGCACTTTTAACTCCATATATGAGTTGTAGCGCAAAACTCCCAGTGTATGCAGTTATAGGAGGTGCTTTTTTTGGAGTTAACAATATTTTAATAATTGTATTACTTTATGTTATTGGCATAATCATAGCATTAATTTTAAGCATGTTTTTGGAAAAGACATTTTTTGTAAGTAAAAAACAAACTTTTATAATGGAATTTCCATCTTATAGAAAAATTGATTTAAAGCATATTTTTGCTGTTACAAAATTAAATATAAAATCTTTTTTGCTTAAAATTGGAAGCATTTTGTTGGGCATGTCAATAATAGTATGGGTTTTTGAAAATTTTTCTTTTTCATTAGAATATATTAAGGGAACAAGCAATAAAAGCATTTTGCAAAATATTGGCGAATTTGTGGCTCCAATATTTAAGCCATTAGGATTTGGGTCGTGGGGCTGCGCTTCTGCTTTACTTGCTGGAATAGTTGCGAAAGAAATAATTGTTTCATCTATAGCTATGTTTAATAACGTAAATACTGGAACAAACAATTTTATGTCGTCAATATCTCAAACTCTAATTAATCCGCTTAGCGTAGTTTTTTTTACACCAGCCAGTGCATTAAGCTTTATGGTGTTCTGTCTGTTATATTGTCCTTGTCTTGGAACAATTATGGTTCTTAAAAAGGAAATAGGAAGAAAGTGGACATATATAGGCATAGCGTTACAATTTGTTTTGGCGTATGTTACTTCTATGTTTGTTTATTTTGTTTTTAATTTAACATTAATTTTTGGGGCTTTTACAGTTTTAGTGATTGTTTTGCTTTGTTTAGCCATTATTTCAACAATTTTAAACTTAATAAAAATAAAGAAAACAGATGTTATTTGTTATGGATGTGATAATAAAACCTGTAAACATAAGAAATAAATTGTAATAAAATAATAATTTTTGCTCACATTAAGTTTGAGGAAAATTATGGATTTGTATTTTTTAATAAGTGGAACATTGGCAATTTTGTTTGCTTTTGGAGTTTTTGAAAAAACATTAAAAATAAACAAATTAAATCGATTCTTTGTTGTTTGTTTTTTACTTTTAACTTGCGTTTTTGATGCAATAGGAAACATAAATATATTAAATGTAACTTTAAGCTTAAATTTAATATTGTATATGGTTGTTTTTGTAATTTTATTTGTTTTGCAAAAAAACCTAAAGTCTTTTATTGCTACAGTTTTGACTTCGTTGATAATAGTTGCAGTTTTCTACTGCTATAATGCCTTAAATATGGAAACTTTTGAATTTGCATATGTTAAACCATATGTTTATTTGGCGTTAGTATTAGGTTTTGTATTATATACAATATGTCCAAGCATGAATAGCGCTTTTTGTGGCACTCTTTTAGGGAGCATTGTATTTGAATTAACATTTTTTCAAATGTCTTTTAAAGTAGTGGAACAAACATTAATGCTTGGAGGAGATTTTACTATTGCATTTACATTATATGTAACCATATCGTACGGCATTTGCAGTTGTGTTTCTTATATGATTAAAAAGATAAAATCTAAAAAGCAAGAAAAAGTAAAAACATCACAAAATTAAATTGAAAATATTACTAAATTATGATATCATTTATTGTTATTATAAATTAGGAGAAAAAAATTGGCAAAACCTTTAGTGGCTATCGTTGGCAGACCCAATGTTGGCAAAAGTACTTTTTTTAATAAAATATGTGGCAGAAGAATAAGTATTGTGGACGATACTCCGGGAGTAACAAGAGATAGAATTTACGGCGACGCAGAATGGTGTGGACATGAGTTTAGATTAATTGACACTGGTGGTATTGATGTTAAATCAGATGATATTTTTCAAAATGACATTAAAAAGCAGGTTGATGTTGCCATAGACCTTGCAGACGTCATTGTCTTTTTAGTTGATGGATTAGCTGGAGTTACACAAGGCGATTATGATGTTGCAGAAATATTAAGGAAAACAAATAAAAAAATAGTTTTAGTAGTTAACAAATTAGACAATTTTGATGTAAATATGGCATATGAATTTTATCAACTTGGCATGGGAGAACCATTTCCAATATCGTGCGAGCAAGCAAAGGGGCTTGGAGAGGTATTAGATGAAATTACAAAAAATTTTAGCATTACTGAAGAAAACTCAAGTGGCAACTTTGTTAAAATAGCAATAGTTGGCAGGCCAAATGTTGGCAAAAGTAGCATCACAAATAAAATTTTGGGATTCTCAAGAGTTGTAGTAAGCGATGTGGCTGGTACAACAAGAGATGCAATTGAAACAGATTTTAAATTTAATGGTCAACAATATACTTTGGTTGATACGGCAGGACTAAGGAAACAAAAAAATTATAGAAAGGACAGTGTAGAAGGATATTCTGTAATAAGATCAATGGAGGCAATAGAAAGAGCAGACGTCGTTTTAATTGTCATAGATGCCACAGATGGCATTACAGAACAGGATGTTAGAATTGCAGGATATGTACATGAAGCGGGCAAACCTAGTGTTATTGTTGTAAACAAGTGGGATTTGGTAGAAAAAAATGGCAGCACAATAAATGTATTTGAACAAAAAATTAAACAAAACTTATCTTTTATGGATTATGTTAAAATTATATTTGTTTCAGCGCTCACAGGACAGCGTTTAACAAACCTAATAGAGATGGCTAAGCAATCATTTTTTAATTCGTCAAGAAGGATTGCAACTGGGACTTTAAACGACTTATTAAGCCAAGCATTGATTTCAAATGAACCACCATATAGAAATGGTAAACGATTAAAAATAAACTATATTACTCAAGTGAAAACAAATCCGCCAACTTTTGTTTTGTTTTGCAATGATGAAAGCCTTTTGCATTTTTCATATTTAAGGTATTTAGAAAATCGTTTTAGACAAGCAGTTGATTTTTCAGGCACTCCAATAAAATTAATAGCACGCTCAAAAGGAGAAAAAGATTAATGATTATTATTAAATTTGTCTTTTTAATAATTTGTGGATATTTGCTTGGAAATATAAGCTCAGCAAAAATAATTTCTAAATTAAGAAAAGATGACATAACCAAGCATGGAAGTGGCAATCCTGGCTCTATGAATATGCTTAGAACATTTGGCTTTAAAATGGGAATTTTAACATTGTTTTTTGATGCGCTAAAAGGGGCAATTCCGTCATTAATAGGTTTTTTTATGTTGGGTGGCGATGTAAACAGCGAAATGTGCTATATTGGCTTATACGCCGGTGGATTAAGTGCTGTAATAGGGCATTGTTTTCCAGCTTTTTACAAATTTAAAGGTGGAAAGGGTGTTGCTACTATGCTGGGAATGTTTGCAGTTGCAGAACCATATTGGGCAATAATTATGTTTGCAGTTTGCTTTTTATATTTAGTTATATTTGATTACGGCGCAATAGCATCATTTTTATATATAACTGCACTAACGTTAATTGAGGGATATAAGTTTCACGATAACATAACTATTACAATAATGTTATTTTTTGCATATTTTCTTGTTTGGTTTATGCACAGGGAAAACATTAATAGGCTTCTTTTGGGCAAAGAAAACAAAGTAAATTTTAAAGAAAAATTAAAAAAGATAGGTAAAAAGAAAAATAGTTCTTTTGCTAGCGACCATCTTAGCAAAAAAGAATTTAAAAAAGCTTTTAAACAAAATAAAAAGCAATCTAAAAAATTAGAAAAAGAACGCGAAATTGGATAAATTTAATGTGAGTAACTGGCTTTTTAATATCCATATTTTGCTATATGTTTAATCGCTTTAACAAGTTTTTGACAGTCGTTAAATGTATTAAAATACGAAAGTGATGCTCTAACTATTCCTTGCTTGGTTGTGTTTAAAAATTTATGTTTCAATCCTGCGCAGTGAAGACCTCCACGAGTGCAAATGTCATATTTGTCGCTTAAAAGCTGGCTAACATCTGTTGAGCCATAATCTGCTACATTAAAACCAATAACTCCAAAAGCATTGTTTGGATGTGTGTAAACTGTAACACCATTAATATTTGATAATTCGTAGTTTAAATATGTTGATAAGTCATCAATTTTGTCATTTATTTCTGTAAAATTTTTTTTAACAAAATCTATTCCGGCACCAAGCCCCAATATATTTGGAGTGGGTAATGTTCCGCTTTCATATGTTTCTATTGTTCCTAGTGGTTGATAAAGATTTTCACTTTCTGTACCAGTTCCACCAAAGCGTATTGGTTGCAATGAAACTTTGTTTGTGCAAGCCAAAACTCCAACCCCTTGTGGAGCATAAAGTCCTTTGTGAGGAGCTAAGGCTAAAAAGTCTATATTAAATTTTTTCATATCTATTTTTATATGTCCAGCACTTTGTGCGGCATCTACTATAAATATTATGTTTTTTTCTTTGCAAAATTGTCCAATCTTTTCTACATCAGCAATTTCTCCATCTACGTTTGACATGTGGTTTAAACAAATTATTTTCGTATGTTGCTTCACATGAGGCAAGATGTCGTCTATTGATAAAAATCCTCTATCTCTTGGTGATGAAACAGAAATTTCAATTCCCAATTTTCTTTGTAGTTCAAAAAGCGGCCTCACACTTGCGTTGTGGTCGTTTGTTGTGCATATTACATGCATGTTCTCCTTAACTATACCTTGTATTGCCAAATTTAAAGCGTCGGTACAATTTTCTGTAAAAATAGCACTTTCAGCATTAAAAAAGTTGCATATTTTTTCTCTTACGTTTTCAACTTTAACAGCAGCTATTGTGCTCAACATGTGCCCACTTCGTCCAGGATTTGCAGAATATTTTGTAAGTCCTTCGCAAGTTGCGCTTATAACTTCTTTTGGTTTAATAAATGTGCTTGCACTGTTATCTAAATAAATCATTTTAACTTTTTCTCTCTTTATATAGTAATATAATATGATATGAAAAAACATAAATAATTGACCACAGAGGAGAAAAATAATGGAATATATGATAATTGTTTTTAGGGCAAGGTCGCACACCATCAATTTTGCTAATTTATTGCAATCATACAAGGTACCATGTCAAATTGTTAATACTCCAAGAAAAGTAAATGTTTCGTGTGGGATTTCAGTTAAATTTGATTCTATGTATTTAAAAAGTGTTCAAAGTATTTTGGCAAGAAGATATTTTGATACTTTTGGAGGTATATATCAAATTATTGGGCAAGGTTTAAACCAAAGAATTATTAAAATAAAATAATTGTATTTGAAAAGGTGATGTGGTATAATTCCTTTGTTTTGGAGGAAAAGATGGAATTATTGGCACCTGCAGGAAATTTTGAAAAAATGCAAACAGCGTTTTATTTTGGAGCAGACGCAGTTTATTTTGCTGGTAAAAAATTTGGACTTAGAGCTTTTTCAGAAAATTTTGATAATGATGAAATTTTTAAAGCAACAAAATATGCTCACGATCTTGGTAAAAAAGTTTACATTGCCTTAAATATATTAGCGCACGAAAGTGATTTTAAAGGATTAAAAGAATATTTGCAAATATTATCAGACGCACATGTAGATGCAGTTATAGTGTCTGATTTGGGAATTATATATTATATAAAAACTTATTTCCCAAATTTGAAAATTCATGTAAGCACTCAAGCCAATATTTTAAATAGTTATGCAATAAATTTCATGTGCAGTTTAAAAGTTCAAAGAATTATTTTGGCTAGAGAACTATCAATTGAGGAAATAAAAGAAATTAGGGGAAAAATACCAAAAGATATCGAACTAGAATGCTTCATTCATGGAGCAATGTGTATATCTTACAGTGGCAGATGCTTATTGTCTAATTACCTAACAAACAGAGATGCGAATCATGGCGAATGTGCTCAATGTTGCAGATGGGAATATACAATTACTGAAAAATCACGAAAAGGTGAACAGTATGAAATACAAGAAGATGATAGAGGAACATATATATTAAATTCAAAAGATTTAATGATGATTGAGCATTTAAAAGAACTAAAAAGCGCTGGCGTTTGTAGTTTGAAAATAGAAGGAAGAATGAAATCTCCTTATTACGTTGCAAATGTAGTTAACGCATATAGAAGAGCTTTAAATTCACTAGAAGATATTTCTGCGCAACAAATGGAAATTCTAAAGGAAGAACTTAATAAAACAAGTCACAGGCAATACACTACAGGATTTTATTTCGGTTCAAATGATAAAGAATGTTTAAACAGTTCAATGCCGGTGCAGACAAGCGAATTTATGGCAATTGTATTGAGTGATTCAGACGGCGAAAAAGTTTTGGTTGAACAAAGAAACAGATTTAAAATAGGAGATGTTTTGGAAGTTCTTTCTCCTAATGATACTTTTAACAATAAAATTGAATTAAAAAAAATGACAGACATTAAAAATATAGAAATAACTGATGCGAAAAACGTTCAACAAAAATTGTATATATACACAAAATTAAAATTAAAAAAGGGTGATATTTTAAGAAAGTAATTTTATAGTAACAAAAACCTAATAAATATAACAATAGTCGATATTTTTCGACCATAAAATACTTTAATAGTTAGTATAATTCAAATTTTTCACTTTTCTTATTGTATATTTTTGTTATAAAATTTTTATATAACAAAAGGAGAAAATATGAATGGTAGAGAGATATTAAAACAAATGGCAAAGCAAGCTAAAGACAGATTGCAAGGGAAAACAAACAAGCATTTTACAAAAAATAATATTTTGTGTGTTAAAACAAATCAAAGTTATATAAAAACAGTAATTATAAATAATGATGCAGATGTTGAAATGTACAATAAAGTAAAAAATACTGTAGATAATGATTCAATTAACCCTTTAAATGAAATAATTGATTTTAATTATTATAAATCATTGTCAAATGAACAAAAAGAAAGATATTTTTTTATGATTGCAGACAAGTACAGACAGCTAAAAAAAAGATATGAGATTGAAAAAATGAAAGAAGTTTATTAAGACATTTGCAATGACATATTCATTGTGTTATACTCAGCATATGGACATTTTAAATAATTTAAATGAAGCACAAAAACAAGCACTCTTATGTATAAAGGGTGCTGTTTTGGTAACTGCTGGGGCTGGCAGTGGAAAAACTAAACTGCTTACTCATAGAATTGCATATTTAATTGAAAATCAACATGTTGATGAAAAAAATATTTTGGCAATAACTTTTACAAACAAAGCAGCAAAAGAAATGAAAGAAAGGGTATCTAGCTTGCTTAATAGAAATAATGAAGTTTGGATTTCTACCTTTCATTCTATGTGCCTTAAAATATTAAGAAATCATATTTCAAAACTTGGTAAACAAACTGAAAACTTTTCATTGTATAGTGAAAGCGATGCTGAAAAAACATTAAAACAAGTTATTAAAGATTTAAATTTGCCAACTGAAAATTTTAAACATTATGCAAAGGTAATAAGTCAATGCGAGAATGACAACATTGATATTTATTCATATTCTAAAAAATATTTACTAGAGCAAGATGACTTGATAAAAATTTATGAAACATATCAAAGAGTATTGCAACAAAACAACGCTTTAGATTTTGACAATTTGCTTTCAAAAACATATGAATTATTATCAAGCAACAAAGATGTTTTAAATTATTATTCAAACCTATTTGAATATATTTTTGTTGACGAATTTCAAGACACTAACAGGGTGCAATATGACATTGTTCGCTTACTTGCTAGTAAACATAAAAATATTTTTGTTGTTGGAGATGAAGACCAGTGCATATATACTTGGAGAGGAGCGCATTTTAAAAACATTTTTGATTTTCAAAATGATTTTTCACCTGTTAAAGTTTTTAAATTGGAACAAAATTATAGAAGTACCAAAAATATAATAAATAAAGCTAACATGCTTATATCAAATAATACTGAAAGATTTGATAAAGTTCTTTGGACTTCAAATCAAGACGGCAAAGATGTAGAAGTAAATGAATATTACGATGAGCAACAAGAAGCTGAAAGTGTTTCGATAAAAATATTAAGGCTTGTTCAAAATTATGGCTATAAATTTAGTGATATCGCAATATTAATGCGAATGAATGCCTTAACACTTGCATTTGAACAAAAATTACTCAATTATAATGTACCATATAGAATATATGGTGGATTTAAATTTTATGAAAGGCAAGAAATAAAAAACATTTTATCTTATTTAACGCTATTTTCAAATCCAAATGATGACACAGCTTTGCTTAGAATTATAAATTTCCCTAAACGCGCAATGGGTGATGTTGCAGTGAAAAAACTTAGGGAGTTTGCATCAAGTAAGAGCATGTCTATTTTAAATTCTTTGTTATATTTATATGCTAATAAAGAAGAAGAAAACGGATTGTATTTAAAATTAAAAAATTTTATTGAAACATATATTTCATTAAAGGATGAGTTTAATATTTTACCTTTGGATAAATTTTGCATAAGTTTAATTGATGCTTTTGGTATAAAAAACGCATACAGCGAAGATAGTGATGAAAACGCAGAAAAACTTATGAATATAGACGTGTTTATTAATTCGGTTAATGAATATGTATACCAAAATCAAAATGCAACATTAAATGAATATTTGGAAAGTATTACACTAGAGACCGATTTGGATTTCTTTGGCACGGATGATACAGTTACAATATCAACGGTTCACTCTGTTAAAGGGTTGGAGTTTAAAGTGGTTTTTATAATAGGTGTTGAAGAGGGCATATTCCCCATTTCAAGAGCATTTGACAATGATAAAGATATGCAAGAAGAACGACGCCTAATGTATGTTGCCATGACAAGAGCAAAAGAAAGATTGTTTATTACGTTTTCTAAAACAAGATATTTACACAGTAAAAGGTCAAGGACTGTTGCAAGTAGATTTATTAATGAAATAGGAATGAATTTGCCAACAGAAGTAAATATATATTCTGATTATGGGAATAATTATGGATATTTTAGAGATTATGGAAATAAAGTTATAAAAGATAACAATACAACATCTTGCACAACCATTTACAAAGGATATACAACAGCTAGTAAGACCAATGAAAGCAAAACAAAAAGCAAAGATACTAGCATATACAAAGTTGGGCAAATTGTTAATCACCCAAAATTTGGGAGAGGTGTAATTAAAGAAATTGTTGACAATGGAATTTGTGCAGATATTGATTTTGAAAAGTTTGGCAAAAAAACATTAATTTTAGAAATTGCTCCATTGGAGATATTATAGGAGAATCAAATGGAAGAAATGCAGAAACTCGTTGATTTGTTAAATAAATACAGTTATGCATATTATGTGTTGGATAAGCCGCTTATATCCGATGCAGAATATGATAAACTATATGATAAACTCATTGCTCTTGAAAAAAAGCACAACATAATTTTGCCGCAATCACCAACTAATAGAGTTGGAGATAGTGTACTTGATGGTTTTAAAAAGGTAAATCACAAAGTTAGGTTGTATAGTTTAGATAAATGTCAAAACAAAAATGATTTATTAAACTGGATAAACGAAGCAAAATCCAAAGAAAATAAAATAAATTTTACGCTTGAATATAAATTTGATGGATTGACAATAGTGTGTACTTACAAAAATGGACTGTTTGTTTCAGCAGCCACAAGGGGAAATGGATTTATAGGCGAAGATGTTACTCAACAAGTTAAAACAATTAAAAGTGTTCCTCTTGAAATAGATTTTAAAGGTGAATTAATTGTTCAGGGTGAAGGAATGATAACTTTGACCAACCTTAAAAAATTCAATCAAAAGTATCCAAACGAAACACTTAAAAATGCTAGAAATGCTGTGAGTGGAGCAATCAGAAATTTAGACGCAAAAGAGACAGCAAAAAGAAACTTGGACTGGTTTTGCTACAATGTTTGCTATGCAGAAAATAAGAAATTTTCAAGTCAAGAAGAAATGTTTGAATTTTTAAAACAAAACAAGTTTAAAATCTCAAAATATCAAATTTTTGATACAGCAGAAGATATATTAAAAGAAATTGACAAAGTTGACAGTGAAAAATCAAACCTAGATATACTAATAGATGGTATGGTTATAAAAATTAATCAAATTAGTGCAAGAGATGATTTTGGTTACACCACCAAATTCCCAAAATGGGCAATAGCATATAAATTTGAGGCACAAGAGTTAAGCACTATTTTGAGAAATGTTGTTTGGCAAGTAGGAAGAACGGGCAAGATAACACCAATAGCTGAAATTGAACCAGTGGAATTAGCTGGAGCTACGGTAAATAGGGCTACATTAAACAATTTTGGAGATATCGTTAGAAAAAATGTCCAAATCAATTCCAGAGTTTTTGTTAGAAGAAGCAACGAGGTTATACCAGAAATTATAGGATTGGCAGAAATGTTGCCAAATTCTCAAAAAATAACAAAGCCTCAATTTTGTCCATGTTGTGGAACAAAATTAATTGAGATTGGAGCGCTATTGTATTGTCCAAATACAAATGGTTGCAAAGAACAAATAGTTGATAAACTAACTCATTTTGCAAGCAGAGATGCCTTAAACATAGAGGGGTTTAGCAATGCAACTGCAGAACTTTTTTATGACATTTTAAATGTAAAAAATTTTGCAGATTTGTATGAAGTTACGGAACAACAAATTAAAAGTTTACCGTTGTTTAAGGATAAAAAAGCTAGTAACTTATTTAGAAACATCTCTAAAAGTAAAAAGTGTAATTTTTCAAATTTCATATATGCTTTAAGCATACCAAATGTTGGCTTAAAAACTGCAAAAGATTTATCAAAATTTTATAAAAACATAGAAGAATTGAAACGCGCAAAAATTGAAGAGTTATTAAAAATTCGCGATATTGGTGAAATTATTGCAAAAAGCATAGTAGATTTTTTTAATTCAAATGACAACATTGACATTTTAAACAAATTAAAAAGTTTGGGATTAGAAACAAAAAATGACATGTCAAATAAAGGGAACGAATTATATGGGTTAATATTTGTTTTAACGGGGACATTATCCATGTCTAGAAATGAAGCAACAAATTTAATAGAGCAACATGGTGGTCAAACTTCATCATCTGTATCAAAAAATACAAATTATGTATTGGCTGGGCACGATGCTGGGAGTAAATTGTTAAAAGCAAAGCAATTAAATATAAAAATTATAAACGAAGATGAATTTAAAAAAATGATTAATTTATAAAAAATTATATACAAAATTTATAATATATGTTATACTAATAAACGATTATTTAAAAGAGGTGTAAAAATATGATGATAGAACCACCAATTGATGAATTGGTTAAAAGAACAGATGGAAACAAATATAAACTTTGTTGCATAATGGCAAAAAGGGCTAAAGAACTTGAAAAACGCATGCCCGAAGAAATTGAAAAAAGCAATAAAAAAGCAATAAGTTTGGCAGCAGATGAAATATATCGCGGCAAAGTAGTTTCAAGTGATAGTGTTAAATAAATTTATATAAAACATATTTTTAACTTTCAATTCTATCTTAATTGTGATAGAATTGTTTTGTTTTATGAAGATAGCAGAAGTTATTGTTGATATTACAAATAGTCAAGTAGATAAAATTTTTGATTATGAAGCTCCAGATTGGGCAAAAGTAGGAATGAGGGTTTATGTTCCTTTTGGCAATCGAACAATACATGGTTTTATAATAAACATTAAAGACGATACAAATATAGCTAAGTCTAAGTTAAAAAAAATAGCTGACTTTGTTGAAGATTATGTTGTTATAAAAGAAGAATTGATTGACTTAATGTATTTTATGGTAAAAAAATATCATTTAAGGTATGCAGATTGCCTAAGATTATTTATTCCAAGTGAAATGAGAAGTGAACATGTAAAGCCTTTATTTAATACTTTTGTCAGTTTAAATTTGGAAAAAAACATTGAAGAATATAAATTAAAAATAAAATCAAATGCAAAAAATCAACAAGCACTTTGTGAATATTTAAAACATAATCAATATTATTTAAAATCGGAGTTAGTTAAAAAATTTACAAGACAAACAGTTAATAAATTAATAGAAGATAAAATTCTTTTAGAAACAAAAAAGTGTGTATACAGAGAACCATATTTCAACAAAATCAGTAACAAAAAAGTTGAACATACGCCTTTACAAACAAGAGCCATAGAAACTATTTGTGCTGCAAATGGAACATATTTGTTGTTTGGAGTAACGGGAAGTGGAAAAACTGAAGTTTACATGAGTGTAATAGAAAATGTTATAAATGATGGAAAAACTGCTATAATGCTTGTTCCAGAAATATCATTAACCCCACAGGTCCTTGCAAATTTTAAAGCCAGATTCTCAAATCAAGTTGCAATTTTGCACAGTGGCTTAAGTGCTGGAGAACGTTTTGACGAGTGGCAAAGAATTTTATTTGGAGAAGCAAAAATAGTTGTTGGAGCAAGGTCTGCAATTTTTGCACCATTGTCAAATATTGGAACTATAATTATAGACGAAGAGCATGAATCTAGTTATATAAGTGAAAGCAATCCACGATATAACACATTTGATATTGCAAAATTTAGAAGACAATACAATAATTGTTCTTTAGTTTTGGCAAGTGCAACGCCAAGTATTGAATCTTTTAATAAGGCAATGAGTGGAGAGTATAAGTTAATAGAGTTGCCTGAAAGAATAAACAAAAAGCCGTTGCCCAAAATACAAATAGTAGATATGATAAATGAATTAAGAAACGGCAATTATGGTATGTTTTCAAATGCTTTATTAAGCGAGTTAAATAAATGCATAAAAGAAAATCATCAAGCTATGATTTTTATTAACAGACGAGGGTATAGCTCATTTATGAGGTGTATGGAATGTGGGTATGTTGCAAAATGTAGCGATTGTGATGTTTCTTTAGTGTATCACAAAGATGAAAATAGATTAAAATGTCATTACTGCGGGAAACGTTTTGCTGCTTTAACAAAGTGTCCACAATGTGGTAGCAATAGCATAAGAAATGGAGCTGTTGGAACAGAACAAGTTGTTTCTAAGTTAAAAGAGCTTTATCCAAATATTAAAATATTAAGAATGGATAATGATACAACGCGCAATAAAAATAGCTACCAAAAAATATTAGAGGAATTTGCAAAATCAACACCTGGAATTTTAGTTGGAACTCAAATGATTGCAAAAGGGCATGATTTTAAAGATGTTACGCTTGTTGGCATTATAGATGCAGATCAAAGTTTATATCACTCAGATTATAAAAGCACTGAAAAAACATTTGAATTAATTACTCAAATGAGTGGGCGCGCAGGAAGAGATAAAGAAGAGGGTAAGGTAATTTTGCAAACATATGTACCAAGGCATTATGCTTATAGATACATTGCTAATTATGATTATAAAAGTTTCTTTAAAAAAGAACTAAATTTAAGGGAAGCTACAAAATTTCCACCATTTACAACCATAATTAGATTACTTTTTACATCTCAATTTGATGAAAGTGTTAGGGAAATTACAAAAGTATGTTATAATGAAATTAAAGACCTAAAAACTAAATTTGTAAATGATTTTGTTTATTTAGATGTAATGAAAAGTCCAATTAAAAAAATAAAAAACAAAATTAGGTATCAAATTTTAGCAAGGCTTAAAAATGATAATTTTAATGAAATTATATGCAAAATATATGACATTTGTGATAAATATCAAAACAAAAAAGTCAGTATTTTTGTAGAAATAAATCCACAAAATTTAAGTTAAAGGAGTTTAAATTGGCAGTTAGAGAGGTATTACAAAAAGATGAAGATATATTAAGAAAATCTTCAAAAGAAGTTAAAGTTTTTGACGAAAAGTTGGAAAACTTATTGGATGACATGTGGCAAACAATGTATGCATATAACGGTATGGGACTTGCTGCGCCTCAGGTTGGTATTTTAAAAAGAATAGTTGTTATGGATGTGAACAATATGAAATTAGAATTGGTAAATCCAATAATTGTCAGTAGCAATGGTGAAGATATAGAAGAAGAAGGATGTCTTAGCTGTGGCAAAATTAGGGGAAAAGTTAAACGTCCTATGTGTGTTACGGTTAAAGCCAAGGACCGTTATGGATATGATTTTACAATAACAGGTGAAAAATATTTAGCTAGATGTTTATGTCATGAGATTGACCATTTAAACGGTATATTATTTATAGATAAAATGTTAAAAAATAAGGAGTAATATGAAAGTAATTTTTTTGGGCACGCCAGAATTTGGAGCAATTTGTTTAAATGCAATTTTGCAATCTAAACACGAAGTTGTTGCTGTTGTTTGTCAGCCAGATAAATTAGCTGGCAGAGGGAATAAATTAACAGTATCTCCTGTGAAAGCATTGGCAAACAAGTTTAATATACCAGTATATCAATTTCAAAAAATAAGAATTGACGGCGTAGACACTCTAAAATCAATAAAAGCTGACATTATGGTAACTGCGGCATATGGTCAAATTTTAAGCCAAGAAATCATTGATATATGTCCACACAAAATTATAAATGTACACGGTTCTTTGCTCCCTAAATACAGGGGTGCAGCTCCAATACAGTACGCTTTATTAAATGGCGAACAATCAACTGGTGTAACAATTATGAAAACAGAAGCTGGAATTGATACAGGAGATATGCTGTTAAAAAAAGAAATAAAAATTGATGAATTTGACAATTACGGAACTTTGTCTCAAAAACTAGCGCAAGTTGGAGCTGAATTAGTTGTTAAAGCTCTTGACAAAATTGAAGATAAATCAATTACTTACACTCCACAAAAAGAAGAAGATGCAACTTTTACAAAGATGATTAAAAAAGAAGATGAAATTTTAAATTTTAATGATTCTATGAAAAATTTAATTAACAAAGTAAGAGCATTTAATCCCAGCCCAGTTGCATATTTTACTTTAAAAGATATAAAATTCAAAGTTTATCAATTAAAAGAATCTCAAATAAATAACAACCTTGCAAAATGTGGAGAGGTTTTGGTTGCCAATTCAAAACAAGGTTTAATAATAAAATGCAATGATGGAGCCGTTGAGGTTGTTGAATTGCAACCAGAGTCATCAAAAAGAATGTTTGCAAAAAATTACTTAAATGGTAAAAAGATTGAAGTGGGAGTGGTGGCTAATGATTAATCTTTTAGATTATTCCTATGAAGATTTAAAAATTTTGATTGAAAATTTAAGACAACCCAAATATAGAATTAATCAATTATACGATGCTTTGCAAAATTATAAAGACGCAAATTCCATATCAAATTTGCCTAATGATTTAATTGCCATTTTAAAAAAAGATTTTATTTTTTGCCCATTGCAAATAATAGAAGAAAAGACGGGAAAAGATGGGACTAAAAAATTTTTATATAAGTTGCAAGATGGAAATATTATTGAAGGCGTTTTGATGTCATACAAATATGGAAACACCTTGTGTGTGTCTACTCAAGTTGGATGCAAAATGGGTTGTAAATTTTGCGCATCAACTTTAAATGGATTTGTTAGGAATTTATCGAGTGGTGAAATTATTGCTCAAGTATTATGCGTAAATAAGAGTTTAGGTGGTACTTATAAGAACAGAAAAATAACCAATATAGTTTTAATGGGAAGTGGAGAACCTTTGGATAACTATGAAAATGTAGTTAGATTTATAAAAAATGTCTCTTATGAAAAAGGAATAAATATAAGTCAAAGAAATATTTCTCTATCTACATGTGGACTGGTAGAAAAAATTGACGCTTTAAAAGAAGAAAATTTACAAATAACTTTAACAATATCATTGCATGCTCCAACTGATGAAATAAGAAGAGAAATAATGCCTATAGCAAATAAATATACAATTAAACAAGTGGTTGAGGCGGCAAGAAGATATTTTAATAAAACAAAACGAAGAATAGTGTTTGAATATGCTTTGATAGATAATGTAAATGATTCTTTTGCGTGTGCAGATGAGCTTGCTAACATTTTAAATGGGCTTAGTTGTCATGTAAATTTAATACCTTTAAATAATGTTGAGGAGCGAAATTTGAATGGTACAAATAAGAAAAGGGCATATGCATTTATGAATAGATTGGCATCTAAAAACATATCTACAACAATTAGGCGAACCATTGGTGAAGATATTGATGGAGCCTGTGGTCAATTAAGGAATAAGTTTATAGGCAACAATATGTAGTATTATGCAAATATTGCTTATGCAATATAATGAATAAAGGGGGAGTTATTGTGAAGGGTATTGTTATAAAAAAATTAGCCGATGATTTTTGGGTTATGTGCAATAATGATAATAAAATTTATAAATGTAAGTCTAGAGGCACATTAAAATCAAAAGGTGTTTTTATAGGAGACAATGTTGAATTTTTTTATGATAACGGAATTTATATAATTACAAGAATTGAAAAAAGAAAAAATTTTTTGATAAGACCACCTGTTGCAAATATTGATCAATTAATTATTGTAATCGCGCACATTCCGAAGCCAGATTATATGTTGGTTGATAAATTATTGCTTTTTTCTTATTTTTACAATATTGAACCTATAATTTTAGTAAATAAACAAGATGTCAGCGATGAAGAAAATAAATATGTTGAATTTACATATTCTAAATTTGTTCAAACTATTTTTGCTTCAGCAAAAAGTGGATTTAACATTGAATTATTAAAAAACGCTTTAAAAAATAAAATTTCGGCCTTTGCAGGACAGTCTGCTGTTGGTAAATCTGCACTTATTAACTTAATTTTTAAAAATCAACTTGCAAACGAAGGCAACTTAAGCGCTAAATTAAACAGGGGGAAAAATACTACAAGGCACAGTGAAATTTATTGTTTTGACAATATTATGATTGCTGATACTTCAGGATTCACATCATTAAATGAAAAATTATTAGATATTCCTTATTATGAATTGCCATATTATTATCCCGATTACAATGAACATAAATTGGATTGCAAGTACAGCAGTTGTACACATACAAAAGAGCCTGTTAAAGATTGTAAGATTAAACAACTAGTTGAAAACAAAATTTTGGACAAAAATAGACATATTAGATACAATAAGATATACGAAACATTACAAAAAAAGTGGGTAGAAACACATGGATAAATTATTAATTGCGCCTTCAACCGATCCTGCAAAGACAGTTGAAGATATAATAGAGTTTGTAGACGAAATAAAAAATGATGCTGATTTGTTGCACTGTGATATAATGGATGGTAAATTTGTTGAAAGTAAAACATTTTCGTACGATGTTTTAAAAATCATTAAAGAAAAAACACTTTTGCCATTGGATGTTCATTTAATGATTGAATCGCCTTCAAAGTTTATAAAAAAATATTTTCAAAGTGGAGCTAATATAATTACTGTTCATTTTGAGGCATATAAAGATAAGAAAAAGTTAATAAAAGATTTAAAAAAGATAAGAAAATTGGGTGCTTTAAGTGGACTTAGTATTAAACCTAAAACAGCAGTTGAAGAAATTTTAACTTATATTGTTTACTGCGATATAATTTTAATAATGAGTGTTGAACCGGGTAAAAGTGGTCAAAAATTTATCGAACAAACTTATTCAAAGGTAATTGAATTAAATAAAATAAAAAAAGATTTTAACATAAAATTAAAAATAGAGATAGACGGAGGAATAAATCCAAGCGTAAGCAAGAAATTAAAAGAATTTGGTGCCGACATTTTAGTAAGTGGAAGCTATGTTTACAACAGCAAAAACAGATTATTGGCAATTAATGATTTAAGGTGAACGTTTAATTTATTAATAGCATAATATTATACGAGGAGAAAAAATATGAAAATAATTTGTATAAAGGCCCCAAAATTTTTATCTAGTATATTGAAATTGTTGTGTAAAAAAATTATAATAAAATAACGAGCTACATATAAAAAACTCACCTCAGTTAAGGGGTGAGTATCATTTTAAATTACGCTTTTTTAGCTGTTTTTATACATTTTGTGCATGCTTTAACAACTTTTTCTTTTCCATCTACAACAACTGTTGTTTTTTGCAAATTTACTTCATAAGTGCGATTTGATTTTCTATTGCTATGGCTAACATTGTGTCCTGCCATTTTACCTTTTCCACATATTTCACATGTTCTGCTCATTGTATCCTCCGTTAGTTTTTAATTTTTACAACAAATACTATCATTTTTTTTGAAACAAATCAAGAGTTTTGTGTGATTTTTTAAAAAAATGTAAAAAATACTTGAAGAAAAGTTTTTTTTATTGTATATTTATTTTGCGAATTTATGAGTGGAGGGAAAATGGCTGTCGAAACTAACAACTTCTATGGCAAGATTACAATTTCGAACGAGGCAATAGCTTCGGTCGCAGGTTTTGCAACTCTTGATTCTTATGGCGTTGTAGATTTGGTATCTAAAAACCTAAAAGATGGAATTCGCGAACTTTTAGTAAAACAACCATATTCACGTGGAATAAAAATTAATAATATAGACAATCGAATATTTATCGACATATACTGTATTTTAAAATACGGTATTTCTGTGAGCGCTGTAGCTGAAAGCTTGAAAAAAACAATTAAATTTAGCGTAGAGAAGTTCACTGGAATGATTGTCGATACAGTCAACATTCATGTTGTTGGTGTTAGAGTTTAGGAGAATATAATGCAAAAGGCGATAAATGGTGCAACTTTTAGGAAAATGATTCTTGGTGGTGTTGCACTTCTTGATCAAAATAAACAACTTGTAGATTCTTTAAATGTGTTTCCTGTGCCAGATGGTGATACGGGAACAAATATGTTTTTAACTATGAAATCTGCAGGTAACGAAGTAAAAAATTGTCCTGATAATTCTTTGCAAAATCTTTGTGAAGCTTTTGCAAAAGGTGCTTTAAGAGGAGCTAGAGGAAATTCAGGAGTAATAACATCTCAAATTGTTAAAGGCATGACATCTGTATTGATGAATGTGGAGAACATTACAACAAAAATTTTTGCAAAGGCAATCGTTGAGGGAAGTAAGATTGCTTACAAAGCTGTTACAAAACCAAAGGAAGGTACAATTTTAACTATTATAAGAGTAATGGGTGAACAAGCTGTTGAAATTGCAAAAAAGACTTCTGACTTGGAAGAATTTTTTAGACTTGTTATTGAAAAAGGTGAAGAAACTTTGCAACAAACCCCAGAAATGCTTCCAGTTTTAAAGAAAGCTGGAGTTGTAGATGCTGGTGGCAGGGGAATTATAGTTATTTTTACTGGATTTAGAAAAGCTCTTATTGGAGAGGAAGATTTTAGCACGGTATTTGAAGACGGACAACCTGTGCAAACGGCAGATGATGTAATTGCCGACATTAATAACTTGGCAGATATTGAATTTGGTTATTGTACAGAGTATATGATTATCAATATGCACAAAAAAACAACCGAAGCAGATATTGAAAAATTGAAAGAGAAATTGATGCAAATTGGAGATTCTGTTTTGTGCATTGGAGATTTGCTGTTGGTGAAGGTTCACGTTCATACTAATCAACCGAATTTGGCACTAGGCTATGCCCTTGAATTAGGTGAATTGTATAATTTAAAAATAGAAAACATGCGAGAGCAAAATCGTGAATTAAAGAAAAAGGCTGGTCAAAAGCAAGAAGATTTAAAAGAACTTGGAATGGTATCAGTTGCTCCAGGAAAAGGAATAGCAGATCTTATGAAAGATTTGATGATTGATGAGATTATTCAAGGTGGGCAAACCATGAATCCAAGTGCTGCAGATATTGCCCAAGCAGTAGACAAGGTACCAGCGAAAACAGTTTACGTTTTTCCAAACAATAAAAACATAATACTTGCAGCAGAACAAGCAAAGGGCTTGACAGCTAAAAATTTAATAGTTATTCCAACTAGAAGTATCCCAGAAGGAATATCTGCATCACTAGCGTTTAACCCAGATGGAACAATAGAAGATAACACAAAAAATATGACAGATGCTTTTAAAAACGTAAAAAGCGCCTCTGTTACTTATGCTGTAAGGTCGACGCACGTAGATGGATTTGATTTGTCTGTTGGTGAAATTATTGGTTTAGATGATAAAGCAATTTTGGCTAAGGGCAATTTGGTAAATCCAACCACTGAAGACTTAATCGCAAAAATGATAGATGAAAGCATGGTTAGCATAACATTATTTTACGGAGAAGATGTAAAACAAGAAGATGCCGAAAAACTTAGGGAAACATTGGCCTTAAAATATCCAAACTGTGAAGTTACAGTCATTGATGGTGGACAACCTGTGTATTATTACATTATATCTATGGAATAAATTTGTTGATAAAATAACCCCGTAATTTGGGTTATTTTTTTTTCTTTGTAAATTTTTCTTGCTTTAAGTAAAATAATATGTTATTTTATATAGGTCATCATTGACAAATAAACACTTAATGTAAATTTCAAAACGGTTGCCTATGCATTTTGCAGGTTGTGGAGGGAGCTTTAAAACATTAAGGATGACTAAAAACAAGGAGGAAAAAATGTCAGTTATTTCAATGAAACAACTTCTAGAAGCAGGAGTGCATTTTGGACATCAAACAAGAAAATGGAATCCAAAAATGGCAAAATATATTTTCACTGCAAGAAATGATATTCACATCATCAATCTAGAAGAAACATCGATGCTTATTGATAAAGCATACTCATTTGTTAGAGATGTTGTAGCATCGGGAAAATCTGTTCTATTTGTTGGAACAAAAAAACAAGCTCAAGAAGCAGTTAAAGAAGAAGCCGAAAGATGTGGAATGTTTTATGTAAACAATCGTTGGCTTGGTGGTTGTTTAACCAATTTTAAAACAATCAAATTAAGAATTGAAAGGTTGAACAAATTAAATCAAATGGAAAAAGTTGGAGAATTTAATTTGCTACCTAAAAAAGAAGTTGCTCTTTTAAAACACGAAAGAGAAAAATTAGAAGCAAATCTTGGTGGTATTAAAGATATGCATGAAATGCCGGGGGTTATATTTGTTGTTGACTCTTCAAAAGAACATATTTGTGTTAAAGAAGCAAAAGCACTAAACATACCTATGGTTGGACTTATTGATACTAATTGTGACCCAACAGGCATTGATTATGTAATTCCAGGGAATGATGATGCTATTCGTTCTGTAAAATTAATAGCTAGCGCAATTGCCGATGCAGTTATTGAAGCTAGAGAAGGAGTTTCTTTAAATAAAAATACAGATGAAGAAGAATTTGTGGACATGAGTGCTGTTTTAGCAGAAGTTAAACCTACTGAAACAAAAGAAGAAGATGAAGAAAAACCTGTAAAAAAATCAAAATCAAAAAAAGCACCAAAGCCTGAAGAAACAAAAATTGCTGAAGATGCAGATAAAAAAGAACCTGTAAAAACAGATGATGCAACAAAAGAGACGCAAGAGGAAAAGCCAGTTAAAAAAACTAGAGCAAAAAAAGTTGAAAAAACAACAGAAACCGAAGAACCAAAAGGAGAATAAATAGTATGTTTACTGCACAAGACGTAGTTAAACTTCGTGCAAGCACAGGTGCTGGCATGATGGATTGTAAAAAAGCTTTAACAGAAAGTGATGGAAATTTTGATAAAGCTGTGTTGTGGCTTAGAGAAAAAGGCATAGCAGCAGCTGCAAAAAAAGCAGACAGAATTGCTGCAGAAGGTGCCGTTGCTTCTTATATCCATATGGGTGGAAAAATAGGAGTTTTAGTAGAAATTAATTGCGAAACAGATTTTGTAGCAAGAAGCGACCAATTTAAAACTCTTTTAAAAGACATAGCAATGCAAATTGCAGCAGCAAATCCAAAATATGTTACAATTGAAGAAGTACCTGCTGAAGAAGTAGAAAAAGAAAAAGAAATTTTAACAGCTCAATCAATCAATGAAGGCAAACCTGCAAATGTAGTTGAAAAAATGGTTGAGGGAAGAATTCATAAATTCTATAAAGAAATTTGTTTAATGGAACAAGATTTTGTAAAAGATCCATCTAAATCTGTAAAAGAAATTGTAAATGAAGCAGTTTTGTCTATTGGTGAAAAAATCAATATTAGAAGATTTGTTCGATATGAAATGGGCGAAGGGTTAACAAAACGAGTAGATAATCTTGCAGAAGAAATCGCAAAAATGACAAATAAATAGGAAAAACCACTTTAATAGTGGTTTTTTTAATTCTATTATTTTAAATCATTTGCAATATTGATGTGTTATATAGTAATATAATTATACTTTTATTTAAGGAGCATGTATGCAAGATTTAGAAATGGTAAATGAAATAAAGAGCGATTATGAAGACAACTTAAAAAAAGCCTTGGAGCATCTTGTAAGTGAGTATCAAGTAATCAGAGCCGGAAGGGCAAATCCACATATTTTAGATAAAGTTTTTGTGGAATATTACGGAGTTTTAACTCCAATCAATCAAATGGCAAATATAAGTGTACCAGAAGCAAGAATGATTTTGATAAATGTTTGGGATCAAAGTCAAGTTAAACAAGTTTCAAAAGCTATAATGGCATCAGATTTGGGTGTTACACCAAGTGATGATGGCAGAGCAATAAGGCTAATATTTCCAGCTTTAACAGAGGAGCGCAGGAAAGAAATTGTAAAGCAAGTTAAAAAATTGTGTGAAGAAACAAAGGTTGTTATGAGAAATGCAAGAAGAGATTGTTTAGACTTATATAAGCAAATGAAAAAAGACAATTCTCTCAGTGAAGATGAATATGCCTCATTAGAAGCAGACGTTCAAAAATTACAAGAAAAATATATACTTCTTTGTGACAAAGAAAGTCAAGATAAAGAAAAAGAGGTTATGGAGATATAATGAACAATCTCATTGGACTTTCGTTAAATGAAGTTGAAGAAGAATTAAAAAACAAAAATGTATCATATAAAATTGTGAACAATAACTACAATGTTCACGGTGATACAGAGCTTGTTACTAATGTTACAATGCTAAAAGATGAAACGGTTATTTTGACTGTAGGGAGTTTTATTTTTAATTTAAAGGACTAAAATATGTTAAAAATTGACGCTAATAAAATTCCTAATCATATAGGTATAATAATGGATGGCAATGGAAGATGGGCAAAAAAGAGACTATTGCCAAGGCTGGCAGGTCATAAAGCTGGTGTTGAAGCCATGAAAAAGGTTACTCAAGCCGCTAAAGACTTAGGTGTTAAAGTGCTTACTTTTTTTGCTTTTTCTACAGAAAATTGGCAAAGAAGCAAAGAAGAGGTTGATGGAATCTTTAAACTTGTTCAAACTCATTTGGAAGAAAATTTTGAAAAATTTATAAATGAAAATGTTAAAGTTTTAACAATGGGTGACATTTCAAAACTTCCTTCAAAATTGCATAATACTCTGAAAGATATTGTAGAAAAAACAAAAAATAACTCTGGGTTTACAATAAATATTGCTTTAAATTATGGGGCAAGAGCCGAAATTGTTAGGGCTTGTAACATACTTATAAAACAAAAAATAGATACTGTTACTGAGAATGATTTTTCAAAAGCTTTATATTCTAACGGGTTATGTGATCCAGATTTAGTTATTAGAACAAGTGGTGAACAAAGATTAAGCAACTTTATGCTTTATCAAAGTGCTTATAGTGAACTGTATTTTACAAAAACATATTGGCCAGATTTTGATAAAAAACATTTAATTAAGGCAATAATAAACTATCAATCAAGAGAACGGCGTTTTGGAAAGATAAAATAGGAGAATGACATATGAAACAAAGAACGATGACGGGTGCTATAATTGTTGCTACAATAATTTTGGTTTTAATTGCTAGACAACTGTCAACTTATATATTTGACGCATTTATATTATTGCTAGCGCTTGAAGCAACTTATGAAATAACAAATATTTTAGCAAAAATGGGGTGCTATAATAATAAATATTTTGCATGTGCTTATCCATTTTTTGCTTATGGCTTATATATTTTGGGATTAATGACATCAATGCAATGGTATATGCTTTTATTAATTGAATTACTATTAATTATTGTTTTTTTTGTTGTTCTTGCTTTTATGGGGATAATATTTTCTAAAAGAACTAAAAATGAAATTGAAACAAGAAATTTAAAAATTAAAGTTGAAAGATTTTCAATGTACAAAACTATTCATACAATGTTTGCGTACTTTTATCCTGCACTTTTAATGATGTTTTTTATAGCAATTAATAATTTGTCTAATATGAGTTATTTGTTAAACGTTCCTGTAGAATATCTGTCTCTTATAGCATTTTTCGCAATTATTTTAACTTTTACAATACCAATTTTTACAGACACATTTGCCTACTTAACTGGCATGCTGTTTAAAGGACCAAAACTTTGTCCAAAAATAAGTCCAAACAAAACAATTTCTGGAGCTTTGGGTGGAGTGATTTGGGGAATTATAGGTTCGTTGGCAATATTTCTAATATTTAATGCTATAGCCGAATATAATGAAGCTTTTGTTTACGTTGGGTTTGAGTTTTGGCAATTTATTATAATTGGTTTTGTAGCTTCAATTATGTGCGTGCTTGGAGATATATTTGAAAGTTATTTAAAAAGAAAAGCAAGGGTTAAAGATTCTGGAGATATTTTGCCAGGTCATGGTGGAATCTTAGACAGAATGGACAGTCATATTTTTTGTGCACCTATAGTATTCTTATTTTTAATGATATTGTTGTAGTAAGGAGTTGTAATGAGTTTTTTGTGTGCTGGTATTTTTAGTACTATTTTGTATGTGTTTTTGGCAATTTGTATATTGCTACTTATGGTTTTAATTCATGAATTTGGTCACTATGTTGTGGGCAGAATGTTGGGCTTTAAAATCAATGAATTTTCAATTGGATTTGGGAAAGCCATATTTTCAAAAATAAATAAAAGAGGCGAAAAAATATCTTTGCGAATATTTCCTTTAGGTGGCTATTGCGCTTTTGAGGGAGAGGGCGACGACGAAGAAGATTTGAATAATGATGTTAAAGCAAAAACAAAAACAACAAAAGATATTAAAGAATTGTCTGTTGATAAAAAAGAAACAACAGAAATTTTAAAAGAAATAAACGATTTAACAACAAAAAATATAGATGAATTACCTAGTAAAAAAACTTACAATAAAGATGCTTTTAATAATCAAAAAGCGTGGAAAAGGTTATTGGTTTATGGAGCCGGTGTATTTTTCAATTTTTTAAGTGCAATTATTTTTTCATTTATATTGTTGGTTTCATATGGATATGATATTCCACAAGCAAAGATTATGACGCAAACCAACATTGATTCTTTGCAAGACAGAACAATATTGTTGTATGGCGCTGAGTTAAATGAAAATGATGTAATTGTTAAAGTAGAAGGCAAAAGAGTTAGCATTTTAACTGGAACATTGTCTGAACACATTTCTAATATTGAAGAAAACACAGAGTTTAAAATTACAATAAAAAATGACAATGGAACTAAAGACATCAATGTTAAATACTTAATTTACAATGTAGAAGATGGAATAGCAGATTATTCAAATTTATATGTTATGCAACCATATAGGCACACCTTTTTTGAAGCATTGGGAAGATGTTTTGAAATTTCTATAGGTTTCGCATGGGTTGTTTTAAAAGGTTTTTGGCAAATTATTACTGGTAAAATTGCATTTAGTCAACTTGGTGGTCCAATATCAACCATTGGAATGATTACTACAATAACTCAAAGTGGGCTTATGAACTTTTTAATACTTTTGCCATTGTTGGGTGCAAATTTGGCAGTCTTTAACTTTTTACCAATTCCTGCACTTGATGGTTCGCATGCACTATTTACATTTTTAGAATGGATTTTTGGCAAGCCTGTAGTAAGTAGAAAAATAGAAAATTATATTCATTTTTATGGACTTTTAGTTTTGCTTTTATTTGTTATAATAGTTGATATAGTTCACATAGCTTTGGTAGGATTGTAATATGTTAATATTGGATAAAATAAACAAAGAGTTTAATTATAAATACGATTTTTTAAGAGTGTTACATGTTGAATATAACACTCTTTTATCGTGTTGTGATATATGTTTTTTGTATCCGGAAAATGAAAATATCACTGATGAAGATAAAGAAAAAATAATTGAATTTGTAAACAGTGAAATTAAATTAAATTGTACAGTAAAAATAAAATTTAAAAAAAGTTATTTGGATGAAAACTTAATTAAAAAGAATCTTATATCATATTTAAAAAAAAGTAATGCTTCAATGTTTGCATATCTTAATGATGAAGATATTTTAATATCGGTAAAAGATACAAATGTAAATATTAATTTTACATTAGTAAAAGAGTTATATGACTATTTTGTTTTTAACAATTTAAAAGAAAACATTTTAAAATTTTTAAATGACAATTTTATTGCAAATTTTTTTATAGATTTAAAAGAAAATAACAACATACCAATAAACGAAAACGACCTTTATCAAAGAAGCGAAAAAATAATTGAAAATTTGCCACAGCAAAAAAAAGTTAAACGATATAAAGTTTATAACGTTGAAAAAATTATAGGAGCAGAAATAGAGCCAATGCCAGAGTACATATGTAATCAGCCAGAAGAAAAAAACTCGGTTATATTGGCCGGCGTCATAAATAATTTAAACGAAAAGACATATGTTTCTAGACGAACGAAAAGGCAAGGTAAAAATGATTTAAGTTTTTATTACACATTTGAATTGTCAGATTTCAATGCAAAAATCCAGTCAATTTATTTTTCAAACAAAACTACATATAAAAAAGCTAAATTATTAAAAAATGGAGATAAAATATTAGTTGTTGGAAATATAAAAAAGGATAGAAGAGATAAAACTTTAAACATAAAAAGCATTTCATTTTGTGAAATTGAAAAAGATAGTGAGATTGTTAATCAAGAAGAAAATGATTGCCATGTTTTACATATACAAAATTATAATTATGTTAATCCAAAACCATTTATTTTAAACGAACAAGAAAACTTTTTTGACAAGAAAAAGGAATATAAAGAAATAATTACTTCAAATCAATTTGTTGTGTTTGATGTTGAAACTACTGGGCTTAATCCATTTCAAGATGAAATAATAGAAATTGGTGCCGTTAAAATTGTAAATGGAAATATTATTGAACAATTTCAAACATTAATACACCCCCAAAACGAAATCCCCGAAGAGATTACAAATATAACAACCATTACAAATGATATGGTTAAAGACTCGCCAGATGGAGAGAAGGTAATTTTAGATTTTTATAAATTTTGTGAAAATTGTATACTTGTTGGTTATAACATTTCATTTGATTACGCTTTTATTAGCAATTTAATTAAAAAAGTAGGGTTATCATTTGATAATGAATTAATAGATGCTTTGGTACTTGCCAAAGAAAAACTGTATTTGCCTAGATATAAACTCATTAATGTTGTAGAAGCATTAAAATTAAAACTTAATAATGCACATAGGGCATTGGCCGATGCTGTAGCAACTGCACAAGTTTTTTTAAAATTAAACGAAATATAAAAAAACTAAAAAAATCATTGATTTATTTTTTATGTTTGTGGTATACTTAAGTATGCTAGATTTAAGAGTGGGTGATGAACCCACTCTTAATTATAGATAGGAGGATATATGGCGGGTAAAGTTGTTCAAATTTGCGAAGAGAAAATTTGTCCAATAATTGAACAAGCAGGATATGAAGTAATTGAGGTGGAATATGCTAAAAAGCATGACGGAATGAATTTGACTTTTTATATAAGCAAAGATGATGAAATAACAATTGAAGATTGCGAAAAAGTAAATAATCTTATAGAACCAATTTTAGATGAAATAAATCCTACCAACGACGAAACTTATATTTTAAATGTAAGTTCTCCAGGGATAGATAGACCTATAAAAAATTTTAAAGATTTTTTAAGAAATAAGGATAAAATGGTTGAAGTAATTTTGTACAGTGCTGTGGAAGGTAAAAAGAAATATTCGGGGTTATTAAAAAATTACAGTGACGAGTTAGTCGAAATTGATACAGATGGTCAACGACTAAGTTTTGATAGAAAAAAAATTGCCCAAATTAATCCTATTATAAAATTTTAAGGAGAATAAAAAATGATAAATAAAGATTTTTTTCAAGCGTTAGAAGAAATAGAAGTATCAAAAAAAATTAATGCAGGCCAATTAATTGAAACTTTAGAGGCGGCACTTACTTCTGCTTACAAAAAAATGTATGGCGAAGCAAAGAGTGCTCAAGTAAAACTTAATCCAGAAAAAAATACAATAAAAATATACAGCTATAAAACGGTTGTAGAAGAAGTTGAAAATCCAGACAAAGAAATATCATTAGAAGAAGCTCAAAAACTTAAACAATCATACAAAATTGGCGATGTAGTAATGCAAGAGGAAAACACTAAAGATTTTGGAAGAATTGCAGCGCAAACTGCCAAGCAAGTTGTTATGCAAAAATTAAAAGAAATGGAACGCCAAATTGCAGTTGATGAATTAAGCGAGAAAGAAGATGAATTGTTAACAACCATTGTAAAGAGAATTGATCAAAATGTTGTTTATGTGCAAATAGCAGGCTCTCACACCGAAGGCGTTATGCTTGAACAAGATCAAATACCAGGAGAAAAATTTCATATTAATGATAGAATAAAGGTTTATGTTAAAAAGATTAAGGATTCATTTAGAGGTGTGCAAATTCAAGTTTCAAGAAGCAATGTTGGATTCCTTAGAAAGCTGTTTGAAATCGAAGTGCCAGAAATAGAAAATGGTGAAGTAGTTATAAAAAACATAGCAAGAGACGCTGGAAACAGAAGTAAAGTTGCAATTATGGCAACAAAGCCTCATGTTGACGCTTTAGGTGCATGTGTAGGTAATAGAGGTGTTAGAATCAATACTATAATGAGCGAAATAAATGGAGAAAAAATAGATTTGGTTCCATACTCAGACGACCCTTTAGAATATATAGCTAATGCACTTAGTCCAGCAAAAGTTTTAAGCGTTGAAATAAATGAAAGTTTAAAATCTTCAAGAGTTATAGTGCCAGATGATAAACTTTCTTTGGCAATAGGAAAAATGGGACAAAATGTAAGACTTGCAGCCAGACTAACTGGTTGGAAAATAGATGTAAAACCAGAAAGTGCAGTAACAAACGATGTTAAAGAAGTAGAGTACGAATTGACAGACCTAGATGATGAAAATGATGACAGTTTCGCGTCATTTGAAGATATTGCAGATGATGGTGAATAATGAAAGATGTTGTTAGAATGTGTTGCGTTTGTAGAAAAAAACAAGTAAAATCATTAATGATTAGAATTGTAAAACAAAACAATAGCATGGAAATTGACAACAACAAACACTTAACTGGAAAAGCATGTTATGTTTGCAAAGACAAAAATTGTGTAGATATTATGATAAATAAAAAAGTTTTAAATCGCACATTTAAACAAAATTACGGTTGTGAAATTTATGATAAATTAAGAGAGGAATTGCTTGATATTTGACAATTATTTAAAGATTAAAGGTTTGATTAACATAGCGAATAAAGCAGGTTATTTAATTATTGGCACTGACAGTTTAAAAGGATATAAAAAAAAATTATATTTAATTTTAATGTCTAATGATGCTGGCAGTAGTACTATAAGAAACGCAAATTTTGTTAAACAAGACACAAATTGTGAAATAATTACCTTAACAAATGATGTGTTTAATAAAGTTGTAAATATAAAAAATTGTAAAATTATTGCTATAAAGAATAAAGGCTTAGCAGAAGAAATAAAAAAATATTTAAGAGGTGAAAACATTGGCTAATCAAGTAGAAAAACAAAATTCAAATGGGCTTAATAATTTAAAGTCGATATACAAAATACAATCAAGTGGAGAAATTCAACTTTTTCTTCGCGATTTAAGAGCGTCAAAAAGTCAATTAGACGATGTTTTAAAAAAGATTGGTGAGCAAAAAAAGAATGTTGACCTTAATAAACAAGTTAAGGCAAATAATGTTCAACAAGTAAAAGATATGCAAAATTCAAAAGCTGAGCCTACAAAAGAGGATATTAAAAACGATGCAACTAAATTTGTTAAAGAGCAAGAAAATTTTAAACAAAATGCAGTTTTTAACAAAGGTCAATATGAAAATAAAAATAATTACAATAAGCAAACTCAACCTTATACAAAGCAAAATAATAATTTAGACAAAAAACCATGGAATTCCGGGCAACAAAATGCTCCAAAATATTTTAACAACAATAATAGATATAATGGACAAAATAAACCATTTAACAATCAAAATAAAAATTTTTCAAATGGCAATTCTAATTGGAATAAAAATTCACAATCAAAATTTACACAAAGAAACAATAATTTTGTATCTTCAAAGGCAAATAGTTTTAAAATTTTTCAACCAACTGAAAGTAGTGCTGTTTTATCTCAACCAGAAAGAAATTATGGCAATAAAAACAAATCGAATAGAACTTTAGAAGAGAAAAAACAAATAAGCAAAAAGGCACTTTTAAGAAAAAACATAATAGTTGATGATGTTGACATTGACGATGTTGACGGAGCAAGAATGGGCAACAGAAAACTTGCTAAAAAGAAAAAAGAACAAAAGGTGTTTGTTGCTCCAAAGATAGAAAATGCAGTTATCACAACTCAAAACGTAACAGTTAAGGCACTGTCTGAAAAAACAGGTAGACCTGTAACCGAAATAATTAAACAACTTATGATGCTTGGAATTATGGCTAATATTAATAGCTCAATAGATTTTATGACTGCAGAGTTAGTTGCTGGTGAATTAGGCGTGAAATTGGAGCAAAAACTTGAAAAAAGCTATGAAGAGCAAATGCTTGAAGACGTAAAAACAAGCACGGATGATGATAAAAATTTAATAAAACGACCACCTGTTGTTGCCGTTATGGGACATGTTGATCATGGCAAAACTTCATTGCTTGACGCAATTAGAAAAACAAATATAGTTAGTGGAGAAGCCGGTGGAATCACTCAAAAGATAGGTGCATATCAAGTTGTTGTAAACAATGAAAAAATAACATTTATTGACACACCTGGTCATGCTGCTTTTACAGCTATGAGAGCAAGAGGTGCAAAAATAACAGATATTGCAATTTTGGTTGTTGCTGCTGATGATGGAATTATGCCTCAAACAATCGAGGCAATTAACCATATAAAGGCCGCAAAGGTTCCAATGATTGTTGCAATTAACAAAATTGATAAACCAGAAGCAAATATTGAAAAAGTAAAGCAGCAACTTGCAGAAAATGGAGTGCTTCCCGAAGAATGGGGAGGAGACGCTATATTGGTGCCTATTTCTGCTAAAAAAGGCATAGGAATAGATGAATTGCTAAAAATGATTTTGCTTGTAGCAGAAGTTCAAGAGCTTAAAGCTAATCCAAATCAAAGTGCAGTAGGAACAATTATTGAAGCAGAACTTGATAAGAATAAAGGTCCAGTTGCAACAGTATTAGTTGAAAGCGGCACTCTTAAGGTTGGAGATTCCATTATGAGCGGAATTTCTTATGGTAAAGTTAGAGCAATGTTTGACGAAAATGGCAAACAAGTTAAGTCTGCTTTGCCAAGCACACCAGTTGCAGTTTTGGGCTTAGATTCTGTTCCAAATTCTGGTGATAAAGTGTTTGCTGTTGATGAAAAACTTTCTAAACAAGTAATTCAAGAAAGAATTGCAAAAGCTAAGGAAAATAGAGCAAATTCAACGAGTGGGGTTTCACTGGAACACTTTATGGATAAAGTAAATGAAGGGAAACTTAAAGCTTTAAATATCATAATTAAAGCAGATGTACAAGGTTCAGTTGAAGCACTTAAACAGTCTTTAACGGCAATAAAAAATGAAGAAGCTAAGGTGGTTTGTATACACAGTGGAGCCGGTCCTGTTACAGAGTCGGATTTGCTTTTAGCGCAAGCATCTAGTGCAGTTGTTATAAACTTTAACTTAAAAGTTTCATCTAAAATTGAACAAATTGCCGAATCAATGGATGTTCAAATTAAATCTTACAAAGTTATATATGAAGTTGTTGATGAAATTACAAATGCATTAAATGGTATGCTCTCTGTTAAATATGAAGAAAAGGTTATTGGTCATGCAGAAGTAAGAGCTATGTTTAAGTTGTCATCAAGTGGTATAATTTGTGGTTCTTATATTAAAGACGGCAAAATAACTAGAAATTCGTTTGTTAGAGTTTATAGAAATGACGAAAAAATTCTAGAAACAAATGTAGAGCAATTAAAAATTCAAAAAGATGATAAAGCAGAAGTTAATTATGGATATGAATGTGGTATTAAATTAAAAGACGCTTCAAATGTTATGGTAGGAGATATATTTGAAATTTATCAAAAAGTAGAAGTTAAAAGAGGTTAAAAATGCAAAATCTAAGAATTGAAAGGGCAAATAGTGAAGTAGAAAAAGCCTTAAATTACATTTTAAAAAATAAGATAAATGACCCAAGGCTAAATGAATTTTTAACCATAACATTTGTAAATTTATCAGTAGATTTTAGACACTGTAAAGTTGGAATTAGTGTTTATACTGGTGACTCTAATACTGTGATGAAACAACTTAAAAAAAGCGAGGGATACATTAAAAGAGAACTTATTCAGCAGGTTAAATTGCCTTATACTCCAGAGTTGACTTTCATTTTAGATGAAGGTGCAAAGCACAGTGAAGAAATTAATGCTATTTTAAGTAGTTTAAACATTCCAAAAGAGAGCGATGATGAAAATTAATAAAAAATTATTTTTAAAAATTGTTAAAAAAGCTAAAAGTGTGGCAGTTATTGGTCATCAGTCACCAGATGGTGATTGTTTGGGTAGTGTATCTGCCATTTATTTTTTATGTAAAAAATATAAAAAAATAACAGATGCTTTTATTGATGATGAAATTTCATCGAAATATAAATGTTTAAATTTTTCATACATAAAATCTGAAAGTATTGACTTACTTAAATATGATTTAGTCATAAGTGTAGATGTTGCAAGTGCAAAATTACTTGGAAAATATAAGCAACAATTTTATAATCATAAAAATACCATAGTAATAGATCACCATTCAAATAGGGATTTGTATGGTACAACAAATATAATTGATGAGAAAAAAGCATCTTGTTGCCAAATTATTTATGAAATAATTCAAGGTTGCAAATTAAAAATAGACAAAAATTTGGCAACATTATTGTATTTGGGCATTGCAGACGATACAGGTTGCTTTGTTCATGACAATACAGATAGTCAGTCACATTTAATCACAAGTAAACTATTTAAATTAGGCGCTGATTTTAAAAAAATAAATTACTATGTATTTAAGTTGGTATCGGCAAAATCATTTGAAATTAAGAAAAAAATTTATAACTTAATACAATTTAATTATGGAATTAGATATGTTGTTTTGACTTTAAGTTATATGAAAAAAAATAATTTTACAAAACACGATTTGGGGGATTTTGTAAATGAGTTGTTAAATTTAGAAGGCTCAAAAATTTCATTTTTGATGACCGAAAAACAATCTGGTGTTTTCTCTTTAAGTTTTAGATGTATTGATTCCTATGACGTATCAAAAATTGCACAAATATTTAATGGAGGAGGGCACAAAGAGGCTTCTGGTGGCGAAGTGAGAGGCAACGTTGATGATTGCATAAAAAAAGTTATTAATGAGTGCATCAAAGAGATAAGAAGAAAAGAAAATGGAGGCAAAAATGTTTGAAAAAAGTGGATTGATTGTTTTGAATAAACCTACTGGTATGTCTTCCAATGCAGCTGTTCAAATTATCAAAAAAACATTATTGCCCAAAAAAATTGGTCATATGGGAACACTTGACCCACTAGGAACTGGCGTTTTGGTTATTGGAATAAACAAAGCAACAAAATTGTTTGAACAATTTTTAAAAAAAGATAAAACATATAGAGCTATATTTTATTTTGGCAAAGAAACGGACACAATAGACAGTGAAGGGAAAATTGTGTTTGCCAACAATGTTAGTGTAACATATAACGATGTAAAAAATGTTGCAAAAAAGTTTGAAGGGGAGTTTTATCAAATGCCTCCAATGTACTCTGCAAAAAAAATTTTAGGAAAAAAGGCTTATGAATATGCAAGGCAAGGAGTTAGTGTAAAATTACAGCCAAGAAAGGTTAATATTTATAGTTGTAAAGTTTTAAAGCAAATTAAACAAAACATATTTTTGTTTGAAATAAATTGTTCCGGAGGCACATACATAAGAAGTCTTTGCAGAGATATTGCAAAAGAATTGTCAACATATGGCACTATGCTTGCCATAATTCGCACTAAATGTGGAGAATATGAAATAAAGGACAGTTGTACACTTGAAGATATAAAACAGGGCAATTTTAATTTTATTTCAACAGATAAATAAGGAGAAAACATAAATGAACAAAATTAGATTCGGTCCATCGGGAAATGAAGAATGCTTTTATGCAGATGGCAATAAACATTCAACGCAAGCGCCACTATGGCTTAAAAATAAAGGATTAAACGCATATGAATTTTCGTTTGGCAGGGGCATTAATATAAGTGAAGAAACTGCAAAATTAATTGGAGAAAATGCAAAAGAAAATGACGTTTTAGTTTCTGCGCATGCTCCATATTACATCAATCTTGCAAATCCAAATGAAGAAATGATTCAAAAGTCTTTTGCATACATAGAAAAAGGTTTAAAAATGCTTGAATGTTTTAACGGAAGAGATTACGTTGTTCATGTTGGTTCTTGTGGAAAATTGGAAAGAAGCGTCGCAATAAATTTGGTAAAAACAAATTTAAAAAGGGCAATAGAAATAGTTAAAGAAAAGGGTTTGTTAAATGGCAAGTTTATATGTCCAGAAACTATGGGCAAGCCTTTGCAAATCGGGACATATGAAGAGATTATAGATTTATGTACGATTGATGATTGTTTAATTCCTACATTTGATTTTGGTCATATTAATGCCTTGGGTGGAGGATGTTTAAAAACATATGATGATTATAAAAAAATATTTGAATTAGCTATAAATAAACTCGGAGAGCGCGCTAAGTCTTGTCATATTCATTTTTCTAAAATTGAATATGGAAATAAAGGTGAAATAAGACACTTAAATTATGATGATGAAATATACGGACCAGATTTTTTGCCTTTGGCAAAAGTTATAAAAGATTTAAATTTAACACCAACCATCATTTGTGAGTCAAAAGATAAAATGATGACTGATTGTTTAACTTTAAAAAGCATATATGAAAGTATATTATAAATTTGAAAGTTAATTTGTTTTAAAAAATTCTTGATTATACATTTTAACTGTGTTATACTAAATTGATTTCAATTAAGGAGAAATATTAATGGTAACAGCAGGAGATTTTAGAAAAGGCGTAACATTTGAAATGGACGGAAACGTATATGTAGTAGTTGAGTTCCTTCATGTAAAACCGGGAAAGGGTTCTCCATTTGTAAGAACAAAAATTAAAAATGTAATAACCGGTCAAGTTTTAGAAAGAACTTTTAATCCAACTGACAAATTCCAAGTTGCAGTAATTGAAAGAAAGGAAATGCAATATTTGTATAACGAGGGAGATTTGTATTATTTTATGGACATGGAAACATATGACCAAATTCCATTAAACAAATCACAAGTTGAAGACGCCATGAACTTCATGACAGAAAACATGACAGCAACAATTCAATTTTATAAAGGAACGGCATTTTCTGTTGAACCTCCAACATTTGTTGAATTGACTATTGTTGATTGTGAACCTGGAATTCAAGGCGACACAGCAAAATCAAGTTATAAACCAGCAAAGCTTGAAACAGGTTATACAATTAATGTCCCACTATTTGTTAACAACGGTGAAAAGATTCGTGTTGACACAAGAGACGGTTCATACATGGAAAGAGTTAAGTAATAAAATTTTATTTTTGTCGAAATATGTAATACTTTTTAGTATTGCATATTTTTTTTAACTTTTTGTTATCTTAAGAGACAAATAAAAATATATATATTGCAGGAGCGATATGTATGTTACAAGAAGTTTTAAGTGAACAGTTGTCAAATATAATTAATTATAAAATTGCCAACAATGAATTAAGTGAAATAAGAATAAGGAGAAACAAGCCCATTGTTGTTTTTATGAAGGGACAACCTTATTATATATGTGAAAAGGGGTTAACCTGTAGTTTAGACAATGCTATTTTTGCAACCAAAGAAATGATTGATGATATTGTTTACAAAGCCAGTGATTATTCTATTTACAGCGTAAATGAACAAATTAAACAAGGTTATATTATGCTTGAAAATGGAATTAGAATTGGCTTATGTGGGAGTATGGTAATAGAAAACAATCAAGTTAAAACAATGATAAATTGGACAAGTCTAAACATTAGAATTCCTCATGCAATTAAAAATTGTTCTCTTTGTTGCTTTGATGATATTGTAAGTGAAAATGGCGTAAAAAACACTCTTATCATTTCTCCACCAGGGGCAGGTAAAACTACGTTTATTAGGGATTTTGTTTATCAATTAAGTGAACACAATTACTGTTTGAATGTTACTGTAATAGATGAAAGAGGCGAAATTGGTGGAGGAGAAAATAGTGGCATAAATTTAGGTAATTTTTGTGATGTGATAAGTTATTGCACAAAAGAGCAAGGTTTTATTCAAGCGATAAGGTCTATGAATCCAGGACTAATTGTCACAGACGAAATTGGAACCGAAAAAGATTGTGAGAGTTTAATTAATGCAATGAACAGTGGTGTAAAAGTTGTTGCAACGATACATGCGTCTAGTATTGAAGAATTAAGAAGAAAAAAATTTTTTGAAAAGTTACCTGTTTGTTATTTTGAAAGATATGTTTTGCTTTCAAACAGAGAAGGTCCCGGAACATATGAGGGCACTTACAATGAAAAATTTTCAAAAATAGTGAAATGGTGAAGTATGACTGTTATTCTTATTTTATTAATAATTTTTTGTTTTGGATTAATTGGATACAAGCTATCTGCGTTTTATGTAAGTAGAAAAAAATTCTTTTCTTCTTTAGAAATACTAATGTCAAATTTGGAGCTTGATGTTTCATTTTCAAAGGACAAACTTAAAAATTTGATTTTAAAAAACAGCGAAAATTTAAACAGCAAAGAATTGGTTGAGTTTTGCAAAAAGTATTTTGAATTGTTAGATAAAAAACAAAAATTAGACTTTGAACTTGTAAACGAAATTAAAATATTAAAAAAAGAAGAAAAAGACTTAATTTTTTTGTTTTTTAATTCTATTGGTAAACTTGATGCTTATTCTCAAAGTAAAGAAATTAAAATGTATCAAAACAAAGTTAATGAATATTACTTGCAAGCCAGTGATGAATGTAAAAAATATGCCGGATTGTATATTAAACTTGGAATTATTTTTGGCATACTGATTTGCTTGTTAATTATTTAAGGGAGTTTTTATGGGTGTTGAAATTATATTTAAAATAGCTGCTGTTGGAATTTTAACAACTGTGGTTGGTCAAATTTTAAAACAAAGTGGCAAAGATGAAATTGCAACTTTTTCAACTCTCGCAGGACTTATCATAGTTCTATTGATGGTTTTAGATTTAATAAGTACACTTTTTGATACTGTAAGAAATCTTTTTGGTTTGTGAGGGGAATAGTGGATATTATTAAAATAATAGGAATTGGACTAATAACAGTTGTCGCTTCTATGCTAGTTAAACCTATGAAGCCAGAAATAAGCATAATTATTATATTATGTGGTGGTATTTTAATACTCTCTCAAACTATAAATTATATAATTGACATAGTTAATGCTTTTACTGATGTAGTAAATAAAACGGGTTTAGATTTAAATCTTTTAAAGATAGTTTTGAAAATTATTGGAGTAGGATATTTAACTGAATTTAGTGCTGGTCTTTGCAATGATTCTGGAAACTCCAGCATAGCAGATAAAATAATTTTTGCAGGGAAAATCATAATACTTTTTATTGCGCTTCCTATTGTAACAAAAATCATTGAAATAATCATGGAGATTTTGCCATGAAAAAATACTGTTTGATATTTTTATGTTTGGTGTTTTTTGTTTTATTTCCATTTATTTTAAGTGATAATTCAAACGGAGTTGTTTATTGTGACGATGAAATGTCATATTCAGAAATTGAGGAAGTGATTCAAGAAAACGTTAATTCACAGTTGGGAGATTTGGATTTTTCGGATTTTGAGGAGCTTTTGAATCAACTCGGTGACGACGAAAAACAATTCTTTGGTTCTGCATCAATCATTGATAAAATCAACCAAATAATTTCTGGAGAATTTGCAAACAATCAACAATCAATTTGGTCAGCGATTTTAAACTTATTTTTTGATGATGTTTTATCTTTTCTTCCTTTAATTTCTGTTGTAATTGCAATTAGTGTTACATTTAGTTTGGTATCGTCTACAAAGCCTACTGGTAAAACAAAATCATTAGGTGATATAATTCATTTTGTATGTTATGGCACAATAATAATAATACTTGTAACTTGCACAGTTTCAATGATAAATTTAACTTCAAATACCATTCAATCAATAAAAGCACAAATGGATATTTCATTTCCAATTCTTTTAACTGTAATGACAGCTATTGGAGGAATGGTTTCAGTTGGTGTTTATCAACCTGCTGTTGCTGTTTTAAGTGGAACGATTACTAATATTTTTACTGCTGTTTTAATGCCTATCTTTATTTTTCGATTAGTTTTTAGCATAATATCAAATTTATCTAATAATGTTAAATTAGAAAAATTTGCGTCGTTTTTTTCTAGTGCCTTTAAATGGATAATTGGTTCTGTTTTTACAATTTTTTCAGCATTTTTAGCCATACAAGGAATTATAGCAGGTAGTGTAGATGGGATTTCTTTTAGAACAGCAAAATACGCCATTAAAAACACTATACCTTTACTTGGTTCATACATAAGCGATGGTTTAAATTTAATAGTCGCAAGTAGTGTATTAATTAAAAATTCTGTTGGTGCGTGTGGACTGTTGCTTTTGTTTGCAACAATTATAGTGCCGGTAGTTAAGCTTGTTGTTTTTATGTTTTCTTTGAAACTTGCATCAGCAATTTTGGAACCTATAACAGATTCTAGAATAACTAATTTTATTTCAATGTTAGCAAAAAGTATATCTCTATTAATAGTTATTATAATTGGCTGTGCTTTTATGTATTTACTTGTTTGCGGTATGATTATGCTTAGTGCAAACTTTTTTTAGGAGGAGTTATGGATATTTCGTCCTGGATTTTATCAATAGCCGGTGTTTGTATTTTATCAGTGTTAATAGATTTTTTTCTGCCAGATGGAAATTCATATTCGCATATTAAAAATGTGTTTAATTTTGTTATAGTTCTTGTTGTTATAGCACCATTACCCGGGCTATTAAAAAAGGACTTTGACTCTTCGTCAATTTTTACAAATAGCGAAATCGTTTTGCAAGAAGATTATATATACCAGTTAAATAGAGATAAGTTGACTATGCTTGAAAAGTCAATTGAAAATCAAATTTCATCAAAAGGATTGCTTAATGTTGATGTCAGTATATCGGCCGATATTTTCACAATACAAATGGAGATTGATGCTATTTATGTCGATTTATGTAATTTAGTTATACAGGGCGATGAGGAGCATATAGATATAAGGAATGAGATTGTTGAAGTAATTGTTTCATTTGTAGATATAGAAAAGGAGAAGGTAATATTTAGTGAATAAAAATAGCGATAATAAGACATCGATTTTTGGAAAATTTAAAAATATTAAACATTTTGAAATTATTGTTGTCATAGCATTTTGTGCAATTTTGTTACTAATATATGCTTCGACATTTAATTCTAAAAAAACAGAAAAAAACACTTCAACAACTCTTACAACAGAAGAATATGCCACGTATTTGGAGAATAAATTAAGTAATGTATTATCACATATCAACGGTGCTGGCAATGTTAATGTTATGATAACTTTAGAATGTGGGGTTGAATATGTGTATGCAACAAACAAGACGGAAGAAACCACTTCATCTACAATATCAGGAACAACTACAACACAAACGACAGTTACTGAAGAAATTATATTAGTATCTGTTTCTGGTAAATCATCACCAATTGTTTTAAAAGAAAATTTACCAAAAGTTAGTGGTGTAGTAATTGTGGCAAGTGGGGCGAACAACATCAACATAAGATTAGAACTGCAAAGAGCAGCAGAAGCACTTTTAGAAGTAGATGAAAAAGATATAGAGATTTTAGTTGGTAAATAAAAGGAGATTTATTATGTTAAAGAAAAGAACAAAAATTATTATTTTAGTTGCCATGGTGTTGTTGCTTGGCGTTACTGGTTATTTGAATATTGCATTAAATAACAATGTTGCAAATCAAACATCCGGAACTGTAACGCAAATGAATTATTTTGATACATACAGAGAAGATAGACAATCAACAAGAGATCAAGAACTTCTTTACTACGATGCAATAATTAATTCAGATAGCTCTTCGCAAGAATCTATCGATGCGGCTGAATCAAAAAAATTGGAAATAATAAACGCCATGGAATCAGAATTGGTAATGGAAGGATTAATTAAAGCAAAAGGCTTTGAAGATGCTATTGTAACAAATTCTGCTACAAACATTAATGTTATAGTTAAATGTGCTAGTTTAGAAAGTTCACAAGTTGCACAAATTGTGGAAATAGTTAAACAGCAAACATCAAAATCTCTTGAAAATATAAAAATAATTCCAGTAGAATAATTGCAAAATGACTTGAATTGTGTTATATTTATATGTACTAATGGGTATAAGTGTCAATATTAATATGTATAATATAATTTAAGTGAGGATATTGTGGCAGAATTTCTAAATGAACTTCAAGAAGACAAGGGAAAAATAACTTGCGATAGAAAAATTTTGCTTTCTATTATATCTTTGGCAACTAAAGAAATAAGTGGTGTATCAAAGTTGCAAGATAGTTTTACAATGAAACTTAAAAAAATGTTTTATAAAGCAGAGTCTACCGGAGTTAAGTTAAAAATATCGCAAAACGGACAACTAATCATTGATGTATATATAAGAATTTTTAGTGGAAATATTGTGCCAGACATTGCTTTTAAGGTGCAGGAAAATATTAAAAATAATATTGTATCAATGGTTGATATGCGTGTTAGTAAAATCAATATACATGTAGTTGGAGTTGATTTTAAAACAGAAGAATTGTTATAACTAAAGTCCCATTCTGTGGGATTTTATTTTTATAAGGAGAATTATGAGAGCGTTAGCAAGAGATTATATTTTTAAAAAAATATATGTTGATTTGTTTGATGACAATCAAGTTGGTGAAATAGTGGACTCTGTTCAGTATGATAGTATAACATTGCAAAATGACAAGGATTATATTAATTGTGTGTTTGATTTGTATGTTAAGAATAAAGAAAGCGTTGAAAAAAAAATCAATGATTTGCTCGTTGATTATATTCCTGAACGAGTTTTTAAAATTGACAGAGCAATTCTTTCTCTTGCAATTGTGGAATTGCTTTATTATAAAAAAACACCTCAAGCAGTTGTTATAAATGAAGCTGTTGAATTGGCAAAAAAATACGGAACGGATAAGAGCTATTCATTTGTAAACGGCTTACTAAAAAGAGTAATAGAAGGTAAATAATGGAAGTTTCTGCACTTACAGTTTCTCAACTGTCAAACTATATTAAACAAATTTTTGAAGCCGAAGAAATGCTTTATAATGTGAGAGTTTTGGGGGAAATATCGGGTTTATCAAAAGTAAGAGGTGTTGCATACTTCACATTAAAAGATGACAATGCAATGCTGTCGTGTGTTTGTTTTGATGCGATAAATTTTAATTATAATAATGGCGACAGCGTAATTGTAACGGGAAATCTAAGATATTATGTTAAAGGTGGTAAACTCAATTTTAACGTATCTAAAATTGAAAAGTATGGAGTTGGAGAGCTTTATCAAAAATTTTTAGAATTAAAACAAAAATTGGAACAAAAGGGATATTTTTCACCGGCGATTAAAAAAGAAATTCCAAAGACAATAAAAAGGGTTGGAGTGGTTTCAAGTAAAGAGGGTGCTGTAATACAAGACATAATTAATGTGGGGCATAGAAGAAATCCTTATGTTGACATCGTTTTATATCCAGTAAAAGTTCAAGGAGTTAATGCAGAATATGAAATAGCAAAAGCTATTAATTATTTAGATAATTACAACGTTGATGTAATTATAGTAGCAAGAGGTGGTGGGTCTTTTGAAGATTTGCAACCTTTTAATACTGAACAAGTAGCCGATGCTGTTTTTAATTGTTCAAAATTTGTTGTTTCTGCTGTTGGTCACGAAACCGACTTTACTATTTGTGATTTTTGTAGTGATTTGCGTGCGCCAACACCTAGCGCTGCAGCCGAATTAATATTTGATAATCATAAGGATTTAGTAATAAAATTTAAAGAGTTGTTGTTAAGATTGAGTCAATGTGTAAAAAACATATATTTAGATAAGCATGAAAATTTTATAGACACATACAAAATTTTTTATAAGGAATATAAAAATTTTAATAATAAAAAATTAGAAATTTTTAAAAATTTAATACAAAAGTTTATAACTTCATGTAAAGTTTACATGGACAAAAAATTGCACAACTTTGAGTTGCTTGCTTCTAAGCTTAATAAATTAAACCCAAATGAAATTCTAAGGTTGGGTTATGCAACGGTCAATAAAAATGGAAATCATATATTGTCTGTAAAAAATGTAGAAGTAAATGATAATTTACAAATCACATTGGTAGATGGGTTATTAAATGTGATTGTAAAAGATAAAATAGGAGAATGAAATGGAATATGAAGAAATGATTAAAAGGCTTGAAGAGATAGTTGAAAAACTTGAAAGTGGGGAGTGTGGTTTTGACGACGCAACAAAGCTATTTGAAGAAGGCAAAAATTTGGCTGTAGAATGCAGTAAGAAACTGGATTCAAACAAGGGCAAAATAACTGTATTAGAAAGCGAATTAGAAAAATTGGTTGAAAAGGATTTTGAAAATATTAATAAAAATTAATTAGAAAATATTATCATTTTACAAAATTAAAAGAATATGTTATAATATACATGAAGGCGCAGTATTCTAGTCGGCTTATGTTATTTGGAAGTTGAAAAATAAGCAACGAAGGGCACAACTGTGAAGTTTCTTGTGCATGCTTTGATTGCCCAAATCGGGGTGTGTGCTGGAAGTTAAGATTTTTGGGCGCGTCATAATGGCATATGGCATCCGACCCAATTTTCGTGGAGACCCAAAATGGTGCTTTAGCAAATATGTACTGTTTGGGAAGAACCTGCATTGCGGTTAAAAAACGGCTGTGTGCAGAGTAGCCTGCTTTGAGTGAGTTTGTAGGGATTGTGCGTTAAGACAAAATTTAAAATTGGCCAGTTTTAAGTTGTGTTATGCCATGAAATATGATTTGCAAAAAAAGCTAAGAATAATTTAAGTTGCCAAGGAAAACTTCTAGACTGTTGCTATGCAGGCGTTTTAGGGATTATAGTGTGGTCTAAGTGGCGATTCGGTGAAAAGACTTTGCGTAAAAGGAAACTGCTCATACGGTAACGGTGAGTGCAAAGTTCGGGGAAATCCTACCGAACCTATGCCACAAGGTTTACTTAAAGCGTCGCCTTCATTTTTTTAAAATATTAAAGGTTAAGCCTTGTTAAATAAAGGAGTTTATAGTGGGTAAAGTTCCCAAACATAAAGCTAAAACTTTAAACAAAAACAATCGCCAATTAATTTGGTCAATAAAAATTTTGGTTTTATCTTTTGCTTTGTCAATTTGCTTTGGGGTTTTAAGTGAATTGCTTTTATCAGATACCGGAGTTGTGGTTGCTATATTGGTTATATTTTTATTTGTTGGATTATCCATCGTTGCAGACATGATTGGTGTCGCAACCACGGCGGCAAACATACAACCATTTAGGGCAATGGCTTCAAAAAAAGTTAAGGGTGCTAAAGAGGCAATTAATTTATTGCTAAAAGCTGATAGAGTATCATCAATTTGCTGTGATGTGGTCGGTGATGTGTGTGGTATTCTTTCTGGTGCTGCAGGTGCAAGTATTGTAGTTAAGTTTGCATTGGAGTCAAAATCAGCTTTAGAAATAATTATTGCGTCTCTTGTTAGTGCTATAGTTGCAAGTATCACAATTTTTGGAAAGTCAATTTGTAAAAAATATGCAATTGACAATTCTAACAAGATAGTTTTGTTGGCAGGGAAGTTGCTTGCAATTTTTAAAATTCAAAAAAATGTAAAGGAGAAAAAAACAAAGAAAGATTCAGTTGTTGTAAAAGAAGAGCAAACAAAATTGGATGCACAAGCAACAGGAGAGATTGAATCAACTAATTACAAAATGAAATAAAATTTTTTATTTAAAAAAATCGACAATATGAATGTCGATTTTTTTTATAAACTAGTATGAATAAATATGAATGTCAATTTTATAAAAATAAAAATAATTAATATTCATAAAAAATGCTATGCATAATTATACAAAAAACGCTTGCATAATTATAAATTGCATTGTATAATAATTCCAAATAGCCTGAATAACTATTCATGCATATTTATTCAAAAAACGCTAAATGCCTTTATTTATAAGCATTGTAGCAATAAGGAGACACAATTTATGGCAAGGTCGTCAAGACAATCTAAAATATTAGAATTAATTTCAACGCACGATATAGCTTCACAAGATGAACTTGTTGCTTGCTTAAAGGCAGCAAATTTTGATATAACACAAGCAACTATATCAAGAGATATAAAAGAATTAGGGTTGATAAAAATTCTTGGAAGTGATGGAAGGTATAAGTATGCTCTTATGGATAATGATGATAAACCAGTCTCTAATAAGAATATTTCAATATTTAAAGAATCTGTTATTTCCATTAAGTATGCCAATAATCTTTGCGTGTTAAAAACAGTTAAAGGACTGGCTTGTGGAATATGTGCAATGATTGACAAATTAAATATAGAAAATGTATTGGGTTCGGTTTATGGGGATGACACTGTGATGATCATTTTGCCAAATATTCAAAATGCTGAAATGGCTTGCAAAACATTAGAACAATTAGTAAGATAAGGAACTAAAATGTTAAAAACGCTTGTTATAAAAAATTATGCAATAATTGAAAACACTATTTTAAATTTTAATCATGGATTTAATGTTATTATAGGAGAAACAGGTGCTGGAAAAAGTATTATTTTAAAAGCACTCAATTTTGTTTTGGGTGGTAAGCCTTCAAAAGATAGCATAAGAAATGATTGTGAGCAAACAACAGTTAAAGCGATATTTGAAAGCCCCAGCAACGCTGTGCGAGAAAAATTAAACGATTTTCAAATTGAAGTTGAAAACGAGTTAATATTAAGTAGAAGTTTTAACATTGAGGGTAAATCATTCTGCTCTATTAATGGAGAAGTAGTAACTGTTTTAATGCTAAAACAAATTGGTGATATGCTTGCAAGTTTTTTTGGACAGAATGAGAGTATTGAAATTTTAAATAATAAATATCATCTTAAATTGCTTGATGAATACAAACCAGAGACTTTAAAAGAAACAAAAAATCAACTAAAAGTATATTTAACAGAATACAATGACTTATCAAAACAAATCGAAAAAATAGGTGGCTATGGTGAAGGTCGAGAGCGCACATTGGATTTGTTGTCATACCAAATTAACGAGATTGAATCGGCAAACATTGAAGACAACGAAGACGAATTGTTGGATGAAAAAATTAAAGTTTTATCTAACTTTGAGAAGTTGTACGGACTATTACAGCAATCTCATGATATTTTAAACAACACAGAATTGAACTGTGTTGTTTCAAATTTGCATAATGCTAGTTTAATTGATGGTAAATTTAATGATTTAGCAAATCGTATAAATTGTTGCTCCATTGAAATTGACGATATAAATGCCAGTTTAAAAGAATATATGTCAAATATGACTTTTTCGGAAAACGAAATTGATATTCTTAATGAACGAAAAGAGCAATTAAAAACTTTAAAAAAGAAATATGGTAATACATTAATTGATGTAAAAAATTATTTGCAAAAAATAAAATTTGAATACGATGATGTTTTGAATAGTCAAGACATCTTAAATAATCTTGTTTTAAAGCAAAATAATTTAAAGCATTTAATGTATCTAAGCTGTAAAGAGTTGCATGATAATAGGGTAAAAATAGCAGAGGAAATTGAAATAAAAGTAAAAAAAGAACTTTCTTTTTTAGGAATGAAAAACACTGATTTTTCAATTCAATTTAAAACTTTGCCTAAAGAAGAAGAAAGTAATTTTTCATATGAAGGCTTAGATTCAATTGAGTTTTTATTTTCAGCAAACGCAGGGGAAAAACAAAAGAGTTTGTCAAAGGTAATTTCTGGTGGAGAAATGAGCCGTTTTATGTTGGCTATAAAAAATGTATTTGCAGAATCCAATGAGGTTAAGCTTTTAATATTTGATGAAGTTGACAATGGTGTTAGTGGTGAAATTGGCTATAAAGTTGGTCAAAAAATTGCAAAGCTGGCAAAAAAATATCAAATAATTTGCATCACTCATTTAGCTCAGGTTACTGCTCTTGCAGATAATTTTATTTACATTCAAAAAATAATAAAAGAAGGCAAGACAAATAGCGTTGCTCAATATTTAAATGATGAACAAATTTTGGAATATTTAGCTTCTTTGTTTGCTACAAAATCATCACAAATTGGCTTATTGCATGCTAAAGAATTGGTTACAATGGCAAATGACTATAAACAATCTTTGAATAATTAAATAAAAAAAATATAAACTACCTTATAGATTTTATAAGGTGGTTTTTATGTTTAAAAAGATTGTTTTAAAATTTTTGGGTTTAATTTTTGCAAGTTGTTTTGTATTGACAGTAACAAATGTTGATTTCAAAACAATTTTTTCCTTAAATGAAAATACTCCTATTACATTGTCTAGCATCGAAGAACTGAACAATGAAAACTTATTGGGTAAATTTGTAAAAACAAAAATAACAGAAGATATTTGGACAACCGGTGGTACAAAAGAGAAAAAAACTTCTTTGTTAATTAAATTGTTCGGATTTATACCTATTAAAAAAACTAGCGTAGTTGTATGTGATGACAAATCTGTTTATTTGGGAGGTGTCCCCCTTGGATTTAGCATCAGCACAAAAGGTGTTATTGTTGTTGGAACAAATTCTGTAATTTCAGTAGGGGACAAAAAAAATAATAATAAATTAATTAGTGGAGACATTGTAACAAAAATTAATAATGTTGATATATTCAATGTTGATGACATCAATAAAATACTTCAAGAAAGCAATGGAAACGATGTGGATGTAACTTTTATAAGAGATGGAAAAGAGCAAAATGCCAAGCTTACTCCAATTTTGGACGCCCAAACTAAGTTGTATAAACTAGGTATCTGGATAAGAAATGAAGCACAGGGAATTGGCACGTTAACATTTGTTACTGAAGATAATGAATTTGGAGCTTTGGGACACAGTATATCAGACTATGAAACTGGCGTTAAAATTCCAGTTAATGATGGGAATATATATCCTTGCACAATGTTGGGGATTACAAAAGGAGAAAAGGGAAAAGCTGGAGAATTGCGATGCTTGTTTGTTCAAGGTTCTTTGTCCAACGGGATTATTGAAAAAAATACAAATTGTGGAGTGTTTGGAGAAATAACCAATGATGAGAACATAATTGACAAAAATCTTTCTTGCCCTATTGCTTCTAGATTACTGGTAAGAGTTGGAAAAGCAAAAATAATAAGCTCTGTTAGTGGAATAAGGGAAGAATATGACATTGAAATAATAAAAACATATAATCAACATTCATCATCTGACAAAAGTTTTATTTTTAGAGTTAAAGACAAAAGGTTGTTAGAGTTGACAGGTGGTATTGTTCAAGGCATGAGTGGCTCACCAATCGTTCAAGATGGCAAACTAATTGGTGCCGTTACACATGTGTTTTTGTATGACCCTACCAAAGGTTATGGCGTTTATAGCGATTGGATGTTAAATGAGGTTTCATGAAGAATATTTATAGTTTTTAAGAATAAACATATTATATGAAATCAAAAAAAATTGCAAAAAATATTTATTCTTTAAAATATAATATGACTGAATTTTTTGCACAAAATAAGTATAAAATAATCGTTTGCTTGTTGTTTTGTTTTGTTGGGCTTTTAACTGGAATTTTTACTGCAATAAAACTTTACGATTTAGACGATAGTGATGTGTTTGAAAGTTTTAATTTAACTTATCAGTTAGAGGATTTAGAAAAATTTTCGCAAAATTTTTTTGGAAGGCTGTTATCGTATGAAATAGTATTGGCAATTTTGTTAATTTTTTCTTTAAATCCAGTGCTTTATATTTTTGGCTGGTGTTTACTTGCGTACAGGTCTTTTTTAATATCAATAAATTGTGTGATGCTTATACTGTTTTTCAGCTTTAACGGCATAATAAAAGCCCTTCTAATTATTTTACCTTGTCAACTTTTAATGATTTTGATTTTGATAGGATTTTTTTGTTATATGATAAAACATATGCGATACAATCGTTGCGTGAATTGTAAAAAGTTTACATTATTCTTTAACCCATTTTTAATTGCTACATTATTATTGTCCTTAATTAACATTGTGGAAACATTTTTGTTGTTTATTTTTAGAAATAATGTAATATTGGTTATTTAATTTGACAATAAATTAAAAATATTGTTAAATTTACATGGGAGATAAATTTGAATATACAACACATTGTTAATAAATTAAAAAGATTTAGTAATTTTTCAAATGTTGATTACGCAATAGTTGTTGGAAGTGGATTGATGGATTCAATTCCAGAATTGCAAAATAAAAAGATAATTTCTTATAAAAGTTTAAAAATGCCAACATCAAAGGTAAAAGGTCATAGCGGAAATTTTGTATTTGGAACATTATTTAATAAAAATGTTGTGATTGTTTCACGATTGCATTATTATGAAAGTGGCTCAATGCAAAATGTGTTATTGCCATTTAAAATTTTATCACAATTAGCAACAAAAAATATTATTTTGCTTACTTCTTGTGGTGCAATTAACGAAAGTTTTAATGTGGGCGATGTAGTTTTAATTAATGACCATATAAATTTCACAGGATGCAACCCTTTAATTGGAATAAGTCCATTAAAATTTATTTCTATGGACAATTCATATGATAAACAATTTTTACAAAAGCTTGAAGATATTGCAAAAAAGCATAATATGTCTGTTAAAAAGGGTGTTCATGCACAAATGCTTGGGCCTAGTTATGAAACAATGGCTGAAGTAAACATGTTAAAAAAAATAGGGGCTGATACGGTTTCGATGAGTACAGTACTTGATTGTATAATTTGTAATTATTACAAAATTAAAGTTATAGGGATTGCGAGCGTTGTTAACGTGTTTAATTCAAATGCAAACAATTTAACTCATGAAGAAGTTCTTAAAAATGCTAAAATATCTTGCGACAAGATAAAAGTATTACTAAAAGATTTAATGCAAGAATAAAATCTTATAAAATGAAAAAACTACTATTGTAAAAGGAGTAGTTTTTTTATGAAGAAAATATTCACAATATTTTGTGTATTATGCTTATTGTTATTGCCAACATATAGTAGTAATATGCAAAAAAATATTATTTGGGCTAAAAATGAAGATGTTTTGCAAATAAACAGCAAAGCTTCATTATTGATGGATTATGATTCCAAAACTGTAATATATGAAAACAATTCTAAGGCAAGACTGCCTGTTGCAAGTATGGTGAAAATTATGACATTGCTTTTAACCTATGAAGAAATTGACAAAGGCAATATGTCTTTAGAAACAATGATACCAACAACAGAAAATGCATCAAAAATGGGAGGTTCTCAAGTTTTTATTGACCCATATGTTGAATATAAGGCAGAAGATTTAATAAAAAGTGTTATTATGATGTCTGCTAATGATGCAAGCGTTGCTTTAGCTGAATATATTTCTGGAAGCGAAAAGGCTTTTGTTCAAAAAATGAACGATAAGGCAAAAGAATTAAATATGGAAAACACATTATATGCTAATTGTACAGGATTACCAGCCCCAGAGCAATATTCTTGTGCCAATGATTGCGCAATTTTGCTAAAGGAACTTTTAAAATATGAACATTATCTTTCATTAAGCAAAGTTTGGATGGATAAACTTGTTCATCCTTCAGGAAGAGAAACTGAGCTTGTTAACACAAATAAACTAGTTAGATATTACAAAGGCTGTGATAGTGGAAAAACTGGATCAACATCGGAAGCGGGGTATTGTTTAACTGCATCTGCTGAAAAAAACGACTTTAGACTTATAGCAGTTGTTATTGGGGCAAAAACTGGTCAAGAGAGATTTAACTATGTTACTGAGTTATTTAATTACGGATTTGCCAATTACGAGAATAAAACAATAGTCGATAGCAAAGTCCCAGTTGTAGAAAATTATGAAATTCTACAAGCAAAATGCAAAGTTGCAAATATCTACGCTCAAGAAGATTATTATGGTTTATCTAAAAAAGGTAAAGAAATTGGATATGATATTTCTTATGAGATAAACAAAGCAAAAGCTCCATTAAAATCTGGTGATATAGTTGGAGTTTTAACAATAACAAAAGATGGAAATGTTGTAAAAGAAATTAATTTAATTGTAAAAGACGATATTGAAAAAATAGGATATTTTGACGGAATTAAAATAATAGCTAATAATTGGTAAAGTTTAATAAACAAAAAGGAAGGTATTGTTGCCTTTCTTTTTATTTATTCTTGCAAAAGTTTAAATAATATAGTATACTTTAAGTTATGATATACGATTTAGTTGGTTCTGGACTTCCATTTATTCAAGTTCTTGCATTAATTATTGCATATGTTATTGCGTTAATGATTGCATTTTGCTCTCATGAGTTTTCTCATGCGTATATTGCATATAAAATGGGAGACCCAACAGCTAAAGCACTTGGTAGATTAACACTCAATCCGTTAAAGCATATAGATCCAATTGGTTTTTTGTGCTTGCTTTTATTTGGTTTTGGTTGGGCAAAACCAGTAGAAATAAATCCTTTGCATTTTAAAAATTATAGAAAAGGGCTTGTTTGTGTTTCACTTGCCGGAGTATCTGCAAATTTGATTCTGGCTTTTGTTTTTAGTGGAATATATTTTTTTGTAGGTCAGTTATTACTTGCATCAACAAATTTGCTTATGATTTTTTTATATTATCTCATACTTTATGTGATTACATTAAATATATCTCTTTTTGTATTTAATTTGCTTCCAATATTTCCTTTAGATGGATTTAATTTTATAAAAGCAATAACACCAAACAACAATGGTTTTGTAAACTTTTTACAAAGGTATGGGACAATCATATTATTAATATTTTTAATTACTCCTGTTTTTGATATCATTTTTTCGTATATAGTAAGTGGTTTGCTAAATGTGTTTTTTGCGTTTTGGGGGTTATTTGTATGATAGAAAATCAAAATATTGATGATGCATTAAGTACACATGATAGTTTTACTTACAAAGTAAAATTGGAAAATTTTGAAGGACCTTTAGATTTACTGTTGCAAATTATTAAAGACAACAAAATGGATATTGAAACAGTTAAACTAGCTGATTTAACTGAACAATATTTGGATTACATATATGGAATTGAGAAATTAGATATGGAAAACGCAAGCGAATTTATTGAAATAGCTGCTCAACTAATTGAAATCAAATCTCGAACTTTAATTCCTAGCGATGCAGAAGAACAGCAAGATGATGAAGACCCGGAGATTAATTTATTGGCTCGATTAAAAGAATTAAAGTTGTTTAGAGAAGCAAGTGAAAAACTTGCAAATGTTGAAGATTTAGATAAAATGTACAAAAAGCCAGATAAATTGGCAAACAATGTTAAAATTGTGTTAAAGGATATGGCTTTAGAAAGCATGTTAGACGCTTTTGCCAAGATGATGGCAACAGCACCAAAAAAAATTGCAGAACAAGAACCAAAACACATTGTTAAAGATAGGTTTACTGTAGCACAAAAACTATATTCAATAAAGTGTATAGTAAGAGAAAAAAAGATGATAAAGTTTTCACAATTATTTGATGAAGATTTGACAAAAAGTGAACTAATAAATACATTTTTAGCATTATTAGAACTTTTGAAAATGCAAATTGTAAAAGCACAACAAAGCTCAATTTTTGGAGATATAGAAATAATTTCTAATGAAGACAAAATAGATAAGGAGTTAGAGGTAGATGAACAATTTGAAGGAAGTTATTAAAGCAATTTTGTTTATTTCGGGTGATGGCGTTGAAATTGATGACATTATGCAAAAACTTGAAATTGACAAAAAAACATTTACAAAAGCAGTTGAACAAATTAAGCAAGATTTTGGTGAAAATAGTGGGATTCAATTAATTGAATATAAAAACAAAATTCAACTTTGTTCTAACCCTATTTACGCAGATATAATTTCAACGGTTTTAAATCCAGTTAGAGAGAAAGCGTTAACAAAAGCCGCATTAGAAACGGTTGCAATAATCGCATATAAACAGCCAATAACAAAACTTGAAATAGAAGAAATAAGAAAGATTAATTCTGCAGACTATGCAATACAAGCTTTATTAGACAATAAAATGATTGAGATTGTAGGAAGAAAAGACGCAGTTGGCAAACCATATTTATTTGGTACAACTGATGAGTTTTTAAAAAGATTTAATTTGAAAAGTATAACTGATTTGCCAGACTATGAGCAATTACTTGAACGAATTGAGGTTATAAGAAATGAAACATATGACAATCAGTTAGCTAATGACGGACTATATAGAGATTTTGAAATTTCTAAGGAAGAAGAAATTCCAGATTTCTTAAAAAATGAAAAAGACATTAAACAAATAAAAGCAGAAGAACAAGAGATGTTAAATCATATAGATGAAATTTTAAAACAAAACAACATTCAAAAAATGGATTTTACACCCAAACCAAAAGAAGAAACAGCAAGTTGATTCTTTAAGCGTATAAAAAAATAAAAAAAACAAACAATAGTGACATGGAAAGTTTATATTTTCTATTGCCACTTTTTTTTGTTTTGTTAATATTAATGCCAATAAATTTTAAAATAAAAACGACATTAAACGCAGACAAAAAAATGATTTACTTATCAATTTTTTTGTGGAAGTTTAAACTTGTGTTATTTAAAATTTTTTTAAATGATAAAAAAGTAATTTTAACTACAAAAAAAAAGAAAAAAGAAATAGAAATATCCTTATCCGTTAAGCAAATTTATTTTGTTGAACAACTGTCAAACAATTTAAAAAGCAAGACTCAAATACACAAAATTTCTTTTTATGGAAAAATAGGATTAAGTGATGCTTTTAATACTGCTTTGTATTGTGCATTAGCAATATCTATTATTGAAACGATATTATGCTATTTTAAAAATAGAAAACCAACTTGTTCAATGCAAAATATGATTATGCCATCATATAACAAAAAAATTTTATTATTTACTTTATATACCAGTGTGTCAATAACTTTATTTGATTTATTCTATAGTATATTAATTTCATTATTCAGTTTAAGGAGTAAAAAGTATGCAAAACATGTCAGAAAATCAAAAATATCTTGAAAATTTAGTAAACTCTTCTATTGAGCAAATTAAACATTTGGCTGAAACAAACACAATAATTGGTAACCCTATTTATAGCACATCAGGCAATGTTATTATACCAATTAGCAAAGTTTCCGTTGGTTATGTAATTGGTGCAGGAGAATATAATTCAATTGCGAAAAAGTTGCCATATCCTCTGGCTGGTGGCTGTGGTGGAGGAGTTAGTGTTACTCCGGTAGGCTTTATCGTGGAAACATCAAGCGAAATTAAATTTATTGATATAGAAAACAAAAGTGCTTATCAAACTATTTTAAATTTGGTTAATACAATTTTAAATAAAATTACTCAAAAGGAAAGTGAAAATGAAAAAGATTAAGTATATATTAGTAATAATCTTTGTTTTTTGCTCTGTTTTGTCTTTTGAGATTGACGACACAAGTGTTTATGCTCAAAGCAGTGCTAGTTCGATGATTGTTATTGAAGCAAACTCAAATAGAGTTTTGATGTCTCACAATGAAAACGCATTAAGGGCAAATGCAAGCACTACCAAATTAGCAACATTTTTAACTGTTTTAAAGCATTGCGACAATTTTGATGAAAAAGTGCAAGTTGATGACAGAGCAATAGGGATACCTGGAACATCCATTTATTTAAAAAAAGGTGAAGTATTAACGGTTAAAGAACTTTTATACGGAATGATGTTGGTATCTGGGAATGATGCAGCTACTGCTTTAGCTTTATACATAAGTAGAGATATTAGTGAATTTGCAAATTTGATGACTTTGGAAGCAAAAAAATGTGGAGCTTTAAATTCCACTTTTAAAAATCCACATGGGCTTGACGAAAATGGACATCAAACAACAGCTTATGATTTGGCAGAAATAACAAGGGAATGTTATAAATATCCAATATTTGAAGAAATTGTTTCATCAAAAAATGCTAAAATACCAGATAGTACAGGTAAAGGTTATCGCTATTTGCAAAATAAAAATAAACTGCTTTGGTCATTTAACGGATGCAATGGTGGAAAAACTGGTTTTACAAACAATGCAGGCAGATGTCTAGTATCAAGTGCGAAAAGAAATGACATGCACTTAATTAGTGTTGTATTAAATTGTGGGTCCATGTTTGAAGAAAGTGCAAGCAATATGGAGTACTGTTTTTCCAAATATCATATGTCGACATTGTTGCCACAGTATAATTACATAAAAAATATTGATGTTTTAAATAGTGATATTAAAAGTGTAAAAACTTATTCGCAAAAATCATTTTCTTACCCACTTACCGATGAAGAAGAATCTTTAATAAATATAAAAGTAAATTTGCCAAATCAAATTGAAGCTCCATTGAAAAAAGAACAAATAGTTGGGAATATAGAAATATATTTAAATAATTGCTTGCTATTTTCTGAAAATATATATACTATGGAAAGTGTAATGTCAAATAATTTAATTGACAATTTTAAAAGAATTCTTTCGAAATGGTGAATATATGAGAATTAATAAATATCTTGCATTGTGCGGATTGGCATCCAGAAGAAAATGCGAAGAGTATGTTAAAGATGGAAAAGTTGTTTTAAATGGTGATGTAGTTTGTAATTTAGCAACAGATGTTAATTTAAAAAAAGATAAGGTTACAGTAGAAGGCAAAGATATATTTTTGCCTTCTTCGTATGTTTATTATAAGCTAAACAAACCAAAAGGATATTTATGTACAACTTATGATAAGGGTGGTAGGAAAACTATTTATGAATTAATAAAAAGCCCTGTTAGATTATTTTCAGTTGGAAGGTTAGACTATGATACTGAAGGCCTAATAATATTAACAAATGACGGAGATTTAGCCCAAAAAGTTTGCCACCCATCACATCAAACTGAAAAAGAGTATATTGTAATTATTGAAGGTAACATATTGGAAAGCGAATTGGCAGTTTTAAGGGCTGGAGTTGTTGAAAATGGTAAAAGAATGCCAAAGGCAAAAGTTTCTATTGTTGAAACAAGATTAAATTCAACCAAACTAAAAGTGATTATTCATGAAGGACAAAATCGACAAATAAGAAGAATGTTTGAGGCTATAAACAAAAATATTTTAATGTTAAAGCGCGTTAGAATTGGAAATATAAAATTGGGTGGTTTGCAAAGGGGTGAATACAAGCAATTAAATAATTTTGAAATAGAAGAACTTTTAGGGTGAAATATGAAAGTAATTGTTATAGGCGCTGGAGCTAGTGGATTGATGAGTGCTTATATTTGTGCTAAATGTGGGCATGATGTTACTATAATTGAAAAAAATGAAAAAGTTGGCAAAAAATTGTACATAACTGGAAAAGGAAGATGTAACGTTACAAATAATTGCAATTCTTCAAAGTTTTTAGAAAATGTTGTGAATAATGCTTTATTTTTATATTCAAGTATATCGTATTTCAAGCCTCAAGACACAATAGACTTTCTAGAGGAATTTAATGTGAAAACAAAAGTTGAAAGAGGAAACAGAGTTTTTCCAGAAAGTGATAAGGCAAGCGATGTAATTAGGGCTTTAAAAAAAGCATGCGATAAGTGCAATGTAGTAATAAATCTCAATGAAACAGTAATAGACGCATATAAAGAACAAAATGTTTTTATTGTTAAAACAAGCAAAAAAACTTACAGATGTGATATTTTAATTATTTGTACAGGAGGAAAATCGTATTCATCAACTGGAAGCGATGGATTTGGATATGAATTAGCAAGAAAATTTGGACATAATATAGTTTGTCCAGTACCGGCACTTTGTCCAATAAAGTTAAAGGATAAATGGGTAAAACAGCTTCAAGGACTTTCTTTAAAGAATGTTGAATTATATGCGTATTCTGATAAAAAATTAATTTTAAAGGAATTTGGCGAATTGCTTTTTACAGCAGATGGAATAAGTGGCCCTATAGTTTTAACAACTTCTAGCTATATAAATAGGAAAAATAACATCGAATTATTTTTAGATTTAAAACCTGCATTAACGGAAGACACTTTAGAAAAAAGACTATTGAGAGATTTTGACCTTAATAAGAATAAAGAATTGAAAACTGTTATGAAAGGGTTATTGCCTGTGAGTTTAATTGAAATTTTTTTGTTTCAATGTCAAATTAATGGCAATGTAAAAATTAATTCTATTAAAATATCGCAAAGGAAAAAAATTGTAAATGTTTTAAAACATTTTCAATTAAATTTTGATAGATTATATGATTTAGATTATGCTATAATTACAAGTGGTGGAGTGAATGTTAAAGAAGTTAATCCAAAAACTATGGAAAGTAAACTAGTTAAAAATTTATATTTTGCAGGTGAGATATTAGACGTAGATGCACTAACTGGTGGATTTAATATTCAAATTGCTTTTTCTACTGCAAACAGTATTATTAAAGGAGTTTTAAATAATGGTAATAGCCATTGATGGTTTGGCAGGTTCTGGTAAATCAACTTTAGCAGTTTTAGTGGCAAAATCTTTAAATTTTCATTTTTTTAATACAGGATTGGTTTTTAGGGCAATAGCTTATGCATTGGACAAAAATGGAATATTGCAATCTGATGATAACAAAATCAAACAATTTTTAGAAAAATCACCAATAAAAGTAAAGTTTGATAAGTTTAAACAACAGGTTTTTTATGAAAATATAAATATTTCAAAATTTTTAAAAAGTGCAAAAATTGCAAAGTTGGCTTCAACCTATTCTCAAATTATATTTGTAAGGGAATATGTAGAACAAATTCAAAAAAATTTTGCAAAAAACAATAATGTAGTAATTGAAGGAAGAGATATTGGCACTAAAGTTTTTCCAAAAGCCAAATATAAGTTTTTTATTACAGCATCATTAACTGAACGTGCTAAAAGACGATATATTTCACAAAGTGAAAAAACACATTTTTCTATTGAAGAAATAAAACGACAACTGCAAGATAGGGATTACAGTGATATCAATCGCAAAATAAGTCCTTTAATTAAAGCAGATGATGCTATTAGTATTGATACTACAAATGATACAATTCAACAAAGTTTAAATAAGATTTTAAGTTATATAAGGTGAGCATTATGTTTTTTTGGATAATAAAAATTTTAGCATATATTCCTTTTTGGATTTTGTTTCCAACGATAATAAAAAATAAAAAAAATTTGCCAAGTGGCAAATGCGTAATAGTATCGAATCATAGAAGTAACATAGATCCTTTGTTACTTGTAAATATGATATGGAGAGAACAACATTGTTTGGCAAAAAAAGAATTGTTTAAAAATTGGCTGTTAAAAGCGTTTTTAAAAGGGATGAAAGCTATTCCTATAGACAGAAAAAATGTTGAAATTTCAACAGTAAAAACATGTTTAAAGGTTTTAAAAAACAATAAAATTCTAACAATTTTTCCAGAAGGAACAAGGAATAAAACAAATAATCCATTGGGAGAAATAAAAAGTGGAGCATGCGTTTTCGCAACAAAATCAAACGCACCAATTGTACCAATATGGATAAAGAAAAAACCCAAATTGTTTTGCTTTAATACTATAATCGTTGGCAAACCTTTTTATGTTGAAAAGGAGCAACTAAACCAAGGAGATGAAATAATAAAAAATAATTTATTAGAATTAATGAATAAAAGCAATTTAAAAAAATAGCCATTTACATTGGCTATTTTTATTGGACAAAATTTGTTGTAGTTTGTTATTATTATTTTAAAGGGATGTTTGTAGATGGAAGAAATTAAATTTAGTTTAAAAGAGATAGATAAAACTTTTGCAAAATATAAAAAAAATGAAATATACGACGGTGTGGTTATTTTAAAAAGGGATGATGGTGTTGTTTTTAACATTGGTGGCAAATCTGATGCTTTTATAAAAAAAGAAGATTTTGCAAATTTTAATGAAATAAAACTAGGGGATCGTTTTAAGGTTGCAATTTTGGGAACAAAAACAGAAGACGGAATGATTGAAGTATCAAAAACTATTGCAGACAACATATTAATTGGGTCACAAACTGCGGAAAAATTAAAAATTGGTTCTCAAATTTCATTTTTTATAACAGGCATAAAAAATGGTTCTTTATTGTCAAAAATTGGTCTTTATGAAGTTGTCGTTCCTCATGATGAAATCGATATAAAACTTAAAAAATTAAATTATTATTTAAACAAACAAGAAACAGGTATTGTAACAGAAATAAACAAAAGTGAAAAATTAATTGTTTGTTCAATAAAAATGTTGAAAGAACAAATTAAAGAAACACAAGAAAACTTATTTTGGAGTAGCATTTTTATAAATAAAATAGTTAAAGGAAAAGTAGAAAAAATAATGCCATATGGCGCATTTGTAAATGTTGATGGCATATCCTGCTTTATTCATATTTCAGATATATCATATCAAAAAGTAAACAATATTGAAGATTTTTTAAATGTTAATCAAGAATATACTTTTAGGGTAATTAAAATAGATAAACAAAACAAAAAAGTTTCTTTAGGTTTAAAACAACTTTACGAAAATCCTAAAACTGCAATTATAAAAAATTTGCATGTAGGCGAACGATATGATGCTACTGTGATAAAAATTTTAGCTTTTGGAGCAATACTCAGATTAAATAATTATGGTATAGATGGCCTTTTGCATGTTAATGACGCAACCGAAAATGCTGGTAAAAGAATTTATGAAATTGTTAAAGTTGGCCAAAAAATTAATGTTGAAATTAAAAACATAGACTTAGAAAAGGATAGAATTAATTTCAAAATGTAGTTATATAATAATAATTATTCGTCTAATTCTTTTTCTTTTTTTGATATCTCATCTTGAATTTGTTTAACATATAATTTTTTATTTAATTCTTCAAGTTTTTTCTTTAGCATTAATTCATCATCAAAATTTGGCATATCCGAAACTGAATCTATGCTAAAAGTGTTCTTATTGTTTAGTTTTATAAGATAAAAACTTATTATAATGTTTATTAATTGCAATAATTGAGCAAGGATAACAAATAAAATAGGCGTTAATAATGATATGTAATTTATAAGTTCAATCTGTTGAATGTAAATATACAATCCCAAACAAAATATTGCTAAACAACAGAAAATAACGAAGCAATAATACAGCGTTGCAGTTATGTAAGAACTTTTAAAATTTTTTATTGAGTTCATATTTGAAAATAAAAACATAAGTACAACTGCAGTAATTACAATTAAAACAATGTTAAACCAAATAATATCGTAAAGGTTTGACACAATCATGTCAATATTGCAATACATAGCACATAAAATTGCAATAAAACATAAAACTGACGTTGTTTTATTAATAAAAGTTAACAATTTTCTTTTTTGAATATTACTCATAACATCTCCTTAGAATAAGGATACATTATTGTATTATTTTTGTCAATTGAAGTGAATTTTGCTTGAAAGGAATTTTAATTTATATTATGATATGTTAGGAGATAAAAATGAAAACCGTATTAATAACAGGAGCATCAAGGGGAATAGGTCGGGAAATGGCACTTTTGTTTGCTAAAAATGGTTACAACGTAGTTATAAATTATAATAAATCCAAAAAAGAAGCTGAAAACTTATATAATGAAATTATTTCTTTAAATGCAAATGCTTTAATTGTAAAAGCTGATGTTTCAAATTCTAGCGAATTAAAACTTATGATTGATAAAGCTTTGTCAGTTTTTGGGCATATAGATGTATTGATAAACAATGCAGGAATAAGTTGCAGAGGATTATTAATTGAAGAAACTGACGATATTACTAAAAATATAATAAACATTAATTTAATTGGAACTATTTTAATGTGCAAAAATATAATTCCACATATGCTTAAATACGGAAATGGTAAAATTATAAACATTTCATCGATATGGGGTAATGTTGGTGCAAGTTTAGAAAGTACTTATTCTGCATCAAAAGCTGGAATAATTGGGTTAACAAAATCTTTGGCAAAAGAATATGGCTATAACAATATACTTGTAAATTGCATATGTCCTGGAATTATTAATACTGATATGAATAAAAATTTAACAAAAAAAGATTTGGAATTTTTAACAAATGAAATTCCTTTGGGCAAAATTGGCGATGTAAAAGATATAAGCGCTTTGGCGTTGTTTTTAGCTGAAAAAACAGGTGATTACATTACAGGGCAAGTTATAACTGTAGACGGTGGTTATACTTTATAAAAATTTTTTTAAAAAAATAAAATAAAACTTACGAACTTTTTGCATTGCGTAAGTTTTTATTTATTGGAGCTAATGGCGGGAATCGAACCCGCGACCTATTGATTACGAATCAATTGCTCTACCGACTGAGCCACATTAGCATAAATTTAACAAACCACGAACATTGTATCACAAAATTTATTAAATAAAAATAAAATTTAAATATAATTCAAGATTTATTAAATTTTTCTAATAACGCCAATAACTTTTCCAAGTATTTGGACATTGTTTGAATATATAGGAGAGTATGTGTGATTTGCAGGTTGCAGTCTGACAAAGTTGGGTTCTTTATAATATGTTTTTACAGTTGCTTCTCCGTCAATCATTGCAACCACAACTTCTCCATTTTCGGCAGTATTTTGAGATTTAGCAACTACATAATCTCCATTGTTTATGCCTAATTCAATCATGCTTTCTCCTTTTACAATCAAAATGAAAAGCTTATTATCGCTATTTTTTGAAATGCCAAAAAAAGAACTTGAAATTGATATAACATCTTCTACATTTTGTTCTGCAAGAATTGGTATTCCAGCAGCAACATTTCCCAAAATTGGAAGATCAATAATTTCAGATTTGCGTTTTCCAACAATTTCTATGCACCTATTTTTAGTTGATTGTTTTTTTATTAAACCACGTTTTTCTAAAATGTCCAAATAAACTTTAACAGAGTTGCTTGATTTTAAATTAACACCTTTGCAGATTTCTCTATAAGAAGGTGGAAAATCATGATCGTTTATGTAATTTTTCAAAAATGACAAAATGTCAATTAATTTTTGTTCTGACTTTTTCATAATAAGTTCCTCAATAATGATAATACATTACTAAGAAATAAAAGTCAAACATTTGTTCTATTTTTGCTATCGTAATTTTACTTTATTAGCAGCGCTTCTTCTAATATCTTCGCTTATTGCAGCGTAATGTTTTTTTGTTGTGTTTACGTCTTTATGTCCCAATACTTCTGCAACAACATAAATATCCCCAGTTTCTCGATATAAATTTGTTCCATATGTACTTCTTAATTTGTGAGGGGATATTATTTTTAATGGAGAAGCTATTGAACTATATTTTTTAACTAAATTTTCAACAGCTCTTGTTGTAATTCTCTTTTTTTGCAATGAAACAAACAGGGCAGTTTCTTTATCATTATCATTTAACAATTTTTCTCTGTCAACTAACCAATCTTGTAAAGCACTTTTAACTTCATCAGAAAAATATAATATAACTTGATTGCCGCCTTTTCTTGTAACTTTAAAAGAATTATTTTCAAAATCCACATCTTTAATATTTATTCCAACACATTCGCTAACTCTTATTCCTGTTCCCAAAAACAAACTTAATAAAGCAACATCTCTTGTTTTTGTATGCTTATTAAAAGCCTGTTGCATTTTTGTTAAATGAGCAGGTGAGTCTGCTTCATTTATTAGTTTAGCAACTTCATCAACCTCAAGTCTTATTATTTCTTTTGTATGAATTTTTGGAGTGTCAACTTTTGAAGCAACATCAAGATTAATGTTGTCATGTTTAAAATTATATTTAAAAAAGCTTTTTACTGTTGAAATCTTTCTTGCTTTTCCTTTTTCTCCATTATGATAGGATTTTCCTTTATATTCGTAGTAAGATAAATAACTTAAAAAGTATTCAATATCTTTTGATTTTAAAGAATTCAAGTCATTGAATGTAATTGATTTTGCTGTTTTGTGAAATATATGATTTGATAAAAAATCAAAAAATATTACTAAGTCTCTTGCATAATTTAATCTGGTTAAAGGAGAAGTGTAATTTTCAATATTCAAAATGAAGTCAAAGCAATAACTAGGTAAATTTTCTAAATTTTTACTTATGCCTTTTAAACATTTTTTATTTAAATCTACTAAATAATCACTCATGTATTAATTGTAACAGCATTATTTAAATAAATCAATAAAAAAACAATTTGATATTAAACTTTAATTGTGCTATTCTAAAATTATGAAAAGTAAAATATTTAAAATAGATTCTCAGTATATAGATGAATTTGCCAAGCCTATTAATCCAAATTTTGTCAATGAAGTTTTTTTGCAAATGACGCAAAAACTTAGCGACGCTCTTGATGAAATTAAAAATAAGTCTACATTAATAAACAGCTATTCATTTAAATTGGTAAACGAATGTTCAATGGGAACAGAAGTTCAAAGTTCCACATTAGATATTTTTTTAAATATAAAATCTCCACAGTTAGAGTTTAGCGTTATAGATGTAAAAAAAAATTTTTTTAAAAAATTTTTTAACAGAATTAAACTAGCAATATATCAAATTAAAATGGAAAGGCTGTCAAAAAAGAAAAAGAACAAAAAGACAAAAAAAGAAAGCAAAGATTCTCAAATTGATTTTGCAAACATAAATAAAAATTATGATCTAGTAAAATTTAAAAGAGATTTTATAAAAATCTTAGTTAAATATTTTACAGAAAAAACAACACTTTATGAAAATTATTATGGTTTAAGTATTTTATCTAAAGAAGAATTGGGTTTAAATGCAAATATATATATAATAATGGATAACGGAAAAAATTATAAAATATTTAACTCAAATTCATATAAGTATACCATAGTTGATTTTGGACAAAGATTTTCAAATTTTGAAATTAAAAATTATGAAACTAACTATATGTATCAAAAAATAGTAAGGATTTTTAATTCAATGTTTGCAAACTATATTGGTTATGTGCCAAATCAAATATTTGTTGAAAGTATGTTTTATAATTGTCCAACAAATTTATTTAATGGAGAAACTTTAAAAGATTGTTTTTTAAAAATCATTAACTTTATAAATATTAAATTATACTTGCAAAATTTTACTTCAATAACAAATGAAAAAATAAACATATCAAAAGATATATTGGCTAAAATAAATTATTACGATTTTAATAAATTTTTCAAAATTTTACAAGAAGCGTTGTAAATGCATGTTTTTTGCTCTAACTATTCGCAAAAGTTGTCTTTTGCGAATAGTTCGAAAAATTTAAAAAATGAATTTTGCATATTCTCCCTATTAAATATAAACAAAATGTACTAAAATAATTCTAAAACAAACGACCAGCCTTTTATGCCCTTTTGTAAATTTTTATAATTTGGAAGAATTTTTTGTATTTCTCTATAAAAGTTTTTTGAGTGATTAAGATGTTTAGTATGAGACAGTTCGTGTATGCATATGTAATCAATATACTCTTTTGGCAAGCAAAGCATTTTAAAATTTAACCTTATGTTATGATTGTTGTCACAACTGCCCCATTTCTTTTTCGCTGATATTGTTGTAATGGTTTTATAACTAAATTGATATATTTTTGCTAGACTTTCAATTCTTTTTACAATATATTCACTTTTAGAAATAAGCCAATTTTTTAATGTTGTTTTAATATCGTTTCTTATTATTTTTAATTGGTTATTCCCTATTATTAAAAATTTTTCCTCCTTTTTAATTTCTAATGATTGTCCTAAAATAAATATCTTTTTATATAAGTAATAATCTTTATAAACTTTTTTTGTTCCCAACAAATTTTGTTGAGTTTTAATAATCCATTGTTTCTTTGCTTCTAAAATTCGACTAACGTTGTTATTTGAAAAATTTTTGGGACAAAGAATTATAACATTTCCATTTTCATCTATTTTAATTGTTATGCTCTTGCGTTGACTTCTTTTTACTGTAATTTCCATGAATAAATAATACTATATTTTGAGTATTATGCAAAATGTTTTTAGGTACTATGCAAATACATAATACCCCGAAAAACATTGACATTTTGGAGCTTTGGTATTATACTTTAGTTAATAAATTTATACATTAAAAAGGAAGAAAAAATGCCTAAAGAAGAAATTCCTCGTGGACAATTATCAAATATTATTTTATCCACATTGATAGAAAATGATAAATATGGATATGAAATTATTGACAATTTAAAAAAGCGCACGAATGGAAATTTAAATATTAAACAACCTAGTTTGTACAGCTGTTTAAGAAGAATGGAAGAACAAGGACTTATCTCCTCATATTGGCGAGATAGCGAAATTGGAGGCAGAAGACATTATTACAGCATAACGGATTATGGAAAAAAATATGCAGAAAAATGGCAGACTGATATTAATGTTTTTTCTGGCAATAACAACAGCCATTTTGAAGAAAGAAATGTAAGTTCAAAAAGTGAAAATAATGAAAATTTAAAAACCTCAACAATTTTACAACAAGAAAATTTGTTTAGTTTAAATAATAATAACGAAGAAAAGAAAGAAGTTAAAAATGATATTAATAGTCACTCTTTTGTTCAATTTGACCTATTCACCTCACCTTCTTTAATTAGCGAACCATCAAGTGAACTTTTTGATTCTATTAAGCAATTACGTGAAAGTGCAAATAATCAACCATCATTAACGAATGAGAGTGCTATAACAAACTTAAGAAATAAAAGCCAAGAAGATATTAAAACTTATTATGAAGCTCCAAGTAAAGAGATAAATGAAAATAAAAACAATAGCTCAATTAAAAAAGATTTTTACGAATTGGCAAAAAATCAAAAAAGTTTTGTTTCGGCTTTGAAGGACAATAAGATAGACGATGATATAGAGCAAGTATTTGGTGAACATTCAGTAGAAAATTTATTAAACAAATCTGAAATAAAATTTAATAGTTTATCAAATAATCAAAATATTAATATTTATAATAATGATGATGGGAACAAAGATTGTGATAAATTAAACAATTTAAACATTAGTGAATTAAACCATAATTATGATAACAATATAACCAATCACAATATTGAAAATTACACGAAAAATAAAGATACAATCGTAGAAGAAAAACCAACTATTTATCAAACTACTAACAAAGACGAATATTATAATTTTGACACTGACAAAGATGAACAAATTGATTTTATTGACTTAACTGAAAATGCAAATTTAGATAAAAGCGAATTTTTAGTATCTAGCGAACAGACTGAAAATACAACAAGTGAAGCTTTAAATAAAAATCAAGAGAAAAATAAAGATTTTAATATAAGTGCTACTACTGACGCAAATCAAAATATTTTAAATGATAATGTGATAACTGAACAACAAAATAAAATCATTGAACAAAATAATTTAACCAAAAAAGACGATGCAGTTTTGATAACTGACAAACCCGATTTCACTTCCATACCAAAAGTAAAAAAAATAGCACCTGCTCGTTTTGAAAGTTATGCGAAAAACTACAATAATAATATTTCAAATGTTATAGCAAATAAAATTGCAGAAAACAAAATGGAAAATGATTTGCAACATGATTCACAAAAATATGAACAAAACTCTAATAAAATTGTTCAAAATTACAATGATTTAACCACATTAAAAAAATATTACAATTCTTATGATATTAAATTTGAAATATATAAAAAGCAAAATAATTTAAAAAATGGTAATTATATTAAAGTTAATAAAATGAATCTTTTATCTTCTATTATAATTTTATCTTTAATTATAATTGAAAGCCTTATATTTTTTTGCACATATAAAAACATTCAATCATCATGGAACTGGTTTTATTTAATTTTTCCGATAATTGCTGTTGGTTTATGCAGTTATTTTATTATTAAGTATTTTATAAGCAAAAACGCTGTTATTAATAAATCAAATATTTATAATGGTAGCATAATATACTCAATAATTATTTTTATTGTTTTAATTATGTCCACTTTTTCCATAAATCTATTATGTGGTATGGAATTAAATAGTTATACACAATACGTTACTACATTTATATATCCATGTTGTTGCTTTTTAAATTATCCTATTTTTAAAGCAATAAACTTAGTTTTGGCAAAAACAAAATTTGTAATTAAATAACATTAAATAAAAAATCACCAGCTTAGCTGGTGGTTTTTATTTTGCAAATTCTGCAAATCTACTTTCTCTAATGACATTCACTTTTATTTGACCAGGATATTCTAATTCGCTTTCTATTCTTTTAGCAATATCTTTTGCCAAGAACATTGCATCTGTATCGTTTATTTCTTCAGGTTTAACTATTATTCTTACTTCCCTTCCAGCCTGAACAGCAAAAGATTTTTCAACACCTTTAAAAGAATTTGAAATTTCTTCAAGCTTTTCTAAACGCTTTACATAAGCGTCAAGAGTTTCCCTTCTAGCTCCTGGTCTTGAACTTGAAATTGCATCTGCAACTTGAACCAACACTGCTTCCACGCTTTTAAATTCAACATTAAAATGATGCGCTTCTATGCAGTGAATAACCTCAGAAGATTCCTTATATTTTTTTGCAAGGTCAACACCTATTGAGACATGAGTTCCTTCAACCTCATGGTCTAAAGCTTTGCCAATATCGTGCAACAAGCCACCCCTTTTGGCAATTTTAATGTCTGCACCAATTTCACTTGCAAGTAATCCTGCAATATAACATGTTTCCAAACTGTGCTTTAAACAATTTTGACCATAACTTGTCCTATACTTAAGTTTTCCTAAAATTTTAACTAATTCAGGATGCATTCCATATATTCCAGCTTCATCTACTGCTTGTTCACCTGCTTGCTTTATAGATTGGTCAACATCTTTTTGAACTTTTTGAACTATTTCTTCAATTCTTGTAGGATGTATTCTTCCGTCTAAAATTAATTTTTCCAAAGCTAGTCTAGCAACTTCCCTTCTTATTGGATCAAAGCATGATATTGTTATTGTTTCAGGTGTATCATCTACAATTAAATCAACACCAGTGACGTTTTCAATTGCGCGAATATTTCTTCCTTCTCTGCCAATTATTCGACCTTTCATTTCGTCGTTTGGAATTGTAACAGCGCTAACTGTAACTTCACTTGTCATATCTGTTGCACATTTTTGAATAGCTAAACTAATTATGTTTTGTGCTTTCTTATTTGCTTCTTCAGTGGCGTTGTCCTCAATTGTTTTTATAGTTTTTGCAACTTCTTTTCTGGCATCGTCTACCATTGAATTCATAAGAATTTGCTTTGCTTCTTCTTTTTTTAATGTTGCAACTTTTTCAAGTTCTGAAATCATATTTTGCTTAATTTGTTCTTGATATTCTAAAATTTCGTTTACTTTATTATTCTTTTCTTCAATTAATTTTTTTTGATTATCTAATTCTTCTTGTTTTTTATCTAAATTTAAATCTTTTTTATCAATAAAATCTTCTTTTTGCGTTAACCTATCTTCTGTTTTTTGAAGTTCTATTCTTCTGTCTTTAACTTCTTTATCAAAGTCTTGTCTAAGTTTATGAATTTCTTCTTTTGCTTCCAAAATTGCTTCTTTTTTAACGGTTTTGGCCTCAGCATATGCTTCTTCCAAAATTTTTACTGCATTTGCTTTACCTTTTGCCATTTTTTTTGTGTTTATAAAATATGTGCCAAAATATCCTATTACTAAACCAGTTACCAAAGCACCTATACCGATAAAAACAGAGGCAATTACATTACTTGCACAAAGTGCACTAAACATATTGCTCATTTATTACCTCTTTAAAAATTTACTTTATATTTATGTTCGACTAAAACATCGTAAAATTTAATTTACAATTATAAGTTTAGTTTACTTTGAAAATAATGTCAATCAATTTTTATAATTCAATTATTTGTATATTTTGCAGTGCTAAATTAATTAACTCTTCTGCATTTATTTTCGATTCTTCATTTTCTGCTTTTTTTATTGTTGGCTTTATAACTGGATTTTTAGGCAAAAATACGGTACAACAATCTTCATATGGCAAAATAGATGTTTCATATGTCCCAATTTTTCTAGAAATGTTAATTATATCTTTTTTATCAAATGCAATAAGTGGTCTAAATATAGGAACGTTTGTTTGAGAAAAATTAGTTACGGTTATGCTTTCAACAGTTTGGCTTGCAACTTGTCCCAAATTTTCTCCGGTAATAATAGCTTTGCAGTTTGATTGATTTGCTACTTTTGCTGCAATTTTCATCATAATTCTTCTCATTATAGTTATCATGAATTCCGGAGCACAATGTTTGTGAATTTCTTCTTGTATTTTTGTAAAAGGACACATGTAAAGCTTTATATTTCCACAATAATTAGTCATTATTTTAGCCAATTTTATAACCTTTTGTTTTGCAAGCTCACTGGTATAAGGAAAACTATGAAAATGTATCGCTTCTATTGCCATTCCTCTTTTAGACATCATATAGCCAGCAACAGGACTGTCTATTCCCCCAGAAAGCAATAAAAGCCCCTTTCCTGCTGTTTTTAAAGGCATACCACCCTCACATTCTATTTTATCAGTTAAAATATACGTCAAGCCATTTTCTCTAATGTCAACTGTTATTTCTTTATCAAAGTTCTTTAAATTTACTTTTAAATTTGGATTATTGTTTAAAATCAAGCCACCCAATTCTTTTTCAAAGGCGTTAGATTTAATTGGAAATGTTTTGTCGGCTCTGTTTACGCTTACTCTAAAAGATTTGCAATCAAATTTTAATGATTTTATTATGTTTTTAATTTCATCAATGTCTGTTTCGATTTCCGTGGCAACAGACAAAGATACCAAACCAAAAACCTTTTGTAATTTTTCAATAATTAACGATTCATCCATTTCGTCATAATCACTTACAATATATCTTCCTGTTACTTTATAGAACTTACATTTAAATTGCATTAAAGAAGTTTTAATGTTTGACATTAAAACTTTTTCAAAGTATCCTCTATTTTTTCCTTTTAAATATAATTCTCCAAATCTTAGTAAAATAACTCTTTTCATTGCTACCTCAATTTATCTATTAGGTTATAATATGTTTCTTTTAAAATTTTAGACGCTTCTATTACTTCGTGTTCTGTGTTGTTTTTAGAAAAACTAATTCTAACACTTCCAACAATATCATTTGGTGAGATATTCATGGATAAAAGCACTCTGTTACCAGATTTCTTAGATGAACAAGCGCTTCCGGTACTAATGTATATTTTATGTTCTTCCAGCATATGGACAAGTGTTTCACCTTTTACGCCTTTAAATGAAAGACTTAAAATATATGGGGAATTTTCATCGCCAGAATTATTTTTATAGGGCAAATCATTTAAATTACTTAAAAATATTTTTTTTAAAAAACTTACATATTCAAAATTTTTATCAATATCTCCAACGTCTTGTATTGCAGTTTTAAATGCCATAATAGCAGGAACATTCTCTGTTCCAGAACGAATGTTTTGTTCTTGTCCTCCTCCAAAAATTATAGGCTTTAAAAACAAGTTATTTTTAACAAATAAAGCAGCAACACCTTTTGGGCCATTTATTTTATGAGCGCTAATTGTATATAAATCAACACCAAAGTAATCAAGATTAACTTTTATTTTTGTAAAGGCTTGTACACCATCAACATGTAAAATGGCTTTTGGACATTTCCTTTTTCGAATTTCATTTATTTTTTTTAAATCGTTAATTGCTCCAGTTTCGTTTGATACATGCATAATACTAATTAGGTTTGTATTTTCGTCCAATATTTCTTCAAGCGCTTCGTAATCAATTTGTCCGTTTGATTGTAATGGACAAAATTCTACATTAAAACCTCTGTTTTGTAACTCTATGCCAATATTGTAAACAGAAGGATGTTCGGCTTTAGATAAAACTATTTTTTTAAAATATGATTTTAGACATCCAAATATTGCTAAATTATTTGCTTCAGTTGCAGATGAAGTAAAAATTATATTCCCATTAAGTGTGTGTAAAGCGTGTTTAATTGTTTCTTTTGCTTCTTCTATATCATTTTTAACAGCCACTGCAACATCGTAAATTCCAGAAGGATTGTAAAATTGTTCGCTTGCATATAAATTATATACATCTAATGCTTTTTTTGACATCGGAGTAGTTGCAGCATTGTCTAAGTATATCATCTTAAGTCTGCTCCTAACTTATACTTTAAATCTTTTAAAATTTTATTAACAGTTTGGTTTATTTCTTCATCCGTTAATGTTTTTTCATAACTTACTAATTTAAAGCTAAATGCAACACTTTTTTTATTGGAACCTAAACTTTCATTCCTGTAAATATCAAATACTTTTGAACTATAATATAATTTTCCACAAGATTTTTTTACACTTTCAAGAATTTGTCCCACGGTAATATTTTCATCGCAAATAATTGCCAAATCTCTTTCTACATATGGGTATTTTGAAATCATCTTTACGGAATGAGATTTTGGTTTTAACATAAGTAATTTGTCAATATTAATTTCTGCGTAAAAAGTTTTTGTTGGCAATTCAAAATTTTTTGAAACTTTTGGATGAATTTGTCCAAAAGAACACAAAACATCATTATTATCTTCATTAATTACATCAGCACTTATTCCTGGATGCAAATAACTTAATGATGAATAAACTAACTTATAACTTAAATTAAAATCTCTTAATATATTTTCAATAATACCTTTAAAAGTGTAAAAATTATCTTTTTGATTGGTTGAGCAAATAGACATCATATTAACTTCATTTGGCAATTCATTCAATGGCAATGATTTTGGCAAGTATATTCTTCCGGCTTCAAAAATTTTAAATTCTGTGTTTTTGTGTGCAATATTTTTACTGGCAGTGGCTAAAATTGCATTAGCCATTGTAGTTCTTAAATAACTTATATCTTCGCTGATAGGATTTTCTATTTTTATCATGTTGTACAGATTTGATGACTTGGATATTAATAATTTGTCTAAAACATCATGGTTACATAGAGAAAAATTTACAGTTTCGTAATATCCATAATCGCACAGCATGTGTTTTATTTTTCGTTCATAAAGCAGTACGCTGTCATGTTCTCCAATAGTTATTGATGCGTTGCACAACGGTGCCGTATTAAAATTATCATAAACATCATATCCGTACATTCTTATTATTTCTTCTGCTATGTCAGCATCATTTTCAATATCAGTTCTATATACAGGTATTTCGCACTTTAAAGCATCGCCGTCTAATTCAGTTTTAATTGTCAAATTGTTTAAAATATTTAAAATTGTATCAGATTCGATTTTAAAACCTAAAATTTTAAAGATATTTTTTAAAGAAAAATTTAAACTTTTTTTCTTTGGAGCTTTCTTGGCTGTATCTATAATTCCACTAACAATTTCTCCCGCTTTTAATGTGTATACAAGATTTAAAGCTCTTTTCATTCCAATTTCAGGAGACCCAAGGTCTACACCTTTTTCAAATCTGGCAGTTGAATCCGTTCTTACGCCTATTTTCCTACTTGTTTTTCTTATTATTGACCTTTCAAAACATGCGCACTCAAAAACTGCTGTTTCAGTTAATTCATTAACACAACTATTTAATCCACCAATTATTCCAGCAATAACAACAGGTTTGTTTTTGTCGCAAATTAAAAGTGTGTTTTCATCGACTTCATAAGTATTTTGATTTAATACTTTTATGCTTTCGCCTTTTGCCCCAACTCTAACTATTATTTGTTTTCCATCCAAAAATTTTTGATCAAAGGCATGCATCGGCTGACCATATTCAACCAAAACATAATTTGTTATATCAACGATGTTATTTATTGGTTTAATGTCAACACTTACTAATCTTGCTCTAAGCCATTTTGGAGATTTTTGTATTTTTATGTTTTTAATAACAGTAGCCATGTACCTTGGGCATAATGTTTCATTCAAAACATTAACGGATACATAATTAGTAACATCATCATGCTTGCATGTTTCATAAATTAATTTTTGTTCCTTTAATGGTTTGTTTAAAAGTGCACTAATTTCTCTAGCTATACCAATTATGCTCATACAGTCAGGTCTGTTTGCAGTTACATTTATATCAAATATAACATCATTCATTAATAGTGCATCACTTATATTTTGACCTACAACTGCATCATTGTCTAATATCATAATTCCATCTTTTTCGCCGTCATAGTCTGTTACACCCAATTCTTCAACAGAACAAAACATCCCAAAAGAATCAACGCCTCTAAGCTTTGAATTTTCTATGTGTATACCATTAGCTAAATTTGCACCTGCCAACGAAACAGGAACTAAATCGTTTACTTTAATATTCTTTGCCGCTGTTACAATTTGCGTTATTTTTGTGCCTATATCAACTTTGCATACAACAAGTCTTTCTGCATTTGGATGTTTATTTATTTCTAAAATTTTACCAACGACAACATTTTTTAAATATTTGTCTTGATATATTATTTCTTCAACTTCATTTCCAGAATTTGTTAATAATTGCGCCAATTTTTCTGGTGCAACATCAATATCAACAAAATCTCTTAACCAATTTAATGTTACTTTCATTTATTTTTTTATCCTCACTTTAATTGTTCTAAAAATTTCATATCATTTTCAAACATCATTCTAAGATCTGGTATTTTATTTACAACCATTGCAAGCCTATCCACTCCGGGACCAAAAGCAAAGCCGGTGTATTTTTTACTGTCTATTCCACTCATTTCAAGCACTTTAGGATTCACCATTCCAGCACCTAAAAGTTCCATAAAGCCTGTTCCTTTGCATAACTTACAACCTTTTCCCCCGCATGACGGACATGTTGCATCAACTTCAACGCTTGGCTCAGTAAATGGGAAATAAGATGGTCTAAATCGTATTTTCGTGCCTTCACCAAATAGCATGGATAAAAGCTTAGTTAACATTGATTTTAAATCAATTAAAGAAATGTTTTCATCGACTACAAGTCCTTCAAATTGATGAAAAACCGGACTGTGGGTTGCATCGCTATCTGCCCTATATGTTCTACCAGGACTCACAACTTTAAAAGGTGGTTTTAATTTTTCCATAGCTCTTACTTGTACAGAAGAAGTCTGCGACCTTAAAAGTATGTTGTCGTTTATAAAGAATGTGTCTTGCATATCTCTTGCTGGATGGTCTTTAGGTACATTTAATGCTTCAAAATTGTAATAATCATACTCCACTTCTGGACCAGTAAGAACTTTAAATCCCATTTCTACACAACAATCTATTAACTTGTCAAAAACTTTATATAATGGATGTATTTCGCCTTTTTCTACTGTTTGCGATGGCTCAGTAATGTCGATTTTTTCATTTTTTAATTTTTCATTTAATTCAGTTTCTTCAAGTGAAGATTGCAATTCTTCAATTTTAGAAATAACAACATCCCTGGCGTTGTTAATTAGTTGACCAACTTTTGGACGATTTTCCTTCGGTACATCTTTCATCGCTTTTAAAAATGATGTAAGTTCTCCTTGTTTACCCAATAATTTTATTCTTACATCACTTAGTTCTTTAAGGCTTTTGCAATTATCAATTTCAAACATCGCCTCTTTTAAAAATCTTTCAATTTTTTCTTCCATTTATTCTCCTTTACAAAAAAAACTTTGCAAATTTTAGGGCGAAAAAATTCCGCGGTACCACCTAAATTATGCAAAGCACACTCGTTTAATCTATAACGGGATTTCCCGACCAATCTTACTTATTGCTGTTCAGCTGGCAACTAGAAAGGGAATTCACTACAATATTCAAAGAAAATTTTTCAGCCACGAATTTTCATCTCTGCTTGAATTTAGAATAGTTACTAGTCTTTCATCATAGTCTTTCAAAACAAATAAAAGATATCATATAAAAAAAATATTGTCAAATATTTTGCATATTAAAAAAAATATTATAAACTTACTATCATGGATACTCAATACAAAAACATAATTGTTAAATCTCCAAAACAAAAACAAACAATATATTCGTATTTAAAAATGAATAATTACAGCGAAAATTTTTTAAAAAATTTAAGGAAAGAATTTGGTTTTATTTTACTTAACGGAGAAAAATGTTTTATTAATGAAATAGTAAACGATGGTGATACAATTTCAATAAATTTAAATCCAAACACAAAAACGAGTGTTTATTCTTGCATAATACCTCTAGATGTTGTATACGAAGATGATGAAGTTTTGGTGGTTAACAAGCCAAGCATGATGGCTACAATGCCATCGAAATCACATTTTAAATTTAATTTATGTGGTGCCATTATGGGTTATATGGAAAAAAAGGATTCTAATTTTGTTGTTAGAATAATCAATAGACTAGACAAGGAAGCATGTGGAATGGTTCTTGTTGCAAAAAATAGTTTATCTGCCAATTTTTTAAATCAGAATGGAAACGTAGATAAAACTTATTATGCTTTATGCGAGGGAACTTTTAATGATGATAAAATAAAAATAGAAAAAAGCATAGAAACATTAAAAAATATAAATGGTATAAACTTAAATAAAAGAGCCACATCAATAAGTGGCAAAAGTGCTAAAACTTATGTAAATTTAATTAAAAATTATAGCAATTATAGTTTAATAAAAATCAATTTAGAGCATGGAAGAACTCACCAAATTAGAGTACACTTATCAAGCATTGGTCATCCCCTTTTGGGTGATAGCTTATATGGAGAAAAAAGTGAATTTATATCTCATACAGCATTGTGTTGCAAAGAAATGTCTTTTGTTCACCCAGCAACAAGGCAACGAATATCACTTGAAATACCTTTTCCAGAGGATTTTATAAAATTAATTTCCAGGAATTAAGTTAAGCATATCGTCAATACTTGAAGAGTTTAAATATGTATCGGGAATTTTACCTACTATTATGCTTTCAGCAATCATAACTTCTGTTGTTGTTTGTACTGTTTGGTTTGCTGTTGGCAGTATGACAGAAACGTTTGTTGTTATTGTTAAATATATTTTATGGTTGGTTTGATTTATTCCAGCATCAATAAACTTTGAACTAAATTTACAATATATGCTTCCAATGGGTAATAATTTAACATTTATATTTGGACCTCTGCCAACAAAAATTGGCATGCCAGTAAAAGTACCTAACGGGATGTCTATTCCTTTAGCTCCCAAATTTTCTAGTTTTGCTTGAGCGTTTTTAGATAATTCTCTTGCAAGTATGTTAATTTGAAGTGTGTTTGTGGTAATGTATGAAACATTTCCCTGTTCATCTCTTGCAATCATTACTAATGTGTCATATATTGATGTTTCATTTATTGTTTCGTATATGGCTTGTTCAACAGCCTGCTGGGACAAGGAGCGAGTTTTAGCTTCGCTTGATTCAATTATAACAGGATTTACAACATTATTTAAATATACAAATACAACTATAATAAAAAGCGTTAATGAGCAAATAGTCAAAGCTATTTTATATCTTAAAGGCATAAATAATTTTCGTTTTTTACACAAGTTGCTCATGTTATTATATATGCAAAATATATAAACAAATTGCTAAAACTTTTTTGTTTTTGCTTTAAATATTATACCAAATATAAATGCAAAAAATACTGCTGCAGCAATTCCTCCTGCAGTTGCTTCAAGTCCACCAGTAAATATACCCAAAACACCTTTAGATTTTACTGCATTTATTGCACCCTTTGCCAAAGATGCGCCAAATCCAATAATTGGCACATTAATTCCAGCTTTGCAAAATGAACTTATAGGATCAAAAATGCCTAAGGCAACAAGTACAACACCTAAAAGTTCAAATGTAACTAAAATTCTTGCAGATGTCATTTTTGTTTTTATTATTAATATTTGCCCAATAAAACAAACAACTCCACCGGTTAAAAAAACAATTAAGTATACAAACCATTCATTCATATTATTCCCCCTCAATTACAACTGCATGCGCAATTCCTGGAATACTTTCACCCTGCTGAGAACTCGTTGTGCTTAAAAGTGCGCCTGTAGCCATAAACAATACTTTTTTATATTCACCTTTTTTTATTTTATCTAAAATAATAGAATTGAAAACGGTTGCGCTACAACCACATCCACTTCCGCCCATTAGGACATTTTGATTTCTTTTAAATATTATTTGCCCACAATCTTTATAATTTAGCCCTAATTTATAACCATGGTCTTCCATTAAGTCTATTAAAATTTCACTTCCTAATTTCCCCAAATCTCCCGACAAAATCAAATCATAATCTTCCGGCTTTGTATTTGTGTCCTTAAAATGTGCTATTAAAGTATTCATTGCTGCAGGTGCCATTGCTGCTCCCATATTGTTAACATCATTAATTCCATAGTCGGTAACTTTGCCAAATGTAGCACAAGTTATTCTTGGACCATGACCTTTACATGACAAAATTGTTGACCCCGACCCGGTTACCGTCCATTGTGACGTTGGAGGTCTTTGATTTCCTAATTCAAGAGGAAATCTAAATTGTCTTTCGGCTGTTGAAAAATGACTTGATGTTGCACATGCAACAGTATCAAAAAGTTCACCATCAACTAAACAGGCACCAAGAGCTAAACTTTCTGCCATGGTTGAACAAGCTCCAAACACTCCTACATATGGAATATCAAATGACCTTGCTGCGTAACTGGAGCTTATAATTTGATTTAGCAAATCACCAGACAAAAACAGTTTCACGTCGCCAAATTTTATTCCAGCATTTTCAACAGCACCTCTAAGTGATTGTTCAATCATTGTTCTTTCTGCTTTTTCATATGTTTTTTGTCCAAATAAATCATCGTCTTCTATTTTGCTAAAATAATCTCTTAAAGGTCCCTTACCCTCTTTAGGTCCAACAATAGAATAGTTACCTATTATTATTGGCTTATTTTTAAAAAAAACAGTTTGATTTCCTCGCTTTCTCTCCATATAACTCCTAGAAATTTTGTAATTATATCATAAACATAAAAGTTTGTTTGATATAAATAATTATTGCCCTATGTGTTTCAAATAAACATAATGTTAAAAATTAAATATAATAAAAACAAAAAACATATGTGAACAAAATGCCACATATGTTAAAATTAAAATATCATTTAATTTGTTTTAAATTTTATAAAAATTTGAAATTTTAAATAAGATTTTTTATATCTTCGTATATTTTATCAACTTTTTCTTTTTCGCCTTCAACAGCCACAACAAAAGTTTTTTTGGGTTTTTGGTAATCGTCAAGCTCAAATTTAACTCCATCTTTTTCATACACAGTTCTTGTTCTTATTAAGGTGTTGTCTTTTTTGTAATTTAAAAATTCCAAAATAGAATAAACTGCATCATCATCAAAAAAATTTAATTCCTTAGATTCTCTCCGTTCAATTAAAACATCATTAGTTAACAAATCGTCTTTAAAATCAAGAGTTTTAACAGTTTTGTTTAAATTTTTATTTATGGTTATTCTTGCCATTGTTTTATTAGTATTTCTATAAATTACTCTTACTTGTTCATTCCTATCTTTCATAGTATATTTGTTGTTTTGGCAATAAATTATGTAAGGTTGCAAACTTTTAACTTCAAAACTATATTCATATTCTTTCATAAAATAACCTTTTAATATAATTAAAAAAATTTATGATTTATAATGAATTTATATCATTATATAAATTCTGTCAACAATTTTTAATAAATAACCTTTCTTATAAAATTTATTAACTATAATTATTTTTTTATAATATAACTAAAGTAAAGTGTAAACATTGTAATTTATATTAAAGCTAAAATATACTTATTTTATAACATGTTTAAAAATTAAATAAATAAAAATTATTTTAATAATTTGTAAAATATTTAAAATATTAAATTATTGAGATTTTAAATAGTAACATATTAAATAAACAAATATATAAGTCCTACAATCATGCTTGCAACCGTTCCACAAACAATAACCGGTCCAGCAATGATGAACATTTTGGCACACATACCAAATATAATGCCTTCGTTTTTAAACTCCAAAGCGGGACTTGTTATTGAATTTGAAAAACCTGTGATTGGAACTATAGTTCCTGCTCCGGCAAAAGCGCCTAATTTATCAAAAACCCCTATTCCAGTTAAAAAAGATGCTAAAAATATTAAAAATATTAAAGTGAATGCCCAAGCGCTTTGTGTTGACATATTTGGAAATGAATAAAGAAGGATATCATTAAATAATTGTCCTAAAGTGCAAATTAAACCTCCAACCCAAAAAGAATTAAATAAACTTGGCCATGCGTGAGTTTTTGCTATTTTTGCTTCTACATAAGAATTGTATCTTTGATTCCTTACTTTGTCTTCCATTTTGCCTCCAAATTGTTTATTTCCATTTTTGTTTTTATTAAACAACATACATAAAAATATTATGTTTGCAAAAAATAAAAGTAGGAGGAATAATGAAAAAATTATTAATTTTAGTATTAATATTGTGTTCTTTCTGTTTAATTGCATGTCAAGATTCTAGTCAAAAAACCTTAAATAGCATAAAAGAAACTAGTTTAAAAATACAAAATTATGTATCGAGCATAAATTCTGAATATGACGGTTTTAATAATAATTTTGTAAAAGGTACTATCTCAAAACATCAAATAGTTGACTACAAAAATAATGAAAAAAATATAAATGAAGGCACGGGATACGATGGAGCAACTTTTACAAGTTTATATGCAAATGACATTGACATTAATAATATGCCAAATAAATTTGCTCAAATTTCTCAAGAAGCATATTATTATGACAACAACGTAAAAACACTCTACTCGTATATAAATTTAAAATCAAATAACATTATTAATCTTTGTGAAAAATATGACGAAGAAAATATAGTTTTTGATAAAAATATAAATAATAAATTACTTGATATTTGTAGTAAATTATTACTCAGCTTAAATCAATTAGAATTAAAAAAAGATGATATAATTTTAACAAATGAAAAAGTAGTTAAAAATTATCAAGAAAGCGATACAATGTCAGATTCATTTTACAATGCAATGTGTGATTATGTGGCATGTTTGCAAAATGAAAATAGACATTTAAATAATATTAATTATAATTTGGATGAACTTGATTTCATTTTAAATGAAAATCTTAAACAAAGTAATAATACAAAAAAAACATGGTCAAATATAGATACTTATAAAAATGCAAATTTGCCAAATAAAAAAGTTAATAACAACAAGTCGCAAAAAGACTATAATTCATATCCGGCAAATCCTTATTATAATTATGGGCAAGGAACATCAAATCCATTTTATAGAAATGGCATGAATAATCCGTACTTCAGAAATCCTTATTGGGGTGGCAATTATGGCTATGGATACTATAGTGGTGGCTTTGGTTATTCTCCATATTCAAATTACAATCCTTACATGCCAAACATTGATACTTTTGGAAGTTATTCAAATGTTGATACTTATATGACAATTCCAGAAAATAACGATAATCAATTAAGTGATGATTGTGAAACCAATTTTACATGCCCTTATTGTCATAAAAAAATATGCATACCTAACGCTGAGAATAAAGTTAACAATGAAGTAGAAAATGAAAAAATAAACGTAACAAAACCAAATGTTCCACCTAAAATTGAAAGATTATAACTAGCAAATAAAAAAATCCTACATTTGTAGGATTTTTTGGTGGGCAGGGATGGATTCGAACCATCGAAGGCGAAGCCGACGGATTTACAGTC
>ERZ1643251.54-NODE-54-length-201305-cov-29.370812_pt1 | contig 201305 bp, 189 predicted proteins | sample MGYA00579261_ERZ1643251 | MGnify/ENA primary metagenome ERZ1643251 (study PRJEB29033, sample SAMEA4952267) | chicken gut metagenome | biome: Broiler Chicken; feature: Gastrointestinal Tract; material: Caecum | place: Ireland | collected 2018 | study: Broiler... | reverse complement strand
AATGCGGAATACCGCCATGTTGGATACCTCCTTCCTTCGGTTTTGAAAAGTGTTCATTTCGGTGGTTTTGCGCCCCTGTACCGCCGCCCGGCCTCCCATGAGGGAAAGGATATGGGCGGCTTCGTTTGCGCCGCCCACAGACGAAAAATCAGGGAATTTCCCACCCGTTTTCATACAGTTTTGAGTGCCCCCGGCAGGGCATAAAAAAACGCCACAGGTTTGTGTTACCTATGGCGTTGCCCCGGCAGATGGCCGGTCTGTATTCAGTTGTATGGTCAAGGGGAGCAGGCCCCGATTGACAGGCTCTGTACCCATATCTCGGCATTTCGTGGTCTTTCAGCGTGTCAAGGCTCACTCAACAGTAGTAAAATCGTAGTAAATGAGGTGGTTTTGACCTGTCTGAAATGCCCGTGGATACAGTGTTTTCAAGGGATAATCAGATTTTGGCTTGATTTTTCTCATACAACTTGTCGGGGTTTGTCTTTATCACGGAAAAGTTGTCTGTTTTTCACCGGAGAACAGCAAAAAGGCCCAGAGAACGCCGAAGCATTCTCTGGGCTTTGGGGAGCGATGTTTGATTATACAGACTCGTGGAAGGTCCGCTTGATGACCTCCAACTGCTGCTCCCGGCTCAGGCGGTTGAAGTTCACCGCATAGCCGGACACACGGATGGTGAGGGTGGGGTACTGCTCGGGGTGCTCCATGGCGTCCAGCAACACCTGACGGTCCATGACGTTGACGTTCAGGTGGTGAGCGCCCTGGACAAAGTAGCCGTCCAGGATGGACACCAGGTTGGTGACACGCTCCTGGGCGCTCTTACCCAGGGCATTGGGGACAATGGAGAAGGTGTTGGACACGCCGTCCTGGCACACGCCCCGGTAGGGGATCTTGGCCACGGAGTTGAGGCTGGCCAGAGCGCCGTTCTCGTCCCGGCCGTGCATAGGGTTGGCGCCGGGGGCAAAGGGCTCGCCGGCCTTGCGGCCGTCGGGGGTGGAGCCGGTCTTCTTGCCGTACATCACGTTGCTGGTGATGGTCAGGGCGGAGAGGGTGTGGATGGCGTTGCGGTACAGGGGATGCTTCTTGAGCTCGGCGGAGAAGTAGGCGGCGATCTCCACGGCGATGTCGTCCACCCGGTCGTCGTCGTTGCCGTACTTGGGGAAGTCGCCCTCCACGGCAAAGTCCACGGCGATGCCCTCCTCGTTGCGGATGGGGCGCACCTTGGCAAACTTGATGGCGGACAGGGAGTCGGCGGCAATGGACAGACCCGCCACACCGAAGGCGGCCAGGCGCTCCACCAGGGTGTCGTGGAGGGCCATCTGGCTGGCCTCGTAGGCGTACTTGTCGTGCATGTAGTGGATGATGTTGATGGTGTCCACGTACAACTCAGCCACGTAGGACAGAACCTTCTTGTAGTTGGTGAGCACCTTGGAGTAGCTGAGCACCTGGTCCTCGTCCCGGATGATGCCGGGCACCACGTGGAGGCCCTTCTTCTCGTCCACACCGCCGTTGATGGCGTACAGCAGGCTCTTGGCCAGGTTGGCCCGGGCGCCGAAGAACTGCATCTGCTTGCCCACGGCCATGGCGGACACACAGCAGGAGATGCAGTAGTCGTCCCCGTACAGGGGGCGCATCACGTCGTCGTTCTCGTACTGGATGGAGTCGGTGGCAATGCTCATCTTGGCGCAGTAGTCCTTCCAGGCCTGGGGCAGGTTCTGGCTCCACAGCACGGTGAGGTTGGGCTCGGGAGCGGTGCCCAGGTTGGTGAGGGTGTGGAGGTAGCGGAAACTGTTCTTGGTCACCAGGGTACGGCCGTCAATGCCCATGCCGCCCAGGGACTCGGTGATCCAGGTGGGATCGCCGCCGAACAGCTCGTTGTACTCGGGGGTACGCAGGTGACGCACCAGGCGCAGCTTGATGATGAACTGGTCAATGAGCTCCTGGGCCCCCTGCTCGTCCAGCAGGCCACGGTCCAGGTCCCGCTGGATGTAGATGTCCAGGAAGGTGGCGGTGCGGCCCAGAGAGGTGGCGGCGCCGTTGTTCTCCTTCACGCCCGCCAGGTAGGCCAGGTACAGGTTCTGCACCGCCTCATGGGCGTTCTCGGCGGGGCGGGTGACGTCGCAGCCGTAGCGGCTGGCCATGTGGGTGAACTCCTTGAGGGCCCGAATCTGGGTGCTCACTTCCTCCCGCAGGCGGATGCGCTCCTCGGTCATGGGGCCGTCCAGCATGTCCAGGTCCTTCTGCTTCTCCTCAATGAGGAAATCGGTGCCGTACAGGGGCACCCGGCGGTAGTCGCCCACCAGACGGCCACGGCCGTAGGCATCGGGCAGACCGGTGAGCAGGCCAGCGGTGCGGGCCAGACGGGTGCGCTTGGGGTAGGCGTCAAACACGCCCTCGTTGTGGGTCTTGCGGTAGAGGCTGAAGTGGCGCTCGATCTCGGGGTCCAGTTCATAGCCGTACTCGTGGAGGGCGGACTCGGCCATGCGCATACCGCCGTACAGGTTCACAATGCGCTTGAGGGGGGCGTCGGTCTGGAGGCCCACAATGACCTCGTTCTCCTGATCAATGTAGCCGGGCTCGAAGTTGTCAATGCCGGACACCACATGGGTCTCCACGTCGATGATGCCCTTTTTCAGCTCCTCCACAATGAGGGCGTGGGCCTTCTCCCACACCTTGGCGGTACGGGGGGAGATGGGGGCCAGGAAGCTGTCATCTCCGGTATAGGGGGTGTAGTTCTTCTGAATGAAGTTGCGCACATTCACCAGGTGGCGCCATTCGCCGGTGCGAAAGCCCTCCCAGGCGGTGCAGTTGACATCAATGCTCATGGGAATGTACCTCCTTATCAAATATGGGGAAACGCTCGGTCAAACTTCTCCTGCCACCCAGCCAGAGCGTCCTTGGCCAGGGGCTCCACCCCCTCCAGGGGGTAAGGATATCCCAGGGTGTGGTACTTGTGTACCCCCAGGGTGTGATAGGGCAACAGTTCTACCCGGCGCACATGGCGCAAGGTGGAGACAAAGTCCAACAGCCCTTGCAAATGCTCATCGCCGTCGGTGAGCCCGGGCACCACCACGTGTCGAATCCACAGGGGCACCTCTTGGGCCTGTAATTGGCTGAGAAACGCTCTCCATTCCCCGGTGTCCCGGCCTGTGACCGCCTGGAACCCCTGGGGGGTGTAGTGCTTGATATCCAGAAGCACCAGGTCGGTGTGGGACAAAATCCGCTGATAGTCGCCCAGCCCGCACCCGGCGGTGTCCAGACAGGTGTGAATGCCTTCCTTTTGGCACAGCTCCAGAGCCTGGGCCAAAAACTCCGGCTGCAGCAGCGGCTCGCCGCCGGAAAAGGTGACCCCGCCGGTGGCGCCGTAGTAGGATTTGAACCGGCGCAGCTTGGCCACCAGTTCCTCCGGCGTCATCTCCTTGGCGGCAACGGCGCCACACTCCCAGGTGTCCGGGTTGTGGCAGTACTGGCACCGCAGCCCACACCCCTGGAGAAACACCACGGTGCGAATGCCGGGGCCGTCCACCAGCCCCATGCTCTCCACAGAGTGAATGCGTCCTTTCATTGTGAACTCCCTTCTTTTTCCATTTGTTGGATAAAGAAAAAGACCGACCCACTGGGACCTTTTTCTTGCCCAGACGGTCGGCCGGCTTTCACGATCATACGCCACGTGGTTGATTCCACTTAATACCGCCAGGTGTATGATCACCGTGAGTACAGGCTACTATATCTTGTGTCGTTTGTCAAGCTTCATTTTTATTTCCCATTATTTTTCAATTTCTGGACACTTTTTAAGAACTCCGCAAGGAGTTGTATCGAAGTTGTAAATTCTGCACGCCGACCCTCTGGAGCCGTTGCCATTTCCCCTGTGGCATACTATAATGTGCCATAACAACGACAAGGAGATGTGCCACATGGCAAAACGGTACAAAAGAAAAACTGCCCGCTCCGGTCTGGAGACCGTGGTCAATCTGCTGGCCCTGCTGTTGTTTGCCGTTCTCGGCATCGGCTTTGTGGCCGCGCTCTTCTTCACCCACATGCTCACCCCCCTGCTGTTGGCCCTGATTGCGGCGGCGGTGGTGGTGGCCGTAGTGGTGGTGTTTGCTCTGCGGTTCAGCCGCGGCCCCGCCAAGCGCACGGCGGGCTCCGTGCTGTCTGTGGTGTTCTGCCTGGTGTTCGCCGTGGGCATTGTCTATGCCCGGGTGGGCCTGGACACTCTGGACCGGGTCACCAACCCGGAGGCCCAGACCCTGGCCATGTCCGTGTATGTGCGGGGAGATGATACCCGCAGCATGGACGAGCTGCTCCAGCATCCATTTGGCATGCTCAGCGCCGACCAGACGGACACCCAGGCGGCGGTGAAACAGCTGGACGCCAAGTACAGCGTCACCCTCACCCCCCAGGGCTATCCTGAGGCAACCAAACTGGTGGATGCCCTCAACAACAAGGAAATCGACGCCATTTTGGTCAACCAGAGCCACATGACCGTGCTGGACGACCTGGAGGAGTACAAGGACGTGATGCAGAGTCTGCGCATGGTGGACACCATTCAGGTGCCCCTCCAGGCCAGCGCCGCTCCCCAGCCCACCACCGCTCCCGCCATCCCCCTGGACCAGCCCTTTACGGTATATATCAGCGGCAGCGACTCCCGAAGCAGCGATATCTCCACCTCGGGCAACAGCGATGTGAACATCATCGCCACCATCAACCCCAAAACCCACCAGGTGCTGCTGGTGTCCACTCCCCGGGACTACTTCATTCCCCTGTCCTTCTCAGGCGGAGTCCCGGACAAGCTCACCCACGCCGGGGGCCGGGGCATTGAGGAGAGTATCAAAACTCTGGAAATGCTCTACGACATGGAGCTGGACTACTACTTTAAGGTCAACTTCGCCGGATTTGAGGGCATCATTGACGCCCTGGGCGGCATTGACGTGTACTCGGACTACGACTTTGAATCCTATATCTCCGACTACACCTATGAAAAGGGTGTCAACCACATGGACGGCGAGAAGGCCCTGTACTTCGTCCGGGAGCGGTACAACCTCCCCAAGGGCGACTATCAGCGGGGCATCCACCAGATGCGGATGATCGAGGCTGTGGCGGACAAGGTCCTCTCCCCCGCCATTCTCACCCAGTACCTCCCCTTCATGGACGCCGTGGGCAACTGCTTCCGCACCAGCATTCCCTCTGACTTCATCACCGATATGGTGCAAAACCAGCTGCAAACCGGCGGGGACTGGAACATCGTCAGCTACTACGTCTCCGGCTCCTTCAGCAAGGAGTACGCCTACAGTTATCCTGACTGGCATCTGGATGTCATTGTCCCTGATATGACCACCGTGGAAACCGCCAAGCAGCTCATGGAGCAGGTGCGCAACGGAGAAATCGTCACCTCCCCCCAGTCATAATCAATCTCACAGACGGCCCGGCGCTTCAAGCGCCGGGCCGTCTGTAATTTCCCACAAAAATCGAAAACAGGTGGAAATTCCCGGATACTTCCATTGCCATTTTCCTTCTTTTGTACTATAATGTCGGAAGTTATCCGCTGCGGCAGGGTCGCCGCACACATCACCCTGACGCCCGCCCCTCTGGACGCGGTGTCAAAGGAAGGAACATATTATGGGAAAATATCCAAACAAGAAGTCTGGACGCCTTGGTTTTGACTTTTTTCTCAACAAACTCGCTCTGATTGCCTTTACCATATTAGGCGGATATTTTGTCTACACCGCCATCTCCACCCAGATGCTGGACGCTTTGCGCATCGGGCTGCTGTGCGCCGTGGTAGCCGTTCCCGTGATCGTGGTGTGGTGGCTGAGTCTGACCCGTTCCAAGCCGGTGCGGCTGGCCATCGGCTCGGTGCTGGCCATGATCTTCTGCCTGATCTTCGCCGTGGGCATTCGCTACATCAACATCGGCATGGACACCCTGAACAACATCACCGCCGAAGAAGATGAGACCGCTCTGATGACCGTCTATGTCCGCTCCGATGATGACCGGAACATGGAGGACCTGCTGGACGAGACCTTCGGCACCCTGTCCATGACGGAGGCCAACACCAAGGCCGCCATCCAGCAGCTGGACCAGGAATACAAGACCACCCTTTCCACCAAGGCCTACGCCAGCGCCGACAAGCTGGTGGACGCCCTGGCTGAGGGCGAGGTAGATGCCATTCTCACCGACCAGGGCCACATGAGTGTGCTGGAGGACCTGGAGGGCTATGAGGACGCCATGGACGGGCTGCGGGAAGTCAAGTCCTTCCACGTGGTGGTGGAGACGGAGAACAACAACGACAAGACCTCCACCTCCAAGGCGGACTCTGTGTTCTCCGTGTACATCAGCGGCAGCGACTCCCGGGACAGCAACATCATGGCCACCGGCCGCAGCGACGTGAACATCATCGCCACCGTCAACACCGAGACCCGCCAGGTGCTGCTGCTCAACACCCCCCGCGACTTCTATATTCCCCTGGCCCGCAGCAGCTCCTACGACTACCCCGACAAGCTCACCCACGCCGGACTCTACGGTGTGGACGAGAGCAAGGACACCCTGGCCCAGTACTACGGCATCGACATCGACTACTACTTCCGGGTAAACTTCACCGGATTTGAGACCATCATCGACGCCCTGGGCGGCATTGAGGTGGATTCCGAGCACGACTTCTACTCCACCATTTCCCCCACCCCCATCCACTACACCCAGGGCATCAACAAGCTGGACGGCTACGAAGCTCTGTACTACGTCCGCGAGCGCTACGCCTTCGTCAACGGCGACTATCAGCGCGGCATCAACCAGATGCAGGTCATCCAGGCCGTGGCTGAGAAGGCCATGTCCCCCGCCATGCTCACCAACTTCACCTCCCTGATGGATGCAGTGGGCGACTGCTTCAAGACCTCCATCCCCACCGACCTCATCACCGCTCTGGTGCGGGATCAGCTGGCCAACGGCGGCGACTGGAACATCGTCACCTACTACGTCTCCGGCACTGGTTCCAGCGAGTACACCTACTCCATCCCCAGCCAGAAGGCCTACGTCACCATCCCCGATGAGTCCACCGTGGAGATGGCCAAGGACCTGATGCAGCAGGTGCGGGACGGCAAGATCATTGAGGACCCCAACGCAGCGACCTCTGACGCCCCTTCCTATTAAACAACATCTACTAAGGCCAGATGCCCAGGCATCTGGCCTTTCTCTTAGGAGGAATTGACATGGCAACTATCATCTATGTGGACACCCTGGACCACCCGGGGCTGGACGCCTTCGCCCGCCTCACCGAGGCCCAGCTGAGAAACCGAAAGGAGCCGGAAAAGGGCATCTTTATCGCCGAGAGCCCCAAGGTCATTGAGCGGGCGTTGAATGGGGGCTATGAGCCCCTCTCCTTCCTCATGGAGGAAAAGCACATCACTGGACAGGCCCAGCCCCTTCTGGAGCGGTGCCCCGGGGTGCCAGTGTACACCGGGCCTTCGGACCTGTTGGCCCAGCTCACCGGGTTCCCCCTCACCCGAGGGGTGCTGTGCGCCATGCGCCGTCCCCTCCTCCCCACGGTGGAGCAGCTGTGCCGCAACGCCCACCGGGTGGCGGTGCTGGAGGGCATTGCAGACCCCACCAACGTGGGGGCCATTTTCCGCTCGGCGGCTGCCATGCACATGGATGCGGTGCTGGTCACTCCCAACTGCTGTGACCCCCTGTACCGCCGCTCGGTGCGGGTGAGCATGGGCACGGTATTTCAAATTCCCTGGACCCGCATCCCCCAGTGGCCGGAGGGCGGACTGGAGCAGCTTCACACCCTGGGCTTTCGCACCGTCGCCCTGGCCCTCACCCCCGACGCCCACTCCATTGAAGCCCCCGGCCTCCACCAAGCCGACAAGCTGGCCCTGCTGCTGGGCACGGAGGGAGACGGGCTGGCCCGGACCACCATCGACGGGTGCGATGAGGCCGTGTGCATCCCCATGTCCCACGACGTGGACTCCCTCAACGTGGCCGCCGCCTCTGCGGTCGCTTTCTGGGAACTGCGCTACCGCCAGCCCCCTTTATCCGATATGTAAAATTCCACACAGTTTCAGAGGTTTTTTTGTTACATTCTTGACAACCACGCAGGACGGATTTATAATTTTCATCAAGACCTGATGTGGTGGGCCTGTACGTTTTGCCGAAACTCACAAAGTGCGCCACAGGATTTTCCATATGTTAGAGACATCTGGTTGAAATTCCTGTGGGCAGTTTCTGGGAATTTTCGGAGACGTGCGGGCCTTTTTTGCATCTTACAGCCATCATTCTGCGGCAGCCCAGCTGCCAAGTCCGGGAGGTCATTATGAGTTATACCATTCCCATCGGCCCCTACCATCCCGCTCTGGAGGAGCCCATTCACGCCCGTCTCACCGTGGACGGCGAGCGCATCACCGACGCCGAGGTCTTTGTGGGCTACAACCACCGGGGCATTGAGCGGCTGGCCCAGGAGCGCAACTTTATCCAGACCCTGGTGCTGGTGGAGCGGGTATGCGGCATCTGTTCCCACTCCCACTCCCTGACCTACGCGCTGTGCATTGAGCACATCGCCGGAATGGAAGTGCCCAAGCGGGGCCAATACATCCGGGTCATCATCGAGGAGCTGGAGCGCATCCACTCCCACCTTCTCTGGCTGGGCATCGCCTGCCACATTGTGGGCCACGACTCCCTGTTCATGCAGTGCTGGAACGACCGGGAGGGCACCATGGACGTGCTGGAGGCCATCACGGGCAACCGGGTCAACTACGGCATGAACATCATCGGCGGCGCCCGCCGGGACTTCACCGACGACCAGCGCCGGGACCTGATGGCCGCCATGGACGATTTGGAAAAGCGCATGGGCCCCATCACCCACTGGCTCACCCACGACAAGACCCTGGCCATGCGCACTAAGGGTGTGGGCATCCTCACCCGAGAGGACGCCATCCGTCTGGGCGCGGTGGGCCCCCACGCCCGGGCCTCCGGGGTGGACATGGACGTGCGCCGGGATGCCCCCTACTCCTCTTACGAGGACTTCGACTTCACCGTCCCCGTTCAGGAGTCCGGGGACGTGTATGCCCGGGTGGTCATCCGGGTATTGGAGATCTACGAGAGCATCAAGATCATCCGCCAGGCGGTGGACAATCTGCCCGAAGGGCCTATCAACCTGGGCAATCGAATCCCCAAGGTGCCCGCCGGCGAGTTCATCGCCCGCCATGAGGCACCCCGGGGCCATCTGGTATACAAGGTGGTCACCGACGGCGGCCTAAACAACCACCGGGTGAGCCTCCACGTGCCCACCTTCAAAAACGCCCCCACCGTCCCCGTCATGCTCCGGGGGAACACGGTGGCAGACGCAGGCCTCATCGTGGCCTCCATCGACCCCTGCTTCTCCTGCCTGGACCGATAAACTGCCATGCACGAGCTTGCCATCACCCAGAGCATTCTGGACATTGCCGAACAAGTGGCTCAGGAACACGGGGCCACAAAGGTGAAAACGGTACACATCAAGCTGGGGGAGTATTCCGGCGTGGTTCCCCAGTGTGTCCAGGATTACTTCGACGTCATCAGCCAGGGCACCATCGCCCAGGGGGCGGTGCTGGACATCCAGCGGCTTCCGGTGGTCATCCACTGTCTGGACTGCAACCAGGATAGTCCTATCGACCGCCGCCATGTCCGCTGCCCCCAGTGTGGGTCCACCCACCTAAAGCTGATTCAAGGCCGGGAATTCTACATTGAGAGTTTGGAGGTTGACTGATGGAAATCAAAGTTATGCACCAGGTCATGGCCTGGAACGAGGACGTCAGCGACGCCGTGAAGGCAAAGCTGGCCCAACACCAGGTGTGCCTGGTCAACGTCATGGGCTCCCCCGGTGCAGGCAAGACCAGCACCATTGTGGCCCTCATAGGCGCCTTGCGGGAGCGCTACCGCATTGGCGTCATCGAAGGGGACATCGCCGGACAGATTGACGCCGACGCCATCCACGCCATGGGCATTCCCGTCACTCAGATCGACACCGACGGGGCCTGCCACATTGAGGCCATGAGCATTGAGAAGATGCTCCCCGAGTTCGATCTGGACAACCTGGACGTCATCTTCGTGGAGAACATCGGAAACCTGGTGTGCCCGGCGGAGTTCAACATCGGCGAGAGCTTCCGGGTGGCCCTTCTCTCCATCCCCGAGGGGGACGACAAGGTGGAGAAATACCCCCTGATGTTCGCCACCACCCAGGCGCTGGTGATGAACAAGTACGACTTGAAGGACTACTTTGACTTCGACGACCAGCGGGTGGAGCACTCCGCCCGGGAGCAGAACCCGGAGGTGGCGGTGTTCCGCCTGTCCAACCGGGACGGGTCGGGCCTCAAGGAGCTGGTGGACTGGCTGAGCCAGAAAATCGACGCTCAAATCGGGAGGTGTCCGTCATGAAGGGCTTCCGCTTTACCGCCTGGCTGTCCACCGCCATCGTGTGCTTCCTCTTCTGGATGCTCCTCACCTGGTCCTTTGCCCCCCGGGAGCTCATCCTGGGCGGCATCGTGTCGGTGATTGTGGCGGCCTTCGCCTGCCGCTTCTTCATCCACAGCCGGGCCTTCTACCTCTACAACCCGGTGCGGCTCATTCTGCTGGTGTTCTACTGCGTCATCATCTTCTTCTGGGAGATCATCAAGGCCAACGTGAGCATGGCCAAGCTGGTTTTGAGCCCCAAGCTCAGCTACAAGCCGGGCATTCTGCGCATTCCCGGCTCCCCCAACCTGAAAAGCGACTACGGCATCGCCATGGTGTCCAACTGCATCACCCTCACCCCGGGCACCATCACCATGGAGACCGCCCAGGACCAGGAGGGGCGCAACTACTACTACGTCCACTGGATCGACGTGGCGGAGACCGACCGGGACAAGGCCGGGGACGCCATCAAGGGAACCATGGAACGCTGGATCGGGAGGATTTGGAAATGACAGTCTTTTTAATTGGTGCCATCGTGTGCATCATCCTGGACCTGCTCCTGCTCTACCGGGTGTTCCGAGGCCCCACGGCCGCTGACCGCATCTGCGCCATGGACGCCTTGGACCTGGTCACCGCTCTGGCCCTGGTGCTCTACTCCCTGCACACCGGGCGCACCATCTACCTGGACATCGCCCTGGTGGTGGCCCTGCTGGGCTTTGTCAGCACCGTGTTTGTGGGCCGCTATCTGGAAAGGAGGCTGTGAGGTATGGAAACGGTTGATATTGTGGTGGCTGTCCTCATGGCCATCGGCCTGTTCTTCGCCTTCATCGGCACCCTGGGCATCCTGCGCATGCCGGACGTGTTCGGGCGGCTCCAGGCCTCCACCTGCATCTCCACCATGGGCACCATCTTTGTCATCCTGGCCAGCATCGTGTATGTGGTGGCCAACGGCATGAGCGGCTCTGTGGTGGTGAAGCTGGTGTTCATCCTGCTGTTTGTGCTGGGCACCAACCCGGTGTCCAACCACGCTCTGTTCAAGGGCGCTTACCGCTCGGTGAAGCCCAACCCGGAGCCGATCATCGACGACTATAAGGAGGATGATCCCCAATGAATGGTACCTTGGTTTTTGTCCTGAACACCCTGGTGCTCTGCGGCATTGTGGCCTCCGCCATTGTGGCGGTGAACGCCAAGAAGGTCATCGACTCGGTGATTGCCCTGGCGGCCACCGGCTCCTTTGTGGCCCTGGAGTTTGTGCTCTTGCAGGCCCCGGACGTGGCCATCGCGGAAGCCAGCGTGGGGGCGGTGCTGTCCACCATTCTCTACATCATCGCCCTGCGTAAGGTGTACGGCAGAAAGGGGGAGCAGCAATGAGCGGCACGAAAAAAGTGGTCTTGGCTCTGACCCTTGTGGTCATTCTGGCCTGCGGCGTGTGGGCCGGGTGGCGCATGGCGGGCAGCCCTCCCACCTACGACGGCACCAACACCGACCTGGTGGGGCTGTACGAAGACCCCAGCTCCTATGACAACTCCAACGCCGACGGCGCCGCCGCCATTATGGTCAACGAGAACCTGGAAAAGACCGCCGCCGACAACGTGGTCTTCTCCGTGGTCTTCAACTTCCGTGGTTACGATACCATGGGTGAGAGCTTCATTCTCATCGCCGCCATCGCAGGCTCCCTGGTGATCCTGCGCAAGGCTGCCCATTCTGTGAAAAAGGAGGACCAGGGCCATGAAGACCTATAAAAAGACCCATGCCATCTCCCGGTGCGCCTCCGACCTGTTCCTCCCCCTGGCCTGCGTCTTCGGCTGCTACGTGGTGCTCCACGGCAGCACCAGCCCCGGCGGCGGCTTCCAGGGCGGCGTACTGGTGGCCAGCGCCATTTTGCTGGTGTACCTGGGGTACGGCGGCTGGGGCGTCAAGCACTCCTTCAACGAGCACATGCTCCACTCCAGTGAGACGGTGGCGGAGATCATGTACGTGGTCATCGCCCTGGTGGGTGTGTTCACGGGATTGAACTTCTGCGTCAACTTCGTCTTTGCCGGGCAACAGGTGGACACCAGCATTCTGATGAACGATGCGGTGGGCTACCACGTGATGGCGGGCATCACCTGCCTGCTGATTATGATGCTCAGCGTGCTGGAGGACGACAAACACGAGTCTCCCGAGGAAAAGGAGGAGGATGCGGCATGATATTCACCAATTACCTGGTCTGCTTCTTTCTCATCGCCCTGGGCATCTACTGTATGGTGACGAAAAAGAACCTCTTCAAGATCTGCGTGGGCATGGGCCTGGTGGACTACGGCGTCAACCTGCTCATCGTCTCCGTGGGCTTTCACGACAGCGGCACCGCTCCCATCTTCAACATCTCGGAGCTCACCCGCGACACCTTCTTTGTGGACCCCATTCCCCAGGCCCTCACCCTCACCTCCATCGTCATCGGCGCATGTACCACCGCCATGACCCTGAGTCTCATCATCATGCTCTACAAACAGTACGGCACTTTGGAGTCGGACCAGATTAGGAGGTTACGAGGATGACATTCGATTTTTCTAACTTCATCAACAACTTCCCCATCCTGGCCATCATGTCCCTGTTTTTGGGAGCCTTTATCTCCTCCCTGGTGGGACGGCGCAACGCCAAGGTGCGCAACACTGTGGTGTTTCTCTCCATGTTGGTCTCCCTGGTGCTCATCCTCGCCCTCATCAAGCCGGTGCTGCTGGAGGGCCAGGTCATCAACTACTGGCTGGGCAACTGGGAGCCGGTAGAGGGCTGGGCCATTGGCAACAGCCTGGAAGTGGACGCTCTGAGCCTGTTCTTCGCCCTCATTGTGGTGGTGGCTGTGTTCGTCTCCGGCGTCTACTCCTTCTTCTACATGAGCCACGACGACTCCCTGGTCAACTACTACACCCTCTTTTTGATGCTGTCCGGCTCCGTGCTGGGCCTGGTGCTGTCCGGGGACCTCTTTAACATGTTCGTCATGATCGAGATCATGACCTTCACCGCCGTGGCCCTCACCGCCTTCCGCAACCACTACGAGGGTGCTCTGGAGGGCGCCTTCAAGTACCTGGTGGTGGGCTCTCTGGGCTCCACCTCGGTGCTCATTGGCATCGCCCTCCTCTACTCCCAGCTTCACACCCTGAACCTGGCACAGATTGCCTCTCTGCTGCCCACGGCCTCCTCCCCGGTGATTCTCATCGCTTTCGCCTTCCTCTTTGTGGGCTTTGGCTCCAAGGCCTTCCTGTTCCCCTTCCACCCCCTGGCGGCCGATGCCCACGCCGTGGCCCCCGCCTCCATCTCTCTGATGATCTCAGGCGTTCTGACCAAGTGCGGCGTGTACGGCATCATCCGCCTGTGCTACTGCCTGTACCAGAACATGGATCAGCCCTTCGTGCAGTACTTTGTCACCGGGGTGGGTGTCATCTCCATGTTCGTGTGCGTCACCATGGCCTTCAACCAGCACAACTTTAAGCGGCTGCTGGCCTTCCACTCCATCTCCCAGGTGGGGTATGTGATCACCGTCATCGGCCTGGGCTCCGCTCTTGGCATGTCCGCTGGCCTGTTCCACGCCATGAACCACACCATCTTCAAGGGCCTTTTGTTCCTCACCGCCGGTGCGGTCCAACACGCCACCGGCAGTCTGGATTTGGACGAGCTGGGCGGCCTTTCCAAGAAGATGCCCGGCACCTGCGCCCTCTTCCTCATCGGCGCGGCCTCCATCAGCGGCCTGCCCCCCTTCAACGGCTTTGCCTCCAAGTGGATGATCTATCAGGCCACCTTCCAGAAGGCGGGAGAGACGGGCAACTTCTTCTTCGTGGTGGTGTGCGTGGCCGCCCTCATCACCAGCGTGCTCACCCTGGCCTCCTTCATCAAGGTGGCTCAAAGCGTGTTCTTCGGCCAGCTCAACCCCAAGTTTGCACATACCCGTGAAGTCTCCCTGGGGATGCGCATTCCCATGTGGATTCTGGCTGCCCTGTGCATCCTGCCCGGTCTGTTCCCCGACCAGGTGCAGCAGTGGCTGCTCACCCCCGCCACCCAGGCCGCTACCAATGCCTCCGGGTACATTGACGCCGCCATGGGCACCGGGTACGCCGCCGCCCACGGGGTGGAATCTTCCCTGGTCTCCGGCTTCTCCCTGTCCGGCGCCTGGCAGCCGGTGATGTGGCTGCTGCTGCTCATCTCCGTGACCCTGGCCGTGTGCATCGTGGCTCTGCTGGGCGGGGACGAGAAGGCCACCGTCACCTCCCAGATTACCGCCGAGACGGATGCCGACCCCAAGTACGACTCCTTCTTCTCCGGTGAGGCCAGCGTGTACTCCCAGGTGGGAGGCAGCGACCTGTTCTGGGGCTTCAAGCACAACTGGAGACACTACTTCTCCTTCATGCACAACTGGCACAGCGGCGTGGTCAACGACTACACCCTGTACGGCGCCGCCGCCATGGCCGTGGCTCTGGTGCTGTGCGTCATCTTTCTGTAAAGGGGGTACCTGACATGACAAATCTTCTCTGGACGATCTTCCATGTGCTGGTATTCCCCGGCCTGCTGTTCTGTGTGGTGGTGGGGGTCCTGCTGGCAGGCCTGGACCGCAAGCTGGTGGCCCGGATGCAAAACCGGGTGGGCCCGCCCCTGCTCCAGCCCTGGTACGATTTCCTCAAGTGCTGCGGCAAGGAGACCATCATTCCCCGCCACGCCCGCCGTGGACTGTTCCTGGCCGCCCCGGTGCTGGGCTTTGCCGCCCTGATCACCGTGGCCCTGTTTATCCCCGTGTTCTCCTACTCCGTGTACTCCACCTCCGCCGACCTGGTGGTCATCCTCTACCTCCTGACAGTAGTGGGCGTGTCCATGATCGTGGGCGCTGCCGCCTCCGGCTCCCCCTTTGCAGGGGTGGGCCTGAGCCGGGAAATGGTGGCCATGATCTCCTACGAGCTGCCCTTCGTGCTGGTGATGCTGGCCGTGGGCCGCATGGCGGGCGAGGGCTCCCCTCTGGGGGTCACCTTCTCCCTCCAGGCCATTGTGGACTGGCAGGCCGTCAACGGCAACATGCTCTTCCACTGGAGCATGATTCCCGCCGCCCTGGCCATGCTCTTCGTCATCCCCTGCGAGATCGGCATGCACCCCTTTGACATTGCCGAGGCGGAGACCGAGATCTGCGAGGGCACCCTGGCCGAGTACAGCGGCCCCCCCGCCGGACTGTTCCGGCTCACCCACTGCGTGAAAATGTACGTCATGTGCGCCCTCTTCTGCGTGCTGTTCCTGGGCGGCATCTCCACCGGGTACGCCGCTCTGGACGCCCTGGTGATGGTGGTCCTCAGCGTGGTGCTCACCTTTGTGACCATGAGCGTGCCCCACGCCGTGTGCGCCCGGTTCAAGGTGGAGCAAGTGTTCAAATTCTACTGGACGGTGGTGGCCGGTCTGGCCCTCATCAGTCTCATTCTGGTCTGGCTGGGCCTGTAAGGAGGGACAAGGAAATGTTTCAACGAATGATTGACAAGAGCATGGCCAAAAGTCCCTGGATTTTCCACATCAATGCAGGCTCCTGCAACGGCTGTGACATTGAATTGGTGTCGGTGCTCACCCCCCGGTACGACGCCGAGCGGCTGGGCTTCCGCCTCACCGGAACCCCCAGGCAAGCGGACATCGTGGTGGTCAGCGGCCCCGTCACCTCCCAGACCCGTGACCGCCTGGTGCGCACCCTGGCCCAGGTCCCCGAACCCCGGGTGGTGGTGAGCTTGGGCTCCTGCCCCCGGTCGGGCAACGTCTTCAAGGGCAGCTACTGCGTGGACGGCCCCCTGGAGAAGTATACCCATGTGGATGTGTCCGTGGGCGGCTGCACCCCCAAGCCCGAGGCCATCATGGCCGCTCTGGCCAAGGCCGCGGAAATTCTGGCTGAAAAGCGGAAGGAGATGCGTCAGGCATGATTCCATACCTCACCAAAGCCCTGGGCAACCTGTTCCGCGCCCCCGCCACCGAGAAGTTCCCCAAGGGAGAGCCCCCCAAGGCAGCCCCCGGCTACCGTGGCCGCATCGTCTACCACCCGGAAACCTGTGTCAACTGCGGGATGTGTATGCGGGTGTGCGCCCCCCAGTGCATGGAGCGCACCATGGAGCCCCTGCCCAACGGGGACCAGAAAATCACCCTCACCTTTGACCTGACCAGCTGCACCTTCTGCTCCATGTGCGCCGACTTCTGCGCCCGAAAGTCCATCGAGCTCAGTGACGACTACATGATCGTGGGCACCAAGCCCGAGGACTTCCTGGTCTCCGGCACCTTCATCAAGAAGGCGCCGCCCCCCAAGCTGACCCCGGAGCAGATCGCCGAGCTGAAGGCCAAGGCCGAGGCCGCCAAAGCTGCCAAGGCAGCAGCCGAGAAAGCCGATGGCTGAGCGCTCCCGCATTCGCCTGGAGGTGGAGGGGCTGGTGCAGGGGGTGGGGTTTCGTCCCACCGTCCACCGCCTCACCACCCAGCTGGGCCTGTCCGGCTTCATCCGCAACACCTCCCAGGGGGCGGAGCTGGAGCTGGAGGGGCAACCAGACCAGGTGGCCCAATTTGTCCCACAATTGCAGCAACAGGCCCCGGTGCTGGCCCGCATTCGCCGGGTCAGCACCGTTTCCATTCCCCCCACCGGAGAGACGGGCTTTCACATCCTGCCCAGCGTGGGGGAAACCCTCCCGGACACCCAGGTGAGCCCGGACGTGGGCATCTGCGAGGACTGTCTGCGGGAGATGCGAGATCCCAAGGACCGAAGGTACCGCCACCCCTTTCTCAACTGCACCAACTGCGGGCCCCGGTTCACCATTGTCCAAAGCGTGCCCTACGACCGGGAGCGCACCGCCATGGGGGTATTCCCCATGTGCGAACACTGCCAAGGGGAGTACACCGACATCACCGACCGCCGCTACCACGCCCAGCCCACCTGCTGCCCCCACTGCGGCCCCACCCTCACCTACCTGGACAGGGCGGGAACAGCCGTGGAGGGCGACCCCATCCGGCTGGCCCAGGCACAGCTGAGACAGGGCGGGATTGTGGCGGTGAAGGGGCTGGGTGGCTTTCACCTGGCTTGTCTGCCCGAGTACGCTTCTCGGCTGCGGCAGCGCAAAGAGCGAGAGGGGAAACCTCTGGCCCTCATGTGCGCCGACCTGGACGCCGCCCGGACCCTGTGTCATGTCTCCCCGGAAGAGGAGAAGGCCCTGGACAGCTGGCGGCGGCCCATCGTGCTGCTGCAAAAACGTGACCCCGCCCCGGATGTCCTCAGCCACACCCCAGAGCTGGGGGTCATGCTCCCCTATACTCCCCTGCACGATCTTCTCATGGAGGGCTTTTCTGCCCTGGTGATGACCAGCGCCAACCCCTCGGACTGCCCCGTGTTCATCAGTAACCAGGCGGCGGTGGAGGGCCTCCAAGGCATCGCCGACGGCTTTCTCCTCCACAACCGGGACATTGTGACCCGATGTGACGACTCCCTCCTCCGCATCTTCCGGGGGAAGGAATACCCCCTGCGCCGCAGCCGGGGCTATGTGCCCCAGCCGTTGGAGGTGCCCGTCCCCGTCCAGGGTCTTCTGGCCTGTGGAGCCGAGCAAAAGGCGGGGTTTGCCCTGGGTAAGGGTAAGGATGCCCTGCTGAGTCAGCACATCGGAGATTTGAAAAACATGGAGACGTTGGAGCACTACCAAACCCAGCTCCACCACTTCCGCACCCTCTTCGGGGTGGAGGTGGAAGGGCTGGCCTGCGACCTCCACCCGGACTATCTGTCCACCCAGGTGGCTCAACAGCTCTCCCGTGAGCTAAATGTTCCCCTGCTCCAAGTACAGCACCACCACGCCCATATGCTCTCCTGCATGGCGGACAATGGCCTCACAGGGCCCTGCATCGGCCTTGTGTGGGACGGCACAGGGCTGGGCACCGACGGCACCATCTGGGGGGCGGAGTGTCTGGCGGGAGACGCCCACGGCTTCACCCGCCTGGGCTCCATCTCCCCCATCCGCCTGCCTGGCGGGGACACCTGTGCCCGGGACCCCGGGCGCATCGCCCACAGTCTGCTGGTGGAGGCTGGGCTGGAAGAACACTCCACCGCCCCCCTGGCCCAGCTGCTCACCATGCAGCTAACATCCGGGCTCAACTGTCCCCCTGCCTCCAGCATGGGGCGGCTCTTTGACGGGGTATACGCTCTGTTGGGGGGCTCCTCCCCCGTCCACTACGAGGGGGAGAGCGCCATCCGCCTGGAGCACATGGCCCAGGCGGGAGTCACCCAGGCCCTCCCCGTGGAGGTGGAGACGGTGGACGGCGTGTGCCGCCTGAACACCCCCGCCCTCACCGCCGCCCTGATGGAGCGGAAAGCGGTGGGCGATTCTCCCCACCTGCTGGCAGCCCAGTTTATGAACGCCATGGTGGAATTGGCGGTGAAACAGTGCCAATTTGCCCGGGAGCACACCGGACTCAATCGGGTGGTGCTCTCCGGCGGTGTCTTTCAAAACATGTATCTACTGCCCCGTATCCTGGACGCACTGGCCGCCCAGGGTTTCCGGGCCTATCACCACTCCCGGGTGTCCACCAACGATGAGGGAATTGCCCTGGGACAGCTGATCGCCGCGGCAGCGCGGAGAAAGGAAGGATGACTATGTGTCTGGCCGTGCCCCTGCGGCTCATGGAAATTCACAACAAGGAGGGCATCGCCGAGGCGGGCGGCATTCGCCGCTCGGTGCGCCTGGACTTCATCCGCAACCCTCAAGTGGGGGACTATGTGCTGGTCCACGCCGGGTTTGCCATGGAGCGGCTCAGCCAGGAGCAGGCCCTGCAAAACCTGCAAGCCCTCCAGGAGGTGGCCAATGCTCTGTGAAGCGGATTTCCGCCGCCCCCAGGGGCTAGAGCGGCTGGTAGCGGCCATCCAGGACCAAAGCCTGCCCCCCATGCGGCTCATGGAGGTGTGCGGCACCCACACCATGGCCCTGGCCCGCACCGGGGTGCGGCAGCTGCTGCCCCCCCAGGTGCAGCTCATTTCTGGCCCCGGCTGCCCGGTGTGCGTCACCCCCGCCAATGTGATGGACGAGGTGCTGCGCATTTCTGCCCTGCCTGGGGTCATCCTCACCACCTACGGGGATTTGATGCGGGTGCCCGGCTCCAAGCCCGGGTTTGATTTACGGCGGCAAAAGGCCCTGGGGGCGGATATCCAAGTGGTATACTCCCCCATGGATGCCTTAGAATTGGCCAAAGCCCACCCGGAACAACAGGTGGTGTTCCTGGGGGTGGGCTTTGAGACCACCGCCCCCGGCACCGCCCTGGCGGTGCTGGAGGCTCAGCGGCAGGGGCTCCAAAACTTCTCCCTGCTGTGCCTGCTGAAAGCCACGCCCCCCGCCCTCCGGGCTCTGCTGAGCCAAGAGGACTTCGGGGTGGACGGCTTTCTGTGCCCCGGCCATGTGGCCACCATTTTGGGGGCGGATGCCTTCCTGTTCCTCCCCCAGGAATATGAAAAACCCGCCGTGGTGGCGGGATTTGAGGCGGGGGATCTGGTGGCGGCCCTCCACCTGCTTATCACCCAGGTGAAGAATCACGCCCCCAAGTTGGAAAATGAATACACCCGGGCGGTGTCCCAGGAGGGCAACCAAATGGCCCAACAGGTGATGGCCCAGGTGCTGGAGCCCCGTGACGACACCTGGCGGGGGCTGGGTAATATTCCAAACAGCGGCTTTGGGTTGAAGCCGGAGTTTGCCGCCTATGACGCCGCCGCCCGCTTTGGCTTCTCCCCTGCCCCACAGACTGCCCCCTCCCCCTGTCGGTGCGGGGATGTGATCTGTGGGCGCATTGGCCCCCGTGAGTGCCCTCTGTTCGGCACCGTGTGTACCCCGGACAACCCGGTGGGGCCGTGTATGGTGTCCGGGGAGGGAGCCTGCGCCGCCGCCTATCTCTATGGAAGGGAATGACCCAGGATGGAACCAGAATATATCACCTTAGACCACGGCAGCGGCGGAGGCCGCACCGCACAGCTCATTGAGGAGCTGCTCCTCCCCGCCCTGCAAAACCCCCACCTGGCCCCCCTGGGGGACGGGGCATTGCTGGATGTGAGCGGCCCCCTGGCCTTCTCCACCGACAGCTTTGTCATTGACCCCATCTTCTTCCCCGGCGGGGACATTGGCAAGCTGGCGGTGTGCGGCACCGTCAACGATCTTGCCATGTGCGGAGCGGTGCCCAAATATCTGAGCCTGGGCATGATCTTGGAAGAGGGCTTCCCGGTGGAAGATTTAAAGCGCATCGTCACCTCCCTGGCCGCCACTGCCGCCTCCTGTGGGGTGCAGGTGGTCACGGGAGACACCAAGGTGGTGGAGCGTGGCCACGGTCATGGGATTTACCTGAACACCTCCGGCATTGGGGAAGTGAAATGGCTGGGGCTGTCCCCCCAGGCCATCCGGGAGGGAGATCAAATTCTTATAAGCGGCACCGTGGGCGACCACGGCACCGCCGTGATGCTGGCTCGAAGCGGGATGCTCCAGGGGGATGAACTGGTCTCTGACTGTATGCCTCTGAATCAGCTGGCCGCTGCGGCCCTGTCTGTGGGCGGCGTGCGGGTGCTGCGAGACCCCACCCGGGGCGGCGTGGCCACGGTGCTCAATGAGTTTGTGGAGGGCACGGACCTATGCGCCCAGGTGCAGGAGGACGCCGTGCCGGTGCGGCCCCAGGTGGAGGCCGCCTGTGCCCTTCTGGGGCTGGACCCCCTGTACTGCGCCAACGAGGGCAAGCTGTTGGCGGTGGTTTCTCCTGAGACCGCTCCGGCGGTGCTGGAGGCCCTACACCGCACTCCCGGCGGCGAGAACGCCGCCATCATCGGCTCCATCACCACTCAATTCCCAGGCCGGGCGGTGCTGAAAACCGCCTTTGGAGCCCACCGTGTGTTATCCAAGCTATCCGGCGCACAGTTGCCGAGAATCTGTTAAAAAGTGAGGGGATGTCACCATGCAGACCAATGAAAAAATTCAAATTCAGCCCGAGGAAATCGTACCCACCGCAGAGAAGATGCGCCAGGCGGGGCGGCTGCTCATCATGATTCACGGACACATCGAAAACGACGGCACCCCCGTGGTCACCTACGACTACGACGACGGCCCCAACGTCCTCAGCTACGAGGTGCGGGGCCACGCCACCGTGCCCACCATCTCCCACATCTACGACGCCGCCGCCCAGTGGGCGGAGCGAGACGTGGCGGAGCTGGTCCCCATCACCTTTGAGGGTCTGGATTGCAGCCAGCGGCTGTTTATGCCCGACAACCTGCTCAGCGGCGAGGGGCAGATCACCGTCACCCCCATCGAGGTGCTGCGCAAGGAAAACAACCTAGATTCTTAAAAATGCCAGCATTTTTAAGAGTGAGTGCAGCCCGCTGCATGCATCCTTGGGTCAAAGGGCGACCCAAGGCCACACTGGCGGGCTGAGAAGTGTTTTTCCCGATGCGCATGTCCCCGGGAAAAACAGATTTCAATTGATTTTCCCGCCCCCGGGCGGGAAAACTCTGCCGAGGGCTTTTTGACCATACATGACACTTTTTTCTTCTGACATTGTCTTGTGGTTGTTTGAAAGACAAAAGGACCCTTTCCCAGGCCGACGGCCTGGGAAAGGGTCCTTTTCTATTCTTGGATGTATAATTAGCAGCTGGCGCCGCCCTTGACGGTCTTGTTCAGGATGGCTTCCTTGTTGATGGCCTGGTTGAGCAGCTTATCCTCCACATACTCCATACCCAGACGATCAATGGTATCGGCAAAACGCTCGCCGGTGATGCCCTCGTCACGGAAGAACAGGATGGCGCGCTCCACCACGTCCAGAACCTCTTCCTCGCTGGTGAAGATCTTGCTCAGGGGGTGGCCATGGGCAACCTTCTTGCCCCAACGTCCGCCCACATAGACCTTGTAGCCCTCGGTGTACTCCTCCAGAGCGCCGAAGGGGCACTTGCCCTTGCAGCGGCCGCAGTTGTTACACTCGTTGGGATCGATGATCACCTTGCCGTCCACAACCTTGGCCACCTTGATGGGGCAGGCGTTCTCCACCTGGCACACCTTGCAGCCACGGCACTTGGACAGGTCCACCATGGGGACACGCTGACCCACGATGCCCAGGTCGTTCAGGTCAGGCTTGACGCAGTTGTTGGGACAGCCGCCCACGGCGATCTTGAACTTGTGGGGCAGGGTCACGGTGTGGTAGCCCAGGTAGAACCGCTCGTGGATCTTGTCGCTGAGCGAGAAGGAATCCAGCAGGCCGTACTGGCAGGTGGTACCCTTACAGGCCACCACAGGACGCACCAGAGAGCCGGTGCCGCCAGTGAGCAGGCCGCGCTCGTTGACAAAGTCGATGAGGGGCTGAATGTTCTCGTACTTCACGCCCTGAATCTCCAGGGTCAGACGGGTGGTCATGGTCACCTCGCCGCTGCCGAACTTCTCAGCGGCCTCGATGACGGCACGGTGCTCGTCGGCGGTGATCTTACCGTTGCGGGTGATGATACGCACGTTGAACACGTCGGGGTAACGCTTGTCCTGGAGGCAGCCCAGGCCCTTCACCCGCTTGATCTCAGCGGCGCTCAGAGCGGTGCCGGGCACGGAAATCTTCACAGTGTTGATGAAGGCGCCGCCCTCCAACACGCGGGTGTTGGTGTAGCCCAGGGCCTTCAGGCGGTTCTGCAGGAAGTAGCCGCGCTTGCCCTTGGCGCACACCAGCAGCAGCTTGTCGTCCAGGTTGGTGCCCTCGATGGGGCCGTTGACGGTGGACAGGTTCACCCAAGTGGCGCCGGGCAGAGTGGCGGCGGGGTGAGCGTCCAGCACGCGGTACTCCTTGGCAGCGCCAGCGGCGTACTCGGCGGGAGTGAAGGTCTCGAAGGCGCCGGACATCTTGTTCTCCAGGATGTAGCAGGCCTGGACGAAGGGATGAATGGCAGTGGAGAAGGGAGGCGCATAGGCATAGTCCAGGGTGTCGAAGTCGGCAACCTTGGCGCCCATGGCAATGCCGGTGACGGCGATGTCCACCATCTTGTCCACAGCGCCGCCGCCCAGCACCTGGATACCCAGCAGCTTGCCGGTGGTCTTGTCGGCGATGAGCTTGGTGACAAAAGAGGAGGCGTCGGCATAGTAGTGGGCCTTATCATCGGTGACGCAGGTCACGGTGACCACGTCATAGCCCTCAGCCTTGGCCTGAGCCTCGGTCAGGCCGGTGCGGCCAGCGTTGAGGTCGTCGGCCAGACGGACCACGCCGGTGCCCATGCAGCCCAGGTAGGGGGCGTCGGTGCCGGTGAGGTTCTTGGCAAGGCACCGGCCGGTGATGTTGGCGGTGGAGCCCATGGCGGACCACTGGCCCTTGCCGGTGATGCGGTTGTGCACCATGGCGCAGTCGCCCACGGCGTACACATCATTGAGGTTGGTGCGCTGGTGGTCGTCCACCACGATGGTGCCCTTCACCATCTCCAGGCCGGACTCAGCCAGGAAACCGGTGGCGGGACGGATGCCGATGGCCAGCACCACCACGTCGGCGGGCAGCACGCCGGCACTGGTGTCCACGCCAGTGGCCTTCTCGGTGCCCACAATGCCCTTGAGGGCGGTGCCAGTGCGCACACGCATGCCCTTAGCCTGGAGCTTGCGGCGGACGTAGTCGGCCACCTCAGCGTCAAAGATGTTGGGCATCAGCTGGTCGGCCATATCCACCACAGTGACGTTCAGGCCCTTGGCCATGAGGTTCTCGGCAATCTCCAGGCCGATGAAGCCGCCGCCCACCACCACAGCGTTGCGGCAGTGGTTATCGTCCACGTAAGCACGCAGACCGATGGCATCGTCGGGGGTACGCATGGTGTACACGCCCTTCCGGTTCACGCCCTCCACGGGGGGCACAAAGGGCTCAGCGCCCACGGCCACCACCAGCTTGTCATAGCTGACGGTGTTGGCCTCACCGCTCACCACGTTGCGCACGGTGACGGTCTTGGCGTTGGCGTCCACGGAGGTGGCCTCCATACCGGTGACCACGTCCACGCCGGTCAGGCCCTTGTACTTTGCGGGGGTGTTGACGATCAGCTCGTCCCGGGTCTCAATGCTGCCGCCCACATAGTAGGGCAGGCCGCACCCGGCGTAGGAAATGTCCTGGCTCTTGGTGTAGATGGTGACGTTGGCGTCCCGGTTCTCACGCTTGAGCTTGGCGGCGGTCTTGGTGCCTGCGGCAACGCCGCCGATGACGATCACGTTCATATCTCCCTCTCCTTTGTTACTTTTTTCGCAGAATTAAGCGTGTTGATTATACCATACCTTCGATGATATAATTGATTCGACTTAATGATACAACGATTCAAATTCTGAATCACCCACTTTACCTATGAAAGAACTGGGGTATATCTATGCTGGATTATCGAATGGAAACCTTCCTCATCCTGTGTGAGGAGATGAATTACCGCAAAACCGCCCAAATTCTGCATCTTTCTCAGCCTGCTGTAACCCATCACATTCAATTTCTGGAGCACGAGTACGGGTGCAGCCTGTTTACCTACGCCGGGCGGCAGTTGATTCAGACCCCACAGGGGCGAGCTTTGGAGGAGTATGCCCGCTCGGTGAAGCACAACGACCTGGAGGTGCGGCGCAAACTCTCCAATCCGCACGTACTGGAACTGAAGGTGGGGGCCACCAAGACCATCGGGGACTACGTCATCAACCACCGGGTCAACCGCTTCCTCACCAGCCAGGACCACGCCCTCACCTTCATTGTGGACAACACCGAGCACCTCCTGCAAATGCTGGACGACGGCCAACTGGACTTTGCAGTGGTAGAGGGGTATTTTAGCAAGACCCACTTTGAATGGCAGCTGTTCCGACAGGAGCCCTTTGTGGGCATCTGCCACAAAGATCACCCCTTCTGTGGCCGCAAGGTGGGACTGTCCGAGCTGCTCACCGCCACCATCATCCACCGGGAGGCTGGTTCCGGCACCCGGGCCATTCTGGAACAGAAGCTCAAGGGCTACAACGAGTCTCTGGAGCGGTTTGACCGCCACATCTGCATCAGCTCCTTTAAGCTGATTTTGGATGCAGTGAAGCAAAACCTGGGGGTCAGCTTCGTCTATGAGGCTTTGGCGGACAGCGACCCCCAGCTGGGCAAGTTCTGGATGGAGGGAGACCCCATTATCCGGGAATTTAACATTGTATACTTAAAAAATACCGACCCACAGGAGAAAATCCGGCTCTTTCTCCAGGGGTAAAACATCAGAGCTGCCCCGTGTGGGCAGCTCTTACTTTCATATTGACTTTAATTTTATTAAAGTATATAATCAATATTATTAAAGAAAGGAGGGTATGCCTCGTGGCTTTGGACATCATGCCCGAGTGGATGGCCAATCTGGAGGAGGAAGACTTGGTGTTTATCAAAAAGTTTCTCCTCGCCTCCGGGTCTTTGAAGGAGATGGCCCGTCAATATGGGGTGACCTACCCCACGGTTCGGCTGCGTCTGGACCGACTGATTCAGAAAATTCAACTCAGCGACCAAGTGGAGGGCGAGCCGTACATCGCCCTCATCAAGCGGCTGGCCCTCCAGGATAAGCTGGACTTTGACACTGCCAAGCTGCTTATCACCCAGTACAAAAAACAACAAGGAGGACCATGATATGTTCAATCCCATAAACGCCCTCATCACCCTTGCCCTGCTGGTGGGCATCGTTCTTCTGCAAATCTTTCTCTCCCGCCGGGAGAGCCGCTGGCCGGGGCTGGTGCTGCCCAGTCTCACCTTCCTCTTTAGCCTGTGCGTCACCTTGGGGGCCGCCCTATACGCCTATGTGCCCACGGAGCATCAGAGCTTTGGTGACATTCTCGTCCCCACCCTCCTGCTGTTTTTGATGTACAACATTCCCACCTTGGTGCTGTTGGGCATCTACTTTGCCTGTCGGGAGAAGTACAGCCGGAAAAAACAGCTGGACAAGATGAACATTCAAGACCTGGACGGTTGACGGCCCCCGCAGAATGGGATACACTGGACTTGAATCTGAGGGGCAACCGCCCCCACCCAGGAAAGGAGTGTCTCCCCATGAGAAAGCAATGGTTGATGGGCCTGGCCCTGAGTTTGGTTTTGCTGGCTGGCTGTTCCGCCTCCAACGTGGTCAAGACCTATGAGAGCGGCCAGGACAGTGTGATGGTCACCTATCAGGAGCTGAAAGACGGCACCTGGAAGTGTGAGGACACCGTGTACCAGTACCGTCTGGAGCTCACCGGGACCCTCCCAAATGCCCAAGCAGATTCCCACTATGTCGTGCTGAGCCAGCGGGAGGACATTACATTTGAGGAGGTCTCTCAGGCACTGCTGAGCAGCATTGCCCCCTTTGACCCGGTGGGCTATGTTCTGGTGGAAATGGATTGAGTGGCTGGTTTCGCTGTATCAATAAAGCCCCCGCCCTTGGAATGGCACCCTGCTATCCCAAGGGCGGGGCTTTTTCTTGGCTGGACAAAGGCACCCATCTGCTGTAAACTGGAGGTGCAACCAAAACTTGCCTGAACGCAACCCCGATGCGGTTTCATTTTGGTTCAATATCAGATAGGTTTGAGGTGTCAACATGGTACTGTCAGAAAAATTAGCGGCACTACGAAAAGAGCACGGATACTCTCAGCTGTATGTGGCAGAGCGTCTCAACGTGTCCCGCCAGGCCATCTCCCGGTGGGAGGTGGGCAGTTCTGTCCCCTCCACGGAAAACCTGATGGAACTCAGCCGCCTGTACGGGGTGTCTCTGGATGAATTGGTGGGGCACGGTGCAGAAAGCCCCACGCAAGCCACTCCCGAGAGGGAAGCAGTACATGAGGAGCCTGTACCCCATCAACAGAAAATAGACATGGTTCATATTCCCAAGGAAAAATTTTTTCTCGGCTGCGCCGTGGTGTTTCTGGCTTTCTTGTGCCTGCTTGTCGCCAGCCTATGGAACGCCAGTAAGGTTCAAAAAGATGATGATGGATATGACACCATACGATATGAAGACATGTTTGATGGTGGAACCCCTTCCCCTGATGGCACGTTTGAGTTTGAGTAAATACATTTCTGGAAGTTATGATGGAGGCAAGACTATGAATCAGATTACAAAGAAATTTCTTGTATTATCGCTACTCTTTAGTTTGACCTATTTGTGCAGCACACAAGCATTAGCCACGGATCATCAGCCTCCAAACCATCTCCAAACCATGTTGTATACCCAGTTCACCAAACAACAAGTTGGATTCCCATCGTAATTAGTGAGTAAATATTGAATGACAATGTTTCAATTATTTTTAAACGGCACCCCATTCAGCTATTTCATCCAAGTTCTCCCTGTGACAGCTGTAGTTGGGGTTATCTACGGTATCATCCGGTTTCGGCAACGTAAAAACAATGGAATTTCCTTCTCATGGAAGGAAGTCGTGCTCTTCCTATTTGTCTGCTATCTCACTGGACTGGTGGCTCTGGTGCTGACACCCCAAAATCTATGGACCGCCATGTGGTTCTATCTCTTCTATGGCTTCCCCGGCTCCCACATCGGCCCGCTATTTGTGTTCGATTTCAATTTCACTCCCACCATTCTGTCTGTCTTACGGGGCGAGCTGATTCTGGGCGAATGGGTAAAAACCATGCTGTTTCTCAACTTCCTCATGTTCGTGCCCATGGGTATCTTCCTTCGGCTACTCTTGAAAAAAACATTCCAGAAATATATAGTTGGAATCGCCTTGGCCATTACCCTGGCTGTGGAACTGTTGCAGCCGATAGTTGGACGCAGTTTCGATATAGATGACATCATCCTCAACACCCTAGGAACTCTTTGTGGATGGGTCCTATGTTTCATTCTCACCTATCCCATCCGAAAAAAGTTATATAGGAGACTGCCCATTCACTGAGTGGCCTTCTCTCACGTCACCGCATGAACCTTCGGTATAAAGCGGTTCAATCTATGCCGAGAAATCAAAGTATCTGGCCAGTCAATTCTGCACTCAGTCTAGCCCATTTTCAAACACCCCATGGTGCGAAGAATTCTCTCGCACCATGGGGTGTTTGACTTCTTACAAATCTCGATTGTACAGCTTGGCCACAAACTTCCGGCCTCCCACCATAAACAGCAGGATGGCCGCCAGGTCCACCGCCTCCAGCAGGAGGATGACGTGGCGCTCATCCATGCCCTCGGCCAGCGTTCCGGCCAGGAGGGTGCCCGCCACGCCGCCCAGGGAGCACAGCATCTGGAAGGTGCCGTTGAACCGGGCCCGTTTCGTGTCCGGCACATAGGACTGGGTGGCGGCAATGCGGATGTTGTAGCTGGTGACCCCCAGCACCCCGGTGATGAAAAAGGCCAGGGCCATGAGGGGGATGGGGAGATACAGCTCCATGGCCGCATTCAGTCCCACCACAACGTACACGCACAGGGCGATACGGAACTTCAAGTGGGTGGGAAAATGCACCTTGTAGTGGATGAGGCCGCCGATGAGCCGCCCGATCACCGCAGCGTTGGACACGATGGCATACAGGGTCACCGCCGCCACCGGCCACATGATATACAGGTAAGCATGACTGCGGAAAAAGGGCAGGTGCAGGGTGCCGCCGCCGCTTCCGGCAAAGTTGCTCACGGTGAAGTACAGCGTCACCGCCAGTAGACCCTTCTCAGAGAGGATGTAGGACATGCCCTCCTTGAAGTCCACGCCGAACTGCCGCAGAGGGTTCTGACTCTGCACCGGGGCGGCCTTGTCCATGTGGGTCTCCTGGTAGCGGATGGTGCGCTCAAAGCAGGCGGCAATGAAGAAACTCACGCCATCCAGGGCCAACAAGGGCAGGATGGTACCCATGCGGTCATAGATGAGGGCCGCAATAGGGGAGGTCATGGCCGCCAGAGGCCAGAGCAGACTGGAGATGGAATAGGCCTTGGAGAAGTTCCCTTCCGTGATGAGGTTGGGATAGAAACTGTCATAGGCCACGGAATACACGCTGTTGATGGCGCCTGTAATGAGGCAGAAGGCCAGCAGCACCAGGTAGTTAAACCAGCCCTGACTCATAAGCAGGAACATCAACAGGTAGAGAAAGGCGGACAGAAAGTCCAGCCGATAAATCACTTTTTTCCGGCTCATCCGGTCCAGGTACGGCCCCGCCAACAGGGGGACCACCAGCACCGGGAGCTGGAAACCGATGTTGAAAATTGCGTATAAAAGGGTGGACCCGGTATAGTCCAGCACCATGATACTCATGGCAAAGCCGGACAAGGTACTGCCCACCATAGACACCACACTGCCCAATGTGATGATGGTGAAGTCCCGGGTCCACAACGTAGACGGGGTACTCAAAACTCTCCTCTCTCGCAGAACAATACGATTGGAAAACGCCTCAATGCGTGGTATACTGTCAGGGAATCCACCAAGGAGGGGTCCTCCCATGAAACGAAGTAAAATCCTCACTCTCTTGTGGGCGGTGCTGGCAGCCCTGGTGCTGCTCACCGGAGCCATTGCCGCCCCTATTTTGTGCCGCTCCTTCTACTATGCCCACATCGACGCGCTGGACCTCACCGAGCAGATCGGCCTGTCCGAGACCGAAATCCGCCGGGCCTATAACGAGATGATGGACTACTGTATCGGCGGCGACACCTTTTCCACCGGCATCCTCCCCCATTCCCAGGAAGGGGCCAGCCACTTTGCCGACGTGCGGGGCCTGTTTTTGCTGGACCTGGGATTGTTGGCAGGGAGTGTGGCGGCGTGTGTGGTGCTCTTCGTCCTCACCCGCCTTCTAAAACGCCGATGTGCGCCCATTCTGGGCCGTGGGCCCGGATTCTGGGCAGGGGCCGGGCTGGGGGTCAGCTTCGCCGTGATCGGCGGCCTGGCCGCCCTGGACTTTGACCGGGCCTTTGTGGTCTTTCACCACCTGTTCTTCCCCGGCAAAGACAACTGGCTCTTTGACCCCAATACCGACCCCATTATTTTCATTCTCCCCCAGGTGTTTTTCCGCAACTGTGCCCTCTTGATTCTAGGGCTGTTGCTGGTGGGATGTATCGGGATGATTGTATGGGATTTCGTCAGGCCAAAGGCACGGGTTTAAAAACTTCCCCCACTTCCACAGCGGAAAAGCCTCCTGCGGAAATCTCGGTGATTCTAGCCCCGAAAGGCACCTCCTGGCCCTCCGGCAGCAGGGCATGGACGGTGACGTGGTCGGTATAGTCCACATCCCCCACCACCCCATTGAGGGCGGTGACCTCCAGCTTCACCCGCTCGAAGAAGTTATAGGGGCAATCCACGGTGACTTCCACCCAGCGGCGCACCACCGAGATGCCCGACTCATCCAGGGCCATTTTCGAGGCCTGGGTATAGGCCCGCACCAGGCCCCCGGCCCCCAACAGAATACCGCCAAAGTAGCGAGTGACCACGCAGCAGACGTTGGTCACTCCTTCTTTTTGGAATACCCCCAGCATGGGCTGGCCCGCCGTGCCCTGGGGCTCGCCGTCGTCGGAGTAGCGCACAGCTCCATCCTTGACGATGTAGCACCAGCAGTTGTGCCGGGCGTCGTGATATTTCTTCTTGGCCCACTCGATGCAGGCCCGGGCCTCCTCCTCGGTCTCAATGGGCCACACGTGGCCGATGAACTCCGAGCGCTTTTCCACCAGGGTGGCCTGGGCCTCCCGGGTGGGGATGAGGTATTCACTCATGTTGTTTCAGTCCTCCCAGTCCTCTTTGTGGGGCTTCCACCCCTCCACCAGAGGGCCCAGCCGTCCGATGGTCTTGGGGGTACACACCGCCACCACGTCGATGGTCTCGGTGTAGTCCACCTTCTCCACCTTGCTCTCCCGGTACAGGGTGTCCAGCAGGCCTCCCTGGTCGTAGGGCAGGTGGATGGTGACCCGGCGTGCCCCGGTGTCCAGACGGCGGCCAATGGCCTCCAGCAGCTGGGGCAAGCCCGCTCCCGTGCGGGCGGAGATGGACACAATGTCCTCCCCGTGGGGGAGAATCTCCGCCGGGGCCAGGTCGCACTTGTTAAAGACCTCCAGGCGGGGGGTCTCAGCGGCGCCCAGCTCCAGAATGAGCCGGTCCACCACGTCCGCCTGCTCCCGCCACAGGGGGTCAGAGGTGTCGATGACGTGGAGCAGCAGGTCTGCAAAGGTCAGCTCCTCCAGGGTGGCCTTGAAGGCGTCCACCAGCTGGTGGGGCAGCTTGGAGATAAAGCCCACGGTGTCGGAGATGAGCACGGTGCAGGTGTCCGAGATCTCCAGCATCCGGGTGGTGGTGTCCAGGGTGTCAAAGAGGCGGTTGTTGGCGGGAATGTCCGCCCCGGTGAGGGCATTGAGCAAGGTGGACTTTCCGGCGTTGGTGTAGCCCACGATGGCCACCACCGGCACCTCGTTTTTCTCCCGGCGCTCCCGCTGGGTGGCCCGCACCCGGCGCACGTCCTTGAGCTCATCCTCCAGCTTGGCAATTTTCCGGTGGATATGGCGGCGGTCGCTCTCCAGCTGGGTCTCGCCGGGGCCACGGGTACCGATGGCGCCCTCCTGCCGCTCCAGGTGCTTCCACATACCGGTCAGGCGGGGCAGCAGATACTTGTACTGGGCCAGCTCCACCTGCAAGCGGCCCTCGCTGGTGCGGGCCCGCTTGGCGAAGATGTCCAGAATGAGGGCGGCCCGGTCCATCACCGTCACCCCCAGCTCCTCGGTGAGCACCCGCTGCTGAGAGGGCGAGAGGGGGTTGTCAAAGATGACAATGTCCGCTCCCAGGGTGCCCACCAGCTCCTTAATTTCGGCGGTTTTGCCCTCGCCGATGAAGGTGCGGGGCTCGGGATTGGGCCGATTTTGCAGCACGGTGCCCAGGCAGGTGCCCCCAGCAGTGTCCAACAGAGCCGCCAGCTCCTCCAGGGTCTCCTCAGTGGCGTTCTCCTCCCTGGTGAGGCTGGGGGCGTTGAGCCCCACCAGGATGGCGCGGTTAATTTCTTTTACTTGTGTATCTTCGAACATAGAAACTCCTCTAACATTCGTCTTGCTCGGACTGTGCCCTCGGCAGAGTTTCCCCGCCCCCAGGCGGGGAAATCAATTGAAATCCCGTTTTTCCCGAGGACATGCGCATCGGGAAAAACACTTCTCAGCCCGCAAGTGTGAGGCTTGCCCGTCCTTTGGGCAAGCCTTGCGCGCAGTGGGCTGCAACACTCCACCATTGAACGGGCACATGGTGTCCGTTCAATGGTGTTTGACCAGGGCCTCCACAATCTCCCCGATGTACATGGTGTGGTAATCTCCCTCCGGGTACCACTTCTCCCGCACGTCCTCCGGGATATAGGAGGGATTCATGCGCTGGGCCATGCGCTTGCGGCACACCAGCACCATGTCCGCTTCTTCAAAATACGGGGCGTCCCCCGCTGCTGTGGCCACGGTGAAGCCGCACTCTGCCACCTTGTCCACATCTCTGCCGCTCTTGGACCCGCACAGGGCCAGCTGAGGACGGTACTCAGGGCCAAAGAAAGAAAGGGTGAAATACTCCTCACGGTCCACAAACTCCTTGGTGTACCGCTGGGGCCGGATATAGGCAATGGCAATGGGGCTGCCCCACAGGATGCCCAGGCCACCCCAGGAGGCGGTCATGGTGTTGCAGTCCTCCTTGTCCCCGGCGGTAATGAGCATCCACTGGTCACCAATGGCGGAAAAGACATTAAAGTCCAACTCCTTGGGTTCCACTTTTTTCAACATGATGGTAGCCTCCTTGTATCTTTGATAGTTTCATTATATGCACCTTTGCATAAAAAGACAAGGAGACGTTGCACACTGCAACGTCTCCTTGAAAGAAACCATAAGATTAGCCCAAACCGAACTTCTTGTTGAAGCGGCTGACACGTCCGCCGGTGTCCACCATCTTCTGCTTACCGGTGTAGAAGGGGTGACACTTGGAGCAGACTTCCACCTTAATGTCCTTCTTAGTAGAACCAGTCTCGATCACGTTGCCACAGGCGCAAGTAATAGTGGTCTGCTGATAGTTGGGATGGATGCCTTCCTTCATGGAATTCACCTCTTTCTTTCGAAAATAAGTCCAGGAGCCCAATGACTCCATGTAAACGCAACATGTATCTTACCACGCTTAGGGAAAAAAAGCAAGGGCTTTTTCAAATTATTTTATTTTCCAGCTGATTTCTTCCCCCAGGCTGAAAAACCACAGGGTACAACGGCCCACGGGCAGCTCCAAAGCCTGGGACAGGGCCCGGCTGTAGGCCTCCAGCTGGGGACGGTATTCCTTGGCCCGCTGCTCCACGGTGGCCTCACTGACCCGGTCGGTCTTGAAGTCCAGCACCGTCACCGTGCCATCTTCCTCCACAAACCAGCAGTCCACCACGCCCTGGAGCAGCACCTCCTCCCCCGCCTCGGCGTTGGGGTAGTAGTCGGCGGCGGGCACCAGCATGGAAAATTTAAATTCCCGCTCCATCTGGGGCGAGGCCACCAGTCGCTGGCCCAGCGGAGACTGGAAGAAGGCCAGCACCCGCCCTGGGTCCACCGCCTCCCCCTGCTGGGGTGTGATAAACTGCTGAGCTACCAGCCGGGCAATCTCCTCCTGAATCTCCTCCAAAGAGCCTGTGCGGTCAAAGTTTAGATACTGCATCACCATGTGCAGGGCGGTACCCTGCTGGGCGGGGGTGAGGGGCCTCTGGCCCTGGAACACCGGGCGGCGCAGGGTCACTGTGGGCTTGGCGGGGGCATATTCCACCCCGTCCTGGGCCGCTTCCGCATCCTTATCCCGGCCCTTGAGCTGGGTGGCGGTAAGCTTGGAGGGCATCTGGGCAGATACCTCATGGGGATAGCTCCAGGTGAGAGCCTCCTGCCACCCGGCGGGCAGCTCCACCCCCTGCTCTGCCTCCCCGCCTATCTCCAGGGGGCCCACCCGGGCCGCATCCTCCTGGGTGGGGGTGAGCAGCTTCACGTCCCAGCGGTACCCCTGCTGGGGGGCGCTGCATGGGCGCTGGAGGCCCAGCTCATCCCACAGGGGCTGACTGTCCTCCCGGCACAGGGCAGGCGTGAGCACCCACTCGGCCATGCAGGAGGCCCCCGCCACCTGCCGGGGCGGCGGCGGACACTGGGCCTGGGCCGCCAGCTTGTCCAGCTTCAAATTCTTGCCGTTGACGCTGGTGAATAGAATGAGCTTGTGCTCGGCCCGGGTCATGGCCACGTACAAAAGGCGCATCTCCTCGGCGATGAGCTGCTGACTTAAGCGCAGGGCCACCCCGTCCCGGGCAATGGTGGAGTAGCGGAGCATCCGCTGCCGGTCCACCCGCTTGGGCCCCAGGCCCAAGTCCGGGTGGAAGAGGATGGTGGACCGGGTGTCCTCGGTGTTGAACTGGTGCTCCAAGCCGCACAGGAACACCACGGGGAACTCCAGACCCTTGGAGCGGTGGATGGACAGAATGCGCACGCCCCCCACGCTCTCCCCCTCCACAGGGACAGGCAGGCCGTTTTCCGCCAGGCGGGTGAGGTGGATGAGAAAGGCCATGAGGCCCTTGTGGCCTCCAGATTCAAACCGCCTGGCCTCCTCGTACAGGGCCATGAGGTTGGCTCTGCGAGCCCCGCCCTGGGGCATGGCGGCGAAGATGGCGGGCAGGTCGGTGCGCTGGTAGATGTACCACAGCAGCTTGTGGCTGCTCTCTTCGGCGGCCAGGGCCCGCAGCTCCCCCAAGAGGGCCAGGAAGGCCACGCAGTCCGCCTCCTCCCGCTGGGCTCCCGCCTCCACCGCCTCATACACGCAGCCGGAGCACCCGGCCCGCAGCTGGGCCAGACGGTCCGGGGAGAATCCCAACACCGGGGAGCGGAGGACGGACAGCAGGGGCACGTCCTGCCGGGGGTTGTCCACCACCTGCAACAGGGAGATGGCCACCGAGATCTCGGTGGTGCCGAAGAACTCCCTCCCCCCTTCGGCGCTCCAGGGGATGCCCGCCTCGTCCAGGGCGGCGGCATACCACCGCAGGGTGGAGCCGGGGGAGCGGAGCAAGATCACCATGTCGTCGGGGCGCAGGGGGCGGTCCCCGATGGGCAGCCCCGAGGCCAGCAGCTCCTTCATCCGCCGGGCCACCAGCCGGGCCTGCACCAGGTCCTTGTTCACCTTGTCCTCCTGGTCGGGCAGCTGGGACAAGTCCACACAGCAAAGCTCGGTGGCATACTGGGGGTCGGGCTGCAAATCCTGCCGTCCGTGGCGCAGGGCCTGGTTCTCATCGTAGTCCAGCTCCCCCACTGACTGGGTCATGACGTTGCGGAAGACAAAGTTGGTACTGTCCAACACCTCGGGGCGAGAGCGGAAGTTGGCGGACAGGGGGATGGTGCGCCCCTGCCCTTTCTCCGCGGTCTCCCAGGGGGCAAAGCGGCGGTACTTGTCCAGGAAGATGGTGGGGTCTGCCAGGCGAAAGCGATAGATGGACTGCTTCACATCTCCCACCAGAAACAGGTTGTCCCCCTGGGACAGGGCATCAAAAATGGCGTTTTGCACCCCGTTGGTGTCCTGGTACTCGTCCACCATGATCTCCGCATACCGCTTGCGCCACTCCAGGGCCAGCTGAGAGGGATCCCCCTCCCCATCTGTCAGCAAAGCGGCGGTGAGGTGCTCCCCATCGGCAAAGTCGATGAGGCGGTGTCGGCCCTTGAGGGCCACAAAGGCCTGGTCAAACTCCGCCACCACGTCCAACAGGGCGGTCATGGCGGGGGCGATGGCCCGCAGGTCCTCCATGGCCTCCGCTCCGGTGACCTGGAAGCGTTGTTTCAGCTTCTCCAGCTGCTTTTTACAAGCTTCCCGCAATCCCTTGGCCCGCTCCTTCAAAGCCTCGTCGCAGTCTCCCCGCTTGGCCTTGGGGCGCTCAAAGGCCACTTGCTGCAAGGCCTGGGCCAGCTCGTCCCAGCCCTGGGCCTCCTGCACCCGCTCCAGGCCGTAAATGGTGGTACCCAAGGTGCCTCCATAGTTGTTCCACAAAACGGGGTCGTCCTCCAGCTCCTGCAACACCCCTTGGAGGGTGTGGGCCCAATACTGGGCCAGCTCCTGGGCATCGGAGAGGAGCAGCTTGCCCCAGGAGGTGTCCTCCGGGGCGGTCTCCCCGGTCAAATCAAAGTCCGCCTTGCGCTCCATGAGCCAGTCCAGAGGGCTTGCCTGGCTCTGGACCTTGGCGTGGATGTCCAGAATGACAGACTCCAGGGTCTGGTCGTCCCGGTCCCCGGCCATGCTGTCGGCCAGGGCCTGGAAGCCGGGGTCGTTTGCAATGTTGGCGTACCTCCCCTCCAGCACCTCCTCCAGGGCCTCCCTCCGCAGCTCCTCCCCGGTGCCCTGGTCGCACAGACGGAAGTCCGGGTCCAGCCCGGCCAGGTGGCCCCACTGGCGCAAAAAGTCCAGACAGAAGGCGTCAATGGTGCAGATCTGGGCCTGATACACCAGGGTGGCGTTTCGGCGCAGATGGCGGTCGTTGGGTCTTTGGGCCAGCCGGGCATGGATGGCGGCGGCAATGCGGTCCCGCAGCTCGGCGGCGGCGGCGTTGGTGAAGGTGATGACCAGGAAGCGGTCCACATCTTCCCCCTGCTCGATGCGCTGCATCAGACGCTCCACCAACACCCGGGTCTTGCCGGAACCGGCGGCCGCAGACACCAGCAGGTCACCCCCCCGGTTGTCCACCACCGCCTGCTGCTGGCGGGTGAGTTCAATTGCCATGGTCTCCACCTCCCATTCGGTCCTTCATCCAATTCCAAAATTCCACCGCCCGCTTGCTCCGTCTCCGGCGCAGGGTGTCCCCTAAGCACTCCTCAAAGTGGCAGGCGGAGCGGAACTCACACCACTGACAGGCGTTGTGCTGGGCATCCCGCCAATAGGGGTCGGCGTCAATGTTGCCCACCGCCACCTGGCTGGCAGCCTGGCGCAGCACCTGGGTGACATACTCGTCCAGCTCCTGCATCTGCTCGGCATTGACCAGGCAGTCCCGGTTGCGGGAGTTGATGGGCAGATAGCGGTATTTGCCGTCTGGAGCCTCCTCCATGGCGTCAATGACCGCCGGGTCATCCAGCACCAGGCCCTGGCGGCGCAGCTGTTTCTCCTGCTCCTGAGCCACCGCCTGAGAGTCGGTGTTGCGGCTGCCATCCACCAGGGCGGTGCGGGCAGGCACATACAGCACCCCGGCGGGGATAAGGGTCTGGTCTCCAAACAGGGCCTCACCGTTGCGGCTGAGGGCGAAGAGGTAGAGGAGCATCTGTAAGCCCCGCCCGTCCTCCACCTCCGCAAAGTCGAAGGCCTTCTTTCCGGTCTTATAGTCCACCACCCGCAGGTAGCGCTTTCCTTCGTGCTCCCAGCTGTCCACCCGGTCCACAAAACCGGACAGACGCAGGGTAATGCCGTCCTGCTCCACCTCCACCGGGGGCAGCTGCTCCCCTTTGCCGAAGCCCAGCTCCAGCCACACGGGGACGAACTGGGAGGCGGACAGCTCCCCGGCCACGCTGTCCACCACGGTGAGCACCGACTGTTTCATGCGGTCGAAGAGCCAGCGGAACCGGGCAGTCTCGTCCTCCAGGCCCTGGAGCACCTCGGTTTCGTATCGGTCCGCCGCCTCCTTGGCCAGAGCCCGGCACTGCTCCGGGGCGGGGTGCTGGCCCAGCACTTCCTCCAGCACCGCATGGACAAAGGTGCCGTAGTCGGAGGGGGCGAACTTGGCCCGCTTCCGGGGCTGGGCCTTGAGGCCAAACCGAAGGAAGTGGCAGAAGTGACAGGACTGGTACAAATCCAGCCGGGTGGCGGACATGGGCACCGCCTTGCCGTACAGGGTACGCACCCCCTGGGGGGACAGGCGGCCTCGCCGCCACTGTCCCGCCTCCTGGAGCCGCTGCACCCGGTCCCGCATGTCGGGCAGCTGGGACAAAGCATTCCGCACCTGCCCCACTCGCCCTGCCGCCTCTAAGGCGGGGCCGGGGGCGGCCAGACGACAGGCCACGTCGGCGGGGTCGCCGTGTCGGGCAGTGGGAAACAGCTGGGTGAGCCGCTCATAGAGGAAGCTGGGCCCCCGCTCCTGCCCCGCCCCGTCCTGCTGGGCGTAGCTGACATACAGCCCCTGGGTGGGGCGGGAACAGGTCTCGTACACGATGGTCAATTCTCGGCGCAGCTGCTCCTCCTGCCGGGAGGCCAGCTCCACCTCCAAGGCCGCCAGAGCCTCCCGGTCCTGGTCGGAGAAGAGTCCGGCGGCGGGGGCACAGCTGGGGATGGCGGTGGAGTCCGCCCCCAGGAAAAACAGGTATTTGCACTCCTTGTGGGCCATGCGGGGGGCCTCGCCCACCGTGACCCGGTCCAGGGACACGGGGATGGCTCCCACGTCGTACTGACTGAGCACCAGGGCGAAGAGGCGGGCAAACTCCTCCATCTCCAGCTGGGTATCCCCCAGCAGCAGGGCGCACTGCTCCAGGCCACCCACCACAATGTCCCACAGCTGGCGGTACTGGGCGGCAGTGTTCAGGTCGCCCCGGCGCTCCAAGCTGGCCGCCCGCTCTTCCAGGCGTTTTGGCAGGTCGATGTCCTCCAACAGCTGATAGAGGGCCTGGGCCCGCCCCGCCCCGGTCTGGTCGGGACACTTACGCATCCGCTCCAGAGGGGCGATGACCTGGCGGCGCAGATTGTCCAGCCGCTGCACCAGGGCGGTGTCCTCCTCCGAGAAGGTGAGGCCGTACCCCTGGGGGTGCATGTTCCAGGGCTTTTTCCGGGTCCACAGGCTGCCCTTGATGTTCCAGGTGAGGACGTAGTTTTCCAACGCGTCCCGCTCCTCCTGGGTCAGCGGGGTGAGGTCGGTTTTCAGGTAGCGGAACAGCTCCTCATAGGGGTAGTCCTGGGCAGCGGCCGCCAAGGCGGAGGTGACCAGGGCCAGCACCGGGTGGCGCAGCACGTCCTCCATGGCGCTGAGGTAGACGGGGATGCCGTACTGGGCAAAGACGCTCTCCACCAGCTCCCCGTACCCCTCCAGCCGCCGGGGACACACCACAATGTCCCGGCACCGCACGTCTCCCCTACGCAGCAACGCCACGATCTCACTGGCGGCCCACTCCACCTCCTGCCGGGGGGTAGAGGCCTGGGCCAGGGTCACAGGGCATTCCGCTGTCCAGGGATCAGGCAGGGGCCCGTACAGGTGGCCCTCCATCCAGGAGAGGGCGGAGTGGCTGGGCTGGGGGCGGTGGAGGGTCTGCTCCTCCACCCCTGTCCCGCCCCGGCGGGCCAGACGCTTGAGCCGGGAGGCAGCCCGCAGGGCAGGCTCAAAGATGCCCTCGGGGTCGTTGTCTGGGTCGCACACCAGGGCCACGGTGACATGGGCCTGAGCTATGAGTTGCTCCAGCACCTGCTCCTCCTGGGGGGTGAAGTCGGTAAAGCCGAATACGGCGATTTCTTTGCCCTGGGCCCACCCCGTCTCGGTGAGCTGCTGGGCCAGCACATCCAGGCGGTTGCGGGGGTCGGCGGCTCCCTGGGCGGCCAGGGCCTCGTAGGCGGCGTAGAGTAGGCCAATGTCCCGCCACTTGTCCCCCTGCTGGCCGCCCAGCTCCTCCCCGGCCTCTAAAAGCTGCTGAGGCTGCACACAGCAGCTTTTGCACTCATCGATGGTGGCCAGCACGTGGGTGAGGAAGGCGGGCTTGCGGGAGGGGGAGCGGTAGATGCGCAGCTGAGGGGCGCACTGGCGCAGGGCGGCGTACATCAGCAGCATCCGCCCGCCCCCGTCCAGCACCGGGGCGGCGCCGCCCCCTGCCACCTCCCGCAGCCGTCCGGCCAGTCGGGTGAAGGAGAGCACCTCACAGGTGCGGGAGGCCCCGTTGCCCAGCACCTGGCACATGGCCCGCTCGCTCTCGTGGGAGTACTGCTCAGGCACCAACAGCAGGCGGCGCTGGGCCGGGGACGCCCCCAGCCGCTCCAGCAATTCTCTTCGTATTTCCTGCCCCGCCCGGGCATACAATAGGGTGAGCAAAGTCTCTCACTCCTTCCTGAATTTTTCTCCTATTCTACCATACCCGCTATCATAAGAAAACCACCCATCCGAGCAAGGTCAGATGGGTGGTTTTGGTTGTTGTACGCATCTCAGGACAAGGGCGTCAGCAGTAAATTGAGGTCCACATTCCCCTCAATCCCCGCCACGCTGCCCTGGTGGCTGTACTGCCACATGGTAAACTGATAGGGAAAGGTGGGGGTGCTCTGGTACTGGGCCAGCCACAGCTCATACTCGGTGAGTTGAGTTAAGTCGATGCGGTCCATGAGCCACGTCACATTGCCGTAGATCATGGGCTGATAGCCCGCCTGGGCAATGGTTTGGCAAAACGCCTGGGTGATTTCCGTGGCGCTCTCCACGCTCAGATCGTCGGTGCGGGCCTCGTCATGGGCCACCTGCTCCAGGTCAAATACCACGGGGTAGGTGATGGAATCCCCCTCCAAGGCGTCCAGCACATACTCCGCCTCCTCCACCGCTTCCTCCACGGTGACGGCCTGGGAGAAGAAGTACACCCCCACGTCCAGCCCCGCCTCGGTGGCTCCCTGGATATTTTGCTGGAACTTGTCGTCCAGCACCAGGTTACCCGTCTCCCCGTAGCCCCGGAAGCCCAGGCGTATCATGGCAAAGGAGATGCCGTCGGCCTTCACTGCCGCCCAGTCGATGTCCCCATTGTAGGTGGACACATCCACCCCAGCCAGAGCCTGGGTGCCGTCTGGGGCGGTGTACTGGTAGCGGCTATTCTCCTCGCTCAGCCCGCTCCAGTCGTAGCTGTGCTGGGTCAGGTCGTTCTTGAGGGGCGAAATGGTGATGCCGTTGGCCCCCATGTACACATAGGACTGGGGGAACAGCTTTTGGAGAAAGGTGGTGGTGAGGCCGTACTGGTAGGCCAGGTCCCGGATGGTGCTCTTGGCCACAGTGTTCTCCAGCAGCCACTCCACCCGGTTATGGAGCTGATATACCTTCCAGCACAGGCCGCCGAAGATGGCCACTGCCACACACAGAGCCAACGCCCATGTTTTCCCCGGCCGTTTCTGTTTCTGTGAGGTTCGCTGAGGTGCCCGCCCCAGCCCGTCAGAGGTCTCCTCCGCTGTCTCTCTCTCCTGGTCTAACATCTGATGTTCCAACGGGTATCCCTCCTTTCCCCACATTATATGGATTTTCCCCTGTGAATGCAATGAAAAAATCTGCCACAGAGGGAAACCTCTGTGGCAGATTGGGCTCGCAAAACGTCCTCTCGAAAATGCTCGCATTTTCGAGAAGTAATTACTGGGGATTGACGGTGTAGTTGGGAGCTTCCTTGGTGATGTAGATATCGTGGGGGTGAGACTCCCGGAGACCGGCGGCAGTGATCTGGGTGAACTGGGCCTTGGTGCGCAGCTCGTCGATGGTGCCGCAGCCGCAGTAGCCCATACCGGCCTTCAGGCCGCCCATCATCTGATAGATGGTGTCGGCCACAGGTCCCTTGTAAGGCACGCGGCCTTCCACGCCTTCGGGCACCAGCTTCTTGTTGTTCTGCTGGAAGTAACGGTCCTTGGAGCCGCAGGCCATGGCGCCCAGAGAGCCCATGCCACGGTAGACCTTGAACTGACGGCCCTGGTAGACCTCGGTGTCGCCGGGGGACTCCTCGCAGCCAGCCAGCAGGGAGCCCAGCATGACCACGTTGCCGCCAGCGGCGATGGCCTTGGCGATGTCGCCGGAGAACTTGATGCCGCCGTCGGCGATGATGGGCACGTCGTACTCAGCAGCCACACGGGCGGCGTCGTACACGGCGGTGATCTGAGGCACGCCGATACCAGCCACCACACGGGTGGTGCAGATGGAGCCGGGGCCGATACCGATCTTCACGCAGTCGGCGCCAGCCTCGATGAGGGCGCGAGTGCCCTCGGCGGTGGCCACGTTGCCGGCGATAAGCTGCACGTCGGGGTACAGGCTCTTGATGCGCTTGACGCAGTTGAGGATGTTCTGGGAGTGGCCGTGAGCGGAGTCCAGGCACAGCACGTCGGCGCCAGCCTCCACCAGGGCGGCCACACGGTCCAGCACGTCGGCGGTGACGCCGATGGCGGCGCCCACCATCAGGCGGCCCTTCTCATCACGGGCGGAGTTGGGGTACACCTGGGCCTTGTCGATGTCCTTGATGGTGATCAGGCCCTTCAGGTGGTTCTCGCTGTCCACGATGGGCAGCTTCTCAATCTTGTGGCGGCGGAGGATCTCACGGGCCTCCTGGAGGGTGGTGCCCTCGGGAGCGGTGACCAGGTTGTCCTTGGTCATCACGTTGTCAATGAGCTGAGACATGTCGGTCTCAAACTTCATGTCACGGTTGGTGATGATACCAATGAGCTTGCCGTTGTCGCAGATGGGCACACCAGAGATGCGGTACTTCGCCATCAGCTCGTCTGCCTCAGCCAGGGTGTGGCCTGGGCCGAGGAAGAAGGGGTTGGTGATAACGCCGTTCTCACTGCGCTTGACCATGTCCACCTGCTCGGCCTGAGCGCCAATGGACATATTCTTGTGGATGATACCCAGACCGCCTTCCCGGGCCAGGGCGATGGCCATCCGGGACTCGGTGACCGTGTCCATGGCGGCACTCACCACAGGGATATTCAGGGTGATCTTGCGGGTGAGACGGGTGTGCAGGTCGATGTCTGCGGGGAGCACGTTGCTCTCGGCAGGAATCAGCAGCACGTCGTCGAAGGTCAGACCCATTTTTACAAATTTGTCATTGTATTGAATCTGCGACATTTTACCACTCCTCCAAAATTGTATTGATATTTTATTTTACGCTCTGGAAAAAAGGGTGTCAAGTTGAACCTACAACAATGGATGTTTTCGGTACTTTTGACCAGTGGAACCGGGAAATCAGCTGGTCCGGTGTGGCACTTTTTGGCGTATCTTGCAAACCCGCCAGCCACCCCAGCCAGCCCACCAGCTCCTGGGGCGTGTATTTCTCTCGCAGCACCCCCATATCCAGGTCCCGGTCCCGCTTGGATAGCCGCCGCCCCTGGGCGTCCACCAGCAGAGGCAGGTGGTAAAACTGGGGCGGCTCATACCCCAGGGTCCGGTGTAACCACGCCTGGGCGGGGGACGAGGAGAGCAGATCACAGCCCCGCACCACGTGGCTCACTCCCATGAGGGCGTCGTCCACCACCACAGCCAGCTGATAGGCCCACACCCCGTCGGAGCGGCGGACGATGAAGTCCCCACAGTCCCGGTCCAGCTGCTGGGTGTAGGGGCCCATGTGGCCGTCCTCTATGGTAATCTCCTCTCGGGGCACCCGCACCCGGAAGGCCGGGCGTCTGCCCTGCGCCTCCAGGTCCTGCCGCTGCTGGGCCGTGAGGTGGGCGCAGCGGCCTGAGTACACCACTGCCCCGTCCGAGGCGTGAGGGGCCGAGGCGGCTAGACGCTCCGCCCGGGTGCAGTAGCAGGGGTAAATGAGCCCCAACTCTTCCAGACGGCGGAACGCCGCCTCATAGTGGTCCCAGCGGCGGGACTGGCAGTACTCCGGCTCCAGGCCGCCCTCGTCCCAGTCCAGGCCCAGCCACTGCAAATCCTCCACCAGCTGGGCTGCCTTATCCAGAGAGCACCGCTGGGGGTCCAGGTCTTCCATGCGCAGCACCATCACCCCGCCCTGGCTGCGCACATCCAGCCAGGCCAGCAGCGCCGCCAGCAGGTTGCCCAGGTGCATCCGTCCGCTGGGACTGGGGGCAAACCGTCCCCGTACCGTCATGGTCCATCTCTCCTGTTGATAAAATAGCGCTCGTGCCGCTGCAAAAAGCAGCGGCACGAGTGAATATGGATTACTTATTCTGGAAAATCTGGAAGATGTCGTCGAAGGGGTCCTTCTCCTTCTCCTTGGGCTGCTCAGCCTCCTCCTTGCCGGGAGTGGGGTTGCTCACGCCGCCGAAGCCGGTGGCGATGACGGTGACCCGAATCTCATCCTGGAGGGAATCGTCAAAGGCGGCGCCCATCATGAACAGGGCGTCGGGATCGGCCACTTCCTTGACCATCTCGGCGGCCACTTCCACCTCGTCCAGACCGATGTCCATGGGACCGGTGATGTTGACGATGATGCCCTTGGCGCCCTGGATGGAGGTCTCCAGCAGGGGGCTGTTGATGGCCAGACGGGTGGCCTCCTCCGCGCGGTTCTTGCCGGCGGCGCGGCCCACGCCCATGTGAGCCAGACCGGCGTCCTTCATGACGGCGGTGACATCGGCGAAGTCCAGGTTGATCAGACCAGTGGTGGTGATCAGGTCGGAGATGGACTGCACAGCCTGACGCAGCACGTCGTCGGCGATGGCGAAGGCGTTGGCGAAGGTGATCTTCTCGTCGGTGGCGTACTGGAGGCGGTCGTTGGGGATGATGACCAGGGAGTCCACCTTGGACTGCAGCTCCTCAATGCCCTTCATGGCCTGGTCCATACGGCGGCGGCCCTCAAAGCTGAAGGGCTTGGTGACCACGCCCACGGTGAGGATACCACGGGACTTGGCGATCTCAGCCACCACGGGAGCGGCGCCGGTGCCGGTGCCGCCGCCCATACCAGCGGTAACGAACACCATGTCGGTGTTGTCCAGCAGGGCGGAAATCTGGTCCTTGCTCTCCTTGGCGGACTCACGGCCCACCTCGGGGTTGGCGCCAGCGCCCTTACCGGCGGTGAGCTTCTCGCCGATGGGCAGCTTCTGGGTGGCCTCGGAGGCGGCCAGGCACTGACGGTCGGTGTTCACAGCAATGAACTCCACACCCTGCATGCCCACACGCACCATGCGGTTGACCACGTTACAACCGCCGCCGCCGACACCGATGACCTTCAAGGTGTCGCCACTTTTTACCTCAGAATCCATGACAAAAGCCATAAATATGACCCTCCTATATCCAAAACAGTTTGTGTCAATGCCTGCAATAATCCAGACTACAAATCACATTTTATTTTAGCGGCTTTTCCTCACGGGGTCAATAGTGAAATGCAAGTTTTTTTGCAGAATTTTGTCGCGTCCTTTTGGCAGTTCCAGCCAATAAAACGAAAAAAGCCCCCACCCCGCACACATGGGCGGGATGGGGACTCATAGGTCTCACGCTTCTGGAGTGGCAGAGGGCTCCGGGGACGCCGAGGCTGCGGGCTCTGTGGAGGCCGAAGGCTCAGGGTCCGGAGACTGAGAGGCCGCGGGGTCCGGAGCGTCCGAAGCTGTGGCGTCCGGGTCCTGGCTGGGCTCCGGCTTGTCAGACTGCTTGGGATTTTGCATGAACACCCGGTTATCCAAGATGGTAAAGTCAAACACCCGGGGCTCGTTGGGGACCTGCCCGCTGTCCAAAGCCGCCTGGAACAGGTTGAGCATCTGGGCATAGTCCCCGTGGAGGGGGAACCGCAGCTGATGGATGCCGTAGCTGACCAAAATGGAAGAGGCCGCCGAGCAGTCAAACTGGGTACACTGGCTCAGCTTCCCCGCCTGGTCCAAGGCCTCCATCAGAGGGACGATGGCCTCCCCTTTGGACTGGTCCGCTTCGCTGACCTGCATGGGCTGGCCCGCCTGGGGGTCCACCACCTCCAGGCCCACAATGGCAATGCCCTGGTTTTGGTTGGTGGTCTCCAGCAGGTAGCCGTCAGAGGCCATGAGCCATTGGCGGCCATTGCCTTCCACGGTGGCGGCCACCGTGCGCTCCACCACCTGGAGGGTCACCTTGTCCGGGAAGGTGTGGCCCACCACCACCCGCTGGACATAGGGCAGCTTGCTGCCCACCAGCTGGTTGATCTGCCAGGTCCACAGGGTCACCAAGTTATCCCCCATCTCGATCTCCGAGGCGTCAATGATCTCCTGGGCGGTGTAGTGGGAGTTGCCCTCTACCTTCACCTCATTGACGCGGAAGAAGATGACACAGGCGGTGACAATGGCTGCTACCACTGCCACCAGAGAGATCAATTTATAGAAAAACCGAAACCGGCCTCGGCGCCTGGTGCGCCGGGGGTGCTTCCGCTCACGTGCCATGCCAAATCACCTCTGTGGTAAATTTATCTGCGCTGTATCTGGGCCCCCAGGCGGTTGAACATCTCCTCCAGGCGCTCGTAGCCCCGGTCGATGTGTTCCACGCCCCGCAGCTGGGTCTCACCCTGGGCTCCCAGGGCGGCCACGGCCAGTGCGCCCCCGCCCCGCAGGTCGGTGGCGGACACTTGGGCCCCGTGGAGCCGCTTCACTCCCCGCACCCACGCCCCTTGGCCGTGGAGGGAGATATCCGCTCCCATCTCCCGCAATTCCGGCACGTGGCCGAAGCGGCGGGAGAACATGGTCTCTTGAAAAATGGTGGTGCCCCGGGCGGTGGCAAAGGCCGCCATCACCGGAGCCTGGGCGTCGGTGGGAAAGCCGGGATAGGGGGCGGTGGCCACCGGTCCCACCGACTTCATGGGGATATCTCCCCTACGGCAAAACCAGATGCGGCCCGGTGCGCTGCGCACCCGGCATCCCCCCTGCTCGAACAGCTGGAGCACCGTGGACAGGTGCCGCCAGTCCACGCCCTGGAGCTCCACCTCGCCCCCTGCCGCCGCCACCCCGGACAGCAGAGTGGCCGCCACAATGCGGTCGCCCAAAATGGAGATTGCTCCGCCGTGGAGGGGTCGCCCACCCCGGACGGTGATGACGCTGCCTCCGGCACCCGTCACCTCACCGCCCAGGGCGTTGAGAAACTGCTGGAGCTGGACAATCTCCGGCTCCCGGGCGGCGTTGACGATGGTGGTGTCCTCCGCCGCCCCTGCCCCGCACAGCATGGCATTTTCCGTGGCCCCCACGCTGGGGAACTTCAAGGTCACCACCCCGCCCCGGGGACGGCCCCGGCAGGTGATGGTGCCGTCTTGCTCCTCCACCTGACACCCCATGGCCCGCAGGGCCTCCAGGTGCAGGTCGATGGGCCGGGGGCCCAGCTCACAGCCGCCGGGATAGGTGAGGGTGGCCTCCCCCATCCGGGCGGCCAGAGGGCCCAGAAACATAATGGAGGACCGCATGGCCCGCATACGGCCCTCGTCAATGGCGGTGCCCGAGGCTTGCCCGGCGTCCACCACCAGTTCCTCCCCCTCCCAGCGGCAGCTGGCCCCCAGGTGTTGGAGGATGTCCACGGCGGCGTCCACGTCGGACAGGCGGGGACAGTTGCGAATCACCACCGGCTGGGGGGCCAGCAGGCACCCCGCCAAAACGGGGAGCACACTGTTTTTCGCCCCTTGGACCCGCCATGCCCCCTCCAGCGGGGCGCCGCCCTGTATGTACATGACGCTCATGAAAACGCCTCCCTTTCCTTCCATTGGCACATTCTATGAAAGAAAAGGGAAAAGGGTTAAAGAAGCTCCATCAGAGCCTTGTAGATGTCCTCAGCCGCCCGGGGGGTGGCCAGTTCCTTCATGGCCCGGCTCATCGCCCGGCGCTTGTCGGCGTTGGCCAGCAGGGATACGGCGGTGTCGTACAAGCTCTGGCCGGAACAGTTTTTCTCCTCCAAAAGCTCCGCCGCCCCACGGTCCGCCAATACCTTGGCGTTTTTGAACTGGTGGTTGGCAGCCACATAGGGAGAGGGCACCAGCACCGCAGGCTTGCCCATGGCAGTGAGTTCGCCCAGAGTGGAGGCCCCAGCCCGACAGATCACCAGGTCGGCGGCTGCCATCACCGTGGGCATGTTGTCAATGTAGGGGCGGACCTCCTGGTCCGTCACCGACACCCCGCGCTCTTTGAGGTGCTGGGCCATGGTCTCATAGTCCCGGCCACCGCTGTGGATGTAGTGGAAGGGTCTGCCCTCCTCCACCCACCGCTGCACAAAGTCCTCGGTCATGAGGTTCATGTCCCGGGCCCCCTGGGAGCCCCAGAAGGACACCACCAGGGGCTTGTCGTCGGTGATGCGCAGTTCCCGCCGGGCCTGGGCCCGGTCCAGGCGGAAAAAGGCACCCCGCACCGGGGTACCTGTCACCGCCACTTTTTTGGCGTGGGTATAATACTCCGCCGCCTCAGGAAAACCCACCATCACCAAATCCACCCGCTTGGCCAGCACCCGAGTGGTGAGGCCGGGGAAGGCGTTGGACTCGTGAATGGCGGTGGGGATACCCATGCGGGTGGCCTCCCGCACGGCCGGGAACGAGGCATAGCCTCCAGTCCCCACCACCAGGTCGGGCTTGAACTGTCGCAAAATCCGGGAGGCCTGCCACTGTCCCACCGGCACTTTAAACACACTTTTGAAGTTGTGGCGGATGATCTTCCAACTCAGCTGCCGCTCGAAGGTGGACACCTTCACGCAGCGGATGGGATACCCCGCCTGCTCCACCAAGCGCTTTTCCATCCCCTTCTCGGCCCCCACAAAGAGGACCTGACAGCCGGGATGGTATTTTTCAAAGGTCTGGGCCACGGCCAGGGCCGGGTTGACGTGCCCCGCCGTGCCGCCGCAGGTAAACAGTACCTTCATGCTCCCCCTCCTACTCTTCCTTTGGCGCCACGATTTGCCTGGACACCGCTAAGATCAGGCCCACTTCCGCCAGCTGTACCATGAGAGCGGTGCCACCGTAGCTGAAGAAAGGCAGAGAAATACCGGTGGTGGGCAGAGCGCCCGTGACCACGCCGATGTTCAGGATGACCTGGGCCGCCAGCTGGGTGTTGATACCCACGATCATCAGGCTGCCGAAGCGGTCTCGGGCGTGGAGGGCCAGCCAATAGCCCCGGACGATGAGCAGGGCGAAGAGGATAATGATGAGGCAGGCGCCGATGAGCCCCAGCTCCTCACAGACAATGGCGAACACAAAGTCGTTGTGCTCCTCGGGGAGGAACATGTACTTCTGACGGCTGTTGCCCAGCCCAGTGCCCAGCAGGCCGCCGGAACCGATGGCAATCTGGGACTGCCACAGCTGGTAGCCGTCTCCCCGCAGGTCGCTGCCAGGGTTGAGCCAGGACTGCATACGGGCGGTCATGTACTCGGTCTGGGTGATGAGGAAGAGCAGCGCCGCACCCACGGCAGCGCCGCCGCCCACAAACCAGTACAGCCGGATGCCCGAGGCGAACAGCACCGCCGCCGCTCCCGAGCACACCAGAATCATACCGGACATGTGGGGCTGCTTGTAGAGCAAGAAGAGGATGACCAGCAGAATCACCGCGTAGGGAATCAGCTCCAGCAGGCCGATGTTCTCGGCAAACTCCCCCATGCGGCCCCGGAGGGTACGCCGATTCCACTTCTTAGGGGGCGCTTTGATCTGGTCCTTCCGCTTGGACAGCCGGGCGGCAAAGAACAGAATCACCGCCACCTTCACCAGCTCGGAGGGCTGGAAGGAGAAGCCGATGTCCAGCCAGCGCCGTGCGCCGTTACTGGACCGTCCCAGAGGAGTAAAGACCAGAATCAGCAGAAAAATACTGCCCGCAAGGGCGGGTACAGACAGCCCCCGCCACCACTGGTAGTCGATTTTCGACACGATATACATGCCGACCACACCTGCCACGGCAAACTTCAGCTGTCCCAAAAAGTAGTAATAGGGGTTGCCTCCGGTGTCCACGCTGGGGTCCAGGTCGTAGTAGGCAGAAGCATAGGAGGCCGAGAGCAGCATAACCAGGCCGATGGCCGTCAGCAGCAGCACCAGGGCCAGGTAGGGCAGGTCCAGCGGCCCCCGGGCCAGCTGCTGCTCTATGGTGAGATCTCGTTTGGCTGTTTTGCGCACGGGTGCGCCTCCTTCCCGGAAAGAAAAATGCGAAGTAGGGCCTGGAATCAGGTCCTGTTATACGCCGTAGCGGTACATCACGCCGGCAAAGGCCAGCAGACAGAAGGCCACGGTGATGGCGGTAAAGGTGAGCACAATGCGCACCTCGCTCCACCCACCCAGCTCCAGGTGGTGGTGGAGGGGGGCCATACGGAAAATACGCTTGCCGTGGGTGAGCTTGAAGTAGGTCACCTGGATGATATCGCTCATGGTCTCAGCGATGTAGATGATACCCACGGGGATGAGGATGAGGGGTGCGTCCACGGCGAAGGCCATGCCGCACACGGCGCCGCCCAAAAACAGGGAGCCGGTATCCCCCATGAACACCTTGGCGGGATAGAAATTGTAAATGAGGAAGCCCAGGATGCCTCCGGCCAGAGCGGCGGCAAAGGCGCCCACGCTGCCCTTATCCCACCAAGCAGCCAGCAGGGAGAAGAAGATGGCCACGGGCAGGGTCACAGAGCCCGCCAGGCCGTCCAGGCCGTCGGTGAGGTTCACCGAGTTGACACAGCCCACCAGCACGAAGGCGGCAAACACCAGGTACACCGCCCAGGGCAGAGGGATGTCGATGTTGGCAAAGGGGACGTACAGGTTGGGGGAGAGATAGCCAAAATTGCGCATCAGGGCCAGGAAGGCCACGGACACGGCCAGCTGCAGCAGCAGCTTCCACCCGGCGGTGAGGCCGGTGTTCTCATGCTTGCGCACCTTGGCAAAGTCGTCGATGAAGCCGATGCCCCCGTATACCAGGGCCAGGCCCAGCACGATGAGGGCGGAATAGTCTCCGCTCATCAGGTCCTTCCAACAGAAGATCAGCACCGCCACCGTGATGCCCACCATAAACATAATACCGCCCATGGTGGGGGTACCCTGCTTGGTCATGTGCCAGTTGGGGCCAATCTCTTTGATGGATTGGCCGGCCTTCATGGCCCGGAGGACGGGGATCAGAAACTTACCCACCACCGCAGTGACCAGAAAGGCGGTTGCCGCCGCTGCGAAACTCATCATGGTTTATAAACCTCCACTCTCTCTTTTGTATCTAGGATTGGTTCAAACGCTGGGCCGCCTGCTCCAGTGGCACGCCCAGCGCCACAGCCGCCGCCAAGGCGGCCAGGCTCTCATAGAGGCCGCCCTGGCCCCGGGGTACCCGCACCCGGAGCAGATCGTCTCGGGTGAGAGCCTCAAACTCCACCCGCTGGCGGCGCAGACAGACATTTTTGGCGGTGAGGTCCGCCTGGGGCCTGCCGTCGGAGTAGGCGAACACCCGGCCTCTCATGGCCCGGGCCGTCCGCCGCCCCTCCCCGTCGTCCAGGGCCACCACGGTGACCCCGGCCCGCCGGGACAGCTCCCACCGGGCCACCGCACAGGGGGATAGGGTGCGGCGGTCTCGGGGCTCGAAGTTTTCCACCACCACAGCCTGGTAGCGGGACGTGTCGTCCCCAGCCATGGCGGCCTCATAGGGGGTCAATTCCACCACCGGTGCCCCGGTCAATCGGCGCAGCAGGTGGGCCGTGGCGGTGTTTCCCCGTCCCACCACGGCAATGGGGTCATCAATCTGGGAGTTCTTGATCGGCGTAGTCGATAACACTGCTGACAAACCTCACTTCCACCACGGTGCCCGGTGATACCTCGGTATTGGCGGCGATGCTCTGGTTGATGGCCTCCAGGTTGCCGCCGTCATCGGTCACACCTGTGGCTCGCAGGAATAGGCCCATCTCTTCCAGGGTATTTTTGGCCTCCGAGGGGCTGAGGCCCTCCAGGTCGGGCACCTTCACCTTGTCCTTGGGCACCTCTTCGCCCAGATACAAGATCACGGTGGAGCTGCCGGGGATGGTCACACCGGAGGCGGGCAGCTGCCCGGTGACGGTGTTGCCGCTGCCCACGGTGCGGCAGCGGATGCCACGGTCGGTGAGCAGGCCCTTGGCCACGGTGAGCTCATAGCCGGTGACGTTGATCATGGTGGTGTCCGAAGCTTCCAGCTCGTCGGTGGTATACTGCTTCTCCACACCCATGTAGTCCAGAATGTCGGCCAGCAGCTGCCCGGCCATGGGGGCGGCGATGTTACCGCCGCTGATGTAGGTGCCGGAGGGGGTGTAGTTGGAGTTGGAGGCCGACTGCTCGGGGGAGTCGTAGGCCAGCAGCACCAACACCTTGGGGTTATCCACAGGGGCAAAGCCCATGAAGGAACAGATCAGGTCGCCGGTCTTTTCATCTCGCTTCTGGGAGGTACCGGTCTTACCGCCGATGCGGTAGCCCGCCATATAGGCGTTGCGGCCAGAGGCGGAGGGGCCAGCCACCACGCTCTCCAGCATACCGCGGAGGGTGGAAGAGGTCTCCTCGCTGATGACCTGGCGCACCTCCTGCACCTGGTGGTAGTAGGTGCTGTTGCCGTCGTCGTCGCTCACCGACTGCACCACGTAGGGCTCCAACAAATGGCCGCCGTTGATCATAGAGGCAAATGCAGTGGCCATCTGAATGGGGGTAATCTTAAAGGTCTGACCGAAGGAGGCGGTGGCCACGGAAGTCTCACCGTAGATGCTGGTGAAGAAGTCCTTGCCGCCGGGCCAGAAGACACTGGTTCCCTCGCCAAATAGGTCGATACCGGTGGAGTCAAACAGGCCATAATTCTCCAGGTAGTCCCAGAAGGTGTCTGCTCCCAACTTCTGGACAATCTGCATCATACCGTCGTTGCAGGAGTTCTCCAGCACCTGGGTCAATGTTTGATCTCCATGTCCTGCCCGCTTATGACAGGTAATGAACCAGTCGGCCACTTGTTGGCCGCCGTCACAGTAAAAGTGGTCGTTGGGAGAGATGACCCCCTCCTCCAGGGCTGCCGCCACCACCAGAGGTTTAAAGGTAGAACCGGGCTCATAGGTGTCAGACAGGGCTTTGTTTCTCCACTGGAGGTTAAGGGCGTCGCTGACGGCCTGGTTGTACTCGTCGCTGTCCTCGCCGTACTCCTCGGCCAGGGCTTTCAGCTCATCCAGCAGCTCCTGGTCGAAGACGCTGGCGTACTCGTTGGGGTCAAAGTTGGGGCTGCTGGCCATGCCCAGAATCGCCCCGGTGGAGGGGTCCAGGGCAATGGCAAAGCCGCCTTTTTTCACGTTATAGGTCTGGATGCCCTCCTCCAGGGTCTGCTCCAGCATGGACTGGATGGTGGCATCAATGGTCAGGTGGAGGTTGCCGCCGTTCTCGGCGTCGATGTACTCCTCATAGGTGGAGAGCATCTCAGTGCCGGCTCCCGTCTTGGAGGTGACCACTCGTCCGGTGGCCCCGGACAGCACATCCTGGTACAGGGCCTCCACACCCTGGGCACCCACCTTCACGCTGCCGCTGCTCTCGGTATAGGCCATAAAGCCCAGGATATGGGCGCCCACCGAGGAGTAGGGGTAATAGCGCTTGCTGGAGGGCTCGAAGTAGAGCATGGAGGAGAGTTTGTTCTCCTTAATAAACTCCCGCACCGCGGTGGTCTCCTCCTCCTCCAGCTCGTAGGCCAGAGGCTCATAGGCGGAGTCGGTGTTCTCAATGCGCTGACGCAGCCGGTCCTCGTTGAGGCCCAGCAGGTCCACCAGGCCGTCCACGATCAGCTCCCGCTTGTCCTCGATGGCCTGCTCATACTCCTCCTGCTTCAGGTTGCCGTCATCGTCCTCATAGCTGCTCTTGTTCACCGAAACCACCACGTCCCGGGGGGAGAGGATCAGCTGATAGACGGTGCCGGACCGGGCCAGGGTACGGCCCTGGGCGTCGTAGATGGCACCCCGTCCGGCGTTGACCGCCACGTCCAGGGTCTGCTGATTGGCAGCCCGCTGCTCCCATTCATCGTGCTGGAAGATTTGCAGCTTCACCAGCTGGGCCACCAGGGGCACAAAGGCCAGCACTCCCACCACCGCCAGCAGCACCACCGTGCGGCGGAAGAGACTACGGTTTCCCTGTCCAGGGGAGCGGCGTGAATTGGATTTGGGTTTTTGCATATGTCTTCGCTCCTATATATATTCCGGTTTGGCGTGGCGGCATATCGGGACAAGAAGGGCGTAAGAAACCGGTCAAAGTTTTCTTACGCCCCTCATTCTCTCTTATGTCCGCATTTCATTGTATGTGTTCTGGGGCGGCCATTATGACAGCATGCCGCTCAGAAATTCCTCAATTTGGCGAATCAGGCCGGAGACTCCCTCCCGAGCCTCCTGGTAGTACACCACACTGTCGTCCTGGGACAAGTCCAGGTAGACGGTCTGGCCTGCGCCCGCCTCCACCATGGAACCGTCAGCGGTGAGCTGCTGCTCCAACGCCGTCAGGTCAAAGGTCTTTTCATACTGGGCCATCAGTGTTTTTTTCTCGTCCTGCAACTCGGACAGGGTAGAACGCAGTTCTACCGTCTCCGCGTTGACCATGGCCAGCTGGGCGCTGCACACCACCAGCAACAGGGCACAGGCGATGGCTGCCACAAATCCCACAATGGTGAAGGGCGCCACAGCGCTCTGGGCCCGGACCTGTACCTGGGGCCGGGTGGCCACCCGCTCCCGGGGTCTGACTCTGGGTCGCCGGGGCTGCTCCACCTCTCTTCTCCGCTCCCGGGCGGGGGCGGTGTTGTCTACTTTATAAGCTACGTTGCCATAGGTGGCGTACTGTCTAACTTTGCGCTGGGTTGCCATAGTGATGTCTCCTTTTATTATCTCACTCACAGCTTCTCTGCCACACGCAACTTGGCACTGCGAGCCCTTGGATTCTCTTCAAGTTCCTGGGGGGTGGAAACAATGGGCTTTTTCCCCACCAGGCGCACCTTGGGGGTCTTCCCGCACACGCACACGGGGAAGTCCGGGGGGCAGGTACAACCCTTGGCCCACCCTGCATAGGCCGTCTTCACCAGGCGGTCTTCCAGGGAGTGGAAGGAAATGATGGCCAGCCGTCCGCCGGGATTCAAGAGGTCCAGGGCGGTATCCAGCATCCGCTCCACTTCCCCCAACTCATCGTTGACGGCGATGCGAATGGCCTGGAAGGACCGCTTGGCCGGGTGCTGTTTCTCCCGGCACGCCTTGGCGGGCATGGCGCTGCGGATCAAATCCGCCAACTCCAGGGTGGTGCGCACCGGAGCCTGGGCCCGGTGGCGTACAATGGCTGCGGCGATGGGGCCGGCGTAACGCTCCTCCCCGTACTGCCACAAGATTCGTTTCAGCTCCTCCTGAGACCACTCGTTGACCACCTCATAGGCGGTGAGGGCGGCGGACTGGTCCATCCGCATGTCCAGAGGGGCATCCTGTAAATAGGAAAAACCTCGGGCCGCCTCGTCCAGCTGGGGCGAGGACACGCCCAGGTCAAACAACATACCATCCACGGTGGGGATATCCAGCTTGCGGAGAATCTCCCCCACCTGGCTGAAGTTCCCACGCACCAGGGTCACCCGGTCCATGAGCCCTTCCAGACGGGCCGGCGCAGCTTCCAAAGCGGCGGCGTCCCGGTCAATGCCGATGAGTCGGCCAGTGGTCAGGCGCTTGGCAATCTCTCGCGAGTGCCCCGCCCGGCCCAATGTGCCGTCCACATAGATGCCGTCGGGCTTGATGTTCAAGCCGTCCAGACACTCCTGGAGCAGCACAGACTTGTGTGTATATTCCATGGATTAAATCCCCAGTCCTTCCAACAGTGCCGCAATGTGCTCGGGGTTGAGCTGCTGTGCGGTCTTGGCCTTCCAATTCTCCGCACTCCAGATCTGGGCCCGGTCGTTGTTGCCGGTAATCACCACATCCCGATCAATCTTGGCGTAGTCCTTCAAATAAGAGGGCACTTGAAAGCGCCACTGCTTGTCCGGCTCACACAGCTGAGCCGAGGCAAAGAAGACATCCATGGAGGCTGCCTGCGCGGTGGTCAGGTTGGCCACCCGCTCTTGGAGCTTGTTCCACGCCGCCATGGGGTACAGCGTCAAGTTCTCCTTGACCCCCACAGCCAGGTAAAACTGGGAGCCCAATTCCTCCCGGAGTTTGGACGGCACAATGAGACGCCCGGCGCTGTCAAGACTATGCTCGTAGGTGCCAGTCATCCTGCGTCCCCTCCATTTCACTCCATTTCACTCCAAGTTATCCCTAGTATACATCCCCCTGGTGGAAATTGCAAGGACTTTTTTCCTGGAAAAATATGAAGTTTTCTTGAATAAAATCACGGATTCCACTGTTTATTCTGCCAAACGCCGGGAATTCCGTCACTTATTCGTTCCATACCTCCCGGGCGTCCCGGGTGGTGGAGTAAAATGGAGGACCACAGAATGTGCGCCATCCTGCGGTCCTCCATTCAAATCTCTCTTATTGATCTGCCTCGGCGTCGTAGGCGCGGTTGGCAGAGGTTGTGCTGCTGGGAATTCCCAGGGCCTCGTGGAACTTGCTCTGCACCCGGCGCATCTCGGCGTGGGCCTCGCCCAGAGCCTCCTCCGCCCGGCGCATCACGTCCTCACAGTACTGGTTGGCAACGGTGCGCATTTCCTTGGACTTCTGGTCGGCCTGGGCCATCATCTCGCTGGCCTTCTGGCGGGCCACTGCCATCACCTCGGTCTCGCTGACCAGGCGGCGGGCCTCGTTCTCCGCCCGCTTCTGCAGCTCCTCGGCCTCACGCTTGGCGCTGGAGAGCAGCTCGTTGCGGTTGTTGAGCACCTTGCGGGCCTCGGCCAGCTCCACGGGCAGCTGGGCCTTGGCGTCCTCGATGAGGTCCAGGGCCTTGTCCCGCTCGATGACGCACTTCTCAGAGCTCAAAGGCGCATTGCGGGCCTCGTCCACCATATCAAACAGCATATTCAGCAATTCTTCCACAGAAGTTGCCATAGGTAATTCCTCCTTATTGTTCCTGGGCCCCATTGACCCGATTCTGTACCTGGGTAATAATCTGTCTCGGGACAAATTCCGATAGGTCTGCCCCGTATCTTGCCATTTCTTTCACGACGGTGGAGCTGAGATAGGCGTACTTGGGACTGGTGTACAAAAACACGGTGTCCAGCTCCTCATACAACTTGGCATTGATCATGGCCATTTGAATCTCAGACTCATAGTCGGACACGGCCCGCAAACCCTTCACCAGCACCTTGGCCCCGTGCTGTCTGGCGTAGTCGGCCAGCAGCTGGCGGGAACAGTCCACCTTCACATTTGGTAGTCCTTCCGTCACCTTCTCAATGAGTTCCACCCGCTCTTCCGGGGTGAACAGGCCGTTTTTGCTGGAATTGACCATCACACACACGATGAGCTCGTCAAAGATGGCGGCCGCCCGCTTGATGATGTTCAAATGCCCCAGCGTCACCGGGTCAAAGCTGCCGGGGTAGATGGCTCGTTTCATTGGGTCACACACTCCTGCGGTACAAGGTCAGCTTGATCTTCCCGTACCGGTAGTCACGCCCCTTCTCATAGGGGGCCGCAAGCTCCGGAAGCTGGGCTTCCACTGGAGACTCGCATACTATTATACCATTTCTCGACACAATGTCAATTGCCGTCATGCGTTCCAGGGCCTGTTTTATGCAGTCAGAGGCATAGGGCGGGTCGAGAAACACCAGGTCATAGGGCCCCTTGGCGCTGGCCAGGAAGGCGTCGAACTCGGTTTGGTGGAAGGCCGCCCGGTCGGTGAGGTTGCAGGCCTTCACATTCTCCCGCACGATCTTCATGGCGGCGGGAGAATGGTCCACAAAATCGCACCAGGCCGCCCCCCGGGACAGGCACTCAATGCCCAGCTGTCCGGTGCCGGCAAACAGGTCCAGTACCCGTCGGCCGGGAATGTCAAACTGAATGATATTGAAAAGCCCCTCTTTCACCCGGTCGGTGGTGGGGCGGGTGTCCATGCCGGGCAGCTCCTTGAGCCGCTTTCCCCGGGCCGTTCCCGTGATGACACGCATGGTAACGTCTCACTCCTTATGAAAATAGTCATATACCGCCTGGGCGGCGTTTTGAGGCACCACTTCTCGCAGCTGCTCCACAGAGGCTCCTCGAATGGCCTTAATGCTCTTAAAATGGCGGAGCAGGGCGGTCTTGCGGGTGGGACCCACCCCGGCAATCTCGTCCAGCACCGAGCCCTTCATCCGCTTGCCCTGCCTAGAGCGCATAAATTCAATGGCAAAGCGGTGGGTCTCCTCCTGGATGCGGCCAATGAGGGCAAAGAGGGCCTGGTTTTGCTGCAAGCCGATCTCCTGCCCCTCCCCGTCCACCAGGGCTCGGGTGCGGTGGCGGTCGTCCTTGACCATGCCGAAGATGGGGACGCTGAGGCCCAGCTCTTTCAGGGCAGAGGCCGCCGCCCGCACCTGTCCCACGCCGCCGTCCATGAGCAGCACGTCGGGCATCTCCCCGAACTTCTCGTCCCCGTCCAAATACCGCCGGAAGCGGCGGGCGATGACCTGTTCCATGGAGGCGTAGTCGTCGGCGTGCTCCAGCCCCTTGAGGGTGAAGTGGCGGTAGTCCCGTTTCAGGGGCCTGCCGTCCACGTGCACCGTCATGGAGGCCACAATGTCCGCATTTCCGCTGTTGGAGATGTCAAAGGCCTCCATGCGGTGGGGGGGCTTGGGCAGGCCCAACAGCCGCCCCAGGGCCTCCATGAGTTTGGAGGTGCGCTCCTGGGCGGAGGTAGCCCTCTGTACCTCCTCGGCGGCGTTTTGGTTGGCCATGGCCACCAGCTCGGTTTTGGCCCCTCGCTGGGGGGTGAGCAGCTCCACCTTCCGGCCCACCGCCTGGGTTAGCATCCGGGCCAGCTCCACCTGGCCGTCAAAGTCCAGGGGGAGGAGAATCTGCCGGGGCAGGGCCTGGCGGCCCTGGTAATACTGGGCGGTCAGCGTGGCCACGCTCTCCCCCTCGTCCTCCTCCATGGGCAGGGGCAGCAGCTGCCAGTCCTTGGCCGCCAGCTCCCCGTCCACATAGTGGAGCACCACAAAACAGCTCTTGGCCTCTCCCCGGTGGTAGCCCACCACATCGGTGTCCGCCAGAGAGCCCACCACCGCCTTCTGCCGCTTGGCCAGCAGCTGCACCGCCCGAATCCGGTCCCGGTACTGGGCGGCCTTTTCAAAGCGCAGGTCCTCAGCCGCCTGTTCCATCTCTCCAGTCCACTCCGCCACCACCTGGTCCAGCTTGCCCTCCAGCAGCTGCACCGCCTTGTCCATGTTGGCCCGGTACTGGCTCTGGTCCATATCGGCACGACAATAGCCGTCACAGGTGCCCATGTGGAAGTTGAGGCAGGGGCGCTCCTTGCCGATGTCCCGGGGGAATTTCCGCTTGCAGGTGGGCAGGCGCAAAGCGGAGAGCAGGGCGTCGATGATGCCCTGGCTGGCCCCCCGGGTGCCATAGGGGCCAAAGTACCGGGCCCCGTCCCGGGCCACCTTGGAGGTGAGGGAGAACTGGGGGTACTCCTCCTGGACGCTGAGGCGGATATAGGGGTAGCCTTTGCTGTCCTTGAGCAGAATGTTGTACCGGGGCTGGTGGCGCTTGATGAGGGCGCACTCCAGCACCAGGGCCTCGAACTCCGTGGCCACCACAATGACGTCAAAGTGGTGGATTTGGGAGACCATGGCCCGGGTCTTTTCATTGTGGCGGCTCTGATCCTGGAAATACTGGCTCACCCGGTTTTTCAGCGCCTTGGCCTTGCCCACGTAGATCACTTCACTGGCGGCGTTTTGCATGATATACACCCCAGGCTTTAACGGCAGTGCGTGGGCCTTGTCCCGCAGCTCTTCAAAGGTCATAGATACCCTCCCCACGAAAAAAGCGCCGCAAATTGCGGCGCTTTCATCTATTTGTCTGGCTTACTCAGAGAAATCGGAGTTGATCAGCTCCACCAGAGCGTTGACAGCCTCCTCCTCGTCGGGGCCGTCGGCGATGAGGGTGATGGCGGTGCCCTTCACGATGCCCAGAGAGAGCACGCCCAGCAGGCTCTTGGCGTTGACACGGCGCTCTTCCTTTTCCACCCACACGGAGCTCTTGAATTCATTGGCTTTCTGGATAAAGAAGGTGGCCGGACGAGCGTGCAGGCCAACCTGGTTGTTCACAACAGTCTCTTTCGTTACCATAAGAGAGTCCCTCCATATTCTTGCTTGGATTGGGGGAGTACTATCCCGCGCTTTCCCCGAAAATATTTTGCATTCCTAGCATACCAAATTTGGCAAGTAACGTCAACAGCATTTTGTACAAATCGCAGCGGTCCGTTTGGTGAAAAGTACGATTCACCCGTTCCTTGGTTATTTCATGGTCACCACGGTGACGCCGTCCTCTCCTTCACCATATGCACCAGGGCGGGCAGATTTCACATATCGGCTGTGCTTGAGGTGCTCCCGCACTGCCTTGCGCAAAGCCCCGGTGCCCTTGCCGTGGATGATGGTCACCGTCTCCAGCTTGCCCATGAGGGCGTTGTCCAGGAACATGTCCACAGCGGCCAGGGCCTCGTCCACCATCATACCCCGCAGGTCCAGCTCCGCCTTGGCGGCAGCGGCCCGGAAGGGACGGGTGACGGTGGATTTGCGGGCCTTGTCCTTCTGGCTCTGCTTGTGGCGGGCGGTGGCCTCTTCCAGCACCCGCACTTCGTCCTGCTTGGCTTTGAGCTTCAAGATGCCCGCCTGGAGCTGGAGGGTGCCGTCCTTGTTCACTCCCACCACCTGGGCCTGGGTGTGGGTTTTCAGCACCTCCACCATGTCTCCCACCACCGCCGGGCGGGTGGGTGCAGGGGTCTCCAACTCCTCGCCCTTGGCCCCCAGGGCATTCTCTGCCTCGTTGAGGGTGCGGCGCAGGTCGGAGCGCTGCTGGTTGTCGTCCACCCACTCGCGGGCCTTCTCCTGGCGGCGGCGCATGGCGTTGAGTTCCTTAAAGACTGCATCGGCGGTGTCCCGGGCCTCCTGGATGATGGCACGGGCCTCGGCCTGGGCTTTCTCGGTGGCCTTCCGCCGCTCCTCCTCGATGCGCTCCCGGTAGTGGTCTGCCTCGGCCTTGGTGCGCTCCATCTCCCGGCGCAGCTCCTGGGCCTTCTCCTTCTCCCGCTCCATGGCCTGGCGCTGGCTCTCCAGCTGGCTGATGACATCCTCAAAGCGGACGTTCTCCGCATCAATCCGGTCGGCAGCCCGCTGGATGATGTAGTCGGGCAGCCCCAGGCGGCGGGAGATGGCAAAGGCGTTGGACTTGCCGGGGATGCCGATGAGCACCCGGTAGGTGGGAGCCAGGGTGTCCACGTTGAACTCACAGGAGGCGTTCTCCACCCCTTGGGTGGTCATGGCGTACACCTTCAACTCGGCGTAGTGGGTGGTGGCCGCCACACGGGCCCCCAGCTGACGGGCGGACTCGATGATGGCGGCGGCCAGGGCCGCGCCCTCCACCGGGTCGGTGCCCGCTCCCAACTCGTCAAAGAGCACCAGGGTGTCCTCATCCAACTGCTCCAGCATGGCCACAATGTTCACCATGTGGGAGGAGAAGGTGGACAGGGACTGGTCAATGGACTGCTCGTCTCCGATGTCCGCCAGCACCGCCGAGCACACCCGAATGGTGGACCCGTCCATGGCGGGGATGTGGAGGCCGCACTGGGCCATGAGGGTCAAGAGGCCCAGGGTCTTCAAGGTCACCGTCTTACCGCCGGTGTTGGGACCGGTGATGACCAGGGTGTCAAAGTCACGGCCCAAGTACAGGTCGTTGCGCACAGCGGTCTTGGGGTCCAGCAGGGGGTGGCGGGCCTTGTGGAGCTCGATGTAGTCCCCCAGCACCGGCTCCATGCCCCCCATGTGGGTGGACAGCTTGGCCCGGGCGAAGATCACGTCCAGGGCAATGAGGGTGCGGTAGTTGTCCTCGATGCCCTCCCGGAACCCGGCACAGTCGGCGGACAGCTCCGCCAGAATGCGCTCGATCTCCTTCTGCTCCTTCATTTGCAGCTCTCGCAGCTCATTGTTGGCGTTGACCACCCCCATGGGCTCGATGAAGAAGGTGCCGCCGGAGCCGGACACGTCATGGACCAGGCCGGGAATCTCGTTTTTGTGCTCGCTCTTCACCGGCACCACATAGCGGCCACCCCGCATGGTGATGATGGACTCCTGCAAATACTTGGACTGGTTGGAGGAGATGAGGCGGTTGAGCACGTCCCGCACCTTCCCCGCCGCCGCCCGGATGTGGCGGCGGATGTCCGCCAGCTCGGGGGAAGCAGAGTCGGCAATCTCATCCTCGCTGAGAATGGAGCCGCTGATTTTCTCCTCCAAAAAGCGGTTGGGGGACAGGCTGTGGAAATAGCCGTCCAGTACGGTCTTTTCCGTGCTCTCCCCCACTCCGTACTCCCGCACATTGCGGGCGCAGCGCAGCACCTGGGCGATGTCCAGCAGCTCCCGGGTGTTCAACGCGCCGCCCCGGTCCGCCCGCTGCAAGGCAGCGGCCACCGGGCGCACCCCGGAAAAGGAAGGGGTGCCGTGCTTGACCAGCATTTGAAAGGCGGCCGAGGTCTGCTTTTGCAGCCGGGACACGTCGGACACCACCGTCTGAGGTCGCACCTTCCGGCAGGTCTCCTTGCCCTCCTCGGTCACCGCCTCGTCGGCCAGCATGGCCAGCACCCGCGGCAGTTCCAGGGTCTGTATGGATTTTTCAAGTAGTTCTGTCATATGTCATAGTCTCCGTATGCAAGGACTTATAGAAGTCCAGGGTATGAAATCCTCGTTCCAACTGGGTCATGAGATAGGCCTCGGAGGCGTCCGCCAGCTTCCTAAGGGATGGTTCGTCCAAGGTAAAGGAAAACAGCCGCTTGGGGTTGCCCCACATGATGTATCGCAGGGCCGCCAGAGCCGCCCCGGTCAGGGGCATGGACACTCCTTCCCCCAGCTTCTCCCGGCACCCCTTACAGTGGAGCACGCCCTCCCGCAGGTGGAGGCAGGGGGACTCTGGGGTCTCACAGCCGCACACCCCGCACTCCTCCACCATGGGCTCATAGCCCGCCAGGGCCATGGCCTTCCACTCAAAGGCGGTCTTCACCTGGGTGAGAGAGACCGGCATCTGGTCCAGGGCGTGGAGGGCGTTGAGGGTGAGGGCCAGCAGCTCCGGCTCGGGCTGTTCCTCCTCACACAGGGTCTCGGTGACCTGGGCAAAATAGCTGCCCAAGGCCAGCTTGTCCAAGTCCTCCCGCACTCCACGAAAGGCCCGCTGGGTCACCGCCTCCTTCACCTGCCAGCGGCCCTGGCGCTGGGAGAGGGTGAATTCCGCCCAGGTCAGCACTTGGCAGGCGGCAGCGGTGGCGTCCTTCTTCTTGCGTACCCCCCGGGCGGACAGGGTGAGTTTACCCTGCTCCGGGGTGAGCACGGTGAGCAGCTTATCCGAGTCCTTGTACTCCACTTCCCGCAGGACCAGGGCTGTGGTGGTCAGGTACATGGGGTGTCCTCCGATTGCCAGGCATACACAATCATGCCTGGCTCCTCCTCTCCCCAGCCGTTGATGGGTTGGCGATCCGTGGCCACAAAGCCGCAGGCCACATGGGTGGCGATGGAGGGGGCATTCCGGGGGGAGACCAGGCTGAACAGCTCACCCGCTCCCTGCCCGGTGAGCAGCTCCTGGGTGTGGCAGATCAGCTGTTTGGCCCAGCCCTTGCCCCGGGCCTGGGGCGCGGTCTCCAGGGCCTCCAGGAACCACACTCCCGGGGCACATTCCACGCAGCGCAGGCCGCTGACCCACACGCCGTCCACCTCCTCCACCAGCACCATCTGGCGGTGGTGGGTGACAAATTCTTTCAAAAACTCTTCATAGGCCTGTTCCATGGCCTGGGGCGATTCAAAATGGCATGCCAGTTGGTCCATGGACTCCCGGTAGAGGTCCACCAGACGGCGCACCGCCTCCGGCTCCACCTGGGTGACACGTTTGAGCATTGGTCTTTCCTTCTTTCTCCGTCTCCGGGCGCTCCCAGCGGGTCATGAGCCACGCCTCGGGCAGCCCGGTCTTCCAAAACAGCTCCCAGTTCCCCAATGGCTTCACGCTTCACATCCCCTTTCTACCCTTTAGGGTGAGAGGGGATGTGTGGGGTTATGTGTGGAAAATCCTTCAAAAAGATGCAAGCATCTTTTTGAGTGGGTTGCAGCCCGCCGCGCGCATAATTTGTCCAGCGTGGGAGGACAAATTCCACACTTGCGGGCTGAGAAGTATTTTCTTAGCCGCACATGTCGCCGAAGAAAATGGTTTTCAATTTTTTCGCACCTGCGGGTGCGAACTCTGCGAGGCTTTAGTCCTCGGTATATCCGAAATTGTGAATCAGATTCACATTGTCACGCCAGTTTTCCTTCACCTTCACCCAAGTTTCCAGGTACACCTTGGCCCCCATAAAGGCCTCCATGTCCTCCCGGGCCTGGGTGGAGATCTTCTTGAGCATGGAGCCCTTCTTGCCGATGATGATGCCCTTGTGGGAGTCCTTCTCACAGTAGATGGTGACGTGACAGTCGATGATATCGTCGTCCCGCTGGGTGAATCGGGTCACCTCCACAGCGGTGCCGTGGGGAATCTCCTGGTCCAGGTTGCGCAGCAGCTTCTCCCGGACGATCTCCGCCATGATCTGCCGCTCGGGCTGGTCGGTGACCACATCGTCGGGGAACAGCTGGGGTCCCTCGGGAATCCACTTGGCCAGCAGGTCCAGCAGTTCTTCCACACCCTCCCCGGTTTTGGCGGAAATGGGCATGACGGCGTCCCAGTTGTGGGCGGCGCCGTACACGGCCATCACAGACAGCAGCTTTTCCTTCTCGATGGTGTCGATCTTATTGATGACCAGCACGGCGGGGGCGCCCAGGGCCTTGATGCGGCCGATGAGCTCCTCTTCGGCGGGGCCGATGCGGTCCACAGGCTCCACCAGAAGCATCACGCCATCCACGTCCGCCACGGACTGGCGCACCACCTTCACCATGTAGTCGCCCAGACGAGTGCGGGCCTTGTGCAGACCGGGGGTGTCCACAAAGACGAACTGGGTGTCACCCCGGTTGAGCACCGCACAGATGCGGCTACGGGTGGTCTGGGGCTTGGAGGAGACAATGGCGATCTTCTCCCCCACCAGGGTGTTGGTCAGGGTGGACTTGCCCACGTTGGGGCGGCCCACGATGGTGATAATTCCGCTTTTCTTGATCTGAGACATAGTAGATGATCCTCAACTTTCTTTGGTATTGGCATTGAACATAGCCAGTTTTATTTGGAAGAGAGGTTATTCCTCTCGGTTCCACATGACATAGAAGTCCCGCCGTCCGTCCCCTTTGCCGTAATAGCTCAACTCATAGGTTCCGGTGCGGCCGTCGGCCTCAATGACCACCCGCAGGGTGGGAAAGCCCTCGGGAATGTCCTGCTGCACCAGCATGGACACGGGTTCGGGGCCGCTGGTGGTGTGCACGTCCTGGATGTCGGTGATCTCTCCGGTGTTCGTATCGTAGGAGATCTCCTGCAAGGTGATGGTGCTCCCCGGAAGCTTGGGCACAATGAGCATATACTCGCCGTACTCCTGGTCGGGGTACACCTGGTCCACATTGCCCGCCAGGTCCAGCTCCGCCTGGGTGGGATTTAGAATCACCACACCCAGAATGCTCTCTCCCGCCAGGGCGTCAAACACCTCTGTTTGTCCCACGGGTTCTGGGGTCTGAACGGGCTTTAGGGTGGTGACCTTCTCCTCCGTGGTCACTTCGGTTTTGTTGATAAAGGCTGTGCACCCGGTGAGAAGCAGCCCGGCGCACAGGGTGGCAGCGGATAACATCAGCAACCTCTTCATGGTACATCCTCCTTTTCACACGTTGGTTATCGGGTCAGTCCAATTTCCTCCATGATGGCGTCCTCCCGCTCCCGCATCTGGGCCTTCTGGGGTCCCTCGTCCAGGTGGTCATAGCCCAGCAGGTGGAGCACCGAGTGCACCACCAGGTAGCTAAGCTCCCGCTCCCGGCTGTGGCCGTACTCCTGGGCTTGGGCCTCTACCCGCTCCAGAGACAGCACCATATCCCCCAGGGGGACACAGCCGCTGTCTGGGTCGGCCCACTCCTCCTGGGGTTTCTCCCCGGGGGTGAGGTCGAACATGGGGAAGGACAGGACGTCGGTGGGGCGGTCCACCCCCCGCATGTCCAGATTGATGGCGTGGATGCCCGCGTCGTCGCTGAGCAGCACGTCAATTTCACAGGGCACTTCCACCCCCTGGGCAGCCAGAGCGGTGGCAATGGTGGAGCGGATGAGGGCACAGGTTTCCTCGGTGTCCGCCCCCTCCACCTCGGTGGAGATGGAGATCTGGTGCTTGTCAGCCATGGGTCTTCCTCCTCCCCTGCTTATCGCCGCCCTTATCCTTGTCCTTGGGGGGCTGGTTGGCGTGATAGTAGTCGTCATAGGCCTTGATGATGCGCTGGACAATGACGTGGCGCACCACGTCCTGGTCGGTGAGCTGGCAGATGGCAATGTCTTCCACCCCACGCAGCACCCGCATGGCCTCCTTCAGGCCGCTGGTCTTGTCGGCGGGCAGGTCGATCTGGGTCACGTCGCCGGTGATGACCACCTTGGAGCCGAAGCCCATACGGGTGAGGAACATTTTCATCTGCTCCCGGCTGGTGTTCTGGGCCTCGTCCAGGATGATAAAGCTGTCGTCCAGGGTGCGGCCACGCATGTAGGCCAGAGGGGCCACCTCGATGTTGCCCCGCTCCAGGTACTTCTGATAGGTCTCCGCCCCCAGCATGTCAAAGAGGGCGTCGTACAGGGGGCGCAGGTAGGGGTCCACCTTGGACTGCAAGTCGCCGGGCAGGAAGCCCAGCCGCTCCCCCGCCTCCACCGCCGGACGGGTGAGGATGATGCGGTTGATCTGCTTTTCCCGGAAGGCGGCCACGGCTGCGGCCACCGCCAGGTAGGTCTTACCGGTACCGGCGGGGCCCACCCCCAGGGTGACGGTGTTGTTTTTAATGGAGTCAATATACTTCTTCTGACCCACGGTCTTGGCCTTGATGGGCTTGCCCTTGGCGGTGACGCACACCACGTCCCCCGCCAGCTGGGCGATCTTGCCCTCGTTGCCCGCCCGCACCAACTCAATGATGTAGCGCACATTCTGCTGGTTGATGGGCTCCCCCTTGGCGGACAGGGAGAGAAGGCCCTGCACCGCCTTCACCGCCCACATCACCGCCTCCCCGTCGCCGGAGATTTTCAGGTTGGACTCCCGGTTTACCACCGTGACTCCCAGCTCCTGCTCGATGATGCGGATATTTTCATCAAAGAGGCCAAAGAGGTTGATGGCCTCCTCCATACGCTCAATGCTGATGCACTGCTCTGTCATTTGTTAAGATTCCTCCCCACTCTGGGTTTCCGGTTCTATGTGTCCGGTGGTACCCGGGCGCTCCACGGTGCGGCCGATCTGTTCCCGGCACTCGGCCACCATGGACACCACCAGGGTGTCCCCCTCTACCCGGGTGACAAAGTCCTGGTGGAGAATCTCCCCGTCTCCCACCTCCAGCAGCTGCTCCAGCCGCTGCTGCAACAATTCCTTCAACAGCGCTTCCCCCTGCTGTGGGTCCACCTGCTGCTCCTGGACGGTGTACCCCCGGTAGGTGGTGGTCTGCCACCACACTGGCCAGGTGTAGCCGCCCAGTTCCAGGAACTCCGTGTTGGTTATTTTATCATATCCTTCGGGGAAAATGCTACTCTTTTCAAAAAAATCCAGTTCCAGCCCCAAAATTCCCAGGCGGTACCCGGTGTGGGTGTCCTTCTCATACACTTTGGTGGGCACCGTCAGGGGCAGACGCTCCTCCAGGGTGCGCCAGGTGCGGGCGGTGACGGTGCCGGTGGCGTGGACCACCAGGTCCCCGGCGTAGGGCTTTTCCGGGTTCTGCTGGTAGAGGGGAATGGTGCCGCTGATGAGCACTTCTCCCTTGGCCACGATGTCACCATCCACAAATTGCGCCTGACCTGCGGAAGTCTGGATATCTTCAATGATGCCGTCGGCGGTGGCCACAATGTCCGCCGGGGTGGACTGGTCCAGCAGCTCCGGCTGGGGGTCGGCCTCCTCCACCTGTACCACCACCCGGGTGCCGTAGAGGTTGATGGCCATGAAGGACAGTTCGGGCAAGGAGATCAGGGCCTCGTTGACCACCTCCCGCTGAGCAATGGAGGGAGCGTACACCCCCGGACGCACCCCCAGCCGCTCCAACTGGGTGAGAATCACCGCGGAGGGCACCGTCTCATTGCCCACCACCTCCACCACCAGCACAAACTGGCTGAGGATGCTCACCGCCGCCAGACACAGCCCCAGCCCCAGCACAAACCCCCACCGTTTGGACAGCCGCTGGGCCTGGGCCACGCCGCCCCGGCGTGAGAGCACCTCCAGGGTGCACCCGCACCGCTGGGCCAGCTCCTTGAGCTCCTCCAGGTCGGACAGGTGCACCCGCACCTGGACGGTGTGGGCGTCGGGCCACTTAAGCCGCCAAAAGCCCCGGCGGTTCTGGGCACACAGATTGAGAAACCGCTCGGGATAGGCCCCAGTCACCTGGATGACGGCGTAACCCAACAGCAGGTTGAACCATTTTTTCATACTCTCACCTCGTCAGCTCCACCGCTGTGATGCGCCCGGTGATGAGCAGCTGGGTGGGATTCATGGCCCGCAGCTCCAGCCCCTCCCCTTTCACCATCACCAGCAGTTTGCCCGCAGAGATGTGGATTTCCTCCGGTCCATAGGCCAAAATGCCCCGGTGTGGCTCCATGCGCAGCTCCCCGTCTCCGATGAGCTCCAGCCGGGGCAGCCCTGCCAACACATCCCCCGGCACATCCAACAGCCGGGAGGCCCGCTCCAACAGGCTCTGCTTTTTCTCCATGTCCATCACCTCTGGAAACTCTATGAACCATCAGCCCTCCACTTGCCTGTCCCAATGGGATTTTACGTGGACATTTGCCCCAGGTTGTGATAGAGTAAAGAGAAATGTGAAGAAAAGGCGGTACAACATCCATGCAACCAAACAACTCCAAATACCGGGATAAGAGCCGGGAGCCCAGCTACACGGTAGCCGAGCCCACCACGCTCCTTCCCTTTCTGCTCGGTACCCTCAAGGGAAAGAGCCGCAACAACGTCAAGTCCCTGCTCTCCCGCAAGCTGGTGACGGTGGACGGCAAGCCCACCTCCCAGTTCGACACGCCCCTGGCCCCCGGCCAGGTGGTGACCATCCTGTCCGTGTCCGCCCCCAAGCAGGACACCCTCCCCTTCCCCATCCTCTTTGAGGATGAGCACCTCATTGTGGTCAACAAGCCCGCCAAGCTTTTGAGCGTGGGCAACGAGAAGGAGAAGGTGCGCACGGCCTACCACATGGTCACCGACTACGTGAAGAGCCAGCACATCGACAACCGCATTTTTGTCATCCACCGTCTGGACCGGGACACCTCCGGAGTGCTGATGTTTGCCAAAGACGAGGCCACCAAAGAGCTGTTCCAGTCCCGTTGGAACGACATCGTCACCCGCCGGGGCTATCTGGCGGTGGTGGAAGGCACCCCCCGCCCCGAGCGAGACACCATCCACTCCTACCTGGTGGAGACCAAGACCCACATGATTTTCTCCGGTGACCCCGGCCCCGGGGCCAAGGAGGCCATCACCAACTACGAGGTTATCAAGAGCGGCTCTGGCTACTCCCTGCTGGATATCTCCATTGACACTGGCCGGAAAAACCAGATTCGTGTCCACATGAAGGAGCGAGGCTGTCCCATTGCCGGGGACAAGCAGTATGACGCCCGCACCAACCCCATCGGGCGGCTGTGCCTCCATGCCAATGAGCTGTCCTTCACCCACCCCGCCACCGGACAGCCCACCACCTTCAAGGCCAAGATGCCTCGGGACTTCAACCGAGTGTTCCGCTGAGATGGGCAAACGCCATGAACAGATACAAAGACACATCCAGGCAGGCCCGGACCCGGGACCAAAGCCTGGAATCCACCGCCACAGAACCTGAGCCTGAGCGGTGTGAAATCACCGGAAGGCCCAACGGCAAGAGCTATCTGGTGTTGGCAGGGGTGATTTTGGCGCTGCTGGTTTTCCTCCTGCTGCCCATCCTCCTGCACAGCGTGACCACCCACAAGAATTCCCTGGCCCTTCTCTCCGGCGTCGGCGCTGTGGCCATGGTGGGTATTCTGGTCTATTTGGCGGCGCGCTATCGGTGCTTTCAGGTGAAGATGGATGCCCAGGGGTTCTACCTTCGCACCACTCCCTTCAACGGTAAATACTACCGCTACACTGATATCAAGGAGTGCCGAGAGGTTCGGCGGGTATACCGTCCCCGTGGGGCCCAGGGCAGCAGAGCCACCCGTTCCTATGCCTTTCTCTTCTTCTTCACCGATGACTCTGGGGTCACCCGACAATTCTTCTTTCAGAAGGAGCGATTCAGCCACGAGATTCAGGTGCTAAAGGCCCGCATTGCGGCGGCCCAGCACCAGGACGCCCAGGAGCCGACTCGCCCTACGGCGTCCCCCCGAGCCCGCACCGCCGCTCCCAGCAAGGTTCCCCCCCTGCCGCTGTTGCTGTTGGGGATTGTGCTGCTGGGCATCGGGCTGTACCTGCTCTCCCCCCACATCGTGGCCATGCTGCGTCTGAACCCCCAGAACAACAGCTGGACCCAGACCACCGCCACGGTGGTGAACGTCTCCACCCAGGGCGATTCCTACAATATCGTCTACTCCTACACCGTCAACGGTGCGTCCTATCAGAACTCCACCACTTCGGACACCTCTATGCGGCTGGGCGACACCATCTCGGTGTACTATAACCCTGCCTCTCCCCAGTTCTCCCGGGACTCCATAGGCGGAGGCACCGGAGAAACCGTCCCCATGAGCAAAACGCTGCTGGGGGCCCTCTCCACGGCCTTGGGCCTGGGGTGTGTGGGTGTGGTGGCCTGGAGCTTAAAAAAGCCCGCCACCGCTCCGGCGAAGGTGCGTCGGGATTCCAACCGAACTGCCCGATAAGATTCGTTTTTTCAAGGAGTGACGAAAATGCAAGAAGATAAGTGGGTCTATCAAATTGGGAAAGACAGCTTGGCTGTGATATTCCCCCTCATTGGCCTGGCCATATCTGGCGGCGTTGCCATTGCGCTGGCTTTGGCCAACAATCCGGCGGTATTCTTTATGAGCCTGTTTGCTCTATTCATGCTGGTGATGACGTTGATGGGGCTGTATCGTCGGTTTATCGTGAAGTTCCTGGTGGGTGAAAACGGCTTTTATCATAAGACCAAACCGGGAAATGGGCGTTATCATCGCTACAGCGAGCTGGATAAGGCCTGGACTGCCTATGGCGATGGAAACAACGCCCTGTACTTTTATTACCAGCTGCCGGGCGAGCCTCCCGTCCGCTTCTTCTACAACCTCATGGACGATGAAGCGGTGGAGTACATGCTTTCCAAGTTCCGCTCCTTCCACCCCGAATTGGAGGAGGAAAACGAGGACTGGGATTACGACGAATAAGATAGAAAGACAGGCGGTGATGTTCACCGCCTGTCTTTTGCTTATTGTATTTTACAAGAGAACATTGATGTTCTCTAATTTTCTAGGCGCAAATCTGCGCCCCTGGCAGGGACGCTCCGCTGGGGTAACTTTCTGCCGCCAGAAAGTCACCAAAGACCGCCAAAGGCGGGGCCTTCCCCCGCCTTGTGGAATCCACCCCGCGGCACTGGGTGGAGGGTGCAACCTTCTCTTTTCGGCCCATGGCCCGGTGAGGTCACATAGATGGCTTACCAGTCCTATGGGCGGCACTTACTTCTATGTTAGCATGTTCTTCTACCCCCAGGGCCTTACCCTGGTGCGCCGCTGTTCCCAGTGCTCGGATGCCTGGCTCCCGGCGGCGGGAACGCCGCTGCGCCAACGTAGGCCCGGGCATGGAAACCACCCAGCCATAGGGCCAGTTGCCCAAGTTGGCCTGGTATGGTGGCAGAAACAGGGGCCACAGCAAGGGTCACGGGCCGACCATAGTCTTGACGCAGTTCCAGCCTCGTACCCCAGGGAGGTCCTTAGGGGGGAACGCCCTAAGCGGGTTTTGGTTCCTTTTGACCGAGCAAAAGGAACCCCCAGCGGGGAGCGTCCCCGCCAGGCTGGCAAGCCTATTCCAAGAAAAAGAGCCACCATGCAATTCACATGTGTGGCTCATCATCAACCATATTCTACTTGGGTGCGTCTGATTCGTCCCTAACATACTCCACCAACTCTCCCGGCTGACACTGCAACAGGAAACACAACTTTCCCAGAGTCTCGGTGGTAATCGGCTTGTCGTGTCGAATTCTCTGTAACGTCTGGGCATCAATGCCAGCATTGGCCAAACGATAATAGGATATGTGATTGTCCTCCATGAATTGCCGCATAGGACCAAATGAAATTGGCATTTTATCACCCCACTGCGGCTATTATATGGGGCTTGAAACTTTTCATTATAGTGATTATAATCACTATAATGAGGAGGGGATTTATATGAACGTAACCTTTTGTGGACATTCCAAAATTTCAGATCAAAAATCTGTGCAAAGCTGGCTGTTTGAAGTCACACAGGCCCTGATTGAGCAGGGCGCCACCACCTTTTATCTGGGCGGGTACGGCTCGTTCGATGAATTGGCGGCCTGGGTCCTGCGCAAACAGAAAGAGACCCATCCAGACATAAAGCTGGTTCTGGTTCGGCCCTATCTCAACTGGAACAAGGACGGTTCCGGCTATGATTATAGCGTCTATCCGCCTCTGGAGTCGGTTTCACCTCACCTTGCCATTCCCAAGCGCAACCAGTGGATGGTGGACGCCTCCCAGGTAGTGGTGTCTTACGTTCTCCACAACTGGGGCGGAGCTGCCGCCACCCTACGCTATGCCAGGCAGAAAAAGAAAATCATTCTCTCCTATGTTCCCGGTGTCACAGCCCCATAGCATACAAAAACCCCGCCATCTCTGCCCAAAACTTGGGCGGAGACGGCGGGGGCTTTTTGTAATTTGAATTAGCTCAAAAAGTCCTTCAGCTTCTTGGAGCGGCTGGGGTGGCGCAGCTTGCGCAGGGCCTTAGCCTCGATCTGACGGATACGCTCCCGGGTGACGTTGAACTCCTTGCCCACTTCCTCCAGGGTGCGGGTACGGCCGTCCTCAATGCCGAAGCGCAGCTTCAGCACCTTCTCCTCTCGGGGGGTGAGGGTGGACAGCACGTCCACCAGCTGCTCTTTCAACAGGGTGAACGAGGCGGCCTCGGAGGGCTCGGAGGCGTCCTCGTCGGGGATGAAGTCGCCCAGATGGCTGTCCTCCTCCTCGCCGATGGGGGTTTCCAGGGAGACGGGCTCCTGGGCGATCTTCAAGATCTCCCGCACCTTCTCCACGGGCATGTTCATCTCAGCGGCGGTCTCCTCGGGGGTGGGATCGTGGCCCAGCTCCTGGAGCAGCTGACGGTTGACCCGGATAACCTTGTTGATGGTCTCCACCATGTGCACGGGGATGCGGATGGTACGGGCCTGGTCGGCAATGGCACGGGTGATGGCCTGACGAATCCACCAGGTGGCGTAGGTGGAGAACTTGTAGCCCTTGGTGTAGTCGAACTTCTCCACCGCCTTGATGAGGCCCAGGTTGCCCTCCTGAATCAGATCCAGGAACAGCATACCACGGCCCACATACCGCTTGGCGATGGACACCACCAGACGCAGGTTGGCCTCGGCCAGCTTCTGCTTGGCCCGCTCCCCGGCCTTGATGCTCTTGTTCAGCTCCTGGAGCACCTCGGCGGGCAGCTCCTCCCCGGTCTTCTCCAGCTCGGCCTTCTGCTCCTTGGCCAGGTTGCCAGCGGCCATGGCCTGGGCCAGCTCGATCTCCTGGTCGGGAGAGAGCAGGTCCACCTTACCGATCTCCTTGAGGTACATGCGCACGGGGTCGTCGATGGCGAAGGAGTCCACCAGGGTGTTGGGGTCCACCAGCTCCTCCTCGTTGAAGTCCTCCATCTCCTCGGCGGGGGGCAGCAGGTCCTCCTCGCTGAGGATGGGCATCAGGTCCTCTTCCCCGGCGGCGTCCACGCCCAGGTTCTCCATGATGTCGTACATCTTGTCCATCTGCTCGCTCTCCAGGTTCATGGACTCCAGCACTTCCATCATCTCACCGGAGGACAGCTTGCCCTTCTTGTAGCCAGCGTCCACCAGCTCCACCAGGCGCTCACCGCCCTGGATGCCGTCCACCAGCTTCACCAGCTCGGCCTTGGCGCTCTCGAACTTTTCCTTGCTGACCATGCTAATGCCGGAAGCCACCTCGGGCTTCTTGCCGTTTTTCTTCTTTTCACTCATGGTTTTCATCCTCCGTAGCTTTTTTTCTGTTTGAGTAGGTCTCTGAGTTGGGCCAAGTCCTGGCCGCTGTGTATGTCTGCCCTGCGGTGTTGCGCAAGGATGGTCTGCTTATAATCGTCTAAGGCCGCCTGGGCCGTGTGCATGGGCTGGGGCTGCTGCACCACGGCGGACAGGTGGTCCATCTCCTCCGGGGTAAACACCCCGTCCAGGGCCGCCAAGCTCACCGGCTTGCCCGCCTGCCACCGCTGCCGCAACTGGTCATAGGCCCGCCCCAGCAGAGGGGCCGAGAAATCGGACGCAGGTAAGTCCTCCAGCTGCCGGAAATAACTGGGGTCCAGCAGCACCACCCGCAGCACGCCCTCCTCCGCCAGAGCCGAACGCACATTGGTGTAGCGCAGCTCCCGCTGTTTGGGCTGGATGGTCTGAGTGGGGGTGAGGCTGCGCCGCTCCTCCTGACGCCGGGCTTGTCGCCCTTTTTGACGGCGCTGCTGCTCCACCTCCTGGGCCATGGCCTCCCGGCTGATGCCGGCAGCGTCGGCGGCTCGGTTTCCGTAAATCTCCCGCTCCACCGGGCTGTTGAGGCCCGCCACCAGACCCGCCGCCGCCTGTAAGTACTGGGCCTTCTGGTCATCCTGGCTCAAATCGAAGCCCTGGCGCACCTCCTCCAGGCGGTACTCCACCGAGTTGGCGCAGCCCTGGAGCAGTCCTTCAAATACCTCAGGCCCCTGGTGCTTGATGAAGTCGTCGGCGTCCTGTTTCACCAGCTGGCCGCTGTCGTCCCGCCGACGGGGCAGCTGGAGCACCTTCACTTGCAGTTGGGAGCCTTTCAGCAGGGCGATGGCCCGCTGGGTGGCATCCACACCCGCGTTGTCGTTGTCGTAGCACAGCACCAGCTCCTGGGTGTACTTTTCCAGAATGCGGATGTGCTCTTCCGTCAAAGCCGTGCCCATGGTGGCAATGGTGTTGTCAAAGCCCGCCTGATGCAGGGTGATGACGTCAATGTTACCCTCCACCAGAATCATGTTGGGCCGTTTGGTGTTTTTTGCGTAGTTGAGGCCGTACAAAATGGACCGCTTTTTGAAGATGGCGGTCTCCGGGGTGTTCAAGTACTTGGGGGTGGAGTCGTCCATCACCCGGCTGGTAAAGCCGATGACATTGCCCCGCACGTCGATGACCGGGAGCATGAGGCGGTTTCGGTACTTGTCATAGATGCCGCCGTTTTTCCCCGCCACCGCCAGGCCCGCCTCGATGAGGTCGGCCTTGTCGTATCCCTTCTCCCGCATGGCCAGAATGAGCCGATCCCAGGCGTTGGGGGCGGCCCCCAGGCCGAACCGAGCGGAAAACTTGGGGCTGATGCGCCGCTTTTTGGCGATATACTCCGCCACCTGGGCCCCTTCGGGCTGGGAGAGCATAGAGCGATAGAACCGGGCGGCCTCTTTATTCAGCTCCAGGATGCGCTGGCGTTTTTCCCGCCATGCACCATTGCTGTTGTCCTCGGGCACCTCCATGCCAGCCTGGGCGGCCAGCTTGCGCACCGCCTCGGGGAAGGGGAGATTCTCCATCTCCATGACAAAGCGCACCGCACCGCCCCCCTTGCCGCAGCCGAAGCAGTGGAAAATCTGCTTGCTCTCGTTGACGGAGAAGGAGGGGGTCTTTTCCCGGTGGAAGGGACACAGGCCCCAGTAGTTGCCACCCTTCCGAGTGAGGGGGACGTAGGCGGACACCACGTCCACAATGTTGAGCCGACTGCTCAGCTCGTCCAAAAATTGTTCCGGTATGGCCATGGTATCACCCCCAATTGTAGCCATAATTCACCTGGGTAACACCGCACAATTCGGCAAGACGGATTTGCGAGTAAATTTTACATCCAGATGAGGCGTGGTTTTGCAGCAATACTTGGTGTATTGCAAAAAATCACAACGAAATATGGGTGCAAAATTTCCGCAAAGGCGCGCAGACGATATTGTTCGGTGTTGCCCTGTTATTTAATCATCCAACGCATGGGGATAAAAAGCTCTTCGAATTTCTCTACGGCGTAGGCGTCGCTCATGCCGGCGATGTAATCGGTGACCGCCCGCTCCACGCCCTCCCGCACCAGAATGTCCTGATACTCACAGGGGAGCTTGTCGTTGTGCTTGCAGTAGTATTCAAACATATGGCAGATCATGTCCTCCGCCTTGGACTCCTCCCCTTTTGCCTTGGGGTTGAAGTACACCGCCTCAAACATGAAGTTTTTCAGCTCTGCCATGGCCTTGGCCACCTCCGGGGACTGGTGGATCTCCATGCCCTCCTGGCTATTGGCCACAATGTCCAGCACCAGCCGCTCAATGCGCTCCCCGTGGGTGAAGCCCAGCACCTGGGAGATGTGTACGGGGATATCAGTGGGATAGATGATACCGCCCCGCATGGCGTCGTCAATATCGTGGTTGATGTAGGCGATCTTGTCGGCGTAGCGCACCAGCTGCCCCTCCAGGGTCTCCGCCATGGGTCCGGTGGTGTGGCGAAGAATGCCGTCCCGCACCTCATAGCACAGGTTCAGCCCAGCGCCGTCCCGCTCCAGACGGTCCACCACCCGCAGGGACTGCTCATAGTGGCGGAATCCCCCCTCCACCATCCGGCTCAGCGCCCGCTCTCCGGCGTGGCCAAAGGGGGTGTGGCCCAAATCGTGGGCCAGGGCGGCGGCCTCGGTGAGGTCCTGGTTCAGCCCCAGCGCCCGGGCCATGCTCCGGGCAATTCCCGACACCTCCAGGGTGTGGGTCATGCGGGTGCGGTAGTGGTCCCCCTCCGGCTGGAGGAATACCTGGGTCTTGTGCATCAGCCGCCGGAAGGCCTTGGAATGCACCACCCGGTCCACATCCCGCTGAAAACAGGTGCGCATGGGACAGGGAGGGATGTCCACCGCCCGCCCTTTGGACGCTGCGGCCAAGCAGGCCCGGGGCGAGAGAATCTGTCGCTCCAGCTCCTCGGCATAGGTACGAATTTCCATTTGCACCCCTCCTATCCGATATTTCCTATCACTATATACTCCATATCTGGCGGGAATCCTTCTTTTTATCAAAATTTTTTGAAAACTTTTTTCATACCCCTCTTGTCCCCTCCATAGGGTATGGCAAGGAGGAATGTCTCATGCCCATCCACGCCGCCTTGTTACCCCTTCTGGTGCTGTGCGTCATTCTGGTCAACGGCTGGACCGACGCCCCCAACGCCATTGCCACCGCCGTGGGCTCCGGGGCCCTGTCCTTCCGCCCCGCCGTGGCCCTGGCAGCGGTGTGCAACTTTGCCGGGGTGGCCCTGGCCTGCCTGTGTTTTCCCGCCGTGGCCGCCACCATGGAGAATCTGGTGCGCTTTTCCTCCCCCCAGGCCACCCAGGCGGGGCTGTGTGGTGCCTTGCTGGCGGTGATCTTATGGGGTGTGGCGGCATGGCGGTTTGGCCTGCCCACCAGTGAGAGCCATGCGCTGCTGGCAGGGCTGTCCGGGGCGGCTCTGGCCCTGGGGGCGGACATTCAGCCCTCCGCCTGGGTGGCGGTGGGGGTGGGGCTGGTGCTCTCCCTCCCCGCCGGGGTGGTGGCGGGCCGAGCGGTGTGCCGTGGGCTGGGCCGCATCCCCCACAACCCGATCCAGGGACAGCGGTGGGCTGCCGCCCTCACCGCCTTTCTCCACGGGGCCCAGGATGGGCAGAAGTTTCTGGCTCTACTCCTCATGGCCCAGGGGGTGAGCGCCGCCCGGCCGCCCCTCACCCTGCTGCTCCTCACCGCCTGCACCATGGCTCTCGGCACCGGGCTGGGGGGACGGCGGATTGTGGAGAAAATCGGCCACGAACTGGCTCACCTCACCCCCACCCAGGGGCTGGCCGCCGATCTGGGCACCGGAGTGGTGCTGGGGGTGTGCTCGGCACTGGGCCTGCCCGTGTCCACCAGCCACGCCAAGGTGGCCGCCATCTGCGGGGCGTCTCCCCACCCCAAGGCTGGGGTGGTGGCCCAGCTGCTCCTGGTGTGGGTACTCACCTTTCCCGCCTGCATGGGGTTGGGGTATTTGTTTGCCCGGCTGATGACATGAACAAAGCCCCGGAGCGGTCGCTCCGGGGCTTCTGGTTGTCTGTTACACCTGTTCAATGAACTTGAGGAACTGCTCTTTGCCCTCAGCGGTGCGCTTATACACACCGGCGTGCTCCAGCACCTGGGCAAACACCAGGCCGGTCTCGTACTGGACGATGTCCCAGGCGTTGTCCTTGGTGATGGACTCGTACTTGGTCTTAAAGCCTTCCGCCCAGTCGGCGTGCTTTTCGGTGGTCTCCTGGGCACGCAGGTCGCCGCCGTTGGCCAGGCAGTCGGCCACTTGGGCCAACTCCTCCTTCAGGCGGGCGGGCAGCACGGCCAGGCCCATGACCTCGATGAGGCCGATGTTCTCCTTCTTGATGTGGTGGAGCTCCTGGTGGGGATGGTACACACCCAGGGGGTACTCCTCGGTGGTGATGTTGTTGCGCAGCACCAGGTCCAGCTCATACTTGCCGTCCCGCATGCGGGCGATGGGGGTGATGGTGTTGTGGGGCTCCCCATCGGTCTTGGCATAGATGAAGGCGTCCTCGTCGGTGTAGCCTCTCCAGCTGAGCAGGATCTTGTCGGCCAGGTCCACCAGCCGCTCCGGATTCTCACTGGAAATGCGGATGACGGACATGGGCCACTTGACGATGCCAGCGGTGACGTCCTCGTACCCAGCAAAGGTGACGGGAGTCTCCACAGGAGCGGTGGCCATGGCGAAGGTGTACCGGCCGCCCTGGAAGTGGTCGTGGGCCAGGATGGAGCCGCCCACGATGGGCAGGTCGGCGTTGGAGCCCACGAAGTAGTGGGGGTACTGGCGGACGAAGTCCAGGAGCTTGCCGAAGCAAGCCCGGTCGATCTTCATGGGGGTGTGCTCCTGATTGAAGCAGATGCAGTGCTCGTTGTAGTACACATAGGGGGAGTACTGCAGGAACCAGGGGGAGTTGTTGATGGTGATGGGCACAATGCGGTGGTTCTGGCGGGCGGGGTGGTTCACCCGTCCGGCATAGCCCTCGTTCTCCGCACACAGCTGGCAGCGGGGATAGTTGGAGGCGGGGAGATTGCGGGCGGCGGCAATGGCCTTGGGGTCCTTCTCCGGCTTGGAGAGGTTGATGGTGATGTCCATCTCCCCGTACTCGGTGTCCGCCTTCCACCGCACGTCACGGGCAATGCGGTCCCGGCGGATATAGTTGGTGTCCTGGGAGAAGGTGTAGTACCAGTCGGTGGCCTTCTCCGGGTCCTGGTTGTACAGGGCCTGGAACTTGGCCCGCACCTGGCTGGGCCGGGGGGTGAGAGCACCCATGATGGCGGTGTCAAAGAGGTCCCGGTACACCACGGAGTTCTCGGTGAGGACGCCACGGGCATAGGCATCGTCCAGCAGCTCATCCAGCACGGCGGCCAGGTCGATGTCGCCCCATTCCTGTCCGGGGTCGGTGTAGCTGTCCAGCTTCAGCACCTCCAGCACCGCATTGGTGGCCCAGGTGGTCTCGCAGGGCTCAATGAGCCCGGTACGGACAGCGTAAGTAATCAGCTTGGAAATGGCCTCGTTCATCTCTCTGCCCCTCCCTTACTTCTCGTAGCCGTGGGGATGGGCCTTGTGCCAGTTCCAGGCGGAGGAGACGATGGTGTTCAGGTCGTCATACTGGGGCTTCCAGCCCAGCACGCTCTTGGCCTTCTCGGAGGAGGCAATGAGTTGGGCGGGGTCGCCAGCCCGGCGGGGAGAGACCTCAGCGGGGATGGGGTGTCCGGTGACGGCCCGGGCCACCTCGATGACCTCGTTGACGGAGAAGCCCACGCCGTTGCCCAGGTTGAAGACGTTGTTGTCGCCGCCCTTCATCAGGTAGTCCAGAGCCAGGATGTGGGCCTGGGCCAGGTCGGTGACGTGGATGTAGTCCCGGATGCAGGTGCCATCTGGGGTGGGATAGTCGTCGCCGAAGACGGAGATCTTCTCCCGCTGGCCGTTGGGCACCTGGAGAATCAGGGGGATGAGGTGGGTCTCGGGGTTGTGGGCCTCGCCAATCTTGCCGGAGGCGTGAGCGCCGCAGGCGTTGAAGTAGCGCAGGGCCACATAGCGCAGGCCGTGGGCCTTGGACACCCAGCTCATCATGTGCTCCATGGACAGCTTGGTCTCGCCGTAGCAGTTGGTGGGCTGGGTGCGGTCGGTCTCCAGAATGGGCACAGACTCGGGCTCGCCGTAGGTGGCGGCGGTGGAGGAGAACACGATCTTATCCACCCCGTGGGCCACCATGGACTGGAGGAGCACCATGGTGCCGTAGAGGTTGTTGTCGTAGTACTTCAGGGGGTTGGACATGGACTCGCCCACCTGGGAGGAGGCGGCAAAGTGGATGACGCCCTCGATGTTCTCGGCCTGGAACAGGGTGTCCAAAGCGCCACGGTCCCGGATGTCCAGCTGATAGAACCGGGCCTTGGGGTGCACGGCCTCCTTGAAGCCGGTGAGCAGGTTGTCTGCCACCACCACGTCACGTCCTGCGTCGATGAGCTCATAAACGGTGTGAGAACCGATGTATCCGGCTCCACCCAAAACCAAAATAGCCATTACAGTTCGCTCCCTTTCGATTCAGTTGATTTTCATCAGCACACCACGGCGCCGCCCACAGCACGGACGGTGAGCACATGGCAGCTGCCAGTTCCCAGCACGGACTCCACGGTGCTCTTGAACTCGTCCAGCATATCCAGAGGCACGAACGCCTGGATGGTGCCGGCAAAGCCGCCGCCGTGGACCCGGTAAGCGCCCCGGCCCTTGAGGGCGTGGCCAGCGGTGGCCAGAGCCACGGCCATGGCCTGCTCGGCCACAGCGCCAGTGGGGGCAATGTTTTGCAGGTACATCCAGGAGGACTCCCCGGACTGCTGCACCACCTTCAGGAAGGCGTCAAAGTCGCCACGCTCCAGGGCGTCGGCCTCCAGGGCCACCCGCTGGTCGTCGGCGAAGAAGTGCAGGGCACGGAGCACCGCCCGGTCGCCCACAGCCTTACGCAGGCCGGGCATATCCGCCCAGATGCGGCTCTCGTCCACCTCCCGCAGCACCTCGCAGCCAAAGTAGGCGGCCACCGCCTTCATCTCCTGGGGAATGGCGGCGTACTCTGCGGTGAGGTCGGCGTGGTCAGCGCCGGAGTCGATGATGCACAGGGCGTGGCCGTAGCCAGCCAGGTCCACCTGGATGGGACGCACCACGGGGTTGGCGGTGTCGGCAAAGTCGATGGCCACAGCGCCGCCCACCGAGGAGGCGGTCTGGTCCATCAGGCCGCAGGGCTTGCCGAAGAACACATTCTCGGCATACTGGCCGATCTGGGCGATGGTGACGGCGTCCAGAGCGTCCCCGCACACCAGGTGGTTGAGAATGACCCCGATGGTCACCTCACAGGCGGCGGAGGAGGACAGGCCGGAGCCAGGCAGCACCTTGCTGGTGGCGTAGGCGTCGAAGCCCACGGGGGTGTAGCCCCGCTGAGCGATGCCAGCGGCCACGCCACGCACCAGAGCGGCGGTGCGCTCCTTCTCCTCTTCCACGGGCTCCAGGTTGTCCAGGTTCACCTCCACCATGTGCCAGCCCTCAGACATAAAGCGGATGGTATTGGTGCCGTTGGGGGCAGCGCACACCAAGAAGTCCAGGTCCACAGCCGCGGCCAGAACGCGGCCCCGCTGGTGGTCAGTGTGGTTGCCGCAGATCTCAGTGCGGCCGGGGCCGGTGTACAGCCCTGCGCCCGCCTGGTTCCCAAACAGCTTGATAAATTCTTCCGTGACATGAATGCTGCGCTCACGTCCCTGCTCCAAGGCCTTGCCGCCGTCGTGCAGGTCGTACACACGGGCCAGAGACTCGTCCAGCTGACCCGCCTTCAGCTCCTCCAGGAGCTTGTTGCAATCGTGCATGTCCTCTCACCTCTCCATTTCTTGTTGTTGATAAAAGTATACTTTTATTTTACTAAAAATTCAACCATTTCTTCCGATCAAATTATTCTTTGGAGTCTTGCACAAAATCCCGGGGAGTCGTTGTGCTCTTTCGCTCAATCATCGTGGGGGGCACCACCACTTTCAAGGGCAGGGTGCGCTCCGCCTCCCGGCCAGGCATGGGTACCCGGGTGCGCAGCAGGTCCAACGCGGTGGCGGCCATCTGCTCCACATGGGCAGAGATGGACGTCAGGGGCGGGTCCAACAGGGCAGACCGGGGGGTGTTGTTAAAGGACACCACCGAGATCTGCTCCGGCACCGAGATATTCAGCTCCCGCATGGCCCGCACGGCACCGATGGCCACCTCTTCGTTGGCGGCGATGAAGGCAGTGGGGCGGTCTCCACCCCGGGCCAGGAACTGTTCCACCGCCATGGCGGCCTCGTCGGTCTGCATGGGACAGTCCAGCAGCCACTCGGTGCGCAGCGCGCCCCGGTGCTCCATCTGTTCCACAAACAGCTTGCGCCGGGTCTCCAGGGCCCGCTGGCGCAGGTCGTCGTACTTCCACTCTGGGCCGATGAAGCCAATTTTCCGGTGTCCCAGCTTCTCCAGGTGCTCCAAGGCCAGGGAAATGCCCAGGGAGTAGTTGAGAACCACCGAGTCGTGCTGGCTCTCCCGGGGAGAGGAGTCCACAAACACCAGGTTGGGGCACAGCCCCGCCAGGGACCGAATCTGGTCGGGCTCAAACAGGCCGATGGCCACGATGCCGTCCAGCTTCTCCCCTCCTGTGGGTACCACAAACTCGCTGCCCCGGTTTTCCAGGGCCACTGCCGTATATCGCTTGTCCAGGCAGCGCTGGCGCACAAAGCCGCTCAAATACAGGTAGTAAGGGTCGTCCAACTGCTGCACCGGGGAGAGCATCTCTGCAATGCCAACCCGCAGCACGCCCTTGGGGGTACGTCCCCGTCTGCTCTTGGTCTGGGTGTAGTTCAGCCGCCCCGCCTCCTCCAATACCTTCCGGCGTGCCTCGGGGGTGACGGAAAGCTGTGGATCACCGGACAAAATCCGGGAGATGGTGGCGGGCGAGTAGCCGGTGCGCTGTGCAATTTCTTTCAGCGTTGCCATGGGCTCCGCCCCCTTTCTATTTCGGTAAAAATTATTTTATCATTGTTCTGCCCAGTTGGCAATGACCTTTTCACAGGAATTCGTGATTTCCTCCTGTTTTTCCAGATTCTCCCCTGGCTGCTTTGTCGGTTTCACACAACAAAGATATTCCCTTTCCCACGGTGTCCCTGAAAATTGTCTGCAAACTGCCGAAAAATGTCCCTGCAACCGGTGGAAAATTTATCTCCGCTCCGCTATACTATATTTTATCACAAATACAGGCCCCAACCCCCAGAGGCCATATCCGGAGGTGTTTGAGATGTCCAACGACGAACTGCTGTTTTTCACTTCCATGCCCCAGATGCTCCCCCTCTACACGGCGCTGCGGGACCAGCTGGACCAGCTCCACCCCGACGTCACCGCCAAGGTGGGGAAAACCCAGATTTCCCTGCGCAACCGCTACGTGTTTGCCACCGTGTCCCTGCCCTGGCGCAAGGTCAAGGGGTGGCCGGAGGAGTATCTGCTGCTCTCCTTTGGCCTGTCCTACCGCAAGGAGCACCCCCGCATTGCCCTGGCGGTGGAGCCCTACCCCAACCGCTGGACCCACCACGTACTCCTCACCCGCCTGAACGACCTGGACGAGACGGTGATGGGGTGGGTGGAGGAGGCCTACCAGTTCTCCATGCAAAAGTAACAAAAAAGCACCTGTCTGGATGCAAAGCCTGGTGCTGCATACTTTTCTTGTTACAAACCGTCTAAAATCGTTTTTAGTGCGTAGAACGCAAGATATTTTAGATGCGTACTAACAAGAATGGCTAAATGTCATTTTTGAGAAGTGCAACAGTACCTTTAAAATGCCAAAAAAGGTTGAGCTTCCGCCTGACCACTTCATATAGTGATTGCACAAATAAATGACAAGTGTTTCAGAAAAATAAGATTGTTTTTTTGAATATAATATTCGCAATCTCGAACAATAATTGCGTTTTTTCGAGCTGTGTGATACAATAGAAACAATCATGCAAGAGCGAGGTGCAAAATGGAAATCAGCTATAACAAGCTATGGAAATTGCTAATTGATAAAGGCATGAACAAGACCGATTTACGCTTCTTGGCACACTTGAGTTCAGGAACAATGGCTAAACTGGGAAAAAACGAAAATGTTACTACAGATATTCTTGTTAGGATATGTTCTGCCTTAGACTGTGACTTAACAGACATAATGGAACTTCAGCCAGTAAGTAAATGACATATTAATAAGCTGATTTAACTAAGCAAAGGGAAAATGATTATGAGTTCTGAAAGATTAACGATGATAGATTTGTTTTCCGGAGCAGGTGGCCTTTCTGAGGGGCTCTCCGAAGCCGGATTCCATAGTTTATTTGCTTCTGAGATTGTTCCTGTATATGCGCAGACTTACCAGAAGAATCATCCTAACACTACAGTATTTACTGCCGACATTCGAGAATTAGATGCAAATGAAGTTTTGAAAAGTTTGGGTATCGAGCGAGGAGAACTTGACTTAATTGCAGGTGGCCCTCCTTGTCAAGGGTTTTCTATTAATGCCCCCATTCGCACTACGCTTGACGAGCGAAACCATTTGTTCAAAGAGTATCTTCGGTTTGTTGACACATTTGCCCCACGAGCAGTTTTAATTGAGAATGTGCCAGGATTGGTATCCTTTGAACATGGAGCTACACTCCACGCCATCTTGGACGCATTAGCAGAACTGGGTTACGGTGCAGATGTAAGAATTTTGGGAGCCCCCTATTATGGAGTACCCCAAATGCGCTGGCGTACTGTTGTGCTGGGTGTGCGTGGAAGATCACTGCCCTCAGGTGCATACCCTGAACCCATTTACCACGCCCCTATTCGAGCCAATTTTACAAGTACATTTGACGGACAGTCTATTATTAAAGCGCCATCGCCGGAAGCGAACGCAAATTTTGTTACGGTTTATGAAGCAATTGGAGACTTGCCGCCGTTAGAAAGCGGAGAACAGGGGGCTCCAATTAAGGAATATCGTTGTGATGCTTTTTGTGATTACCAGCGTAGATCTCGGATCGGATCTGTTGGAGTATTAAATCATGAGGCGCCTCGGCTGTCCCCCGTAAATCTAAAGCGGTTGGAGTATATTAAGCCAGGTGGAAATTGGACGGATATTCCCGATGATTTACTCCCAAAAGGAATGCAGAGAGCAAGGAAATCAGATCATACGAAAAGATACGGTCGAGTATTGCCTGATGGGTTAGCATCAACCATATTGACAAAATGTGATCCGCATTGGGGAGCGTTCTTTCATTATGAACAGAATCGTTCCTTTACTGTGCGCGAGGCAGCTCGTTTACAGTCTTTCCCGGATCATTTTGTATTTACTGGAAATCTTGCTGAACAGTTTGCGCAGGTCGGAAATGCTGTTCCACCACTACTGGCACAGGCCGTTGGCTTGTCCTTACGATCAGTTTTAGAAACGGAGGATTGACCTATGTCTGGCTATATTTCAGAGATCTTTGGTTATCGCGCAGAGGATGCTTCGGATATCGCATTGCAAAATGTATCTAAACAAGTGTGTCCCTTCCTATCCTCATATTGCACAAAAGCGCTTGGAGATAAGGCAAATAGAACACTTTCTGGTGTGTGCTCTGTACGACAGGTTACCCCGGGGTCACCTGATGTAATCTGCTGTCCAAATAGAATCTACGCCGAGAATTATAAAATGCTTTCTACAGTGGCACAGAAGGCATTTGGTGCAGAGTATAAACTGTATGCTGGTAGACTCGCAGTTTTCAAAGCAAAAGAGGAGCATGGGGCTGTGGCTGTTTTTGGTCACGGATGGGGCGGTGAGTTACCGTTGCCCAAACGGAAAGGGAGGGGCTCGTATTATGTTGACTGGATTTTAGCCCGGCTGGACGGCTCCGGCGAACTAACAGAATTCACCGCCATTGAAGTGCAAACCATTGACACGACAGGCTCTTATCAAAATGCCCGTCGTGCATTGATTGAGCGGCATGAGGTTGAAAAGGATACTGTTGGGTTGAACTGGGAGAATGTGTCGAAGCGAATTATTCCTCAAATCATCTATAAAGGACAGGTGCTTCAGCGTGAAGAGCTTTGTCGAAGCGGTTTATATTTTGTATGTCCCAAGCCTGTATATGATAGGGTACTTGAACGGTTAGGCGGCAAAGAAAAACTTCCTCAATTTCCAACCCAACCTGCCGCTATCCATTTTGTAGCTTATGACTACCTTACAGATATTTCGAAGGAAGACGGAAAAATTCGCCCCTTAGGCATTGTAGAGGAATACTGTACAACCGTGTACAAAGTACAGGAAGCGTTTTCTGCAGTCGATCTACCCGAGCAAAATGTTTATCGTGACGCAATTAGACGGTCATTATATGACTGAAAGAGGTGACTGAACATGCTACTTAAAAAGGTTACAATACACAAATATAAGAGTTTTTTAACAGAACAGTCCTACACGGTCGAGGAGCGTATAACCCGTATTGTGGGAAAAAATGAATCTGGCAAAACCGCATTACTGGAAGCTCTGGCGAAGTCAAACTATTTTGAGGATAACGCTGACTTTCAATTCAATAAAGATTTAGACTATCCTCGCAGTGAACTCATAAAGGCGAAAAATGAAAATCCAGCTGTTCTTACTTGTGAATATGAATTGTCTGATGCAGATGTCAAATCTGTGGAAGACAACCTTGGAGAAGGCATCATATCGAAGCAGACTTTTTCACGAACCTGCTATTATGATAACACTTGCACAGCAACTGGCGTGTCGGTCAATTTTGATGTGTTCAAAAACTGGCTGATTACTTCTTTTGATGTAGGTGACCAGGGCAAAGAACTTCTCCGTGCCACAGCTTCATTTTCGGATTTAGAAAATGTGGCTTCTGAAAATGAAACTACACCTGGCATGAAAGAAATTCAGGGTGAGCTAAGCAAAATCAAACAAGGTGCCGGGAAATGGGAGAATCCATTAGAAGGCTATATTTATTTGACCTACATCTCACCAGCAATTCCCAAACTATGGTATTTTAGTGATTATTTTAGTCTCCCTTGCAGAATTAATTTGAACGAATTTGCCGCAGGAACGCCCACGGGAAGTTTGTCACATGAAGAATTCAAAATTGCAAAGGCGTTGTTTGAATTGAGCGGATTACAGGTTTCTGACATTCAATCCGAGGCTAACTTTGAGGAATTTAAAGCCCAACTGGAAGCGACATCGAACTCTATCACCGACGATATGTTTGAGTATTGGACAACCAACCAAAACCTCGAAATTCGCTTTGATATTGAACACTCAACTAATGGTGTTCGATATCTTAACATCAGAATTTATAATTCAAAACATAGAGTAACACTCCCTCTGAAAAATCGAAGCAAAGGTTTCCTGTGGTTTTTCTCTTTTCTTGTGTGGTTTAGTAAGATTCAAGGAGATAAGAATAGCAAATATATTTTGTTATTGGACGAGCCCGGCCTTAGCCTACATGCTTCTGCACAAAATGACCTGTTGCGATTTATAGACGAAAAGCTTGCACCTGAATATCAAGTTATTTACACAACGCATTCGCCTTTCATGATTGATTCGCTAAAACTCAACGAAGTGCGAACTGTCTATGATACACAGAATCCTAAAATTGGGAGTGTTGTATCGGACGCCGTTGAAGAAAAAGACTCGGATACCCTGTTTCCGTTGCAGGCAGCATTAGGCTATACAATTGCTCAGAATCTATATGTTTCGCCTCAAAATCTTTTGGTATAGGGTATTTCGGATTTGGTTTATCTCAACCACTTTTCTACCATTTTGAAAGATATGGGAAAAGAGGGGTTGTCTGATGATGTTACCATTGTCCCAGTAGGTGGAGCAGATAAGATTGCAACTTTTATTTCGCTTATGCGGGGTAATGAACTATCCACAGTATGTTTGCTTGACACCTTTACGGATCAAGGTGCTGAGGTTCGATTAAAGCGAATGGTTGAGCAAAAAATTATCGCTGACAAGAAGATTCTGTACTATCATTCTATTACAGAACAGACCTTTGCCGATATTGAGGACTTGTTCAGCAAAGAAGAATATCTCACTCTGTATAACGGAGCATTTGGCGCATCTGTGCAGATTTCTGATCTCGATATGGATAGGCCGATAATGTCTCAATTAAAGCGGCTCAATGGTAATAAGTCCTTCAACCACTATTCTCCCGCAAATTATATGGCAAAAAATATTGGTACACTTTCTTTCTCGGAAGAAACGATTGGGCGGTTTGAAAAGTTGTTTTCAATGGTGAATAGTAAATTTGATTAAACTAATCATAGGTTTTTGCGAGAACAGAAATAAAATCGGGAACGTGGGATAAATGAAAAGCAGTGCGGTATCAGGACAATGAACCGCCCCAACTTGTGCAGACAGTACAAAAAAAGCCACTGGTGCAGGAATATTCGGTTTTAGCAGGAATGGCGCAGCGTCAGCGGCGCCATTCCTGTTTTGCTTTGGATGCGCTCGTAATTGTAAAAATGGATGTAGCGGTCAATCATCTCGTTCGCTTCCAAAAAGGTAGCAGGTTTGTGGCGGTAAATGCATTCTGTTTTGAGAATGGAAAAGAAATTTTCCGCCATTGCGTTGTCGTAAGGGTTTCCGCGTCTTGACATCGAAGGCGTAATGCCGTATTGTTGAGTCAGCTTAAAATAACAATTTCTCCTTTTCATGTTTTAAATGGAAGGTTGGAAGGAACGGGGGGATGGACTCCCCTTCTGATTAATACTCGTCGTCGCTCTTGATACCCTTGTACTCTTTGTAGGCCTCGTAGTCCTCGGTGATGAGGTACTGCTCCCTCATCCTCATGGAGCACGCCGTCCTCCCCCACGTGTCTGCTCTGACCCAGCCCCCCGCCAAATTTCTGGTCATCGACTATGAAAATAAGACCCCGCTGGAGACGTTCCGCCAGTGGGTGCTGGAGGAATACCCCCAGCAGCTGGACGCGTTCTTCTCCTGCCAGGCTTATTTGGAGATCATCCCCCGGGGTTTAAGCAAGGGAAACACCCTGGTGCAGCTGGCCCAGCGGCTGGGCATTCCTATCGAAAACACCGTGGCGGCGGGGGACGCCGCCAACGACCTGTCCATGCTCCGGGCCGCTGGAATCGGGGTGGCCATGTGCAACGGCACCGAGGAGGCCAAAGCGGCCGCCGACGCCGTCACCTGCCGGGACAACAATCATGACGGGATGGCTGAAATTATTGAGAAATATCTGGTTCATCGGTGAGATTTGTGGTAGAATTAGTGGTGCTACATCCGCTGTCTCACAGGCCGTGGGATGCCCACCCACCTCTTGTCAGGTGATTTGGTGTGCAAAATGTCCCATTTGGGCGGTGAACGGGCGAAAAAAGTGAATATTTAATCATAAATGGAGGGTTTATCTATGCTGGAAGAACTCAAGCAAAAGGTATATGAGGCCAATATGGAACTGCCTCGTCGGGGTCTTGTGACCTACACCTGGGGCAACGTCAGCGGCATCGACCGGGAAAAGGGTCTGTTTGTCATCAAACCCTCCGGTGTGGAGTACGACGAGCTCAAGCCGGAGGACCTGGTGGTCATGGACCTGCAAGGCAACAAGGTGGAGGGTGATATGAACCCCTCTTCCGACACCAAGACCCACCTGGTGCTGTATAACTCCTTCCCCCAGCTGGGCGGCATCGTCCACACCCACAGCCCTTACGCCGTAGGCTGGGCCCAGGCTGGCCGGGACATCCCCTGCTACGGCACCACCCACGCCGACTACTTCTACGGCCCCATCCCCTGCGCCCGTCACCTGACCCAGGAGGAGCTGGACGAGGACTACGAGATGAACACTGGCAAGCTCATTGTGGAAGAGTTCCAGGCCCGGGGCATTGACCCGGTGGCCGTCCCCGCCGTGATCTGCCACAGCCATGGCCCCTTCACTTGGGGCAAGGACGCCGCTCAGGCTGTCTATCACGCCGTGGTGCTGGAAGAGGTGGCCAAGATGGCCATGTTCACCCGTCAGGTGGACCCCAGCGCCGCTCCGGCTCCCCAGCGCATTCAGGACAAGCACTACATGCGCAAACACGGCCCCAACGCCTACTACGGCCAGGGCAAACACTAAGGCTGACCACCAGCCAACACCAAGAAGGAGGAAGTTTGCATGACTTCTGCGGAAGAAAAATCCCTAAAGCTCACCGCCGTCTCCGTGCGGGAGGGCGTGCTCACTGGCACCCACGCCGCCAAGGCTGGACATCCCGGCGGCTCTCTGTCCGCCGCCGACCTGTTTACCTATCTCTATTTTAAAGAAATGCGCATCGACCCCGCCAATCCCCGCTGGGAGGATCGGGACCGCTTTGTCCTCTCCAAGGGCCACACCGCCCCCGGCCTCTACGCCGCTCTGGCCAACCGGGGCTACTTCCCCGTGTCCGACCTGCTCACCCTGCGCCAGATTGGCAGCCACCTCCAGGGCCACCCCAACATGAACCTGACCCCCGGCGTGGACATGTCCACCGGGTCCCTGGGCCAGGGCCTGTCCGCCGCCGCTGGCATGGCCAAGGGCGCCAAGTTCCTGGGCAAGGACATCAACGTCTACTCCCTGCTGGGCGACGGCGAGCTGGCCGAGGGCCAGATCTGGGAGGCCACCATGTTCGCCGCCCACTACAAGCTGGACAATCTGTGCATCATCGTGGACATCAACGGCCTGCAGATTGACGGCCGCACCTGCGACGTGATGAACACCGAGCCCGTGGATGCCAAGTTCGCCGCCTTCGGCTGCGACGTGGTGAAGATTAACGGCCACGACTTCCAGGAGATGGAGACCGCCTTTGCCAAGTTCCACGCCAACCACGGCACCGGAAAGCCCACCGCCATCCTCATGACCACCACCAAGGGTAAGGGTGTGTCCTACATGGAGGATCAGGCCGGCTGGCACGGCAAGGCTCCCAACGACGAGGAGTACGCACAGGGTATGGCAGAACTGGCAGCCGCTCGGGCTGCCCTGGAGGTGTAATCATGGCAGAAGTAAAGAAAGTTGCAACCCGTGACAGCTACGGCAACGCTCTGAAGGAGCTGGGCGAGACCCACGCCAATCTGGTGGTGCTGGACGCTGACCTGGCCGGAGCCACCAAGACCGCTATCTTCAAGAAGGCGTTCCCCGAGCGCCACTTCGACTGCGGCATCGCCGAGGCCAACATGGTCAACGTGGCCGCCGGTCTGTCCACCATGGGCTTTGTGCCCTTTGCCGCCACCTTCGCCATGTTCGCCGCCGGGCGGGCCTATGAGCAGGTGCGCAACACCATCGGCTACCCCCATCTGAACGTGAAGATCGGCGCCACCCACGGCGGTATCTCCGTGGGCGAGGACGGCGCTTCTCACCAGTGCTGTGAGGACTTCGCCCTCATGCGCACCATCCCCGGCATGACCGTCATGTGCCCCTCCGACGACGTGGAGGCCCGCAAGATGGTGAAGGCCGCCTACGAGATGGAGGGCCCCGTATACATGCGCTTTGGCCGTGCCGCCACCCTCGTGTTCCACGACGAGGACTATGACTTCCAGATCGGCAAAGGCGAGGTGATTCAGGACGGCACCGACGTGGCCATCATCGCCACCGGTATCATGGTGCCCGAGGCCATCGAGGCTGGCAAGGCTCTGGCCGAGGCCGGCATTTCCGCCCGGGTCATCAACATGGCCACCATCAAGCCCCTGGACGAGGAGCTGGTGCTGAAGGCCGCAAAGGACTGCGGCAAGATCGTCACCGTGGAGGAGCACTCCATCATCGGCGGTCTGGGCGAGGCCGTGTGCGGCCTGCTGGCCGAGCAGTGCCCCACCCCCGTGCGCCGCATCGGTGTCAACGACGAGTTCGGCCACTCCGGCCCCGCCGCCGCTCTGCTCCAGCAGTTCGGTCTGTGCGCCGACCATATTGTCGAGGTGACCAAGTCCCTGGTGTCCCAGGGCTAATTTCAAGGAGGCGGCCCATGGTACTTGTTTGTCCCTCGGTGCTCTCCGCAGACTTCACCTGCCTGGGAGAGGACTGCGCCCGGGTGCTGAACGCCGGGGCAGATATGATCCACTTTGACGTCATGGACGGCCACTTTGTGGACAACCTCAGCTTCGGTCTGCCCGTTTTGGAGACCCTGCACCACGCCCTGCCCCAGGCCGTAATGGATGTGCACCTGATGATCTCCCATCCTCTGCGCTTTGTCCACCGCTTTGCAGAGGCGGGGGCGGACTACATCACCGTCCACGTGGAGACCACCGACAACCTGTCCGCCACCCTGGCCGCCATCCACGGCTGTGGCTGCAAACGAGGCATGGCCCTCAACCCGGACACTCCCGTGGAGGCGGTGTTCCCCTACCTGGACCAGTTGGAGTTAGTGCTGGTAATGGGGGTAGTGCCCGGTCACGGCGGACAGCCCTTTGACCCCAGAGCCCTGGATAAGCTCCGGGCTCTGCGGGCCGAGTGCGCCCGTCGAGGGGTCTCCCCCATTCTCTCGGTGGACGGCGGCGTCAAGCCCGGCACCACCGCCCCCCAGTGCACGGAGGCCGGTGCCACCGCCTTGGTGGCAGGCAGCGCCGTATTCGGCACCAAGGACGCCTCCGCCGCCGTTCGGCAGTTGAAAGGCTAACGGGTGAGAGGATGGGGCCATCCGGCCCCATCCTCTCACCATCTCTCACACATTGGAGGCACGCTATGCAAAGCCAGAGTTCCATGTTTCAAGCCAGCTTTGTCTATACCGATGAGATTCTCTCGGATTTCGAGAAGCTATACCATCTCAAAGGTTCCCTCTCCCCGGTGGCACGAATCATCTGCGGGGTGCTGGGTGTGGCGGGTGCCATCTACTTTGGCTTTCAGCTGTACCGCCACGGGTTCCAAATTGCCACGGCTGGCTATCTCATCGTCTGTTCCCTGATGATTCTGGTGGCGGTGTCCAGCCGTCGGCGCAGCGGTACCGACGACACCTTGAAAAAGTACCGCAAATACTACGAGAACCACCGGGCCACCTTTCGCATGGATGCCGATGGGGTGGGCATGAAGCTGGAAGGCCAGAAAAACCACGCCCACAGCAAGTTCCGCCAGATCTACGGTCTGTTTGAAACGGAACGCTGTTTCTACTTCGTCATCAAGGGCAAGGCCTACTACATTCTTCCCAAAAAGGCCCTGTCCCCGGAGGACGCAGACGCTCTGCGCACCTATATGCAGCAGCAGTGCAAAAAGAAATTCCAATTCTATGCCCTGTAAGCCACATGCCTCTTGGATAGCCTGGTGATACTATGATTCAAGCCGTCATTTTTGACATTGACAACACGCTATACGACTATGACGCCGCCCACGCCGTGGCCTTTCAGGCCCTGACGGAGTACGCCCAGCACACGCTGGGGGTGGAGCCGGAGACCTTTGAGGCCCTGCATCAGCGGGCCAATCAGCTGCTCCAGGTCCGCACCGGCGGCGACTGCGCCGCCATCCACAACCGTCTGCTCCGGTATCAGATTTTGTTGGAGGAGCTGGGCCAGCCCATCCTCCACGCCCCTGTGATGGAGCGTCTGTACTGGAACACCCTCATCGACGCCGCTGTGCCCAGCCCCGGCGCACGGGACTGTCTGGAGCAGCTGCGCCAGGCGGGGCTCCGCCTGGGGGTGGGCACGGACATGACCGCCGACTGGCAATACGCCAAGCTGGAGCGGCTGAACCTGTTGCCCCTGCTGGACTTTGTGGTCACCAGTGAGGAGGTCACCCAGGAAAAGCCCGGCGCCCGTTTCTTCCAGCTCTGCCGGGAGAAGGCCGGATGTCCGGCCTCCGCCTGTGTCTTTGTGGGAGACAACCACAGCAAGGACGTAGAGGGTGCCAAACGGGCCGGGATGCGCCCGGTGTGGTACCGCCCTCACAGCGGACCAGATGCCCCCCTTCTGGTGGACGGCGTGCTGGAGGTACGCAGGTTGGACCACCTAGCGGACTACCTGCTGTCGTTGCTGGGGGCCAACCATGAGAAAGAGGATGTATCATGAAACGCGATCGTCAGTCGGTCAATGACCGCCACACCCGGATTCTCTCCCTGCTGCGGGAGCGCAGAGAAATTAAGGTGGAGGAGCTGTCCCAAATCTTCGACGTCTCCCCCATGACCATTCGCCGGGATTTACAGCACCTGGAGGACCAGGGCCTGATCAGCCGTTTCTACGGCGGCGCTGTGGCGGAGCAGCCCGTCTCCCCCGCCGGAGATGCCGACCAGGTGAAGCTGTACCGGGATCTCATCAGCCAGTACGCCGCCAATCTGGTGGCAGAAAACGATCAGATCTTCATCAACGGCAGCCGCACCGCCCTGGGGCTGCTGGACTTTCTGAGGGGCAAGAATGTCCAGGTGTTCACCAACAACGGCCTGGTTTGCGCTCGGAAGTATCCCTCCAACCTGCGCATTACCCTGTCCGGCGGAGAAGTGCGGGGCCAGAACGCCATTCTCACCGGGGACTGCACCATGCGCAACCTGCTCATGGTACACGCCCGGAAGGCGTTCATCGGCTGCACGGGCATCTCCCCCAACGGAGAGCTGCTGTGCGGCATCCCCACGGAGTTGGGCATCAATGAGACCATGCTCAGCCACTCCGACCGCTACTTCATCCTGGCCGACCACACCAAGGTGGGCGTCATTGGCACCTATGCCAGCCTGCACTTGGAGAAAATGGGGACCGTGATCACCGATGAACTGGCCCCCGCCGCCGTGGTGGAACAGCTGCGGTATATTGGCATGGAGGTCATTCAGGTGACGAAGGGTCACCCGGGTGAGAATTAATTGCATAAAGCATACGAGGAGACAGCCAAACGGCTGTCTCCTCTTTCTCTATGTCCACATGAATGCACCTAGGGCCTATTTTCACACGATTTTCTCCATTAAATCCTCCATCCCACAGCACAACACCCGGGATAACATCACCAGATATTCTGCTTGGGCCTTGTTGATGTTCTTCTGTCGCTGCTCATACTGCTGGATGGTACGCAGAGGTACACCGGACTGTTCCGCCAATTCCCGCTGGCTCAGTCCCGCCCGCTGCCGGAATAGTTTGAGATTGGTCTCTGGTTTGGCCTCCTGATACAGTTCATTCATTTTGTCGCAGAACTGCCGGATATCCATCTCATGATAGGGGGAATACAGTGCCTGGATATCCAGAATGGGCACATATCGGGTAATCTCTGCAAAACTCATAGAGGTCTCCCACTGATAGTAGGCCAAGGCCCAGCCCGTCCAATATTCCTCGCTGCGGTCCATGGTGTATCGGGGCTGGATGCGCTGAATTGGAAGCCCCGCCTGTTCCAACACGTGGTAGGCCAGTTCCACCCCAGACATGCCCACCAAAAGGGTGAAATCCCCCTCTTCAAACCGAGCTGCCACTCCAGAGCCGAGAAACAGGTCAAAAAACCGGGTAATCTCATAGCCCAGATCGTACACCGCAAAATCCAGCATACGCCCTAAGGCGGTGCGGGCCTTGTCCAGATAGACCTTATCGTAGGCGTGCATCACCTGGCATCATCTCCTCGTCCATGATTTGCGTGATGTACAAATCACCTTTTTGGCGGCGGTTTCGCTCCACGCTGAAATACTCTCTACGGGCGGACTTATCCCGCAACATCTTCTTGGTATACCACTCCTGACTCTGGGCCAATTCCGCCCCCACAAACTCCAGGCGTTCAAAGGCACGGGGACTTTTCAGCACAAACTGCTCCCCCAACTTGCCCAGATGCATGGCATTGGTCAATTGGCGGTAGGAAATGGTGCCGTTGATGAAGTCCTGGGCAAAGGAAAAGTAGCTATCATCCGCCCGATAGCCAATGATGGCATCATAGGACTGATACTCCACCAAAAAATGTTGGAGAATGTACTCTTTGGCCTCCAGTGCCAACCCGGACGGCACGTCAAACTCCCGGTTTTGAAGCAGTACCGCCAACCAGTGTAGAATGCAGAACTGCGGGTCGTTGAGATGGAGGATGCGCAAGTCGTCACAGTCCAGCCGATAACAGTTGGCATATCCGTCCCGGTCCTTCCCTGCTCCCCACTCCTTGGCCATATCCAGGCTGTCGGTGCAATAAAAACCTAAGCCGTAGTCATTATAGGTTTTTCCATATCCATAGATGGGCTTCTCAATGATGTTGGGAGAGCCGTGGTAGAGTGTTCGGACCATGGGGGTCACCTCCTGCTCGAAGCCATTATACTCCCATAGGAGTATAATGGCAAGAACAAGTCACATATTTTCTCAATTATTCCATAGTAGTACATAATCAAGTTCAAATAATCATTTCCTGTTGCAATTAAACAGTTTATGCCGATGCCAAAATGCAGAGTCCTTGGTCATAATTAAAACATCAATATCACCACCGCAGGTTTGTATATCCGAGCTGAAACGCTCATATTTTATTGTCAAGTCAACCAAAAATTCTGCCAATTCAACACCATCCTTCAACGGCAAGCATGTCCAATTGATACGACATACAGGATCTGCATTCAGCAATTTTGTAACAGCATCTTGCTTCCCATTCCAAAGTGCATTATAAGTGACAGATTCATCGCGAATATTTCTTCGTGAACATTTATTGTTTGAAATATCATAAACAAAAGGCTCATCGTTTAAGTATCCTGCAACAAAGAACATAGTTTCACTTCTGCCATAATATCTTAGAAGTTTTTCAGCAACGGTACACACAGTATCAGTCTCATCCAGTTGTGAAATTTCAAACTGCCTCAAGTAATCCGCTATTGTCATTCCATCTATAAATACTTTGCCACAAAATGAAATTCCACACCTTACCTTTGAGAGAAGAAAAAATTTTTTCCATTGTCGGCGAGTGTGTGTATTTTGTTTTGGTGAAGTATTCTCTACCATCCACTTCCTTCTTAACAGTATCTTCTTGAGTAATTCGGCTATCAGCAGCCATAACAATGCCTTCCGGAAGGTATACGCAACACATAAAAGACATAACTTTCACTTCCATTTCTATCGAGATAGTATGGCACTTATGCTTCTAATCTATAAGACCAGAGACCACGTTCGTAATATTTTTTCAGCTTCTTATTTTCCACAAGCGTAGCAAGAATCCGATTCGCTGTCGCCGACGACACCCCGCACAGCTCCCGTACATCCGCATTCATGATATAGTCGTGGGTCTTCAAATACGCCTCGATCTTCTTCCAGCGCTGGGTGGCCTTGTCCATCTTCTCATCGCTCATTTCATCCATCATTTCATCGCTCACTTCCATGGCCTCGGTGATGGATGCTTTGATGGCGGAGAGCATAAACTCGATAAATACCGTAGACTCCCCCGCATCGTTGGAGGCGTTGATGGCGGCATAGTATTCCTGTTGGCGGTCATGGATGATGGACTCCACCGGAAGCCAGGCAAAGACGGGATTCCATCGGGACAGCAACAGAGTGTGCCACAATCGGCCTACACGCCCGTTTCCGTCGGCAAAGGGGTGAATCAGCTCCAGTTCATAGTGGAACACGCAGCTGCGAATCAGCATGTGTACCTGGCTGGTTTTCACCCACTCCAGCAGTTCCATCACCAAGTCCGGCACATACTGGGGCAGGGTCCCAAAGTGCAGGATATTGCCCTGGCTGTCCACCACCCCCACAGGGCGGGAACGGAACTGGCCGGATTCTTCCACCAGCCCCCGGGTGAGAATGCCGTGGGCGGTCAGCAGATCATCCACAGAATAGGGGTCCAACTGGTCCAACCGCTCGTATATCTCATAGGCGTTCTTGACCTCCGCAATGTCTTTGGGCGGGGCAAGGACCTGTTTTCCATCGAGAACAGCGGTTACCTGTTCCAGAGATAGGGTATTCTGCTCAATGGCCAGGGACCCATGGATGGTGCGAATGCGATTGCTGCGGCGCAAGGTGGGGTTTGTGGAAAGTTGGTTTGTTACGCTGAATTTTCCCATCAGCTCCGCAATTTCTGCCACACCACTGATGATTTGATTGGTAATTTCAAATGGCGGCTTTTGATTTCTCATACCCACACCTCACTTAGATATCACTTTATTTATTATACCATCCATCCCTCATTTCATCAATCAAAATGGATGTTCAAATGATGGATGCCCTACTGTTTCCTCACAATCCCCAGCCATAGGGACACGCCGCCCATGCATACACTTCCACATGGAGGTGGTGACCATGTGGACGGCATGGCTCTTGTTAATGCTCAACGGACTCTTTTTCACCCTGCGGCTGGCCAACAACACCGGGTCCTTCCCCCGGGCCCTGACCCGGGAGGAGGAACAGGACTGCTTGCAGCGCATGGCCCAGGGGGACAGCGACGCCCGGGACAAACTCATTGAGCACAATTTGAGGCTTGTGGCTCATATCGTGAAAAAATACTACACACAGACGGGAGATCAGGACGATCTCATCTCTATTGGCACCATCGGGCTCATCAAAGGGGTGTCCACCTTCAAAGGGGACAAAAATGTGCGCCTGGCCACCTACGCCAGCCGCTGCATTGAAAACGAAATTCTCATGTACTTCCGCTCCCAGCGGAAAACCCAGGGAGAGCTATCCCTCTCCGACAGCCTGGACGGAGACCCGGAGGGCAATTCCCTGTCCCTGATGGACGTGGTGTGCGTGGACGACACCATGCTGGAAGACCTGGACCTGCGGGACTCCTGCCAGCGGGTACGGGAGTGCGTGGACACCTGCCTCACCCCCCGGGAGGCCCACATCATCAAGCTGCGCTACGGCCTCAACCAGCAAGCCCCCCTCACCCAGCGGGAAATCGCCACCCTGTGCGGCATCAGCCGCTCCTACGTCTCCCGCATTGAGAAAAAGGCCCTGGAAAAGCTGCGCCAGGCCTACGAAAGCCATTGAGCGCGCAAAAAAGCGCATGTCTCGGGGTGAGACATGCGCTTTTATCTATATTCTGTTATCTCCGGGTCTTCAAGCGGGCCATGGCCCGGGCCAGAGCGGCCTTGGAGTGGTAGTACTCCTGGATGCTCTGCTTCTGGCGCAGACGCTCCTCGGCACGCAGCTTGGCGGCCTCGGCACGCTTGCGGTCGATCTCCTCGGGGTGCTCAGCAAAGCCCACCAGCAAGATCACATAGTCGGGCTTGATCTCGGCAAAGCCAGCACCCACGGCGGCGGGCTCCCACACGTCGTCCACCTTGTAGCGCAGCTCGCCGGGCTCAATGGCGGTGACCGTGGGGGCGTGGCCTGCATAGACGCCCATCTGGCCGTCCACAGCAGGGAAGATCAGGGCCTGGGCGGGTCCAATGTAGAACTGCCGCTCGGGGGTGATGATCTCCAGGTAGAAGGTATTGGCTTCTGCCATTATACCGCCCCCATCTTCTTGGCCTTGGCCACGACCTCGTCCACGTTGCCCACGTTGCTGAAGGCAACCTCGGGGTACTTATCCAGCTCGCCGCCCAGAATCACCTCGAAGGAGCGGAGGGTGTCCTCCAGCTTCACATAGCGGCCCTCCAGGCCGGTGAACTGCTCGGCCACAGAGAAGGGCTGGGAGAAGAACTGCTGAATGCGGCGGGCCCGCTCCACGGTGCGGCGGTCGTCCTCGCTGAGCTCTTCCATACCCAGAATGGCGATGATGTCCTGCAATTCCCGATAGCGCTGCAGCAGCTCCTGGGTGCCGCGGGCAATCTTATAGTGCCGCTGGCCCACCACGTCGGGCTCCAGGATGCGGGAGGTGGACTCCAGGGGGTCCACGGCGGGGTAAATGCCCTGCTCCACGATCTTACGGGACAGCACGGTGGTGGCGTCCAGGTGGGCGAAGGTGGTGGCGGGGGCGGGGTCGGTGAGGTCGTCGGCGGGGACGTACACAGCCTGGACGGAGGTGATGGAGCCGTCCTTGGTGGAGGTGATACGCTCCTGGAGAGCGCCCAGCTCGTTGGCCAGGGTGGGCTGATAGCCCACGGCGGAGGGCATACGGCCCATCAGAGCGGAGACCTCAGAACCGGCCTGGATATAGCGGAAGATGTTGTCGATGAAGAGCAGCACGTTCTGCTTCTCCTGATCCCGGAAATACTCGGCCATGGTCAGGCCGGTGAGGGCCACACGCATACGGGCTCCGGGGGGCTCGTTCATCTGACCGAAGACCAGGGCGGTCTTCTCAATGACGCCGGAGTCGGTCATGTCCCGCCACAGGTCGTTGCCCTCACGAGTACGCTCGCCCACGCCGGTGAAGATGGAGTAGCCGCCGTGCTCGGTGGCGATGTTGTGGATCAGCTCCTGGATCAGCACGGTCTTGCCCACGCCGGCGCCGCCAAACAGGCCGATCTTACCGCCCTTGGCGTAGGGGGCCAGCAGGTCGATGACCTTGATGCCGGTCTCGAACACCTCCACCACCGGGCGCTGCTGCTCGAAGGCGGGGGGCTGACGGTGGATGGACCAAGACTCCTTGGCGTCCACAGGGCCCTTCTCGTCGATGGTGTCGCCCAGGACGTTGAACATACGGCCCAGGACGCCCTTGCCCACGGGCACGGAGATGGGGGCTCCGGTGGCGGTGACGGTCATGCCACGGCCCAGGCCCTCACTGGGGGAGAGCATGATGCACCGCACGGTGTCCCCGCCCATGTGCTGGGCCACTTCCATGACCTGACGCTTCCCGTCCAGCTCCACCTCAAGGGCTTCCTTGATCTCGGGCAGGACGCCGCCGCCAAAGGCCACGTCTACCACAGGTCCCATGACCTGTACAATGGTTCCTCTATTTTCCTTCATATCGTCTCACCTTTCGGGTGTCATGATTTCGTGGGGTTACTGGGCCGCCTGAGCGCCGCCCACCACCTCGGTGATCTCCTGGGTGATGGCGGTCTGGCGGGCACGGTTGTAGGACAGGTTCAGGGTTTGCAGCATGGCCCGGGCGTTGTCGCTGGACGACTTCATGGCGGTCATGCGGGCGTTTTGCTCCGAGCAGTAGGACTGCACCAGAGCGCCGAACAGGTCGCCCTTCACATACCCGGGGACCAGGCGGTCCATAACCGCCTTCACCGAGGGCACATAGGCCACGTCCCGGTTATAGGAACTGGTCTCCTCCTCCTGGGGGAAGGCGTCCGGGTCCAGGGGGAGCAGCTTGTGAATGGTGGGCTCCATCTGGAAGGAGTTGACCATGCGGGTGAAGATGACATACACCTCGTCCAGCTGTTCCCGGCGGAACAGCTCCAGCATGGTCTCCGACATGTCCCGGGCCCGGCCCACGTTGGGGTTCTGGGCAGTGTAGAGGAACTCTACATCAATGGGAATGCCGTGCTCCATGAAGTAGGAGCGTCCCACCTGGCCCACCACAAACAGGCTGGTGTTGGCAGACTGGCGCAGCTTCTCCTCCGCCAGCTTGAGAATGTTGTGGTTGTAGGCACCGGCCAGGCCCTTGTCTCCGGTGATGACAATGTAGCCGATCTTCCGCTTCTCCGCCGGAATGTGGGGACGCTTATCAAAGAAGACATGGTTGATTTCCGGGGAGTGGTGGAGAATGTCAGAGATGGTGGTGCCGATCTTTTGAAAGTAGGGCTCCACATCGGCCAGCTGCTTGCGGGCTTTCTGAAGATTCGAGGAAGAGATGAGGAACATAGCGTTGGTGATCTTCAGAGTCTGCTCCACGCTTTTGATGTGGGTACGGATTTCCTTTATGCTTGCCATGTGGCGCTCACCCGCTTCTTGGCGTCCTCCAGCACCCCGCGGATGGTCTCAATGGCAGGACCGCTGAGGTTTCCGGTGGACTGAATCTCGTCCATGACGTCGGCGTGCTCCTGCTCCATCTCCTGGGCAAAGTCCATAACAAAGTCCCGGACCTTGTCCAGAGGCACGTCGTCCACCAGGCCGTTGGTGGCCACATAGAGGATGACGGCCTGACGGCTCACAGGCAGAGGGTGGTACAGAGGCTGCTTGAGCAGCTCCAGCAGACGGCGGCCGTGGTCCAGGGCCTGCTGGGTGGCGGGGTCCAGGTCGGAGGCGAACTGGGTGAACACCTCCAGCTCCCGGAAGCGGGCCAGGTCGATACGCAGGGTACCGGCGGTCTTCTTGATGGCCCGGGTCTGAGCGGAGCCGCCCACACGGGACACGGACAGGCCCACGTTGACGGCGGGGCGCTGACCGGCAAAGAACAGGTCGTTCTCCAAATAGATCTGACCGTCGGTGATGGAGATGACGTTGGTGGGGATGTAGGCAGACACGTCGCCAGCCTGGGTCTCAATGATAGGCAGAGCGGTCATGGAACCGCCGCCATATTCCTTGGTCAGGCGGCAGGCCCGCTCCAGCAGACGGGAGTGGAGATAGAACACGTCGCCGGGGTAGGCCTCACGGCCGGGGGACCGCTTGAGGAGCAGAGACAGGGTCCGGTAGGCCACAGCGTGCTTGGACAGATCGTCGTAGACGATGAGCACGTCCTTGCCCTTACTCATAAAGTACTCGCCCATGGCCGCACCGGCATAGGGGGCGATGTATTGCAGAGGGGCGGACTCACTGGCGGTGGAAGAGACAATGATGGAGTAGTCCATGGCCCCATGCTTTTTCAGGGTGTCCTGAATGCGGGCCACGGTGGAGGCCTTCTGGCCGATGGCCACGTAGATGCAGATCACATCCTGGCCCTTCTGGTTCAGAATGGTGTCTACCGCAATGGCGGTCTTACCCGTCTGGCGGTCGCCGATGATCAGCTCACGCTGGCCACGGCCAATGGGCACCATGGCGTCAATGGCCAGGATACCGGTCTGCATGGGCACGTTGACGGGCTCACGGGTGACCACGCCGCTGGCCTCATGCTCGATGGGGCGGGTCTCGGTGGTCTCAATGGGGCCCAGGCCGTCGATGGGCTGGCCCAGCACGTTGACCACACGGCCCACCAGGGCGTCGCCCACGGGCACGTCGGCGGCACGTCCGGTGCGGCGCACCACGGTGCCCTCCTTTACCCCTCGCTCGCTGCCCAGCAGAACCACGCCCACGCTGTCCCGGGCCAGGTTCATCACCATGCCCTTGACGCCGGTGTCCAGCTCCACCAGCTCGCCGTACACCGCCTTGTCCAGGCCGTAGACGGTGGCGATGCCGTCGCCCACTTCCAGCACGGTGCCGGTCTCGTCCCGGCGCACTCGGGTGTCGTATCCTTGAATCTCCTCCCGCAGGATGGAGACGATCTCTTCGGGGTTGGTTTTCATGCCATTCGCCTCTCTTCCAGTTGCCGGAACATGCCGGTCAGCGTCCCCTGGACGCTCTTGTCATAGGTCACGCCCTCGATATCCAGCACGAAGCCGCCGATGAGGTCGGGCTGGGTGTGAATGTCAAAGACCACATCCTTCTTGCGGTGCAGATGACACAGGGTCTTTCTGAGCTTTTCCAGCTCCTCCTCCTGGGGCACTCGGGCACAGGTCAGGCGGCAGCGGGCCGCACCCCGGTCCTCCAAAGCGATGTCGTGGAACTCCTCCACGATCTGGGGCAGCAGAGCCATGCGGCCCTTGTCTGCCAGCAGAGAATAGAAGCTGAGCAGAATCCGGTGTCCGTCCAGCATGGGCAGCCGAGTCAGAACACGCTCCTTCTCCTCTGCTTGTACCGCAGGAGAGCAAAGGCTCTCCCACAGCTCCTGGTTCTCCATCAGCCGCTGGGCTGTGAGGTCCAGGGTACCCTCGTTGGGGTAAATCCCATAGAGGGCCTGGGCATAACGGCGGGCCAACTCACTCATGCCTGCTCACCTACTTCCGAAAGAAATTCGTCCACAAAGGCCTTGTCGTCGTGGCCGTCCATGGACCGGCCTGCGGCCTTGGCGGCGGCCAGCAGGGCCAGAGAGGCCACCTCCTGGCGGGCGCTGCGGAGCATGGTCTCCCGCTCCGTGGCGATCTGGGCCTGGGCCTCACGGCGCAGCCGCTGGGCCTCGCTCTGGGCCTCGGCCACGGTGCCGTCGTACACCCGCTGGGCACGGGTCTGGGCGTCGGAGACGATCTTGGCCGCCTCCTGGTGGGCGTCCTGGAGCTGGCCCTCGTACTGGGCCTTCAACTCCTGGGCCTGGCGGTTGCCCGCCTGGGCGGCGTCAATCTCCTGCTGCACCAGCTGGGCACGCTGCTCCAGCACGGCATTGACCTTGCCAAAGAGCACCTTGCGCAGGATGACGTACAGCACCAGCAGGTTGATGATGGTAAAGATGATGGTGGAAAGATGGAACTCCAGCATGGGAGGCTCCCCCCTTAACCCATAAAGATGATCAGCAGAGCGGTGATGAAGCCGAAGATGGCGGTACCTTCTGCCATAGCGCAGCCCAGCAGCAGGGCGCTGTTGATCTTGCCGGAGGCCTCGGGCTGACGGGCAATGGCCTCGCTGGCCTTACCAGTGGCAACACCGATGCCGATACCAGCGCCGATTCCAGTGAACACAGACAGAGCTGCAGCAATGATTCCGATAGACATAATAAGTTCCTCCTGTTAATTCCATGTTTTGTTGATAGATTTACTCTTCCTCTTTGATGCCCTCGCCCACAAACTGAGTGGTCAGGAACACAAAGACAACGGTTTGGATCAACCCGTCAAACAGGTCGAAATAGATGCTGAACACCGCCGGGAACAGAATCGGGGCCACAAATTTCAGCATTTCCATGATGATGAAGGCGCCCAGCACGTTGCCGAACAGTCGCATACACAATGCCAGGGGCCGGATGGCCACCTCCATCAGGTTGATGGGCAGCAGCAGGGGCATGGGCTCGGCAAACCGTTTCAGGCCGCCCACCAGTCCGTTGTATCGAAACTGGGAGCCGTAGATCAGCAGCATACTCAGAATGGCCAAGCCCGCCGTGACGCTCACGTCCTTGGTGGGCGGGGCAAAGCCGAAGATGCCGATGATGTTGGCAAAGCCGATGTACAGCGCTACGGTACCAAGCCAGGGGGCAAAGGGTCTCCAGTGTTCCCCAATGTTGGTCTTGACAAAGCCATTGAGAAACTCCACCGCGCTCTCCAGGGCCACCTGCACCTTACCCGGGTTCTCTACCTTTAAATTCCGGGTCAGGCACACAGAGACCAGAATGAGCACCGCCATGACAATCCACGATACCACCACCGACTGCGACACCTTGATGCCGCCCAGCAGGGGGATGGTAAATGCCGTGGGTGTCCCCAGCTCTTCCAGCAGCATTTCCTTGAATGCATCCAAACACATCACCTCGTTTTCGCGTGTGCCATTGTACCCCACTCCCCCCCTCCCCGTAATGCTTACGAAAGTAAAAAAAGTAAGAAAAACAGCGAATGTATTTCTTACCGTTCTCTCCCAGGGTTTGGTTTGACAGCCTCCCCCCTTTTTACTATACTGATAGAAAAGGGGGAGTTTTCATGTCCACACCGTCCGGGGCTTCCATTCGGGCCCGCATGACCCGAATGAACCTCATTGTCGTCATTGTCTCCATCGTCCTGTCCACGGCGGGAAACCTGTATTTCACCCTCCACAACAGCCAGGACGCCTTAGACAGCACCCTGGTCAACTCCGCCTCCATTCTCTCCCGGATTGACCTGATTCAAGAGTCCCTGGAGGGGAAACGCTCCACCCAGGAGCTGGCGGAGTTTTTGGATGAGGCCATCCAGAACACCCGGGACATTGACCTCATCTTGGTGGGCGACACCCAGTCCAACCTGCTCTATGCCCCGGACCACGATCTGGTGGACACCCCCTACTCCGGCACCGCCCAGACCGATGCCCTGGCAGGGGCCGCCCCCTACACCTCCGACGAGACCGGCCCCATGGGCTCGGAGCACTCCGCCTACGCCCCCGTCCGGGACGACGACGGCAACGTCATCGGCTTTATCATTGTCGGCGTGTACTTCCGCAGCATGGCCCAGCTCACCCGCCACACCGTGGTTGTCCTGTCGGTGGTGGGTTTGGCCGCAGCGGTGGTGGGCTCCACCCTGGCCCTGCGGCTGTCCAAACGCATCAAGGACTCCCTCATGGGCTATGAGCCCGACGCCTTCGTCCACCGCTTCCACCAGCGGGAAGACATCATGGACGCCCTGGAGGAGGGTATCATGGCCATTGACCGGGACAAAAAGCTCATCTTCCTCAACACTGCCGCCGCAGAGATGTTCTCCCTCAACCGGGACGAGGTGCTGGGCAAGTCCCTGGCGGACTTCTACCCCCGCTCCACCCTGGACCGCATTCTCCGCACGGGAAAGCCGGAGTACAACGTGAGCATCAACTCTTTAAAGCATGTACGGGTGCTGGCTGACCGCCTGCCCCTGTATGAGGACGGCCAGCTCAACGGAGCGGTGAGCATTTTCCGCAACCGCACCGAGCTGGCCCGGATGGCCGACGACCTCACCGGCGTGCGCCACATGGTGGACGCCATGCGGGCCTACACCCACGAGTTTTTGAACAAGCTCCACGTGATTTTGGGTCTGCTGCAAATCGGAGAGCCGGAAAAGGCCCAGCAGTACATCATGGACACCACCCAAATCCACCGGGAGGCGGTGAACCGCATCATGAACCAGCTCCATGAGCCGTCGGTGGCCGCCCTACTGGTGGGCAAAACCAGCCGAGCCAACGAGCTGGGCATCCGCCTGACCCTGGACCGGGAGAGCGGACTGAGCGAGGACAGCGACTGGCTGCCCCCGGATGCCTACGTGACCATCCTGGGCAACCTCATTGAGAATGCCATAGAGGTGCTCAACCAGTCCCGCAGCGCCACCAAGGAGATTTTCGTCAGCATCCGGGAGAACCCGGACAGCCTGCTGTTGTGCGTGGAGGACACCGGACCCGGCATCCCCACCGTACTGCGCAACACCATGTTCCAGCGGGGCGCCTCCACCAAGGGCCGCCACCGGGGTACCGGGCTGTCCCTGGTGCAGGAAGTGGTGGAGGCCTACCACGGAGATATCCGGGTGGAGTCGGAGAGCGGCGTGGGCACCTCATTTTTCATCAGCTTTTGCCGGGAGGAACTGCCCGGAGAGAAGGAGTGAATCCCTTGTATCGAGTCGTCATTGTAGAGGATGACCCCATGGTCTCCCTGTTAAACCGCACATTCACCGAGAAGGACTCCCGGTTCCACGTGGTGCAGACCTGCTCGGATGGTCGGGCCGCCCTGGAGTGGCTGAGCCACAACCCCGCCGACCTGGTGATTCTGGACGTGTACATGCCCCTGTGCACCGGGGTGGAGCTGCTGCGGGCTCTGCGCTCCCAGGCCATCCCCGTGGACGCCATCATGGTCACCGCAGCCAACGACGCCGCCTCGGTGGACACCCTTTTAAAGATGGGGGTGGTGGACTACCTGGTCAAGCCCTTCACCTATGAGCGGTTCCAGCAGGCCCTGGACACCTTCTGCCGCCACAAAGAGGCCGTCCACGGCCAGGCGGTGACCCAGGGGGAGCTGGATAAGCTGTTTGCGCCCCCGGACAGCGGGGACCGCTCCGCCCCCAAGGGGCTCCAGGAGAGCACCCTGAAGCTCATTCAGGACTGTCTCCACGCCGCCCCTGCCCAGGGGCTGCCCAGCGAGGCCATCTCCAAGCAGACCAACCTGTCGGTGGTCACGGTGCGCCGCTACGCCAACTACCTGGTGGAGCGTGGGGAGGCCTGCTCCACCGTCAACTATGACACCGGGGGCCGTCCCTGCCGCCTGTATCAGCTGAAAAAGTAAAAAAGATGTGCCGCAGAAGAACGATCTTCTACGGCACATCTTTTTTCTTTGTTATGCGTTGGCCAGTCGAGCGCCCAGGTTCTTGCACACCTCCAGGGCCTCGGCGTCGGGGGTCTCGTTGACCATGAGGCCCTCCTCATCCAGCAGGTTGGCTCCGGTGCTCTGGGTGCGCTCCACCCAGTCCCGCATCCACTGTCCGTCGCCCCAGCCGTAGGACCCGAACAGGGCCACGGTGTGGCCGCCCAGCTGACCCTCCAGCTGGGTGAAGAAGGGCTCGAACTCGGACTCCTCCAGCACCTCCGCCCCCATGGCAGGACAGCCCAGGGCCAGCTTGTCATATTCCAGGGCCTGCTGAGGGGTGACAGCGGATACCTCCATCAAGTCGCATTCCGCCCCGGCTCCGGTGACACCGTCGGCGATGGCCTGGGCCATCTGCTGGGTGTTCCCGGTCTGACTCCAATAGATCACAGCTACTTTGCTCATGTGTATGACCTCCTAAAAGATATATCATTTGATATGACTCGTTGAGTGAATATGTTTCTCCGCTCCCTCTGGGAGAGATGCAGTCCGTCAGGGCTTGGGGTGAAGGCTTGCTCTTCTCCGATTTCTCAGGCAGAGACCAGCGCCCCAGCCGGGGACGCTCCGCTGGGCCCAATTTCTCACCGATGAGAAATTGGGGAAAGAATCGCTTAGGGCGTTCCCCCCTAAGGACCTCCCTGGGGTACGAGGCTGGGCCTGCGTCAAGGCTATATTCGGCCCGTCACCTTTGCTGTGGCTCCTGTCACTGCCACCACACCAAGCCACCTTGGGCAGCTGGCCCTATCATCAGGTGGTTTCCACGTCCGGGCCTACCCTGGAGAAGCGGCGTTCCCGCCGCCGGGAGCCAGGCCCCCGTTAGCTGGAAACAGCGGCACACCAGGGAAAGGCCCTGGCGGTAGAAGGACGCAGGAACAGAGAAGGAAATACAAACCATAGAACGGCAAGCCATCTATGTGACCCCACCGGGCCAAGGGCTGAAAAGAGAAAGACGCAGGGACACCCAGTACCGCGGGGTGGATTCCACAAGGCGGGGGAAGGCCCCGCCTTTGGTGGTCTTTGGTTCCTTTCTGGCAGCAGAAAGGAACCCCCAGCGGGAAGCGTCCCCACCAGGCTGGCAAGCCTGCTCCTGGAAACTGGAGTAGGCTAAGCTCTCGAAGTTTATGCCACTGCAAACACCTGAAACAAGGTATTCCCCTGCTCCATGCGCTCCCGAATCTTCTGGCTCACCTTCTGCATCCGGGTAAAACACTGCTGGGCAGCTTCCACATCCCCGTACACCTTCCACGGGCCGCACAGTTTGAAGTTCTGCCCTTGATTCTCAATAAAGCCCACCACATCCTCCACTGGATAGCCCAGGAAGAGGCCAATCTCGTGGGGAAAGGAGCCGCCCTGCCGGACACGAAGGCCCAGGTGGGCCAAAATCTCCTCCACCGGACGGCTCAGGTCGTAGCCACAGGGAGCAAGAATGTCCTCTACCCCGTCTCGCTCCAGAGCCTGGGCCATGAGCTGGGGCCGATAGACCAAAATCAGCTCCCGGTTGGTGCAGGAGCACAGGCGGTCAAATTTCACACCCCGGCGGGCAAAGGCCTGCTGATACTTCCGCAGCTCTTCCTCCAAGTGTGGAACATCTCCACGCCGCAGGGAGATGAGGTTGGCGGGGGCCACACCGGCCAAGGCCGGGGCACAGTGGGTGGCAAACAGTTGATCTAGGGATGGTTGCATGGTGGGTCCTCCTTTGGTTAGCTCTTGCTAACTGCCTATAAGTTAGCACAGGCTAACGAGTTTGTCAAGGCCCCAGAGACAAAAAAATTCCCACCGCTGCGTGTACAGCGGTGGGAATCTTAATTGAATGGAATGGAAGCTTACTCCTCGTCGCCCTCAATGGAGATGGAGAGAATCTCGTCCTCCTCCACTTCCACGGGCTCTTCGGCGTCCCGGGCGGCCTCAGCGGCGGCGTTCACCGCGTCAAAGCGGCTCTCCTCCTGAGGCATCTCGTCCTCGATCTTGTCATACTTGCGGTAGGCAGCCAGGCCGGAACCGGCGGGGATCAGCTTACCGATGATGACGTTCTCCTTCAGGCCCAGCAGGTGGTCCACCTTACCCTTGATGGCGGCTTCGGTGAGCACCTTGGTGGTCTCCTGGAAGGAGGCGGCGGACAGGAAGGACTCGGTGGCCAGAGAGGCCTTGGTGATACCCAGCAGCAGACGGGTGCAGGTGGGCAGGCGCAGGTCCTCGCCGGTCTCCTGCTTCTCGCCAGCGGCGATGCGGGCCTCCACGGCCTTGTAGGCGTCCTTGTACTCGATGATATCCACGGTGGAGCCGGACAGCAGGGTGGAATCCCCGGCGTCCTCCACACGCACCTTGCGCATCATCTGACGGGCGATGACCTCGATGTGCTTGTCGTTGATATCTACGCCCTGCTGACGGTAGGGCTTCTGAACTTCCTGAATGAGGTAGTTGTGAACGGCGTCCACACCACGCACCCGCAGCACGTCGTGGGGAGACAGAGCACCGTCGGTGAGCTCCTGACCCTTGACCACACGGTCTCCGGCCTTGACCCGGATACCGGCGCTGTAGGGGATGGCGTAGGTGACCACCTCGCCGTCGTCGGCAGTGATGGTGACGTTGCACAGGGTGGCACGCTTGGCCTCCTCCATGGAGACGGTGCCGGAGATCTCGGCCAGCTGGGCCATCTTCTTGGGCTTGCGGGCCTCGAACAGCTCTTCAACACGGGGAAGACCCTGAGTGATATCGCCGCCGGCCACGCCGCCGGTGTGGAAGGTACGCATGGTCAGCTGAGTACCGGGCTCGCCGATGGACTGAGCGGCGATGATACCAACGGCCTCGCCCTGGCCCACGGGCTCGCCGAAGGCCATGTTCATGCCGTAGCACTTGGCGCACACGCCGTTGCGGGCCTCACAGGTGAGCACGGAGCGCACCCGGATGGACACCTTGCGGTCGGGATCGCCCTCGGCCTCGGCCTGCTCCCGGAGCTTGGCCTCGATGAGCTTGGCCTGGTCGGCGCTGACCATCTCGTGGTGGCCCACCAGGACCTCGCCGGTGCGGAAGTCCTTGAAGTCCTCGCACAGGTAGCGGCCCCGGAGACGCTCGTTGAGGGGCTCGATGACCTGGCCGTTCTCGCTGATCTCGAACACGGTGATACCGTCGTGGGTACCACAGTCCTCCTCCCGGATGATGACTTCCTGGGAGACGTCCACCAGACGGCGGGTCAGGTAACCAGAGTCGGCGGTACGCAGAGCAGTATCGGCCATGCCCTTTCGAGCGCCTCTGGAGGAGATGAAGTATTCCAACACGGACAGACCTTCACGGAAGTTGGCCTTGATGGGGATCTCGATGGTACGGCCGGAGGTATCGGCCATCAGACCACGCATACCGGCCAGCTGACGAATCTGAGCGGCAGAACCACGGGCGCCGGAGTCGGCCATCATGAAGATGGGGTTGTAGCGGTCCATACCCTTTTGCAGGGCGTCGGACACGTCGGCGGTGGTCTTCTCCCAGGCGGACACCACCAAGCGGTACCGCTCCTCGTTGGTGAGGAAGCCGCGCTTGTACTGGTTCTCGATCTTCACAACTTCCTTCTCGGTGTTGGCGATGAGTTCCTTCTTCTGGGGAGGCACGGTCATGTCGGCGATGGCCACGGTCAGAGAGCCGCGGGTGGAGAACTTATAGCCACGGGCCTTGATGATGTCCAGCACGGTGGCAGACACGGTGAAGCCGTGCTTGGCAATGCAGCTGTCCACGATCTTGCCCAGCTGCTTCTTGCCGCAGACGAAGTTGATTTCAGGATCAAAGGCCTTCTCGGGGTCGTTGCGGTCCACAAAGCCCAGGTCCTGGGGAATGCCCTCGTTGAAGATCAGGCGGCCCACGGTGGTGCGCACCATCTTCTCCTGGGTCACGCCGTCCAGCTCGGCGGTGCGGCGCACCAGGATGGGCTCGTGGAGGTCCAGCTCGCCCTCGTCGTAGGCCAGCTTGGCGGCCTGGTCGTTCTCGAAGGTCTGGTAGACCTCACGGGCCTTGCCGTCCACAGCCTCGGCGCACAGGGCGGGAGTGGTACGGTACCAGCGGTTTGCCTCCTCGTCCCGCACCCAGATGCGGTCGTTGATGCCCACCTCGCCCCGCTCCAGAGCGGCAGCGGCGTCGGCGGTGGTCTCATAGGCGCAGTCGGGATCGTGCTCGGGGTCCTTCTCGTAGGTCAGGTAGTAGGAGCCCAACACCATGTCCTGGGTGGGCACGGCCACAGCGCCGCCGTCGGAGGGCTTCAACAGGTTGTTGGCAGCCAGCATCAGGATGCGGGCCTCAGCCTGGGCCTCAGCGGACAGGGGCACGTGGATAGCCATCTGGTCGCCGTCGAAGTCGGCGTTAAAGGCGGTACACACCAGGGGGTGGAGCTTCATGGCGCGGCCTTCCACCAGCACCGGCTCGAAGGCCTGGATGCCCAGACGGTGGAGGGTAGGAGCACGGTTGAGCATAACGGGGTGCTCCTTGATGACGAACTCCAGAGCGTCCCACACGGCGGGAGAGGCCTTATCCACCATCTTCTTGGCGGACTTGATGTTGTTGGCGTGGCCGTCCTCCACCAGCTTCTTCATCACGAAGGGGCGGAACAGCTCAATGGCCATCTCCTTGGGCACGCCGCACTGGTAGATCTTCAGCTCAGGGCCAACCACGATAACGGAACGGCCGGAGTAGTCCACACGCTTACCCAGCAGGTTCTGACGGAAACGGCCCTGCTTACCCTTGAGCAGGTCGGACAGGGACTTCAGAGCCCGGTTGTTGGCGCCGGTGACGGCACGGCCGCGGCGGCCGTTGTCAATGAGGGCGTCCACAGCCTCCTGGAGCATGCGCTTTTCGTTGCGCACGATGATGTCAGGGGCGTTGAGCTGAATCAGGCGCTTGAGGCGGTTGTTGCGGTTGATGACACGACGGTAGAGGTCGTTCAAGTCGGAGGTGGCGAAACGGCCGCCGTCCAGCTGCACCATGGGGCGCAGCTCGGGGGGGATGACGGGCAGCACGTCGATGATCATCCACTCGGGCTTGTTGCCGGACAGGCGGAAGGCGTCCACCACTTCCAGACGCTTGACGATCTTGGCCTTCTTCTGGCCGGTGGCGTCCTTGAGCTGGGCACGCAGGGTCTCGGACAGCTGCTCCAAATCCAGGTCTTGCAGCAGCTTCTTGACGGCCTCAGCGCCCATGCCAGCCTGGAAGTCGTCCTCGTAGTACTCCCGCAGCTTGCGGTACTCGGCGTCGGACAGAATCTGATTCTTGGTCAGATGGGTGTAGTCGGGGCCGGGATCGGTGACGATATAGGAGGCGAAGTACAGCACCTTCTCCAGGATGCGGGGGCTGATATCCAGCAGCAGGCCCATCCGGGAGGGGATGCCCTTAAAGTACCAGATGTGGGACACGGGGGCGGCCAGCTCAATGTGGCCCATGCGCTCACGGCGCACCTTGGCCCGGGTGACCTCCACGCCGCAGCGGTCACACACCTTGCCCTTGAAACGAATCTTCTTATACTTTCCGCAGTGGCACTCCCAGTCCTTGGTTGGACCAAAGATGCGCTCGCAGAACAGACCGTCCCGCTCCGGCTTCAGGGTGCGGTAGTTGATGGTCTCAGGCTTCTTGACCTCGCCGTAGGACCACTCCCGGATCTGCTCTGGGGAGGCGATGCCAATGCGGATGGCGTTAAATTCAGCGTAGCTCATTACCTCAACCTCCCTTTCTTAGTCTTCATCGCCGTAGGAGTCATCCTGGTCGGCGGTATCATTCTCATTGATGGCCACGGACAGATCGTCGTCGTCGCTGGTCTCCTTCATGGTAAAGCCAGCCTGGGCGAAGTCACTCTCGCTGCCATAATCCTGGTAGCGGTCGTAATCCTCCTTGAAGCGGCCGGGCTGATAGGTATCCTCGTCCTCGTCCTTGAGCTCGATCTGGTTGCCGTGCTCGTCCAGGACCTGGATGTCCAGACACAGGGCCTGGAGCTCCTTGACCAGAACCTTGAAGGACTCGGGCACGCCGGGCTTGGGCACGTTGAAGCCCTTGACAATGGACTCGTAGGTGCGCACACGTCCGGTGACGTCGTCGGACTTGACGGTGAGGATCTCCTGCAGGGTGTAGGCAGCGCCGTAAGCCTCCAGAGCCCAAACTTCCATTTCGCCGAAACGCTGGCCGCCGAACTGGGCCTTGCCGCCCAAGGGCTGCTGGGTGACCAGGGAGTAGGGGCCGGTGGAACGGGCGTGGATCTTATCGTCCACCAGGTGGTGGAGCTTGAGGAAGTACACGTAGCCCACGGTGACGGGGTTGTCAAACCGCTCGCCGGTACGTCCGTCGTACAGGTAGCTCTTGCCGTCTCGGCGCAGGCCAGCCAGCTCCAGGGTGTCGGCAATGTCCTTCTCGTCGGCGCCGTTGAAGATGGGGGTGGCCACCTTCCAGCCCAGAGCCTTGGCAGCGTAGCCCAGGTGGACCTCCAGCACCTGACCGATGTTCATTCGGGAAGGCACGCCCAGGGGGTTCAGCACGATGTCCAGGGGGGTGCCGTCGGGCAGGAAGGGCATATCCTCCTGGGGCAGGATGCGGGACACAACACCCTTGTTACCGTGACGACCGGCCATCTTATCGCCCACGCTGATCTTACGCTTCTGGGCGATGTAGACACGGACCACCTGGTTGACGCCGGGAGCCAGCTCGGCGCCCTCCTCACGGGTGAACACCTTCACGTCCACGATGATGCCGCACTCGCCGTGGGGCACCTTCAGGGAGGTGTCGCGGGTCTCGTGGGCCTTCTCACCGAAGATGGCCCGCAGCAGGCGCTCCTCGGCGGTCATCTCGGTCTCGCCCTTGGGGGTGACCTTACCCACCAGGTAGTCGCCGGCGTGAACCTCAGCGCCCACGCGGATGATGCCGCGCTCGTCCAGGTCCTTCAGGGCGTCCTCACCCACGTTGGTGATATCACGGGTGATCTCCTCGGGGCCCAGCTTGGTGTCACGGGCCTCGGTCTCATATTCCTCAATGTGGATGGAGGTGAACACGTCCTCCTTCACCATCCGCTCGTTGAGCAGAATGGCGTCCTCGTAGTTGTAACCTTCCCAGGTCATAAAGCCCATGAGGATGTTCTTACCCAGGGCGATCTCGCCGTCGCAGGTGGAGGGGCCGTCGGCCAGGGTGTCCCGGGCCTTCACCCGATCGCCCACGGAGACGATGGGACGCTGGTTGATGCAGGTGCCGTGGTTGGAGCGCAGGAACTTGGTGAGCTTGTAGGTCTTGGTCTCACCGGCGTCGTAGCGCACAGTGATGGCGGTGGCGTCCACCTTGGTGACCACACCGTCGCCCTCGGCCAGCACAACCACCTCGGAGTCCTGGCAGTTCTTGTACTCCTGACCGGTGGCCACGATGGGGGCCTGGGTGGTCAGCAGAGGCACGGCCTGACGCTGCATGTTGGCGCCCATCAGAGCACGGTTGGCGTCGTCGTTTTGCAGGAAGGGGATCATGGCGGTAGCCACGGACACCATCATCTTGGGGGACACGTCCACGTAGTCCACCTGGTTGAAGTCCACCTCGATGATCTCGTTGCGGTGACGGCAGGCCACACGGCGGTTGAGGAAGGTGCCATCCTCACCCACGGGCTCGGTGGCCTGGGCCACGTTGAACTCGTCCTCCACATCGGCGGTCATGTATTCCACCTGGTCGGTGACACGGGCGGCCACGCACTTGCCGTTCTCGTCATAGATGCGCTCCACCTTGCGGTAGGGGGCCTCGATGAAGCCATAGCGGTTGATGCGGGCGTAGGAAGCCAGGTAGGAGATCAGGCCGATGTTGGGACCTTCGGGGGTCTCGATGGGGCACAGACGGCCATAGTGGCTGTAGTGAACGTCTCGCACGTCGAAGGAGGCCCGGTCACGGCTCAGACCGCCGGGGCCCAGAGCGGACAGACGGCGCTTGTGAGTCAGCTCGGCCAGGGGGTTTGTCTGGTCCATGAACTGAGACAGGGGGCTGGAGCCGAAGAACTCCTTGATGGCGGCGGTGACGGGACGGATGTTGATGAGGGACTGGGGAGTGACGATGTCCAGATCCTGGATGGTCATCCGCTCCCGGATCACCCGCTCCATGCGGGAGAAGCCGATGCGGAACTGGTTCTGCAGCAGCTCGCCCACGCAGCGCAGACGACGGTTGCCCAGGTGGTCGATGTCGTCGGGGGTGCCCACGCCAAAGGCCAGGCAGTTGAGGTAGTTGATGGTGGCCATCATGTCATCCACAATGATGTGGTTGGGGATGAGGTCGGTGATGCGCTCCCGGATGAGGTCGGCGAAGTCCTCCTGAGAGAGGCCCTCTTCATCTCGCTTGGCCAGCAGCTCCTTCAAGACCACAAAGCGCACCTTCTCGGACACGCCCACGGTCTCGGGGTCGAAGTCCACGAAGTCGGCCATGTTGACCATGCCGTTGGAGAACACCTTGACGATGTGGGTACCGGTGTGCAGGTCCTCCACCTCCACAAAGGCCTCGTTGACGCCCAGGCGGTCCAGCTCCATGGCCCGCTCACGGGTCAGAACCTCGCCAGCCTCGGCCACGATCTCACCGGTGGAGGGGTCGGCCACGGGGGCGGCCAGCTTCTGGCCGGACAGACGGGTCCACATGGTCAGCTTCTTGTTGAACTTGTAGCGGCCCACGGCGGACAGGTCGTAGCGGCGGGGGTCGAAGAACAGCGCATTGAGCAGGCTCTCGGCGGAGTCCACCGTGGGGGGCTCGCCGGGCCGCATCTTGCGGTAGATCTCCAGCAGGGCCTCCTCATAGGTCTTGCAGGAGTCCTTCTCCAGAGTGGCCAGGATGCGGGGGTCCTCGCCGAACATGTCCAGAATCTCGGCGTCGGTCTTGGGACCCACAGCACGGATGAGGCACGTAATGGGCAGCTTGCGGTTTTTGTCGATGCGCACATAGAACACATCGGACAGGTCGGTCTCATACTCCAGCCAAGCGCCGCGATAGGGAATCACGGTGGAGGCGTAGGTGATGTTGTCGGCCTTGTCGGCGTTGCGGGCGTAGTACACGCCGGGAGAACGCACGATCTGGGAGACGATAACACGTTCAGCGCCGTTAATGACGAAGGTGCCGGCATCGGTCATCAGGGGGAAATCGCCCATGAAGATTTCCTGCTCCTTGATCTCGCCCGTCTCCTTGTTGCGCAGACGCACCTGCACCTTAATGGGGGCGGCATAGGTGGCGTCCTGGGCTTTGCACTCTTCAATGGTGTACTTGGGGGGGTCGTCCATGGAGAAGCCGATAAAGCTCAGCTCCAGGTTCCCGGCATAGTCGGTGATGGCCTCCACGTCGTTGAACACTTCCTGCAGCCCGGTCTCAAAGAACCACTTGTAGGAAGACTTCTGGATTTCCAGCAGGTAGGGCATCTCCAGAATCTCCTCGCTGCGGGCGAAGCTCTTGCGCAAGGTCTTGCCGTAATAGACGTCTTTGACCGCTCTTGCCATTTGCTGATCACGCTCCACTTCGTAAGAATTTTGCAGGTGGACGCAGTTGCGCACACCCGGGGTTGTTGTCACAATCGGAAAATTCGCTCTTGCATTTCCTGGTATGGTCTGGTATACTGTGCTTAGCCTGGGGGAGTATTCTCCGGGCTTTTGACCATATGTTAAAAGCAACTAATGATACCATAGGATTTGTCCTCTGTCAAATTTTTTTGACAGAGGATTTTTTCAATGTAGAAAACACATCACTAGATTCCATGTGCGACAAACATAAAATCTAGTTTGTCTTCACTGCGCACACATTTTTTGTGCGTTTCTACAATTTTTGTCTCATTCATCACCACCATTCTGTCTCTTCTGCTATTTTCTTCTTGCATTTTCTTAAATAAATGATATATTTACAGCAGGAGGTGATTTTATGAATAGCAAGGCTATTGCAAACGAAGTAAAGAAGTCTCCCAAGTTTTCCAAAATCCGGATTGTAGGGGAGCACGGACATGGACACTGGCATTCGTCATCGCCAGAGGTTATGTAAGACTGAATAGATAACCAATGGGAGGGAAATGTTTTTTAGTTTCCCTCCCTTATAAATATATCATGCGTTATAGTTTAGACCTTTGGAGGGTAAACCTATGGAACATATTCTAAATACTGAATACTATTGCCTAGAAGATGATAAAATCTTGAGGCTCGTCAACTCCGCTACAGGAGAGTGGAATGTATTATTTAAGGATGATTTCCCCGTGGATATTAAAACTAAAAATGGTCAGTGGAATTCTCAATTCATCCAGTATGCAAAAAATAATCTATTTAAACAATCGGTATCGGAAGTAGAAATGCCATGCCATGATAAAATAAATTTGATAATAGTTGATACAACAAACACTTGTAACTTACGCTGCAAGTATTGCTCAGTAACTGCAACTGAAAAGGGTGTTATGCTGACACCAAAAACTGCAATAACAGGCTTTAGAAATATTTTAGAGTTGGATAACATATCCACCCCCCTTACTGTTGAATTTTCGGGTGGTGAGCCATTGATTAATTTTGAACTAATCAGAGAGTTGGTTGCAACGTTTAAGGATGTAGCCGCAGCAAAAAATGTGAAACTTAGGTTTGCTATTCAAACAAATGGTGTATTGATGACCAATGAGATTGCACAGTTTTTTTCTGAAAACCACTTCTCAGTAGGCATAAGCATTGACGGCAATGAGACTTGGAATAAGGAGCGAATTGATGCGTCTGGAAAATGTGTCTACGATAAGGTCATCAAAAGTTTTGATATTCTGCGTTCCAATGGGGTAAATTCCTTTAGCACACTAGGTGTCGTACATGATCCTGATCAGTATCTGTCATATGTAAAATTTGCAAAAGCAAATAGAATTACAAATTTTAGACTTAACACACTAACAAACATCGGACGTTCCCGAGATCAAATGGAGGCAGGAAAATCCGTCTCTTTCATCCCGGAAATTTATGTTGAAAAATATATAGAGATGGCGAAAACACTGATTTTAGACCCAAATTATGTAGGAATGCGAGAAGCAAATCTTGAGTACTACCTCTGGGCGTTACTAGATTGGCAACCACATATGTGCTTTAGGACCCCATGTGGTGCTGGAAGAAATCAATTACATATTAGTGCCTATGGCGAAATTTTCCCGTGCCAAGATTGGAGATCAATCGGTGACGCATCCTTAGGTATGATCCATGACTGTATGGATGTTCGTAAATATATTGAGAGTAGTGAACGGGTTCGACAGTTAAGTGTTCCAAATTATGAACGACACCCTGAATTGTGTGGAGATTGCGCATGGAAAATGAGATGTGGCGTTTGCTCCAGAGAACTATACACTGAATATACAGGGAACGGTAAAAAAATAGGCCTTTGTGAATTTCAAAATGGTGTATATGAGGAATTGATTAAATTAATTTCCTTACATACAAATAAGGTTTTTGATTATTTACAAGTCTAATAGTATTTAATGCAATATGTATATTTCTCATTTTGAAAATCCTATGTTCACAAAAGCTCTTGAAAAAAGAAATAGTACTAGTCCACTAGATTCAATTGCAATTGCTGAATTATATTTACAGCATCAAGTTTTCAATCGTATCATCAAGGCCCCAGATGAAATTATATTTACGGAGACTCAATTGGAAACATTTCTTTCCAGCAACAATTTGATATCTGCATATTACAGATTAAAAATTAACGTTATATGGGTAGAATCAATTCTCGGAAAAGCGCAAAACAGAAATCAACTCGATGGATTGACTTTCAATTTGGAAGACCAATATGTCATAATTATTAATAAAAATTCTTGGTGCAAATTTAGAGAACTCTATCTTCACGAACTTGTTCACATTGCCGTAGACATTTGTATTGACAAAAATGTAGAACATAACCAAGACCATATTGAACAGCAGGTAGAGTACTATGTGAACCAAATTTTGGATGGAAACTATGGATTCATTAAAAAAAATTTATAAGTCTTTTTTTAAAAACAATATTTTCACCTATATTACATTAGTTATATGTCTTTTCTTATATGAATGCGGAATTCTTTTTCTATATAATCACTTAGGGAAACTAATTGATTATGTAATATACAACAAAGTAGAAGAAATAAATATCCTGGGTGAAATCATTCTGATTTTGTGCCTTCTCTTTATATTAATTGTATTAGGATTGCTTCATAAGCATATTGATTTCTCCCTTTCTAATCAAGGTTTGATCTATGTTGAACGGGCGATATTGGATAATATCATACATACAGAATATGAGCTAGTAATGAATTATGACAAAATACAACTTGCACAACAAATTAACAACGATTGCGTAATTGTTATGGATTACCAAGTTTCTCAACGTCCAACTTATTGGGTCACCCTTCTAAAATTGGGTATTATCATGGGATTAATTGGATTCTATTCCATCCCTGCATCGTTGGCCTTGTTTGTCTGCTCTATTCTATTCATTTTTCTTTACGTAGTCGCACAGAGGCGTTACGAAAATTTGAACAAAGAGATGATTGATTCACAAAGTCAGTATTTCCGTGTACTTGGCGGTGAACTATTAAATATTTTTTTGGTTAAAATTAATAGTTGGTACGCACGTACAATCAAACGTTTTTCCTGCAGCGGAAATATTTTTGTAAAAAAATCCGTTCGCTTTTTAGATTTTGACTTTTTTTTGACAAATTTCACCAAGATACTTTCTCTAGCATGTACATTTGGATTGCCTCTGCTTCTAATTCTATTGTCGCCTAATAACATAACTGGTATTTTTTCCATTGTTGCCCTTACTCAATTGTATTTTCCAGCATTGGAAATCGTTGTGGAGCAATTTAAAAAGCGCAGTCGTTGTCATGTAGCTCAACGACGACTTGATAGTCTCATAACTCTTTCAAAAGAACCCTGGGGAAATCAAACTACACAAAAAATACGAAAGATTTCCATCGAAAATGTTACATTTAAATATAACAGAAGCCCAAAAAATATTTTACAAGATTTTTCTTACTGCTTTTACTCTAATCATATTTATCTTTTGATGGGCGATAATGGAAGTGGAAAGTCCACATTTTTAAATCTCCTTCTGGGGTTATTGGAGCCATCAAGCGGAGCTATTCAAATAAATGGTGATGCCTTGCGGAAGTATAATCTCGACGTTTTACGAGCAGAGAAAATCAGTTATTGTGAACAGGAGCCATATCTTATCCCGGGAAGCATACTAGACAATCTTTCTTATGGACTCTCACCTAATAGCGCTGATTTTTCTTATTCTTTACTAGAATTTGTGCAGCATATGCCAAATGGACTTAGTACAGAAATCTCAACCGGATCACATAATCTCTCAGGAGGACAAAAACAGCGCATCGCTTTAAGCCGTTGTTTTGCAAAAACTTGTGCAGATGTTATGATCTTCGATGAGCCGACCTCAGCTCTTGACAAACAGGGGATTTGTGATTTCATTCACATGCTTCAAGTCTATAAGAAGGGTCGAATTATTATTGTTGTAACCCATGATCCAGACTTAATTAGCATTGCAGATGACGTAATTAGACTTTCCTAAAATCTTCTCAGCATATATACAGTAATGTGTACACTCTTTATTTCGTATATGGGACTCTGCCAAGCGTATGGGGGCTCTGCCTAAAATTTTAAACCATACACTTTAAAATTCACTCTACCATTTTCCCGTTACATATGGTAGGATATAGAGGAGTATGTCTACAAACCATTGAATCACCATAAAGGAGTCCCACATGATTACTGTTTCTGATCTGTCCCTGAGCTATCAGGGCGCCCCCCTGTTCTCCCACGTGGACTTGCAGTTCACCCGGGGCAACTGCTACGGCATCATCGGCGCCAACGGCGCTGGCAAATCCACCTTTCTGAAAATCCTCTCCGGCCAGCTGGAGCCCACCAGCGGCTCGGTGTCCATCCTGCCCAAGGTGCGCATGTCCGTGCTGAAGCAGGACCAGAACGCCTATGACGCCTACACCGTGCTGGACACGGTCATCATGGGCAACCAGACCCTGTACGAGATTGGCCGGGAGATGAACGCCCTCTACGAGAAGGAGGACTTCACCGATGAGGACGGCCTGCGGGCCGCCGACCTCCAGGCAGAGTACGCCGAGATGGGCGGCTACGAGGCCGAGTCCGACGCCAGCCGCATTCTCCAGGGCCTGGGCATTGGGGTGGACCTGCACTATAACAACATGGAGACCCTGGACGCCCGTCTCAAGGTGAAGGTGCTGCTGGCACAGGCCCTGTTCGGCAACCCCGACATCCTGCTGCTGGACGAGCCCACCAACAACCTGGACATTGCCGCCGTGGAGTGGCTCAACGACTTCCTGCTGGACTACGACGGCACTGTCATCGTGGTCAGCCACGACCGTCACTTCCTCAACACCGTGTGCACCCACATCGTGGACATCGACTACAACCAGATCAAGATGTACGTGGGCAACTACGACTTCTGGTACGAGTCCTCCCAGCTGGTGCAGAACCTCATCAAGCAGCAGAACAAGCGCAACGAGGACAAGATCAAGGAACTCCAGGAGTTTATCTCCCGATTCTCCGCCAACAAGTCCAAGTCCAAGCAGGCCACTGCCCGCCGCAAGCTGCTGGACAAGCTCACCGTCCAGGAGCTGCCCGCCTCCTCCCGCCGCTACCCCTGGGTGGGCTTCTCCCCCGACCGGGAAGTGGGCAAGGACATTCTCTTCGTCACCGACGTGTCCAAGACCGTGGACGGCGTGAAGGTGCTGGACAAGGTGTCCTTCATCGTGGGCCACGGGGACAAGATCGCCTTTGTAGGCGACAACGAGAACGCCCACACTGCCCTCTTTAAGATTCTCACCGGCGAGTGGGAGCCCGACGAGGGCACCGTGAAGTGGGGCCAGACCGCCACCTTCTCCTACTTCCCCAAGGACAACTCCCCCTTCTTCAACGACTGTGACCTGAACATTCTGGACTGGATGCGCCAGTTCTCCGAGGACCAGCACGAGAGCTACCTCCGGGGCTTCCTGGGCCGGATGCTCTTCTCCGGCGACGACATCTTCAAGCCCGTGAAGGTGCTCTCCGGTGGTGAGAAGGTGCGGTGCATGCTCTCCCGCATGATGCTGTCCGGGGCCAACGTGCTGCTGCTGGACCAGCCCACCAACCACCTGGACCTGGAGTCCATCGCCGCTTTGAACAACGGCCTGGAGTCGGTCAAGTGCAACGTGCTGGTGTCCTCCCACGACCACCAGCTGGTGCAGACCGTGGCCAACCGGATCTTCGACTTCACCCCCGATGGCAAGCTCATTGACAAGCGCATGAGCTACGAGGACTACCTGGAGTCTCAGCTCCACCATGACTAAGCCTGTCTACCTGGTGCTGGTGTGGCTGGGGGTACTCTCCGCCTTCACCCTGCTCCTCTTCGGCTGGGACAAGCTCATGGCCAAGCTGGGCCGCCGCCGTATTCCCGAGGCCTCCCTCCTCTTCGCCTGCCTGGCGGGCGGGGCTGCCGGAGGTCTGGTGGGCATGTACCTGTTTCACCACAAAATCCGAAAGCCCAAGTTCTATGTGACGGTTCCCCTGCTGGTTATTCTGGATGCGGTGCTTTTCGCCGTGGTTCTGATGCGAACTTGATAAAAGGCCCTTCTGCCCTGAAAAAAGTGGCAGGAGGGCCTTTTTCGACAATATCTATGGTTGACAAAGGGGAAACAAAGAGTTACAATAGTTACAAATTGGTTACAATGAATCTTTCGCATACTTCTAAGGAGGCTATCATGGCTGATAAATCCAGCACTCTCATGTACAAGGGACATCCCCTGCGCCGCAAGGACAACCTGATCTACTACGGGTCCATGGCGGATAAGTATATCATTATGATCCAGGTGATGAGCACCACCAAGTCCGGCGATCTGGAGATTGCCGACAAGGTCCATCTGGAGCTTCAGCTCACCGACCCCGACCTGAAGAGCCGGGACCGCGTGGTGAAGAAGTCCGATCTCCCCGATCTGTTCTCTGCCATCGACATGGGCTCCATCTGGCTGATGCGTGCCCTGTCTGGAAAATAACCAAACCAACAGGAGGCTGAAACCCATGCACAGTAAGAAGGGACTGATCAAGGTCGCCGCCATCACCGGCCTTGCATTGGTCATGACCACCGGCATTGCCATGGCTTCCATTGGCACCGGTACCGTGACGGCAGATGCCCTGCGCCTGCGCAGCCAGGCCAACACCAACTCCAGCATTCTCACCCTGGCCCCCCACAACAGCGTCGTCACCCTCCTGGAGGAGTTGGACGGCTGGTACAAGGTCTCTTACGGCGATCAGGTGGGCTACATGTCCGCCGACTGGCTGGATGTGACCCTCACCGGCAGCGAGGCTGTGGTGGGTCAGTGCACCGTCACCGCCGACGCCCTCCATGTCCGCTCTGGCGCCGGCACTGGCTACGCCAGCAAGGGCCTGGTGTACAAGGGCACCACTCTGATCATCCAGGAGGACTGCGGCAACGGCTGGTATAAGATCACCGGCGCCGGCTACTCCGGCTACGTGTCCGCTGAGTGGGTGAAGGTGTCCGGCAGCTCCGGCGGCTCCGACTCCGGCAGTTCCAACCCCATTGGCACCGGCACCGTCAACACCGCCTGCCTGAACGTGCGCTCCGGCGCTGGCACCGGCTATTCCCGTGTGGGCTACCTGTACAATGGTAACTCCGTGTCCATTTTGGCCGACTGCGGCAATGGCTGGTACAAGATCTCCTACGGCAGCGGCAGCGCCTTTGTGTGCGCTGAGTACATCACCTGGAACGACGGCAACTCCGGCAATTCCGGCGGCTCCGACTCCGGCAGCAGCGACACCCAGTCCATCGGCACCATCACCGCCGACGCCCTGAACGTGCGCTCCGGTGCTGGCACCGGCTACTCCCGTCTGGGCCTGCTGTACAAGGGCAACTCTGTGACCATCCTGGGCAGCAGCAACGGCTGGTACAAGATCTCCTACAAGAACGGCGTGGGCTACGTCAGCGCTGAGTACGTCTCCATCAAGGATGGCGGCAACAACGACGGCGGCAACAGCTCCACCTCCTCCATCGGGGAGCAGGCTGTGGCCCTGGCCAAGCAGCAGCTGGGCAAGCCCTACGTGTACGGGGCCGCCGGCCCCAACAGCTTCGACTGCTCCGGCCTGTTCTACTACGTGTTCAACCAGCTGGGCGTGTCCATCGCCCGCGGCTCTTCCAGCCAGTACTACAACAGCGGTCGTTTCGTCTCCGTGGACGAGATGCAGCCCGGCGACTTGGTGTACATCTTCGACTCCAAGTACGACTACTCCGGCGGCACCCTGCCCACCACCCACGTGCTGATGTACATCGGCGACAACACCGTGCTCCACGCCTCTACCACCAGCAACACCGTGCGCACCGACACCCTGTTCGGCGGCTATTACGGCAACTACGTGGTGGCAGTCAAGCGTATGGGCTGACGCTTCACGAAAATGCGAGCATTTTCGTGAGAGAGTTGCAGTCCGCTGCATCGCACTCGCTTGCGCTCGCACGTTTGCGGCCTGAGAAGTGTATTTTCCCATGCACATGTCCTGGGAAAATACGAAATCTCAATTTATTCCGTCACCTGCGGGCGACGGAACTCTGCGAGGCTTTTTACACAAAAAGCGTTTTCAAGTTATTTCCCGTGGCAATCCATTTCCTGGGTTGCCACGGTTTTTTTCCTCCTCCCTCTTTACAATTCGCCCCGTTTGGGGTACAATACTTTCATCCGATGAATCGGATTGGAAGATTTTTATCGGGGGTGCTCCCAATGAATGATATTGATTATACCCGCAAGTTCAGCGTCAATATGAACAAGGACGACGAGATTCACTCCATCCTCAGTTCCGTCTACGCCTCCTTGCAGGAGAAGGGCTACAATCCCATCAACCAGCTGGTGGGCTACATCCTCAGTGAAGACCCCACCTACATCACCAACCACAACAACGCCCGGGCCCTGATTCGCAAGCTGGACCGGGACGAGCTGTTGCAGACGCTGTTGAAGAGCTATCTGGGCATTTGAGCTGAGCCCTGTACGCAAACCCGCAAGAAAGGGCCATACCTTTTTTGCGGGTTTTTTCGTTGTGCCATGGCCGGGAGGTGCCACCATGAAACTGCTGCTTTACAACCACGACATGTACATTGAGCCCACCGACCCCATCACCACCCCCGGAGAGTTCTCTCACCAGCTGATTCTCCACTTCACCCAGGAGGGCAAGGGGGTCACCCTGCTGGAGCCGGGCATGGAGCCGGTGATTGAGGTGGATGGTGTGACCTACGTCTGCCGCCTGGGGGAGCCCTACCGGGCGTTTAACCCCCTGCGAGTGCCCATCCGGTCGGGGTCGCTCAGCCATCTGGGCTATCAGTGGATTTACCTATACCGCAAATAAAAAATAGGCTTTCCCTAATGCCAAGGCCAGATAAGGAAGTATTTATGTAGTAGGTACGGTGTAACTCAGTAAAATGGGTTGCACCGTATTCTTTTGTTATGCTACAAAGCGGAAGTCCTGCGGGTTTTCCCGTATTTCCTTCATCATAGCAAGGATTTCCTGTTCGGTGGGAATGTCTATCATCCCTGCCGCCGTGAAGTAAATATCCACCTTCACATAGCAGTGACCGCCTGACTTATCGTTGTTGTGAACTTCAATACGCTCAATCAACGAGTTTACAAGCATTGGAGTAAGTTCATTTATGTCGGTCATTTCACGAAGTGTTCGGAGCAGCAGCCTTAAATCCATATCCCATCCAGCCGGTCATTCAGTTGTAACCGGCTTTCGGGCAACAAAAAAGCCGGCACACAAATGCGTGCCGACTTCCCGCAAAAGGATAGACCTATCCCTTGCGGTGGTGGCTTCACATTCATGTAACCGGCTTTGAAATTCAAAGTCGAAACTGTCCTTTACGCTTTTCCGACTGCCGACAGTCCAAAGCAGTTTCAGAAGCGGCGGTATTTTCTCTTAGCATACCGCAGGCGTTGTCCGGCTGAAAGCCGTCTATCCAAAATCTGTGAAGAAAGATATTCAGTTATTCCTCTCCTGCGAGAGTATTTTGTTATACTTGATAGAATAACTGTTTGTCAATATTTCCTAAATAAATTTTTGTATATTTTTCAGAAAGCTGGACATACTACTTTATTTATTCAGTTTACAAAAAACTGCTTTCCACCATTTTAATACCAATCGTGCTTTTCATTCCTGTCAAGCGCATTGATACGATTCATTTCGTCCTCGGTAAGAAAAAATTTTCTCCCTATCCGTTTCCGTGTCCTTTGCTTCCCTTTTGCTTTCGCCAAAGGCTTGCATACCAGTCAGGCGGTCATACGCCTGCTGGTGCAGGGTTTTGGAATACTCCTTGTTTCTCCTTCCCAAGAAAAACCGCCTCCCTCATTTTTGATTTTCGTTGAAGCTGAGCCGCCTCCTGCCCGCCCATCGGGACACGACAGTCGGCAAATACACTTTTTATAGTCTTATGTGTGACTGTTGGGATTGCTCCCCAAACACTTTTTTACTGCTTATGTGTGCAGCTCCCTTTATTCCCATTCTACGAGCAGTGGAAGATCTGTCGGGTTCTTTTTAGAGGAACCAGCTCTCCGGCACTTTATCAGTATGTCCGGCTACATTCACGATACGTTTTCCTTACAACACACTTTCACAAGGATTACTCGTGTGAAGGTCAATGATGTGCTTTCCCACGATTTCGCAAAGGCTACTGGGGCAAGTCCGCACATCATACAGGGGTATCAAGCCTGTTTTGACTTCTCAAAATATGAGATTTAGGAATATTTTTATTTTACCACAAAGCACCGAATAAGTCAATAACATATACCGATTATCTTACTTATAACGGTTTACCCGTTCATAATATAAACGGGTAAACCGTTATTGTTTGTGCCGCTGATACAGCCGAAAACAAACGCAGAAAAGGCGTTGAGAATGATGTGCTCAACGCCTTTTCGCTATCTTATTCCGATTTTTTATCTGCCACCGTTTTGCCGCAAGGACGGGGGCACCATACTCTTGATTGCCTCGTCAAACTGGCCTGCGTCCGTATAAGTCTCAGTAGCCACTTTGCTTGTATGAGCCTTTCCGCTAATCCCTTTCGCCACCGTAACTCCGCCCTCTCCGGTAAAATCCTGGGCTCCTTTTCCGAACGGGGTCATGATAATTTCGTTTGTCTTTCGGATAATATCATAGATCCCTTCGTTTACCTGGCCGTTTGTTTGGGTTTTCGACGCCCGGTTTAATGCATCGAACCACTCGTAAGCGTCATATCCGCCCTTTACTACTGTTTCCGCCTTATCAAATTTATCCGTCACCGTATTCGCCTTATCGACCCAATCCCCTACCCGGTCGTCCGGCACATACTCCGCAGCGTCCTTTACCTTGCGGAAATTATCAATGGCCTTGGTCATCATATCCCAAAAGTCCTTTACAGCCTTTTCTCGGCGCTGCTGGTCAAGGCTCTTTTCACCCGGCTTTAGCTGCAACAGCGTTCGGTAATATTTGATATTATAAACCGCTTCGTCAACATCTTCTTTTGTAGCCTTGGCATTACTATTCACGTCGATACCGGCATAAAAGGCTGTCTCCAAAGGCTTCCAGCTGTTTTCCGTAAAGGAACGGAAATAGGGATAATAATTTACGCCGATGTCCTTAATCAGCGCCTCCAGCTCTCTTTTATCCACCCGTTCCGTTTCAAATTTCCAGCCGGGGGGCAATGGCGGGTCTTCCCCGAACGTTTCTACATATTCCTCGTAGGAATAATTATAAATAGGGGTTCCGTTATAGCTCCCAACGTCCTCGGCGCGGCTATAGCGCACATTATTGGCAAACAGGCCGTCCACCCCGCCGAAAAGCTGAAGCTCCTGAGGCCGAATCTCGTTGTTTATGTAATCCACATATATAATCTCATCACCGGCAGGGAGTGTATATGAATGGATTCCTTCCCCCCGATCTCTGCTGATGTCTACTAAATCTCCCCGATACCAGAAAACGGGCGGCACCTCATTTAAATCATACATACCCACTACTGCAGATCCGTAACTGCCTCTTGGCTGTAAAAGTTCATCTGGGATCGTTTTGGTTTCGATTGCCTGACGAATATAATCCACCAATCCCTGTCCTTCCAGATATTTATCGGAGAGCAGCGTACCCAGGTTAAATCCGAAAAACCAACCGTTTCCCAGCTCACACGCGTAATCTGACCCATAATACATAATGTACGTAGTGCCGCCGGAAAAAGTTTCTTTCCAATAAAAATTATATCGCGTCAGCTCCCCATTGCCCGCCGCAGAAACGCTTGAGGTGTTCGGAACAACAGATACCATGAGCACGGCAGCCAAAACAACAGAAAACCATCTTAATTTCCATTTTCTCATGCTTCGTCCTCCTCCGGCGCTTCGGTCATGGTGGAAACCATCTCATATAAAAATTCCTGTTCCTGCTCGCTGACCGGTTCGTCCCCTTCCCGATACCCGACAAAGGTATAAACCTGTCCGTCAATAATGGTATGGTACACACTGTAGTCCGTTTCCAGCGCCTCATCGTGATAGGCTAAAAGCAGATAAGGATATTTCCCCACCACTGCCGCCTGACAGCCCGCAATCTGATAGCTTCCCTCCGACAAGGATCCTATATACAGCTCTAAAGCAGCCTCGTCCATATCTGTCAGGGAAATATCATGCGGAAATGGGTCGGAAGATACAACCACCTGATAATCCCCCATATACAGGTAAATGGTTTCGCTGCCCTCCACTTCCGCTTCTCCGTAATAGGTGCAGTTTGTAGGCAGGGCAAATTCCATTTTCCCGATTTGGCACATCTCCGGCATTTCCTCCGGCCGCTCCACTTCAACCGTCTCTGATATTCCTTCCGTCTGTTCTGTTTCGGTCTGCTGATTACTGCTGCAGCCAGACAATAAAAAGCAAAAAGCCGCCAATAGCAATATGCTTATGTATCGTTTCATATAGCCCCTCCTAAATTGGATTTTCTATTTTCCTGTCCGTTTAACCTTTGAACAGCTTGCTCCACCATTTTCTTTTTTCCTGCGGCTCCTGTTCGGATTGATCTGCACAGGCCGCACTGCCTTCGACAAGCTGTTTCTGGATTGTCCCCGCATGAAGCGCCTGCGCCGCCTGTGCGGTCTGCTGTGCAGCGACAAGGGCGGCGTTACTTTCTGCCAGCCTTGCATTCAGTTCCTCAATCTGCTTGTCCTTTACAGCGAGCTGCTCACTTTTCAGGTCTAATTCCTTTTGAAGCATGGCAATCAACACTGTTTCGGAGGTTTCGCAAGTTTCGCAACTTGCTTTCGCAGGTTGCGAAACTTCCTTTCGCTCTACCACCCGATAATACTGATATATGGCGGTTTTTATGCTTTCGTCAATTGCGAAACTTCCTTTCGCATCTTTCGCAACATTGTTTCGCCTGCTCCATGCCCGCACCGCCTGTTCAGACACGCCGCATTCCGTGGCAATCTGTCGGATTGTTTTCATACTTTTACGAAAAGGCCAATCGGACAAATTTTTTTATTTCATCATTAAGTACATAACCGCCTTCTGGGCGTGGAGGCGGTTCTCCGCCTCCTCGAAGATCTCGTCGGCGTGGGCCTCGAACACCTCAGCGGTGATCTCCTCCCCCCGGTGGGCGGGCAGACAGTGCTGCACCATGCACCCGGGCTTGGCCAGAGACAGGAGCTTGTCGTCAATGCAGTACCCGGCAAAGGCCTTTGCCCGCTCTGCCCGCTCCTCCTCCTGGCCCATGGAGGCCCACACGTCGGTGATGACCACATCGGCGTCCACCACGGCGTCCTCCGGCTTGCGGCACAGCTGGAACTTGGGGCCCTCCACGGTGGCGGCAAAGTCCAGCACCCGGGGGTCCGGGTCGTACCCCTGGGGGCAGGCCACGGACACATCCATGCCGCACTTGAGGCCGCCCACGATGAGGGAGTTTGCCATGTTGTTGCCGTCCCCAATGAAGGCCATCTTCAGCCCCTCCAGCCGGGTCATCTTCTCCCGGATGGTCATCAGGTCCGCCAGCACCTGGCAGGGGTGAGCAAAATCGGTGAGGCCGTTGATGACGGGGATGGAGGCGTACTTGGCCAGGGCCTCCACCTCCTCCTGGGAGTAGGTTCGAATCATGATGCCGTCGCAGTAGCGGGCCAGCACCCGGGCGGTGTCCTCAATGGGCTCGCCTCGGCCGATCTGGCTCTCCTTGCCGGAGAGGAACAGGGCGTGGCCGCCCAACTGGTACATGCCCACCTCAAAGGAGACACGGGTGCGGGTGGAGTTCTTCTCAAAGATCATGGCCAGGGTCTTGCCCCGCAGCGCGTCGTGGGGAATGCCATGCTTCTGGCTGTACTTCATCTGGTCGGCGGTGTCCAGAATCTCCTTGATATCCTCCCCGCTCAAATCCAACAGCTTGAGTAAATCCTTTTTCATTCTTCGAACCTCCCTGGGAACCATATTATACCTTGGACAGCACGTCGTGGAACACACTCAGGCCCTTATCCATCTCCTCCTGGGTGATGAGCAGCGGGGGCAGGAACCGCAGCCCGGTTCCGGCGGTGAGGGTCAGCAGGCCACCCACATTGAGCTTGGCGCACAGTTCCTTGTTGTTGTAGCCTTCCGCCACATCAATGCCAATCATCAGCCCTAGGCCCCGGGTCTTACCCAGGCAGGGCAGATGCATGTCCTCAATGGACTGGCGAATGTAAGCGCCCTTCTCCTTGACCTGGGCGATGGTGGCGTCGTCCAGCACCTCCAGCACGGCGCAGCCAGCGGCGGCGCTCACCGGGTTGCCACCAAAGGTGGAACCGTGGGTGCCGGGGCCCAGGATGTTGCGGCACTTCTCATTGACCAGGAAGCCGCCCATGGGCAGGCCCCCGGCGATGCCCTTGGCAAAGGAGCAGGCATCGGGCTGAATGCCGTACTGCTGGAAGGCAAAGAGGGTGCCGGTGCGGCCAATGCCCGTCTGCACCTCGTCCACCAGCAGCAGCCAGTCCCGCTTCTCACACAGCTGGGCCAGCTGCTGGACAAACTCCTTGTCCATGGGCAGCACGCCGCCCTCGCCCTGCACCAGCTCCAGCAGCACCGCGCACACGTCGTGGCCCGCCACCTCCTGGATGGCCTCCATGGTGGGGTCGGCGCTGCGGAATCCTTCCGTGAAGGGGAAGAAATACTGGTGGAACACCTCCTGGCCGTTGGCGGCCAGAGTGGTGATGGTGCGGCCGTGGAAGGAGCGGTTGAGGGTAATCACGGTGCCTCTCCCCTTGCCGTACTTGTCAAAGGAATACTTGCGGGCCAGCTTGATGATGCCCTCGTTGCCCTCGGCGCCGGAGTTGCCGAAGAAGGCAGCGGACATGCCGGACCGGGTACACAGCTTCTCCGCCAGCTGGGCGTAGGGCTGGGTGTAGTACAGGTTGGAGGCGTGGCCCAGCTTGGCCGCCTGCATGGTCACCGCCGCCAGCCACTTGGGGTGGGCGGTGCCCAGAGACAGCACGCCGATGCCAGAGGCGAAGTCGATGTACTCCTTCCCCTCCAAGTCATACATGGTGGCCCCCAGCCCGTGGTCCAGGGCAATGGGGTTGCGGCCATAGGTCTGTACCAGGTATTGATGGTCCAAGTCCATCAGTTGTTGGGTGTTCATGGGTTTCTCCTCCTTTATCGCACCAGCATGGTGCCCGCTCCGTCGTCGGAGAGCAATTCGATCAAAATAGAGTGGGGAATGCGTCCGTCCAGGATGACGGTGGAGTTGACCCCCGAGCGCACCGCCTCCACGGCACAGTCGATCTTGGGAATCATGCCGCCGCTGATGATGCCGTCCTTGATGAGGCCGGGAATCTCAGACACTCCCACGGAATGGATGAGGGTGGACTCGTCCTTGGGGTCTCGCAGCAGGCCCCGCACGTCGGTGAGCAGCACCAACTTCTCCGCCCCCAGAGCCACCGCCAACTTGGCAGCGGCGGTGTCGGCGTTGATGTTGTAGGCGGTGTTGCCGTCGGTGCCCTGGGCCACGGTGGACACCACAGGGATATACCCCTGGGCCAGGGCGTCCTGCACCACCTTGGGGTCCACCCCGGTGATCTCACCCACCAGGCCGTATTTCTCGTCCAGCTGCACCGCCTGGAACAGCTGGGCGTCCATGCCGCACAGCCCCAGGGCCCGGCCACCCATACGGTTGAGGGTGGCCACCAGGTCCTTGTTCACCTTGCCGCACAGCACCTGCTGCACCACGTCCATGGTCTCCTCGTCGGTATAGCGTAGGCCGTCCACGAACTTCCCCTCTTTGCCCAGGCGCTTGAGCATCTGGTTGATCTCGGGACCGCCCCCGTGGACCACCACCACGTGGAGACCCACCAGGGACAGGAGGATGATGTCGGAAATGACGGCGCAGCGCAGCTCCTGAGAGATCATGGCGTTGCCGCCGTACTTCACCACAATGGTCTTGCCGTTGTATTTCTGAATGTAGGGCAGAGCCTCGGCCAGCACTTGGGCCCGGTCTGCCAGTGTATAAGCCATGTTCAGCACCTTCGTTTTTATCAGGAGCGGTAATCTCCGTTGATTTTTACATACTCATAGGTCAAGTCGCAGCCCCAGCAGGTGGCCTGGTCGTCTCCCTCGTGGAGGTTGACGGCGATAACCACCTCGTCCTGGCTGAGAATCTTCTTGGCCAGGTCCTCGTCAAAGTCCACCCCGGTGCCATGCTGGCACACCAGAATCTCCCCCTGGTCGGAGGAGAAGGACACATCCACATACTCGGGGCGGAAGGGGGCCTTGGAGTAGCCCATGGCGCACAGCACCCGGCCCCAGTTGGCGTCCGCGCCAAACATGGCGGCCTTCACCAGGGAGGAGCCCACCACGGCCTTGGCCAAACGCTCGGCGGTCTCCTCGCTGCGTGCCCCGGTGACGGTGCAGGTGATGAGGCGGCTGGCCCCCTCGCCGTCTCCGGCGATGGACCGAGCCATGGTCTCGCACACCTGGTACAGGGCCTTGTAGAAGAGGGTGTAGTCGTCGTCCTTCCACTCGATCTGAGTGTTCTCTGCCATGCCGTTGGCCAGCACCACACACATGTCGTTGGTGGAGGTGTCCCCGTCCACGGTGACCCGGTTGAAGGTGCGGGGCACAATGTCGTGGAGGGCGTCAGAGAGCATCTCGGAGGTGATGGCGCAGTCGGTGGTGATAAAGCACAGCATGGTGCCCATATTGGGGTGAATCATGCCGGAGCCCTTGGCGATGGCGCCCACCGTCACCGGCTTGCCGCCGATGGTGACGGTGACGGCGATCTCCTTTTTCACCGTGTCGGTGGTCATGATGGCGTGGGCGGCGGCGGCGGAGCCCTCATAGGACAGCTCCTCGGCCACCTGGGGCACCCCCCGCTGGATGGCGGCGATGTTCAGGGTCTGGCCGATGACGCCGGTGGAGGCCACGGCGAAGTCCTGGGGCTTGAGCCCGGTGGCGGCGGCGGCCAGCTCACACATCTTCTCGGCGTTTTCGTGGCTGAGGGGGGCACAGGCGTTGGCGTTGCCGCTGTTGGCCACAATGCCCCGGCACACCCCGTCCTCCAGGTGGCCCATGGTCACATAGAGAGGGGCGGCTTTCACCCGGTTGAGGGTATAGGTGGCGGCGGCGGTACACTCACAGTCGGACACAATCATGGCCAGGTCAGGCTTGCCTTGGGTGCCAGGCACTCCTGCATGGCTGGCCTTGACCCCGCAGTACACCCCAGCGGCCCGGAAGCCTTTGGGGGCGGTGACACCGCCGGAAATGGTTTTCATATGCAATCTCTCCTTATTGCTTTGGACTGTGGAGGGCGACAAACTCCTCCATGAGCTGAATTTGCTGGTTGACAGACTCCTCCGAGGGGCCGCCGTACACGGTGCGGCCGTTGACACAGGTCTTGAGCTGGAGGGCCTCGTACACGTCCTCGTCAAACAGGGCGCTGATGGAGCGGAAGTCCTTCAAGGGCAGGGTGTCCAGGCTCTCCCCGGACTTGATGCACATATTCACCAGGCGGCCCACAATCATATAGGCCTCCCGGAAGGGCATGCCCTTCTTCACCAGGTAGTCGGCGCAGTCGGTGGCGTTGATGAAGCCGCCGGAGGCCGCCTTGGACATGTTCTTGGGCCGCACGGTCAGGGTGTCCAGCATGGCGGCGAACACAGGCACGCACAGCTCCACGGTGTCGATGGCGTCAAACACCGGCTCCTTGTCCTCCTGCATGTCCTTGTTGTAGGCCAGGGGCAGACCCTTCATCACGGTAAGCAGGGTGATGAGGGAGCCGTACACCCGCCCCGTCTTGCCCCGGACCAGCTCGGCCACGTCGGGGTTCTTCTTCTGGGGCATGATGGAGGAGCCGGTGGAGTAGGCGTCGTCCAGGTCCACGAACTTGAACTCCCAGGAGCACCACAGAATGATCTCCTCGGAGAACCGGGACAGGTGCATCATGAGGATGGACAGGGCAGACAGCAGCTCAATGGCGTAGTCTCGGTCGGACACGGCGTCCATGGAGTTGTCACAGGGCTTAGCAAAGCCCAGGGCGGCAGCGGTCTGGAACCGGTCCACGGGATAGGTGGAGGTGGCCAGAGCTCCGGCGCCCAGGGGGCACTCGTCCATGCGCTCCAGGCAGTCCTCCAGCCGGGTCACATCCCGGCGCAGCATGTTGGCGTAGGCCATCATGTAGTGGCCGAAGGTGGTGGGCTGGGCCCGCTGCAAGTGGGTGTATCCGGGCATCACCGTATGTACGTTGGCCTTGGCCTTACGGATGAGCACCTTCTGCAGATCCACAATCATGTCGATGATGGTGGGAATCTGCTCCTTCACATAGAGGCGGAAGTCGGTGGCCACCTGGTCGTTGCGGCTGCGTCCGGTGTGCAGACGCTTGCCCGTCTGGCCGATGCGCTGGGTGAGGAGGGCCTCGATGTTCATGTGGATGTCCTCGTTGTCCAGAGAGAACTCCACCTTCTCGTCCTCGATGTCCTCCAAAATGGCCTTCAGGCCCTCCACAATCTTCTCCGCCTCGTGCTCTTCAATGATGCCCTGACGGCCCAGCATGGTGGCGTGGGCGATGGAGCCACGGATATCCTGTTCATAGAGGCGGGCGTCAAAGGTGATGGAGGAGTTGAAGTCATTGACCTGTGTATCCGTTTCCTTCTGGAAGCGTCCTGCCCATAGTTTCATAATAACACAGCCTTTCGGAAATTTCTCGAAAATTTACGGATTTTCTCCGAAGTCTCCCGATCTTTCTAAATAGTCGGAGCGCAGGGACGGCCTGAGCCGCCCCTGCGCAACATGCCAAAGAAGTCCCAAGACTTCTTTGGCGAAAGGATTGCATGACGGATGGGGTTCGATTTCTTACGAAAAAGTCACCCCACCCGTCATGAGAAGTGTCATTTCCGATGCGCATGTCCCCGGAAATGACGGGATTTCATTTTATTCCGTCACCTGCGGGTGACGGAACTCTGCGAGGCTCTATACCAAGAGAGTTTTGAGCGTCTGAGGTGAGAACGAAAAGCCCTCCTCTACGCAAAAGGTTATTACAGCTTGCCCTGCTCCCGCAGCGCCTGCACGGTGTCAGGCAGACCCCACAGATTGATGAATCCGGTGGCGTCGTCCTGGTTGTAGTCGCTCTCCTCGAAGGTCACCAGGTTCTCGGAGTAGAGAGAACAGGGGGAGGTGACGGAAGAGGTGATGATGTTGCCCTTGTACAGCTTCAGCTTCACGGTGCCGGTGACGTACTCCTGGGTCTTGACGGCGAAGGCCTGGAGGGCCTCCCGCAGGGGGGTGAACCACTTGCCGTTGTAGATGAGGTCGGCAAAGTCGATGGCCAGCTTCTGCTTCATGTGCTTGGTGTCCTTGTCGATGGTGATCATCTCCAGCACCTCGTGGGCCCGGTAGAGGATGGTGCCGCCGGGCGTCTCGTACACGCCCCGGTCCTTCATGCCCACCAGACGGTTCTCCACGATGTCCAGCAGGCCGATGCCGTTGGCCCCGCCCAGCTCGTTGAGCTTGCGGATGATGTCGCTGGCCTTCATCTTCTGGCCGTCCACCGCCACGGGCCAGCCCTTCTCAAAGTCGATGGTCACATAAGTCGCCTGGTCGGGGGCCATGGCGGGGGACACGCCCATCTCCAGGAAGCCGGGCTTGTCGTACTGGGGCTCATTGGCGGGGTCCTCCAGGTCCAGACCCTCGTGGGACAGGTGCCACAGGTTCTTGTCCTTGGAGTAGTTGGTCTCCCGGCTGATCTTCAAAGGCACGTTGTGGGCCTCGGCGTAAGCGATCTCCTCTTCTCTGCCCTTGATGTCCCACTCCCGCCAGGGGGCGATGATGGTCATCTCAGGGGCAAAGCGCTTGATGGCCAGCTCGAACCGCACCTGGTCGTTGCCCTTGCCAGTGCAGCCGTGGCAGATGGCATCGGCGCCCTCGGCCTTGGCGATCTCCACCAGGCGCTTGGCGATGATGGGCCGGGCGAAAGCGGTGCCCAGCAGATAGTCCTCATACTTGGCCCCCATCATCATGGAGGGGATGATCACGTCGTCCACCATCTCGTCGGTGAGGTCCTCCACGTACAGCTTGGAGGCGCCGGTTTGGATGGCCTTCTCCTCCAGGCCGTCCAGCTCGGTGCCCTGGCCCACGTCGCCGGACACGGCGATGATCTCAGGGTTGCCGTAGTTCTCCTTCAGCCAGGGGATGATGATGGATGTATCCAAGCCGCCGGAATAGGCCAGCACTACTTTTTTCACTTCTGCCATGGTTGCATTCCTCCAATGCGTTTCTCTGTCTTAGTGAAGTAGAGTATACCCCTTCTTCTGGAAAATTGCAACCCCCAATTTGCATAACTATTCAATTGTTCCCAAAATTCTATGGGTAATATTCCACAATATCCGGGGTTTATTCACGTATATATGCATATTCATACAAAGACAGCGGGCCATCTCACTGGAGAGACGGCCCGCTGCGCATTCAGATTTGCTTTTTCTCCCGGTGGAGCACCAGCTGCTCCTTTTCCACCCCCAGGCACAGCACGTCTCCCCGCTCCAGGTCCCGGGAGAGGAGCATCTGGGCGGCGGGCTCCTCCACCCGGCGGCGCACCGAGCGGCGGATGGGGCGGGCCCCCTGGTCCCGCTCCCGCTCTTCCATGGGGCTGGCCAGCAGGGACACCGCCTTCTCGTCCGCCTTGAGGCCCACCCCCAGGGCGGCCAAACGGCCCTCCAGGCCACCCAGCAGCCGCCCGGCGATGCGCTCCAAGTGGGGCTGGTCCAGGCGGTGGAAGAGCACCACCTCGTCCAGGCGGTTGAGAAATTCCGGCGGGAACTGGCGTCTGAGTTCCTCCATCACCGCCCGGGTGCGGTAGGCGTCCAGGTCTCCCCCGGCAAAGCCCATGGGGGGCGTGTGGCTGACCATGTGGCGGGCCCCCACGTTGGAGGTCATCACCACCACGGTGTTGCGGAAGTCCGTCTTTCGCCCCAGTCCGTCGGTGAGCACCCCGTCCTCCATGACCTGTAACAGGATGTTGTGCAGATCGGAGTGGGCCTTTTCCAGCTCGTCAAAGAGCACCACCGACCAGGGGCGGCGGCGCACCCGCTCGGTGAGCTGTCCCCCCTCCTCGTGGCCCACATAGCCGGGGGGCGCACCCACCAGCCGGGACACCGAGTGCTTCTCCATATACTCGGACATATCGAAACGGACAATGGCCTCCTCGCTGCCGAAGAGGGCGGCGGCTAGAGCCCGACACAGCTCGGTCTTCCCCACTCCGGTGGGGCCCAGGAAGAGGAACACCCCCACCGGGCGGTTGGGCTCCTTGAGTCCTACCCGGCTGCGGCGGATGGCGGCGGACACCGCCGCCACCGCCTGGTCCTGGCCCACCACCCGGGCCCGCAGCTCGTCCTCCAGCTCCAGCAACCGCCGGGCCTCCCCCTTGGTCACCGTCTCCACCGGGATCCCCGTCCACTGGGCCACCACCGAGGCGATGTGCTCCGGCTCCAGCTGCTGGTGGGGGGCCAGTTGCTTCCGGGCCAGCTTCCGCTCCAGCTCCCCCCGGAAGTCCCACTCGGCATCCCGGAGCATGGCGGCCCGCTCGTAATTCTGCTCCGCTGCGGCTGCCCGCCGCTCCCGGGCGGCCTGTTCAATGCGGCCCATGAGGCCCCGCAGGGAGTGGGGCACTTCCCCCTGCATCCGCAGCTTGGCCGCCCCCTCGTCCATGAGGTCAATGGCCTTGTCCGGCAGGAAGCGGTCGGGGAGGTAGCGCCGGGACAGCTCCACCGCCGCCTGAAGGGCCCGGTCGGTGATGACAATGCCGTGGTGGGCCTCATACCGGGGGCGGATGCCCTTCAAGATCTCCAGGGTCTGCTCCGGGGTGGGCTCCCCCACCCGCACAGGCTGGAACCGCCGCTCCAGGGCGGAGTCCTTCTCAATATACTTCCGGTACTCCTCCAGGGTGGTGGCACCCACCACCTGGATTTCCCCCCGGCCCAGGGCGGGCTTTAAGATGTTGGCGGCGTCAATGGCCCCTTCCGCCGAGCCAGCGCCCACAATGTTGTGCAGCTCGTCCAGAAAGAGGATGACGTTGCCCGCCCGGTGCACCTCCGCCAGGATTTGATTCACCCGATCTTCAAATTCACCCCGGTACTTGGTGCCCGCCACCATGGACACCAGGTCCAGGGACAAAAGTCGCTTGCCCCGCAGCACCGGGGGCACCTGTCCGGAAGCCATACGCATGGCCAGGCCCTCAGCCACGGCGGTTTTGCCCACCCCCGGCTCTCCCACCAGGGCAGGGTTATTTTTGGTGCGCCGGGAGAGAATTTGCACCACCCGGCCCACCTCCTCGTCCCGTCCAATGAGAGGGTCCAGGGCACCCATGGCCGCCATACGGGTGAGATCCCGGGAGTAGCGGTCGGTGAGCTTGGTCTCCCCACCCTCCCGCACTCTGGCCCGTTCCGCCCGGGTGGCTTGCATCTCTCCGCCCCAACCCGCAGAATCCCGGGGCAGGCCGCCCTTCTTCCCCACTGGGGAACGTTCCTTCCATTCCTTCCTGTCTTCCATGGAATCCCTCCTGTCTTCCCTCCAATCATGGGTTGCTCTTCCCCAGTTTATACCCCTGTGGCCAGATTTTTCTCCCTCGTCCATTTCCCAAAATTCCTTGTTGCATTTTTCGCCAGTTATGCTACAATGAGAATGGTTCTAACTCTAATGATGGAGGTGTATTTTACATGGCACATGCAATCAATGACACCTGCGTGTCCTGCGGCTCCTGCGAGTCCGCTTGCCCCGTGGGCGCTATTTCCATGGGTGACGATCACATGCAGATCGACGCTGGTACTTGCATCGACTGCGGCGCTTGCGCCGGCACCTGCCCCGTGGGCGCCATCGCTCCCGCCGACTAATTTCAGTCTGCAAAAAAGTAGGCCGCACAGCTTTGGCTGTGCGGCCTACTTTTTCGAAAAAATGCCAGCAGTTCCAGCCAAAGGCCAAGCAAGAAACATTGATCAGCTTGCATTCGCCAAAGCCCTCGGCAGAGTTTTCCCGCCCGGGTGCGGGAAAAGAAATTGAAATCTGTTTTTTCCGAGGACATGCGCATCGGAAAAAACACTTCTCAGCCCGCCAGTGTGGAATCGGGTCGTCCTTTGACCCGATTATGCATGCAGCGGGCTGCATCTCCTCTCAAAAATGCTTGCATTTTTGAGAAGCGTAAGGCGGGGCCGGAAAAATCCGGCCCCGCCTTTATGCGTTTTGGAAGTTTGGTTTTAGTCCTCTTCCTTGCGGCGCACCACGCTCAGCACGGCCACGCCTGCCATGGCGCACACCAGAGTGGCCATGGGCACAATCAGGTTGCTCTCGTCGCCGGTGCCGGGGACGGAACCGTCAGGCTTGGTGTTGCCCCCGGTCTGGGAACCGTCGCCGGTACCGCTGCCGCCGCCCTGGGAGCCGCCGTCACCACCGGGATTGGGGGTGGGCTCGGTGTCTTCCTTGGTCCAGTGGGCGTACAGGGTCAGGTCAGCATCCACAGGGGTGTTGAAGTCGTAGGCCTGGGTGCCGTCCTCGTCCATAAACCAGCCGTCGAAGGTGTAACCCTCCCGCACGGGGTCCTGGGGCTTGGACACGCAGCTGCCCTCGGCCACTTCCACCAGCTTGTAGATGTTGCCGGTGTCGTCCACGAACTTCACCTGATACATGTTACCGGTGACCTTGACCACGCAGTAGCTGGTGACCTGGTTGTCGGCCACGCTCTCCACCTTCAGGTAGGCATAGCCCTCCTTGTGGGCGGTGACCACACCGTTTTCATCCACAGAGGCCACATCGGGGTTGAAGCTGATGTAGCGCACCTGGGCATCCTCGGCCAGAGTGGGCTCGGGGCTCAGAGTGGCGGTGAGGGTCTGGCTCTGGCCAGCCTCCAGGTCCATTCTGTGGGTGTCCAAATCCAAGGTATCCGCCATCACGCCCTGGCATACCACGGCGAAATTGACGGAGTACTGGCCGTCCTTGGTGGTGGCGGTGATGTAGCTCACGCCGGGCTCGGAGGGGGTGTACAGAGCCGCATTGATCTCCTGGCCCCAGTTGTCCTCTACCGTACCCTGAGTCAGCTCGCCGTTGCCGGAAGTGACGGTCCAGTCAAAGGGACCATACAGGGAATCGGGACGGGTCCAGGTCTGGCCGGACATGGTGCCAGCCTCAGCGCCCTGGGATTCCACACCCTCTGCCTTGATTACCAGGTTGTTGTTGGCACCGTTGGGGGCGTAATTGACGTGGAGCACGCCGGTCTCGGGGTCATAGTCATAGGCATGGTACCAGCTGTAATTGACGATTTCCACATCGGAGGTGGAGCCGTCGGCGTAGTTGTACCGGGTGTACAGGTGGATTTCCTCGGGCAGCTCATATCCCTCTTCGTTGACCAGGGTGCCATCATAGGTGCCGCCCACATAGTAGAAGTCGGGTCCGTCCAGCTGCAGACCGGTGAGCTCGGTGAGCACTTCACTGGTCTCGTGGAGCTTGTTCTGGCGATACTTGGCCACCAGCTCGGCGGTCTGGCCCTGATCCACGTATACCACCTGGTCGCCCATGGCCATGTCAGAGACCAGGTCGTCCTCATCGGAAGTGGTGTAGATGTCGTCCCAGTTGATGTCCATGGAACGGGTGACACCGTTGAGGGTCACATCCAGGCGGCCGTTGCCCTCGGGCAGCTCCAGGCCCTCCTGAGAGGTGGACACGGTGAGGTAGAGCACGCCGGAGAGTCCATCGCTGGTGTACTGGTCCACATCAATGAGACCCTCAGCATAGTCCTCGGCGTAGTCCTCATCCTCCCACACTGTCCAGCGAATCTCGGAGAGATCCACATTGGCGGGCTGGAGGTTTTCCACCTTCACCACCACCTGGCCGTCGGGCTTCAGGCCGTCAAAGCTCTGGATGGATAGGTCGAAGTCTTCCACCACGGTGGGCACTTCCTCCACCGCCACCACGCAGGTAGCGCTGGCGTCGCCCTTGGCCACGGTGATCACGGCCTGGCCGGGAGCCACCGCAGTGACATGGCCGTAATCGTCAACGGTGACCACCTCGGGGTTGCTGGAGGTACGGGTCATAGCGCCCTCCTGGTCGGTGTTGTCGATGACACTCAGGTCGAAGGTGCTGCCGGGATGGAGCAGAGCGGAGGTCTGAGACAGCACCAGGCCCTGGGTGGAATCCACGGTGATGGCATAGCTGCGGTCATTGGCGCCGTAGTCGCCGCAGGACACCAGCACGTTGCCGGTCCACTCGAAGTCATAGTAGCTGTTCTCGCCGGGATAGCTCTCAACGGTGTGGGCGTACTCGGTGACGTCCACGGTGAAGGTGTGGGTCTTCACGGCGGGGTCATAGAAGTTCTCCACCAGGAAGGCGTTGGTGGCATCCACGCCCACCTCGGAGTAGTTGGGATCGCCGTGGCCGTCCTTATAGGTACGGACCACATAGGGGGAGACCTCGATATTGGCCAGAGAGCCGTCCTCGTCATAGACGGTGCCGGTCATGTAGGTGCGGCCATTCTTCTCGTAGATGGAGACGGTGTTGTTCTCCAGCTCGGGGGCCACGGTGTCCACGGTGACGGAGAAGGAGATCACGTCGCCGGTCATGTCCATCTCATGGCCGTTGAAGGTGGGGGTGAGCTCCCCAGCGGCCACGGCGTCAAAGTTGGTGATGTCATAGCCCATGTCCTCGTTGTACACCTTGTCGCCGTAGTCACCCTCGCCATAGGCGATGATCTCATACTTGCACTGGGTGCCGCTGGGCAGGACGTTGCCCTCCTGGTCGGTGCCGTCCCAGGTGGGAATGAGGCCGTAGTACATGGCACTCTGGGGAATGGCGGTGGCGTAAGAGGCGTTGTACAGGGTACGGGTGATGTAAGAGTTCCAGTCGGCAAAGTACACCTCACCGGTCTCGGCATCGGTGACCCGCACCACAATCATCTTGGCATCACGGAGCTGATAGAGAATGTAGTCGTCGATGCGGTCGAAGTACTCGTCTCCGTTGGGCGAGATGGTGATGTTCTCCTCGTGATAGAGGGTCTGGTTCATGACAGCGTCGGAGTCAAAGGGATTCTGGCCCAGGTCCAGGTAGCCGACGATCCCCCCGGAGCTCCAGTTGATCATGGTGCAGCCCATCAGGGACACGCCCCAGGTGGACTCGTTGTTCATCACGTTCTCGCCGTCCTCGGCCTCGTCGGTCCAGTCGCCCTGGTCAAAGATGGGGGCGGCAGTCCAGTCGCCGTAGAAGGCCAGCATGGGCAGGCCCAGGGTAGGAGCGGTGCCGGCGGTGTCGGTGAGGGAGACAAAGCCCTCCACATACACGCCGTTTTCAAACAGCTGGTCCAGCTGGGCCTTCTCACTGTCGGTGAGGGTCACAGTCTTGGAGAAGGTGACGGTCTGGCCCGCCTCCACGGTGACCTGGCCCAGCTCCACAGTCTTGATGACCACGTCCTGGTGCATCATGGTGTCCCGCTCACCCCAGGCGCTGTCCACCGTCTCGGTGGCAGGGCGCATGAGGGTGATGGCCACATTGTAGGTCACGGCCTTGTCGGAAATGTTGTGTACATCAAAGGTGATGTCGTAGCTGCCGGTGCGGTCGGGGTCGTCCAACAGCTCCAGCTTGCCCACGTTCTGACCGTCCACGGTGACGTAGGCAGGGGTCTCCACGGCGGCGGTGGCGTTGACCAGACCGGCGCCCTGCTGACGGGGAGAGTAGTACACGCCATTGGTATCGGTCTGAGGCACGGCGGTGCTCACCAGCAGCTGGTTGACGATGTCGCCCACCTCACCGGGCTCCTTGCCGGCAAAGGCTGCGCTGGACTGCACGTACTGGCGCACCAGAGCTCCAATACCGGACATGTGAGGGGCGGCCATGGAGGTACCGCTCATCATTCCGTAGCTGCCGGTGTAGCCCTGGTCGGCGGTGTTCAGCTGGTCAATGATGGTGGACCAGATGTTGCCGCCGGGGGCGGTGATCTCAGGCTTCAGCTCCAGGCTGGGACCGGCGCCCCAGGAGGAGAAGGTGGACATCTGACCATCGGTGGGGCTCTCCACGGCCTTGTCTGCGTCGGGAACCACGATGTTCACGGACTGACCTGCCTTGAGGGCAGCCTCCATGGCAGCGCCGTCCTGGCCGTTGATAAAGGCGCTGGTGAGGCTGGTGTTCTCCACGCTGATGTTGATCAGTTCCGTGGCATTGGGATCGCTGTCATAGATCAGCACGCCCAGAATGCCCCGTTTCTCTCCGTGGACCACAGTGGAGAAGGACTGGGCGTTGGTGACCTTATCGGCAAAGGACAGGTCGCCGCGCTTGACCAGGGCAAAGCCGGTCTTGCCATTTTGATTGGAGTACTCATTGTACCAGCCCACGGCGTTGTAGTCGCTCCAGGTACCGGTGCCCTCTACCAGGTAGACGGGGTACTCCTTGCCGTCGGCGAAGGTGGCCTTCATGGCCACGGTCCAGGGGTCGGTGTAGGAGATCTCCCGCACTTCCCCGTCCTCGTTGGTCCAGGTCAGGTAGGACTGTACCTGGATGGAGTTCTCCAGAGAGGCAATGCTCAGGTTGGAGTCGTAAATGGCAGGAGAGGACATCATAGCGGTGTCCACGTTGGAGGTCAGGGGGTTGTCCCCATAGTTGTTGCTGGCAGAGGAGTAGCTGCTGTTGCCAGCGGAGGTCATGAGCACGATGCCAGCGGCCTCAATCTTGGCATACAGCTCGTTCTGCATGGTGTCGTCGTCGGCAAAGCCGTTGTCAGAACCCAAGCTCAGGTTGATGACATCGGCGCCCAAGGCCAGAGCATCCTCCAGAGCGTTGAGGGTCACAGACTGCTGGGCGCCGCCGTCCTGATCGGGGAACACCTTCATCATCATGATCTGGGCATCGGGGGCCACGCCGGAGAAAATGACCTCGCCCTCGCTGGTCTCGGCATAGCCCGCCACCGTACCGGAGACGTGGGTGCCGTGGTCGCTGGAGGTGGGCAGGACGTTGATGTCGCCGTCTGCGTAGTCACAGGCGTAGGGCACCTTGAGGTTCTTATAAAGACCGTTGTAGTCCCACACGATCACGCCGCCATCGGCACCCGTGGTGGAGTTGAGCTGGTTGTCCTCCAGGAAGGCAGCCAGGCTCTCAGAGGTGTAGCGCAGATTCCAGCCGCTCTCGGCATCGCTGGGGTCGTTTTTAAAGGAGTTGTCGGTGAAGGCCTCGTGGACCCGCACCACGCCGCGGCCCTGGGTGCCATCCTCGTTCTGGGTCACGCCCCACTTCAGGTCCAGGCCGGTGTCCAGCACGGCCACCAGCATACCCTGACCGGTGTAGCCCTGGCTCCAGACACCTTCCACCCCTACCTTATCATAGCTGTAGGAGTACCAGGCCTTGTCCCCGTCCACGGTGCCGCTGGTCTCTTCGGGCCGGTCATACACCAGCTCCACATAGGCCCGCTTGACCCCGTCCAGGTTGCGAATTTCATCCAGAGCGCTGTAGGGCACCCGGATAGCCATGGCATTGACCAGAGTGGCCCACTGGCCTACAATGGTACCAACCGGCTCACCGCTGTTTTCCTCGGTGGCATCGGTCACCGCAGGCTGCTGAGCGGCCAGAGCGGTGACCTGGTCGATGATGCCCTGCTGATCGTCCAGCAGCTGCTGGGTGGTCTGCTGGGCATCGGCGGAGGCCAGGTACTCAGACACCGCCTCACCAGCGCTGGTCTCGTCGCCCACAGAGGCGGCGTAGCTGCTGACCTGGTAGTAATCCATCACAGCAGGAGCTTCCATCTCCACGATGACGGTTACCACCTCATCCTCTGCATATCGGGGCTGGCTGTCGTCCTGGGCGTCCTGGTACTGCACCCGGGACTCGGACTCCACTTCCTGGGCCTGGACCGTGCGCTCATTGGTCTGAGTGCCCTCAGCCCAAGCAGCTCCGGGAAGTGCGCCAGCCAGCATCATGACGGCAAGTAACATTGCCATGCTTTTTCTGACTTTTTCCATTGTTCTTCCCCCTTCTATCTGAATCTCACATACCCCCATTGTCCAAAGGGCTCTGCCATGCTATCATATGGACATCGTTCATTTTGTACGATAGGCGTATGTCATGGTCAAATGATACCTCCACCCATTCCCTTTGTCAAGAGAAATTGTCAACTCTCCAAAAAATTGTCAACTGCAAGCCCCAGCAAATCTTACCGTATCAGCTGAAACTCCGGGGCAGAAAGGAATTTCTATGATAATTCAACACAAACCAAACCTCATTCTGGAAGCACTGGCCTATCTGGGACGGCGTGCCAGCAACAAAACCTGGGACCAGATGGAGCAGCGCATTCAGCAGCGCAAGGTGCTGCCCAGCCCCGCTCTGTGCCAGGCTCTGGAGCGACTCAAGGCCCTCACCCACCAGCTGGACCGGGTGGCCACTGCTGAGGAAAAGGAAATCCAGGCGCTGTTTGGCAACCTGGAGGGCTTCCCCTACAACACCATCGGCTCCAGCTCTCCCGCCTTCTTCCTCCTCTATCCCCTGCTGGACCGATTCCAAGGGGATTGGGAGGCCTTCTCCCAGCTGGTGGACGGACTGGACCGGGAGGAGGTGGTCTGGGGCATTGCCAGCATCTTCGAGGACGACCTGCCCAACCAGCGCCGGATGGATGCCCAGGTCTTCACCGACCTGGTGCTGGGGCTCAACGCCCCGGACTCCACCAAGGTGGCCCTGCTGGAGCTCTCCCGCAACCACCGGGCGGTGGGAGCGCGGGCCTTGGCGTGCCTGCGCCCCATTGTGGCCCACCTGGAGGAACACCAGGCGCAGCTGGAAGAGCTGGCCGCCCCCTATCTCCAACAGTGCGCCCCCCTGTCCCAGCTGGAGTTTTTCACCCAGCTGTCCCACCTGCGCCCCGCCCCGGAAACCACCTACACCCTTCACCCCTTCCTCTTCGGGGCGGACACCAACCTGACCTTTGACGAGGCCCCCGGCCAGGTGCGCATCTACGGCGGCGTGCTGCGGCGAGAGCTCATGGAGCTGGTCAGCGGCCGCACCTCCGCCCAGGACCAGGTGTGCGAAACCTACCGCCTGTTGGGGGACTCCACCCGGTTTGACATTCTGTGCTATCTGCGGGGGCGCACCGCCTATGTGCAGGAGCTGTCCACCCGCTTCTCTCTCAGCCGCAACACCATCCACCACCATATGAATAAGCTCTCCGACTGCGGCCTGGTGCAGTGCACCATCCACGGAAACCGCACCTTTTACACCCTGGACGAAGAACAGGTCCAGCGGTTTTTGGAGCGGCAGGCGGCGCTGTTCGGCAAAAAATGACGCAAAAATGGCGGCCATCCCCGTGGGGGGATGGCCGCCAAACGAATTTTATATCTCAGAACAGGCCGGAGATGACGCCGTTTTCGTCCACGTCGATCTTCTCGGCGGCAGGCACACGGGGCAGGCCGGGCATGGTCATGATGTCGCCGGTCTGCACCACCACGAAGCCAGCACCGGCGGACACCTTCACCTTGGACACGGTGATGGTGAAGCCCTCGGGCCGTCCCAGCTGGGTGGCATCGTCGGACAGGGAGTACTGGGTCTTGGCCATGCACACAGGCAGCTTGTCAAAGCCCATGGCCTCCAGACGGGCCAGCTCCTTGGCCGCGGCGGCGGTGTAGTGTACGCCAGCGCCGCCGTACACCTTCTCCACAATGGCCTGAATCTTGTCCTTCAAGGGCAGGTCCAGGTCGTAGGCGTAGTGGAAGTCCTGGGGCTGGTCGCACAGGCGCAGCACTTCCTCGGCCAGCTCCAGGCCGCCCTCGCCGCCCTGGCCCCACACCTCGGACAGGGCCACGTTGACCCCCAGCTCCTGGCAGCGGGTGCGGATGAGGTTCAGCTCGGCCTCGGTGTCATTGGCGAAGCGGTTGATGGCCACCACGGCGGGCAGGCCGAATACCTTGGTAATGTTCTCCACGTGCTTGAGCAGGTTAGGCAGGCCACGCTCCAGGGCCTCCAGGTTCTCAGCCCCCAGCTCGGTCTTGGGCACGCCGCCGTTGTACTTCAGAGCCTTGACCGTGGCCACGATGACCACGGCGTCGGGGGTGAGCCCGGCGGCCCGGCACTTGATGTCCAGGAACTTCTCAGCGCCCAGATCGGCACCGAAGCCCGCCTCGGTGACCACGTAGTCGGCCAGCTTCAAAGCGGTGTCGGTGGCGGAGACGGAGTTGCAGCCATGGGCGATGTTGGCGAAGGGGCCGCCGTGGACCAGAGCAGGGGTGTGCTCCAGGGTCTGCACCAGGTTGGGCTTGATGGCGTCCTTCAGCAGGGCAGCCATGGCGCCCTGAGCCTTCAAGTCGGCGGCAGTGACGGGCTTGTCGTCGTAGGTGTAGCCCACGATCATGCGGCCCAGCCGCTCCTTCAAGTCGGACAGGCCGGTGGCCAGGCACAGCACGGCCATGATCTCGCTGGCCACGGTGATGTCGAAGCCGTCCTCCCGGGGCACGCCCTGCATCCGGCCACCCAGGCCGTCCACAATGTTGCGCAGCTGGCGGTCGTTCATGTCCACGCAGCGGCGCCAGGTGATCTTCTTCACGTCAATGCCCAGGGCATTGCCCTGCTGAATGTGGTTGTCCAGCATGGCGGCCAGCAGGTTGTTGGCAGCGCCAATGGCGTGGAAGTCGCCGGTGAAGTGGAGGTTGATGTCCTCCATGGGCACCACCTGGGCGTAGCCGCCGCCGGCAGCGCCGCCCTTCACGCCGAACACGGGGCCCAGAGAGGGCTCCCGGAGGCAGAGCATCACGTTTTTATCCATGCGGCGCAGGGCATCGGCTAACCCTACCGAGGTGGTAGTCTTGCCCTCTCCGGCGGGGGTGGGGTTGATGGCGGTGACCAGAATCAGCTTGCCCTTCCGGGGCACATTGCGCAACGGGGTGATGTCGATCTTGGCCTTCACCTTGCCGTAATACTCCAGCAGGTTCTCGTCAATCCCGGCCATGGACGCCACCTGTCCGATGGGCAGCATCTGGGCCTCCTGGGCAATTTGAATGTCTGTTTTCATCTTCCATGCTCCTTCCTGCGCCTCAAAAACAAAAAAAGGGCGCACTGATTTCGAGTGCGCCCAGACGGTCGGCAATACGGCGCACATGGGCGTCGGCTGTACTCCACGTGGTCACTCCACTTCCGTCAGTCATACAGCAGGTTTATCTTACCATGCCCGCCCACCCCCGTCAAGGGTTGAATCCGTTGAAATGCCCCCACATCTCAAAGCAGATGTGGGGGCGTTGTGTCATCGGTAGTGGCGGTTGGAGTAGGACACCTTTTTCACCCGGTCGGTGGCGTACATCCACGCCTCCTTTTCCGGGCTTTTGAATACCTTGGGGCCAAAGCGCACCTCGTCCAATTGAACCTCCTTGTCGATCTTCGTGTATAAGTAGGGGGTGTCACCCTCTCCCGCCGCCAGTTCGCGCTTTCTTGTCACCACCAGGCAGCGTACCTCGTTTTCGCCGGCGTACTCGTTGTACTTGAAGAGGTAGCGCACCTGGTCCAGCATGGCGGTGATATAGGCCCGCAGCAGTTTCCCCCTAGGTCGTTGTTGCTCCTCTGGGTGTTCCTGCTTTTCCTCCTCTGGAAGCACCTGATATATTTCCCCTAAAATACCCACTAATTCATCCACTAATTCTTTTAGAGATTCCTCCAACTCCATTTTCTTGTCCTGATCCGGTAAATATACGATTCGGTAGAGGGGATAGCTGTTTTTCTCCTCGTGAAAGGGAATATAGCCCTGGGGGTAGGAATCCTTCACATCAAAAAAGTTCTCGTCAAACTTTAAGCTGCACCCGGTACCCTTGTCAGCGTAGATGGCCCACATATAGATATAGTCGTCCGCAGTACAAAGGCTGGTGAGGTAGACGTTGCGCAGGCTGGAGTCGTTGGGTGCCTCGCCGCCCGGCAGCAGTCCATACGCCTGCAACATGTTCGATTGGCTCCCGCACTGCTCCAACAACTTTCCAAACGACTCCCCTTCCGCCGAGTCATTCATGTATGCCACATTGGACAGACGGAACCTGGGCGGCTGTTCTCCCTGCTCCAACAGCAGCTTTTGCATGGTGCTCATCCGGGTGTAGTGCCAACATGGTTTTTCCCTCAGCTCTTTCCTCGTCAAGCGCAGGGTCGTTTTGATTTGCTCCATAGTGTCGTGGAGGCGGTAGACATGGGCCAGCAGCTTCCCCTGCTGTTCTGCCTCCAGTGTTTGAAACTCCGGGCTGTCCACCAGGGCAGACACCTGCTCCGCCGCCGCTTCCCATTTCATGGGGCGCAGCGCACAGAAGGGAGCATAGCTTAGCTTTTTATTTCCCACATGCTCTGCCAATTTTGCCAGGGCCTCCACGCACAGCTCCTGGGGAAATACCCGCTCACTGTTGAGCACCTGTTTCATTAATTCATCTTCGTAATGCTCCGCATTGCTGAGCAGGCATAGCACATACTCCGACTCCACATGGGGATTGCCGGGTGCCACTTCCCGGGCTTTTCTGGCTAAGGCCACCGCCATCCCCTTGAAGTCCTTGAAGTCCTTGGATTCTGTTTCATTCTCGCCAATTAGCTTTTTTACAAAATCTACATCGATATTTTTTACGTTCTTCTCGAGTCGGCGCAAATAGCAGGCAGCCCCACACAAGGCTCTCACATTGGTGGACTCATGTTTCAGAACTTTTTCAAATACCCCTAGCTCCTCCTTCTCATTCTTTCTTTTCTCTTCATTCTCATCCTTTCTTTCCTCTTCATTCTCATCCTTTCTTTCCTCTTCATTCTCATTCTTAACCTTTGGATATAGGTAGCATTGTCCTAAGTTGTTATTCGTAGACATCCACGAGTAATCTTTTCGCTGATAGGGGCCATTCTCATTGTACTCCTGGACCTTTTGATAGCTTTCAATGGCCTTCTGATATTCCCCCAGCATTTGCTGGCACCACCCCAAATTTTCCAAAGCGGGGATGTCGCTGGGCGCAGCCTGGGCAATTTGATTAAACCACACCTTGGCCTGGGCTGGGGCACCAGGCAGATAACAGGTCCCCATCGCGTAGCGGGCCTTGAGGCCCACGGTGCCGGGGCGGATCACCTTTTCTGCCTCGCACAGGTCTTTCAGCACCTCCACCGCCTGGGACACCTGGCCTTGATTGCGGTAACACAGCCCCTTCCACAGCAGTACCTCCGGGTCCTTGTCATAAAATCTCAGCAGACGTTCCAATTGCTCCAAAGCTTGTTCAAAGTATTTCAGTTTGATGGAGCACTTGGCCTGTTCCAGCTCGGCGTAGCGGTTAAGCGAGGCCGTCTCGTCCACAAAGTAGTTTTTATTCTCTTCTCTGGCCCTTCTCAGGTTGTCCATCACAACTCTATGCGTCTCTTGCGCCTTGAGATAATCTCCTCTTTTCCGATACAGTCTGCCCAAGTTGTTCCTCATGTCTATATTTTTCATATCAAGACTCTTGAGCACATGAACCGCCAATTCCTGAGCCTCTGCATAAGCTCTGGGTCCATCGGTGAGGCAAGAAACCAAATTTACCAGGGCCTGCAAATATTGAGGGTCTTTTTTATCCTTACACTGCTGCTGCGACTGCTGGCTTTTCTCTTCCATGTGGAACTTCTCTTTGATTTTTTCATCAATTCCCCCATACGTCTCCAGCAACTTTTGTTGCGCAATGATAGCTTCCCCCTCACCATCACCACACATGGGCGCCAACGCTGCGCACACCGCCGCAAAGTACGGAATCGCCTCCTGATGCTCCATCTGATTGCGCTTGCAGCGCCCCATGTTGATGACTGCATCCAGAGTGATTTTCCTCAGCTCCCCGTTGTCGGAAGGAATCTCCTTTACGATGCGCTCAAATGCTTTCAACGCCCCTTCCCCTCTCTGGAAGGACGGGCTGCTACTGTGGTGATAACGAAATTTTTCCATCTCCCGCTCACACTTGGCCGCCATGAGTTGGGCCAGCCAGCGGCACACGGAATCCTCTGCCTTTTGAGCTTCTTCAAAACACGTTTGTGCCTCTTGGCACATGGAATAGGGGAAGGGCTTCCACCGATTCAAAATCAGGGCTTGACGAAACCGCACATTTCCTCGGGCCAGGTGATAGTAGGGCGCTGCGGCGGTTTGCTCTGGTTTCTCACATATCTTCTCGATGAGACCCTTGAGTCGGTCACAGGCAGCGGTGTGCACCTCCCGCTGCACCAGGGTCTGATCAAACAGCTGGTCAGCCAAATCAAAACAGCGTTTGAACAACTCCGTTATATCCGCCTCTTTGCAATCACCAAACGAATCCATCTTCTCTCCCTGTATGAGGTTGTCTACCGTCCAGTTCAAAGTCTCTTTTGTCCCCCAAAAGTTTGTCATGGTTCCATCCCCTCCCCCTGTATTCGCCTATATTTTCCTTATGATACCATAGTTGCCCTCCACTTACAACTGCTATACAGAGAGTTATCCACAGCTTCCACAAAGTTTTCAACAGCCTCAATCCATTGTGCTACAATGGATTCCAGGTTTTTTCCAAAATTACGCAGGGCCGGAACTGGTAGTTTTCTATTCTGCTAAAGCGAGCATTTCCCCTGCTCTATGCCTAGTATTTCCAACGGTTTTGCTGCGTAGGGGCCGTGGCTTGCCCGGCCCGTGGCTACCCTGGCCTTGCCCTGGGAGATTTGGGAGGGGCAAGCCCCTCCCCTACCCATGCTTGCCCCATCTGCGTATGTCTGGGGATGCACTGCATAAAAGGGCCTGCATTCATCATTTTTCATTTATCATTCTTCATTGTCTTTTTCTATTTAGGCCCAAAAGTGGCCTAAATAGAAAAAGACTGGCCTCCCCGAAGGGAAGCCAGTCTTAAAAACACGCAACTTAGGCCTTCTCAGCCTTGAACTTGGCAATGGCCTCGGTCAGCATGGGGCCAACCTTGAACAGGTCGCCGGTGATGCCGTAGGTAGCCACGTCGAAAATGGGGGCGTTGGCATTCTTGTTCACGGCGATGATGCACTCAGCGTCCTGCATGCCGGACACGTGCTGAATGGCGCCGGAAATGCCCAGGGCCACATAGATCTTGGGGTGAACGGTCTTACCGGTCTGACCAACCTGGTGGTCCACACCGATGTAGCCGTCGTCCACCACGGCACGGGAAGCGCCAACCACGCCGCCCAGAACGTTGGCCAGCTCCTCAGCGATCTCCAGACCACGCTTGGGGTCGGCGCTGATACCACGGCCCACGGAGACAACCACGTCGGCGCCAATCAGGTCAACGGCCTTCTTGGCGGACTTGACGATCTCCACCAGGTCCACGTGGATGTCTTCCTTGGTCAGCTGCACGTCCACCTTCTCCAGGACGGTCTTGGCAGCGGTCTCCTCGTTGTAGGCCTGGGTCTGCATAACGCCGGGACGCACGGTGGACATCTGAGGACGATAGTCGGGGCACACGATGGTGGCCATCAGGTGGCCGCCAAAGGCGGGACGGGTCATCTTCAGGTTGGTGTTGGCCTCGAACTTGGTGTTGTCCACGTCGATGGTGGAGGTGGTCTTCAGGAAGGCCTTGTACTTCTCCACATCCACATCCAGGTGGGTGCAGTCAGCGGTCAGACCGGTCTTCAGACGGGCAGCCACACGGGGGCCCAGGTCACGGCCGATGTTGGTAGCGCCGATGAGGAAGATCTCGGGCTTCTTGTCCTCCACCAGGTCGCAGATGACCTTGGTGTAGGCATCGGTGGTGTAGTCCTTCAGCAGGGGGTGATCGCAGATGTACACACGGTCAGCGCCGTAGCCGCCCAGAGCCTTGGCGTAGGTCTCGTTGACCTCGTGGCCCAGCAGCACGCCGCACAGCTCCACGCCCAGATCGTTGGCCAGCTTGCGGCCCTCGCTGAGCAGCTGGTAGCCAGTGCTCAGGATGACGCCGTCGCGCTGCTCGCAGAATACCCACACGCCCTTGAAGGCGGCGGTGTCTTTACTATTGAAAGCCATAATTCAGTGCTCCTTCCCTTAAATGATGTGCTTCTCGCCCAGAATGGACACCAGCTGCTCGCAGGTAGCCTTGTCGGCGCCCTCCAGCATGGTGCCAGCGCCCTTGACGGGGGGAGAGAAGGACTTGTACACCTGAGTGGGAGAGCCCTTCAGGCCGACAGTCTCCAGCTCCACCATGGGATCGTCCACCAGAGCGTTGAAGTCCAGCACGGTGTAGGGCTTGGAATAGCAATCCATGATGCCAGCCACACGCATGTAACGGGGAGTGTTCAGCTCCTTGATGCAGGTCAGCAGGCAGGGGGTCTGCACCTTGATGGTCATGTAGCCATCCTCCAGCTCGCGGCGAACGGTGAGCTGGCCGTCGGTGTAGTCGATGCCGGTGACATAGGTGACCTGGGGCAGGCCCAGCTTCTCAGCGATCTGGGGACCGACCTGAGCGGTGTCACCGTCGATGGCCTGACGTCCACAGAACACGATGTCGCCCTCTTCCACGCCGATCTTACGGATGGCAGCGGTCAGAGTGGTGGAGGTGGCGAAGGTATCAGCGCCGCCGAACTCACGGGCGGACACCAGCACGGCCTCGTCAGCGCCCATAGCCAGGCACTCACGCAGCATGGACTCCGTGGGAGGGGGACCCATGGAGATGACAACCACCTTGGTGTCGGGGTTCTTATCCTTGATCTGGAGGGCGGCCTCCAGAGCGTTCATATCATCGGGGTTGGAGATGGTGGCCATAGCGGCACGGTCCATGGTGCCGTCAGCCTTCACAGCAACCTTGCCGGAGGTGTCGGGCACCTGCTTGACACAGACAATGATTTTCATAATGCGCTCTTCCTCCTCAATTACTTAATGCCCAGGTTGGCAGCGATAACCATACGCTGAACCTCGGAAGTACCCTCGTAGATCTCGGTGATCTTGGCGTCACGCATCATGCGCTCCACGGGGTAATCACGGGTGTAGCCGTAGCCACCGAACAGCTGAACGGCACGACGGGTCACGTCGCTGGCAGCCTCAGCAGCGAAGAGCTTGGCCATGGCGGCGTCCATGGTGTACTTCTCGCCAGCCTGCTTCTTGGCAGCGGCGGAGTAGACCAGGAACTGAGCGGCCTGCATCTTGGTGTGCATCTCAGCCAGCTGGAACTGGGTGTTCTGGAACTGGGAAATGCGGCGACCGAACTGCACGCGCTCCTTGGTGTAGTTGATGGCCTCTTCCACGGCGCCCTCGCCCAGACCCAGAGCCTGAGCAGCGATGCCGATACGGCCGCCGTCCAGGGTCTTCATGGCGATGGCGAAGCCCTTGCCCTGCTTGCCCAGCAGACGGTCCTTGGGAATGACGCAATCCTCGAAAATCAGCTCGCAGGTGGAGGAGCCGCGGATACCCATCTTCTTCTCGTGCTTGCCGACCTTGAAGCCGGGATCGGTGCGCTCCACGATGAAAGCGGAGATCTCCTTGCTCTTGCGGCCGCGCTTGTCCAGCACAGTGCCGGTGACGGCGAAGATGACGAACACGTTGGCGAAGCCAGCGTTGGTGATGAAGATCTTGGAGCCGTTGATGATCCAGTTCTCACCGGACTCATCCAGCACGGCGGTGGTCTGCTGACCCTGAGCGTCGGTACCAGCGCCGGGCTCGGTCAGACCGAAGGCACCCAGCCACTCACCGGAGCACAGCTTGGGCAGATACTTCATCTTCTGCTCCTCGGTGCCGTTCTCGTAGATGGGAGCGCAGCACAGGCTGGTGTGAGCGGACACGATAACGCCGGTGGTGCCGCAGACCTTGGACAGCTCCTCCACGGCCATGGCGTAGCTCACCACGTCGGCGCCAGCGCCGCCGTACTTCTTGGGAAAGTAGATGCCCATCATGCCCAGCTCAGCCATCTTCTTGACGGTGTTCTCGGGGAACATCTCCTCCTCGTCCACCATGGCAGCCAGAGGCTTGACCTCGTTCTCCGCAAACTCACGGAACAGCTTGCGCATCATTTCTTGTTCTTTGGACAGTTTGAAATCCATGGAATGTTTCCTCCTTATCAGTATGAGACCGGGGGGTGGCATTGCCGCCCCCCGGATGGGAGCAAATTATTTCTTGGTGTAGTCAAAGAAGCCCTTGCCGGTCTTGCGGCCCAGGTGGCCAGCGCGCACCATCTTGCGCATCAGCAGGGAGGCGCGGTACTTGGGATCGTGGGTCTCGTTGTACAGGGTGTCCATGATGGCCAGGCACACGTCCAGGCCCACCAGATCGCCCAGAGCCAGGGGGCCCATGGGGTGGTTGGCGCCCAGCTTCATGGCGGTGTCGATGCCCTCAGCAGTGGCAACGCCGGTGTACAGCAGGTCGCAGGCCTCGTTGATCATGGGGATCAGAATCTTGTTGACCACGAAACCGGGGGCCTCGTTGACCTCCACGGGCTCCTTGCCGATCTCCACGGACAGGTCATAGATGGCCTTGTAGGTCTCGTCGGAGGTGTTGGCACCGCGGATAACCTCCACCAGCTTCATGACAGTGGCGGGGTTGAAGAAGTGCATGCCGATGAAGCGGTCGGGACGCTTGGTAGCGGCAGCGATGGCGGTGATGGAGATGGAAGAGGTGTTGGAAGCCAGGATGGTCTCGGGCTTGCAGATGGCGTCCAGCTCAGCGAAGATGGACTTCTTGATCTCCAGATTCTCAATGGCGGCCTCAACCACCAGGTCAGCATCAGCAGCAGCGTTCAGGTCGGTGGTGAAGGACATCTTGTCCAGGATGGCCTGCTTGCCAGCCTCGTCCATCTTGCCCTTGGCCACCAGCTTGTCCAGACCCTTGTTCAGACGGGCCTCGGAAGCCTGGATGATCTCGTCCTTAATGTCACGGACAACCACGTCAAAGCCCTTGCGAGCGAAGACCTGGGCGATGTCCAGACCCATGGTGCCGCCACCGATGACTACAACTTTCTTCATGATAAGTTCCTCCTCACTGGAATGACCAGTTTTAATATATGATAAGGGAAATAGCTTACTTGTTCTGGAAATGCTTCTCAGCTATGTCTCGAAAACGCAAGCGTTTTCTCGAGGAGATTGCAGTCCGCTGCATCGCACTCGCCTTGCTCGCACGTTTGCGGGCTGAGAAGTGTATTTTCTGATGCACATGTCCTCAGAAAATACGGATTTCATTTTCTTTCGCCGTCTGCGGACGGCGAAACTCTGCCGAGGGCTTACCTTCCAAGAGGTGCTTACTTGTTCTGGAAGTTCTTCTCGGCACGCTTGGCCAAGAAAGCTCCCATACCCTCGTTCTTATCCTCAGTGCCGCAGGTCACGCCGAAGGCCTCAGCCTCGAAGGCGGAGCCGGTGGCGATGTCGGTCTGCATGCCCATGCGGATGCAGCGCTTGGACTCGGACACGGCGATGGGGGCGTTGGCGCAGATGGCGTTGGCCAGCTCCAGAGCCTTGTCCATCAGCTCCTCGGGAGCGTACACCTGGGAGACCAGGCCGATCTCCTTGGCCTCGGCAGCGCCGATGACCTTGGCGGTGAGGATCAGCTCCATAGCCTTGGAGATGCCCACGATGCGGGGCAGACGCTGGGTGCCGCCGAAGCCGGGGGTGATGCCCAGGCCCACCTCGGGCTGGCCGAACTTGGCCTTCTCAGAGGCAATGCGGATGTCGCAGGCCATGGCCAGCTCGCAGCCGCCGCCCAGAGCAAAGCCGTTGATGGCAGCGATGACGGGCTTGGACAGGTTCTCCAGACGCAGGAAGATGGAGCCGCCGTGGACACCGAACTTCTTGCCGTCGATGGCGGAGAAGTTCACCATCTCGCCGATATCAGCACCAGCCACGAAGGAACGGCCAGCGCCAGTGAGCACCACAACACGGACCTCGTCGTCGGCCTCCACCTGGGAGATGGCGGCGTCCAGGTCGCACAGGACCTGAGAGTTCAGGGCGTTGAGGGCCTCGGGACGGTCGATGGTCAGAACGGCCACATTGCCCTGCTTTTCAAACTTCACAAATGACATGTGGATTGCCTCCTTGCAATCAAATTTTACATCCAGACTACCTTTTCTTCATCGAATTTCCATCAAACTGCGGTGGAACGTTATATTTTTAACACGACTTTACAAAAGGCGAGCGGCAGACTTGTCGTTATTTTTTTAACAAATTTGCCGCAAAAAAATCCGGAATGTCGCTTCCTGCCATCCAGTATACTGCTTTCCAGGCCCATTTGCAAGGAATTTTCTTATAATTACCTGTACATTCCAAACGGTATTTTTTCCTATGTTTTTGTGCATAGTGCCCATTTCCAGAGCAAAAAATCGACAGCCTAGGACACCAGGCTGCCGATCACGTGAGAAATAGGGAAATACACCAGGGGCAGGAACATGGCGGGGAGCATATTCCCAACCTTTATCTTCTCTCTGCCCAGCCCCAGCATGTTGATGGCGATGCCCACAATGAGGGCGCCCCCCACCGCCGACATCTCCACAATCACCACCGTGGCGATCATCCCTCTGCCTCTTCCCCGGCGAAGAACGCCCGGGTCTGGTCTGCATTGCGGAAAATCTCCTGCTGGAGCTGCTCCAGGGAGTCAAACTTCCGCTCGCCCCGCAGGTGGGTGTGCAGCTCCACCTCCATGGTCTGGCCGTACAGGTCGCCCTCAAAGTCCAGAATCCAGGGCTCCACGGTGACCTGGTTGGAGTCGTCCACCGTGGGGCGCACCCCCACGTTGGTCACCGCCAGGTGGGTCTCCCCTGCCACATGCACCCGGGTGGCGTACACCCCGAAGGCGGGCACCAGCACATTGGGGGGCAGCACCAGGTTGGCGGTGGGAATGCCCAGAGTGCGGCCCAGCTGCTTGCCGTGGACCACGGTGCCGCTGATGAGGTGGGGGTGGCCCAGAAATTCACAGGCCCGGTCCATATTCCCCTGGGCAATGAGCCCACGGATGTAGGTGGAGGAGACGGTGATGCCGTCAATCTGCACCGGGGGGATGATGGTGCAGCCGATGCCCATCTCCCCGCAGATCTCCCGCAGCCGGTCCACGTTGCCCTCTCCCTTGTAGCCGAAGTGGTAGTCGTGGCCCGCCACCACATGGACGGCCCCCATCTGCTCAGACAGGATGTGGGTGGCAAATTCCCGCCAGGGCATCTCCATCATGGCCCGGTCAAAGGGGAGCACCAGCACCTCGTCGGTGCCGTAGTACCGCTTCATAATGACGGCCCGCTCCTGGTGGGTGTTGATGAGGGGGGTGGGCTCCCCCCGGATCAGGTCCCGGGGGTGGTGGTCGAAGGTGACGGCGGCGGCAATCGCTCCCCGCTCGTCCGCCAGCTCCCGGGCCGTGCGCAGCAGCGCCCCGTGGCCCCGATGTACCCCGTCAAAAAAGCCCAGGGCTATGACTCGTTGTTTCTCTGCCATGATGGTTCTCTCTCCGTTCAAGTGGGTTGAAAAAAGCTTTTGACCATGAGGAGCTTCCCCTGCTCCACCCGTCCCAGGGCCAGGAATTCCTCCTCCGGCCCGTAGATACGGTAAGTGCCGTCCGCCGCCTCCGGCTGACACACCTGAGCGCCGTGGCGCACCCGGTCCGCCCCCCGCTTACCCAGGGTCAAAGCAGGGTAGTCCGCAAAGAGGGAGTCGGTGGGCCGCAGCAGCCCCGCCGGGTCCTCACAGGCCAGCACCTCGGCCAGGGGGTGGGCCTCCTGGAGGGTAAAGCCGCAGGCCATGGTGCGGCGCAGGGAGCTCATGCACCCGCCGCAGCCCAGAGCCGCTCCAATGTCGTGGCACAGGGTGCGCACGTAAGTGCCCTTGGAGCACTTCACCCGGATGGTGAACTCGTCGGGGGCGGTCTGCTCCTCCAGGGTGAGGGCATGGATGGTCACGGGCCGGGCGGGCCGCTCCACCTCTCTCCCCTTCCGGGCCAGCTCATAGAGCTTCTTGCCATTGATCTTAATGGCGGAATACATGGGGGGCACCTGGAGAATGTCCCCGGTGAACTGGGGCAGCACCGCCTTCACCTGCTCCGCGGTTACCTCCACGGGGTGTTCCTCCAGGGTATTGCCGCTGGTGTCCTGGGTGTCGGTGACGATTCCCAGCTTCAGCCCTGCCACATACTCCTTGTCCCCCCGCTCGGCAAATTCCACCGCCCGGGTGGCCCGGCCCACAAACACGGGGAGGACTCCGGTGGCCATGGGGTCCAGGGTCCCGGCGTGTCCAATCCGCCGCTCCCCCAGCACGCCCCGCAGCTTGGCGCACACATCCATGGATGTCCAGTCCTGGGGCTTGTCAATGATGATGATTCCGTTGGGCATCCTGTGTTCCTCCCCGGTTACTTACGGTTTAATTCCTGGTCGATGGCCTGCAAAATGGCGGCCTTGGCCTCCTCCACGCTGCCCATGACGGTACAGCCAGCGGCGGCCTTGTGTCCGCCGCCTCCCAGATGGGCGCACACGGCGCAGGCGTCCAGGTAGTCGGCGTTGGTGCGCATGGAGATCTTGCACTCCCCGGGCTTCAGCTCCCGGATGGTGGCGGAGTGGCGCAGTCCCTCCAACTGACCCACAAAGGCGGCGATGTCCTCGGTGTCGTCGTTGGTGGCTCCGGCCTTGGCCATCACGTCCAAGGACAGAGTGGCCACCGCCACGGTATTGTCGTGGCACAGGTAGAGGCCCTGGAGCAGCAGGCTCTCCAGGCGCATCCGGGCCACGGACTTGGTGCGGAAGTGCTTTTTGTTCAGGCGCTTGAAGTCAATGCCCTGCTCCATGAGCCCCGCCGCCACCCGGTGGGTGTGGGGGGTGGTGTTGGCGTAGACAAAGCACCCGGTGTCGGTGGACACCGCCACATAGAGGGGGGTGGCGATGGTCTCGTCCATCACCCCCAGGTCCTGGGCGATCTCCCAGAGAATTTCGCCGCAGGCGGCCTTGTCCGCCTCCAGGCAGGTCTCTTTTGCAAAGAACTCCTGGGAGGGGTGGTGGTCGATGGCCAGGTCAATGCGCCCCACATAGGGCTGGGCATTGGGGGGCAGCAGCCCCAGGGTGGCCACGTCCACGCTCACCACGGTGTCCGGGGTGTACCCCTCGGGAGCCTCCACCCCCTCCAGGTACTCCCGGAACAGGGCGGTGGCGTCCAAGCTGGGGAGCAGCCAAGCGGTCTTGCCCATCTTGCGCAGCAGGTGGCACAGGCCAACGCCGCAGCCGATGGTGTCCCCATCGGGGCGCTTATGGGTCAAAATGAGATAGTTGTCGTGCTCGGTGAGAAACTGAGCCGCTTCCTGGTGGGTCATGCTCAATCCTCCTCGTCCAGCACGATGTGGGCGTTGGCAGGGTTGGCGGGCTTGACCACGTTGGGGTCCCGGAGCATCTCCAGGATGTGGGCGCCGTGGTCGATGGAGTCGTCCCGCTCGAAGATGAGTTCGGGAGTGTGGCGCAGGTTCAGCGCCCGGCTCAGTTCCCGGCGCAGGTAGCCCCCGGCGGACTTGAGCCCCTTCATCACTCCGGCCACCTCGGTCTTGTCCAGCACGGACACGTAGACCTTGGCAAAGTGCAGGTCAGGGGTGGTCTCCACACGGGTCACAGAGATGAGGCCAGTGACCCGGGGGTCCTTCACCGTGGGGATGAGAGCGGACAGCTCCCGCTGAACCTCCTCGTTGATACGTCCCAGGCGATTGCTTGCCATAGTGTTTTCCTCCTTTGGTTACAGGCTCAGACCACAGGTCTCGTCAAAGCCCAGCATCAGGTTCATATTCTGCACCGCAGCCCCGGACGCACCCTTGCCCAGGTTGTCAAAGACGGCGGTGACGGCGGTCTGCCCCTCGTGGCCGTACACCACCAGACGCATGGTGTCCTTGCCGGAGAGGGCATTGGAGTAGATCATGGGCGCGTCCCCGCCCAGAGGGGCCACGCTCACCAGGGCCTGTCCGGCGTAGTGCTCGCTGAGAGCCTCATGGGCCAGCTTGGCGTCCACCCAGGGCAGCAGCACCGTGGTGGCCATCCCCTGGGGGTAGTCTCCCACCACAGGGGCAAACACCGGGGCCCGGTCCAGGCCGCAGATCTTCTGCATCTCGGGCAGGTGCTTGTGCTGCAAGGTCAGGCCGTAGATGCGGCAGCTATCATAGCATGCCTCCCGTCCCTCCGCCTCATACTCGGCGATCATGCTCTTGCCGCCGCCGGAGTATCCGGTGAGGGAATAGCAAGTCAGGGGGAAGTGGGCGGGAATCACGCCCCGCTGCACCAGGGGGTACACCGAGGCGATGAAGCCGCTGGCGTGACAGCCGGGGTTTGCCACCCGCTTGGACCGGACGATGTTGTTTCTATGATTCTCGGACAGCTCGGCAAAACCATAGTCCCAGTCGGGGTTGGTGCGGTGGGCGGTGGAGGCGTCAATGATGCGGGTGTCGGGGTTGTCCACCAGGGCCACCGCCTCCTTTGCCGCCTGGTCCGGCAGGCACAAAAACACCAGGTCGGCGGCGTTCAAGAGCTTTTTCCGCTCCTCCACGTCCTTGCGCTTGTCCTCCTGGATGAGTAGCAGCTCAATGTCGCTGCGCTGGGCCAGCCGGTCATAGATTTGCAGGCCGGTGGTGCCCTGTTTGCCGTCAATGTATACTTTGGGCTTCATATTACCACTTCCAGTTTGAAATATGGAATGTGGGGGCAGGCGAGTTGCCGCCCGCCCCCACACAAAAATAGAGCGTAATTACTGCTGCACCTGCTCCATCTGGAAGGCCTCGATGATGTCGCCCTCCTTGATGTCGCTGTACTTTTCAATGCCGATGCCGCACTCGTAGCCACGGGCCACTTCCTTGACGGAGTCCTTGAACCGCTGCAGGGAGTTCATGACGCCCTCGTGGATGACGATGCCGTCGCGCACCAGACGAATCTGGGCGTTACGGGCCACCTTGCCCTCGGTGACGTAGCAGCCGGCCACGATGCCCACGCCGGTGATCTTGTACACCTGGCGCACCTCGGCCTCGCCCAGAGCCACTTCCTTGAACTTGGGAGCCAGCATGCCCTTCATGGCGGCCTCGATCTCCTCGATGGCCTGGTAAATGACCCGATACATGCGCATATCCACGTTGTTGCGGTGGGCGGAGTCGGCGGCGTTCTTGTCAGGACGCACGTTGAAGCCCACGATGATGGCGTTGGAGGTGGTGGCCAGCATCACGTCGGACTCGTTGATGGCACCCACGGCGCAGTGGATGACACGCACCCGGACCTCCTGGTTGGACAGCTTTTCCAAGCTGGCCTTCACCGCCTCGGCAGAGCCCTGGACGTCGGCCTTGACGATGATGTTCAAATCCTTCATCTCGCCGGCCTGAATCTGGCTGAACAGCTCCTCCAGAGACACCTTCTGCTTGGCGTGGCCGGTGGTGGCGTTCTTCATCTCTTCCTTACGCTGGGCCACCAGCTCACGGGCCATGCGCTCGTCGGCCACGGCGTGGAAGTCGTCACCAGCGCCGGGCACTTCGCCCATACCGATGATCTCCACAGGCACGGAGGGGCCGGCCTCGGTGACCTTGTTGCCCTTGTAGTCGGTCATGGCACGGACACGGCCCACGGCCATGCCGGCGATGATGACGTCGCCCTGCTTCAGGGTACCGTTCTGCACCAGCAGAGTGGCCACGGGGCCGCGGCCCTTGTCCAGACGGGCCTCGATGACGGTACCATGGGCGGTACGGTTGGGGTTGGCCTTCAGCTCCCGCATCTCGGCGGTGAGGGTGACCATCTCCAGCAGGTTGTCGATGCCCATACCGGTCTTGGCGGAGATGGGGCAGATGATGGTGTCGCCGCCCCAGTCCTCGGCCACCAGGCCGTACTCAGTGAGCTGCTGCTTGATGCGCTCGGGGTTGGCGGTGGGCTTATCCATCTTGTTGACGGCTACAATGATGGGAATCTCAGCGGCCTTGGCGTGGTTGATGGACTCCACGGTCTGAGGCATGATGCCGTCGTCGGCGGCCACCACCAGGATGGCCACGTCGGTGACCATGGCGCCACGGGCACGCATGGCGGTAAAGGCCTCGTGGCCGGGGGTGTCCAGGAAGGTGATGGGCTTGCCGTTGACCTCCACCTGGTAAGCGCCGATGTGCTGGGTGATGCCGCCGGCCTCGCCGGAGACCACGTTGGCGTGGCGGATATAGTCCAGCAGAGAGGTCTTGCCGTGGTCCACGTGGCCCATGACCACCACCACGGGGGCGCGAGGCACCAGGTCCTCTTCCTTGTCCTCGGAGACGTCAATGAGCTTCTCCTCGATGGTGACAATGACTTCCTTCTCCACCTTGCAGCCCAGCTCCATGGCGATGAGGGCGGCGGTGTCGTAGTCGATGATCTCGGACAGAGAGGCCATAATGCCGTTCTTCATCAGGCACTTGACCACCTCGGCGCCAGTCTTCTTCATGCGGCTGGCCAGCTCGCCCACCCCGATCTCGTCGGGAATCTTCACGGTGAGGGGGGTCTTCTTGGCGATCTCCAGCTGGAGGCGGCGCATCTTCTCCGCCTCTTCCTGCTTGCGCTTGTTGCCGAAGTTCTGGCCACGGTTCTTGCCACCGCGGTTCTGGAACTTCTGCTTGCCGGTCTGCATGCGGTTGGCCTTATCGGGAGCCAGGTCCTCCAGACGCTGGTCGTACTTCTCCAGGTTCACCCCGCCGCCCTTACGGGTGTCCACGATTTTCTTCTCGGGGGTGCGGCTGTGGGGCTTGTGCTCGACGGCCTTGGCAGGCTCCTTCTCACCCTGCTTGGCAGGGGCGGCCTGCTGGGCCTGGTTGCCCTGGGCCTTGGCGGCGGGAGCCGCGGGCTTCTTCTCGTGGTAGACGTCGGCGTAGATGCTCTCAATGGACGCCACCTGGTTGTTCTGGGTCAGGTGCTCAAAAATCACCGTCAGTTCCTTGTCGGTGAGGGTCTTGGTGGGAGAGACATTGCTCATCCCGTGCTGGGCCAGCACACCCACAATCTCCTTGGGCTGTACCCCAAAATCCTTGGCCACGTCACGGGCGCTATATTTCGTAAGGCTCAAATCGGCCACCTCCATCAGTTCGCGTTGCGTGGGGTGCGACGACGCCCCACAGTTTTGGTTTGTTTTCCACGGCTGGACTCTGCCAGGGCCTGGGCCAAGGGCTCCAGGTCGCCGTTGGTCTGGGCCAGGTCCGCCGCCACCGCTGCGGCAAGCCCCTTATCGGTGAGCGCCGCCACGGCGCAGCTGTTGCGGCCCAGGGCCGCCCCCAGCTCCTCCTTGGTGCAGGGCAGAGCCACCAGCTCCACCCCCGCCCGTTGGGCCTCTCGGGAAGCCCGGCGCACCGTATTCTCTGCGGCGTCGGCGGCGTGGAGCACCAGGCGGGCCCGGTGGGTCTGGCAGGCCTCCCCCACGGGGAGCTCACCCACCGCCAGGTTATTGCCCCGCAGGGCCAATCCCAGCAGTCTCAATGCCTTTTGGCTCACGGTGTCTCACCCGCCTTCATCTGCTCCTCCAGGGCCTCATATACCTCTGGGGCAATGGGGGCGGAAAAGGCCCGCTCCAGGCTCCTGGCCTTCTTGGCCCGGGCCAGACACTGCTCGTTGGGGCACACATAGGCCCCTCGTCCCGGCTTCTTTCCCTTAAAATCCAGGGAGATCTCCCCCTCCGGGGAGCGCACCACGCGAATGAGCTCACCCTTGGGCTTCATCTCCCGGCAGCCCAGGCACTGGCGCATGGGTATTTTTTTCGGCATTCTCCTTCACCCCCAATGATTCATGTTCGGTGGGACGGGAGGCTTACTCCTCCTCGCCCATCAGCTCCTCGGCCTGTTCCGGCTGATCCTCTACGACCTCCACGGGCTCCTCCGCGGTCTCCTCGGTGAGCTCCTCGGCGGGCTCGGGGTCGCTGGCGGGCCGGATGTCGATCTTCAGGCCGGTGAGGCGGGCGGCCAGGCGGGCATTCTGGCCCTCCTTGCCGATGGCCAGGGACAGCTGGTCGTCGGGCACCACCACACGGCAGCGCTTGCCGGGCTCCAGCTCCACCACGCTGAGCACCTCGGCGGGAGCCAGAGCGGCAGCCACATACTCGGCGGGGTCCTCGGAATACTTGATGATGTCCACCTTCTCGCCCCGCAGCTCTTCCACCACGGCGTTGACCCGCTGGCCCTTGGGGCCCACGCAGGCGCCGATGGCGTCCACGTTCTCGTCCTCGCTCCACACGGCCAGCTTGGTGCGGCTGCCTGCCTCACGGGAGATGGACATGACCTGCACGGTGCCGTCGTAGATTTCCGGCACTTCCAGCTCAAACAGGCGCTTGACCAGGCCGGGGTGAGTGCGGGAGATGACCACCTGAGGACCACGGTTGGCCTGGCGCACCTCCACCACATACACACGGATGCGGTCGCCTTCCTTGACCACCTCGCCGGGCACCTGCTCGTCGGCGGAGAGGAAGGAGTCGGTGAACTCGGACCCGGAGGTCAGGCGCACGGACACAGAGCCGTTGCGGGCATCCACACGGGTGACCACACCGGAGATGATCTCGTGCTCCTTGGCGGAGAAGGCGTCGAAGATCATGGAGCGCTCCGCCTCCCGCATACCCTGGACGATGACCTGGCGGGCGGTCTGAGCGGCGATACGGCCGAAGTTCTTGGGCTTGATCTCAATGCGCAGCACGTCGCCCAGAGCCACCCGGGGCAGAGCCCGGCGGGCGTCGGCGATGGCAACCTCAGTGTTGGGGTTGGTCACTTCCTCCACCACTTCTTTTTTGACAAACATGCGCACCGAGCACTTCTCTTCGTTGGCGTCCACGATCACGTTGTCGGTGATCCCGGCGTGGTCCCGCTTGTAGGCGGCCACCAGAGCCTGGGTGATCTTGTCGATCATGTAACTTTTGGGAATGCCCTTTTCCTTCTCAATGTCGGAGATGGCGGCAAAGAATTCCTTGGCGTCCAGCTCCATGCTCTTTGCAGCAGTCTTTTTCTTGGCCATATCAATGAACTCCTTTAAAATGTGACGTGGAGACGCACCTGCGCCACGTCCTTTTTCTCAAACGTCTTGTCATCCACGGTGACGTTGCCGTCCCCGTCGCAGCCCACCAGGGCGCCGGTGTACTCCTTGCGCCCGTCCACGGGGCGGTAGAAGCGCACATCCACCTGCTGTCCGGCGCAGGCGGCAAAGTGCTCGGGCTTTTTCAGGGGGCGGTCCAGCCCGGCAGAGGACACCTCAAAGGTGTAGCTGCCCTGGATGGGGTCGGCCTCGTCCAGCAGATCGGACAGGGGTCGGGACACCGCCTCGCAGTCGTTGATGTCCACACCGCCCTCTTTGTCGATGTAGACTCGCAAAAACCACTCTCCGGCCTCCTTGACGTACTCCACGTCCCACAGGGTGCATCCGGCCTGCTCCACGATGGGCTGTGCCAGCTGGGCCACCACGTCGGTCACTTTTGCCATGTTCACTCAGCTCCTTTCCTGATGTCCGAAAAGAAAGAGTGAGGCGGATGCCTCACTCTTACCTAAACTACCCTACTTACGATAGCAGTATACCATAACCCTCCATAGATTGCAAGCCCCCAAGGCGCACAGATGGAAAAATCTCTGTGGGCTTTGGCTCACGCCTTTTGGTGAAGAAGCTGGTGCTTCTTCCATTTCTCAGGCGCAGCCTTTCTCCCCTGGCGAGGGGAGACGCGCTCCGCTGGGGTGACTTTCTCCCCGATGAGAAAGTCACCAAAGAATCGCCAAAGGAGGGGCCTTCCCCCTCCTTGTGGAATCCACCCCGCGGTACTGGATGTCCCTGCGTCCTTCTCGTTTCGGCCCTTGGCCCGGTGGGGTCACATGGATAGCGTGGAAATTCTACCGAAAGCAACGACTCCTCTGTGTGGGTGTACTTCTATTGCCAGGGCCTAACCCTGGTGAGCCGCTGTTCCCAGCTAACGAAAGCCTGGCTTCCGGCGGCGGGAACGCCGCTTCTCCAGGGTAGGCCCGGCCATGGAAACCGCCTGGTTATAGGGCCAGCTACCCAAGGTGGCCTGGTGTGGTGGCAGCGACAGGGGCCACAGCAAGGGTGACGGGCCGAACCTAGTCTTGACGCAGGGCCAGCCTCGTACCCCAGGGGGGTACTTAGGGGGGAACGCCCTAAGCGGGTTTTGGTTCCTTTTGACCGAGCAAAAGGAACCCCAAGCGGGAAGCGTCCCCACCAGGCTGGCAAGCCTATGCCTTGCCATAATAGTAAAGTCAAGTTCTCTATGCTCAAAGGAGAAAACCCCCAGGGCTTACGCCCCAGGGGTCATTTCTAACGTTAAGTCAAAGAGCCATTCTTGGCCTTCAAGCTGGCCGAAGAGTTGTGGCGAATGGGCTTCCACTCCACTCGGCGCACCAGAGCGGCCAGAGAGATGGGGATATAGGTGAGCATGAACAGAGGGAAGGTAAAGAGATAAATCACCTTATCCACAGCCCGGGCATGGATGGCCTTCCACTCCACCGCCAGGGTCACAGCGCCGTAGAGGAGCATGACCAGGTAGAAGTTGAACAGGTTATCCATGACAAAGAGCAGGGAATCCTGCACCAGCTCGGTGGCCACAATGCGGGGCTCGGTGAGGGCGGACAGGAAGATGAAGATGTTGATGCCCAGCACGCCCATGGTCAGCAGCATACCGGGAGCCACGGTCATCATCATGTCGTAGCAAGCGAAGCGCCCCTTCTTCTGGGTAAAGCAGCCCCGGAACAGGCCACCTATGTAGCGGGCAGCCACCTGATAGAAGCCCTTGGACCAGCGCATCCGCTGGGTCCAGGACTGCTGGAAGGTGGTGGGCTGCTCGTCATACACCACAGCCTTGTCGCAGTAGCCAATGCGGCGGCCCTGGACGGCGCAGTCAATGGAGAACTGAATGTCCTCGGTGAGCAGGTGGTAGGGCCAGCCGCCGTTGTCCCGCACCACCTGGGCAGAGACCAGGAAGCCGGTACCGGAGATGGCGCAGCCCGTGCCCATCTGCATGCGGGAGAAGTTCAAGAAGCGGGCCTCACGGAGGAACCACAGGGAGTAGCCGGCGGAAATCCAGTTGGAGGCGTAGTTCTTGGAGTTGCGGTAGCAGGTGATGGCGGCATAGTCGCCGGAGTCGAACACATTGTTCATCTCCCGCACAAAGGCAGGGTCCACAATGTTGTCCGCGTCAAAGACAAAGTAGCCGTCGTAGACGTCGCCCTTCCCCTCCTCTTGCAGGCGGTGGAAGAACCAGTCCATGGCGTAGCCCTTGCCCACCCGCACCCGATCAAAGCGCTCGTAGACGTGGGCACCAGCCTGGCGGGCCACCTGGGCCGTGGCGTCGGTACAGTTATCGGCAATCACATAAATGTCCAGCAGTTCCTTGGGATAGTCCTGCTGTTGCAAGCTTTCAATGAGCTCACCTATGACCTCTTCTTCGTTACGGGCGGAGATGAGCACTGCATATCGGTGAAGCGTCTTGGCCTGCCCGGACACCGGATACTTCCGGCGCAGCAGTCCCACCACGACGTAAAACGCCTGATACGCATACAAGACCGCCAAGATCAAGGTGAGTACGCCGCAGAATTTCTGTAGCATCATCAACATAGTTCACACCTCATATCCTTTTCTTCGTTCTTTTTCATTCTTCTATCTCCAACCCATCGGTCTCCACACCGATCGGTTGTACTACTCTATTCCCTTTGGACGCAACTTGCAAGGGGTTGTTCCATTTCTTAATAGATTCTTTAGAACTTCTCCATATTATATTCATAATCTATAAAAATCCAAAGGTTCTTTTGTGCACTTTTTCAAATCCTCCGCAAAAATCCGCCCTCCTGTTGCAAGCCGGAGGGCGGAAGCGGAACGGGACTTACATTTTTTCCGGAGCGGTCACGCCCAGCAGTCCCAGGCCGTTGGCCAGCACCAGACGCACGGTGTGGGCCAGCTTGAGCCGGGCTGCCTGCACCTGGGGCTCCTCCCCCTTGATGCGGCAGGCGTTGTAGAAGCGGTGGAAGTCCCCGGCCAGACCGGTGAGATAGCGGTTGATGCGGCTGGGGTCGTAGTGCTGGGCCGCCTGGGCGATCTCGTTGGGGTACTGAGCCAGAGTCTTGATAAGGCCCCGCTCCTCCTCGGTGGAGAGCAGAGCGGCGTCCACGTCGGCACAGGCGGGCACCTGCACGCCCTCAGCGGCCAGGTTGGCGATGAGGGAGCAGATACGGGCGTGGGCGTACTGGACGTAGTAGACGGGGTTGTCGGAGTCCTGACGCACGGCCAGGTCCAGGTCGAAGTCCAGGGGGCTGGTGGAGGCCCGGTTGTTGAAGTAGTAGCGGGCGGCGTCCACGCTGATCTCGTCCAGCAGGTCGTGGAGAGCGATGGCCTTGCCGGTCCGCTTGGACATCCGCACGGGCTTGCCGTCCTGGAGCAGGTTCACCAGCTGCATGAGCACGATGACCAGACGGTTGGAGCCGTCCAGGCCCAGGCCGTCCAGAGCGGCCTGGAGACGGGCCACGTGGCCGTGGTGGTCGGCGCCCCAGACGTTGATGACCTTGTCAAAGTGACGCTCTTCAAACTTGTTGCGGTGGTAGGCGATGTCGGCGGCAAAGTAGGTGTAGAAGCCGTTGGCCCGGCGCAGCACGTCGTCCTTCAAATCCAGCTTATCCACCTGCTCCTGACTTCTGCCCTCCCGCAGGTACTTTTCCTTCAAAAGTCCGGTGGTGTCCAGCCACAGAGCCCCGTCCTTCTCGTAGGTCCAGCCCTTCTGAGCCAGCAGGTCCACGGTCTGTGCCACATAGCCGGAGTTGTGCAGCTCGGACTCCAGGAACCACTGGTCGTACTCGATGCCGTACTTGTTAAGGTCGGCCTTCATCTTGGGAATGTTGCGCTCCAGGCCGAAGGCGCTCATGTCCTTCAGCCACTTCTCCTCGGGGGCGTCCTTGTAGCTGTCGCCGTGGACGGCGTAGAAGGCCTGGGCCAGCTCCTTGATGTCCTCGCCCTGGTAGCCCTTCTCGGGGAACTCGTAGCCGTCCTCACCCAGGATGATCTGCATGTACCGGGCGTGGATGGACTGGGCGAACTTGTGCACCTGGTTGCCGGCGTCGTTGACGTAGAACTCCTTCCAGGTGTTGTAGCCCACCCGGGAGAGCACGTTGGCCAGGGTGTCACCCAGCACGCCGCCACGGGCGTTGCCCATGTGCATGGGGCCGGTGGGGTTGGCGGAGACGAACTCCACCATCACCTTCTGGCCGTGGCCCACGTCGCTGGAGCCGTATCCGGCGGGGTCCGCCTCCACCGCACCCAGCACCTGCTGGTACCAGTTGGGGGAGTAGAAGAAGTTCAAAAAGCCGGGGCCGGCAATCTCAGCCCGCTGGAACAGGGTGCCCTCCAGCTCCAGGTTGTCCAGAATGATCTGGGCAATGGCACGGGGGGCCATCTTCAATGCCTTGGCCCCCGCCATGGCAAAGGAGGAGGCAAAGTCCCCGTTTCGGCTGTCCTTGGGCACCTCTACGGTGCCTCGGATGGTCTCACCCTGGGGCAGCAGGCCCTGGGCGGCGGCCTTCTCATAGGCCTTCTGGGTCAATTCCGCCACCTGGTCCCGGGCGGTCTGAATCAAATTTGCCATCGTTATTCTCTCCTTTGTAGTCTAACTCCGCCTGTCACTGAGCAATAGACGGGTCCTTTTTCACGTTCATGCGGAAGATGTTCTGACCCGCCAGCAGATGGTCGATCTCAATGGCGTAGTCGATCTCCAGGTCTCCCCCGGCCTCGCCCAAGGTGGAGCGCATCCGCCGGGTGAGGATACCCACGGACAAAGAGCCGTAGGGGGTCTCGTACATGGACAGGTGGCGCTGTCCCTCTTCAAATACCATCTGGGAGTTGATGCTCCCCTCTCGCAGCAGGGTCACCCGGGGGCCGTCCACCCGTACCACCGTGGTGGTGCCCTCCAGTCCGGTGAGCTCGCTCTCCTCGTAGGAGATGGTGTAGCGCCCCTCTCCCTCCTGGTTGAGCACCCCCGCCGTCACCAGCTCCATCTCGTCGGGTCCGCCCTCGGCGCTGACCTGGGTGCCTTTGATGGAAATAATCACATTGTCTGTCATGGCTCCCGTCCTCCCATTAGTACACGGTGATGTCAATCTGCTCCACGTCCCCGGTGACGTCCTCACCCAGGAACATGGAGGCCAGGGCGGCAAAGTCCCCGGTACTGTCGCTGACGAAGTAGCGGTGGCTGCCCTTCCGGTCCTGAGGGGCCAGCTGGTCCCGGCCGGAGAGCTGTCCCATGACCCAGCGGGCGCACTCCGCGCCCACGTCCACCAGCTCCACCTCAGGGCCCATACAGGCCCCGATGACCTCTCGCAGCAAGGGATAGTGGGTGCAGCCCAGCATGAGGGTGTCCACCTCCTGGGCCTTCACCTCTTCCAGGTACTCCTTCACCACCGTCTCCACCACGATGTCGCCGGGGTGGAAACGGCCATTCTCCACCAGAGGCACAAAGAGGGGGCAGGCCCGGGCGGTCACCTGGGTGCCGGGGCGCAGAGCGTCCAGCGCCCGCTCGTAGGCCCCGGAGCGGATAGTGGCCTGGGTTCCAATAAGCCCCACCTTGCCGTTTTTCGTGCGATGGGCGGCGGCCCGGGCGGCGGGCTCCACCACCCCGTACAGGGGCACGGCATACTGCTGGCGCAGGGTGTCCAGAGCGGTGGTGGACACGGTGCCGCAGGCAATGACAATGGCCTTGGGGTCAAAGGTGCTCAAAAAGGCCACGTCCTGCTGGGCGTACTTGATGATGGTCTCTTTGGAGCGGCTGCCATAGGGCACCCGTCCGGTGTCCCCGAAGTACACCAGATCCTCCTGGGGCATCCGTCGGGCCAGCTCCCGCAGGGCGGTGAGGCCGCCCAGGCCGGAGTCAAACACTCCAATGGGACGTGTATCCATCCGACGCCCCTCCTTTCCTTCATATGAAACCATAGTATTATATGTCATTCTTAACCGAAAAACAAGTGGTGATTTGCCAGAGAATCCCCCCTCTTTCCCCTCTCATTTTGCTAAAAAAGCGGATGCACCCATGGAGGAGTGCATCCGCTTGTCCGGTCATCGGTTTAAATTTCAGCTTGGGTCACCGACATGGCGCCCATCTCCCACACCCGGGCCTGAGCGCCTGTGATGGCAATGCCTTGGGCCTCCGGCCGGGGATAGTAGCGGGTGGACAGCACCTGCTGGCCGTCGTTGAGGAAGATTTCCAGGCTGGAGCGGTCCCCCAAGATACGCAGAGCGTTGAGCTGGTCCACCGCCACACGGCGCAGGGTCCGTCCCGCTCCCCCCTCCAGGAAGGAGAGGGTCACCAGACCCGGCTGCCACTCCAGCACGGCGGCGTCCCGGAACACCATCCGCCCGCGGGGCTCTGTCATGGCCTCCAGGTCAAAGACCTGGGCCTGATGGGCAGGGATGGCAGCTCCCCGCAGAGCCGTGACCTCCACGGCGGGCAGGCGCACCAGCCGGTCCCCCTGCCGCCGCAGCTCACAGGGCACGGTGAGGCAGTGCTGCCAGCCGCGCTCGGTGGTGGGGTTGGTGTAGTCGGCATCGGGCATACCCATCCAGCCGAACATCAGGCGGCGGTCCCCGTCCTGGAAGGTCTGGGGGGCATAGAAGTCAAAGCCCAGGTCCATCTCCACAAACTCGCCCAGGGAATACTCCCCCCGGAAGTCCCCGTGGAGAGGGAAATAGCCGCAGGAGTACACGTTCTGGAACCGGGTCTCCTCATGGGGCACCCCCTGGGGCGAGCACACCAGGAACCACTGCCCGTCCAGGCAGAACAGGTCGGGGCACTCCCACATGTATCCGAAGGGATGGGGGGTCTTCAGGGCCTGGAGGAAGGTCCAGTTGAACTTGTCCGTGGACTCGAACACCAACAGCTGGCCGTGGTCGTCCAGGGTGCGAGCCCCCTGGACCATGTAGTATTTCCCGTCCTGGGCCCACACCTTGGGGTCCCGGACGTGGCAGGTCAGGCCGTCGGGGTAGTCTTTATTCTCCATCAACAGGGTGTTGGACTCCACCGTCACCCCGTCTTTGGACACAGCCAGGGCGGTGTTGTGGCCCCGCCCGGCCTTGATGTAGTCGTAATTTCCGGCGTGTTTCACGTTTCCGGTGTAGTAGAGATACAGCGTTCCGTCCTCCACCAGGGCGGAGCCGGAGTACACCCCGTGGATGTCCCAGGGCTGGTCCGGGTAGAGCATCACGGGCAGGGCCTCCCAGTGGAGCAGGTCCCGGCTGCGATAGTGGCCCCAGTGCTTCACCCCTCCGGTGACGTCAAAGGGCCCGTATTGATAAAACACGTGGTACCAGTCCCCGCATCGGCACAGGCCGTTGGGGTCGTTGAGCCACCCCACCGGGGGCATCAGGTGAAAGGTCTGGCGGAAGGGGTCTGCGGCCGCCTGGGGTCCATCTTCCCGTTCCACCCGGGCCACCAGCCGCTCCAAATCCCGCTGCAATGCATTACTCATGGTATTGTGGTCCTCCTCATTCAGCGCTTATCGTTGTCGGTTTCCAAAAATCCAGGCGCCCCAGGGAATCTTCCCAGAGGCGCCTGGAAGAGGGAGGGCTTAGACTGCGTCTTCTCCCTGGCCCGCCGCCAGCTGGGCGGAGGCAGGAGCCTGCTCCACAGCCTGTTCCGGCTGGGCGTCAGGTTCCTCTTCCTTGATGCCGAACATCCAGGATAGGACGAAGGCCACGCCAGTGGCAATGCCGATGGTGATAAGGTACTGAACCGGGCGGTGCAGGTGGAGCAGCACGCCGAAGATACCGGTGACGCCGGTGCCGGTGGCACCCAGCCCCACAATGGAGGCGTACAGAGCGCCGCAAGCGCCGCCGATGGACCCGGCAATGAAGGGCCGCAAGAAGCGGAGGTTTACGCCGAAGATGGCAGGTTCCGTAATGCCCATGAACGCCGACAGAGAGGCGGGCAGGGCCATGGACTTGAGTTTCTTGTTGCGGGTCTTCAGGGCCACGGCCAGAGCAGCGCCGCCCTGGGCCACGTTGGCCGCCGAGGCCAGGGGCAGCCAGAAGGTCAGGCCATACTGGCCCAACTGCCCCAGATCAATGATGGTGTACATGTGGTGGATACCGGAGACCACGGTGGTGGCATACAGGCCGCCCATGACAAAGGAGCCGATGCCCAGGGGGATGGCGATGAGCCACTGCACGCCGTTGATGACGAAGTTCTCCACAGTGGTGAACACGGGGCCGATGGCGGCCAGAGTCAGGTAGCCGGTGACAAACACGCTCACCAGCGGGGTGACAAAGAGGTCAAACATGGGGGGTACGACTTTGTGTAGCTTCTTTTCAATGGTACACATCAGCCACACAGCGATAATCACGGGAATCACGTGGCCCTGATAGCCCACCAGGGGTACCTTGTACAGGCCGAAGAACACTTCCTGATAGGTTTGCACGCCTTCCGTAGCCACGGTCCAGGCGTTTTGCAGGTTGGGGTGGAGCATAATCATGCCGATGACCGCACCCAGGAAGGGGTTGCCGCCAAAGACCTTGGCTGCAGAGAAGGCGATGAGAATGGGCAGGAAGGTGTAAGCCACGTTGGAAAACAGATCGGCAAACACAAACAGAGAGCTGCTGGTGTCCAGAGCCAAGAATCCGTTGTTGGTCATGAACTTCAGCGACTCCATGATGCCCATCAGGAAGCCGGAAGCCACAATGGCGGGGATGATGGGCACAAAGATGTCGCCCAAGGTCTTAATGGCACGCTGGAACCAATTGCCCTTCTTGGCTCCCTGAGCCTTTGCCTCGTCCTTGCTCACCGCAGCGGTGCCGGACAGCGCAATGAACTCTGCGTACACCTTATTTACCGTACCAGTGCCCAGAATGATCTGGAGCTGGCCCTGTGCCTGGAACACGCCCTTCACGCCGTTGGCGTTCTCCAAGGTCTTCTTGTCCACCTTCTTGTCGTCTGCAATCACCAGACGAAGCCGGGTGGCACAGTGGGCTGCGCTGACGACATTTTCCGATCCGCCAACGGCATTGAGAATTTCCACTGCTGTCTGCCTGTAGTCCATAAATCTCCTCTCCCTTGTTCACGATTTTCGATGAAACCAGAACGAAATCGGTTTCATCCTTGTTGAATCTATCATATCACGAATTTAGGGGGAAATCCATTGTTCTACCGGGAGAACGCAACTTCAATATCTTGTCAGTTCCACAAGGTTTCACAAAACACCGGTGGAAGCTCGCTCCATAATCTCGTAGCCCAGGCACACGTTGCGCACCCCGGCTCCCTGGCTGCGCAGCAGACGCAGCAGCAGCTGGGCGGCCTCCTGGCCGCTGGTCTCGTAGTGCAAGTGGGCGCTGGTGAGCGGGGTGGCGGTGACTTGACCCAATGTGGTGTCACCCACTCCGGCAATGAGCACGTCTTTGCCCACCCGGAGCCCCAGCTCCCGGCAGGCCTGCATGGCGCCAATGGCGATGGCGTCGGTGGCGCAGAAAATGCCGTCGGGGCGGCGGGCCTGAATCAACGCCTTGGCCTGGGCATAGCCCTCCTGCATCCGAAAGCCGGACACACACATGTCCTCGGTGCGCACGGGCAGCCCGGCCTGGCGCATGGCCTGGACATAGCCTTCCCGACGAGACAGGCCGGCGGCCCGGTCCTGGGCCGTGACCCCGATGTACGCCGGGTGGCTGCCCCGCTGGATGAGTAAACTGGTCAAATCCCGGGCGGCGCCCAGGTCGTCGTGGTAGACGCAGCTGTACCCGTCGTACTGCTGGGCCACAATCACCACCGGCATGTGCATGCTTTTCAGCACAGCCCGGTGCTCGGGGGTGAAAATGCTGGCCAGGAAGATCACCCCGTCCACTCCGCTCTGGCGCAGGGCGTCCAGATACTCCACCTCACGCTCCGGGCGGTTGGCGGTGTTGGCCAACAGCATCCGGTAGCCCTTGTCGCCCAGCACCAGGCTGATGCCGTCCACCACCCGGGCGGTACTCTCGCCGCTGAGTCGGGGCAGCACCACCCCGATCTGCCGGGTGCGGCGGGTGCGCAGACCCCGGGCCGCCTCGCTGGGGGAATATCCGGTACGGCGCACCGCCTCCTCAATGGCGGCTCGCTTCTCGGCGCTGAGGTATCCGTTGTTAAAGTATCGGCTGACCGCTGTTTTGGAAACTCCTGCCAACGCCGCAAATTCGGTAATGTTCATACCCATTCCCCTTTCCAGGTCTGCGACGGCCCCTTCCCGCCGTCTTCCTCTCTTGTTACCTCTATCTTAACCATACTCCCATAATTTTGTCAATGGAAGGGGAAGGATTCCCGGCACAGAACGGGCTTTTTTTACGCTTTCTCCCCCCTCTCCCCCTTGCAGGGTGGGCAAATCCGTGGTATACTGTTACCCTGCCCAGAGAGGAGGTGTCCCGGGTGGGAAAGCAATCGGTGAAACAGCTGGCCTCGAACCGAAAGGCCTTTCACGACTACTTCATTGAAGACAAATACGAAGCCGGCATTGAGCTGTGCGGCACGGAGGTCAAGTCCATCCGCAAGGGAAATGTGAACCTGAAGGACTCCTTCTGTATTGTCAAAGACGGAGAGATGTTCCTCCACGGGATGCATGTCTCCCCCTATGAACAGGGCAATATCTTTAATAAGGACCCCCGGCGCACCCGGAAGCTGCTGCTGCACAAGCGGGAGATTCTAAAGCTCCACGCCAAGGTCCAGCAGGACGGGTACTCCCTCATTCCCCTGTCGGTCTACCTCTCCGGTCCCCGGGTGAAGGTGGAGCTGGCAGTGGCCCGAGGCAAAAAACTGTATGACAAGCGAGAGGCGGCCGCCAAACGGGACGCCAAGCGGGAGATGGACCGTGTTTCCCGCGGACGTTATTGAGGACCTGTCATTATAAGCGATCAAACATCGCCTGAACGGACCTTTTCCCGCCAGACTGCGTTGCTTTCCCTTGTCATACACAAAGTATGACTTCGTAAAAGCGCCTTGTCTGACAGAAAAATCTCTCGTCCATTCGATATTCTCTGCCTATAAGGCCAGGTCCTAGGGTATCAACCCAATGACATATTAAATTAATATACGGAAAGGGGAAATTCCCATGGCTCAAAATCCTATCGTCACCTTTGAACTGGAGAACGGCGGCATCATGAAGGCCGAGCTGTACCCCGAGGTGGCTCCCAACACCGTCAACAACTTCATCTCTCTGGTGAAGAAGGGCTTCTACAACGGCCTCATTTTCCACCGTGTCATCCCAGGCTTTATGATTCAGGGCGGCGACCCCCAGGGCATCGGCATCGGTGGCCCCGGCTACTCCATCAAGGGTGAGTTTGCCCAGAACCGTTTCAAGAACGATCTGGCCCACGACCGTGGCGTGCTGTCCATGGCCCGCTCCATGCGGCCTGACTCCGCCGGAAGCCAGTTCTTCATCATGGTGGAGAAGGCTCCCCACCTGGACGGCGCTTACGCCGCCTTCGATAAGGTTATCGAGGGCATGGAAGTGGCCGACGGCATCGTGTCCGCCAAGCGGGACTACAACGACAAGCCCCTGGAGGACCAGCGCATGAAGGCGGTCACCGTGGAGACCTTCGGCGTAGAGTATCCCGAGCCCGAAACCCTTTAAATGAATAACGAAGAATGAATAATGAAGAATGCAGGCCCTTGGGCGTGTCATTCTCCCAGGGCCTGCATCTTTTTCGTTTCATTCTTTATTTCTGATCTCGTGCGGTTCGCACACTGGAAATGAGTAATCGTTTCAGTTCCAGGCAGTCCTCCGTGAGGGACTTTCCCATAGACTCCTCCAGATAATTGGTCTGGGTGAGCAAAAGCAGCCAATATTCTGTCTCTGCGGCCTCCTTGAGTGCAATTTGCAGCTTTGCCGCAAAATCCACTTTACTCTGACCGTAATTTGCCTCGTAGATGTTGGCCCCGATACTGGTCCCGGAACGCAGAATTTGCTTGGAAAGGATATACTCTTTCTTTTGTTCGGTTAAATATCGGTACAGCCCCACGATACGTACTGAGAACGCCAAAGATTTCGTCTTCAACAAATTTTCTTTCATCTTCTCCCTCCCTGACGCTATCATAATATAGCACACCAGTTCTTTCAACAACCCATTCTTCATTTTTCATTATTCATTCTTCACTTGAAATGGGGGCGTACTGGTTTCGACGGGGACTAGGAAGCAGGATAAGCGGGTGGCGGCGCCCAGCCGCCTTAAAATGGGCAACTTATAAATTAAAGAACAACGATAACGTCGTTCTCGCCGCTGCTTAATGCGGCCGTCCCTGCCGGAAGGACCACGAGCCGGCCGGGGCGTCATCTTAGTGGTGCCCGTGCGTACGGAAAGAGTTGACCGTGCCACGCATCATGACTCTACCAACCTGCGCGGTGTGACGATTCACGGCGTGGGAAGGGAATGTAAATAACCGTCTGCACCCGGAGAAAGTCCTGTGGAATGGTTTTCGGACAGGGGTTCGACTCCCCTCGCCTCCACCAAAAATCCCGAACGCGAATGCGTTCGGGATTTTTACTTATTACCTTTTCACTATTCACTTTTCACTAACACTCATAGGCTAATAGCAACTCGAAGATCATGTTTCATCACTTTGGCTTTCGGGATATAAATCCTCTTCGGTCAGAAAAAGGTCTACAGGGACTTGGACGGGCTGATCTGGTAGGCTACGAAGACGATTCAGCAAATCGTTTACTCCTGATATAAGCTTACCCTCATCCTTTTCCTGCATGGTTCGAATCATTTCCTTTAAAATTCCAGGAACTTTTTCATGCAACAATACCGCATTTTCCAATAGAAATCTAGACAATCGATGGTCCGCATTACAGAAATAGCGACCATACCCCCATCTGCTTGTTAAGTATGTGCACCCCATTTCCGGGTATATAAACAGCGATGGCGGAAAGATATCATCGTGTAGTTCCTGTTGTTTCTCTGCCTTTTCCCGAATATAGATTACGTCAAAATCCTCATTCATGCTCATACGCAAGTCAAAATCCTGTTTCAAGCAGGCTAAACCCAGCTGTTGTATTAGGTCTATCGGTCTCTTTACACCTAAATCAGATAAACCACGCCAATTAATTCTTTTCCATTGCAAAACAATTACTTTTTCTTGCGTAATTCGTTCACTCAACTCGGTCCATCTGTAGTCATTATCGACTGAGTGCACCACAACTCGTTCCACTAAGTCTGGCCTTTTCTTCACCAAAGATCGGTAAGCAGAAGTAGGAATCATCCAGGATTCATCTTTCAGTAATTCACGAAAATCACTACTCACAGAAAACCCTTCCTGCCTTAACATTTCTCCTATCAACGTAATGTCACAAGCCATTTCCAACGAGAGTTCTCGAATCTTCGATCGGGAAACATCTACCCCTGGTCGGTACTGGTCTGAAAATAGTACAATAGCCCCCATCACTTCACTGCTCCATATCGTTCTAAAAAGGCGACTACTATTATCACAAAAAATTCCATTATGTGCTGTGAGATTTTCTAAACCATTTCTACCACATTTATCAAAGAAATACGTTTGATACCACGAAAATTCTTGAGAATGACCCACGGTCACACTATATCGACGGCTTAGACTTTCCGCATCCAGGGGAATCTGCATTTTCTCCCTATTTCCATATTCCAGACGTAAAGAGATAACAATATCCAGTCTTTTTTCAGTTTCCACCCATTTTATCTCTATCCGAGCATCAACTTTTGAAATCCCCTCTCCATTTTGTATTGAAATTATATCATGATTTTCAACAATCTTTGCGCACACCAGTGCCCCAGACAGATAGGGAGACACAGTATATCGGTCCAAAGGAACACATTTCAATACAATTTTAGGTGGCTCATCAAAGTGCAGTCCTGGAAATTTCTCATACACATCTTGTAGCTGTTCCTCTGTCATGGGGAACTCCAACACCCCTTGTTTGGATAGGTCATCCGACGGTGAAATGCTGTGGACCACCTTCATAAACTCTTCCTTCGTGGCATAATCGTAAGAGCCCTCAGGACCATCATAGTGGATTGGAACGGGGGGATATACTACATAGCGGTCTACAATCTCCTTGAATCCCGTATATTTCCCCGTCTGGTAGAGATTAGTACGTACCGCAACCACGGTGCCCGGTTGCTGCAAATAAGGATGTTTTTCCTGTTCCGTTATTCCCTTCATGGGTCCAGGGCAATGCCCTTCCCGCTGACTGGCCATATAGTAATATCCGCTCATGCCGTGCATACTCAGCCGCAGTGCGGATGGGCGCTCACCATCTTCTCCAAACCGTTTGGTACTTACCTCCACCCGGTTTGAGTCTTTTCCGCCCATAAAGCAGGAAAGAATTCCGATGCCAAATCGGCTAATAGGGGTGTAGTTCGGGTCTGCTCCGCAACGAATCTTGTCTTTTTCAAAGCTATCTGAGGCATAGTAAGACCTGCCGATTTTCAAGAAATAGTTCTCGACAATCTCTTTGGTCATGCCAGTACCGTTGTCCTCAATACGGAACCAGTGATACCCCTCCTCATCCATCCAACTGCGGATGTTGATCTGTGGTTTCCAATTTCTCGGCAAATGTTTATCCAGTTGCTCTCTGGTTCGCACAGCGTCAATGGCATTTTGGAGTAATTCCCGGACAAACGCCGAGGGATCGGTGTACAGATCCTCTCCCACCAGCAGCTCCATGACTTTATCCTGGTCCATAGTCAGGTGATATTGCCCTGATACATACCCCTTGGCCTTAATCGTGCGATTGATTTTACTGGGTAAGATTAAATCTTTCCACTTCCCCACATATTGACCAAGCATTTTTCCGCATTGCTCCAGCTCCTGATCTACCCAATCCAGATAGCTGTTCACTGCCTGCTCAATTTGCATAGACTCACTGGTGGCATGATAAGGCAAGTCGTAGGGCACACTGCGATCTGTTACATGGACCAAATCAAATCCCTGAGAGGCCATGTGCTTTTCCCATTCTCCCCTGCTAATCTTGGCTTCGCTTCCCTCCGCATAGTCAAAACCACAATACCGGTATACAATTTTGGGCGCACGAATGGTATCAAAGTCCAAGATATCGGCCAAGCGCAGCATAACCGCACAAAAACGCAGGTCAACCGTGGGGGTACTTTCTAAAGCATTCAATCGAGAGGAATCTTCCCCGTGGCTTTGACAAACCCGCACCAGATCATCCCGGTCTACTTTGCTCCACAAACAATCAGGCCATTCTATGGTGTTCAACAGCTCTAAGACACGCTCATGGTGGATGCTACGCAAGTAATTTCTTAACATTTCATCGGTGAGTTCTGGCTCATCGGGTTTTTTAGCATAGGCTTTGACATATTCGCTGTGATGCCGCTCCAGATATTCGTCGAGACGGTCCCTATCCTGGAGCAACGCCTCTTTTTCCTGTTCGCTATAGCTCATCCCCACATCATGACAGCACGCCGCCAAAATTAACATAGCGGTTTCATCTCGTGTAAGTTTGCCCGCACCATCACCCAAAAGTTGCTCCATAATGCGTAATATATTGCAAATATGAGTCTCATCGTGCAAGGTATACATGGGGAAGGTATCTCGAATGGCCTTTGCCCGGTCAACTCCGAAGTCGCACACCAATTTGACAGCGCTCAAGTATTCATCAGAAATCTGCTGGTCTGGCTGTAATCCTTCATCCTCTTCCCTAGCCTTCTGCTGGAGGATTTTCCACAACTTTTCATCTCTCACACCCATAATATCAACTGCCTTTTCCTGTCGCATATACCTCGACATTTTCTTACAAAATCAGTAGCAATATTTTACACCATTCTCGATTATATAGAAAGAGCTTTTATCCCAATTATAATAAAGAGACTCTCCTCTATGTAAAAGGACCGCAGTTTGATAGCCATCCCATCAAACTGCGGTCCTTCTTTATGTTTTCCTCGTAGGCTTCACATTTACATCCTGACACGACGCATCCCCTTCATGGATATCCTCCAGGGCCGAGCGGACTGCGGCAATCACAAAGGCAGAAAACGTACAATTTTTACCCTGAATTGCCTGTTCCACTTCTTCTACTACGTCGCTGGGAAAGCGAATGGTCTTGTTGATGGTCGGCGGCGTGGATGGTATCTCAAATCTGGCCATAGATGTTTCCTCGCAATACTTTTGTATTGCAAATAGTCTATCCCACGATTTCTAGAAAGTATGCATTGCATTTGCAATACATACTTGGTATGATGGAAGCAAGGTGATAACTTGCGGCCCTCTGCTATTTCTTTCTACCTGGCTTTACATTCATATCCGGGCGAATGGTCCCGTCAATTTCTCCGTGCTCCTGCTCAAAGGCTTTGATATTCTCCCGAATCAGCACCAGGATGTGACTGTTAACCGAACGCCCCTCATAGTCGGCCACAAAGCCCAGCTTCTCCAGCATTTCTTCCTCGATGCGAATGGACACACTTTTAATTGCCATAAGATCACCTCAATAGATATTATTTTATAGCTATTCAGTAATCATAACACATTTATTAGCTATTCTGTATATCTAATATACTTTCAATATGGGGTGCAAAAACATGAAAGTTGCAATTGTAGGTTCCAGAGGATTAACGGTTTCTAATTTGAAAAACTATCTGCCGGACGGCGTAACCGAAATCGTGTCTGGCGGCGCAAGAGGAATCGACACCTGTGCGAAAGAGTATGCCATTTCCAACCGTATTAAGCTGACGGAATTTCTGCCTGAATACGAGAAGTATGGAAAATCTGCTCCATTAAAACGCAATATCACCATCATAGAGTATGCGGATTTGGTACTGGCTTTCTGGGATGGAGCTTCCCATGGAACAAAGTATGTGATCGACAACTGTAAACGCCGTGGAATTCCCATTAAAGTATTTGTGCCTATCCGCGAACGCTCATCACACAAATGAAACTTCCTTTTACCTCCTCCCTTCTTGACGCCCTCCCACCCAAAAGCTATACTGTATCTACACATACCCCCGGAGGAAGGAGGAACGCCCACCATGAGTCGGGATATCTGGAACCCCTGGCACGGCTGCCGCAAGTTCAGCGAGGGCTGCGACCACTGCTACATGTTTTACCAGGACAGCCAGCGGGACCGATTTGGCGGGGACATTTACAAGGTCAAAACCAACTTCAATCTGCCCTTGAAAAAGGACCGACAGGGCAACTATAAAATCAAGAGCGGAGAATCTCTCCGGGTGTGCATGACCAGCGACTTCTTTCTGGAAGAGGCGGACCCATGGCGGGACGAGGTGTGGGACATGATCCGCCAGCGCTCCGATGTCCACTTCTTCCTTCTGACCAAGCGGGCCCACCGCATCCAGGAGTGTCTGCCCTGGGACTGGCTGGACGGCTGGGAGCACGTGTCCCTGAATGTCACGGCGGAAAACCAACGGCGGGCCGATGAGCGGCTCCCCATCCTCCTTGACATTCCCGCCAAACACAAGGGCGTCATGGTGGCCCCCTTTCTAGGGCCGGTGGATTTGGCCTCCTACCTGGCCACCGGACAGCTGGAACACGTAATCGCAGACGGGGAAAACTACGAAGGAGCCAGGCCCTTGCACTATGAATGGGTGAAACAGCTCTATGACCAGTGCCGACAATATCAGGTACCCTTTACCTTTTTTGGCACCGGGGACCGCTTTGTCAAAGAAGGTAAAGAGTATCACATCTGCAAAGCCTATCAGCATGTGCAGGCCCTGCGCTCCGGGCTGCAATATCCCGCCCCAGCTCAGGAGATTCCCCTGCAAAAGCGGTGCGCCACCTGTGCCCGGCGTGAGACCTGCAACGGGTGCCGCTGGTGCGGTCGATGCCAGTCCTAGCAGCGTCCCATGGGAAGAAGCTTCCACATGGGACGCTTGTTTCGTGGAAATCTTTCTGCTTTACATCCCCCCGCCTGGGGGAGTATACTGTGCTCACAAAAATCACCCCACTGCGAGAGGAGACATTCCCATGCACACAGACATTGACATCCAGGCCCTCATGGAGCTGGTCCGCCAGGCAGGCAAACTGCTCTACGACCGGGAGGGCTCCACCCACATCCGCAAGAAGGGCCGGGCGGACTACGTCACCCAGGTGGACATGGCAGTCCAAGGCTTTTTCGGGGAAGAACTTCCCAAGCGGTGGCCCCATATCCAGTTCATGAGCGAGGAGCAGTCCAACGCCCATCTGGACCCCAACGCCCCCATGTGGATCCTGGACCCGGTGGATGGCACCTGCAACCTCATCCACGACATGGGCATGAGCGCCATCTCTCTGGCCCTGGTGGAGGGTGGCCGGGTGATGGCGGGCGTGGTGTACAACCCCTTCACCGGAGAAATGTTCCACGCCGTCCGGGGACAGGGGGCCTTCCGCAACGGCGAGCCCATCCACGTCAGCGATCAGCAGGAGCTGGCGGACAGCCTCATCGCCATCGGCACCAGCCCCTACCAGAAGCAGCTGGCAGAGGACAACTTCGCCCTGTTTCGCCGCCTCTTTGAGGTAGGCTCGGACATCCGCCGCATGGGCACCGCCTCCCTGGACCTGGCCTATGTGGCCTGTGGCCGGATGGATGCCTACTTGGAGCGGGGCCTGAAACCCTGGGACTTCGCCGCCGGGCTGCTGCTGGTAGAGGAGGCCGGGGGCCAGGTGCAGGACTACCAGGGGAAGCCCCTCGTTCCCACCCAGCCCAGCGACATGTTCGCCCACAACGGACCCATCGGCGCCTGCATCGCTGAGGCAGTCTCTCTGGACTTCTAAGCTGAAAGGAAGGTCATCCCTTTGAAACAAGTCGTTGCCGCCAATCTGTTCCGGGGCAAGGAGGCCGTGGGCGGACACCTCCACTTTGAAGATCAACAGATGGTGTTCAAATCCCACGCCTTCAACATCCAGACCGGCACCACCATCATCCCCTATTCCGACGTGGCCGACGTACAGCCCGTGAGCAACCTGGGCTTTATCCCCAACTGTATGCTGGTGTCTACCAAAAACGGACTGCAATACAAGTTCGTGGTGTGGAAGCGGAAGGAGCTCATGGCCTTCATCAAAGAGAAGGCAGGCCTCCGCTGAGCACCCCCTGAAAAGTCAAACAGGTGCTCTCTCCTGCCGCTTTGGGCGGCGGGAGAGGGTACCTGTTTTTTCAACGCAACCGCTGAATGTCCACAAATTGCGCTTCCCACACCGTGCAGATGGTGGCAGGTTCTCCGGTGTACGTCACCTTCACTACCTCCCCCAGGGTGAAGTCCTCCACCCGCAGCCCCTCTGGCAGGTGTACACTATACCCCCGGCTGTACTGGGGGACCTGCTCCCCCTCCAGGAGAATTCCCAGGTCGTTGGTATAGGGGTCCGTGGCGATGACGCTCCCCACCAGGGTGTGTACCCCTTCCCCCTGCCGGGCCGGGTCCACCAGAGTCTCCAACACCTTGGCATACTCCTCCTGCGAGAGGTTTTCCCCCTCCACCTGGAAGGCCACATCGTGCTGGATAAACTCCGCATAGTAACAGCTCTGTCCGGCCTCATCGGTGTAATGGAACACCGCCAAGTCCCTGTTCTTCACCGGGGTAAAGGCCAACTGGTCCCCAGTCAACTGGAAGACATCAGAAGTGTGCTTGAACACCTTGGACAGCACCACCTGGAGGCGCTGGGTGCCGTCGCCGCTTTCAAACACGACGGCATTTCCATCGTAATAGGCCCCCTGTTCCTCGCCTTGATACACGCCATAGATACCCTCTTTCCGAGTCAGTTGAGGAAGTGCCTGGGTAACGGGCAGGTCGGTCTGGAAGTAGTCCAGCAGCTCCTCATAGGTCATGGGGGCATAGTCCTCCCCCATCAAGGCGATGTTGTTGGTGACCACACTGGGGGCAGCACTCTCATTGGGGAACAAGGTGATGGTCTGCGCTGTCCCCGGACTGGGGGTAACGCTGCCCGTGGGCGATTTCTCCGGCCATACGGCGGAGAGTACCCCGGCCAGGACCAGGGCAGCACAGGCCGCCACTGCCATCCCTTTCCCCCACCTGTGGGTCTTGCAGGTATACGCCTCGGCCTCCTCATAGTATCGGTCATCCACTTCGTTCATCACCTGAAGTAATTGATTTTCCTTCATGGCTATACCTCCTGTTCCCCTAGATAGTCCCGGAGCTTGCGGCGCATGCGGGACAGCCGCACCGAGACGTTCTTTTCCGAAATGCCCACCCGCCGGGCGATCTCCCCATAGGAGTCCAGAAACCCGTAGCGTCTCATGAAAATCACCCGCTCCTTGGCGGTCAGCGTGTCCAGAAATGCCTCAATGAGCTGGGCCAGCTCCCTGGCCTCCACCTCATCCTCCACCGTTTTCCCGTCTGTGAGGCATCCCTCCAGTTCCTCCAGGGCCACGGTGCATCCGCTGCGCTTGGCGGCCTGTCTGCGCTCACAGACCTTCCACGCCACATTCCGCACCACCTTCACCAGATAGGCCCGAAGAGGATGGGGCCTTGCCGGGGGAATGGCGTTCCACACCCCCAGGTATGCATCGTTGACGCACTCCTCTGCATCCTCCCGGCTGTTGACGATGTTATTGGCCAGCTTGCGGCACAGCCTGCCGTATTTTTTGTCCAGTTCCTCAATGGCCTGGGGGGAACGCCTCCAAAGCAGGGCCACAATCGCCTCATCCTCCATCTCACACCCTCCTTTCCGTCCTCACTCATATACTACGGTTTTCACCCCAAAGCCTAACACACCCCCCAACTTTTTCACGCCCACCGGAAAATCCCTCTAAAACGACAAAAGCGAGAGGCCAGCCCTTTTCTGGGCTGGCCTCTCGTCGGCTTTATGGGGTTTTAAGATTAACCGTGACGCTTGCGGGCCACAACAGTAGCACCGGACAGCAGGCACACGGCGGCAGCCAGAGCCACCACGTACACCATCACCTGGGCGGAGTCGCCAGTCTGGGGCACGTTGTTCTCGGGCTTCTCGGTGGTCTGAGGCTTGTCAGTGGTCTGAGGCTTATCGGTAGCCTCGGGCTTGTCGGTGGTCTCAGGAGCGCCACCGGCGGTGAGGCCGTTCATGGCGTCGCTCAAAGCAGCCACAGCGGCGTCCACAGTGGCCTGGTCGTCCTCGCTCAGGGAGTCGTCCGCCAGTACGGCTTGAGCCTCGCTGAGGGCCTTCTGGAAGGCGGCCACGGACTGGGCGGTGTAGCCGCTGAGGTCCATGCCCTGGGCCTTACCGATGAGATCCTCCAGGATGGACTTGTCCGCCTTGAAGCGCTGGGCCAGGATGGCGTTGAACAGGGCATCTGCCACGGGCTGGATGTCCTCGTCCATGGCATCACCGTCAGCGTCCACTTCCTTGGCAGCAGCCAGAGCGTCCACCAGGGTCTGCCAGTTGTCCTGGACGTACTTGTCCTGGTCGGGGATCATGCTCTCAGCCTTGGCAATCAGCTGCTCCAGCATGGTCTTGTCACCCTGGGTGAGGCCCAGGCCCCAGATGCCCTCCAGCAGGGCGTCCCAAGCGGCGTCGATCTCGTCCTGAGTGGCGTTCTCCTTGTCCAGCACGATCTTGGCGTTGGCCAGAGCGGTCTCGAAGGCAGCCTTGGCGGTGTCAGTGACGCCCTCGGTGGACAGGGTCAGAGCGTAGTCATAGGTCTTCTGCAGCAGGACCTTGCTGCCGGCAATGATGGGGTGCACATTGCGCTCGGCCGTCTCGGGCAGAGTGGAACCGAAGGCGGCGATGACGTCGGCCACTTCTTCTGCCACGCTGGCATCGGTCTGAGCCTGGGGCACGTCGCTCCAGATGCAGAACATGGCGCCCACGGGGTCCTCGATGGTGCCGCCCATGAAGTTGTTGATGTCAAACTTGCTGGCCTTGTCCACGGTGCACTTGTTGCCGCCCACGATCCAATACCAGTCGCCGTGGGTGTTCACCAGCTGGTGGCCCTGCTCAGCCAGGAAGGCGGGCTTGGCCACGTCATAGCCCCACCAACCGGAGGACCAATAGCAGATGATGATGTCCTGGTCGAAGGTGCCCTGATCGGTGGTGTTGTCGTAGTAGATGCCGTCGTTGAAGGCCATGGGAGTCATGCCGGCCTCCTTGACCATGGCGGACACCTCATTGACGTACTTGATAAAGTCGTCGTACTGGCCATTGGCCACCAGCTTGGGGAAGCCCATGCCGCCGGCATCGTTGGCGTACTCGTCCACACCCATGTTGAAGAGGGTGCAGCCCTTGCTGGCGAAGTAGGTGATGTACTTCTGGAGGAACGCCTTGGTAAAGCTGGTGGCGGTCTCGTTGGTGATGTCAATGGTGCGCTGAGAGGTGCCATAGGCGCAGTCCACACCAGTGAGGGCCTCGGCAGCGTCCAGGATGGAGTCCATGTGGCCGGGGGTGTTGATCAGAGGCACGATCTCCACACCCTTGGTGGCGGCGTAGGACAGGATCTCGTTCATCTCGGCCTCGGTGAGCTCGTCCACCTCAAAGTCGCTGTAAGCCTCGTTGCCAGCGTGGATGGCGTCGGAGACCTGCTTGTCGGTGTAGGTAGTGCCGCCCACGGTCAGGGTCATGTCGTCCAGCAGGAAGCGCATACCGTCGTTGCCCAGACCCAGCATCACATAGTGCATGCCAGCGGAAGAAGCGCTGTCGATGATGGACTTCAGGCTGTCCACGGAGAAGTACTTCCGGCCAGCGTCCACCATGACAAAGGACTTGTCATACTCGTTGAGAGAGGCGTCGCCGTGGACGTGGCGCTCGGGAGTCTCAGGCAGAGCGGAGCCAAAGGCGGCGATGACGTCGGCCACTTCTTCTGCCACGCTGGCATCGGTCTGAGCCTGGGGCACGTCGCTCCAGATGCAGAACATGGCGCCCACGGGGTCCTCGATGGTGCCGCCCATGAAGTTGTTGATGTCAAACTTGCTGGCCTTGTCCACGGTGCACTTGTTGCCGCCCACGATCCAATACCAGTCGCCGTGGGTGTTCACCAGCTGGTGGCCCTGCTCAGCCAGGAAGGCGGGCTTGGCCACGTCATAGCCCCACCAACCGGAGGACCAATAGCAGATGATGATGTCCTGGTCGAAGGTGCCCTGATCGGTGGTGTTGTCGTAGTAGATGCCGTCGTTGAAGGCCATGGGAGTCATGCCGGCCTCCTTGACCATGGCGGACACCTCATTGACGTACTTGATAAAGTCGTCGTACTGGCCATTGGCCACCAGCTTGGGGAAGCCCATGCCGCCGGCATCGTTGGCGTACTCGTCCACACCCATGTTGAAGAGGGTGCAGCCCTTGCTGGCGAAGTAGGTGATGTACTTCTGGAGGAACGCCTTGGTAAAGCTGGTGGCGGTCTCGTTGGTGATGTCAATGGTGCGCTGAGAGGTGCCATAGGCGCAGTCCACGCCGGTGAGGGCCTCAGCGGTGTCCAGGATGGCGTCCATGTGGCCGGGGGTGTTGATCAGGGGGATGATCTCCACGCCCTTGGAATCGGCATGGGCCATGATGGCGTCCATGTCGTCCTCGGTGAGCTCGTCCACCTCAAAGTCGCTGTAAGCCTCGTTGCCAGCGTGGACGGCGGTGGACACCTCTTCGCTGGTGTAGGTGGTGTCACCCACAGTCAGGGACATGTCGTCCAGCAGAAAACGCATACCGTCGTTGCCCAGACCCAGCATCACATAGTGCATGCCAGCGGAAGAAGCGCTGTCGATGATGGACTTCAGGCTGTCCACGGAGAAATACTTACGGCCAGCGTCCACCATGACGATGGACTTGTCGTAAGAGCCCTCAGTGGCGGTTGTGGTGGTCTCCCCACTGCCCTGATTGGCGGCAGCGGCGGGGAGCAGCATGCTGGCAGCCATTGCAGCAGACAGCAGGATGGGCATAGCCCGTTTGAATAGTTTCACGACTCTTACCTCCTTGTGGTACATAAACTTCCTTTACCTACGCACGTTTTATCAATCATCACAGCCCGAGCCGTCGCTCTATGGCTGCTCTATGGCCTGGGGCAAAGCCCTGCACATCATCGGGAACGCCGGTCCGCGCTCCCCCTTCCATTCTCCATCCTTCACCTACCTTACCTGGAAGTTGCAGCTGCCTTCCCCCATATGAAACTAGTGGAAACGCATAAATCTCCATGATAATTCTGGTATAGTTTACCACGACATCACCAGGTTGTCAACATTTCCCCACAAAATGTCAGCTTTTATTGGGTTTTGTCCTCTGTCCCGGAAAAAAGGGCAAAAAAAGACCCGCCATCGGCGGGTCTTTTTCCCAGTGTTTGCTTGTCAGTGAGGGGCTCAGCCCGTCTCGCCGGGGAGGTTGACCTCCGGCATCAGCTCCTGGCTGACGATGGCCAGCATCTCCTCCAGCTTGTCGCACTCCTCGGGGCTAAAGCGCTCTTTGATGCGCTCCATGACCTTTCGAATGTAGTCGGTGCTGACATTGCAGTAATCCCGGTATTTCTGGGTCACTTGCAGGTGATATTCCCGCTTATCCTGCTCCGACTGCACCTTGGTCAGGTACCCCTTGCGCACCAGACTGTTGATCTTATAGGCCGCATTGGGGGGTGAGATGCGCATAAAGGTGGCAAACTCGTTGACGGTGGGGGTGCCCAGGGCCTGGATGGTCTCCATGGCGAAGGTCTCCACCGTGGTCAGGCTGGCCTCCCGATTCTGAAAATGGGCGAAAATCTCCTGGTAAAAATGGAGCTTAAACTTGGTATACACCGCTCCGAATCGCTCCTCCAACATTCCGTTGCCTCCGTGTCCGTCTGTTTTATGGTACATAGTTCCAGATTTCACACAAAAGCCCGGTAATTTACTTACCCAGCGCCAGGGTGAGCTCGGCTGTGACGGCCACCTGGCCGTCCACCACAGCCTTGGCTTCCGCCACGGCCACGGGGCCTTTCTGTTTGATGATGGTGCACTCCAGCTCCAGCACGTCGCCGGGCACCACCTGGCGGCGGAAGCGGGCGTTCTTGATGCCGCCGAAGAAGCCCAGCTTGCCCCGGTTTTCCTCCATAGACAGCACGGTGATGCCAGCCACCTGGGCCAGGGCCTCCAGAATGAGCACACCGGGCATCACGTGGTACTGGGGGAAGTGGCCCTGGAAGAAGGGCTCGTTGACGGTGACGCACTTAATACCCTTGGCCCACTTGCCCTCTTCTCCGTCCACGATCTTGTCCACCAGGGCGAAGGGGTAGCGGTGAGGCATGATCTGGGCGATCTCATTGGAATTGTACTGCATAGCCTTTAGCCCTCCCACTTCTTCATGAGCACGCAGGCGTTGTGGCCGCCGAAGCCCAGGGAGTTGGACAGAGCGCAGCGCACGGTAGCGTGGCGGCCCTGGTTGGGCACGATGTCCAGGTCACAGGCGGGGTCGGGCTCTTGGTAGTTGATGGTGGCGGGGATGTAGTCCTCCTTCACGGCCAGAGCGGTGAAGATGGCCTCCACGCCGCCGGCAGCGCCCAGCATGTGGCCGGTCATGGACTTGGTGGAGCTCACGGCCAGCTTGTAGGCGTGGTCGCCGAACACGGTCTTGATGGCGGCGGTCTCGCCGGAGTCGTTGAGGGGGGTGGAGGTGCCGTGGGCGTTGATGTAGTCCACGTCCTCGGGCTTCATGTCTCCGTCGGCCAGGGCCTGGGCCATGGCACGGGCGCCGCCCTCGCCGTTGGGGGCGGGTGCGGTCATGTGGTAGGCGTCACAGGTGACGCCGTAGCCCACCATCTCGGCGTAGATCTTGGCGCCACGGGCCAGAGCGTGCTCCAGCTCCTCCAGCACCAGGATACCAGCGCCCTCGCCCATGACAAAGCCGCTGCGGCGGGCATCAAAGGGCACGGAGGCGGCGTTCTTATCCTCTCCGGTGTGGAGGGCACGCATGGTGGTAAAGCCGCCGATGGACAGCGGGGTCACGGCGGCCTCGGCACCGCCGCACACCATCACGGTGGCGTAGCCGTCCCGGATGTGGCGGAAGGCGTCGCCCACGGCGTTGGAGCCGCCGGCGCAGGCGGTGACGGGGCAGGTGCACATACCCTGGAAGCCCAGGTCGATGGCAATGAGGCCGGCACCCATGTTGGCAATGGCCTCGGGGATGTAGTAGGGGTTAACCCGGTCGAAGCCCTTCTCCAGGCCACGGGTCTGCTCGGCCTCGGTGGTGCCGATGCCGCCCACGCCGCTGGAGACGATGACACCGCACTGGGTCAGGTCCAGCTTCTCCTTCTCCAGGCCGCTGTCGGCAAAGGCCTCCCGGGCGGCCACCATGGCAAACTGGGCATAGCGGGCCATGTGCTTGACCTCCCGCTTATCCAGCACGGTGGTGGGGTCCCAGTTCTTCACCTCGGCGGCCAGCTTCACCTTGCGGTCGGTGGGGTCATAGAGGGTAATGGTGTCGATGCCGCACACGCCCTCCTGCACTGCCTGCCAGCTCTCCGCCACGTTGTGGCCCAGGGGGTTGACAGTGCCCATGCCAGTGATGACAACTCTGCGTTTGTTTCCCATAATTTCCTCCTTGTCTGGTCACATGCCCATGCCGCCGTCCACGCTGAGCACCTGGCCGGTGATGTAGCCGGCCCCGTCGCTGGCCAGGAAGGCCACGGCCTTGGCCACATCTTCGGGGGTGCCTGCCCGGCGGGCGGGGATGGTGGTGAGCATGGCCTCCCGGGCCTGTTCCGGCAGGGCGGCGGTCATATCGGTGGCGATGTAGCCGGGGGCCACAGCGTTGACGGTGATGCCCCGTCCGGCCAGCTCCTTGGCCAGGGACTTGGTCATACCGATGACGCCAGCCTTGCTGGCGCAGTAGTTGACCTGGCCGGGGTTGCCCCGCAGGGCCACCACGGAGCTGAGGTTGACGATGCGGCCATACTTGGCCTTCATCATGGGCCGGGTCACCGCCTTCATGCACAAAAAGGTGCCTTTCAGGTTGGTGCTCACCACGGCGTCAAAGTCCTCTTCCTTCATGGTCATGGCCAGGCCGTCCCGGGTAATTCCGGCGTTGTTGACCAGGATGTGCACCCCGCCCAGCTCTTTGACGGCGGTGTCCACCAGGCTCTTCACGGCCTCGGCGTCGGTGACGTCACCCTTGAAGCTGCGCGCCTCCACACCCAGCTCGGTGAGGGCGGCCAGGGTCTCCTGAGCGGCGGCGTCGTTGCCGGCGTAGGAGAACACCACATTGGCCCCCTGGGCGGCCAGTTCCAGGCAGATGGCTCGGCCAATGCCCCGGCTGCCGCCGGTGACGATGGCCACTTTTCCCTTCAATGACATGGTCGAATCCCTCATTTCAGTGCCTGGACCAGGGCCTGAACGTCGGCCACAGTCTCCACGGCATAAGTCTTGATCTCGGGGGTGGTCTTGCGCACAAAGCCGCTGAGCACTTTCCCCGGTCCGATTTCTACGATGGTGTCCACACCCAACTCAGCCAGACGGCGAATGGTGTCCTCCATGTACACGGAGGACTGAACCTGACGCTCCAGCAGGGCGGGAATGGTGTCGTCGGGGCCCATCTCACGGCCCAGACAGTTGAAGAGTACGGGCACCTGCATCTCGCCAAAGGTCTCCCCTTTGAACTTCTCCGCCAGGGCGTCCCCGGCGGGCTTCAACAGGGGGGTGTGGAAGGGTCCACTGACCTTCAGGGGCATGCAGCGGCGGGCGCCCATCTCCTTGGCCAGGCGAGCGGCCTCGTCCACCGCCTCCTGGTGGCCGCCGATGACCAGCTGACCGGGGCAGTTGTAGTTGGCAATGCACACCACGCCCAGAGCACTAGCCTCGTCACAGGCCTGCTCCAGCTTCTCCCGGTCCAGGCCCAGCACGGCGGTCATGCCGCAGGGCACGCCCTTGGCGGCCTCGGCCATCACCTTGCCCCGGAAGGCCACCAGGGAGATGGCCTGCTGGGGGGTAAACACCCCGGCAGCCTGGAGGGCGGAGTACTCGCCCAGGCTCAGGCCCGCCACGTAGTCGGGGCGGATGCCCTCATGGTTGAGAATCTGGGTGACGCCCACGGCGAAGGCCACCATGCAGGGCTGGGTGTACCGGGTCTCATTCAAAACCCCCTGGCTGTCCTGGAAGCTAACCTCTTTGACGTCAAAGTCCAGGTCTGCCCCGTCCAGCACGGCCCGGAACTGGGGGTAGGTCTCGTACAGGTCGGCACCCATACCCGGGTGCTGGCTGCCCTGTCCGGCATACAAAAACGCAATGCTCATCCCTGCATCTCCTTTACGGTCTTGTCATAGCCTGCCATCAGATCCTCGAAGATCTGGCGCAGGGGGCGCACCTCATGGACCATACCGGCCACCTGACCGGCCATGAAGCTGCCGGTGTCCACGTCGCCGTCAAACACCGCCCGGCGCAGAGAGCCCAGAGTCAGCTTCTCCAGCTCCTCCAGGGGCAGGTGGTCCTTCTCCATGCGCACATACTCCCGGGCCATCTTGTTCTTCAGCACCCGCACGGGAGCGCCAGTGGTGCGGCCGGTGACGATGGTGTCGGTGGCGCTGGCCTTGATGACCGCCTTCTTGTAGTTTTCGTGGATGGGGCACTCCTCGCTGGCCAGCAGGCAGGTGCCGATCTGAGCGCCGCAGGCGCCCAGGGCAAAGGCAGCGGCCAGCTGACGGCCGTCGGCGATGCCGCCGGCGGCGATAACGGGGACGGACACGGTGTCCACCACCTGGGGCACCAGGGCCATGGTGGTCATCTCACCCACATGTCCGCCGCTCTCGGTGCCCTCGGCGATGAAGCCGTCCACACCCAGCCGCTCCAGGCGCTTGGCCAGGATGGGAGCCGCCACCACGGGGAAAACCCGGATGCCAGCCTCTTTCCAGGCGGGGACGTACTTGCCGGGGTTGCCGGCACCGGTGGTGACCACGGCCACCCCCTCCTCCACCACGACCTTGGCCAGGTCGTCAATGTGGGGGTTCATGAGCATGAGGTTGACGCCGAAGGGCTTGTCGGTGTGCTCCTTGGCGATGCGAATTTCACGGCGCAGGGTCTCAGCGTCCCAGCCGCCGGAGCCCACCAGACCCAGAGCGCCGGCGTTGGACACAGCGGCGGCAAAGGCGCCGGTGGCGATGTTGGCCATGCCGCCCTGAATCAAAGGAAACTCAATTCCCAGCAGTTCATTTAACTTCATATCTGTTCAATCCTCCATTCTCAGCCCTGGGCCACTTCCAGCAGAGCGCCCGCCCAGGTCAGTCCGCCGCCGAAGCCCACGCACAGGACCTTATCTCCGGGCTTCACGTCTCCGTTTTGCACCAGCTCGTCCAGCAAAATGGGCACGCTGGCCGCCGAGGTGTTGGCGGTATGTTCGATGTTGCCGGTGCACTTGGCCGGGTCTACCCCCAGCTTCTTCACGGCAAAATTGATGATTCTCTGGTTGGCCTGGTGGAGCACAAAGCGGTCCACCTGGTCCAGGGTGATGCCCGCCTTCTCCGCCACTTCCCGGGCACACCGGGGCAGGGCCTCCACGGCGAAGCGGAACACGTCCTGTCCCTCCATGTGAATCACAGAGGGCTCACCCTTGTTGACCCCGGGGATGGTGAGCACCCGGTCGTTGCCCCGGCAGCCCAGCACGGCGTGGATGGAGGGGTAGTCCTCCCGCCACTCCACCAGGGCCGCGCCAGCGCCGTCTCCGAAGAGCACGCAGGTGCTGCGGTCGGTCAGGTCCATGACCCGGCTGAGCACCTCGGCTCCCAGCACCAGGGCGTACTTGCGCTTTGCGGCAGCCAGCAGGCACTCTGCGGTGTGCAGGGCGTAGACAAAGCCGGAACAGGCGGCATTCAAGTCAAAGCAGATGGTGTCCTCCTGGAACCCCAGCTCCTTTTGCAGCACGCAGGCAGTGGCAGGGGTCAGGTGATCCTGGGTGAGGGTGGCCACCAGACACACCCCGATCTGCTGGGGGTCAATGCCCCCCAGCTCCAGGGCCTTGCGGGCGGCGTCCAGACACAGGCTGGTGTGGCACTCCTCTCCGGAACAGTGGTGGCGGGCACCGATGCCGGTGCGGGTCCGAATCCACTCGTCGCTGGTGTCCACGATTTTCTCAAAATCCTGGTTGGTTATGACATGCTGGGGCAGGGCACTGCCCGTGGCCAGCAATTTGATTCCACTCATGTGCGCTCCTTTCTCAGGGCCTTTGCGCCCATGGCTCTAAATTTTTCATATCGACCGGTGAACAGGGCGTGGCCGCTCATGCGGCTCAGGCCCGCCAGTTCCTCCTGGAGCACCCGGTCCAGGGTGCGTACCATAGCGGCCACATCGGTGTGGGCTCCGCCAGCGGGCTCAGGGATCACCCGGTCGATGACCCCCAGCTCCAAGAGGTCGGCGGCGGTGAGCTTCATCACCTCGCAGGCCTCGTCACTGCGAGAGGCGTCCTTCCACAAGATGGCCGCAAAGCCCTCGGGAGAGAGGACGGAATACACGGCGTTTTCCAGCATCAGCACCCGGTTACCCACGCCCAGAGCCAGGGCGCCGCCGCTGCCACCCTCTCCGGTGACAATGGCGATGGTGGGCACGGTGAGGGCGGACATCTTGGCCAGCATCCGGGCGATGGCCTCGCCCTGGCCTCTGGCCTCCGCCTCCAGGCCGGGGTAGGCGCCGGGGGTGTCGATGAAGGTGATCACCGGGCGGCCAAACTTCTCCGCCTGGTCCATGAGCCGTCCGGCCTTGCGGTATCCCTCGGGGTTGGGCATGCCGAAGCGGCAGGCCATGCGCTCGGCCAGGTCCTTGCCCTTGCGGTGGCCAATGACGGTGACGGGACGGCCGTGGAACAGGCCGATGCCGCCGAAAATACTGGGGTCCTCCCCGCACAGGCGGTCCCCTTTCTGCTCAAAAAAGTCGGTAAACAGGCCCTGGACATAGTCCACCACCCCGGGACGGGCGGTGTTGCGGGCCAGCGCCACGCGCTGGGCTGCGGTATACTCAGCCATCCCGGTTTGCACCTGCCTTTCCATGGAGCTTCAGCAGCCGGATGAGGGTCTCCCGCATCTGACTGCGGGGAACCACAGCGTCCAAAAAGCCGTGCTCCAACAAATATTCTGCGCTCTGGAAGCCCTCGGGCAGCTCCTGGCCGATGGTCTGCTCAATGACCCGGGGCCCGGCAAAGCCGATGAGAGCCCCCGGCTCGGCCAGCATGATGTCGCCCAGGCTGGCAAAGGAGGCGGTGACGCCGCCGGTGGTGGGGTGGGTGAGCACCGAGATGTACAGGCCGCCCCGGCGGGAGAACCGCTCCAGGGCCGCCGAGGTCTTGGCCATCTGCATCAGGGACAAAATGCCCTCCTGCATCCGGGCTCCGCCGCTGGCGGCGAAGAGGATGAGGGGCAGCCGGGACTTGGCGGCCTGCTCCACCAGCCGGGTGACCTTTTCACCCAGGGCGGCGCTCATGCTGCCCATAAAGAAGCGGCTGTCCAGCACGCCCACCGCCACTTTTGTGCCGCCAATGCGGCCCAGAGCGGTGACCACGCCCTCGTTCATGCCCGTCTTGGCCTGGGCCTTGGTCAGCTTCTGACGATAGCCGGGGAAGTCCAGGGGGTCGGCGGAGGCCAGCTCCTCGTCCAGCTCCCGGAAGCTGCCCCGGTCCAAAATCTGGCTCAGGCGATAGTAGGCGCCAATGGGGTGGTGGTAGCCGCACAGGGGGCACACGTACCCCGCCGCCACCAGGTCCCGGTGGGGCACCTCGCCGCCGCAGCTGGTGCACACCTCACTGCTGTGGGGGTGTACCGAGGCGGACACGCTGTGCATGGCCTTCAGGGCCAGCAGCTTCTGTCTGCGCCGTTGAAACACAGAACTCATGCCTTCTTCTCCTCCTCAGCAGGATTGCTCCAGGCCAGCAGGGTGTCCAGATTGGCATCCATGAACCCGGTGTGATAGCTGCCCCGGACAAAGTCGGGGTGATACAAGATCTGGTGGAGCAGATCAATGTTGTTGGTGGTGCCCTCAATGACCAGCTCCTCCAGGGCCCGGCGCATGCGCCGGATGGCGTCCAGCCGGGTGGGGGCGTGGACGATGATCTTGGCCATCATGGAGTCGTAGTAGGGGGGCAGGTCGTAGCCGCCGTACAGGCCGCTGTCCACCCGCACCCCGCAGCCGCCGGGCATGTGGAGAAAGTCCACGTGGCCGGGGGTGGGCCGGAAGTCGTGGGTGGGGTCCTCGGCGTTGATGCGGCACTCAATGGCGTGGCCATGGAGCTGCACCTGGTCCTGAGTCACCGACAGGGGCAGCCCGGAGGCCACCCGAATCTGCTCCCGCACCAGGTCCAGCCCGGTGACCATCTCGGTGACCGGGTGCTCCACCTGGATACGGGTGTTCATCTCTATGAAGTAAAACTCTCCTTCCGGAGAGAGGACAAATTCTACTGTACCGGCATTGACGTATCCGGCCGCCTTGGCCGCCGCCACCGCCGCCGCCCCCATCTTTTCCCGCAGCTCGGGGGTGAGGGCCTTGGAGGGTGATTCCTCCAACATCTTCTGGTTGCGCCGCTGGATGGAGCAGTCCCGCTCCCCCAGCTGGATGACATTGCCCTGCCCATCGGCCATGATCTGGAACTCGATGTGGCGGGGGTTGACGATGAGCTTTTCCAGGTACATCTCGTCGCTGCCAAAGCAGGCGATGGACTCGCTGCGTGCCTCCTGGAACAGAGGGATGAGCTGGTCGGGCTCGTAGACCCGGCGCATGCCCCGTCCGCCGCCGCCGGCGGCGGCCTTGATGAGCACGGGGTAGCCCATGGCGTCGGCCAGGGCCTTGGCCTGCTCGGGGGTGTCCACCGCTCCGTCGGAGCCGGGCACCACAGGCACCCCGGCCTGTTGCATCAGCTTGCGGGCGGCGGCCTTGTTGCCCATGTTGCGGATGACGTCCCCGGAGGGGCCGATGAAGGTGATGCCCGCCTGAGCACAGGCGTCGGCAAAGTCGGCGTTCTCCGACAAAAAGCCATACCCGGGGTGGAGGGCGTCACAGCCCGTCTGCTTGGCCACGGTGAGAATGGCGTTCATATTTAAGTAGCTGTCAGCTGAGCGGGCGGGGCCGATGCAGTAGGCCTCCTCGGCCAGCTGCACGTGGAGGGCGTCGGCGTCCCCCTGGGAGTACACCACCACGGGCTGGATGTTCATCTCCCGGCAGGCCCGGAAGATGCGCACGGCGATCTCGCCCCGGTTGGCAATGAGAATGCGTCGAAACATGCCGCTCACCCTTCCCGGTAGCGAATCAGGTTCTGGCCGTAGGACACCAGGTCGCCATCCTGGGCCAGTACCTCCTCCACCACGCAGTCACAGGGGGCCTTGATCTCGTTCATGGTCTTCATGGCCTCCACCAGGCACAGCACATCGCCCTTTTGCACCTTCTGCCCCGGCTTGACGTAGGGCTCTTCCCCGGGGGCGGAGGCGGCATAGAAGGTGCCCACCAGGGGGGCGGTGACAAAGGTGCCCTCTTCCACAGGCTCTGCCACAGGGGCAGCAGCCGCGGCGGGAGCGGCCACAGGAGCCACCACAGGGGCGGCGGCCACCGTCACGTTCTTGCCCAGCTCCAGGGAAAAGTCCTTCCGGGTCACCTTGAGAGTGGTCAGCCCACTCTGGTCAAACCGAGCCATCAGCTCGTAAATTTCTTGATTGGTCATAGCTCCTCCTTTTGGAAAAAAGGCACCGGGGTCCCCGGTGCCATTGCTTTTCCTCTTTCGATTAGCCCTGGTGGCTCTCCAGATAGTTCACCAGGTCGCCCACGGTCTTCATCTGGGGCAGAGCCTCGTCCTCGATGGTCACACCGAAGGCCTCCTCCAGAGCCATGGACAGCTCCACAGCAGCCAGGGAATCGGCGTCCAGGTCCTCAGCCAGACGGGCGTCCATGGTCACCTTGTCGGCGTCACAGTTGAGAGTCTCCACAATGATGTCGCGAATCTGCTCGAAATCCATATTGACAGCTCCTTTAAATGTTTGTTTTTGAATTTAGTTAAAATTATTTAAGTAAAATAATTTAAGTACATTGTAGCACCATCGCCCTCAAAGTCAAGGGGTGATTTTAAGTTTTACAGATTCATGCAGGTTCCATAAAGTTCGACGTTTTATCATAGTGGAGGTGCACAACAAAAATTCCCAGGTGGGGAAGTTGCTGGTTGCGAACTTCCCCGCCCCCTCTCCCTTTCGCGGGAGATTGCCCTCCTGTTTCTCCTTGGCACAGGCTTGCCAGCCAGGCGGGGACGCTTCCCGCTGGGGGTTTCTTTTGAGCGGGCAAAAGAAACCAAAAC